>Ga0302325_10000617_pt1 | contig 96536 bp, 45 predicted proteins | sample Palsa_T0_2_FD_201948 | JGI IMG/M metagenome (GOLD analysis project Ga0302325, IMG submission 201948) | Peat permafrost microbial communities from Stordalen Mire near Abisko, Sweden - Palsa_T0_2 | ecosystem: Environmental > Terrestrial > Soil > Palsa > Peat permafrost | place: Sweden: Abisko...
GGAAATGCCAATACCTCGATCTCCAATAATGCTTGTATTGCCTGCTCTATATCCAACCGCGAAGTATCGATAAGGATATCCGGCTGCAGCGGTGGTTCATACGGATCGGATATCCCCGTAAAATACGGCAGTGCCCCCGACCGTGCCTTCCGGTACAAACCTTTTACATCCCGTTCTTCGCAGACCTCAAGTGGACAAGAGACATATACTTCTATATATTCACCTGGTCGAAAACGACCCTTTATCCTTTCTCTTATGTCGAGATACGGGCTGATCACCGGAATCAGCACGGTAACGCCTACCTGTAGCATCAATTTGGCCGCTTCCGCGATCCGACGGCAATTTTCGCCTCTGTCCGCTTTGCTGAATCCCAGGTCACTGCACAACCCCTGGCGGACAATATCGCCGTCCAATACAATATGCCGGATATCTCTTTGGGTCAGAACCTTGCTGAGTTCGCTGGCAAGCGTGGACTTACCGGAACCGGAAAGCCCCGTAAACCAGATGACGCAAGGCCCTCTCCGAGCCAATTCGCCGTCTTTTCGAAGGAAGGCCCCGTTGTCCAAACCCGCCGAAGCGTCATTTATAAAATCGTTGTTGCCCATGTTCTATTTTTATGATGACCGCCGTTTTATCGATCGGATCCCTGTCCTGGTTGAGAGTGATGATCCCCGTGACTCCCGGATAGTTCTTTGTCGCGGCTATTGCCTTTCGCAATGCTTCCGGGTCGTTAAGGTCGGTTACCTTGCCGCAGGCATGGACCAACACGCCAACCGCGTCGTAAGCCAATGCAGCGGGAGCGATAGTATACTCATTGACCCCAAAATCCTTTACGAAATTCCGGGATACCCTTCCGGTATCCTCCAGGGCCCAGTGCGAATCGTAGTAGGCATTGTCGATATAGGTTCCGCCTTCCTGGAAAAAGCCGGGCGTGCCCCAGCCATCCGCCCCCAGGAATACGGCCGAAATACCCATGAGCCTGGCCTGCTTCATGATCCTTCCGGTCTCATAGTGACCGGGAAGAAAGATCACGTCAGGATTAAGTTGTTTCACCTCCTTCAGGAAATCCGTAAAATCAGGGCTTTCTATCGTATAGGGGATCAGTTTGAGCACCTTTCCCCCCGCTTTTTCAAAGTTGACCGTAAACTGTTGCGCCAGCCCCTTGCTGTATTCCCCGGTATTTTGCTGGAAAATGACCGCTGTCCTGGCTTTTATATCTTTTCGGGCGAACAACGCCATGAACTTTCCCTGGTAAGGGTCTGTGAAACAGACCCGAAAGATGTAGTCGCCTACCTGGGTCACAGCGGGACTCGTGGACACGCTCGTGATCATCGGCAGTTTGTTCCTTTGCGCCACCTTGGCTACCTCCATGGAGTGAGAGCTCCATGACGCCCCGATGATAGCGACAACATGCTCCTTAACCGCCTCTTCCGCCGCCAGCCTTGACCCCTCTTCCGTACTCTTGTTATCGAGTAAGTGCATCTCGATCGGTCGGCCATTGATCCCCCCATGCTTATTGAAATAGTCAATAGCGTACTTTGCGCCTACCACCGCTCCGGCATTATCTCCACTTGCCTCTCCCGTAACAGAGAAAATGACGGCTACCTTCACAGGATCGGAATTATTGTGCCCCCCCTCCCGGTAGGATAGAAAAAGGACAGAAAGCAAAAGACATACAAAAAATTTGTTCATGATAAGGTGGTTTTAAAATGATGAAAATGGGTTATCATACTAATTATGCGGACAAAACCGGCAACTTGTCAACCCAGACATGCCCCCCGTCGGAAAACCGCCGTTGATAAACGATACCGGTATCGCGGTCCGGCAACACCAGCTTTGTACAATACAGATTTCCCTTATAGATGCTGCAGGAGACCTCGCCATGCAAGTGCTCCGCAATCCCGTTAGAAGCCATTTTGGCCGCAACTACCTCCGCATCCTCATACCTGCCTTCGTATACCGCAGTTCCTATCAGCCCGGACAGGTAATGGAACAGGGAAGAAGCGCTTCGGGACAGCGAAGCCTGAAGTAATCTGCCATACGCAAAACTTAACAAGTCCATTCCCGGCGATTCATAGACACCCCGGCACTTGGTGCCCGTTATCCGGTTCTCTAACACAGATCGCAGGCTGATGCCCGCCGTGCCACCGATCTTGTTCGCCAGGTCCAAAAGGGCAAACGGAGCAGTCGCATCACCATTAATACCGGAGACCCGCCCGCCTGCTATGGAGACCGTCAATCGCGCTTGTTCGTCTGCAGCATTCCAGGGCATGACACTCATCAAAGGGTCAATATGCGTATAATCGTCCCCCAGACCCTCTATGTCGGTCCCTTCGTGCGAAGTGCCGATCACGCAGGAATCCGTGGACTGGCTGACCTTTGACGGGGGAAAGAAGTCGACCCCCTCGTTCGTCAAAAACCCGTACATTTCCTTTCGCCCCCTGAGATCCCTTGCGATCTCGACGGTCTCCCAGGGCAGGAACTCCCGCACGCCGGGCAGGTATTTCCGGCCATAGCGGGAGAATCTTCGCTGGTCGTTTCCTCCGCCAACACAGCCATGCGTGAATACCTCGCATCCCGCCGCCAGGAAATAGGGCGCCAACTCCTTCACCAGGACAAAGCGCAAACTACCGGTACTGTTCCAATACCCCCCTTCATAGCAGGCATTATATTTCAGCATGTCGAGGGCGAGACCGCCAATTTCTTTCCGCAGATCGATTTTGGTCACTGCGACCCCCCTTGCTGCCAATTGGCCAAGTAACCGGTCCAGGCCAGGTTCATCATCCTGCCCGACATCGGCCCAGAAGGCATGTACCGTGCAACCCCTGGAGGAAAGATAGACCGCGATGGCAGTGCTCACGAGCCCGCCCGATAAAAAGACGCCGATTTTTCTGTTATACAGATCTTGTATCGTATGCATATGTTGTTGGGATAAGTGATTTTAATTTTTCATACAACGGGAGGCTTTTATCATAATAGGCCTGCAGTCCGGCGTGGTTTTGAACAGTGACAGGATATCGCCGGTCGGCAGTGGTGAATCCGGTACTGTTGCTTACGGCCTCATGCCATTTTTGCGTCCGGCTCCAGAGCTCCTTTTCCCCTGGCTTCCAGGACAAACTTGCGGGATCGAATGCTATTCCGGTACGGCTACAATAATTTCTGATAACGACAGCGGGATCGTTTACCAGCTCGTCGGCATCGATCACATCGGCAAGACCGAGCTTCTCTTTATCAAGCACATCACACAAGTCGAGGAGATTTCCATAGCCAAGTTCGCCGAACGAAAAATTCGCTTTCATCGCGTAATAGGAATTGATCGTTTTTTCCGGCTCCCGGATAAGAAAGGTATGGGTAAGGGTCCGCAGCAGATCTGTTCTTCTGAAGAGAACTTCATACCGGTTTTCCAGCGTCTCCTTGAGAAATATATTGTTTCTGCCGGACCAGTCGATAATACAGTCGGCTATGGCGTCGAACGAATCCAGTCGCAAAAGACTTCCTTCCGGCGACACGACCTCTACGCTGCCGGTGTCATAGAACGTACAAAAGGGCTCATGCAGCACATGGAAGTCACCCCGCTGCAGGATCATTCTTTCGAATGCCGTCGATAGCGATCTTGGATGGGCCCAAAGGGCAATAGCAGTTCTTTTCATATTATTCCCGATGTTTTGTTTTATTTCGCGTGGGGCAGCAACAGGGAAACCACCTGCAGCAAGCCCAATGCGCAAAAGATTATTCCTGAAACAAGATTTAGCGTTTTGCCAACGGTGGCGTTCGAAGCCAGCAAATGCCTCACTTTCCCGGATAAAAAGCCGACCGAAGAGTCTACCAACAACCCCATGATCAGGAACGAAACACCCAGGACTACCAGTCCCATTCTGGCATGCTGCCCATCGGGAGAGATGAATTGCGGCAAAAAAGAAAGATAAAAGATGGCTACTTTGGGGTTCAGCACATTGGTGATCACCGCACGGGTATAGATCTCCTTTAGCATGACGCCCTCCCGGCCATTGACGACAACGGTGACAGCGGTATCCCTGAGCGTTGAATAACCTATCCAAAGCAGGTACAGGGCGCCGGCAATTTTGACCCCGATGAGTATCCCCGGTAAAGAGATGATCAGAGCCAACCCCGTGGTGACGAGTATAGTATGGAAGACCATCCCCGTGGCCATACCCAGGGCCGACACCACCCCCCCGCGAACCCCTTTGTAGATGCCATTGGCGATGATATACACCATGTCCGGGCCCGGGCTTATGCAGATAAGGAACGCAGTCCCCAGAAAAAGTCCATAATTGGTAATCCCGGTAAACATAAACATCAGTTTCTATTTAGGATTGGGCAACGATTTTCCGGGATCGGGAAACGATCTTTTTGGATTCGGGCAAGATCTTTTTGCCGATCACCCGAACAAGGAGGAACATGACCAATAAGCCGGCCAACAGCGAATACAAAGGCGGAACACCGAATGCAGCAGGAACGAAACCGACCACCAGGGAAACAGCCATAGCCATTAGCCCATAAGGCAATTGGGTCTTGAAGTGATCCATATAGTCGGAGTGCGACGAAACGGAAGAAAGTATCATCGTGTCCGCAATAGGCGAACAATGATTCCCGAATACGGCGCCCGTCAGCACGGAAGCAAAGACGATGATGGGAATATTGCTTTCCGGACCCGCCAGCTGGACCGCCAGCGGAAGCGCAAACGGCATGACGATCGCGCACGTGCCCCACGAGGTTCCCGTGGTAAAGGCAATGAAACAGGAGATCAGGAAAGTCACCGGCGCGATGATAGAAGGCGAGATCAGGCCACCCATTTTACTGCTCAGGTAGTTGGCCAGCTGCATGTCGGTGATAATGTTTTTTAAGGCAAAAGCCAGGACCAGCATCGTTAAGGCAGTGAGCATACTGGAAAAACCTTCACGCAGTACTTCCATAAATCGGGGCACCGTATATCTTTTCGTCGGAACGGTCAGGAGAAATACTACGAAGGTGGTTGCAAATCCGGACCAGGCCAGCACAACCGGGGCATCGGAATTACCGATCGCCTGCTGCATCGTAAACCCTTTTTGATATCCATTGTACCATAACCCGGCAAAAATGGTGAGGACGAAAGTGAGAATCGGAATATAAAGGTCCGACAGCTTGCCCTCCCGCGTCCCCTCAACCGCATCCAGCTCAACCGCATCCAGGGCCGCCCCCCCCTGTGGCGCGCTCCCCGGGGCAAACAGCATTCCGGTGGTTTTCGCCCTTCTTTCCGCCCGTAACATGGGGCCCCATTCGCGTCGCAACACGATAGTCGCGAAGACCAGCATCAGGATAAAGAGGGTATAGAATTGATAGGGGATCGACCGGATCAGCACCCCCATCGGGTTGGCGCCTTTCCAGCAAGAGGCGATCAATCCCAGCTCCATCGCAACCCAGGTCGAAAAGGGAACAGTCGCCGCCACCGGCGCCGCCGTCGCATCCACGATAAACGCCAGCTTTTCCCTGGAGACTTTTTGGGGGTCCGTAATGGGCCGCATGGAATTCCCGACGATCAGCGCACTGGCATAATCATCAAAGAAAATGATTAATCCCATGATGAAGGTTGCCAGCTGCCCCCCGCCCGACCTTACCCGTCGGGTGAACGCTCTCGCTATGGCGCGGTTACCCCCCAGGTCCCTCATGATGTTGATAACTCCACCCATCAGAAGACCAAAGACCACAATTGAAGCTTCGTCACTGGTCGCCAGGGATTTGTTGATAATGTAGGTGGAGATGGAATCCGTAAATCCAAGAAAGATGTTCCCTTTGATGAGCGATGCGCCTGTCCAGATGGCCAGGAAAAGGCTTAGGATCACATCCTTCTTCCAAATGGCAAACCCGATCGCCACAAGAAGGGGTAGAAACCCCAATAATCCGAAGTCTGTCTTTACCATAGTATACGGTTTATTATTGTGACCAGGATGTAGGCGCCCGGTCCCACCGATGCTTTCGGATCTCCGCGAGCAAATGCCCTGGCAAGGGAGTCGCATCGCTGACAGCCAGGTTCCCGGCAACATGGGAAGCCTTCCTCATTCCGGGGATAACCGTCGCCACCGATGGGTTGTCGAGGATAAACCGCAAAGCCAGATGAGGCAAACTCATCGAAGCAGGAAGGAGCTCTTTGATCTTTTCCACCCGCGGAATACACTGCTCCAGGTTATCCTTTACGAAATAGGTGCTTCGCCAATCGTCTTTATCGAAGGTCGTAGCAGTAGTCATCGTTCCTATCAGCGACCCTTCGTCAAAAGGCACCCTGGCAATCACCCCGACCCCGGCTTTGTCACAAACGGAAAACAGCCTGTCCGCCGGTCTCTGCTCGAATATGTTATAGATAACCTCCACAGCGTCGATGAGACCCGTATCCAAAGTCTTTTCTACATTCCAGGGCTCCCAGGTATTTATACTGATGCCAAAAGATTTTACCATCCCCTCCTTTTTCAGGAATTGCACCGTCTCCTGCCATTCCGCCTCCTTGTGCCAATCGTCTTCCCACACATGGAAAAGCATCAGGTCGACCGAAGACTGACCCAGGTTCGCAAGCGTCCTTTTGGTGTAGTCCAGCATATGATCTCTTGGGAAGATGTCCCGGATATCGTCCCCCCTTTTTGACGGCCACTGAAAATTTTTCGGCGGTATCTTGGACACTACATAGAGCTTTCTATCCCTATAGTTGTTCAACACCTTCCCTATCAGCTTTTCACTATGACCCCGGCCATAGATCCAGGCGGTATCCATTAAATTTACCCCGCCTTCAATGGCGGCCGATAAGGAGGCAATGGACTCCTCATCGGAGGAACCCTTCCAGGCCCAGGGACCGATACCCATACCCCAGGTGCCATACCCTATTTCCGAAACGGGCCAGCCCAGGCGACCAAACGTTCTATACTGCATAATTTGTCTCCAGCATTTTAATAAGCGTATGAATAGAAATGAAATTAGCTTCCTTAAAGTCTTCGAGCTGCATGCTTATCCCGAATGCCGATTCCATGGAACTGACAAGTCCGATCAATTGCAGGGACGTAAGAGATAGATCTTCTTTGAGCCGGGAACCCATCTCTATGGGCGCCGTTTGATCCCGCATCTGTTCCAGCACAACAGGTTTCAATTTTTCTAATGTGGTCATACGATTTAGTTATTTATCGGCGCTGATCTCTTCCCCGATCATGGAAAAGAAGGACCCGTTCGCTTTGGTTAGTTTCGCTTCTATCTCGAGTTGTAGTTTCTTCCGATCGACCTTCAACGTGGGATTCAGGGGAAGATCCCTGTATTCCGCAAAAATGCGCGGTACCATATAGGAAGGAAGCAACGACCCCAGCTGCCGTGGCAGCGCCTTCAGGGTCTCCCAATCGCCTTCCCGGGATAAGACTACGGCGGCAGATAACAATTTCTCGTTACCCGCCGAAGCAATGATAATTTCTGAGGATTTTACTCCCGGCTGACGGAGAAGAGCCTGCCTGACCTCATTCGGGTGAAGACGATAGCCGTTGAGCTTGACTTCTTCATCGACCCTTCCCAGAAAGCAATAATCTCCCTCGGCGCTGATGGAGCAAAGGTCACCGGTATGATAGTACAACGCTCCGTCTATTACCTCCAGCGCCTTCGCATCCTCTTCGGGCCGCTGCAAATAGCCCTTGAAAAGTTGCGGACCGGAGATCAACAGCTCCCCTTTACTACCGACCGCATTGGTCAACTCGCCCGTTTCCGTTCGAAGAAAGGCCTTGACATGTTTCAAAGGCTTTCCTATCGGAAAGTAACCCGACAGACTATCCGACGGTTGACTTATCGTATAGGTGACCGCATCGCAAGTGGCCTCTGTGGGACCATAGCCATTGATGACCCGCACCCGCCCCCCCGGGTTGATCCCCAGAAAAAAATGAACGACCTTTTTGTCGCAGACCTCGGCGCCCGTCATGATCATTTCCAGATGGTTCAGGGTAATATCTTTCTTTTCCAGATATTGATGGAGTAAGGTAAGAACAGAAGCCGGGGCGGTAAAATGCGTGATATTCTTTTGCACCAGGATATTCACCAGGAGCCCGGGCATCGGCAACGCCGGGGTATAATACACGGATGCGCCCCGATACAGGGGATAGAAAGCGTCACAAAGACAGCCATCGAAATATAAAGGAAGCGTATTCATCGTGCGGGAATGCTCGTTCATCAGGAACACCGACTCTATGCTGTCGATAAATGCGCCGAAATTGCCATGGGAGATCGGGACCCCTTTGGGCCTTCCCGTAGAACCGCTCGTGTACATAATATAACACAGGTCATCCGGATCGATGGCAACGTCCGGCATTGAATATTCCTGCGCATTTCCTGCGGCCTTGCTTTCCCGGATGCTCTCCGATACGATATCCCGGCTCACGAGCGTACAACCGGGCGGGAGTTCGGGGACGGTGGTATTGACGCTATAAGGCTCGAAAAAGAGCGTCGGCCCGGTCTCCCCCACTATCAACTGCAATCTGCCGCCGGGTATCTCCCTGTCTACCGGAACATATACCCCGCCGGCTTTTACGATCCCAAAGATGATGACGATGGAAGCAACGTTTTTGCCGGCGAAAAGGATGGCCCGCTGGCCTTTACCAAATCCCATCTTCGCAAGGGCCGCCGCCAGCCTGTTGGTTGCCAGTTCCAGCTCTCCATAGGTCAGACTGCTCTCGTCGTCTTCTATGGCAAGCGCAGCGGGCCGAAGCCTGGCCTGATGGGCAAACAGGTTGGCAAAATTAATGTCTGAATAGGAGTTCATGATGACCTGGTTTTATGTGGTAGTAGCTTCGATTGTTGCTGCAGCTATGAGTCCCGGCTTCGCCAGGCGCTGAATATAGGCGTGGAGACTGTTCAGCCTGAACCGGTCGGCGCCCAGACGCTTTGACAAATTGAGATCGCTTACCCGGTTCAGATACTTGAAGAAAACGGTATTCATAGGATCTACGGATCGATGGCACGCGGTCTCCGCGGGAAGAAGAAACTTCAGCGCATACAGAAAGGGCGGCGTGTCTTTTCCCGAGGAAGCAGCCGCACCGAGTCTTTTCGAAAAGGCGCCATAGGAAAGTTTTTCCAGCGGGATACCCTGTTCAATGATCAGCTCCGACACTTGATTGATCGAAATGCCGGCTATATTCACCATATTGGTATCACCGTTCCCCGCGGCCTCCAGCACCGACTGGACGATCAGTTTTCCGGCAAGGTCGGCGGGAAAATAGTCCAAAGGCAGGTCGCTGTCCGGATATGCCTTCAGATACAGGATCGCCAGGACCAGCATCGTTAAAAGAGACTTTTCGTTGGCGATACCGGTCCTGCTGTTCGGAGCGATCTCTCCCAACCGGTAAATGGATAACGGAAGTCCCCTGTTCCGCGCTGAGACCAAGACTTTCTCACAGACCCATTTGCTTTGGTTATACCCGCCGGCGGGAATACAATCGAAGTCATATAATATCTTATCCGGGACTATATCATAATGGGTGAACAGCTCGTCTGAAAAAATACTGACCGTAGAGATATAATGCAGCGGGACGCGTGAACCGGAAGTGCAAAATTCGAGCAGGAATTTTATGGGCGCCACATTTGCGCGGCGGAGATCGCTATAGTTCCGGGCCAGATCCACTTCTGCTGCATTATGGAGGACGGTTCCCACCGATTGCCTCAGCGCTGCTATAGTCGCGGCCGTCAGCCCCCAGTTTTCCCGGGCGAGGTCACCGCGGATGATCCGGACACGGTCGCGCGTAAACTTTGTCGCGGGCAGATCATAATGTGTCAGCTTCTTTTCAAGGCGCTCATAGGCTTGTTCCTCATTCCCGTCCCTCATCAGACAATATACCGTGGCCGTTGATCTTTCCAGCAGGTCGGAAAGTAATTGCACTCCGAAGAAGCCGCCGGCGCCGGTGAGAAAGACGTCCTTTTTTCGGCCATCGCCATTCAGGGTTATTGCCCTGTTAACCGAATTGGAAAGCGATACATAATCGGTTAGCATCAGCTCGACTTCATCCGTGGAGACCGGCGCCTCGCTGGTTGACTCCCTGTCTTGCGCCACTGTGATCAATCTCTTGATGGTAAGGTCGTGATACACCCTTTCAAGATCGATGCTGATCTTCAGCAGCGACTCTATATCCAGGATAAGCTTCAGCGCCTTCAATGAAGTTCCGCCCTGGGAAAAGAAATTGGCTTCATCATCCAGCTCTTCTATATCGAGCGATTCTATGAATAGCTTTCTGATCTCCCTGGCGAATGGCTGAGATTCCCGCTTCCCTTTGGCTGCCATCGATCGCTTCAGGCTCACGATGTCTACCTTGCCATTCCCTGTAAGGGGGAGACTATCCAGGACAAATACCTGGCCGGGCACGGCATAAGCCGGGAGCTGCTCTTTTAGCGACTGGAGCAGTCTGGCTTTGAACACCTCCCCGGTGTCCCCGGCAACGACGAAAGCAACCAATTTTTGATTGTCGGCTTCATACAATACCTTCGCCGCCGCAACCCCGGGAAAACGGAGGCAGTAGAGCTCTATCTCGCTTAGTTCGAACCTGGCGCCTCCTATCTTGATCTGGTCATCCTTGCGCCCCTTGTAATACAAAAGCCCGTCGCTTCCCAGCCGGCCAAAATCTCCCGTCCGGAAGAGCTTTTTCCCGGGAAGAAAAGAAAAGGGGTTGGGAAGAAAGATTTTGGCGTTTTTGTCGGGATCATTATAATAGCCGGCCCCTATGCAGGCGCCGCCGACGAAGATCTCGGCGGTCATACCCGGCGGAACCGGTCTTTGCTGCCGGTCCAGCAGGACAACATAAGTATTGTCGATCGGCCGGCCAAGCGGCACTTCGGCGCCATCGAAGTCCCGGGGGATAGGATAAAATACCATGCCGATCGTGGCCTCGGTGTGCCCGTAAGTATTGATAAGGCTGACCCAGGGGCACAGGCGGTAGAATCGGGGAATAAATTTTGCCTGGAATGCTTCGCCGCCGACAAGCAGCACTTTCATCGAAGCAAGCATTTCCGTGAACCCGGGGTTGGCCTCCAGCTTGTAAAGCATAAGGTTAAAAACCGAGGGGACAAAATCTGTCATAGTTACCCGATGCTTCGCGATCAGTTGCAGGGTATAGTCAATGTCAATATAGCTTTTCCGGCGCGGTATGACGATCTTACAGCCACTTAGCAAAGGCCACAATAGCTGCCAGAGAGACGAGTCGAAACTCAGATTGCTGTTTTGAAGGATAACGTCGCTATTCCGCCGGATACCGAATACTTTATCCATGTACATGAATCGGTTGACCGCTCCTTTCTGTGTATTGAGCGCGCATTTCGGCATGCCCGTGCTCCCGGAAGTGAAAAAGCCATATAAAAGATCATCCGGACTAAAAGACGCTTCCCCCCGCCATATTTCAGAAGACGATTGCCAATCGTGAAGGCGCCCGGTGATCAGTGCGCAGCAGGAGCCGTCGGGGCCGGCCGATGACCCATCGGACCACGAAATCCCCCCGGGGCCAGCGATGACGGCCTTTGGCCGGATCGACTCAGCCAGTTCCCTGCACCTTCCCTCCGGCCATTGAATGTCTGTGGGCACGAATACAGCGCCCAATTTCATACAGGCCAGATAGGCCACCGGAAGTTCGAGGGAGTTGTCCAGCGCGATAAAGACAAGATCCCCCTTTGTTACTCCTCGCTGCGCCAGGAGGAAGGCAAGCTTGTTCGAACCGGAATCCAACTCAGCGTACGTCAGACAACTTTCATGGTATTGGTACGCAATGTTGCAGGGATATCTGTGTATAGCTTCCCGCAGATAGGCGATCAGCGGTCGGCGATACTCCAAATAGGGTAAGGCATTCGGCGATTCGACCAGCATTTTCGGCCATTGATCTCTTTTAACGGGAGACAGCTCCTCGATGGGGCAATCCATTTGATCGGATATGGCGCTCATGGCCTCGGCAAACGACCCGAAGAGCGACTCCGGCAGCCCTGCGCCAGCCGGATTGATCGACAGCCTGCCCGCCGAAAGATCTATTTCTGCCAGGGCATCTGCCGTCCGATCCGCCCAGAAAAAAAGGAGCTTTGGATCCCGGTCATCGGGCGACTGCTCCTTGTCCATCCAGGAAAGGAGAGACGCTATTTCAGTCTCGATGCTTTGTGAAAGCATTCCAGGCGTAACATCTTTCATCGGACATACCTGCCGTTCTACTTCATTATAAGGAGGAAGTCGCAGGAGGATCAGGATAGGAAGGCTATCCGCTTGTTTATACAGCGCGGTTATAGCAAAGGTCCTGGCTATTTCGACGGCTGCAGCAGCAGAGGAAAAGTCATCACCGGAAATAGAATAAGTTTTCATTTGAAGCAGCACTTTAATTCTCCAATAAGGTTTTTTAACGCACCGGCCAGATATACCATATTCCCTATAGCCTCCGGATGCTCATTGTTTAAAAAGAGTCGCGACATAGGTACCAATGATCCCAAGGTTCAATGAAACGATATTCCCCGCCGCCCTCTCCTCCCGCTCCAGGATCGTCTTCAGATTCAAAACCAGATCGCAGCTTCCCATGTGACCGAACTTACCATGATTGCTGTCGTTTATAGCCGCGGCCTTTATTCTACAGGATTTGATCACCTGAACTATCAACAATTCATTCGCATTATGAATGACTACCTGATCCACCATGGAGGGCAAAAGGCTTGATTTCGATAGCAGCTCTTTCAGACAAATGGAATAGGATTGAAGATGTAACAGGGTACTATCCCTTGTCAGGTCGATCTCCGCCAGTTCTCCCCTGCTGATCACTGCTTGTCCTATGACTTCCGCAAGATGTGATCCTCTTTCGTTGGAGAGGACCGTAATTCCGGCAGAATCACCAAGAATGCCGTAGGTCCCGACAACTCTCTTCGCCAGACCGTTCCCGTTCTTGGTGCCTGATATAATAATGGCCCGGCTTGGTTCCTGATTTGCGCGCAAAAGAGTAGTGGCCAACCCAATGGCAAGATCGACATTCACACAATAATTATCGGCAACCCGGAAGACGGTTGAGCGCGGTATAGCCAATCGCTGTAAGATATGATGACCATAATCCTTCAGGTCATAGCTTTGATCCGTTGCAATGATAACATATTTCACCGTGCGGGCAGCTGCGCCGTGACCACGCATATACTGGTCAACCAGCAGCATAACCATCTCTTCCAGACCGAGCCGCTGCTCTACCCTTATGCTGTCCAGGCACAGGACGGACTTGGCATAATTTAAAAAGTCCTCGCTGCCGGAAAAGTAGGGCCTGACGCTTTCCGGCAAATCCGGGAAATCAGCCAGATTCATTTTGGTTTCCGGAATGTAACAGTCCAGGTATTCAACATAAACAGGCTTGTCCATTGAATTGAAAAATTTTGGCCAACCGAAAACTTAAAATGGGAAAAGCGGTGATTTAGTATACTTTCTCCTGCCGCATCACAGGCTTAGAGTTCTTTCTGTAGACTGGAAAGACTCAATCTCATTTTCTTTATAAAGCTATCGCTACAATGAGGTACATGCTCATTCGGAATAAAACAACCCGACCATGCTCGCAAATCATCTGGATTGCGCCAATTGCGATAAATAAGGTAAACAAATCTATAGATCACTGGAAACTTTCAACAGGGAATAATATCAAATTTTATTCAAATAAATTTCGCATCCGCGAATAATTTTAACTGCCTATATGCAGGAGACATGTCTTCCCCGGCAACCTTGCGTACTGCCTGCCAACTGCATTCCAACTGCATTCCGGCATTCCAACTGCAGTCCGGCTGCATACCAACTGCAGTCCGGCTGCAAATGTTCTTTATTTGATTTAATTTCCTAAATTGCAAAGCACCTTTTCCTTTGTTTTCATTAAACCTTTCCGATGTCTACCCATTTAATTAAAGTAGCGATTGCCGACGATCATAAGCTGGTGCGTCAGGCAATCACATTTGGCCTTACAGAGGATGCTCACATATCAATCGTACTGGAAACCGAAAATGCAACCGAATTGATCGATAGCATCCCAAAATACAATCCCGAAATAGTTTTGTTAGATATCAAAATGCCTGGAATGAATGGCATTGAAGCATTAAAAATAATTAGCGATAAATATCCGGAGATCAAGGTGATCATGTTATCCGCTTTTCTGGACGAGGTTTACATTGCACAATGCCTCGAATTTGGTATTTATGGCTATTTATCCAAGACCATGAGCGTTTCGGAAATAGCCAAGGCAATTAATGAAGCATCGGAAAATAGAGTGTATTTGAACAATCTGATAGAGAATCGGATGGTCAAAAGATATCTTATGTCCTTCAACAAACAAACTCAAAATTTACTCCCCGATTTCTCAACGGAAGAAATGAAAATTCTTAATTTCCTTAAAGAAGAAAAGACTACGGAAGAGATTTCGATCCTTATGAATCTAAGTAAGCGAAGTATTGAACTGAAACGGGATAAAATGAGAGGGAAAGCCAATTCAAAGACAGTCGGTGGCCTATTGCTATATGCGCTGAAGCGGGGAATATTGGAATGACAATGATAAAAAAATTGATCCGGATGCAACATCATGGCAATTATTTTGTCCCTGATTTAGCAGCAGGCAAGTCAACATTCATTATTTCGGTAAAAGAACCACTATGTTAAAGAGCTACTTTAAGATCGCCTGGCGTAACTTATTGAAAAGCAAAGTGTATTCCGGAATACTCCTTGCAGGGCTTGCGATTGGCATGGCCGTTGCAACAGCTATCGGTCTTTGGATATGGGATGAGATTTCTTTTGACAGTTTCCACGAGAACCACCGGCAGATTGCACAGGTAGCAGTTACCCAGACCTTTGACGGCGGTATGTACACCGGCACGACAATTGCCATGCCGCTGGGAGAAAGTCTTCACACCGGTTACGCCGATGATTTCCGCTACATAGCGCTGACGTCTTTCAACGATGAGCATGTACTCTCAAGAGGTGATAAATTTATTTCGGGCTCCGGCATGTGGGTGCAGGCAGATTTTCCCGTCATGATGACGTTGAAAATGGAAAAGGGGATTCGTACCGCGCTTAAGGATCCGTCAACCCTGTTGCTATCTGCGTCCATGGCAAATACCCTGTTCGGAGATGAAGATCCGTTGAACAAGACGGTCCTGCTGGATAATAAGACAAATATGAAAGTCGGCGGCGTATACAAAGACCTTCCACGTAACACCAGCTTTTACGATGCTAAATTCTTCCTTCCCTGGGACAATCCCCTTTTTTCATACCCGCTGATTGCAGCAAAGGAGGATTGGGATAATCATGAGTTTCAATTGTTCGTCCAATTGAACAGGAATGCCAGCCTGGAAGAGGTAAATGCCAAAATTAAGAACCTTACACTACCTCATATTATTAGTAAAGGATACAAGGAAGAAGTCTTGCTGCATCCGATGGATAAATGGCATCTTTACAGCAATTTCGTGAACGGCAAGATCGCAGGAGGTCGCATTCAGTTCGTCTGGCTGTTTGGGCTGATTGGCATTTTTTTGCTGCTGCTGGCTTGTATCAATTTTATGAACCTGTCTACGGCCCGCAGTGAGAAAAGAGCAAGGGAGGTGGGGATACGCAAGGCTATCGGATCGATGCGGGCGCAGCTGATAGGTCAATTCCTTGCTGAATCGATCCTGGTCGCTTTTCTTTCGTTTATCCTGTCCATCGTACTGACCCTTTGCCTGCTGCCCTATTTCAACGAGCTGGCTGACAAAGACCTTTCCATTCCCTGGAGTAATCCTTTCTTCTGGACACTTATGCTTGGTTTTGCCCTTTTTACCGGTCTTATTGCAGGTAGCTATCCCGCTTTTTATTTGTCCGGCTTCAACGCCGTTAAAGTGCTGAAAGGGACTTTCAAGGCCGGACGGATGGCTTCCCTGCCCAGAAAGATCCTGGTGGTGGTTCAATTTACCATATCCATTTCCCTGATCATCGGTAGCGTCATCGTTTTCCAACAGATCGGGTATGCAAAAAGCCGGCCTATCGGCTATTCCCAGGAAGGGCTGATCATGGTAGAAATGCCTGATCCCGACACCGGCCGCTTTAATACATTAAGAAATAACCTCTTAAGCACAGGCGTTGTCGAGGATGTGACAGAATCCAACAGTCCTGTCACAAATATCTACCGTAATAACAACGGGTTTAGCTGGAAAGGGAAAGATCCGAATACCACGCCTCTTTTCAGGACGCTCGGCGTGACACATGATTTCGGTAAGACCATCGGATGGAAAATAGTCAGCGGGCGTGATTTCTCCCGGGATTTCGCCGATTCAGGCAGTCTGATACTCAATGAGGCCGCAGTAAAACTCACGGAGCTCACTCATCCGGTTGGAGAAATAATAAAATATGATGGCGAGGATCATATGGTGGTAGGAGTTGTTCGGGATATGGTTACGCAGTCACCCTACCAGCCAATGCAACCCACCATATACAATCTGACCTATAACGGGTCCAGATATATCACGTTAAAGGTGAGGCCTACCGTTCCGATGCATAATGGCCTCGGGAAGATCGAACCGGTTTTCCGACAATTCGATCGGGGTAGCCCGTTTAATTATCAATTCGTTGATAATGATTACGCCAGGAAATTCTTCGACGAACAACGTATCGGCAACCTCGCCTCCTGCTTCGCCATTCTCGCCATCTTCATCTCCTGTCTTGGCCTGTTGGGTCTGGCCTCCTTCGTTGCCGAAATGCGCACGAAGGAGATCGGTGTCCGAAAGGTGCTGGGCGCCTCCATCTTCCATCTTTGGTCCCTGCTGTCCCGGGAGTTTGTACAGCTGGTGTTGATCGCCTGCTTTATTGCCATTCCCATCGCCTGGTATTTCCTGGCTCAATGGCTGGACAAATATGAATATCGCACCACTATCTCCTGGATAGTTTTTGCAGCGGCGGCAGCCGGCGCCATCTTTCTTACCCTCCTGACCATCAGCTTTCAGACTATCCGGGCAACGCTGGCTAACCCGGTCAAAAGTCTACGGTCGGAGTAGCGTGAGGCTTCCCGGATGAGCGCCCGGGCAAGCGCCGCAGTCGAGTCGACAATCAACAGCCCCTCTACCCTATCGGCCATTTCGATCAGCGAGAATTCAGTGCAGCCCAGGATGACAGCTTCCGCACCCCTCTTCCGGAAATAATTCAACGCGGTATCCATCAGTGCCTTCACTTCGGAGGTAACTCCTTTAGGGCAGGATTTAAGCCCGAAATTCGGATCATAGACCATCCGGTGGATGACTTCATTCTGGAAGGCGGGATCGGCATTCACAATTTCGTAATCATGGTCTTCGAGAACCCTGACATACACCCCGGACCGATAAGTTCCGTTTGTAGTCATCACCCCGATCCGGCGGATATAAGGATGATCTTCCCCGATATACCGGCAGGTCTCGACAGGCATGTGCAGAAGCTGTACCCCGCAATTTGTCTTTTTCAGTTCTTCAAGAAGAACATCGAAGATTAATGGCGAATGGCAGGTATTGCAGGCTATCCCTGCTACGCCGGCCCCCGCAGCTTCCAGTTTGCGGATGATCCCCGCAATATTCAATGCCGGGTTAACCGCCGAACGACCTTCCAAAAAGGCCGTCCTGTCCACTATATCGCCCGGAAAGGACAGGAGGACGATGGAAAAATGCTCCTGGTCCATAGTTGCGGCAGTCTGGCATACTATGCTGTTGCATAACGCAATGCCCGCCTGCGGACCCATCCCGCCCACTATCCCTATTATATTGTCTGGAAAATCCATAAGAACGCATTCCGTTGGCGTCGCAATTATTCCGACATGGACACCAACACTTTCCTTTCACCCTTGTAAGGGTTTCTCCCATGACTGCTTAGTTCATTATCCACTATCAGCAGTTCATTCCTTTCCCAGGAAGGAGCAACGGTGATCTTGTCAATAGTGTCCAACACTTCTTTTATAATGTCCGTACTGATTTCCCCGCCGTCGCCAAAAGTGACATAGATCGGGAACTCCTCCGGCGAATCATACAGCATGAGCATCGATTCATACACCTCTTCGCCAAGCTGGAACGGATGGAACTGATCCATCTGGTTGAACCAGACCTCTTCTCCCGTAGCTCTGTGCCGGATAATGCCTTTTCTTTGTTGCTTTAACCGGACTCCTCCATCTTCTCGCCATTCAAATTCAATTGAATAGGCCCGGCAATATTCTTCCAGTTTGGCCCTGTCCTCCGTCTCGTAGGTGTCCTGCCAGGATTGGCCCAGCCCTTTACCACCGTTGAGATTACGGATATAGGTGATCCCCCTCTCGCGAACTTCCGATACAATATCCCTATTCATTATTCTAAGGATTTCCCGGCTATCCGCCAACAGCGTTTCACCACCGGCAGCAGGCACAAGACAGGTAAAGAAGAGCTTGTTTGGCCACTTCGCAGAATAAGACAGCTCATTATGCATGGTTATTTTTTGGGCCGGATCATATTCCGTTGAGGTGTAGACCGTACCGGTCAATTTCGTTCTGGGTGAATTTCCATCGATGTAGTTGAGAAATTTACTGGAAATGGAATTGACGATCTGCTGAAAAGTCTCGGTCGATCCGATCTTTACACCCTTGAATTTCAGGACCCCGATCCTGGCCAGAATGTTTTCCAGCTCATCCCTCTTGTCCCGGTAGTAAGCGACAAACTGCTCGGGTTCCGATTCGCCCAGATCGATGACGAAAGGGAACTCCAGCGCTTGTTTAATTTGGCTCATATAGTTTATTTTAAGGATTGACCTTGCTTTTGTTGATCATCCTGATGCAGCTCTGCAACGCTATACCTACCTCTAGGCCATCAGCCTTCAGATCCCTGGCTTTGCATAACGCCGAATACGCCTTTGCATATTGCTGAGTATTCATATACTGTTGTCCCAATGCAAACCAGGCGACAGAGGAATCGGGATAGAATTGTACATTATCTTCCAGCATTTTCCTGGCTATCGCCGTATCTTCACTTCCAAAAAGCTGCCCCAGCTCGTTAATGGTCTTAAATCCCATCGGCCCTTCCTTCTCCCATTCTCCTATCTTGCTAAGCATCTCTTCTTTCCCTTTTTCCCGGTACAGTTGCAATAGTTGGCTGGCCTTACTGGGATATTGCTCGATGTCGTCGTCTGCAAAATAAGGCCCCAGCTGAAATCTGGTCGTCAATTCGACCATCCGCTTTTCCATTACATGCTCCCGCTCGCTATTGGTCAAAATTACAAGCCCGCAACGGTGAGGAACCGAATACCACATCATTGATTCAAAGCCGTCATTAAACCCGTTATGAAAAACAATAGTATCGTCACGGGTAATTTGTACCGCCAACCCCATTCCGAAAAAAAGGGCGGGGCTATTATCGGAAAGGCGAATAACAGGATGGTAGATACTTCTGATCTCCTCCGCTGAAAGATGTTTCCCATCGAATAGCGACAAGAGAACCGTAGCATAATCCGCAGCCGTCAGATGCATGCCGGAGGCAGGTGAGGTCTGGTCGTTTTTCCATTTCTTCACCGGTTTGTCAAAGCCATTGTATCCCGTAGCATAATTCTTGGGATATTGACCACTATCCGTATACTTGGGAAAAGTCCTTTTCAACCCTAACGGCCGGATCACCATTTCTTCGACATATTGTTCGTACGACTTACCCAGTATTACTTCCACTACTCTGGACAGATACTCAAAGCCCTCACCGGAATAAACGTACTTTTCGCCCGGGTTGGCCAATATCTCCAGCGTGTCGGGATTATTATACCACCTCCAATTCTCGATCCCGGAAGAATGGCTTAATATCATCCGGGTAGTGATCAGTTTATAGCGCGCGTCATGCTCCAGCTCCGGGAACGGCCGATAAAGATATAGCGGTTTATCCGGATCCAGCTTCCCTTCCTCTATCAGGCGATGAACTACATAGGTCAGAAAAGTCTTGGATAAGGAGGCTGCTTCGAAAATGGTGTTACTATCGACCCTTTCACGGGTATCCAGCCGCTTGTACCCGAAGGTTTGGTAATATGCGATCCGACCGTCCCCAATGACAGCCAGGGAAAGCCCGGGTACCCCCACGTCGTTCATCATCTGTGTGACCCGGGCGTTGAACGTATCCGATTCGATCCGTTTGCCATTGACGACAAATGAACGGGGGCTCTGACCGCTCGCACCTGCACAGCAGACCAGCAACAGGAAAATAATCAATTTAATGTACATAATATTGATAATTAGGATTTGAAAACATCGTGCCCCGATGTGAAAAGGAAATCCCCATCATACGCAACCAGCCGGCCTTCCTCCATCCTCATTACCCTGTCCGCCACATCGAAATAATGGTCGTCATGCGTGATGGCAATAACGATCTTTCCCGATCTACGCATTTCGGGCAACAGGGTCCGGTAGAAAAATCTCCTGTACCCGGGATCCTGATCCGCCGCCCACTCATCGAAAAGATAGATCGGACAATCCTCCAGATAGCATTGCAGTAACGCAAGGCGTTTTCTCTGGCCGCCCGACAGGCGGATAGTGCTGTATTCATTGTTCCGGATCTGAACCTTTCCATCCAGGTCCAGTAGTTTCAGATAGCTATCCGCCTCAACCGCTTTAGCCTCGATGTCCACGCTATATAATTTTTCGAATAAATGCGCAGGGCTAAAGACAGCGGAAAAATATTCACTTAACCGCTCATTATCCACGACCCGGTCATTGATCAGCAATCTTCCGCCATCCGGTTTGTATAGACCCGTTAACAATTTCGCCAGCGTGGTTTTGCCGCTCCCGTTGCCTCCGATGATAAATAGAATTTCGCCGGCTCTAACCTCAAAATCGATAGGGCCCACGGCAAATCCATCCTGTTCGCCGTCCTTTTCATATTGGAAAGTGACAGACTCGGCCCGCAGGCTCGACGCTTTCATCGACCGGGGCTCCGGTACTACAGAAAGATCGAGGGTGGCGGGAATGTCCTTGATAAATTGCTGTATCCGCGTCCAGGCAATGCGAATTTGCATAATGGCCGGCACCGACCGCAGAATGGTATTTACCGGCCCGATCAGGTATAGCAGGATGATCACAAAACTCATAATGGTATCGGCAGCTATATCCGAAAATAGTTTAGGAATAGCAAATACCACCACCCCAAGTATAAACACAAGCAGCGATTCCCCTACAACGAAGGCATTTGCAAACTTAATCCCGGCAATGGATGTTTTTCTTTTGTAGGTATGCACGACAGATTCGATATCGGCTTTATATTCCATCTTTTTTTTCCGGTGAAGGCTTATTTCCTTGAATCCATCTATCATTCCGTTAATAAGCCGCATCAGCACGTTCTGCGTATCTCTTGCCTGTTCGAAATATATCTCGGTATGCTTGCTGACGACGAAAAAGAGGGCGGCTATGGTCACAACCAGCAGGATAGTCAGCATCGCAGTCCAGAAGGCGATGGAGGCAAGGTAAATACCGGCCCCCAAAGCCGTAAATACATTGGTAATAAGGGCTATGACCTGATCCGCGGAACCGCCGAACGTCTCGACATCGTTAACAAGCGCTGAATAGATACGTCCCCGGTCCATTTTCTCAAACTCCTGGCAGGAAGTGGAAAAGATCTTTTCTATCAGGGTGATCCGTAATTCGCAGATCGCTCCCCGCGTATACTTTACAAGATTCACCTGAACAAATCTTGCTCCAAGCAGATACACCGACACGGCGAGCAAATAATAAAAGACGAGATATTTCAGCGGAATCTCCGAATGGATAGCCGTAGTAACCAACAGGATAATGAACATATTGGACAACCCGGAAAGGATGCTCATCAACAGGATCCTGGGAGCCATTCTCCGAAAGGCGTTCTTTTCAGGGAACGCCCTGCCGGCAAAATAGGCCAGATAACTGACTGCGACAGCCGCCAGCAGAAGATAGATCAGCGCCCGGAAGCTCTGTGGCGTCCACGCAAATATCGACGTCCAGGAGAACCCCGCCATCGCAGCAGGAAGGATAAAAAGACCGTAGAGAAAGGGAGCGATCATCGCCAGAGACAGCAGCGATTTGCGCAACCCGACAAGAGAAAATCCCGCAAAATGCCTTTTTCCACGGCCGGTTTCAGCTGCAACCATCACCAGATACCCCAGAAAAAAAAGGACATATAGTACAATAATGATCGATAGGATGGAATAGACCCTGTCGCCGCCATCCCCCGGATCGGCCTTCGCAGGCAGCTGCTCCCCCGTCATGAGCGCCATTATCCTTTCGCCGATCATTCGGGTATAGGTACTATTGGAGTTCGCGAGGACGGCGATGCCGGCATCGCCGTCCGACCTGAATGCTATATAGGAAGTATAGTTCGGATTAGCGCCGTCATGGTTGATCTGCCCGTTTCCGCTAAGTGAGATGTCCCATCCCATCGCATAGGAATTCATGCCATGAAGCGCTACCGTTGAATCCCGCTCATGGGTAAGCTTTGCAAGATCATATAGGGGGCCGGGGGTCAGACCCATCTGGAAGGATAGCCATAGCGCAATATCCTGTGCGTCGGTTATGACGTAACCTGCCGCATTGTTACCCCGGTATACCGGGGCATCATATTTCCTCGGCCTGAAGAAGCCGATTTTATATCCGGTGGCCAGCAGGCTGCTGTCATAGGGAACCCCGATATCGGTATGGTTCAGCCGCAGCGCACGGAAGATATGCTGCCGCATATAGTCCTCGAACGAAACACCTGATACCGTTTGAATGATCAGGGCCAGGATATCATAGTTGACAGTAGCATATTCATATTTTTTGCCCGGCAGCCGGTCCAATGGAACTTGCATGACCTTTCTCACCGTCGCTTCGAGCAGGCTGTCCCCATCTCCCTCCGGTATGGCCGACAAAGACTGCCAGGAAATTCCGCTTGTATGGTGTAGCAATTGCAGGATCGTAATCTGCACCGCACTATCCTTATATCGAACCCGGAACCAGGGAAAATACCGGGAGACATTTGCACCCAAATCAATTTTCCCTTCTTTTACCAGTTGGAAAACGGCCAGGGCCGTAAATGCCTTGCTGCACGACCCCAATTGAAAAAGTGTAGCGGGGGTTACCGGCTGTTGGCTGGCAAGATCGGCATAGCCATAGCTCTTTATCGCCATCCGGCCTTTTTCTATCATGATAAGACTCAACCCGGGTATGTCGCCTTCTTTCATCCATTCCCGCGCTTCCTTATCGGCCTTCGTTTGCCAATCCTTCAGCGCCGCCTCCTGTGCAGGGACGTTTATGCTTTGGATAAGGCATAAAAAGGCCATTAGGACGACATGGCCTCTTTTCAAATCTATCCCTGATAGTTTCAACGTGATCCGCTTTAATGTTTGAATTGCGGCAAAAAAAGAATGATTTACTCAGATGAGTGTTGTTTCCACCTTTTCGCCTGTCCGGGAGGCGTTGCCCCCGGTGATCCATTCCTGTACTTTTATAAAATCCGCCAGTTTCCTGATGGTAGCATTCCGAAAGATGTCCCTTACATCGATCATCATATTCAATTCTTTTTCTATCTTATTGGCAACCGCCATTGCTTTGATCGAATGTCCTCCCAGCTCAAAGAAGCCGGAGGTCATGCTGATCATTTCCTTATCTACCTTCAATACTTCCGACCATATTTCCAGTAGTTTTTCCTCTGTTTCGGTAGAAGGCGGCACATGGGATTGTTCGTTTGTCATCCCCGTTTCGGGCAGCACCTCCGTCGCGCCTCCGCCATTGGCGGTCTTCAGTTCCTCCGTTCGCGGGACATTCCTGAAAGAAGTACCAGCCAGTAGCTCGTCGATTTTAGCACGCGTCTGATAGGTTGTTTTTTCGAAAGCATAAGCCGGCAGGGACAGCTTCCATCTTTGCTCCGCGGAATAATAGGCTTGCCAGTCTATCGTAACTCCGTTCTTCCAAAGTTCTCCAAGACCTTGTAGTAGATGTCGGGTATCGCTGCCTTTTTCCTGAGGCCGTTTCACCAGACTGACTACCGCATGCCCCGGTAACTTTTTCCGGTGGAATGACAGCAGCGAACTAAGCACTTTGCCCGGACCCACCTCGATAAAAATACTCCTGGGATAAAGAAAGTGTTTCCCGATACCTTCAGAAAAGCGAACGGTCTCATCACTTACCGACTGCCCTTCCGGCGTTTTTTGCATCAATTCTCCCGGCTTCACTAGCTGCGATAGAGCGTTTTCCACGGAGAGCGCCCCACTGATGCAGGCCGCGGCATATTCGCCCATGCCGTGGCCGATCATAACGTCAGGCTTGATACCCCACGACAGCAGGAGCTGAGCCAGGGCATATTCAACGATGAACAATCCCGGCTGGGTAAATTCGGCTTCATCGATAAAGGACTCTTCCCCATCTTTGGGGAAAAGGACCGGAAGCAAGTCCTTCTTAAAACGATGCTTAACCAGCTCGCAACAAAAGTCTACCTGCCGTTTGAAGCTGTTCTCCTGCTCATACAGATCCCTGCACATCCCCGCATATTGCGATCCTTGCCCCGGAAACATAAATATCAGTCGCGGGGTACGGTCAGGCGTGGAAGTCAAAGCGCTTTCGTCAATGGAAGCAGCCAATTTTAAAAGGTCGATGGCCTCCTCTTTACTGCCGGCGACAAGCATATGCCGGTAGGGGAAGTGCACGCGTCCGGTCTCTAAGGTATAGGCAATGTCCGCCAGCGGCCTTTCCCCCGCGGTCTCTTCCAGGTAATCGAGCTGTCTGGCTATATTTCTTTTTAAGGCCGCTGCTGACCTGGCAGAATAGAGGAACAACTGACTGTCACGTACCGTACCAACATCTTCCCGGGGCGGCGCCTCTTCCCGGCGGGGCGCCTCTTCCAGTATAATATGCGCATTGGTGCCGCCGATACCAAATGAACTGACACCCGCCCGCAAAGGGTATTTACCCGCGGTCCATTCCTTCAATTCAGTATTCACATAGAAGGGACTGCCGTCAAAAGCGATCTCCGGATTAGGGTTTGCAAAATGGAGGCTTGGCGGTATCTGCCTGTTTCTGAGGGACAGCACCGCTTTAATAAAACCAGCCCCGCCAGCCGCCGGATTAAGGTGACCTATATTGGTCTTAACGGACCCTAGAGCGCAGTATTTGTTGGCGCCGGGGCCAAAGACCCGGTTCAGCGAGGCAACTTCGATAGGATCGCCTAATCGGGAGCCGATTGCGTTAGCCTCGATATAGCCGATACTTTCGGGCTCCACTTTTGCCCATTTTTGCGCCGCAAGGATCGCTTCGGCCTGACCGTCAACCGAAGGAACAGTATATCCTGCTTTGACATTCCCATCATTATTAATAGCGCTGCCTTTGATCACAGCCCATATATTGTCCCGGTCCCGAAGGGCGTTCTTCAATGTTTTCAGTACAATAACAGCCGCGCCTTCGCCATTGACGGTACCGGAAGATGAGGCGTCGAAAGCTCGGCAGTGGCCATCCTTTGAAAGGATCATCCCATCCCTGTACAAATATCCTCTTTTGGATTGGTTGCTGAGTGTTACGCCCCCGGCGATACCTATATGGCATTCAGCAAGCAACAGGCTCCGGCAAGCCATATGGATAGCAACGAGTGATGTACTACAGGCCGTATCCAGGAACAGAGAAGGCCCCTCGAGGCCCAGAGCATAGCTTATCCGGGTAGTCAGATAGCGGATATCACTGAGCTGGGCCGCTGAAAAACTGTCCACCAGCTCATCCTGGTTCATTAAAGCCCAGTAAGCCTGCCACGTAAAGTTATCCGAACCTCCTGCGAACAATCCGATCTTGTTCTTTTTGTCCCCCGGATCGCAGCCGGCATCCTCGATAGCCTCCCAGACGCACTCGTGGAATATCCGCATCTGCGGGTCCATGACCTTTGCCTCATCAGGCCTGTAACGGAAAAAAGCGGAATCGAAATATTCCTTACCCTCCAGTATGCTTCCTGCCTTCACATAAGACGGATCATCGAGTATCGCCGCATCTTCACCTTCAGCTATCAATTCCTCCTTCGTGAAACGACGGATGGACTCCACCCCACTACTCAAGTTATGCCAGAACGTCTTTATATCGGCGGCGCCGGGGAACCTGCCTGCCATTCCGATCACGGCAATCTCCAAACCGGTGTGATTTGTCATATTAAACTCATTTTTGAATCGTATCCAATAGCTCCAGGACCGCACTGGCGTCACTGATATCGCGGTCCAGGTGCCCCGTCGCCTGCTGCAGGGTCTGCTCCCCAAGCCGGATGTGATCGGCCATGCTGCGGACAGTGGTCAGCCTGAACATCGTAGCGACTGAGAGGTCGCATCCAAAGGCCTGATTGATCATCCGGCTAAGCGTGATGATATTGATGGAGTGGCCGCCAAGGTCAAAAAAATTAGCCTGAACACCGATCAGGTCCTTATCCAGCCCAAGGACACGGGACCAGATCTCAAGGATCCGGTCCTCTACCTCATCGGCAGCCGCTACATATCCGGCATCCCTGCCGACACCGGGTTCGGGAAGAGCTTTCAGATCTGCCTTGCCATTGGCGGTCAGCGGTATTTTAGCGAGACGTATGAAGCGGGAAGGAACCATATAGTCAGGGAGCTTGTCCGCCAGATAGCGACGAAGATCGACAGCATCGATCTCCTGCGTCGAAAGATAATAAGCCACCAGGTAAAGGTTGTCCTGCTGCTCCTTTGCCACCACTATACTTTGGGAAATAAGCGGATGGGAAGCCAGGTGGCTTTCGATCTCCCCAAGCTCGATCCGGAATCCCCTTAGCTGGATCTGATGATCGATCCTTCCAATGTATTCGATATCCCCGTCAAGGGTCGCCCGAACAAGGTCGCCGGATCGGTATAGTATTTCCGCGGAATTATACGGATTGGAAATGAATCGTTGCCGGGTCAGCTCGTTCCTCCCCAGATAACCACGCGCCACCCCCTCTCCGCCTACATAAAGTTCACCGGGAATTCCATTGGGCGTGAGCTTTCCGTAAGAGTCGAACAGGTATACCGATAAGGTCGGTATCGGCCTGCCGACATTGCTGATATTATTGTTGATCTCCTTCTCCGTGATCTCTTTGTAGGTCACATGAACCGTCGTCTCCGTGATACCGTACATATTGATGAGGCGGGTCTCCGGATAGCGTTTCCGCCAGTTCTTCAGTTTGCCCGGGGAGAGCGCCTCGCCGGCGAAAATGACATATTTTAGCTGCAACGTCTGCCCGGTCCGGAAGAGTTCCTCCTGGATCAGATTGTAAAAAGCACTGGGGGTCTGACTCAGGATCGTGACATGCTTTTTCTTCAGTAGGTCGAGGAAGGCGGCTGTATCCCTGGCCAATGACTTGGGAATTATGACCAGTTTCCCGCCGTACAACAGGGCGCCAAATATCTCCCAGACGCTGACGTCAAAGCAATGGCTGTGGAACATCGTCCAGACATCCTGCGGAGTGTAGCTGAATTGAAATTTGCTGTTGATTAAAAGTCGCACCACATTCCTGTGTTCCACCATAACGCCTTTCGGCTTGCCCGTAGTTCCGGAGGTATAGATCACATAGCACAAATTCCCCGGTCCGCTCCGGCGGCCGTTATCGGAAAGTAGGACAGGCGCCAGGTCCGTGAGAATATCTATGAGCAGCGCTTCAGGACCTGCCGGCGCTTTATCCCGATAAGGCTGTGTTGTCAGCAGAATGGATACTCCGCTATCGTCGATCATAAACCTGATCCGCTCCTCCGGGTAATCCACGTCAATGGGCAAATAAGCGCCCCCTGCTTTGAGAATCGCCAATATCCCCACAATGGTCTCCACTGAACGGTCAATCAGCAGCCCGACCAGACTGTCCGCTTTAACCCCTTTGCTCAGGAGTATGCCGGCCAATGTATCCGACCGGCGGTCCAATTCGGCGTAGGTCATCCTGTATTCACCGCATTCGACAGCCGTGGCGTCCGGCGCAAGTCGGACACTTTCCCGAAAGAGCTCCTGGATCGTCTTGTCCGCGGGATATTCAGCATCCAGATTATTATACTGTCGCAGCAGCGCTTGCTTCTCTTCCGCTGAAACGATATCCGTTTCCGATAAAGGCCTGTCGGGCATGGATAAAAGCTGTCGGGATATCAAAGCATACCTTGTCGCAAAACGCTTCATCTCCTCCTCCATGAATAGGGCTGAGTTATAAACGAATTGAGCGGTCAGGTCACTTTCTTCTTCCCGGAGGAATAACGCCAGGTCATATTTCCCATAGCTTGCAGGCAATTCCGTCACCCGCATCCGCAACCCTTCAATAGCCGAAAGACAGGGCCGTTCATCGTCATAACGAAAGAAAATATTGAAAGGAAGGGTAGCGCCGGGTTTCTTCTCTGTTGAGAGGTTTTCGATCAGGGTTTCAAAAGGAAGGGCTCTCATTTCCGGTTCCACATTCCACTGCCATTTCAGGGAACGTAGGTATTCCCGGAATGATGATTCAGGAAGAACGCGGCTCCAGACGGGCCGCCGGTTGCTTACGGGTCCTATCATCCCCCCCAAACCAAACGCCTCTCTGTCGTCTGATTCCGAAGCGATCGCGATCTCTTCCTGCCGTGAATAGATATGCAATAAAACGTTGAAAGAAGCCATCAGGACGAGAGCCGGCGGGACGCCCTCCTCCGCAGCGAACCCGGCCGCGTCCGCCTTTAGTGCCTCAATAGAGATCCTCTCCGTTGCTTTGGCATAGCCGGCATTAGGAGACCTCTTTTTGTCTGACGCAATCTCTATTGGCTTTATTTCGAAGTCAAGGCGTTGCTTCCAGCAGGAAAGGAGATAGGGTTCCAATTGGATGAGCGACTGGCGCTGCCAATTTGAAAATCCCGCATAGGCCCTATCCCCATCCACCGTTCCGGCCCTATCCCCATCCACCGTTCCGGCCCTCTCCCCATCCTTCCCCGCCAGAAAACTGTAAACCGCCGTCACCTCTTCCAGTACCCGGATCACTGAACCCCGATCGGCAATGCTATGATGCGCTACAAGCAAAAAAGTATAGCTTCCCCTCCCTTTGTGCAAGAGCAAAGCCCGTAGCAGCGGCTGTCCGGGTGCGAAAGGGCGATCCGTTTCAGCAGCCGGCACATCTTCGGCTGCGAGGGGGTCTTTCTCCAGATCCACCATTTTGAAAATCAAAGCCATATCTTCCGGTATCACCTGCCGGAGTTTTCCCCCTTCCGGTATCCTCTGCCAGAGTTTTCCCCCTTCATTCACGAGCCTTGTTCTTAGTATGGCGTGCCGTTCCAGGACGACCCTGAAGCTCCCCTCCCAGATACCGGCATCCAGATTGCCGGAAAGGTCGATCGTCCAGGCAATAGTATGGCAAATGCTCGAACCCGGCGACCCTGCAGCGTTACGATCACCCCAAATGCTTTCCTGATAAATAGAAGCGGGAAACCGCAGCCCTGACCCGCCGGCCCCTTCCGACCCCCCAGCTCCCCCAACCCCTTCCGACCCCCCTGACCTCCCGGACGCTTCCGACCCTCCAGCCCCCCCGGACGCCTCCCCCGGCCCGGGGAAAACCCCACGTGCCTCGGAAGAAAGCTGGCCGAAAACTTCCGCTGATTTCCGCTGCCAGTAAAGTTCCACGGTATCGATGATCTTTCCCGGCGAATCCATGATCTCCTTCAGACCGGCGTGGAATATCTTTGTATAATCGGCAAAGCTTTCGGCATCCATGAAAGGTGAGGAATACTCATGCATACACAATATCCTTTCCTTATTGACATTATAGTTGGCATCGAAGAACGTATGCCCTCTTAAAAAACTATCGAAATCCAGCCGGTCTAATGCCTCATCGGAAGTCTTCTCCGGCCTGATCTCTTCTTCCACATGCCAGTTGATGACGTTGAACAAGGTATCGTAAAAGGGGTTACCCTCATAAGTACGGGCTCCGACGGACTGGTTGATCTCGAAAAGCGACAGGTGATCGTAATTCTTTATTTCCAGCATTTTGTTGTCAACCAACTGAAGGTGATCCGTCCAGCTGACATCGGGCGGGATGATAACCCTGAACGGGACGGTATTCAGGAAACACCCCAGAACCTTTTCGCCGTCTTTCTTCAGCGGCCGCGAGAAGGTAACCAGGCCGATGAGCACATCCGTCTCACAGGACAGCGTACGCAGGGCATTGATGTGGGCAGCGAGCAGAATGCTCTTTACGGTCGTAGTCATTTTCTCCGCGGTCGCCTCCAGGTCCGTTACAAGACTCCCGGGGTACGTCTCCCGGACAGACCTGAAAGCCCTGGAAGCCGTCGCCGTCTTCAGTCTCAATTTCCGGAAACCATCCAGCGATTCCTTCCAATACTGACGGGTTTGGGGTTGGTTTTTCCGGATCATCTCTTCCCGGATATAATCCCGATAACCCGCGGAAAGATTTTCCGTTTTAAAAGCCGGATCTCTCAACAGGCTGCCATAGGTGTTATTGAGCTCGGTGACCAGCGAGGCAAAGCTCCAACCATCGAGGACCGCGTGGTGGTACTCGAAGAGGATCTCATGATAGTTGTCCTTTAGCCGGATGACGATCATCCTCCACAGGGGCTGATCGCCCAGATCGAAATGCCGGGATCGGGCCTTCAGCAGATCAGCCTCTATCTGCAGCTTCTGGTCTCCGGCGCTGAGCCCGCTGAGATCGCGAAAAATGAGCGCGGATTGGTTCTCTTTATAAACAATATGGGCAAAGGCGTCCAGGTCGAATCCGGTACGCAGGATCTCATGTTTGCGAACCATACTATCTAACGCCTTCTGCACCACATCGATATGGAGAACTTCATAGGTGACGGGCTGCATGAGCTGTTCGAAATATAGAATGTCTTCCGGCCGCGACTTTTGAATAAAGCACATGGCCTTCTCGATATCGCTCATCGGATACACGACCTCTATGCGGTCACGATCATCAGAATGAGTTTCACGGTAGGCCCGGTCAAAACGGGCCAGTTCCTCGTCTATCAACCCCTGTTCATCCGACTTATCTACCGGCGTCAGTTGTTCGATATGCGCCGCCAGCTTTCGGATCGTGTCCTGCCGGTAAAATTCAGCCACCGTTATCTGCCTTTCTTCATTGTTGATGGCGGCTATCAGCTTGACAGCCAGAATAGAATCTCCGCCGATCCGGAAGAAGCTGTCGTCAACGCTGATAGGGCCATGCCCCAGGACCGCTGCCCACTGAAGTTCCAATTCCCTTTCCAGGTCAGTGGCAGGTGCGACAAATGGCCTGTTCACCGGCAGCGACATAGCCAGAAGCTTATTCCTGTCGAGCTTGCCATTGGCTGTCGTAGGGATCCGATCAACCAGGAAGAAGCGGGACGGGATCATATATTCCGGCAGCCGTGTCGAAAGCCGCGACCGCAGCTCCTCCTCCGATATGCCCTGGTCCGCCACAATATAGGTTATGAGCTGCGGCGATCCCGAACCAACGGCTTTTGTGATCACGGCGGAGCTCCGGATACCCGGGCAGGAATTGACCGCATGCTCTATCTCCCCTATCTCGATCCGGTTACCCCTTATCTTTACCTGGGTATCGATTCGTCCCAGAAATTCGATTTCCCCGCCGGGAAGCCATCGGGCCAGGTCTCCCGTTTTGTAAAGAAGGGTGTGACTGTCCAGTGGATTTTGCACGAATCGTTCAGCCGTAAGCTCAGGCTGGTTGAGATAGCCTGCCGCCAGATTTTCGCCCCCGATATACAATTCACCGGGAACCCCGACAGGCTGCAGATTCATATCGCGGTTGAAAATATAGAGGGCCGTATTGTCAATGGGTCTGCCAATCGGTATTTTAATATAATCTTTTCCCGGAACTACCCGGTGGAACGAGACATCGACGGTAGCCTCGGTAGGGCCATATAAATTGTCCAGCGATGCGCCGGGACAGCAGGCAAGGAAGGAGTGCGCGTCCGCAGCAGCCAGTTCCTCACCGCTGGCAAATAAGTGCCGGATGCTGTCCAGCCGACATTCCGCATGCCGGGATCTATAGTTCAGGAATACATTCAACATGGAAGGCACGAAATGTAAGATGCTTACCCGCTCCGCTGCAATGACGGCCGCCAGAGCGGCAGGATCCTTTTCCGCGCCCGGCTTCGCCATAACCAGTTTGCTGCCGCTCAGACAACCCCAGAACAGTTCCCATACGGATACATCGAAAGCGATAGGCGTTTTCTGAAGGATCGTATCTCCTTCATCAGCCTTATATTGATCCTGCATCCAGCTTAACCTGTTCACCAGTGACCGGTGCCGGATCAGAACCCCTTTAGGCCGGCCCGTGCTGCCGGAAGTATAGATTACATAGGCGATCCCGTCAGGCTGCGCCCGGTTGATTGTCTCATCGGAAAAAGACAGCGTATCGCCGATATGAACACTTTCGCATCCTTCGGGCGTTCCTTCTGCCGCGTCTTTATCGGTAAACAGCAAGGGTATCCCACCATTTTTCAACATATAATTTGCCCTTTCGATCGGACAATCCTTCGTCATGGGCATGTATGCGCAGCCTGCCTTCAGTATGCCATACAGGACGACCATCAATTCCAGGGAACGCTCCATTTGAACGCCTGCTACGACAGTCCTGCCGGAAAGCTTATGCAACAGAAACCGGGCCACCTGGTTCGATCGCTTGTCCAGTTGCCCGTACGTCAATTGCTCATCCTTATATTTAACGGCACATCGGTCCGGAATTCTGCTTACCTGCCTGGAAAAAAAATCCATAATGGTCTCCTGGCGGGAAAAGGTCTTTCCGGTGTCATTGAATACGTTTGTGATCTGCAGCCGCTCTTCTCCGGAAGCAAGACCGATCTCCTTTACCGGCCTGCCTTTATCTTCAATGAGTTTCAGCAGCAAGTCGAAATAAAGCCCTGCCAGCTTTGAGATCTGGCCGGCACCGAATTCACCGGCTTTATACCGGATACATAAAGACAGTTCATTGCTCACGCTGAAAGAGAAAAGCAAAGCCGGGTTGGCCAGATCGGAAGGCCACTCCTGTATTTCTTTTACCAGCATGCCCGTCACCGGCAGACTACCTAATTCCGAAACGGGGACCCGCAGCATTTTCTCAATAGGATAGTTGCCATGAACAAAATCGGCGGCAAGGTCCTTTTGAACGGCGTTAAGATAGTCTTTGAAACTCATTTCCGTCGCCTTCTGCCCTATTCGCATCGGTATGATGTTATGTCCCTCCTGTCCCGGATAAAGATCGGCATATAAAGGAGTAAAGAGGACAGCCTCGGGCAAGGATCGGAATTTCCTCACCAGAATAGCCAGCGCGGACAACAGTATGATATGACAAGCTTTATGGGAGCTTCCCAGATTTCGAAGACGCAGATGCACCCCGTTCGGCGCGGGAAATGACAGCTCCGCGTAGCCGTCACCGGGAACGCTTTCCCCTTGTATGCAAGGATCGCCTGCCGGCCCGTACCCGCCCTGAAAATAGGCCTCCAATTCTACGCCCGTCAGCCTGGTCCGCCAGTAATTCCTGGCAGCCAAATTACTATTGGCGCGTAATGCCCTGATATCCAATTTCGAGTCGGTAGCCATATCCTTTATTAGATTAAAAATTGAATGAAATGGAATCTTCTATCGCATAAGACGATGACAGATCGGAACCCAGATACTCGAAGACTTTCCCGCCCGGATTTTTGGCAATGGCCGCTACCAGCGCGGAGAATTGCCTGATCAGCAATCCCGCGTCGGCTGTCGAAAAAAAGGCCAGCGAATACTCCAACCGGAATTGGATAGATTCAGCCTCACCATTGGCGAACAAGGTCAGTGGATATTTTGCAGAAGAATTGTCTGACTCCTTTCGTATAAATTGGACTTTGTCATCATGTAAACCAGGATCTCCTGCATCCAGGTAGACGAACATGGCGCCGATAAGGTTTCCGACCGATTCCCCCCTGCTGCTATTCAGCGCCCGCCGGATATCCGAAAGATCATAGATCTGCCGCCCGACTGCCTGTACCAGGTTACGATGAATTTCCATTGAAAAATCAAAAAAGCTCATGTCCGGAGAAAGGCGGCAGCGGATAGGCAGCGTCTTGACGAACATCCCTATCACCCCTTCCAGTTCATCCTGCATCCTGCCGGAAGTATTTATACCGGCGATAAGATCGTCCTGTCCTGTCAGTTGGGAAAGGAAGAGGCAGAATAGGGAAAACCATCCTGAAAAATCGGTGATCTCCGCCCGCTTCCACATCTCCATAATGGGATTGATCCCGGACCTCCCGATCTCAAAACGCATGGTTCCAGCCTCAGAGGAAGAGGTCGTGGGTAAATGAAGGACAGGGAACTCCAGTTGGGGAATCTCCCCCTCGTACATTTTGAGCCAGAACTCCTTATTCCGGATGTAGTCATTTGTCGTCCTGTAATGGCGCTCCCACTCGGCATAATCTTTATACTGAATAGGAAGCTCCTTCAGCCGGTTCCCCTGGTATAGCTGAGCAAAATCGTGGACAAGAATGATTTGGGATATGCCGTCACAGACAATATGGTGGATCTCCAGCAGCAGTATCTGGCTGTCTCCGCTGCGCACGAGTACACACCTCAGCAACGGCGCCCTGTTCAGGTCAAAGGGCCGGATAGCTCCGCGCAGCGCATCACTGATTTCTCCATCTACGCTTATCTCTTCAACCCTGAAATCCACCTTGTCTCTGATCACCTGCAGCAGCTCTCCGTTGAGAAACTGAAATTCCGTCCTTAGGCTCTCATGCCGCCCGATCAACGCATTTAACGTCTGCTGTATCCTCTCTTTGTCAGCAAGCCCTTTTATTTCAAAGATCATAGCCAGGTTATAAGCCGTACTGCTCTTGTCCATCTCGAAATCATAATAGATCCGCTCTTGTGCGGAAGACAAAGCATAGCCCGGCTTCTTCCCGGCTTTTCTTATCCGCAGACTCTCATCCTTACAGGCAACCCGTATCAGGTCCGCCTGCTGGCGGATCGTTAAATGACTGAACAAATCTCCCAGCGATACCCTGACATTGAACTGCTTGTATAACCTTCCGATCAGTTTCATAATTCCGATGGAATTACCGCCGATGCTGAGAAAGCTATCTTCAACGGAGATCGGACTATCGCCAAGGACCTCCTTCCATATGATCAATATTTCTTCTTCCACCGCATCTTCCGGCGGAAGGACCGAATGAGCTCGCTGGCTTTCAGTCAATGCTTTGTAATCTATTTTCCCGTTGGCTAGTAATGGTATGGCTTCCACCACCGACAACGTGGAAGGGATCATATAATCCGGTACCCGGCTTTTCAGGTAGGAGCGCAAGGCAGCCTCCAGGTCCTGCGTCTCCTCCTTGTGTTCCCGACCGCAAACGAAAGCCGAAAGGAATTCATGGGCGGTTCCTTCATTAGCCAGCACGACTATGGCGCCTTTCACTAATCCCGATCCCAGCAGTACTTGTTCAACCTCATCCAACTCGATCCGGATTCCCCTTAATTTAACCTGCCGGTCATCTCTTCCGATGAGATCTATTTTCCCTCCCGGTAACAGTCTCGCCTTATCGCCGGTCTTGAAGGCGTTGATCAAACGGCCTCCTGATCCTGGCAGTCGGATAAATTTTTCAGCCGTCAGTTCCGGTGCGTTCAGATATCCCTTACTGGTATAGTCCGAAATAATATAAAGATCGCCGGACGCCAGTGTAGCGCAAGGTCTCATGTCTTCTCCTGCAATGAGCAGCTCCGTATCATCGATGGGCGTGCCGATAGGTATTCTCGCAAGGGTCGCGTCCTCCGGCCGTATCCTGTAAAAAGCTCTGATCATGGTGGTTTCAGTAGCGCCATAGAAATTCACCAGCACGATCCTGGGGCCGAAGATCCGATACCAGGAAAGGAGCTCAGCCGGAATGATCTTTTCGCCCGAGAGCATCACATATTTGAGCGATCTGAAACGACCCGGCGTCAGCAGTTCGTTGTTGATCACCCTGAAAAGGCTTGGCACACAGTGGATCAGATTCACCCCTGCCGCATCGATCCAGGCAGTGAGCGTTTCCGGCGTCCACGAATCTTTATCGCCCGGCGGCAGGCAGATCGTCCCTCCTGTCAGGAGCGGCACGAATATATCGCGAAGGAAGGCATCGAAATAAGGACTTACAAACTGGCTGACTCTGATCGAACCGTCAATCCCGAATTCCCGTATTTCCCACTGCAGGAACTGCAGTAAGCTGCTGTTCTTCCCGATAATGCCCTTCGGTCTGCCGGTCGTTCCGGAAGTGAAATAGATATAAATGCTGTCAGCAGGGTCATATTCAGGATAAGAAAACGACCCCTTCAGGGTACATTCCTCGAAAACGTCCTCGATAAAAACGATGCTTGTCTTCGAAGAGCGAAGGTTGTCGACACCCCCGGGCGCTGTCCGGGAGCAAAGAATATAATCGGGCCGGAGATCACGGATCACCTCCGTCAGCCTGCCGGAAGGCCAGTTTCCATCCAAAGGCACAAAGACACACCGCGCATTCATAACTCCGATCAGGGCAGTAATGAGGTCCACCCTATCCTGCAAAAGGACACCTATAATGGCATTGGGCTTGTGGCTCTTTTGCAGGAAAAAGCCGGTGATACTATCGGCGCGGTCCCGCAACCCGGAGTAGGTGATCCGCTCCGCCCCTTTTTCGATGGCGGTCTTGCTGCCGTTATTTGACAGGCTGCTGATTAATTCATTTTGAAAAGCCATAAGCTTGGTTTTATGCGTTGAAAAACTTATCCAGTAATATTCCAAAAGTGATGACCGTGATCAGCAGATCACTTTCAAAGGGCGCTTGGATACTGAATCCTTCCTGGCTATACCGGGTTTTCAGCTCTTCGACCTGGTCGGCATTGAAATAGCCTTGCCGCTTGATCCTATCGTAGGAAAGAATATCGTTGATGTATTCTACATTCTTTTGTAACAAATACGGACTGCCCGGGGCGATGAAATGAAATTTCTCCCGTTCGGAAACGCTTTGCGGGATAAATCTGCTCGCCATCTTCTTCAGGATATATTTTTCGGTGAAATCCCGCAGCTTAAGGTCTGAAGGGATACCGGTCGAAAATTCCACCAGGTCCTTGTCCAAAAAAGGATATCTGACCTCTACGGAGTTAGCGAGAGCCATCCGGTCCCCATGGTCGGATACCAAATGATCCACCAGCCTTATTTTATAATCTATATAAGCCCGCTTGTTCAGAAGACTTCTCCCGCGGATCCGATCCGGATTTACAAGCGGGTGGTTAAGACAATTGATCCCGTCGAATGCCGCATTGACCGCCGGAGAATACAGGCATTTCCTGACCGTCTCAAATTCAAGAAAATTCCTTTCATAGAAGAAATGACGGTCGCCCCACAGCCGGTCCCTGAGATCCTCCTCCTGCCGGCTGCAAGGGTTTTGCACGATTTTCATCGCACGCATTTTATCGAATCGGTAGCCGACGTATCCCGCGAAGAACTCGTCTGCCCCCTCTCCCGAAAGTATAACTTTGATCCCATTGGCCCTGACAGACTCTGATAGAGAAAGGGATGCTGTATTGTAGGTTTCCTTGATAGGACATTCACTATGGTAGACCGATTGCTGTAATCTTTCACTAATATCTTCAAAGAAAAAGGTCTTCTGATGGAGCATGCAATTGCTTTCCCGGGCGATCAGCTTCTGGTAAACGGATTCGGAGTGCTCCGATTCTATGAAATCGATAGAAAAAGCCTCTTTTCGTATGCCCGGGGCAAGCTGGTCGACCTTCATGGCGATCATTGACGAATCAAGTCCACCACTGAGATAAAGTCCGAAAGGGACATCGCTTCTCAGCCGGAGATTAATAGATGCTTCGAATAGTTGTTCCAGCTTCCCGGTATAGTAACTTTCCGGCTTCCCATTCATGGGGATTTCGCCTTCCGGAAAAACCAGGTCCCAATATTCCCGGTCAGTAACCTTCCCTTGCCCGTCTATCTGAAGGAAATGTCCGTTCTCAAGGCTCTTAATGCCCTCAAACATTGTCCTGGGGCTTATCAGCCCCGCAAAGGTAAATACCTGGTCAAGGCCCGTCAGGTCGACGGTCCTTTTCACGAGGGGGTGCTCCAGGATCGCCTTGATCTCGGACCCGAAAATAAAATGGTCCTTGACGACCGTATAAAAGAATGGGACTATACCCATCTGATCACGGGCGCAAAACACCGTTTTCCTTTTTCTATCGCAAATGACAAAAGCAAATTGCCCATTGAGTTCATTCAGGAAAGCGCTGCCCTGCTCTTCGTAAAGATGAAGGAGCACTTCCACGTCCGACTCCGTCCGAAAGACATGCCCCTTCCGCCTAAGCATATCCCTCAGCTCTATGTAATTGAATATCTCCCCGTTGCAGATCAGGACCACGGTGCCGTCTTCGTTGAAAATGGGTTGCATCCCATTGCTCAGCCCGATAATGCTCAGCCTGCTGAAACCCAGGGCCAGATTGCCCAGCAAAAGAAGTTTCTGGGCATCGGGTCCGCGATGGATCAACTTGCCATTCATGCGGGCGAGGATCCCGCGATCTGTCTTGGAGACCTCCCCGTTGAATTTAATAAATCCGCAAATACCGCACATGAGCGTAAGTTTTTATCGGCTTTTCACCGTAACAAGGCAGCCGGAAGGACTTTCGGTTCCATTTCCAGCTGTTCGAGCCGGGCGGATGCGTTTTCCAGGACACCGGTCAAGAGATTTTCATAATACCCCATCATCGTTTCGATGCTGATGTCATCATATAATTCCCTGCTGTAGATGAACCGGATCTGGAAACGCCCTTGCCTTTCCATGACTTCCAGCTTGAATTCATATTGAGTCGTCTGGAAACCCTCGATATCCAGGGGCTCAAACAAGGGGTCTTCTTCCTCTGCTTCACTTTCAAAGAAATTTACAAGGGAGAAATGGACCTGCATTTTCGGCTGCAGGCCCGCACTTTGATCGCCATCCATCGCCGATATCATTTCATCGAAGGGGTATTCCTGATTATCGAATGCTTCAAGCACACATTGCTTCACATTCTCGAGCAAGTCCCCGTACATCTCCTTCGGCCGGATCTTCAATCGAAGCGGAAGTATATTGACAAAGGTGCCGACGACACCCGCCAGCGCTGCCTGAGTCCTGCCGGCCGCATCGGTGCAGATGACGATATCTTCAGCGCCGGATAGCTTTGACAATAGGATATAATAAAGGGATAATAGCATCATAAAATCAGACACCTTATGCCGGGCCACGAATTCTTTAACCCCCGGATAGAGTTCGCCGCTTATCTCCAGCGTCTTAACGGATGCTGCATGAATATTGACCGTGTCCCTGCTTTGCAGCACCGGCAGATCCAGTCCGGGGTTGTATCCGGACAATTTCCTCAACCAGTATTTCTTTTGTAATAAGAGATCTGCTTTTGTCCCCTTTTGCCACACGGCAAAATCGGTATAGGCCAATTCCAGGGGCGGCAGGTCGTCGCCCCGGCAGAGACGTTTGAAGTCATTCATTAAGATATTCAGCGATATGCCGTCGCAAATGATGTGATGCACGTCCATAAAGAGAAAGCCACGGCCCTCGTGTTCCCATAGAGACACCCGGACAAGCGGGGCGACGCCCAGGTTGAAGGGTTTACTAAAAGCGCGAAAAGCGTCCTTGACATTCCCGTGTTTCCCGGTAACCGGCAGGATCAGCACCTCGGCATTCGGCAGGACCTGCTGCACAACCCCATTATCCGCCAGCGTAAAGACAGTTCGGAGGCTTTCATGGCGGTCGACCAGCGCCTGGAGGGCGCCCGCTATTATCTGGCCATCGACAGGGCGCGTAACGGAGAAAATACCCGATATATTATAGGCGAGCCCTGCCCCGCTCCGCAAGTATTCATAATACAATCTTTCCTGCGCAGAGCTGCACGGATAATAAGCACTTTTTTCAGCTTTTTGTAACGTCATGCTGTCCGCTGCGATCTTACCGCGAAGGAGTTTCGCCTGCCTGGCGATAGAACGGTACTCGAAAATATCGCGAAGCGCAAGCCGGATGGTAAATTCCCGCTGGATCGTATTGATCAGATGAACCGCTTTGATGGAATGTCCTCCCACCCGGAAGAAATCATCTTCCATGTCGATCCCGCTCTCTTTCGTACGAAGGACTTCGGCCCATATCCTGCGAAGCTTTTCTTCCGTACTGTCGAAAGGCTGACGCACGGCCTGCCGCGCCCGCTCTTCCACGTCTGGCAGCGCTTTGCGGTCCAGCTTGCCGCTGGTCGTCAGGGGCAGCGAGGCCACGCGCATAAAATATGCCGGCGCCATATAATCCGGCAGCCGGTCCAGCAGATAATCCCGAATAGTATCCTGTTCCACCGGCTGTTCCGTCACACAATAAGCCACCAGGTATTTATTTCCCTCCTTTTCCCGCATGATCACAGCAGATCCCGTGACCCCCGGCATCTTGTTCAGGCAGCTCTCTATTTCACCCAATTCGATCCGCCGCCCCCATATCTTCACCTGCTGGTCGATCCGGCCAAGAAATGCGATATTCCCGTCCGGCAGCCATTTGGCCAGATCTCCCGTCCGGTATACCTTTTCTTCCCGCCTGAACGGGTCGCTGAGGAATTTCTCTTCCGTTAATGCCTGATTATTCAGATAGCCCGCAGCCAGTCCGACACCTGCAATGTATAGTTCTCCCGCTACTCCCGGAGGACAAAGATGCCCATCCCTGCTCAGGACATAGAGACGCAGGTTGTCGATTGGTTTACCGATCGGGATAGCGGAAGTGCCCTCATTGAAACGGCACTCATAGAAGGAGACGTCGACCGTAGCCTCCGTAGGGCCATACAAATTGATCAGCCGGGTATTGTTCGGAACGTTCAACAACCGGCCGAACGCCTGCACCTCTTCCGGCATCAATGCCTCGCCGCTCGCGAAAACCTGGCGCAGTGTTCGAAGCCCGCTGCCGCTGCCTTCCGCGTGTACGACCGAAAGAAAGGCGCTTAGCATCGACGGGACAAAGTGAAGCGTGGTTATCCCATCCTTTTGAATGGCGTCGATCAATAACCGGGGATCTTTCTCCGCCTGCGGTTGTAGCAGACATAAGGAAGCCCCCGTGAAAGACCACCAGAATAATTCCCATACCGAAACGTCAAATATGATCGGCGTTTTCTGGAGTATAACGTCGTGCTCGTTCAACGGATACGTCTTTTGCATCCACAGCAGCCTGTTGACCACAGAATGATGACGAACCATCACCCCCTTGGGTTTACCGGTACTACCTGACGTGTAGATAACATAAGCGAGGCTATCGCCGGAACTATACGCCGGCATCCCTTGCCATGACGTATTTTCGCCATTTTCCCGCGCTTCATCAGGGTCGATGAACGGAATAGCCGGCATGTTCCTGCCAATTCCGTTAACGGACAGCTTAACCCGGTACTTTTCCCTGCTGATTACCGCCTTCAGCGGAGAATCCGTAATAACCGTGAGATTCCTTACCCCCGGATGATGAGGGTCCATAGGCACATAGACGGCCCCTGCCATCAGAATGCCGAAGATAGAAGAGATAAGAGCCGCTTCTCTCTCCATCAGAACTCCCACCAGATCCCCCTCTCCTATCCCGACGGACTCCCGTAAGTAGCCGGCGATCTTCATAGCGCTTTCCCGCAGTTCGCGATAAGTGAGAACCTGCTTGCCGAACCGGAGAGCGATATTGTTCGGCGTTCTTTCCACCTGCTCGCCAAACATCCCCATAACCGTTTCTCCCCCGGGGTAATTAGCCTCAGTACTATTCCACTCAACGCGGATCCGACGCTCCTCTTCTGCTGTAAGAATGGTCAACGCAGATGCAGGCATCCGGATGTCCTCCACGATCTGTCTGATCACCATAGCCAGGCGACTGCTAAGGGTCCGGATCGCTTCTGTATCATAGCTGTTCCGGTTGTAGTGGAATTGGATCACAAATTGATCCCCGGGTATCAGCATCAGCCACAGATCGTAGTTGGTTTGTTCGAATAACTTTACCTGGGTGATTTGGAAGTCCTCATCCGCATCTTCCGCGCTAACCATATCGGCTTCCGGATAATTATCGAATACAAGGATATGGTCAAACAGCTCCCTTCCCAATTCATGCCCGGCTTGTACGGCAGGCAGAGAAGCATATTGATGTGGTTCTCTTTGTAAGACCTGCTCCTGCGCGGTCCGCAGTAGCCCGGCAATGCTGTCTCCCGGAGACCATTTAAGTCTGACCGGTACGGTGTTGATGAACAGACCGACCATTGTTTCAATGCCTTCTATATCGGCCGGTCTTCCGGATACCACCGTGCCAAAGACTACATCGTCCTGCAAATTGTACTTTGCCAGCAACAGTCCCCAGGCGCATTGCAATAGGGTATTCAACGTCACTCCCTGCCTGGCCGAAATAGCCTGTAAAGCTTTTGTTTGCTCCTTTGGCAGGATTAGCGGCTCCATTCCGGAACTATAGGGCAGGGATTCGGACAAAACGCTGTCCTTTCGGGGTATTCCGGCCACCCGGTCATAACCGCTGAGGTATCCTTTCCAATAAAGCTGAGACTCCTCCTGGTCTTTCTTTTCCAGCCACCGGATATACAAGGAATAGGGAGTGGGCGGATCCAGCAGCAGCGGCAGCCCCGAAAGGGTTGCCCGGTAGATTAGCCCGAATTCATTGATCAGAACGCCCATGCACCACCCATCCATCAGAATATGATGAGAGCTCCACAACATTTCGTACTGGTCCTCGCCTAACCGCAAAACCGTCAGCCTTAATAGGATATCTTCAACCAGATCGAAAGGTTTGGATCTGTCGGCAACCCGGTATTCTTCCACAAGCTCATCGGCCGGTCTTCGACGGCATTCTTCACGTATATCGAAGTAAGTAATTTCAATCTTTCTTTCCTTCAGCACTACCTGAAGCGGACGCCTGAGCCCCTCATTGACAAATATCGTCCGCAGGATAGTGTGCCGGGATATTAGCGCGTTCAGGCTTTTCTCCATCGCCGGGATGTCCAGGTTGCCTTTTACCCGTAACAGCTTTTGTTCGAAATAGCCGCCCGATGCCGGGTCCAGCAAAGCATGAAATAGCAACCCTTCCTGCATCGGAGATAAGGGGTAAACATCTTCCAGTGTATATTTTGTCTGCAAAAGATGTAGTTCCTGCATCTTTTCTCCACCGGAGGCGCAATAACGGATCAGGCGGGTCAACTGATCCCTGTATGCCTCCATCAAAGCTTCTGCCGATTCCCCCGAATATTGACGCCGGCTATAGGAAAGGTTTAGGGTCAACCGGTCTCCCGCCACCGACCCGTTGATAAACCAATCGTTTTCACGGACCGTCGACGCCGCTTGATCATTACCCCGGGAACGCTCCCCTGCTATCCCGAAAGACTTGTCCTCGATATCTGAATCGAACTGTCCCAGATAGTTGAACTTAACCAGGCTATGGAGGGAGGAATGCCGCGGGCGGGACAAAGACATCCCGGCATCGGTCGGAAAAGCATACAATAAATAGTCAAACCCTTTATTGGGTACCTGCCGCAGGGTCTCCTTCACATAACGGAGATTGGCGCCCGGATCGCTCCCGGCAATCTTTAACGTAATGGGATATTCGACGGTGAACCATCCAACTGTTCGACTGATATCCGGCCCATTCGAAAAGCTTTCCCTGCCATGGCCCTCCAGGTCGATAGAGACGGTGTCGAGATGGTAGCACTGATTGATGGCCAGTAAGAAAGCGGTCAGCAGGATGTCATTCACCTCCGTCTGGAAAGCTTCATTGGCCCTGGTCAGCAGAAGGGTTGTATCTTCCTTGCTAAGATTAAAGGATTTTCCCGCCGTGTCTCCGTACTGATTCCTTCCCTCAGGATAGTCACGGACAGATGCAGTGAAAGAGGACGTCTGTTGTATCCTGCTCCAGTATTCGATGGTTCCGGTAGACTGTTCGCTCTTTGAGTAAGTCGAAAGAAAGGATACCCAGGAGAAAAAGGATTCAGATGCCTGCGGCAGCGCCAGCGGCTGCTCCTCCTTGATCTGCCGGTATAGCGTTTCGATGTCCTCGAAAAGAATGCGCCAGGAGACGCCATCCACTACCAGATGATGAATGACGATCAAAAGATCGCTCCCTTCCCGGTTATGGAACAGTCCAAGCTTCATCAGCGGGCCGTTTTCCAGGTTGAGGCCCTGTTGAACGGCATTGCAGGCTGCCATCCACCCATCCGGGCTGTCTATATCCCCGCCAACTTGTTCCAGGATCGAAACAGCCGGTGCACGTTCGGGGATTAGTTGCATCCATTGCCCTTGCTCCTGCTTGAAGACGTATCGAAGGGCTTCGTGCTGTTCCTGTAATTTATCGAAGATGTTTTTTACCTGCACGGCGGAAATACCGTCGGGGAAATGGAGCATGATCGATTGGTTGTAATGGTGTTTGTCAGGCGACGGGTGTTCCATAAATAATCTCTGAATAGGAGATAAGACACTTTTCCCGTGGCTGGCCTTGCGTGGTCCGGCCGTAAGGGGCTGCGCTTTTAGGGCCAGTTCCCTGATCGTTGGAGCACGGAAGATATCATTAACGGAGACTTGATATCCCGCAGCACGCATCCTGGCGGTGATCTGGATGGATTTGATGGAATCACCTCCCATGGAAAAGAAACTATCCGTAACACCGATCTTATCCGATCGCAGTACTTTTGTCCATATTTCCAGCAGCTTTTCCTCTATTTCGTTAGACGGCGGGACACGCGATTGTTCATTCGTCATCCCGGCTTCCGGCAGCGCTTTCACATCCAGCTTGCCATTCCGCGTCAGCGGCAGGCTCTCCAGACGTATCAGCACCGACGGTACCATATAGTCCGGCAATCCGCTCGTCAGCCACAGGCGCAACCATTCTTCCTCTATCTCTTCCTGCGACACATAATAGGCCGCCAGGTAACTTTCCTCTCCCCGCTGACGCAGCACCACCGCCGACGAGCCGATCCCCACATATCCCGACAGCCGCGCCTCGATCTCCCCCAACTCTACCCGGTACCCATCTATCTTCACCTGCTGGTCCATCCTTCCCAGGTATTCTATCCGCCCCCCCTTGATCCATCGCCCCAGATCCCCTGTCCGGTATACCCGCCCTTCTCCCAGCCAGTCCACGGGGATGAACCGCTCCCTTGTCAGCTCCTCCCGGCCCACATAACCCCCGCCTACCCCTGCTCCACCTATCCCGATCTCCCCCACCACCCCCTCCGGCAATAATTCCCCGCTCCGGTCCAGGATGTATACCCCGCTGCCGTCTATCGGCCGGCCAATGTCCGGCCTGGCCACAAAACCCTCCCAATCCTCTATCTCCCCTGCTATCACCCCGATCGTCGTCTCCGTCGGACCATAATGATTCATGAACCGGATATGACCATACGCCTGATGCGCCCGGTCGATGTCCCCCACCCGGATCCGCTCCCCGCCCAATACCACAAACCGCAACGCCCCCAGCCCGTAGCCCTCAAATCCCGGTGCTTCCACCAGCGTCGAGAACAGCGATGGCGTCATCTTCACATAGCTGATCCCCGCATCCCGGATATACCCCAGCAGCCCCGACGGGGATCGGTATTGCTCCCGCGACAGCAAATGCAGCTCCCCGCCACAGAACAATACCGGGAACAACGACGTATACCCCAGATCGAATGCATACGACGACGTCAACACCGTCCGGTCCGATGAGGTCAGCCCCAGCGACCGCTGTACCCATCCGACATAATTGACCAGGTTCTCCCGTCTGATCTTCACCCCTTTCGGCTCACCCGTACTGCCCGACGTATAAATCACATATGCCAGCTCCCCCGAACCCTCCCCACATCCCATCTTCTCCCGCTCCGGCAACTCAACTCCCCCATCCACCGCCCATTGCTTCCCTTCAAACCGAAGCTCCCCATAATATTGCCGCTCCGTCAGCAGCAGCCTGCAACCGCTCACCTGTAAAATTCGCTCCTGACGCTCCCGCCCCTGACCCGGCTCCAACGGCAAAAATCCGCACCCCGCCTTCCAGATACCAACCATCCCCGCTGCCATCCACGCCCCGGGCTCCATATACATCCCCACGATCTCCGAATCCCCCCGCAGCCGCCTCACCACCTCCGCCAGCGCATCGCTCAGCTCCCACAGCTCCCCATAAGTCAGCCGGTCCTCCCCGCATACCAACCCACATCGTTCCGGCGTCCGCGTCACCTGACACCGCAACAGCTCCATCAATCCTCTCCGCTCTCCCGCAACCAACCTGCCCCGGTTGTATCCCTCCAGCAACCGGTATCGCTCCTCTTCTGGCAGCATTTTCAGATCCCTCACCAGTAAAACCCGGGCGGAGACATCATTTAACCGCATGACCAGGCCATCGGCCATCTTTGCCAGCAGCAGCTTCAGGTACTGTATAACGCCGCTGATGGTATCGGTCGAAAATCGGTTGGCATTATAGTCAAAGGCAACAAGGTATTCTTCTCCCGGAATCACACCTAACCATAACTCGTAGTTATTTTGATCGAAAGAGCGAATGCCCGTTACCTGGAAGCTTCCCACCTCGTCTTCATCGTCCGGGAAAGGAAAATTTTCGAATACGATGACATGATTTAGCAATTCCCTTCCTAATTCGCTGCAGGATTGTATTTCCGCCAGGGGGTGATAATGATGAGGCTCGCTTTCAAGCGCCATCTCCTGCACCTTCTGCAGCAGATCGTGCACCGTGTCCTCTTCCTTACAAGTCACTCTGACAGGTACGCTATTGATGAACAGACCTACCATCGATTCTATTCCTTCGATTTCGGCCGGTCGGCCTGATACCGTCGATCCGAATACCACCTCTTCGGTATTGTTGTACCGGGATAATAAGATCGCCCAGGCCGCCTGGAAGATGCTGTTGACAGTGACCCCGTATCCCCCGGAAATTCTTTTAAGCTTTTCGACCAACGCCGCATCCATCGACCAATGCCGTGATTCCCGGCGATAGTTAACCTTGCCCGTTACCAGTTCAGGAAGGCCGGCCGGCTTCTCATAGCCCGCCAGGTATTCCTTCCAATACTGCTCGGAGGCCTCCTTCCCGCGGCCTTGCAGCCAAAGGATATAATCGGCGTAGGGCCGGGCCGGCGGTATCAGGCGGGCGCTGCCCGTTGTATACCGGGCATAAATTTCTTTGAAATCCCGGATGATGATGCCGGTACACCATCCGTCCATCAATATATGATGAAAGCTCCAGATCATATCGAATTCATCCGTTCCTGTATGCAGCACTTTGAGCCGCATGAGGGCGTCTTTCTCCAGATCGAAGCCTCTCCGCATGTCCGCAGCTTCGTACTCCGCCAGCAGATCTTCCCGTGACCGTTCTCTGCCGGCTTCCCGGATATCTTCGAAGCTGAATTCGACTTTCCTTTCCCGCAAAACCACCTGAAGAGGTCGCTCCAGGCCTTCATGGAGGAATAGGGTACGTAGTATAGCATACCGGGAAGCCAGATCGTCCATGGTCTTTTGAATGAAGACCTCATCCATTTGTCCCTTGATCCGGAAACATCGCTGAGCAAAATAGTTGTCCGAGTCTTTGTTCATTAGATCGTCAAAGAGCATCCCTTCCTGCATAGGCGAAAGAGGATACAGATCTTCCAGCAAATACTTTGTTTGAAGCTCGTCCAGTTGAGCGATCGAAATATCCTTATACGTAAGATCGGACGGGGACAGCAATCTATCAGGACAAATACAACAATAGTCAATCAGTTCCGACAGGCATTCGCGATAGATACCCAGCAGTCGATCCGCCTCACGACGTCCCGCCCCCGCACCTTCCCCTCCCCCCGCCGTTGCCCCTGCACCTTCCCCCGCCCTTGCCCCTGCCCATTCCCCGGCCCCCGCACCTCCCCGAAGTCTTACCGTGAGGGTGCCGGCCCTATGCACGACCAATAGCTCCCAATCACAATCCATCATCCCATACTCCGGCAACCCCTGCTCCGACGAATCCCGACCTTCCGGCGCCGAATCGGTATAATGAAAGAAGACCGATGGAAGACCTTCCGCCATCTCCTGATCGGCAGGCATCGCCGCTATCCCGCGAAGATATTCCTTTACCTGACGGATCATTTCCTTATGGCTCCAGCCTCCAATCGTAAAGCGCAGCCTGTAAGGGATCGCAAATTGCCCTATCGCGCGGCTGACATGGATATGCTGAACACGAAGCGCTCTGCCCGGCAATTCCAGGCAGATATATTGCGTTTCATTCCCAGAATACCTTTTGACGGCCTGCATCCAGGCCGTTAGCAGAATGTCGGGGGTTTCCGTTCTGAAGGGGCGATTAGCCATGTCCACCAGGCGGGCCGTCATTCCCACCGATAAAGTGAAAGACGCCCCACAACGGGCCGCTGCGGCAGGCATCGATCCGGAACCAGGAGCAGGCTTCGATCCGGAACCAGGAGCCGCATTTGCCACCATGGTGGAAACAGCCAGCGACCAATGAACATAAGCATCCGTTTTGGGCGGCAGCGTGAAGGGACGGCCCTGTCTTTGCTGGCTGTATAGGGCGCCGATATCCTCCAACAATATTTCGCACGACCTTTGGTCGGCTACCAGCCGGTGAAGGACGATCAGCAGCCGGCTTCCCCCATCCACATGAATAAGGCCGAGCCTCATCAGCGGACCGATCGCCAGATCAATACCGGATTGAAGCTCTTCCCGGATCGCCAAAATATCTTCCGCCCCATCCGGGCTATCCCCCGCCCCATCCGGGCTATCCCCCACCCCATCCGGCCGATAGTATTCCTTCAGAAAGACAGGGAAAGGAAGCTCTTTATTCTCCTGCATTACCTTATCTCCATTACGGACAAAGACTGTGCGCAGCGCATCATGGTGTTGCTGCAACTTGTCGGCTATACTGACTATGGCCGTCCGCGAAAGATCTTCAGGGAAATCCAGTATAACGAACCGGCTGTTGGCGCCGCTCCCCGCCGATTCTTCCCGAAGCAGGAAATGTTGCCCGGGCGACAAGGGAAAGATACCCGTAACGACAGACTGCAAGACGAGTGAGCCCGTCACTTTCAGGCGTGACGCCAGCTGGCCGATCGTCTGATACACAAATATATCCTTGACGGTCAATTCATACCCCTCAGCCTGGAGACGTGACCGGATCTGAATGGACTTGATGGAATCGCCGCCGAGAGAAAAATAATTATCGTTAACGCCTATCCGTTCCACTTTCAATACGGCAGACCACACCTGCGCGAGCAGATCTTCCTCTTTTGTCCCCGGTGCAATATATTCAGTAGAGGCCGGGTTCTGCATGGGCGCCGGCAGCGCCCGCCTGTCCAGTTTGCCATTGGGAGTGAGCGGCATCTTCGTCAGTCGTACATAAAAGGAGGGAAGCATATAAACCGGCAGCCTTTGAGCAAGATATTCCCGCAGCTCCATTTCCGGTATGTCCCCACCCGCGACATAATAGGCTGCCAGCTGTTGATCTCCCTCCTGCCCCGTTATAATGACAACAGCTTCTTCGATCCCGTCATAGCGGAGCAGCCAGCTTTCTATTTCTCCCAACTCTATCCGGAAGCCCCTTAATTTCACCTGGCTGTCCATTCTTCCCAGAAATTCGATCTTCCCATCCGGCAGCCATCTGGCCAGGTCTCCGGTACGGTAGATCAACGCTTCTCCGGTAGCAGGATCGGCTATGAAACGGGAGGCCGTAAGATCTTCCCGTTTCCAGTAACCCCGGGCCACCCCTCCGCCGCCGATGCAGAGCTCACCGGCAACATTTACCGGCTGCAGATTTCCGTTGGCATCGATAATGCGGATATAGGTATTCGCAATCGGCGTGCCTATACAGATGTCATCGGCCAGCGTCAGATCCTGTATCGTAGACCAGACAGTAGTTTCGGTCGGACCATACATGTTGTATATCCTGCCTCTGTAACGACGCTTTAATTCCTTGAGCAATGACCCGGGAAAAGCTTCACCTCCTACCATCACTACTTTCAGACTCTTCAGGGTATCTTCTCCGGCTATTCCGGCCAGCAGCATTTTTAAATGAGAAGGGGTAATTTGCATGTAGTCTACCTGCTGACTTTGAATGAGCTGGGCCAGGGCCAGGGGATCTTTCTGCTCGTCCGCGCCTGCCAGGACAATACGCCACCCGTTCAGGAGCGGGAGGAGAGTCTCCAGGACGAAAATGTCGAAAGAGACGGTAGTCAGGCAAAGTATACTCCCGTCACCGGAAAAGGGTATCCGATCCGTCACGCCCTGGATAAAATTGATGACGTTTCTGTGCTCGATCATTACACCCTTCGGCACCCCCGTCGATCCCGACGTATAGATCAGATAAGCCAGCCCGGTAGGGGAAATATCGATCGGACGGTGGACGATGGTTTCGCCGGCTAAGTGACCCGGTCTGTTGCCTGCCGGTCTGCAGGCGCCATCCCCGGCTACTATTTCTACCGGGGTTTGACCAAAATACGCATTGGCGGTTTCATCGTCTGTCAGCAGAAGGGCCATACCGCTGTCCGCCGCAATATATTTTATTCTGGCCGCAGGGTATTCCGGGTCGATAGGTACATAGGCGCAGCCAGCCTTCAACACGCCAAGCAGGCTGACGAGCAGCGTGGGTGAACGGCTGATCATAATGCCCACTACGGCTTCTTTTCCGATGCCCCTGGCCAAAATAGCAGCCGCCAGCCTGTCGCTATAGGCATGTAACGTCTCATACGAGACATCCTTTCCCTTAAAAGTAATGGCTGCGGCTTTCCCTTTTTCCAGGACGACCCCCTCAAATGCGACAGGTATAGTACCGGGGAGTCGGATATCGGTCTTCGTGTCATTGAAGTCGATCACCAGCTGTTGCTTTTCGTCCCTCGGAAGAATGTCGATATCCGCCAGCCGGATATCCGCATTTGCAAGGACAGCATGCATTATTTCCCGAAAATAGCCAACGAACCTTTCAATGCTCGTTCTTCTGAAAATACTCGTCGAATATTCGAAACCCAGCCATACTCTTCCGCCGGATTCCACGGCATTTAGTGTCAGGTCAAATTTGGCCGTCGTCAAACTATAGTCAAAGGGGCTCAGCTGAATATCCGGCAACGTCAGCTTGGTTGCTTCCAGCTGGTTATAGATGAATACGATGTCGAAAAGGGGATTATGACTTGTATCCCTTTCCAGCTTCAGCTGCTCCACCAGCTCCTCGTATTGATAATCCTGGTTCCCGATGCAGGCAACGGTCCTGGATGTAAGCGATAAAAAGAATTCCCTGAAACGAAGCTTGCCTTCGGGATAGTTCCTTACAGGGATGGTGTTGACGAAGACACCAATCAGGTTTTCCAGATCGGCATGCGTTCGCCCGGAAGTAACCGTCCCAACGACGATATCTTCCTGGTTCGTCAGCCTGGCTATAAGTACATTGAAAAGGGCGAAGAACACCATATATAAAGTAGTCCCCTCTGCCGCCGCCAGCTTCTTTAAACTTCCTGTTTCTTCACTGTCGATAGTGAATCTTACCTCATCCCCTTCAAAAGTCTTTATGGCGGGGCGCGGGAAATCTGCAGGCATGTCCGGGACGGAAGGTCTTCCCGCAAATTCCTGCAGCCAGAATTGTCTCTGGGCGGCAATGATGTCATTCCATTCATCGGACTGTTGCCATTCAGCATAATCTTTGTATTGCAGGGAAGCTTCCGGCCGTTCGTTGCCCTGGTAAATGGATAGCAGGTCCTTCATCAATATCCATAGAGAAGCTCCGTCATTGACGATATGGTGCACATCGATCATCAGCAAATGCTCCTGCTCTTTTAGTTCCATCAACCCTACCCTTATCAGCGGCGGCTTCCCAAGATCGAAAGGGCGCACAAATTGTCTGATCACTGCTTCCACCGGTTGCCCGTCATCGTAGCGTTCGACCGCAAAGTCCACTGACGGTGAGATCACCTGCACGGGCTCCTGGTCGAATATGCTAAAAGACGTTCTAAGGATCTCATGCCGCCTGATCAGCTCGCTGAAAGACATCTCAAGACGGTCGATGTCGGTTCGGCCTTCCAGGCGGAATACCATCGGGATATTATACGCCAGGGATTCCTTATCCCACTCATGAATGAAAAAGAGGCGCTTTTGAGCCGAGGACAGGCAATAATATCCTTTTACCGGGGCCGGAGCAATCTTCAATCGGGTCCGTGTCAGGAACCGGATGATATCCGCCTTATGCTCCCGGATGGCAAGCCGCAGTTCCGGCTTTATCGTTCCGATTGCCGCATCCAGCCGCAGCTCATTATCCGATATCTCTATTTTAGCGCCAAGGCCGGTCAATGTAGTAATGATCTCAACAACGTCCATAAAGGTTTGATTGAATGACTTAGAAAACCAGTTGTTCCCGCAGCTCTTCCCCGGCTTGTTCTCTGCTTTCCCCGGCTTGCTCCCTGCTTTCAGCAGCTTGTTCCCTGCTTTCAGCGGTTTTAACGGCAACAGCCTGGATATAGGTTGCGATCTCCTTCACGGTTGATATTCTCAGGAACAGCTTCCAGGGCAAATTTATCTTGAACTCTTCCCCTATTCGGTTGATGGCTATGACGGCGTTTAAAGAATGTCCGCCCAGCCGGAAAAATTCAGCATCGACCCCAATAACCGATGCATCCACCCCCAGGACTTCGGACCATATTTCAACAAGTTTCTCTTCCAGCGGGCCGGACGGGGCGATATATGCGTCCTCGGCAAGCATCTCTTCCTCTGGCAGCGCACTCTCGACCTCCCCCAATTCTATCCGGTACCCCCTGATCTTTACCTGATCGTCGTCGCGCCTGATCAGCTCAAGGGTTCCGTCTGCCTGCCAACGGGCGATATCGCCGGTTTTGTAGATCCTTTTCCCTTCCTGGAACGGATGATCGATAAATCGCTCCGCTGTTAATGCAGGGTTTCCCCAATAACCCCTGGAAAGCCCCTCGCCTCCAATATACAAGTCTCCGGCAAGGCCGGCCGGCATCACTTGCAGTTCCCGGCTGAGAATATATAGCTGGGTATTCAGGATCGGTTTGCCGATACTGATCTTTTCCGGGTCACCTTCTATCTTGTTCATGCAGGACCAGATAGTCGTTTCCGTTGGACCGTACATATGGTATATTTCGGCCGTTGTGACAGCCCCGAGACGCCGGATCAGCGTAGCGGGTAGCGCCTCCCCTCCCAGCAGCAATAGCCGCAGCGAAGACAGGAATGCATCGGATCCTCCTCCTTCCATGGCCAGCTTGATAAAGCTGGGTGTAGACTGCATCAGGGTAACAGGCCTGAGATCCATATCGGGATTAATCTGTTCCATATATCTGTCGAGGTTTCCGGGCGAAACATCGGCCGGATGGATCACCACTTCCACCCCCCGGCAAAGTGTCCAGAATATCTCCAGTACAGAGATATCGAAAGAAATACCCGTCACCGCCAGCATTCGGTCATAATCATTTACCGGCAACCGTTGGTTCATGGCAGCCAGGAAATTTACCACGTTGTGATGGGAGACCATCACGCCCTTTGGCTTCCCGGCCGGTCCCGGCGTGTAGATCAGATAGCAGAGGTTTGCAGGGGTATGTATGCAGGGCGGATTCTCTGTTTCACCGCTTTCCATTCCCGCTCCATGGTCTTCCGCTTCATCCGGATCAAGGATAATGCCGTTGAACGCCATTCCGTCCTCCATATCCTGATCGGTCAGCAATATCTTCACCCCGCTGTCCCCAAGGATCGCCGCCACCCGGTCCCGCGGATAAGCCGGGTCAATGGGAATATAGGCGGCGCCGGCTTTGAGAATTCCTAACAGACCGATAATCAATTTTTCCGATCTGTCCATCATAATGGCGATGCAGTCATCAGCCCTGACGAAATAATGTCTTCGCAGATAGTGGGCCACCCGGTTGGATGCCTCGTTAAGCTGTCGGTAGGTAAGCGTGCTGCCTTCATAGCTGATCGCTATTTTATCCGGCGTCGCTCCAACCTGTCGCTCGAAGCACGAAGTGAGGGTGTCCTCCGCAGGATAGTTCGCGGCAGTTGCATTGAAGTCGTTCAACAGCATCGACTGCTCTCCCTCATCCACTATCCCCACGGCCGTCAGCGGCGTTTCCTCGTCGGCCATCAAACGTCCCAACAGTCTCTCCAGTCGCCCGATAGCATCATGGATAACGCCCTCTTCATACGCCCGGGCATTATAATCGAACCGGATCATGAGATCTTCGCCTGCATATATCATTATATTGAGGTCATAACTCGTCATCTCGAAGAGCCTAACCTCCTTTAAGATCAGATCGGGAGTATCTCCGATTCGTTCATGACCATCCTGATCCTCAGCCAGCATGTCCTCGATGGGAAAATTTTCATGGATCAGGATGTGATTCAACAACCCATTTCCCAATCCGCTCGACGTCTGCACTTCCGGTAAGGAACTATAATGATGGCTATTCCCGTTGAGAGCCTGCGCCTGCATTTGCTGTACCAGATCGCCGAAATTTTCATCGCCATTGTATCGGACGCGTACCGGTATGGTATTGATGAACAACCCTACCATTTCTCTCACACCCGCCATTTCCGGTGGCCGGCCGGAAACTACTGCCCCGAAGACAACATCATTTACGTTGTTGTATTTAGCCAGCAATATTCCCCATGCTGCCTGTATGAAAGTATTCAGCGTGGCGCCATACCGGCGGGCTACGACCTGTATCTGCTCCAACCGCCCGCGGGGAATGATGAGATGTTCCGTCAGCATTTGATACGGCTGCGCTCCGGGTATATACCCTTCTTTCTGCGGCAGGCCTGCCAGGCGTTCATAGCCTGCAAGGTATTCCCGCCAATACCTCGCAGCTGCCGCCTTATCGAGGCCGTCCAACCACCGGATATATTGCGAATAAGGCCTGACCTCCGGCAAATGGGGTTTTTCCCCTCCCGCAACATCGCTATAGATCCTTCTAAAGTCCCGGAGGAGGATGCCCATGCACCATCCATCCATAAGGATATGGTGATGGCCCCAGATAAATACATAATCCCGGCTTCCCGTCTGGAGGACGACGAGGCGCATCAGCCTCCCGCTGTGAAGGTCGAAGCCTCTCGACCGGTCTTCCTTCCGATACCTTTCGACAACTTCCTGCAGGATGCCTGCCTCTGCTTCCTTCCTTATGTCTTTATACAGGAAATCCACCTTACCCACTTTCATCACCACCTGCAGTGGCAGGCCATAGCCTTCGGTCAGGAACCGCGTCCGCAGCATGGCATGCCTGTCCGACAATATATTCAGGCTTTGCTCGATTGCCCGCATATCGTGGCTCCCCTCTACCCGGGCGACCATCTGCTCGAAATAGTGACCGTCTTCAGGGCTCAGCAAAGTATGATAGAGCATGCCATTTTGCATAGCCGTCAGGGGATAAATATCCTCGATAGCGCCTTGCTCCTGTAAATGATCCAATTGAGATATGGTCAGCCCTTTATAAGTCAGGTCGGAAGGGGTCAGCACCGCTGTCGCCTGAAGACAACAGTGGTCGATCACCGCCATCAGGTTATCGTAGTACTTGTCCATGAATGCCCGTACGGTATTCGCACTATATTGTCGTTCGCTGAAAGTCAGCGCCATTTGAAAACGACCTTCTGTAACGATACCCGAAAGATCCCAGTCATAATCCCGGGTCTCCCCGGAAGAGACCACGTCCTTCGCAGGAGCCGCCAAAACAGAAAAAGACTTGCCGGCCATATCCGCATCGAACCCGCCCATGTAATTGAAAAGAACGGAGGACCTTACTGCTGTTGGCGGACACCTGTCCCAGCCCTGACGGTCCTCGTCCTGATTGCCCTCCCCCTGATATTTGTATACCAGGTAGTCGATACCATTATTCGGTGGTTGCCGCAGGCATTCTTTGATACTTTTTATCGTTCCCGGCAAATCCTGCCCCGGCGCCTGTAACAACACGGGATACAGGCTGGTGAACCATCCCACCGTTCGGTCGAAGCGGGTGTCCTGGCCGATGTCTTCCCTTCCATGCCCTTCCAGGTCGATCAGCATCTTTTCCATGCCAAACTGATCCCGCACGGCGAGGAAGAATGCCGCCAGCAGGATATCGTTGATCTTTGTACGATACGCTTTATGTACCGCTGTCAAAAGAGCTGAAGTCTTTCCTTCCGGGAGTGTGTAGCTCATCCGCCGGGAATAATATCCCAGATCCGGGCCATCGGGATAATCTCTCCGTATCGAACAGGCCACATTCCCTGCCTCCATTGCGGCCCAATACCGGGCTGCCTTGAAAAATCCGCTTGAACCCCTATAGGCATCCAGTTGCCCCGCCCAGGACAAAAAGGCGCCGGTCTTTAGAGGCAGACTCCCGGGGAGCCCCTGCTTCCATTGCTGATAAAGAGTTTCGATATCTTCAAAGAGTACCCTCCAGGATACCCCATCTACCACCAGATGATGAATGACAATAAACAGGCAGCTTTCCTCTTTTCGCTGAAACAGACCCAGCTTCATGAGCGGACCCGTCTCCAGGACAATGCCCGATTGCAGTTTGCGCGCCGCCTTGTGCATCTCATGGTTGGGTTCTTCTGACTTACTCAGGTCATATACTTCGATCGCCAAAAGCATTTCCGTCCTTTTATTTTCCTGCCGCCATCCTTTTTCCGATTTCCGGAACACCATGCGCAAGGCATCGTGATGCGCTTGTATCCGGTCGAAGATCCAGCGCACGGCATCCTCGGAGACCCTTCCCCTGAATCGGAGGAATACAGCCTGGTTATAATGGTTTTTGGCGTTAACCGGGCCTTCGAAGAACCATTTTTGGATAGGTGTCAGACCGGCCTCCCCGGTAATAGCCGACTGGTCCGCGATTGCCGTTATCTTTTTCAACCGGCCGGCTAATTCCCGGATAGTGGGATATTGAAAGATATCCTTAACGGTCAGCTCATACCCCTCGCTTCGCAAACCCGAACTGATCTGTATGGACTTAATGGAATCACCGCCGGCAGTAAAGAAATTGTCGGTCACGCCGATCCGCTCCGCACCCAGCACGTTTTCCCAGATCCCTGCAAGCAGCTGCTCCTCCGGGGATTCAGGCGTCGCATAATCTTCGCCTGCCTTTACGACCGGATCCGGCAGTCTCTTTCTGTCCAACTTAAAGTTGGCGGTCAGGGGAATGGCCGCTACCTGTACAAAAAAAGCGGGGATCATATAATCCGGCAGACGTGCCGACAGAAAGTTCCTCAGTTCAGCAGCCCCTGGTTCCTCTTCTGAAGTGTAATACGCCGCCAGGTACTTACCCGTCGGACCTTCTTTGTCGATGACCGCCGATTCGCCTATCGATCCATGCTCATTCAGTACGGCTTCGATCTCGCCCAATTCGATCCGGAATCCACGGATCTTTACCTGCTGGTCCATCCTCCCCAGGTATTCGATCTCGCCGGAAGCAAGAACCCTGGCGAGATCCCCCGAGCGATATACCACCGCATCGGGATGAAGGCGACTGCGGATGAATTTCTGCGCCGTCAGCGTTTCTCTTCCCAGATACCCCCTCGCAACCCCCTCCCCGCCAACATACATCTCTCCTATTGCCCCTTTTGGCGCAGGTAGTCCGAACGTGTCGGCAAGATGCAGGGACAAAGTAGGTATAGGCTTGCCGATATTGCTCACATTGTTATCGATTTCGAATTGGCCTATTTGCTTATACGTGACGTGTACCGTAGTCTCGGTAATTCCAAACATATTGATCAGCTGAACACCGGGGTATCTCGACCACCATGCTTTTAATTTACCCGGACTCAGCGCCTCGCCCCCAAAGATCACGTATTTCAACGCGAGGTCTGCTTCAGGCCGGATCAGTTCCTCCTGTGCAAGGCTATAGAAGGAGCTGGGTGTCTGGTTCAACACGGTTACTTTTTCCTTACAGAGCGTTTCCAGATAGGCCTTACTGTCTCTGGCGATCATCTTGGGGATGATAACGAGCGTTCCGCCAAATAACAGCGCCCCGTACATCTCCCAGACACTAAAGTCGAAACAGTGACTATGGAACATGGTCCATACATCTCCCGATCCGAAGTCAAATTGAAAATCGTCATTGAAGAAAAGCCTGACGACATTCCTGTGCTCCACCATCACTCCCTTTGGATTTCCTGTCGTGCCGGAGGTATAGATGACATAACAAAGGTCCGAAGGCCGATTGCTATTCTCCAATTCCCCATCTCCCGCGATTCGCTCTTCTCCTTCTCCCGAAATTCGCACTTCTCCATCTTCCGGGAATAACCCTTCTCCCCCGATAGGGATCGCGACAACCGAAGAAGGCGCCGCATAAGAGAGTTCCCCGGTATAGAGCAATATCCGGATTCCGCTGTCATGCACCAGGTAGTTTATCCTCTCGGGAGGGTAATCCGTGTCGATAGGCAGATAAGCGCCTCCTGCTTTGAGGATGGCCAGCATTCCAAGAACCGTTTCAATACCTCTGTCCGCAAGCAGACCGACGATCGTCTCCCTGTCAACCCCTTTCGCTCTCAGCAACCGGGCAAGAGAATTACTTTTTTCATCCAGTTGCCGATAAGTTAGTGACTGCTCACCGAAACGTAGCGCTATCTTGTCCGCATGGATCACCGCCTGCCGCCGGAACAATTCATGTACCGTCATGGATCCGGGATAAGACGTGTTCGTACGGTCCAGCTCCTGCAGCCATTCAAGACCGCCTTCTTTCGGCTGCATGACTGATTCGGCCAAAGTCCGCTCCGGATATTCGATGATTTCCCGGAGAATGGCCGACAGCCATGCCCATGCATCCCGGATGGTTTCTTCCGTATAGACTTGCGGATTGTAATCGAATCTGAACAACAGCCGCTCCCCTGGCACGATCACCAGCGCCAGATCATAATTGGTCTGTTCGGAAACCTCCATCCCGGTAATAGCAAAATCGGTTTGGTCCCGCGTATCCGGGGCTACGGGATAATTCTCGATAACCAGGATATGATCCACTAATTCCCTGCCTGTTCCGGCCAGCGCCTGTACAGCGGCCAGGGAATGATAGGAATAGGGCTCCGATTCCAGCGACCGTGCCTGAACTTCACGGAGGATAACGGATAACGGCTGATCCTCGCGGAATTGGATCCGTACCGGAATAGCGTTGATAAAGAGCCCGATCATGTTTTCGACACCCGGGATCTCGGCCGGCCTTCCGGATACGACCGAACCGAACACAACGTCCCGGGTATAATTATACTTGGAAAGAAGAATGCCCCAGGCAGTAGTCAGGACATTGCCGGCAGTAATTCCCTGCAAACCGCAAAATTCCTGTAACGATTTTGTTTCCTGCTCATCCAGCATATACCGCAGCTGGTTGCTGGTCCAGGACCGATCGTGAAGCTCATTCGGTAAGGCCGCCGTTTTCCGGGGCAGGCTCGTGCGGCCCTCGTAGCCGGACAAATAGTCCTTCCAATATTGTTCGCTAAGCGCCCGGTTCCTGTCTTCCAGCCAGGAGATGTAGATCGAATAAGGTCGTACCGGCGGCAAGGCCCCGATGGTTGATGCTGAATAGCGGGAATACAACATCCTGAACTCGCCCAGAAGGATCGTCATGCACCATCCATCCATCAGAATGTGATGGTGGCTCCAAAGTAAAGTATACTCGTCTCCTGAAGTCCGCAGGAGCGTTACCCGGAGAAGATTGCCGGAGGTGAAATCGTATCGTTGAGCTTTGTCCTGCTCCTTGTACCTGGTCAGCACCTCCCCGACAGAGCTCCGAAGACATTCCTCCCGGAGATCCAGATACCTGAAATTGGCCTTACTACGCCGTAATACCAGTTGCAGCGGCCGGTCATATCCTTCCCGGATAAATACAGTCCGGAGCACCGGATGCCGGTCCACGAGTTCCTGAAGCGTTTGTTCGATCCTTCCCGCATCCACGGCTCCTTTCAGTCTGCACGCAGCCTGCTGGTAATATTCCGTGGAATCCGGGTTCAGCAGGGAATGAAACAACATCCCTTCCTGCATCGGCGAAAGCGGATAGATATCTTCTACGTCGTACCGGGACTGCAGGTTATCTAATCCGGCCATAGTCAGGCCACGCCAGCTAAGGTCCGAGGGACTTAGCACGCTGCCGCCATAGCCGCAACAATAGCTGATGACCTCCCGAAGACTGCTCTCATATTCAGCCATCCAGCCTTCAACATTTTCCGCCTTATATTGCTGCTGACTGTACCATAGTGTCATCTCCAACTGCCCGTCCGTTACCATCCCGGACAAGTCCCAATCAAATTCCCGGCCTTCATTCGGGGCATGATCTCCCCGTTTCTCCTCGCCGGCTATCCCGAAAGACCTGCCCCGCGTGTCGGTATCGAACTGTCCCAGGTAGTTGAAACTGATACCCGCGGCTGCATCCTTTCCCCGAAAAGCGGGATCGTCTTCTTTCAACAGATATTTTGCTAAGAGATAATCGATGCCATTATTCGGTACCTTCCTCAGGTTCTCCTTTAAAGACCGGATGATAGTCCGTAAATCCGTGCCTCCCCCTTCCAGCACCACGGGGAAAATGCTCGTGAACCATCCTACCGTACGGCTCACATCCGGCTGCGGTTCCCGCTTGTCCCCATGCGCCGTCGGCAGCTCTTCCCTGCCATGACCCTCCAGATCGACTTTAATGCGCTCCAGCCCATAGCGCCTGTAGATGCTGATCGCCAGCGCCGCCAACAGGATTTCGTTCATCCTTGTTCCGAATACAGCAGGTACTTCGGTCAGCAGCTGCGACGTCTCTGTCCGCGTGAGCCGGAACCTGACCGGGCGGTTTTCCGACCATTTATTGATTCCGTTAACGTAGTCGCGCAGGAGCTTTTCCTGTGGCTGTTGCGCCACTTCCTTCCAATAGAGCAGGTGCTGCCGGAACGCGCTGCTCTTCGCATAAGCTTCCAGCCGCGACCCCCAGGAAAGGAAGGCATCCGATTTCGGCGGCAGGACGAAAACCTCTCCTTTTTGTAACTGTCCGTACAACGTTTCGATATCTTCAAAGAGAATGCGCCAGGAGATCCCATCCACCACCAGGTGATGGATGACGATCAGCAGCCGGGTGCCGTCTTTTTTGTGGAACAGGCCCAGTCTCATCAAGGGACCGTTTGACAGGTCGATACCAGCCTGTATCCTGCCTTCGGCTGCCGCCACGCTGGCTTCCGGATCAGGGTCTTTACGCAAGTTCCATTCTTCCACATATACCTTCATCTCGCTTCCCGGGTTAAGCTGGATCATCCTTCCATCTTCCTCTCTGAAGACCATCCGCAGGGCGTCATGGTGATCCTGCAGCTTTTTGAAAAGGCTATGTACCTGCTCTATCGAAAGGCCATCGGGGAAATCAAGCAGTACCGACTGGTTATAATGATGCTTATCTATCACGGGGCCCTCAAACAACCACCGTTGTATCGGGGTCAGCGGGCCTGTCCCGCTTACTTCCGACTGGTCCGACACTGCCGCCGTCTTTCTCATGATCAGGGCCAGCTGACGAATAGTCTGGTTTTCAAAAATGTCCTTTACCGAGATCCCATAACCCGCGGACCGCATCCGGGAGCTTATCTGGATCGATTTGATGGAATCCCCCCCAATGCTAAAAAAATTATCCCCAACACCCACCCGTTCCACACCAAGCACTGCCGACCAGGCCTCAGCCAGAAGCCGTTGCTCATTCGTCTGCGGAGCTATATAACCGTCTCCTTTACCAGGCTCCGGTATGGGTAGCGCTTTACGGTCCAGTTTGCCATTAGCCGTAAGCGGGAGACTCCGGAGATGCACGAAAAAAACCGGCACCATATATTCCGGCAGCCTGGAGGATAGCAGCGAACGCAGCGAAGAAGCGTCGATGATCGCTTCTGCGACATAATAAGCCACCAGGTACTTGCCGTCCGCCGGGCCCAGCACAGCGACAACCGATTCCTTTATATCCGGATGCGCATTCAGGCATACCGTGATCTCGCCAGGTTCGATACGGTTACCACGGATCTTCACCTGGTCATCTCCGCGACCGATACATATTATATCGCCATTTTTCAGATAATATCCCTTATCTCCGCTGCGGTATAACCGGCTGTAGTCGGCTTCCTCCGGCAGCTTCGCAAAAGGATTGCCGACAAAGGCATTTTTCGTCTTTTCCTCATCTTTCCAATAGCCTTTCCCCACACCCAGCCCCGCAATGTAGATGTTGCCTCTGACCCCCGGGGGGCAAACGTTATTGTTCGCATCCAGGATATAGATCCTGGTATTGCAGACGGGACGGCCGACTGGTATGACAACCTGGTCTTCGGCGGGATCGCCTGCCACGTGATGGGTAACGTCATCAGAACATTCTGTCGGACCATAGGCGTTCAACAATCGAACATTCGGGAAGCGGGCATACCAGCGTCTGACCAGATCCACTTCAAGAACTTCGCCGGTGGGGACCATCCACTGCAATGCTTGCGGGGAATTATCCTGCCCGGGTGGCAGAGCTTCCAGGAATCCTGCCAAAAGAGAAGGTACTGTTTCGATCACCGTGACATGCCCGCGCTCCAGAGACGCCAGCAGCCGCGGAGGATCCAATTGGACCTCCTTATCGATAATATAAGTCTTTCCGCCTACCAGCAGCGCCGCCAAAAATTGCCAGATGGAAATATCGAAACAGGGTGAAGCTGTTTGCGCGATTACGGACTGTTCATTCAGATTTAAGGCTTCGATCTTTGCGTAAAGATGGTTCAGCATTCCCAAATGATGGATCATTACACCTTTTGGTCTCCCGGTGGTTCCCGACGTATAGATCATGTAGGCTATATCCTGGGCGTCATAGTCTTCCGGCATCCCATCATAGTCTTCCGTCGTTTTCTCCAGGATCTCCTCTATGCAAAAGCTCTGCAGTCCCGGTATCGCCATCGTCAGTGCCGACGTCGCATCCCGCATGCCAGCGCCGCTCAGCATCAATACAGATTCGCTGTCTTTCACTATTTCTTCTACCCTTTGCCGGGGAAAATCAATATCGATGGGCACATATACGGCTCGCAGCCGGAAAATAGCCAGCATGACGGTCAGGAGATCACAGCCTCCGGCCATGTATACAGTGACCCTGCTTCCTTTTTCTACCCCGCTGGCCTTTAGCCAGGAGGCCAGCCGGAGGGTTCTTTCCTGCATTTCCGCGTATGACCACAGCAGAGCATTGTGTTCCACTGCCGTTGCTGCCGGAGTCGATCGGCCCCACCCGTCAATGAGGTTTACCACTGACCTGCCCCGATCGAAGATCTTCGGAGGGTCCTGAAAAGCGGCAAATTGCCGGTTGACGTCTTCTTCAGCCAGAAGGCCTGTTTCATTTACCTTTTTATGCTCGCTTGTCCAGAGGCTGGAAAGACAATGCCTGAAATACCCGGCCAGGTTCTGTACTTCTTCATCGGAGATATGCGTACGCCGGTATGAAAATTCAACCTCGACACGCTCCCTGAAGAATACCGTCACCAGCAAGGGTATACCGGTATTTTCCCGCACGTCCCGAAGCCGCAACCGCAATTCCGGCTGACTATTGATAGCCGCCACGTCCAGCGGATAGTTCTCAACGACAAATACCGAATCGAACAGCTGCCCGTGAGACTTCAGCAAGCGGGTGACTTCATATTGGGAGGTACTGTTGAATGGGCTTCTTCGGATAAGATCTTTGTTGACAGCGACGACCAGTTCCCGCAAAGTCATTCCCCCATCCTGATTCACCCGGAGCGGTATAGTATTTATAAAGTTACCCATTATATACTCTCCGCCCGCCAGCGTTGCATCCCTGCTGGATACAGCCGTTCCAAAAACCACATCGGACAAATCCTGGTATTTTCGCAGCAGCAACCCGTATGCCGCATATAAGACAGCTGCCGCCGTCACCCTGAGCCGGGTAGCGAATCCCTTAAGCTCCTGCCCTTCGAAAGAAAAACTGACTTTTCCAGGAAAGCTCCGCTCAAAGCGCCCTGGCAGGCGCTTTTCCCGGAAAAAAGCAAGGGGCTGGTACCCTTCCAGGTATTCATTCCAGAACCGGTCAGCCGGTTCGGAAAGACCATTGGAATGCAAGTCCCGAAGAGCATCCTTATAGGCCCTTTTGGGTGTCAGCGCCGGCGTGGAACCGGCCCGCAAACAGCTATAACAATAAAACAGTTCTTTTAGCAAAATTCCCGTACTCCATCCGTCATATAAAATATGATGATGAGTGATGCTGAAACAGCAGCTTTCGGTAGACGTCCGGATCAGGCTTATTCGTATCGGCAAACCACTGAGATCAAACCTCGTATTCCATTCCGCTTCCAGGATGGACTCGATCTGTTGCTGCATCTCTTTGTTGCCGCTATCCGACAGATCCGTACAGATAAACTCAGTGCGATATTTTTTCAGGATCACTTGCAGGGGCTTGCTTACTTTCTCCCAACTGAAGACAGACCTTAGCACATCATTACTCTCCTGCACGATGTAGAAGGCTTCCTGCAGCAATTCTGCGTCTATGACCCCCTCGCAATCAAATGAAACCTGCACATTATAAAGATTATCCTTGTCATCTCTCAGGTAATGGAATAACATACCTGCCTGAACCATGCTAAGCTCAAGGATAGTCTGGACATTCGATTTTTTTACCTTCAGCTCCATCTGCTATGAATTTAATAAGCGGGTTTTTTCAGTCTGGTAATAATAGCTGCCCAGCGCAATATCGAATATGGCCATTCCCATAGGATTAAAAAGGATACAGGATTCCGGTTCAAAACGACTCAAACAGTCATCCTGCACCATGTCCACGAGTGAAAAAGTATCTTCCTTTTGCAAACCCTTCCCCAAATGCATCATTTCAATATCCGTTTTTTCGCGGCAAACCTCCTCCCAATCGTCTACCAGGATATTGCCGTGGAACCAATTATAAACATCCGGCTTATAATCCCTTAGGGATACGTTGAGGTGCAGGGATCCCGGTTTAGGCTGCTTGTCGATGTATGGGGCATCCGATACCGTGCACGTTATGAAGATATCGGCATCCAGGTAGGCTTCTTCCCAACTTCCCACGATTTCAATCCGATCATCCGCGTCGAATTCTGCCGGATCAATAGGCCTTATATCGTACAACAGGACTTTCTCTATCCTGTTCCCTAATAAAGCCAGGCACATTTTCAAATGGTAGCGGCCGATCGGCCCAAACCCCGAAATCCCGATCTTTACGCCGGCGAGCGTCCGAACCCGATCAAAAAGGGTAATCACAAGACCGCTGACGGACGCGGTTCGAAGGATACTCAGCAGCGCCGTAGTGATGATACCCAACGGTACTCCGGTGTCTGCATTATTAAGGATGGTGACGCTGTGAGCACGGGGCAGCCCCTTGTCTATGTTATCAGGGAAGCTGGCGATCCATTTGATGCCCGCCATATTGATACTGCCCCCGACGAAAGCCGGCATGGCTATGATACGGTTGCGCTTATTCCGGTAACGCAGATAGGGTTTGACAGGCTGGGCAAAATCGCCCCGGGCCATACACCGGACAGCCGTCTCAATGACGGCAATATTTATTTCCCAGTCTATGCCCAGGTCTTCCAAATGCTGTTCGTTGATTATTAGCATGATAAGGTGTTGAGATAATGTGCTTCGTCTTTCAGCTGAATGAATTGACTACACCAATCCTTATTATAAATAGTATCATAGTAGCGTTCACCACGGTCCGGAAACACGGTCACTACGTTGACCGGTCGGGCGAGTTCTCTCCCCGCAAAGAATTTTTTGATGCCTGCCAGGACTGATCCCGATGAACCTCCAACGAAAAAGCTATGTTCCCGAAGCAATTCATAGCAAGCGGCGATGGAGGATACCTCATCAACGATGACGACATCATCGATGTGCGCATCCTGCAGGATTCGGGGAACCATACTGGACCCTATGCCGGGAATAAACCTCTCCTTCGCGAGCCCGTTAAAAATAACAGAGCCTTCCACGTCGACGGCGACAACGCGTGCCGAGGGAAAATTCTCCTTAATCTTCCTGCTTACGCCCGTAATAGTCCCTCCCGAACTGACCCCGAGGAAAACGTAATCGATTTCTTCAATCTGAAAACAGATCTCCTTCCCTAGTGATTGATAGTACGCGTCGGCATTAAGAGGATTCTCATATTGATTGATCCAATACGAGTTTTTGATTTTCTGCTGCAGTTTTTTTACCTCTTCGATCCTCGTCAGCAAATACCCCCCGTAGCTGTCAGGCTGGAGAACTTTGACCATCTCCGCCCCGTTGGAAAGGATGAGCATTTCATTCATGGAAGTAATCTTTGGATCCACCACGGCTATGAAACGCAGATTGTAGTATTTGCAATAAGCAGACAAAGCCACACCGAAATTGCCCGAAGTGGATTCGATGATCGTAGTCTTTTTGTCGATTGCCCGGGAAGACAGCAGCTTCTTAAGGATATAGGCTGCCGCCCGGTCCTTGACGCTGCCGGTGGGATTATAGGCTTCTATCTTGGCAAAGAGATTGACGTTCTCGAAATCCTTCAAATTCAAGAATACCAGCGGAGTATTGCCTACCCTTTCAAGAATATTTGGTAAGAGCATATGCAGGAAATTAAATTTTTTAAGAAATAGCTTGTTACCCAAACAGAGCATCTAACTCTCCATCGCCCATATTCATCAGCCCGAAGTCCGCCGGAGTCAGGCGCAGATCATCGGCTATGCTGGCTTGTTCAAGCAGTTGAAGCAGGCAGTTTATAAAGGAGTCTGCCAGCCGCCGGATAGTCGATTCTTTATGTGCGACGCAATGGTAACGGATTTCGAAGCGTAGTTCCCCTTCGATCACCAGCGCGATCCACTCCAGCTTAGCCGTCACCTTGTTCCGGGGATCGTTATCCAGCCCCCAAAAGCCCGGCATATAGTCGAAAAGATCATTATTCAGCTCTTTTGCGAACTGGCCAAGATAATTGAATCGGACCTCGGCAGGCAACCCGCTCCCGCCGCCGGACCGCCCCATACCATATTCCCGGATACCATAGCCTTCTCCTTTGCCGGGCACCTGCTGCAGTTGTTCTTTTATTGCTTTCACGCACTCCGGCCACGAACCTTCTTTCCAATCCAGACGAACAGGGTACATCGTCGTAAACCAGCCTACCGTTCGCGCTACGTCTATCTCTTCCAGGTGTCGGCCGTGGTTTTCCAGTTCGATAACCAAATGATCCAGTCCCGTCCATTCTTTCAGGACGGCGGCAAGGGCTGTATTCAATAGCACCGGTACATCCGTTTTATAATAATGGTGGGCTTCACGAAGAAGGAATTCAGTACGTTCTTTGTCCAATGCAGTGGCCTGAAGGCTTGTTATGTCCCTCGCCATCCAAACGGTCACAGGCAGATCCAGCGGGATCGGGAAGGATGTATTCTTAACTTTTTTCCAGTAGTCGGCGCCCTCAAACCCTGCAAGAGTCGCATGTTTCACCCACTCTTCACCCCAAATGTTCAGAGAAGCAGTCTTGCCGGGCAGCCGTATTTGTCCCGCTGTTTCCAATCCTCTATAGATCAGGTACAGATCTTCCAGCACTATTCTCCAGGAAAAAGCGTCAATGACGAGATGATGAGCCGTTATAAATAAATATTGCCCTCCTTCCCCGTTTTCTCCCCCTTCTCCACCCGAAAAAAGGGCCGCTTTCAGCAATAGACCTCCCATAATATCGAAGCCGCACATCCAGTCACCGGCGGCTGTGAAGTAATCGTACGGTGATCCCGGAAGCACCATCAGCTCGAAGGGCTCACCCAGGCGCTTTTCATTATAGAACAAAGACTGCCGCACGGGGTCATAATTCAGCCGTAGCGCATCGTGCTGCATGATCAACCTTTCAAACGCGGTCCTCCATAACGCAGCATCCGTCCGGACCCTTAACCGCAATAGGATCGACTGATTAAAATGGTGAACGTTGGCAAGACCTAATTCAAAAAACCAGGACTGAATCGGATTGAGCGGCACTTCACCGGCAGCAGCACCCTGATCATACTCCCTTGGCGGAGCGGCGCTACGGACATGGGGGCTGATTTGCGCGATCGTATGGTAAGTAAGTATATCTTTTACGTTGACGGTGACGCTCCTTTCGGCCAGGCGGGAGGCAATTTGTACCGCCTTGATAGAATCTCCCCCCAGCTCGAAAAAATTATCCGTTATCGAAATTCCCTTTTCTCCCAGGACATCTTCCCATATCTCCAGCGATAACGTCTCGACTTTATTGCGCGGAAGAACGGTACTCCGGTCCTGTCCTGTCCGCTCGGGCAACGGCAAAGCCCCCTGATCGATCTTCCCGTTTATGGTCAATGGAATAGTATCGATCGGGATGAAATAAGCGGGGATCATATAATGCGGCAAGCGCGCTGCAAGGTAATCCCGGAGAGCCGGCTGATTCGCAATCTCGCCACCGGTATAATACGCATATAAAAGAGATTGTCCCTGATCATTGTCGCGCTTGATAACCAGCGCGTGTCCGACGCCGGGGAATTCGTTCAGACAATTTTCGATCTCCGCCAGCTCGATCCTGTTACCATTGATCTTTACCTGTTCATCGGAACGCCCTCCATATTCGATGACACCCTCGGGCAGGAGCCTGGCGAGATCCCCGGTACGGTACATTAGTTTCCCGGGATGGAACGGGTCAGGGATGAATTTTTCTGCGGTCAGCGCATCCTGTTTCCAATACCCTTTGGCCAGGCATTCCCCGGCGATATGGATTTCGCCCCTGGCGCCATCCTGCACGGGCTTATGGTCCTTATCCAGCAGATGGATAACCGTGCCCGCAGCAGGAATTCCGATGGGCACGGAAGGGCCGTCGAATTGCGGGTCGAAAAGATGGATCATACACCCTACCGTTGCTTCTGTAGGACCATATTCATTGAAGATCTTCACCTTGCCATTCCACCGCTGATCAATCTTGCCGGCCAGATCCGAAGGTAGATTTTCCCCGCCAACGATGAAGCGTCTGACCCTGCTGGTCGCCCCTGAAGCCATCCATGAACCCTGGATAAGCAGCTTGAGATGCGAAGGCGTTAACTTTATGATGTCCACCATATTTTCAGCGACAATTTTCTCAATCGGTAATTCCAACTCCCCTTCTTTATAAATAACCATTGCATTACCGGTTATAAGCGGGGTGAAAATAGAGGTCACCGTAAGGTCGAAAGAGACGGACGTGAACAAGGGAAATACGGTATCTTCTCCTTTGACATAGTGGTCAGCGGCCCAACAGATATAATTGGCAAGGGACTTCTGTCCTACCATCACCCCTTTGGGCCTGCCGGATGTGCCGGAAGTGTAGATGACATAGGCGAGGTCATCGGGAGCCGGGATGCCCGAAGGCTTCGCCGCCGTTTTAGGAATAGAAATGGATTCCGGACCCGCCCCCATCAGAATGACCCTGCAACCGCTGTCCGAGATCATATACTTCTTTCTTTCCTCGGGCAAGCCGGTATCGATAGGCAGATAGAACCCACCTGCTTTCAGCACCGCCAGGATACTGATGATCATCTCCGGACACCGGGGGAGCATGATAGCTACCGGCGCATCCTGATTTACGCCCAGTTCTTTCAGCCGGCCGGCCAATAGCCCGGCCTGCTCATTTAACTCTCCGTAGCTGATCTCCCGGTCTTCATACCGGATCGCGATCTTTTGCGGCGCCCGCGCAGCCTGCTCTTCAAAAAGTCCATGAACGGTCTTATCGGAAAGTTCGGCGACGGGACCTTTTAATCCGGTCTGTTCTGTCGAAGTCAGGAAGAGGTCTGAGATGACACGATCAGGGTTATCCAGGACACGACACAACAAATCGGAAAAGTACACCCCCATGCGCCAAACAGTTTTTTGTTTGAATAGCGCCGTGGCATACTCGATACTCCCCGATATATGATCCTTATCTTCGAAAAGTTCCAGGGAGAGATCATATTTTGCGAATCCGGGATCGAAATCATATCTGGAAAGCCTGATCCGCTGGTCCGTTGCCTCCGGCATAGTCATGTTCTGATAATTGAACATCGTATCGAAAATAGGGTGCCTGGCCACATCGCGTTTTGTCCGGATAAGCTTAACCACCTCATCGAAAGGGAAGTCGCCGTTTTCCTGATCGGCTGTCAGCTGCTGCTTTACCCGTTGCAAAAATTCACGGAATGAACAGTTTCTGCAGATGGTGACCCGGATCGCCAGGTTATTGACAAACATGCCCGGGATATATTGAAGGTCAGGATGGCGGCGCCCTGCTACAGGGATACCCACAACCAATTCATCCTGCGCGGAGTACCGGTGCAGCAAAAGGACATAAACGGCAAAGAGCAACACATGCGGGGTACAATTATTCGCTGCCGCGAAATCGCGGAGCCGGGAGGTTTTTACACCGGGCTCGAGCGCTATTCTGCTCCCGTTGCCACTAAATACCGCGGGGCGGGTGTAATCCGTGGGAAGATCGAGCACAGGCAGGCCGCCCTGCAATCGCTTCATCCAATACTCTCTTTGAACCGGCTTTGTTTGCTGCCCGATTTCCCAATATACGAAGTCTTTATACTCCAACGACGTTCGTCGTGTCTCATCACCGGAATACAGTTTCATCAAATCTTCCATGTAAAGGGCTACGGATATGCCATCGGCAACGATATGATGCACATCGAAAAGAAGAATGAACCCTAGGTTATTTACTTTCCACAATTTGAAGCGGAAGAGCGGCGTTTTGTCCAGGGCAAAAGGCAGGACAGCCTCTTTCAATTTTTCTTCCAGCTCTTCTGCCCGGCATTCTTCCCGCTCCATCACAAAATCCACCTGGTCCCATACCTGGAAGGATAATTGTCCTTTCGTGAAAAAAGCGCTCCGGAGCGATTCGTGCCTTTTCACCAGCTGCCGGATACACGCCTCCAGCAGCGGCACATTCAAGTCCCCCTGGATACGGAAAGCTACCGGGATATTATAAGCCACACCGTCCTTATCCAGTTCCCGGGAATAATATATTCGCAGTTGCGCAGCAGATAGCGGATGTTGCTGTTGGCAGGGGACAACAGGTATCGGCGTATAACCCCTCTTGTCGGCCGATGCGATCAAAGGCGCAATATCCCTGACCGTTCGTTTTTCATAGAACGTCACCGGCGAAATATCAACGCCCCACTCTTTGAGGATCATCATGGAGAGTTCTGCCGCTTTCAGGGACGTCCCGCCTGCCGTGAAGAAATCCTGCCGCGTAGAACGGGCAGAGACGCCCAATACCCGGCCCCATATATCCAATAGCCGACCCTCTGTCTCATTTATAGCTTCTTCAGCCGGCGGTGTCAAATCCGACGGCGCCTCCATCAGGCCGGCGAGTAGCTCTTCCGTTTCCGAAAAGTCCCCATTTCGCCATTGCTCGATCAGCCGGTAACGTTGCAATTTCCCGCTGGTCGTTTTGGGTATTTCTTTGACCGGGATCAGTCGGTCGATCTCCACGCCTCCCTTTAGCCGCAGCTCTTCCTTCACGGCGCGCAAGATAGGAAGGAAGGCCGCCGGTTCCGATCGGTGCAAAATAAAAGCCACTATCTCTTCCTTTTCCCTGGCAGGATTGAAATAACCGGCAATGGCAATCTTGTTCAGTTCCACTCCCTCTATTTCGCAGGCCAGTCTTTCCAGATCATGTGGATAATAATTCTGGCCGTTCACAAAAATAATGTCCTTAGCCCTGCCTGTAACATACAAGGCTTCCTTCATCATAAATCCCAGATCGCCGGTCCTGGTCCAGCCGTCTGCTGTAACTGCCTGATCCGTCGCCACATTATCATTGTAATAACCTGCGCTCACATTGACGCCTTTTATCTGGATATGTCCGACCGTCTCCTCCCCGACAGGTATATCTTCCGCGTCCGTGATCCTCATCTGGCAATCGTCAACCGGCCGGCCGACATTCACGAAAGAGGTCGCATGCTCGCCCGGCGGTATCGGGCCGACTTTGTCTCCGACGCCAAGCCGTCTCCGGTCCAGCAGGACTTCGATCATTTCATCATCGGGCGCGGAGATAGCAACAGCCAGCGTGGCTTCGGCCAGACCATAGACAGGGCACATAGCTCCCGGGGCCAATCCGTACTTTGCAAGGGTCGTGAGGAAGCGCCGGCAGAGACTGGCCGAAATCGGCTCCGCGCCGTTATAGATCAATCGGACATGCGAAAGATCCCAGGAATGATCCTCCTCCACATTCCCATGTCTCAATAAATAGGCATAACCGAAATTGGGCGCGCAAAGTACAGTTATTTTATCCCGGCTCGCTATATCCAGCCAAAGCGCCGGCCTCCGGACAAAGAGGGGTGTAGGCATCAGGTATTGTGGAAGACCGCTGAAAAGAGGGTTCAGATGAAAGCCGATCAACCCCATATCATGACTCAAAGGCATCCAGCTCAACAGCGAATCTCCCTGTTTATACGAAGCCGCAGCGCCGATAGCCCGCATGTTCGTGATCAGGTTCCGGTGGGTGACCATGACGCCTTTTGGATTACCGGTCGAACCGGAAGAGAATTGGATGAAAGCAAGATCCGCAGGTGACACGGAATAGGGCAAACCTCTCTCCCGGGAAGCCAGCAACAACGACTCGTCCAGCCAGCATCCCGCAATTTTTGTCCAGCTATTTTCCACGCCGTTCAAAGCGGAGAAGCCGGCTAAACGGGCCAACAGGGCTCCTGAGCAAATCAGGCGCGGATTATTCAATAATGGCCATATCCTGAACATTTTTTGCCGGTGTTCCTCCGTAAGCCCCACTTTCAACGGCACAGGTATGAATCCTCCTAAAACGCAGGCCCAGAAGGTAATAAGGAATGCTTTATTGTCCTCGGTCTGGATCAAAAGTTCATCCTTTGGCTTTACCCCCCGGCTCTGAAGGAAGGCCATTCCGCATAGCGCCGCTTCATATAGTCCTTTATAGGACAGGAATTCCTCCTTATCTTCCTGTTCCAGGAAGGTAATGCCGGTATCAGAAAGGGAGCTTCTTTCCTGAAGCATTTCGGTCAACGTATCCGATAACATGGTTCTATAATTCAAATCCTTTATTAAATTCTACCCGCCACGGAAGTCCGGAAAGCTTTTTCTCATCGTTAGGACGATATTGCAGTCCATCATGGATTTCAAGCGCTGCCCATAGCTCCCCGATATCGGTCCCGGCTGCCGGTGTCACGAAAAATATCGCAGCCGTCAGCCTGGTCAGGATTTCCTCGTAGGGAAGTTCCCATTCACTGATCCGGTTGTTTTTTTTCCATTCGCGCAATTGCGTTTTAACAGCCTCTATTTCAGGTATGTATCCTGTCGTTTCCATCGAAATGTGTTTTAATAGTTACCCTCCCTATCCACTGCGGGCTTGTGCGTTCTGGTCCATTGCGAAACCGCCGATTGCCTTTCCGCGTTGGTCAAACCAACCGCCTTTTCGTATAAAAGCATTTTTATCCAGGGGCCCTGCATGAATTGGAGTAATCCCTCTCCCGGCGGAGATTCGAACAGCATGCTGATGGCGCCCCTCAGGTTATCCGTTTCGCCGACATACCGACAGTTAACCGGCTGGTCGTTTATAATCGCGAAAATGCCGAAAACGGCCGGCTCTTCAGGTAATTCCGCAAGATTATCCAACTGGTCGAGGTTATAATCCCTGTGCCGGATCTCCAATCTGATGTCGGACGAAACCACATCCATGTTCTATTAATTATTGTAATTGCCGGTATGGCGTATACTCCAGCAAAGTCTGGTTGATCACGCTCACTACGGCGGCACCAAGGCGTTGCAAAAAGAAATGACCGCCCTCGAAGTAATACATCCGGCATACCTGCCTCGTATATAGCTTCCAACCGTCACATTGTTCGGGAGTGAGGTCGTCCTCCTTCCCCAAAAAAACAGTAATGTCGCCTTCGATCGGTATTAATTCTCCTACAAGTTCCTGCTCAGCCATTCTAAAATCATTCTTCAGCATCGGCAGGAATATCTGCAGGAGTTCCGGATGTTCGAAAAATTCCGGCGGGGTGCCTCCTAATTCAAGGACTTCCTTTTTGAACTCCGCATCACTCATCAAATGATATTTTTTCTCATCCGCCCTTATCACATGAAGAGCCCCCGCGCCTGAGAAGAAAAGATGGACCGGCAGGGGCAAGCCCTTTTCACGGATTTTTTTATACAATTCATAGCAGATCGTACTGCCAAGGCTGTGCCCAAAAAGCGCATAGGGGAGAGCGCTGATCTCAGCCTCTATCCGTTGCAGCAAATCCCCGATCATATCCGGCACATCCTGGTAGAGCGTATCCCCGATGCGTTCGCCCCTTCCGGCCAGCTCCACGGCCCGCATATTCACGGAAGGATGCAATAGAGTCTTCCATCTGGAAAAGATGGCGGCAGAGCCTCCGGCATAAGGGAAGCAAAACAGCTTGATCTGACGCGCATTCCCATTCATACGTCAAGTCCGATTTTATCTTGTTTTTTCCTGATAGTCTCCATGACAAGGTGAAAGTGCTCCGGATATTCGTCCCGCAGCCGCCGTGCCAATTCCCTGCAGATGCCTGCATCTTTCTTAACATCTTCTCCGAAAAGATGTATATAGGAGGTCGTAACGGGTGCAGCGCTGAATTGGCGGAGACTTTTTAGGCTTTCATTCAACACATCCTGATCGGTATAATCCGTATAACACTCCACTTTTATTCCTTTTTTCTTGGCCATGCAATAATATAAATGTTGCTCATAGAAAGCATTGATCATCCCGGAGCCCAGTTCACTGGTCCCGGAATTTCTTTCAATAAACAAAAGGGCTTCCGTCGAGAATTCTTTGAAAAAAACCATATCATTTCCCCCAATGATGCCTGCATTATAGGCATGAAAGCCTTGGTTATGCGCATAGTTATCCAATATCACAGGCGGCATATAGGAACCGGACTGTGTCAGGGCAGTAAAAACTTCCTGGTAAATAGGAAAGCCGAATTCCAGGTTTTGAGCGATAAGGCCGCTCTTTTCCAGTCTTTCGGGAAACTTTTCCCAGATGAAGACATCTCCGTCGACATGAATAAAGGGCGTTTCCTGAATATGAAAAGCGTAAATCTTTCCCAGCGCCCACCAATCAGGGTTATATAGATCGAGGCTATCCAATACAACGCGGGTTTGGGTGTAAGGCAACTGCAGATCATCCACCAGGAGGGTCTTGCCCGCCAGGTCGGTGATCAGTTCCACCTGATCATAACAGGCCCGCAGGCGCAGGCAGCTATAGGCCCAGCTCATCAGGTGATATTTTATATTGCTCCATCCGCCGCTAAACCGATTGTTGACAAACGTTTCCCGGCTTCGTTCTATCGGTAAGGTCCAGAAACTTTGTATGATCTTCATAAGTGTTTATCCTGGAATTTATTAAGGTTGCTTCCATGATGTCTTCAGCCCATCGGAGGACATCGTAGTTCTCTAACCGCCGAAGCATCGGTTCGCTACGTGCGTACTGCTCCTCATTCGTCATGGTCAATCCCTGTAAAATGGCCTTTACCAATTCCTCGATCCGGAAGGGATTGACGCCAATGGCGCCACCCAGTTCCTGAAAGGCGCCTGCCATTTCGCTGAGCACCAGCACTCCTCTTCCATCCGTATGAGAGGCGATGAATTCCTTCGCGATCAGATTCATTCCGTCTTTAAAAGGCGTCACCAACGCGATATCACTGACTCCGTATAATGCGCAAAGGTCTTCTCCGTCGATTTGCCGGTATTGATAGATCACGGGCGCCCACGTGTGCGTACCGTAAGTTCCATTGATCTTCCCTACCCATTCATCAATACTCCGCTTGATTTGCAGGTAGGAGCCAATCTCCCGTCTGGAAGGTGCTACAACCAGCATCAACAGGACTTTTCCTCTCCACGCCGGGTTATCCTCCAGCAAGCGGTCAAAGGCTATCAACCGGTTCAGTATTCCCTTCGTATAGTCCAACCTGTCTATGGAAAGCACTATTTTATAACCGGCAAGGTCATGGGCAATCATATTCCTGACAGCTGCACAATGTTCGGACAGGGCCATGGCACGGATACCACGAAAATCGATTCCCATAGGAAAAACATTGATCCTCACCATTCTTTCTTCCACTGGTATTTCATGCCCGGTACCGTCGATTTTCAGTACCCGGTTGACGCAATTCAGGAAGTCATGTGCATATTCATTTGTATGGAACGCCACCAGGTCGGCTCCCAACAGACCTTTGATGATCCCGACCTGGCCGATGTGCGAGAGCTGCCGGAAAATATCAAAAGCCGGAAACGGGATATGCAGGAAAAAACTGATCATGGCGCGTCGGGAATATTGCCGGATCAGGCTCGGCAGAAGCATAAGATGATAATCGTGTACCCATATCATATCATCGGGTTCCAGGTAATCTTTCACTGTGCGGAAGAACAACTCATTGGCTGCCTGATAATAACCCCAGGATTGGGTTTCGTGCAGGACATAATCCGGGAAACAGTGAAATAAAGGCCAAATGGTTCTGTTGCAAAATCCGGAATAAAACTCACGGATGATCTCATGGGTAAGGAAGACAGGCAAGCAGTTAAATCGCTCTTTGCAGAAGGAGGAAAATTCGGCTTGCCGGTCCTCTTCGACAACTATGCCAGGCCATCCGACCCATAGATAACCGGAGAATAGGGTCTGTCCTTTATCGATCATCCGGATATAGGACTCAATTCCCGTTACCAATCCCCCAATACTTCTTTTATAGCCTTTACCCGCATCTTCCCCGCTAAACGTAATAGGTAACCGGTTTGAAATAATTACCAAGCGCATGTTAATATATTCGATAGTGTTTCTTCTTGAGAGGCTGAAATATATTCCAGAATCGCGGCGAATTTGCCCGTCATTTTCTCCACCCGGTCAGGCGTATAAATTCTTCTGATATAATCGGTTTCTATGTCCACGCCATCGCTGTGGCCTGTTATCCTGCATTGAAGGTCGAAATGTCCTGAACCTTCACTGCTGTGAGCGGAGCTGAAATCTTCCAGCGCCGTATCACTCTCATCGATATAATTAAATAAGGCGTGGGTCAGGACCGGAAGAGAGATATCCAGATCCGCGAGTATCTTTTCATGCGGAAACCACCGGTGACGCGAAGCTTCCAGGACCAATTCATTCACAGAATTCAGAAATTCACCGACGGTTTGATCGGGGTCAAAAGAAATGCAAACAATTATCTCGGAAGTCAGCCAGCCCACGATCGGTTCGAATTCTTCAAAGACGCGTGTGGAAAATGGCACATATAGACGTACATGCCGGGTAGCCCGCTCGATGCCCACCAGGATAGCGAAAGCAGCTATAAAGACGTTAAAGAGAGAAATGTTTTTGCCCAAAGATCTGTTTTTGATCTGGCCAAAGATCTCACCGGATAGGAAGGTCCTGTAATGCCCTCCTGCTTCCGGGTAAAGATTTGTAATGGTCCCGTAAGCGTCCGGATATTTATCTTCATCCCCGCTGCCCAGCGCCCGGATCAGCTCTTCCCTCAAAGTTTTCCGGTAGGACGGCAATTCCGGATGACATACCACGGGCTGGAAAAGTCCGTTTGCATGGCGTTCCAGGTTTATGCTCTCCTGGATGGTCCGCCGGTAGAACGCCCTCGCGGCTCCGCTCGCCGGGCCGGCCAGATAAGAGTTCAACCAGCAGGCGTAATCCCTGTATTGAAGAGGCATCGGAAAAAGGGAGGCAGGTTCGCCGGTAATATAACTGTTATATAACGAATATATTTCCTTTTTGAGGACCTCTCCGGAAAGCGCGTCAACAACAGTATGATGGATAGTTAGTAACAGGAAATGTTCTTCTTCCGAGTAATGAGCGAGCAGAAGATCGGGTAATAAAGGCTGGTCGAAATCGAATTGCCGCTTCCTCGCATCATTAAGCAATTCCCTTCCCTGTTGTTTCTTGTCTGCCCGATTTCTGAGATCTATCCGCCGAATGTGCGGCCGCACGCGCTTGGAATCATGAATGCGTTGAAGCAATCTGCCGCTTTTTTGGATGAAGCTGGTACGCAGGCTTTCATGGCGGGCGATCAAGGCGCTTAACGCCAACTCAAGGGCTGACTCATCCAGGTTCGTGAAAGAGAGCAGGAAGCTTAGATTAAAGGCATGTGGCCCCAGGATGAGAAATCGGATAAACTCCTTTTTTTGCTGATGGCAGAGTTCATACGTCTCTTTTTTCTCCACCGGCTGCGGCCTGCCTGACAGGTCGTCTCCCATAGCGTATGCTTGCCGGATATAGGAAACGAGGTCCGGTTTATTGCGCTTCACCTCTAAAAGAATGCCTTCAGAATCAGAATTTTCGGCAACATCCAACTTAAGCTGATCTCCTACAAGGGAGATGCGGATGCCGGCATCCTTTATTCTCAATATAAGATCCTCCATCTGAGCCATGATACGTCAGGTGTTGATTCTCTCTAAACAGCTGAGGCGGTCATGGCATATCCGGAAGGCAGGGTGACCAGAAGGCTCCTTTGCAGGAGCTGCACTCTTATCAAGATCTTCTGATGGCCGTTGAACTGGACCATTTCACCAAAAAGCCCTGTCAGAGCCCCTTTCCGGATAACCATCCGCTGTCCTGGCCGGAAAAGTTCGGAAGATACCTCCACTTCACTATCCTGTTCGGTCACCAGCCGGATATTATCTATCACAGATTCGCTCACTCGCGCAAGCTCCTTTCCGGAACGGACACAATATAAAACACCTTCGGTCGCCAAACCCGTAAAATAATCCCGGGTGCTATGGAAATAAATAAAAACGTAAGAAGGGAAAAGCGGTTCATCGATAATTTTCTTTCGGTCGTGCCAGTTCCGAACGATTTTTTTTGTTGGCAAAAACGAATTTATTTCCATTTTAGCCAACCCGGATTGCACCTTCTTTTCGTGGCGCGGTTTAGTATAAAAGAGGTACCACCCCGCATGGAATTTATTCATTGGAAAAATATTTTTTTATGTGATGCGACTGGAAAACAGCTATCGCTTAGGCTGCTAACAGTCTCTATTCAACAATAGTTAGACGAGAAAAAAAAGATGATGCACCGGAAAATCATTGCGCATTCACGCCATGTGAGCAAGCAATATTTGTTATCCGGCTTGGTTTTTCCGAGGAAAGAATTTAGAATAGCGGACCTAAAATACCTAAAAATAAATGAGATGCGGTTTAGTATTGACTACATTTTTTGTTTCGGTTTCTACTAAATATGCTTGTAGCGTAAAAGTTATGTTATGCGCGCAACCCGATCGGCAAGGTCGGCATTGCGGAAATTAAGTCCTATGATTTTCCTTTTAATACCGTATTTCAACATACCAATCGTAGACTTTACCCCGATCTTCTCCTTCAGGGCCTGCCTGATTTTTTCGACGGACCGAATACCTAAAAAAAGCTCATCCGCAATCTCCTTATTCCCTTTTTCTTCCCAGATAAGTTGGAGGATTTTCTTTTCCCGGTCACTTAGGGATATCTCTCCACCCTGAGAGAAGGTGTCAAAATTATTTTGTTTATCCCTGTACAAGGCCTCTGTAAAGTAATGATTTCGATATATCTTTCCGTCCGCTGCCGCCCATATGGCTCCAAGCAAATCATCAGGTTCATCCGATTTGGACAGATATCCATGAATGCCGGCACTGAGCAGTTCACTGATGAATTCCTGGTCCGTGCACATAGACAAAACTAAGATCTTCATAGATGGATATTCAGTTCGCAGCGTCTTTAACGCATCATTGCCATTTAAGCCGGGCATGAACAGATCCATTAACAGGATATCAACGGAGGATAATTTCAATCGATTTAAAAGATCAAACATATCGGAAGCCTGAATGGTCACATTTATGTTTGCCTGTTCGGAGAGAAAGTTTTTGAGGGTTTTTCGAAATAAAGAGTGGTCGTCTACAATAGCAAGGTTAACAGATTTACGTAGCATAAGGTTATAATTGAAGGCTTTCGAAGCAAATATTTACTAATAATGATCACATGTACCGTGCCAAAGTCGCAAACACTTGCACCGATGATCCACTGGCAACATGTGGAGTTTTCTGGTATTCTGAAGCCAAAAAAATGAACAAACTAAATTACACAAAAGTATAAAAGAACCCAAATATATACACTGTAGTTATACATCATGGAATGCGCCAAAAAGGCGTCCCTTGCTTGGCTGCGGAAACAATTAATTAATGTTACGCTGCAATCTGGCCGCACTTTTACTACGTTGGAATGGAAGATCATTCGCACAGCGGACAATCCTTTAGCCACCTTCCCGCATCATGACCAGCACCTCGTCTTTTCGCGATAACGAGCGGATAGGAGGATAATTTTCCTGAGTAACAGCATTACTGAAATGGGCGAGCTCATGCTACCCCCCCTCTCCACTGAGCTTCCTAAAAGGATAGCAACCCATTCCCATACTACCCGGATAAGGCCAGAATAGTTACCTATTTAATTGATAATCAATAAAGAAATTATGCATCAAATAATACATTGTTATACAAAGTATATCCTATACCTTTGTATTATGAAAGCGGAGTTCATGGAAAACTGGCACACGCAATTGCGAAAAGGACTACTACCCTTTTTTGTGTTTATCATATTGGAAAAGAAGAAGTGCTATGGATACGAATTGATACAAGACATCAAAGTAGAATTCGATATCGATGTCGGCGAAGGAACGCTCTATCCGCTTTTGGTCCGGCTGGCAAAAGAAGGACTGCTTACGCATCAATGGGAAGAACAGCCTTCCGGCATACCCCGGAAATATTATTCGATCTCCCTTGAAGGGAAAAGCGCTTTGGCAACCATGAAATCATATGCCGGATTAATTTTTAAAAAGATAAATGAATAAGATATGAAGGCGATCCCTTTTGATAATCACTCAGCACAAAGGGTCTACAATGATTATATCCAGCGATGCAGGAAGGCCACTGCCATTCTATCCGCAAAGGACAGGGAGGAGGTATTGCTGGAGATCAACAGCCATATTTATGAATACCTGTGCGCCAATAGCACCGCAGATCAAATGGAGGCCCTCCTGAATGTGCTGGAGCGGCTCGGTGCACCGGAGGAAACGTTAAGGGAAATGGTAGCAACCAAAAAAATTGGGGAAGCGACACGGACATTTAACCCCAAGCACCTGATCCAGGCCCTGGCGTTGAATTTGACAAATGGGGTACTCTATATTATCCTGTCCGTCCTGTTTCTTTTAGAGATTGTTTTCCCAGTCCTCATCATGCTGAAACTTATTTACCCGGATCGCGTAGGTCTTTTTATCCATAGCAACGGCACTTTTCTATATGGTTACATAAGCAAGGCCGGGTCTGGAGGCATCAGTATTGGATTTTCCAATCCTGCCAGGGGGACCGAAATATTGGGATCATGGTTTATCCCGGTTTCCCTGCTGATCGCAGTATTGATCTATATCGGAATAATATTCTTCCTGAAATTTGCTAAAAAAATTAAAATGAAACAAAATGAAAGTATTTAAATTCTTACTACTTTTTCTCCTGTTGTCATCCTTGTTATATGGACAGGAAATCTCCGGGACATGGTCTGGCATCCTAAGATTCAGCGGTGCCCAATTGCGGTTGAATTTCAATGTTACTCCTTCCTCAAACGGGTATACAGCCACGATGGACAGTCCTGATCAGGGCGCTACGGGAATAGTGGTAACGACAACGACTTTTCAGGATTCCATAGTCAAATTTGAGGTGGCGGGTGCCGGCATCAGCTACGAAGGGAAATTATCCTCCGGGGACTCGATCCCCGGCACCTTCAGGCAGGGGGGCCATGAAATTCCGCTGACTTTGTCAAGGAGTAATGGTGAAATCGCGAAGCCCCTCAGACCGCAGGAGCCTGTCAAACCATATCCTTATTACGCGGAAGATGTGCATTTTGTGAATAAGAAGGGCAATTTCGCTTTGGCCGGTACACTGACGATGCCTGCCAGGACCGGGGTTTTCCCGGCGGTAATCTTAATAACAGGAAGCGGCCCACAAAACCGGGATGAAGAAATCCTGAGTCACAAACCTTTCCTGGTGATTGCCGATTATTTGACCAGGCACGGAATAGCGGTTCTACGCTATGACGACAGGGGGACATATGAGTCGAAGGGTGATTTCAGTGCAGCCACTTCAATGGATTTTTCGACCGATGCCGAGGCAGCCTTGGATTTTTTGTTGACCAGAAAGGAAATCGACAAGCACAAGATCGGGCTGATCGGGCACAGCGAAGGCGGGATGATAGCGCCCATGGTTGCGGTCAGAAGGAGTGAGGTCGGCTTTATCGTTCTGCTGGCCGGACCGGGTATTTCCGGCGAACAGATCCTTCTTTTACAGCAGGGATTAATCGAAAAAGCTTCCGGGGAAAGTGAAGATGCCATCAGGGATGTTACAGTTAACAACAAAGGGGCCTATGATCTCGTTGCCGCGTCGAAAAACCTGGATACGTTGAAGACAAGGCTGGCCATGTATTATACCGACCGGCTGAAAGTGGACGCTGTATTTGCCCGGAATGCTGGCGCTGACAAGGGAAATTTTATCAGCGCGCAGGTGCAGCAGTTGGCAACGCCCTGGATGCAGTATTTTATTCAATTTGACCCGGCCCCTACACTGGAGAAAGTAAAATGTCCTGTATTGGCGCTGGATGGATCAAAGGACTTGCAGGTTCCCCCTGAGATTGATTTAACAGCTATCAAAACGGCATTGGAAAAAGGTGGTAACAAGGAAGTCACTACAGTTGAATTTCCCAACCTGAATCATTTATTCCAGGAGTGTAAAACGGGCTCGCCATCCGAATATGGTCGAATTGAGCAGACCTTCTCGCCCGTTGCGTTGGATGAAATGACAAAATGGATAATTTCGACGGTAAAGAACCGGTAATGAATCAGATCAGCAAATTGAGCGTATTCAGGGCTTTCCGCAGCCGCAACTATTTACTCTATTTTATCGGGCGGGCGGTATCCCAGTTTGGCACGTGGATGCAGCGCACGGCGGTGATCTGGGTGGTCTATTCGATCACGCACTCGGCTTTCATGACCGGGGTGACGATCTTTGCCGAACTGTTTCCTTCCTTCCTGTTCTCTTTTGCCGGTGGCGTGGTTGCCGACCGGTATGACCGGTACCGGATCATCCGGATCACGCAGATCACCTCGATGATCCAGGCAGTATTACTGGCGCTGTTGCTGTATACCGGCCATACGGTGGTATGGGAAATCCTGGTGCTCAGCGTTATCCTGGGGATCATCAATGCCTTTGATATTCCGGCGCGGCAGTCCCTGATCCACGTGGTAGTGACCGACCCCTCCGACCTGCCCAACGCGGTATCGCTGACTACCGCGACGGCCAGCCTTGCACAGTTACTTGGGCCGGCGCTGGCAGGTATCGTGCTGAGTGCCTGGGGCGCCCCGATCTGTTTTCTCATCAATGCGGCCAGTTTTGGTGGCGTCATCGTCTCGCTGATCCTCATGAAGCTGCCTGCCCTTCTGCCGAAGAAGTCGGGAAAGACTGTGCTGGGGGAATTTTCGGAAGGTATCACCTATGTCCGTAAGACGCCCGTGATCGGACAAATCATCCTGATGCTGGCCATCGCGAGTCTTTTGGTGGCGCCATACAATACGGTGTTGCCGGTCTTTGCCAAAGTGATCTTTAAAGGCGGTGCATCAACATTTGGGTATATTACCGGTTTTGTCGGCGTAGGGGCGTTGTTGGGCACGGTCTTCATGGCATCTCGAAAACCGGATTCACATCTGAAGCGGCTCCTGTTCATTAGTACCATCTTAATGGGAGTGGGTCTGATCTTCTTTGCCCTGATAAAGAATTTCCCTTTGGCGATGCTGTTTGCCGTCTTGGCCGGATTTGGAGGTGCAACCCAGTACACCGTCTGTAATATCGTCGTGCAGTCCGAATCCGAGCCGCACATGCGGGGCCGCGCGATCGGTATCCTGCTGATGGCGATCTTCGGGATGATGCCGCTGGGCAGCCTCCTGGTCGGTGCGATCTCGCAACGTGTCGGGGCGCCTGCGACGGTGCTCGGGGAAGGAGTCATCTCGATCGTGCTGGCGCTGGTATTCATCGAATTCCTGACGAAGCAGGTTAAACCCAAGTCCCTGCTCCACCCGCAGGCAAAACTATAGCCATACTCAATGCTTTTTATCTAAAGTCAAACCAAAGCGTTCCTTTAACAATACCGTAGTTAAGCTGGATGCTTTTTTGGCTTTCCGGACCAAGCAGCGATGGATTTTGAAAACGCGTCCCTATCGGAGCGATGCTATTTAAAAATCCTATATCACCTTCAGGGAAAGCAGCTTTAAGGCTTTCGTGTTCATACGTTGAATGATCTGGTTTCAATAGTTGGAGGAATATAGACTGATCGTCTGTATACACCGTAAAGGGCGATTCTTTATTTTCAATGACGACCCAATACAAATCAGCATGGTAACCTTTAAATTCCGGATAGTTCCAGCTTGCCCCTGTGATGGTATTATTATAGTCCTTGTGCCATACACCAAATTGCTGACCCTTTAGCCTGTTTTTCCAGACCCGGTATGGCCCACGGCCCAGCCATTTCATGCCGGTTATCTTTTCTTCGGGATAATTAAAGGTTATCCCCGCAAAATCAACGCCTGTTTGCTGCGACCAGTGCTTCCCCAGCGTATACTGATACTGTAGCTTTACTGCACTGCCAGGGGCGAAAGTCCATTTGACATTAAAATAAGTATCCCCTTCGTATACCGGCTCTACTATATAGTTTGCGCCATCGGCATAGCTTTTTAATTTTATAAGCTGATGATCGAACCCCGCCTCGACAGGACCCGTCAATGAAATTTCATGCTTGCCGTTCATCACCTTTTGCAGCTGTCCATTAGCTTTATCAAAAAAATAGGTAATCCCTGACGAATGAACAACCAGGCTGGTTGCTGAATCATCAAGGGTAATGTTCGGGACAACCGAAGGGATAACCGGCTTTTTAACCTGATCCGGCAACACAATGGGCCAGCTCCAGGTAAATAATTCCCTGCCATGCGGGTCGATAGCCGTTACGTACAATGCATCGTAATTAGTCCAATTTTGAGGAAGGTTTAATGGCAGCAAGCCTTTTTCACCCGGAGCCAGATTGAATTCCGGCAAATCATGTCGTACGCTTGTAATTGGCTTTATGCCGGTATCGCCGGGTCCCGGAAAGCTAATCAGTCTCCATTTGAAGTGGCATTGGTTTAAATTCGTATAGCTATAACGGTTTTCAACCGCAATCCTGCCGTCAAACTTAGGCGTTATCAATTTTTTATTGATCACCACCGGCGACCACAACTCCTTAATAGTATAAAAACTACCTTCTTTTTCCCGATGCGGTCCCAGAATACCATCCGGAGCACTGTCATTGGCAGTATCCATTGTACTGTCCTGGTCTACACGCCTTATACCACCATCGGCAAATACCCATATAAATCCTCCTGCCCCGTATGGGTGTTTTAATATAGCCTCCCAAAAATCCTCCAGGCCGGCCCCGGCCCCGCCATCGTAATTGCCGTGCATAAATTCTGTGGGGAAAAATACCTCATTGCCATATAATGCTGAATTTGCTACATAATTATAATCTGGATAATGCCGGGTGTCTGTCCCGTTAAATTTCTCCCAGGGATGAAGGACAACGCGGTTTTGAGGATCATAAAGCTGAAACTGATCGTCCAGCGCCGTGTTCCACCCACCCTCGTTTCCGTTGTCCCAAAAAATTATAGCCGGATGGTTCACATCGCGTACCACCAGTTCTTTGACCAGCTTTTTACCGACTACCGTATCATATTTATTTTGCCAACCGGTCAATTCATCCAGAACGAACAAGCCGAGCGAATCGCACACATCCAAAAAGTGCTGGTCGGGCGGATAATGTGACATTCTGACGGCATTCATATTCATGTCTTTCATTAAGTTGACATCCATAATGCTGATAGCTTTACTCAAGGTACGCCCGGATTCAGGCCATTCGCTATGGCGGCAAACTCCTTTCAGCATAACCTTCTTTCCATTCACATATATACCGTCATGCAGCCGTAATTCTACGGTACGAAAACCAATACGCTGCATTATCGTATGAATAACACCCCCATCTTCATTTTTTATGGAAACCACCAGGTTGTACAATTTTGGAAATTCAGGATTCCACGGAACAATATTTTTGCACCTGCCTTTTAAAGAAATGGGCAATTCCCCGTTCATCGCTCGTTCCATTAATTCCTTACCTATTTTCTGCCCTTCAACTGTTTGCAATTGGGCTGTTATTAAATTATCGCTTTTTATGTCAGGCGCATATACATCTACCTGAATGCTTCCATCCGCTTTAGCGTTGGTTGCAAGGTGATCGATGTAATTGACCGGAACTATCTCCAGGTAAACGGGTCGATATATGCCCCCGAACTGCCAGAAATCAGCCCTTCGCTCTGCAAGGTTAATAGACGCATTCGCCGACTTTTTACTGACGGTAACTTCAAGGAGGTTATCACCTGTCTTTAGCAGAGTGGTAATATCATATTTAAACCGGTAATAGCCGCCCTGGTGTACGGGCCCGGCTAACAGACCATTGATCATTACTTTGGTATCTGTCATTGCGCCTTCAAAAACGATGAATGTTTTTTTCTTGCTCCATGCTGCGTCAATACTAAAATGATATTTGTACAAGCCTTGCTCGTCAGGGTTTTTTGTATCCTGGAAGTAATTATAAGTGCCAAAACCTTGCAATTCCCAATTGGAAGGGACAGCTATCTTATTCCATGAACCGCTTTTTTGTCCGGTATTGATAAAAAAATCCCAGTTTACGGTATGATCTTTGTCAGTACCGGAGAGATATACAATTTGAGTAGTCTGAGCATGCAAACCAGCGTACACAAATGATAATAGCAGTGAAAAGGTCAAAAAAAGAGTAGATCGCCGCCGTAGGATGTTCACAAGGATTTTATTTGAAATATAGCAAATAAAATCACAACACGCAATTCTCTATTCAACTCATTCCGCCCTATCGGACCGATATCATTTGCTTCGTCCCCGCAAGTTTACCGTCGATGATCAATGAATAATTGTAAGTCCCCGCCGCATACCCCGATACACTCGCCGTCAGCGTGTTCTTGCCGCCGCCTCGCCCGCAACTCGCTCACCTGTGTTTTAAGCGAATCGAATGACGACTGCAGCGCATTGATCGCCGCAGATCTTCAGGCCGTCCGGATGAGGGGAATCTGCAGGTTGGTAGGGCGGTTCGCATCCGAGTCGAAACCCCGGCCGTCGACATGTCGTGCCCCCACCACTTCCATTACTGGTATTGTTCCACGTCTGCTGAAAAAGTGCCGGTTGCTCACCGGCTACCGGGTCTGAGGCCGCTCACCAGCCCCCCATCCGGACAATTCCAAAATTAGTTTATTTTTATTATTCTATCAACTTGGTAGACTAGTATATTTTTTATAGTATTGTATTCTTAATGACAGAATATGGTACGTTATTTATCGCTTTTATCAATTCTTACTGATCAATTTGACAACGAACTGGTTTTTCGGGTGGGCGATACCATACTTACGGGTGAATTCAGGCGCCAGGATAAGACGGGATCGTCTTTGCCGGTAAAAGCTGAACGAGGCATAACCTCCCGGTTCCCCGAAACCGGATTGCCCCCGGCGGGCGACCTTAGCGGTTATGACCAGGTATTCGGCGGAATAGCCGATAAGCAGGGCGTAGCGAATTCACTACCCGCGCTGAATACCTTTCTTGCCTTCCCGACGACAATCCTCATCGACAGGAAAGGACGGGTCGCAAAAATTCACACGGGCTATTCGGGGCCGGCTACCGGAATCTATTATCGGCAATTCGTAAAGGAATTCAATAAGGAGATCGATTTATTCTTGAAGGTATGACGTCTTTCATCGATCGATGGTCGCGTGGCCGAGTGGTGAGGCAAAGGTCTGCAAAACCTTATACGGCGGTTCGATCCCGCCCGCGACTTCTACCCCTATTTCTTCTCGATCGTCAATACCTGCGCAGTATAAACCGAGGGAATCCTAACCGTAATTCCTTTTTCCATCAGGACTTTTCCGGTAAACGTGCCAAGCTTCTTACCAGTCTCGAAAGAATATATCCTGTACCGGCTCTGCGGCTGAAGACATGGAATTTTAAAGCTGCGCCGCTCATCGGAAGAGTTATTGCGATAAAAGAACATCAGGCCGCCCTGTTTTTCGGTATTGATACGGTAACATCCATCCCAATTATTGGTGGTGGGACGATCGAAAATATCGTATAGCTCAAAAAAGCGCGAGTATTGATACTTCGCTTCCATTTGCTTTAAATAACCATTCCATTTATTATAAAATGCCGCTTGCTCCGTAGTCAACTTTCTCGGATCACCCACCATCACCAGCGAGCCCGACGCCAGCGAAAAATAAGCATACTTATAGTGCAGGCGATCGATATCGATATATTGATTTCCGATCAGCAGGGTGCCGCTTGGAATAACCCGCGAACGGTCATAGTTCATCTGGCGAATAGTTATAGGACCGAGGGGCGGCTCGAACTCGATATTGGAGAGCCAATCGTAATCTGCATGCTCAAGCAAAGCATAATCTGCGACGTTATACCTGCCCCATGTTTCAAACGTGCAGTCGATCAATATGCCCGGGAACACCTTATGCAGATCATCCATCAACTGCTGGCATCTTTCATAAATGGTCCAGTAAGAGGATGCACGATCCCTGTACAATTTTGACCCGTTGGTTTCATAATCGCCCGTAAGATCGGGTTGATGCACATAAGCGGAAGCGACTATCGATAGATCCAGCTTCACATAAGTAACGCCAAGCTGTTTTATAAAGTCGCCGATGACGGCTTTTATATGGTCATAGTACGGCGAACCAAGCGACATCGTTTTCAATGCAGCACCCCACCCCGTGCCGTCTTTATCGCTTACAATATTGTGCAGGTTGGCGGCATTGCCCTTTTTATCTTTGATAAGCCAATCAGGATGTTGTTGCGCAATATTGCTTTTTGCGTTGACCCCTGCCAGCGTGAACCATATTCCAACCTGCATGCCTTTGCTTCGTATATAATCGCAAACCGCTTTTATTCCATTTGGAAATTTGGAACTATCCGGAATGAAATCACCCGAATATTTATACCAGCCCGCATCGATGATGAACAGGTCGGTTCCGGTTGCCGATAATCTATCTGCACAGTCTTTGATTAGCTTTTCATCGATCGAGTCTGTAAAGGGTCTCCAGGTATCGTATAGCACCAGGGGGCTTTTATTTCTGGCATAGAAGCTCACGCCAAGCCACTTTCTCAGGAAATCTTTATATGCGCCCTCAAAGCCATCCTGCCATTTGGCCGAATTAAATACATAGATAAATGTCTTCGGACTGCTGAATATTTCTCCGGGCCGAACCCATGTTGAAAAAGGGAATGTTTCATGGATATGTCGCATGCCTACTTGCAGGCAGCCGTGAATATTCGTAAAGATCTCCGTGTTCTTTAAAGCGCCCGGGGCTTCGTTGCCAAATATGGCGCCCTGCTCTGCCGCAAGATTATATAGCATGACGGCGGCATCGTTGTAGTCGCCTTTGTATGGAATACGTGTTATATTGCTTCCATAGTTGAAATGCACTTCATTCTGGAATTTGTCCACGACCTGGAAACGCAGATTTTCCACATCCAGATCGGTAAGCGCAAGACCATCGGCACTTTTGTTGATAACCTTCAATTGTTTGCGTACGAGCGGAATATCCGCGTATGTTTCATACAATAGCTGAATAAAGACATTTGCCAAAGCCGTTTCCAGCGTTACTGTCAGCCTTCTTGTGTCGCCGCTGTCTTGTATGGAATGGCTGACATACCTGCAATTGAGCCCGTTTATAAAACTGTCATTGATCCGAATATTGAACTCTTCTGTTGCCGGATTGACATAATTCCGGCCGGATGCCTTATTAATAAATGATTGGGTATAAAACCCGGGAGTGCCTTTCGAAAAATAGAACATCCTTGCCACCGCGTTGTTTTCAATGGTAATGGAATCGACTTGAGAATAGGTGAAAAGCGGTACAAATGAAAGCCAAAAAAGCAGCGCATGAATCTTCAAAGGCAATGTTTCCTATAAATTTAGCACATATCACCGAATGGGACAAACCCCCTTTTTTGCGGCCTGACGGATCATGATTTATCCCCCGGCAAAGCTGATCAGATCGATGAATTCGTCCTTTTTCCGCCTGGACACCTCCACGATGTCCCCATTCTGCATCATCGCCTGGCCCCCATCCCCCCGAAGGTATTTGGTAACAAAGGAAAGATTGATCAGGTGCGAATTGTGTACGCGATAGAACCCGTATCCACGAAGCATGGTCTCGAAATCCTTGAGCAATTTGGTGACCACGATGGTCCTTCCACCCTGGAGTATGATATGGGAATAATTGGAATGGGATTCCATCCGGATAATATCCCGGATCTGCAGCAGTTCAATGCCATCATTCGACGCAATGGCAATTCGATGCTCCTGTGACTTGGCGTCGAAGAGACTTTGCCGGAGCAGTTCCCGCCTTTCTTTCGACTTTCCACGAGTCTCATGGAACAGCCTCTCCATGGTATGGCGCAATTCCTTCAGCACGACGGGTTTCACCAGGTAGTCGAAAGCGCTGATGCGGATCGCATCGATGGCATAGTGATTGTACGCAGTGACGAAAATGACCTCGAAATCCGCTTCCCCGATCTCTTCGAGGACTTTGAAGCCGCTCATCCTTGGCATCTCGATATCGAGGAAGACGACATCCGGCCGATGATGGCGGATCAGCAGGATCGCTTCTTCAGGCCTTTGGGCGGTCGCGACCACTTTCAGGGAATCCGAAAATTCCTCCAATTTCTGCCGGAGGTTCTCCAGGCTGCTCGATTCGTCATCTACCAGTATCGCGGTCAGGATTTCCATATTGAAAGGAATGAAATTAAGCAATTTCCCCCGAGCCGGCGGACGATATTTCGGCATCTGCGCGAATGACGGAAACCTTTGCGCAGATGGCCTCGATCCTTGCGTAGATGGCGGAAACCTTTGCCTGGATGACGCATTTGGCATGACAAACTGTTTTTGCTAACTTCATTTAAAAACTCCCTCCATTGCGCTATTTATCCGGGCTTATTCTAGCTACGTTTTTATGCTCCGTGGGATATTCCCAGCCCTTTCCTCATCTCCAGTTCACCAATCTGACCGATAAAGAAGGCTTGTCGAACAACCAGGTGACCAGCATTACACAGGATAACGAGGGATTTATCTGGTTTGGTACGGACGATGGCCTGGACCGGTTCGACGGCTACCGGATCCGGAGATTTAATCATATCCCCGGCACAGAAAACTCCCTGGTGAACAATAATGTCACCGGTATCACCCCGGACTGGAAAGGTCGTTTATGGATCAGCACCCAGGAAGGATTGAGCGTCTATGAAAAAACAACCGGCCGGTTCTATAATTTCCGGCATCTCCCGGCCGACAGTACCAGCCTGACCAACGATCAGCAAATAACGATTTACCCGGATAAGAAAGACATCATCTGGGTCGCCAATCTTTCTGCCTTATACGAATTTGACAGCGTTTTACAGTACCGGAAAAAGAAGGTGGATTTCGAAAAATTCCTTGCCGATGGAAAGGAAGTGGGATCCTATCACCGGATAACGGAAGACAAGGAAAGTCAACTATGGGCTTTCGCTTATCACAAATTATACCTCCTGGATCGAAGTACCATGAAAGTGCGGAAAAAATTCATTCCCACCGGAGAAGGCAATTTGACGACCCTCTACCAGGATGCCGGGCGCCAATATTGGTTGGGCTTTTATGAAAATGGCCTGATGCGTTTCGATCCGGGTAACGGCAGTTTCACCAGCATCAAATTGGCAGGAGACCCGACAAAAGTGACTTCCATTACCGAATGGACAGACCTTCATCATTTCCGCTGGCTGGTATTGGGGACCGACGACGGTATTATTTTACTGGATCCTGTCTCGTTAAAGAGTAGTAAATATGGCTTTCGTTCCCGGAACCCGGACCAGCGCCCTTTGCCCGGTAATTTGGTTTACGCTGTTTTTGTCGACCGCCAGAATATTTTGTGGATAGCCACAAACGGGGGCGTCTGCTATGTAGAGCCATACCGACAGGTGTTCGAGCTATGGGATATTTTCCCCCCGGGGGCGTCCATTCATGACCTGGTTTCTGATTATATTTTTTCATGCAGTGAGAATAGCAGCGGATACTGGATGAGCCGATGGCAGGTAGGCCAGGGCCTCTTTCATTGCAATAAGAACGGCGTATTCATCGAAGAAATTAAGACTGTCTACGCAGGGCATAAGCCCGTGCACCTCGACACGAGGGAATTTAAGCCCTACGATATATTATGCCAGAGGGATAATGTGATCTGGTTTACCACAGCAAATGACCTCGTACGGTATACTCCGGCAACCGGACAGGTTAAGCTATATCCGGCGCCTGACAGAACGAACGAAAATTTCGATCTCGGGCTACGGACCATCCTGCCGTATGATGAGCATGCCTGGTGGATCAGAACCCGTAATAATGGATTGAACGGTATTTATATTTTTGATCCGGTCGCGGGAATATTTACCCGGCACTATGCGTCGATCGAAGGATGTACCGGCTGCCCACCACCCAAACTGCTGGATATGGTGCTGACAAAACAAAAACAACTCTACGTTACGTCAAGGACAGAAGGGCTGTATAAATACGATCGCCCAAACGACCGCTTCATTCCTGTTTTCAAATTCCAGGGAAAGGATGTGTTGGAGCATAGCAATAATTTCTCCTGCGTTGGCGAAGACCGGCAGGGCATCCTTTGGATCGGCACTTCTACCGGTCTTTTTACATTCGACCCCATCGCAAAAAAGATTGTCCGGGACTACTCCACGAATGAACTTTTCGGTGGAATCGAAATTTCCCGGATCTTCATCGACGAAAGGCAAAATGTATGGCTGAACACGGAACGGGGAATGTTTTGTATTGAAGCATCTTCCGGACAGATCCGGCATCTCGGCGTCTCCGAAGGCTTGCCAAACAATTTTACCGACGGCATCCTCCAATCCGCCAGCGATCATTTTATTTACAGCGGGATCAGCGGATTTTTAGTGCGCATCGATCCGACCCGAGTGCTGGGCTCCCGCCAACCAGCTGTCCCGGCCCATTTCACCGAAGCCACGCTGATGGATACCGCCTGCCTCTTTCATAATACGGCGGACGGGGAAAAAGAGCTCGTCCTCGAGCCGGGCCAGGACCGGTTCACGGTAGATTTTGCCGTCATGAACTACGATATACCGGGCGCCAATCGCTACTATTACCGTTTGGAAGGCATCACGGGCGGCTGGCGGCAAAATGAGAATGGACACCTGGCATTCTACGGGCTGCCTCCCGGCAATTACCGGCTGGACATAAAAGGGGGAAATGTCCGTACCGGGGATTTCCTGAATAGCGATTTCCTTTTGATCCGCATTCGTCCGCATTGGTGGCAGACCGGCTGGTTCCTCGCAGCTTGCATCCTGGCGGCGATGGCCCTTATTTTCGCCGGCGTGTGGTGGTGGATCGCCCATATCCGCAGGAAAGCAGCCCTGCTGCAACAGGAGACCGCCTTCCGGCAGAAGATCGCCGAAACGGAAATGCAGGCCCTGCGGGCGCAGATGAATCCCCATTTCATCTTCAATAGCCTGAACAGCATCGAGAACTTTATGCTAAAGAACGACAAGGAACAGGCCAGCGATTATTTCGGGAAGTTTGCCAGCCTGATCCGGATGATCCTCGAGAGCAGCAGGAATGAACGGGTACCCTTTGAAAAGGATATGGAGGCCCTGCAAGGGTATGTGGAGCTGGAACAACTCCGTTTCGACCATGCGTTCATCTACCGGACCTTCATCGATCCCGGGCTGCTGCGGGGAGAATATAGCGTTCCCCCCCTGTTGATTCAACCCTATGTGGAAAATGCCATCGTGCATGGGCTGGCGCAAAGCGAAAAAGAAGGGCTGCAGTTGACGGTATCCGCACTGCTGGAAAATGAATACCTGGTTTATACGATAGAGGATAATGGCATCGGCCGAAAAAAAGCCGGCTACTACAAAGAAAGCAGGGCCGGCCATAAAAGCATGGGCCTGCACATCACCCGGGAACGAATCAGCATCCTGAACCATCAGGAGCAGGCAGGTGCGGAAGTGGTCATCACCGATCTCCATGATGAGAACAGCGAGGCCTGCGGCACGCGGGTGCGGCTGAGACTAAAGGCCGTCTAAAGCCCATCTTCCCTCTACTGCGCTGTTATCTTCCTGATCACGCTGCTATACTGATCCGCTACATAAATATTGCCTTTCGCGTCAATGGCGATTCCGGTTGGGCCAGCGAATTCTGCGGTTGTTCCCGCGCCATCGACATGCCCTGACGTGCCATTCCCTGCCAGCGTGCTGACCACTCCGGCAGGCGTAATTTTTCGGATCACGGCGTTGCCCCGATCCGCCACATATACATTGCCCTGCCAGTCTACCGCTACTGCATAGGGATAATTAAGTTCCGTATGCGCCCCACTGCCATCTTCCCACCCGGCCGTACCATTCCCCGCCAGGGTACTGACTACCCCGGAAGTCGAAATCTCCCGGACCCGGTTATTAGCCACATCCGCCACATACACATTTCCCTGCGCATCGACGGCCACCCCTGAAGGCGCATAGAATCGCGCAAACGACGCAGCACCATCCGCATACCCGCCTTGGGTCACGCCAAAAGAGGTAACGTACTCGCCTGCGAAAGTGCCGACTCCTCCAGTCAAAAGATCAATACTCCGGATAACGTTATTCCCGGCATCCGCCACATAGATAAATCCCTGCGCACTCACGGCCACGCCGTAAGGCTCATCGAATTCCCCATTGGCATAGCCTGCCTGTCCCACGCTGCTGCCCGCGATAGTGACGACCGTCCCATTAGGAAAAATTTCCCGTACCGCGTTGTTGCCCACATCCGCCACATATAGATTGCCCTGACCGTCCAGGGATGGTCCGAATGGGCCACTGAATTCCGCTTTCGTTGGGCCGCCATCGACATACCCTGCCTTTGTGGGAATCCCCGCCAGGGTACTGACGACCCCGGCAGAAGTTACTACCCGGATCAGGCTGTTATTATAATCCGTGACATACACATTGCCCGATGTATCCACAGCTACTCCGGTAGGATTATTGAATTGCGCGGTCGTCCCATTGCCATTGGCATATCCTGGCTGGAAGGGAATCCCCGCCAGCGTGCTGACCATGACAGTATAGACATAATTGAACGTAGGGCCGATACAACTCTTGCTGCCCACGACAACCTTGACAGGCCCCGTTCCGGCCCCCACAGGCACCGTAACGACCAACTGCGTCGCCGAAGCCTGCTGTATATTGGCGCTCACCCCATTGAAATAGACGCTGTCCCCGGATGCCGTCGCATTGAAGTCCGTACCCGTGATCGTTACTGAAGTGGAATAGGCCCCCGTGTCCGGCGACACCTTAGTGATGGTCACCGGCGTCACAAGTGTATCGGGCGTTACCGGGGTTGTTATTCCCGTTCCCGTCGGACCCGATTTTTTGCATCCGCCCGATCCTGTAATCCAACAAATACCGAAAATAATCGCACCGAAAAAGGCCGCCATCCGCAAAAATCGATTTCCCATTTTTGAAAGTTTTCTGGTTTAGCAATCCGCCTGTCTTCGGTCCCCCGCGGAATCCCGGACATGCCTATCCTGCGTGGCTTTGCTTGCAGGAGTTAAAAGGAAAATTAGGCTATTCGGGCCCTTGTCTTCGGCCTTTTGCGTGGATGGCAGCCCTATTTGCGTGGATGGAGTATGTGGGCTGACGATTTGAGATTCAACGCTTCAACTTGAGATTTTGTCCGGCTATCGATGGTGGCGCGGCAAGGTAATGGGTAGCCCCGGCAATGACAAAAGCAATCCCGCAATAGGCAAGCGCTAAAATTGCACTGGCAATTTCGCCCCCCAAATACATAGCAGGTGAAGCTATCACCCTGGGAACGTGGAGAATAATAAACCAAATAAAAATCATCCCTCCCAAAAGAGTAGCAATTATTCCACGCTTGATTTTCAAGATGATCGCAATGCCTGAACCCAGCAACGCCACACCGGTAAAGTACAACCAGAATACATGGTTCGGCACCCATGATGGAACATAGTCTGCTGCTTCTTTTGCGAATAGAAAATGATCAATGCCAAAACTGATGATCGTTATGGAAAACAATATAGCCCCGAAGGGCATCAGCTTCCTCGAAAAACAGCCGGCAATGACAAATCCGCCACTGGCCAATGCCAGTTCTTTCGCAGCATTCTCCCATTCCCCAAAATGCATATAGTTTGAGGAAACCATAAATTCATACGGGATAAAATAAAAACAAAATATCAATAGAAACACACTGCCTAATAAGAGAGACGCTGCCATGATTTTTTTTTCAAAAACAATACATACCCCAGCCACGATAAGCAGGGTTCCGGAAATATAAACGAATATTGCATGACCTTTCATCCACAAATGCGGGGGTATTAGCATATAAGGAAAATCTTTATAATAAATTGTCAGAAACCCCATCACAGCTATTGCTATGCCATAGAAAATGCGACCTGTCTTAGATAGATTTCCCATAAAAATCAAATAGTTTAAATCCGACAACCAAAAATGTTTACCCGCTCATCGCATGTTTACCCGCTCATCGCATG
>Ga0302325_10000619_pt1 | contig 95997 bp, 83 predicted proteins | sample Palsa_T0_2_FD_201948 | JGI IMG/M metagenome (GOLD analysis project Ga0302325, IMG submission 201948) | Peat permafrost microbial communities from Stordalen Mire near Abisko, Sweden - Palsa_T0_2 | ecosystem: Environmental > Terrestrial > Soil > Palsa > Peat permafrost | place: Sweden: Abisko...
CGATCAGTGAGTTGAAGATATCCGCAGACGCGTCGCTGGAGAAGAGTACCGGGCCGCGATAATCCTCCTCGACGATCGGCGCATCGAGCAATTGTTGCAGGGAGGCGAGAGACTTGGCGACGTCAGCGAGCAGCGTTTCCGGCGACGGCAAATCGGTTTCCGACGATTCCACATAATCCGGAGTGCGCCCGAGCTTCATTCCGTCGCTGGCCTGCGTTTCGGCGTCGAGCTGCAGAGTGTAGAGAGGGTATCCCTGGCGAGTGGTGCTGCCCTCGGTGTTTACGTAATACTGATTCACCACGCGGACATGCAATTCGCCCTGCAGCGATTGAATCTTCAGATTGCTGCGGTAGAGATTGGTGGCCTTTTCCAGGGCGGCGGCCCAAGAATCCAGCGAGAAATCCGTCTTCACGATCGGCGCGATCGATTCGAGCGGCGGCGCTTTCGCGAAATCATCGAAAGGCTGGCCGGCGGCGTACTGGGCGAGAGCCGCCTTCTTTGAAGCGAGCGCTTCAGTGGCTCTTTTGTAGGCCGCGTCGGTAGCGAGCCACAGATTGCGGCGAAGAGCGATGGGGTCATCATCGTCGAGCGGCGCATAGTTGGTGACGCCGTCACCCTGGCCGTAGTAGCTGTCGAGCTTGTAATCGCCGACGCGAACCACCACGCGAAGACTGCGCGCATGGACGGTAAGTTTCTGACGGACGGCGCCGAGGGCGGCCTCGATATTGTAGTCGCGCACATCCGCGACGCGGTATTCGATGTAATACGGCGCGGCCAGATTATCCATCTTGAGAAGCGATTTCGAGCGATCGAGCTCCTCGCGCATCGCTTGCAGTATCGGATCGGATGGAGCCTGCTGCGCCCGCGCCGCCGGAACGGCAATCGCCACGAACATCGCGAGCATGGATAGGATGCGCGCGTAATGGAATCGGAACGGCATGGCCGCGCTCACGGTTTCACCGCCGCCGCGTTGGTTCCAGGCGGGGGCAGGATGGGCGGACGTTCCGTGCCGCGCTTTTTCTTTTGCACTTCGATTTCGGAAAACAACATCGCCGGCGCAGTGGCCGATACCGGCACTTGTCCAGATTCCGCGCCGCAGATCCCGTTGAATACGTGCATGGTGTCGCCGGTCACCATGATGTTGTTTAGGGAAAGCAGCGGCGTGCCTACGATATCCACGCCGCGCACCAACTCGTCCGGGCGCCCGTCGGCGTACACCCGATAAACCATTACCGGCAGCACCTGGAAGGCTTGCGGGCTGGCGCGGCCGGTGAGCGTGAAGCCGCCCTGAATATCGTCGAAGTAAAGGCCGTAGGTCTTGCCCTGCTTTTTGATCTCTTCCACAAACTGCTTGCGCAGCTCGGCGTCTTTTACGGTGTGGGTGGAGGTGACGACCAGGTTCCCCTGCCGTCCGGTGGCCATCAAGCCGGGCTGGCGGCGGCCGTGGCCGTTGGACTGGCTGAAATTGGTGATCGGCATGCGCGACATTAGAAAATTCTTGAGCACGCCGTTTTCGACGGCGACAACGCGCGCGCCCGGCACACCCTCATCGTCGTAATCGTAATAGCCGGCCAGCCGCACGCCGTCGAGTTCTTTTAGCGTGGGATCATCGGTCACGCTCAGAAACGCCGGCAGTACCAGTTGGTTGACCTTCTTGGTGAAGGTCTGGCCTTCGGTTTCGCCTCGCTGGCGATGGCCCTCAAGACGATGTCCCAGGACCTCGTGAAAAAATACCGCGGCGGCGCGACCGGAAAGCAGCGCCGGTCCGGCATAGGGTTCGGCAGCGGGAGCGGCGCGCAGGTTCGTCAAATCGACGGACATCTGCTTCACTTTGGGAGCAATCTCGGCGTCGGAGGGAAGCTGCTCGGGAGTGGCCGCCTGGAACGATTCGACGCGCATCAGTTCGGTGCCGTCATCGGCGCGAGTCTGGGCCTCGATCACCAGGCGTGCGACCGCCGACGGACGGATCAACGACGTGCCTTCGCTGGTGGCGAGGTAAGAGCGGTTGGAGGAAACCGTGAATGAAACTGCCGCGGAGTAAACCTGGGGGTTGTCGAGAAAGCTCGCGGACAACTTGCGGACGCGTTCTTCCCAGGTCTTGCGGTCCTGAAAGGGCCGGAATTGCGCGAGGTCCGAGTGCTTTTGCGGCGGCTCCTGAGAAAAATCGGGGGACTTGTCTTCTTCGGTGGCTTCCACGGCGTTGTTCGCTTTCACTTTGGCAAACGCCGCCGAGGCCTGCTGATATTCGCGGTTGGTGAGATCCCACAGGATGCGGGCGGCGGCGTCCGGATCGTTATCGAGCGGCAGTTGCCCGGAAGTGATTCCTGACCCGCGGCTGTGACTGTGAGTGTTGTCGAGGGCGATCGATCCCACGCGCATCATCACGTCGCCCTGGCGTAGAGCAACGTCCGTGGAGAGTATCAGGCCGCCGTCGGAGGCGACGATGCCCACGGTATCGACGTCCGAGACCGCGTAGCTGAGAAAGTAGGGAGCGGGATCGGATTTAGCCAGCGACGCGGTGGCGCGGTTGAGTTCGCGCAGCATCACCGTCATCAAGTCATTGGGAGTGGCGCGGGCAGCGGCTGAAGCGCCTGCAGAAGTGGCTGAAGCTGACGAGTGGATCGCCGCCGGGGCGTACCCGGCGATCACCGCACACGCTAGGACACATGTGAGCAGGCGTCGCATTTCTACTTGTTCTCGCTCTAAGCTGTCGGCCTAAGAATAACAGAAGGGGTTTTACAACGAATGGTAGCGGTACCGGGAATCGAACCCGGGTTTCCAGATTGAGAATCTGATGTCCTAACCCCTAGACGATACCGCCATATGTGAACCGGTTAGCGAAGTCAAGTTTCGCACGCCTAATAACCATCTGCAAGCGCACCTAGCCAACGGAGGAGCCTTCGCCGGGCCTTTCCGATTGACAAGGCTGCAATGAAGGGAATAGGCTGCGCGCAGTTTTGGGCCCCCACACAACTTCACAGGAGATGAAACCACATGCGACGATTCGTGCCCATTGTTGGACTGATGTTGCTTACCGCAGGAACCGCTGCTGCGCAAACGAAGGTATCGGGAACCGCTTTATTTGCCAAGGCTGATCCGCAAACCATCGTGGCTGCCGGCGACGGGGCAGGCCACTCGCTCGGCGTTGGTCAACGAAAGTGCACTTGGACGACGGCAATGGAAGTGGGCGGCGAAAAATCGAAGGAAGGCATGAGCACTGCGACGATGGATATCAAAGGCGATACCGCTCGGACCCATGGCTATCACGTGACCACCACAGATGCCGGGGACAAGTATTTCGTCTCGTTCCAGGGCACGGCCATCCTGAAGGATGGAGCCGAGACGAGCGAGAAAGGCACATGGAGCTACACAGGAGGTACCGGCAAACTGAAGGGAATAACCGGGAAGGGCACGTACACCTGCGCGCCGTCTGGCGATGGAATGAGTTGCGACATCGAAGGCGAGGCGACGACGAAATAGTGGAGGGCGGATAAAAGTGAGGCCGGCCAGTTCCGTGGTGCGCGCCGCCGGTGGCGATCTTTCCAGAGCGGGCATATCGCATCGCCACGGAATTGGCCGGTCGCTGCAAACGCACGTCAGGCCACGATATCCCGTTGGCTGTCTTTACGCAGTACTGTAGTGCGGTAAGAAGCGCGTACATGACTATGATTTGGCCCAGGACGAAAGCGGGAAGCGCGTAGAGGTATACCCGGCTCCTAGTTCCCGGCGTGCGGCGGCTTTCGGACCGGGGGAGCTTTGCTGCGGTGATCGAGAACCACCCAACGCACAGACGAGTGGTATATCGGCGGGCCGCCCAAGCGCATCGCCGGCATGTGAAAATCCACGCTGATGAAAACTTCCTGCTGAAATCCTGACGGCTCGAATGACGTGCTCCGCACCAAATCCACCGCCGTGCGGCTCAAGCCCGCATCGGAAGTCTGCAGCGCCTCGGCATCCAGCACACTGCCATCTTGTGCGTCCAGCGTGGCGTGAACGATCACAGGTTGGAAGAAACGTGACGGCGGCGCGTCGGATGGGTCGACGCGCATCGGCAAGCGGCTGGGGGTAGCCAGCGTGAACGATTCCCCCGCGCTCACCATCTCCGGCGTCGGCTTTAGAAGGTCCGCGTCGATATGGGGTGCGTCTTCGAGGCTTTCGACGCGCACTTGAACCGCCAGGCGGCCGTCTTCGAATATGGAGATTTGCCGCGGGAGAATATGCCCGTGAAAATCCGCGGCACCATCGTAATCGTAGACCGCGTAGATGCCGGGCGCCTCGGACCACGTTTGCAAAAGGCCGGTAGTGGGATCGACGCAGTCCTCTCTTTCCACCCACGAGCGCGGCGCAGGATTCGATGGCAGAGAATAGCTGAGCAGCATACACGTCACCGGCTTGCCGTCGTGCTCGACATCGGCGGCGCGAATTATAAACTTTTGCGGGGAATGCACGATCGGCCGAAGCAGAACGGAGCGTACCAGCTGAACGCGGAGGGGAACCGGCTCGGAAGGATTTGTGCCGTAGACGCGGTTGTCGGCGCCGATACGAATCACCAGCGAATTCTGCAATTGCGCGGTCCAGCGCCAGTGCGATGCTCCATCGGATAGCCACTCCATCGTCCCTGGGCCCTCGTTGTGGGTTGCGCCGCCGGCGTCGAAGGAAACTTTCAGCGCGTAGGGAGTGTTGAGGGCGTCGAGATTGAAGTTTTCCCGAGCGCGACCCAGAAGATCGAGCGCGGCGCCGCGGTCGGCAGGCTTGGAGAGGGTGCGCGGCTCACGGGACACCAGCTCATGAGGGTCGCGCGGCGGAGGATTCGTTTGGGCAAAAATGCCAGGCAAGCACAACAGGGAAAAAACGAACGGCCCAAAGAGCCGGGTGGCGGTTCGCATGTGACCTCACAAATCGTATAGATTCCAGCAGGGGCCTGGCGGCGATTCTAATCGACACTTCCTGCCCCGCGCAATTAAAACAACGGCAGGAATGGGCGTCGGCCCTCAACAAGCGGGCCAACCGGCGAAATCTGCGAAGCGGCGCCGAAACAGGCTGCATTCGACTCAAATGGCCTTCCCGTGATCGAGCGTGGTGAACAGCGTTACTGATAGGCATACCAGGGATGGTCGCCCGGGCGACGCGGACCCTTAACGGCCATATAGTAGATGGACGGTGCAGCCAGCTTCGGTGGTGAGCGGATCCTTCAGGGTTCCTTGCGCTCGACATCCACGGCGAATCCGGGCGTTGGCCAGGCCAGAAGGGGTCTAGCGGTCCACTTCCTGATGGAAATGACAATGAACCTCAGCCTGATCTCCTTCCCGTCCTGGGTGGTCCACGGGCATTGGCTCGAATTGGCCGGTTTGACCCTCGCGCCCTACGTATACATAGCCTACCAGCGGCTGCGTTATCGTCGCCGGAACGAGCTGTTCCGGGTGGTCAGCGAAAACGCCGCGGACATGATTGCGCTCGTGGAAGTCACCGGAAAACGCCTCTACAACAGTCCTGCCTACGAGAAGGTGCTGGGCTATTCGTCCGAAGAATTGGCGGCGACCGCATCGCTCGAGCAGGTTCATCCTGAAGACCGCCAGCGGGTTATCGAAGCTGGGACCCAAGCGCGAACGACCGGCACCGGCTCGCGCCTGGAATACCGAATGCGCCACAAGGACGGGACTTGGCGAGTGCTGGAGTCCACGTCCAACGCGATCCGGAACCGCCGGGGCCAAGTGACGCAGTTGGTGATCGTCAACCGCGACATCACCGAGCGCAAACGGATGGAGGAGCGGCTGGAACATGAAGCGTTCCACGACGCGCTCACCGGCTTGCCGAATCGCAATCTGTTCCTGGACCGAGTGCAGCGCGCCATGGACTACGCGCAGCGCCATCCGGAGTTCCAGTTCGCGGTGCTGTTCGTGGAACTGCACGGATTGAAACCCTTCAACGAAACGATGGGCTACGCGGTGGTCGACCAGCTGATCATCAACATCAGCAACCGGCTCAAATCTCGTTTGCGGCACGACGATACCGTTTCCCGTTCCACGCCTACCGGCGAACCCGGCCGGGACACCGGCGACGAGACCCTGGCGCGCATGGACGGCGATCGATTCACGATTCTTCTGGAAGGCATCAAAACGCCGAGCGATCCGATGCGAGTTGCCATGCGCGTGCAGGAAGGATTGGCGGCGCCCTTTAGCGCCAACGGCGCAAATGCGTTTACTTCCGCGAGCATTGGCATCGCGATCGGTTCTTCGTCATACCACAAGCCCGCTGAGATGCTGCGCGACGCAGATATCGCGATGTGCCGCGCGAAAGCCCAAGGCGCGCCTGGCTGCGAAGTATTCGATACGGAGATGCATGCGCTGGTGGTCCGGCGCATGAAGTTAGAAACGGAGTTGCGCCAAGCGATAAAGCGCGATGAGTTTCGGGTGTTCTATCAGCCGATCGTCCGGATTGCCACCGGCCAGATCGCCGGCGTAGAGGCGCTGGTCCGCTGGTGGCGAAACGGGGCGGAGTTCATCGGTCCCGCGGATTTTATCGAAATCGCCGAGGAGACCGGCTTGATCGTTCCGCTGGGCCTGTGGGTGTTCAAAGAAGCTTGCCGGCAGGGCCACGCATGGCATCAATTGTTTGGCACCGATCCACCTCTGACCGTCACCATCAATGTGTCGCCGTGCCAACTGGCGCAGAGCAACCTGGTGGCCGACGTAAAGGCCGCCCTGGAAGAAACCCAGATGGAGCCGGGGACGCTGCAGCTCGAAATCACCGAATCGATGGCGATGAGCGATCCCAAGTTTGCGATGCGCATTTTTTCGCAGCTAAAAGATCTCGGCGTTCGGTTGAGCATCGACGATTTTGGCACCGGCCACTCTTCTCTCAGCCGCATCCGCAGTTTTCCGGTCGACGTTCTGAAGATCGATCGATCTTTTGTTCGCGGGATCGAGAAAGACGTGGAAAGCCGCGAAATCGCTCGACTGATCGTCACGCTCGCGCATCATCTCAACCTGAAGGTGATTGCCGAAGGGATCGAGACAGTCGGCCAGCAGGCCTACCTCCAACAGTTCGGCTGCGAATACGGCCAGGGCTATTTTTATTCCCCACCAATCGATGGTGAGGCGCTGCAGAAACTTCTGGTCAGCCCGTCGAGTATGCTGAGCGCGTCGGCTAAACCTGCCGAATCACTCGTCAACGTCACACCCTGAGTTCCCCCAGAGATCCTTATCCGGGTCTGCAGTAAGCAAACAATTGTCGTGGTGACTTCGAAGGAACTGTTTTACAATTCGTACACATGGGCTGGCTAAAAGCAGGTGAGAAGCCCGGAAACCGAACGCCGCGCGAGGGCGCGCTATGGAAACACTCGGACAAGACGTCCGCTATGCACTCAGGAAGTTGAGGAAGACTCCCGGCTTTGCGGCTGTGGCGATCCTCACCCTGGCGATTGGGATTGGGGCGTCCACGGCCATTTTCAGCGTGGTGGAAAACATCTTGCTGGACCCCTTTCCTTACCCCGATGCGCAACGGTTCATGTCCATACAGATCCACAACACGGAGGAAAATCAGCCGGGCGGGCGCAGCGGTTTCAGGGGGCCCGAATTTCTGGACTTTGCGGAGCAGAATCAAGTATTCGACAGCGCGATCGGCAAAGACAGCGTGGATGTGCTCTATCGTTCCGGCGAGGGTACGCAACAACTGACCGGAAGCTACGTCACGCCGGGAACATTCGAGTTTCTGGGCATGCCTGCGCTGCTCGGCCGAGTGCTGCAGCCAGCGGACTACGAGCCGGGTACTGCTCCCGTTTTCGTATTGCGCTATAAGACCTGGGTAAAAGAGTTTGGCGCCGATCTGAATATCCTAAACAAAAATTTCGTGTTGAACGATATGCCGCGAACGCTGATCGGCGTCATGCCGCCGCGCTTCGCCTGGGGCGACGCCGACTTGTGGGTTCCGTTGAAGCCGACGCGCGCGGGCGAGGATTTGTCCTATTCCGGATCTTTCCCGCATTACTGGTATTTTCTAGGACGCTTGAAGCCGGGAGTTTCGGCGAAGCAAGCGGAGGCGGATTTAAACGTCGTGGCGAAGCAGCTTGCCACGCTGTACCCCAAGGATTACCCAAAACACTTTACGGTAAAGGTTGTGTCTTTGACGGACTCGGTCGCCGGGCAGTTCCGAACGACTCTTTACATCGTCCTTTCTGCTGTTGTTTTGCTGCTGCTGATCGGTTGTGGAAACGTGGCGAACCTGCTGCTGGCCGAAGCGACCACCCGCGAGAAGGAATTTGCGATTCGCTCCGCTCTAGGCGCGAGCCGCATGCGTTTGATACGCCAGCTCCTGGTCGAGAGCTTGATGTTGGCGCTAGGCGGGGCAACGCTGGGAACCCTGCTCGCATGGGGCGGTCTGAAATTCCTGGTGGGGTTGATGCCGCGGGACGTTGTTCCGGTGGAAGCGGTGATCCAGCTCAATACACCGGTGCTGCTCTTTACGCTGGGGGTGGCGATTCTGACGGCGCTCATCTTCGGACTGGTGCCGGCGCTGAAGGCGGCGCGGAAAGACTTGAACGAGCCGTTGCGCGATAGCGGCAAAGGCGTGAGCAGCGGTTTTCGTCATGGCAGGCTTCGCGACGCGGTGGTGGTGCTGGAAGTGGCGCTTTCTCTCACGCTGCTGGTTGCCGCGGGCCTATTGATGCGGAGTTTTGCGGCCCTCCGCGAAGTGCATCTCGGCCTTCAGCCAGATCACATCCTGGTCGTGAGATTGCCGCTGCCCGTGGAACGCTACAAGACGGCGGATCAGGTGACCGGGTTTTTCCGGCCCCTGTTGCAGCGTCTGAAGGCGCTACCCGGCGTGGTGGACGCAGCGGAGACCAGCGCGCTTCCTCCCTACGGCGGCATCGGCAGCGAAATCGAAGTACCCGGGAAGGCGCATTCGGAAAAATGGAGCGCTTTCGTCCAACTCTGTAGCGAAGAATATTTCCCGGTTCTCAAAATCAGGTTTCTAGACGGAAGAACCTTCAACGAAGGAGAGGTGGCCGGCGCGCGCAAGGTCGCCGTGGTGAACCAGACATTTGTGAAAAAGTTTCTGCCTGGGGATAACCCCATCGGCAGGCAGGTGCGCATCGCGCAACTCGCCGAATTTGCAGACAAGGTGGCGGACCCCACGTTCGAAATAATCGGTCAGGTCGCCGATGCCAAGAACCGCGGCCTGCAAGATGCTCCCGAGCCGGAAGTTTGGGTACCGTACACCGTGACCGGATCGGCGAACCGCGGCATTCTGGTCCGAACCAGCCAGGAACCGATGAGCATGATGAATGCGGTGCGCCACGAAGTCTGGGCGATCGACTCTAACGTCGCCTTGACGCTTACGGGCACCCTGGAGGGCTACATTAGCCAGTTCTCCTACGCCGGGCCGCGGTTCGGTTTCATGCTGATGACCATTTTCGCCTCGATTGGGCTGATTTTGGTCACCATCGGGGTTTACAGTGTGCTCGCCTACACCGCCGCGCAGCGCACCCAGGAGATCGGCATTCGCATGGCGCTCGGCGCGCAGGCTTCCGATGTTCTGGGAATGGTGGTCCGTATGGGCCTTGGGTTGGTGGCGGCAGGAGTGGGAATCGGAGTGCTCGCCAGTTTGGCGATGGGGCGAATCATTGCGACGCAACTGTGGGGCGTATCGGCTTACGATCCCTGGACGCTCACGTGCGTCCCGTTGGTGCTGCTTACCACCGGACTCCTAGCTTGCTGGTTGCCGGCCCGGCGCGCGGCGCGAGTGGATCCGATGGTCGCGCTGCGATACGAGTGATCGCGTGGTGCTGGATGGCTCGCGAGAAAAACTAGCGATGAGCGCGCGGTTACTTCGGTATTCGGACCACCGTGAGTGACTGCAGCATTTTGATCCAGCGCGCCGGCCTTTTGTCGTGCGGGGCCACCCGGCGGAATGGTCCGGTCTTGTCATCGAGCGGTGTCCCGTTCATGGTGTCTGCCACGATTACTTCGGAATCCTCGAAGTCCGCATCGAGCTCGGCCAGCGAAAAGATCACTCGGTAGCCGTCGGACGCATCCGCCTGAACATACGTAGCCATCGCCGCGCCGCGAAGCTGGGAGCCTTGCGGCACTCCGGCGCGCTTCAGCAATTCCGCCAGCAGCACACCCTCGTAGGTTTCCGCTTTGTTGTCGTGCGGGTTCATCACCTTGAGCGTCTTGCGGGGCATGTGCAGCAGGTCTTCTCGCGTCAGAGATAACTGCGTTTGGACCTCGCCAACGACACTCAGTTGAGCCCGTGCGGGCGGAGATTGTGCAAGCGCGCGCGGGCAGCCCAAGGCGCTCGAAAACAAGAGCAGCAGCAGGCCATGGGTGAGGACTCGTTTCACTTAACCCTTCTATAGCACTAATAGAAGCTAGTTCGCGGATGGGGCAAGTCAACCGCGCCGGGTTCTCTTCGCGCTCGCAAATCTCGATCCGGCCGCGAAAACGATCAGAAGGTGAAACGACTGCCGATTGTCGGAGCAAGGTTGCTGTTGTAGTCATAGGGGACGCCGGGACCATGAGGAATCGCGATGCCCAGGCCGCCGCTCACGTTGGAATACGCAACTCCGGCAAAAGCGTCGAATCGCTTGGTGAAGTGACGATCGGTATAGAGCGACCACTCGTTGAGGGTGCCCGCGCAGGAAGCGCGGAAACCGGCCGTGGCCGAACAGGTCGACGGCACGCGGAAGTCGTGCTGGAGCTGATGATACCAGGCAAAAGTGATGTCGGTTTTTTTGTCGACAGCGTATTTCGCGCCGGTCCACCAGACCTGTACCCTCTTGGGAGCATCAAGATTGTCGTCCTCGACCCCGCTTAGGAGATAACCGCCCTGGGCCGAGGCGCCAACGCCCAATGGGTTCGCCGGGTTGGCCTGCCAGATGTATTCGTAGCCGGCAAAAAACTTAAACTTGTCCCACGTATACTTGAGAGCGCCCATAAGCGCGTTGTTGTCGGTCACGATGCCATATTCGGTGTTGTCCATTCCGATCGCATTGACCCCGTTGATGGGGTTTGTGTTGATGCTGTTGGTGGTCGACTGATATGGCTGCGTCAGACTCTCAGCCCCCAGCAGGGGATTGAGTACGCTGATCGCCTGGTTCACATGTTGGAAGACGACGTCGGCAGAGAGTTTGCCGTAGTTTCCGCCGCCGTTGAATCCATAGGCCGAGTTATGCGACTTTTCGGGCGTACACGTGGCGGCAGTCCATGCTGAGGACGCGGAATAGCAGCCGCCAGAACCGTCAACGAATTTGTACATCGCGCTGAAATGGACCGGCCCAACGGTAAGGCGATATTTCAAGGCGTCATCCCAACGGGTGTCCTCGGTGTCGCCCCCGCCGGCCATCGTGCCGTTGTACCCCATGTAGGAAAAGGCATAGCCGCCGCCGGCCGGATCGTAAGCGAGCATCGTATCGGTACCAAGAGCGCGCTGACGACCGAACGTCAGCGTGCCGAACTGCGTGGACGATATACCGCCATAGAATTCGTCATTGAAGGGTTGGCCCGCGCGCGCGCCGTCGCCGGTTTCCGAGTAGCTGGCCCTGGGGAGGCCGTTGTTGGCGATGTTGGTTTCTGCCATGTTGGCGAGCCGGCCGGACTGCGGATTGATGCCGGTGGAAGCGTTAAACACAACGGACCAGCCAGGCAGAAACTCTTCCTTGCCCCTGATGCCCAGACCCGTCTGCGATAGGTTGTTCGGTGCGATGACGAATCGAGATTGATAGCCGTTTCGATTTATCAGAGATTCACCTTCATAGTTATAGGCGTTCTCTGGTAAGCCGTGGCTGACCCAGCCGACGCCGACGTCATACGTACCGTACACCGTGACGCCGTGCCAGGTCAGCGAGCAATCGGTGGTGTTGAACTGCTGGAGGCCCGTGCAGGCGTCGCGGCTCGCGCGGGCTGCCGAAGCCGCTTCGCCGGTGTTCACATGCATCTTAATGTCGACCGTGGCGTCCTGGTCAGCGGCCAAGCTGATTCCCGTGCGCGTTTCATCCGCGAACCCTTGTCTTGCGGCTCGAATCTCGACGCGTCCCAGAGGCAGGCCGACCGCCTGATAGTGTCCCGCGCCGTCGGTTGCGACCGTGCGCGTCGCACCTGTATCGACGTTCTTGATTAATACCGCGACGTCGGGAAGGGTTGCGCCGGTTTGGTCCGTCACCATGCCCGAAAGGCGGGCTCCCGCTTGGGCCCACCCGGCGCCTTCCATGCAGAAAAAAACAACGATCGAAGCGAGGGCAACGGCAATAGGACGGTATTTCACTGGTCTTTCTCCTTCTATCTATTTGTTTATCGGACAGATCGAGCTGCCCATGGAGAGGCAACCCCGGTGCAGACGACTTTAGCCGATTCACTAAGAGATATCAAACCGCTTTGATTCGTTTTAGCTGGGATTCCGTCTGACCTCCCAGGCAATCGATGACGCATGCCAAATCAAATCGACACGCAATGCCCCTGTCAGGTTCTTGACTGCAGAGCCGTACCGGCAGTCGCGGAAAAATCCCAAGCGATTCGGCGCTATCTCCGCGAGGGAGTGCCAGCGCGCAAATCGTAGAAGGTGGTGCAGCGGCCGTGCAAAAACCGAGTCCAGCCAGGAGGGTTATAGCCTGATAATCATCACTTCTGTTGACTTCACCAGAGCAGCCACGGTCTGGCCATTTTTCAGCCGCATTTCACGCACCGCATCGGCGGTTATGATAGAAGTGATCCGCTGACCGCCAATCGAGAGCGTCACTTGAGCGATCAGGCCGTTGATCTTGATGTCAGTCACCCGGCCGACGAGTTGGTTGCGCCCGCTGATTCGCCGGAAGTTAGGCCGTCGCTCGGAAACGTCTCCGCTCTCACTCGCTCGATACAGAAATCGATCCACTTCTTTTTCCGGAATGCGGTGATGTCCGCCCGCAGTCTTCACGCTGCGAATTTTCTTCTTGTAAATCCACTGTTTGAGCGTGGGATAGCTCACTCCGAGCACCTGTGCGGCTTCGCGCGGGGTAAAGAGTTTAGGGGTTGGCATAACGATGCGCTGGGGAATCTCCGGCGGGGTGATAGCCCGCTGAAACCGAGCGAGTGACAACGCGATGCTAAGCTCCGGCAGCCCAAGGTGTCAATCCACGCCGGATGACTTGTCAAACCTCGTTAGAAATGTCCGTTTCGTTACCTCGTTAGAAGCGTCCCCTTTCTTTTGACTTGCGGCTGTCCCAGCGGTATCCGCCGGAGCGAAGCCCTGCGCCGCAAAACCGCGGAACCCAACGGACTTCACTGAGCATTGCAGATTGGCGAGGCTAGGTGTACATTCTCAGCCCCGCCGGGCGCTCGAAAATGGAAATGACCGGCTTGGTGCGGCGAAAAAAAAGGAGAAGCACATGGGATTCCTCACGTGGATTTTGGTGGGACTAATAGCAGGTTGGCTTGCGGGACAGGTGATGAAGGGCGGTGGCTACGGTGTCTTGGTGGACATCATTCTGGGCATCGTCGGCGGCGTTATAGGCGGCTGGCTTTTCGGCGCCTTGGGAATCTGGCCCGGTGGCGGCATCATCGGTGCCATTCTTGTGGCATTTGTTGGTGCGGTGATTTTGGTCTGGATCACCCGTTTAATTAAAAAAGCGTGAAGAGAGCTTTTTGCGGGTAAGAATCGCACTGTGATGGACGGGAAGCCATGGCAGTGCGATTTCTCTTCTTTTTATTGCCGCTGAAATCTATAGATTTTCTGCCCGCCATCCAGAGTGAGAACCCGCCGATCATCCGCCACCTGGAATCGCAGAGTGCCGCTCCATGGCGGGCTGGTCAGCACTGCCAGGTGGTTCCCGGTGGATTGCTCTTCAACGCCCAACGTACTCTTCCAACTCTCGAATTCAGCCCAGTATTGGTAATTTTTCCTGAACACGATGAGCGGCCCCAGCTCCTCGCTTCGGTATTCGCCGGCAACTTCTTCCAGCCATGCCAGAGAATCCGCATCGACCTTTACGCGCGAGCGCGTTTTCTCCACCACGTCCTTTGCCGATAGCGAAGCCGCCGCAACCATCTTCTCCGCTTTCGGGGCAGCGCCAAACACAAGCTCAAACACCTTGTGCCTTGCTGCCGCCAGGAACGAATCAGCAAGCCGAAGATTCGTCAGCACCACCACGCCGAGCCCTTTCTTCGGAAGAAAGTACATGTCCGATGAGAATCCAAGAGTATTCCCGCCATGGCTAATCACTTCCAATCCCTCGGCTTCGCTGCGCAGCAGCCCTAACCCGTAGCTGTGCTTACCGTCGATCTTGGCGCCACCGCTCCATCGGGCCTGTAAGGCCGCTTCGGGAAGCAATTGTTCTCCGCTGGGAGCGCTTCCATGGTTGAGCTCGACGAGCAGATAGCGGGCGATATCAAGGACTGTAGAACACACCGCCCCGGCCGGAGCTACCGCATTCACGCATCGCTCCATTTCGGGATCGAATGCACACCAGTTTCCCTCGAAGCCAATCGCGTGCGGTGCGGCAACGTCATCGGTCATAGTCACTTCTTCCTGCAGGCCGGTCATGGTCATGCCGAGCGGCTCAAACACCATTTCACGCATCGCCTGCCGGTAGGCACACTGCAACGAACCTTGGTGCTGGAAGGTACGAGCGGCAGCGTAACCTCCCGCCGCTACGAGATAGTTCGAGTATTGAAACGTCTCTCCAAAGCCTGTAGTCGGGCTCATAGCACGCATCTCGGCCATTCGTTGTTCCGGAGAAACTCCCTTAAATTTGAAGATCAGATCCAGATCCCGGCGCGGCATGCCGGTACCGGCGCTCATGGTGTGGCGCATCTCCAGTTTGCAGGTAACCTCCGGATCAGCCAGCGCAAAATCGGGTAGAAGCTCGGTAACCGGCGTCGACCACTGGAAGAGTCCGCTCGCCACCAGTCGCGCGATCATTAGTGTGGTTAGCGGCTTGGTTATCGAGCCGATCAGAAAGCGCGTCTCCGGCCGGACGAGTTCAGCGGAACCAATCCTGCGGGTGCCAAAGCCTTCCGAGTAAACGATGCGGCCCGACTGCACCACGGCAATGGAGACACCGGGTACCTGGAGTTCCACCATGGCGTTCCGAAGGAAGCTGCTCAATCGGGAACTCTGTTGAGGTCCCCAAGCCCGTGGTTCAGAGTGTTCAAGGCTGTAGGAACGAAGATCGGCAGGCTTCCACGCTTCCAGCACTTCGCTGATTTGTGCCAATCGACGATCAAGAGAGGCCTTGGTTCCGGAGAGCAGCGTGAAGTAGGCCTTATCCCGCAATGTTCGCAGAATGGCCACGGCGCTTCGTGACTCGACGGCAGGGGTGTTGTAAGCAAACTGAAACACTTCATCCCACCCGTTCTCTCCAGGAGCCTGAACCTGCTGCAGCACCGTTAAATCGAAGTTGGCGTCGAACTGTTGCCAGGCCGTCCGCGCGATTTTTTCCGCATCTCCGGTCATCAAGGCGATACCGAACCCGATGCGAAGATCCCGCTCCGGGCCGACGATGGTCAGGACGCAACCGGATTCCAGCGTCCACCCTTTGGGCAAAAGGGTCGGCACAAGCGCGCCCGGAAGCGTGACCGAAGCTTGTTCCTGAAATGAGTCTTTCACGGAGGGTCGTTCCCCTTCAGTGTGTTGGTCCGGGGCCCGTTGGCTGCCTGACAGCCTATGATCTAAGTATCAACCATTGAGGTGAAACTAGGAACGCGAGAGGCGGGCAGGCGTGCGGATAGGGTACTCCCTGAGGCGCTACTTATCGTTTCTTGTTGCGATTCTTCGCCGTGCGGACCTTGGCCACTGCCGTGCGGTTCTTGCCAGATTTTTTGTTCTTCTCCAGCCGCAACTTCCATGCCGCATGCAGGGCGCCGGCCAATACGTCCACTTTCGCCGCTGCCAATCGGATGTGGGTCGCTCCCATGCGACCCCATCCACCCGCGACAGGAACAAAAACCTCGGGCAGTTCTTCCACGAATGCCGCCTGCTGTTCCGGTGTAAGCATCAAATTCCCGTGGCCCTTGTCTGCCGACGCGAGCGTGGCAAAAATTCGGCCGCCCACGCGAAAATCGGGATGGCCCATATGCGAACTCTCTTCCGCACCTGCCAGGCTCAAGGCGAGCCGCCGGAAATCGTGGATATTCATAGACGCATCCTTCCTATACAGCACGCTGAATCCTACTACCGTGAGCCTACCGCGGAGCCTACCCAAATCCCGCGGCCCATGCAATCTGCCGCAGGCTGCGCTCACTAGCGATAGTCTGCGTCACGGGCCAAGCCCTGATCGCGTGGGAGAGTATTGCCACTGGACGCCGCGCTGAGGCGCTATAAGCCGCCTGCGGGAAGCAAAGGGTTTGCGGCCTGCCAGCGAGTTCGCCCTCCCAGCCGGTTTTGCGGTTTCCGTTGACCTTAGGTGCAGCCACCGGTAAAATGGGGGTTTGTCATTTGCCTGGGAGGGCAGCATGTACGCCGTCATTCGTAGCGGGGGTAAACAGTATCGCGTCGCGCCGGGCGAGACCGTCCAGGTGGAATTCATCAAGGGTCATGTGGGCGCCAAGGTCACGTTCAACCATGTTTTGGCGGTAGGCACCGACGAGCCTAAGCTGCTGGCGGGCAGCGACGCTTCCAAGGCCACCGTTACCGGCAAAATCGTCGGCCAGGGACGCCATCCGAAGCGCCTGGTCATGAAATTCAAGACGGGCGGTCAGTACAAAATTATGCGCGGCCATCGGCAGAACTACACTGCCATCCAGGTCAGCGACATTCTTCTTTAAATAGGGGCTTGCGATGGCACACAAAAAGGGCGGCGGCTCATCTACAAACGGACGCGATTCTCACGGCCAGCGGCTAGGCATCAAGCGCTTTGGCGGCCAGTTCGTCACCGGCGGAAGCATCCTGATTCGGCAGCGCGGCACGCGGTATAAGCCTGGGCACAACGTAGCGCTGGCCAAGGACGATTCGCTGTTCTCGCTGATCGATGGCTACGTGCGTTTCGAAGACAAGGGACAGCGCGGCCGCTTCATCAGCGTGCTGACCATGGATGCGTTGGTGGTCGACTTGGTGTCGGATAAACAGAGCGCAGCCGCCGCCGACTAGCTTTTGAATTTTCCTACGAACACAGCTCGCGGAATATTCTCCTCGACTCCTGGCGCGGGCTACCTCTATCCAAGGATGTGTGCGGTATGCACACGCGAATCCCGGTATGCGAGAGCATACCGATTCGTGCGGATGGCCTGGGTGTCTGCCGATGGGCGGATACTTGGGGCCAAGCTTCATTTAGATTAGGCTGGTGATCGACTGTGTTTGCTGACGAAGCCAAAATTAAAGTGCAGGGCGGGAATGGCGGAAACGGCTGTATGGCGTTTCGCCGTGAGAAATATGTGCCTCGTGGCGGACCTTCCGGCGGCGACGGCGGCAACGGTGGCGACATCTACCTCGAGTCCAACCCGCACGACAATACCCTGCTGCGCTATCGATACAATCGCGAGTTTCGCGGCGAACGCGGCCGCCACGGCGAGGGCTCGAATTGCCACGGACGATCCGGCGAAGACACGACCCTGGCAGTTCCCGTAGGGACGATCGTTTTCGACCAGGAAACCGGTGAGAAGCTTTTCGATTTCGCTGAGTCTGGACTCCGCTATCGCGCGGCGAAGGGCGGGCATGGCGGACGCGGCAACCAGCATTTCGCGAAGCCCTGGCACCAGGCTCCCAAAGAGCACGAGGCCGGCCAGCCGGGCGAAGAACGCAACCTGCGTCTGGAGCTGAAACTGCTCGCGGACGTAGGCCTGGTCGGATTCCCTAACGCCGGAAAATCCACGCTGATTTCGCGAATTTCTGCGGCCCGCCCAAAAATCGCAGCTTATCCGTTCACCACGCTGGAGCCGCACCTCGGCGTTGTTTCCGCCGATCCAGGCGCTGCTCCCGGCAATGGGCGCACATTTGTAGTGGCCGACGTTCCCGGTCTGATCGAGGGTGCGCACGAAGGAGTCGGCCTGGGCACCCGCTTTTTGCGGCACATCGAGCGGACCCGCCTGATCGCGCACCTGGTGGACACCAGCGATGCCAGCGATCGCGATCCGGTGAACGATCTGGAAATTATCGAGAACGAGTTGCGCGCTTTCAGCGAAGACCTGGCGCACAAGCCGGTGATCGTGGTGGGCACCAAGCTGGATGCCACCACCGAACGCGAGCGGCTGGAGAAGCTGCGCGCCTACTGCGTCAGCCGCGGCCTGCCGTTCTACGCGGTTTCATCCGCGTCGGGGGAGGGAATTCCGCAACTGGTGCTGGCCATGGCCGACGCCCTGGATCGTATCCCGCGCCCCGCTCGTACTCCCGCGGTCGATGACTTGCCGGGGGAACTTCCCGCGGAACCTGCCGAGAAGGCTCCGGACTTTTCCGCAGCGCACGAAACGGAAGATTCGGAGCCGCACTTGGGTGGGCTCTCTCGCGATTCCTCGGAGGATCGTTGACTACCTCGGTAGCCACTCGCTCCCACGGACAGCCGCGCTCCATCGCACTTTTCGGCGGCACCTTCGATCCCATTCACTCGGGGCATATCGCGGTGGCACAGGCCGCTCGCCGGCGATTCCACCTGGATGCTATTTATTTCATCCCGTCGTCGCGCCCGCCTCACAAGACCAAGATGACGCTCACCCCATTTGCGCACCGCTACGCGCAGGTGGCGCTGGCGTGCGAGAATCACGAGGGTTTTTTGCCGTCGCTGGCCGAAGCGCCTCCCGACGCCACCGGCACTCACGTTTTCTACTCGCTGGACACGGTGAGAAAATTTAAGAAGGAATTTCCGTTGGACCATCTCTACTTCATTCTCGGCGCCGATCAGTTTCTCGAGATTCCCACCTGGCGGCACTACGAAACGCTGCTGGATTGCTGCGATTTCATTATCGCCAATCGCCCCGGCTTTCGCATGGACGCGCTGCGGCTGGTGATTCCACCGGAAATGCGGGCCCGCGTCGCTTCGCGCGACGCCAACAAAATCGCGCTGCGTAAGTCCAACGTTTATCTGCTTTCCACGGTGCGCAGCCACATATCCTCCACCGAAGTGCGCCAGCGCCTGCATCAAGGCAAGCCGGTGGATGCGCTGGTCCCCGCGAGCGTGCAGGAATACATTCGCCGGCAAGGTCTCTACCAGTGACACTCGATTCCGTGCGTCCCGAAATTCGCTGGGCCATCGAAGCGGCTCAGGACAAAAAAGCCGCCCACCTGGTGGTGCTGAAATTGGGCAAGCTAGCCGCGTTCGCGGAAAGTTTCCTGCTATGTTCGGGCGAGAGTGACCCGCAAATGCGCGCGATCGGCGACGAAATTGAGGAGCGCCTCGCTCGCCGCAACGTCCGGCTCGAACACCGCGAGGGCCGGCCCGGCGCCGAATGGATGCTGCTCGATTATGGCGCGTTTGTGGTGCACATCTTCACCGAGCGGGCGCGCCTTTATTACGACCTCGAACGCCTGTGGCGCTCTGCGGAGCGGCTGGACATTCCCGAAAACGGCCAGCCAGATTCCGCCGGGGATTCCGCCGAGGGCCGGCCATCTTCCACCTCTAACCGCGATTCCGACCTGAGCCCGTCATGAGCGACTTGCAAGTTCTGTGGGTAGCAGAGGACCCTGCTTCCCGGCGCGTACTCGAATTTGCGCAGAAAGTGGTCGACGCCCCCACCTCCCTGTTGGTCACCGGGGAGAGCGGGACCGGTAAAGATCAGCTGACGCGCTGGATCCACGATCAGGGCGCGCGTCGCGACGCTCCCTATTTGAAGATCGATTGTGCGAGTTTGCCCCGCGGCCTGGTGGAATCGGAATTATTCGGCCACGAGCGCGGCGCGTTTACTGGCGCGGTGGCCCGCAAGCCGGGCCGGTTTGAGATGGCCGGAAACGGCACCATGGTGCTGGACGAAGTGGCCGCGCTCGACCTGGAGGTGCAAGCTAAGCTGCTGCGGGTGCTCGAGGAGCGGACCTTCGAACGGCTGGGTGGCACCGAGAGCCTGCACCTAAACGCCCGAGTGGTGGCGCTCACCAACGCCGACCTGGAAAAGTCGGTTCGCGCCGGCCGCTTCCGCGAAGATCTTTTTTTCCGCCTCAATGTGCTGGTGCTGGCGCTGCCACCACTGCGCGAGCGCCGCTCCGATGTTTTGCCGTTGGCGGCGTGCTTTCTGCAGCGGCTCGGTCCGGTGCACGGCCGCACCGATGCGCATCTGGACTCGGCGTCGGCGCAGCTTCTGGAAGACTACTCCTGGCCGGGCAATGTGCGCGAATTGAAAAACGCGATCGAGCATGCCCTGGTTTTTGCCGGCGATTCCACGCTCACGCCGCAGAATTTTCCGGCGATTCTCAGCGCTGCCCCGCGAGGGGCCGGCTCGCTGGCTGGATTGCGTTCCCTGCAAGACATGGAAAAGGACGCCATCCGCGCCACCCTGGAAGCCACTCACTTCAAGATCGCCCGCAGCGCCGAAATTCTGGGAATCAGCCGCAAGACGCTGCTCGACAAACGCAAGAAGTATGGCTTGATCTAATTTTATGAAGATTCGCTTGTGGATGCTGGGCAAGACGCGGCGCGAAGAAGTTCGCGTGTTGCTCGATGATTATCTTGAGCGGCTGGGCCGCTACGCCAGCGTCGAGGTCACCGAAGTGCGCGACGCGCACGCGGCCGCGCAGCGCAAAATAAAATTCGAGCCCGGAACCACGGTGGTGCTGCTTGACGCGGCTCTGTGGATTGGCGATCTGCGCGACCGTGCCGTGCGCGCATTGGTGTTCTTGTGCGGCGATGCAGAGGGATTTCCGCCCGAGCTGCGCGCGGCCGCCCGGCACAAAATTTCACTCTCCACGCTCACCATGCCGCACGAATTAGCGCGCGTGGTCCTGGCGGAGCAGCTTTATCGCGCCTTCGCGATCTTGCACGGTCACCCGTACCCGAAGTAGATTAGGAACCCGAGGCCTTCGCCACACTCATGCCGCCAAGAATTCAATACGATTCCAGCGCGCCCACCGCGTCGATCGAGCTGATGATCACTCACCCGTTGCCTGATTACGATTTGAACGAAGTGGAAGCGCCGGTCCCCCGCGAGGTTGACCCCATGCTGGCGTCGCAGGGCTTTGGCGACCTGCTGGACGAAACGCGCGGAATTCTGGAGGGCGCGCTGGCGGGAGGCGGCCTGGAAATAGCACAGCTCACCGGAGCGATCTGTCGCGATGGACTAGTTCACCGGCCCGGGATTTGGCTGGTGCTGCGGGATACCAGCAGTGCGAAAGGCGCGGCGCTATCCGCCGAAGCGCGGAACCACGTGGCCGCCATCGCCGAAACGCTTCGAACCCGCCTGGGTTTTTCTTAAACACTTCCGGGTGGGTCCGCTGACAGCCGGGAAGCGTTTTGGCTCTTCCGCTTGGCCGTTGGTTTTTAGCGCTCCGTGCTAGCGGTTCAAAAGAGTTGCGGCTGCTTCTTCGGTTCGTCCAATCCAAAATGTTTGTACGCGAGGGCAGTGGCCACCCGGCCGCGCTGGGTGCGGTCGAGCAGTCCGAGCTGCATGAGGTACGGCTCGTAGATTTCTTCGATCGCATCCTCCTCTTCACTCATCGACGCGGCAATGGTGTTCAGTCCCACCGGCCCGCCCGAGTATTTCTGAATGATGGTGAGCAGTAGGCTGCGATCCACTTCATCCAGGCCGTGCTCGTCCACCCCCAGCATGGCCAGCGCTTCGCGCGCAGCTCCTACCGTTATTTTTCCGTCGGCGCGCACCTCCGCATAGTCGCGGGCACGACGCAACAGGCGATTGGCGACGCGCGGTGTGCCACGGCTGCGCCGGGCGATTTCAGCAGCACCTTCTTCTTCGATCGCGATTCCCAGAATCCTGGCCGAGCGCAGGACGATCTTGAGCAGGTCCGCAGCGGTATAAAAATCCAGGCGATGCACGATGCCGAAACGCGAGCGCAGCGGCGCCATCAACAATCCAGCGCGCGTGGTGGCCCCGACCAATGTGAACTTGTTGAGTTGGTAGGGATGAATGCGCGCGCCCGGACCCTGGCCGATAACCAGGTCCACGCGAAAATCCTCCATCGCCGGATAGAGAATTTCCTCGAGAGCAGGCTGCAGGCGGTGGATTTCGTCTAGGAACAAAAAGTCGCTGTTCTCCAGCGAGGTAAGCACCGCGGTCAGATCGCCTTTGCGTTCGAGCAATGGTCCCGAGCTGATTTTGATGGACGATCCCATTTCGTTGGCGAGGATTTGCGCGAGGGTCGTCTTGCCCAGTCCCGGCGGACCGTACAGCAGCACGTGATCCAGCGCCTCGCCGCGCGTTCGCGCCGCTTCCACGGCAATGTGTAAATTCTCTTTCACCCGATCCTGGCCGATGTAATCGTCCAAGCGCTTGGGGCGTACGCTGGCGTCGACGCGCGCGTCTTCATCCAGCGCGCGGCCTGAAACGATTCGAGGATGAGGTTCGTTGGCCATGGAAACCTAAACTACCTCAAATATACCGCTGCGGCATTCGGACTCAATGAATGCCTCGCAGGTCCGGTCCAGCTCTTCATATTCCCAATCCTGCCGCATCGCTCGATACCCTTCGAGATCGTCCCACCCGTCCACGGTAAGATACCGCCGCGGATTCTCCAAATCTCGAATCAGCCGCGTACCGCGATATCCCGCGCCACCGCGCGAACAGTGCAGCCCAGCGGCCCGCTCCCGAGTGATACTCTTCAGGGGCCGCTAGTTGCTCCGCGCAGGCCACAAACTCTCAAACGAACTCCCCACCTCAATCTCTCCCGCCCAAGCTACGAAGTTCCGCGCGCCGCGTGCGCCGTCTTGTCCATTTTTCCGCCGGCAAGAATTTGCAGAGCGGCCCGCAGCAGCGTTTCGAAATCACGCGCGCCGCTCGATCGTTGCGCCTCGTCCACCGTCTTTTCCACCGTTCGCGCGTCGTACCCCAGGTTCACCAGTGCGGATCCGACGTCCGATTCCAGTTCGCTCTTGGTCACCGGCCGGGCGCTTCCGCTTCCGCCGGTATCCAGTGCAGTCACCTTATCGCGCAACTCCAGCACGATGCGCTCGGCAATTTTTCGTCCGATGCCAGGGATGCTTACCAGTTGGACCAGGTCTCCCTTGCGGATTGCCGGCGCGAGCTGTTCCACGCCCATTCCGGACAATATTTTCAGCGCCAGGTTCGGCCCCACTCCGGAAACGGAAATCAGCATTTCGAAACACTGTTTTTCGCGGGAGGTGAAGAACCCATAGAGCGCCAGTTGATCTTCGCGCACATGGGTGTGAATCAGTAACGTCGCTTCGCCGTGCAGCGATCCCAGAGCGCCGAAAGTGGACAGCGGAACGCTCACCTCGTAGCCGACACCACCGACGTCGAGCACCACCTGGTTCGGATTCTTCTCAATCAGCTTGCCGCGCAGAAGGGCAATCATCCGAGCGATTATTCATGACCGCTTCCAGAGTGTCAACGCGGGCACCGGGGAAGCCAGTGCTAGGCCAGTGCTAAGCGAGTGTGATTCGTTGGTTACTGTCCGAAATTCGGATAGACGTGTCAGAAACGGACAAGCAAAAATTGTCATTTTCCGTATATGGGAAATCGCTGTTCGCTCGTGGGAATCTCGGGTTCCGTGCGAATAAATTATCGAAGAAATTCAAGCCAATGAAACATTCACGGATCTGGTTACGTATCTTGTTTCGGAAATCACAAAAGTTGCTCTCCATCGTCGAGCAGGAACGTCCATACACTATGCGGGATGGCTACTGCGAGGAAGTGATTTCCGATTGTGCAGTAAACGTCTCAAGGGGCAAGGACGGAATTTACTTCACCAATGTACATAAGGAGGAAGTCCGATGTCTCGTCGTAATTTCTTTACCATAGTCGTAGCAGCCGTAGTGCTCGCCGGAATTCCGGCAATTAGCAGCGCACCCGCGTTCGCCGCGCCGAAATCGGCCAACGCTAAATCTAACTTCAAGGGCTCGGTCGAACTCTTGCACGATTCAACTCTCGGCGGCAAAGCCGTCAACAAGGGAACCTATACGGTGCAAGCAGACGAGTCTAAAATTACGCTGCTCTCCCACGGAAAGGTGGTTGCCGAAGCCCCAGCGCAGTGGAAGGACGACAAGGGCAAGGCGTCCGCGGACAATGTCATCACCGATTCAGGAGCGATCAGGGAAATCCGCTTCGGCGGAAAAACGCGCTACCTCAGCATTCAAAACTGAATCGCCTTTAGGTCTCAAGCAAAAAAGCAACGGGCATTCGCCTGGCTCTGCGCTGGGGTATGCCCGTTTTGCTTTCTTCGAGGTCCCTGCGGTCACTTCAGCTCTGCGGTCACTTCAGCAACGAGGGATGATTGTCGAGCGGAGGTCCACTGTGGCGACGAAGGTAGTTGATTTACTTCACGCCGTCGATTAAATCGATGGAATCAATCACCCCGATGATCGCGGCATCAATCGGGGAATTAGGCCGGCCAACCGCGGTCATGGCCGAAAATCCGTCCGACGAAAACAGCACCTGGTCGCCGATCCCCGCATCCACCGCATCCACGGCAATCATCACCTCGCCGCGGTCGGAACCGTCGAGATTGAGCGGTTGAACCACCAGAAGCTTGCATCCCTCGTGCGAGGGCGCCTTCTGCGTGGCTACCACATCGCCGATGATTCGCCCGATTAACATTCCATCATCATTTTATTTCGCAGCCTTATCGGTTGGCGTTTAGCTGAGTTTTGCCGGTAAAGGAATATTCACCGAATCCACGATGCCGACGATGGTTGTTTCCGTAGGGACCGGCGCTTTGCCAAATGGAAAGCCAGCTTCCCGGCCGCGGCACCAGTACACGGTTTCGCCCGCCCCCGCGCCAACCGAATCGAGCGCCACGATCACCCGCCCCTTTTCCCGGCCGTGGCGATCGAGCGGCTGAACCAGAAGAAGTCTCTGCCCGTGCAAAGCAGGATCTTTCATCGTGCTGACCACATTGCCGATCACGCGTCCGAGAATCATGCGCGGATAGTCCTCACCGCCGCTTACTTGTTCCCGCGGGCGGCAGCCAAGTCCGCCTCGTGCAGCGCATCGAGCGTCACCGAATCCACGATGCCCACGATCGCCGCGTCCACCGGCCGGTCCTTGCAGTCCGCAGCCATGCGCGCGGAGCTGCCGGAAACAACCAGCACCGTCTCGCGAAAGCCCGCCGCAACGGTATCAACAGCCACCAGGTAGCCGGATTCGTCCACGCCTTCTGGCGTAACCGGTTTCACGATAAGCAGCGGTTTGCCGTCGAGGCGCGGGTCCTTACGACTGGAAACAACCGTGCCGACGATGCGAGCAAGTATCATGATCGAAGTTGCGAGACAGCCCCGCGGGGCGGGAATTCAAATATCAACCAACAATAAAATAAACGACGGAGGCTCACCGCCAGCTTCGGGCTGGAGAGGCGTCAGTCCCGCGAGCGGAGCGCCCCGTGGCGCGCTCAACGCTCGCGAATCGCCGAGCCTACTTGGCCGAGCCGGCCATCGCGGACTTGCCGATTGGCAGCACGTCTTCCAGCGATTGGTGCGGCCGTGGAATCACGTGGACAGCGATCAATTCACCTACACGCCGGGCCGCAGCTGCTCCCGCGTCGGTGGCTGCTTTTACCGCCGCTACGTCGCCGCGGACCATCGCGGTCACGTATCCCGACCCGATTTTTTCCCAGCCAACCAGGGTTACCTTGGCCGCCTTCACCATCGCGTCCGACGCTTCGATCATCGCGATCAAGCCGCGTGTTTCGATCATTCCAAGTGCTTCACCCATGCTGTATCCTCCGCGCGCACCGCTCTAAATCCTGGATCTCCGCGTGAACGCTTCTCGTTCTGATTCTCACACTCTAACGCTGTGCGCGATCTCGGCGCACCGCCTCTTCCACCAACGTTTCCAGTTCACGCCGTGAGATTGTTACTTGGTCGGTCTGGCCACGCTCGGCCGTCACCGGACAATCCGGACGGTAGGTCGCGGCCGTCTGCAAGCCATACCGCGCACGCGCCGCGAGCAATTTTTCCACATCCCCGCCGGAAAGCAAGACTTGTTTCCCGAGAAGCTCGGTTACCAGCGAAACCCGGGCGTAGTGCTCGGTGGTATCCATCCGGAAGAAAGCCGTGAGCAGGTCCTGGCCGTAGGTCACCACCCCGTGATTGGCCATCAGAATCGCGTCGTAATGCTGCACCAGCGGCTCGATCGCCTCGGTCAGTTCCGGAGTCCCGGGCGTGCCATAGGGCGCCACCGGCACGCAGCCCAGCGCCAGCACCGCCTCGCTCAGCAGCGCTTTGTTCAGCGGCACGCCTGCGGCTGCATAGCCGGTAGACACCAATGGATGCGCGTGGCAAATCGCGTTGATGTCCGGGCGCCGGCGATATACCAGCAAATGCATCGCCAGCTCCGACGATGGATTGCGCTGCCCGTTCAGTTTCTTGCCCGCCATGTCGGTGATCACCAGATCGTCTGGCGTCATCATGCCCTTACTGATGGCGGTGGGCGAAGTGAGGATGCGGCGGGAATCCAGGCGCAGCGAAATGTTGCCGTCGGTGGACGCAGCGAACCCGCGGTCAAGAATCCAGCGGCCCACGATGCAAATATCGCGGCGGTGTTCGTCCTCGGACTTCAGCGCTCCGGGAGAAATCGATTCCGGAAACAGGTTTGCCTCCACCGCTCCCCAAGGCAGGCACCGCACGTCAGAGCCGGCGCCCGGAGCACGGTTTCGAGCGAAACCGGCAAATCCGGGCCTGCCAAGGAGGGCAAGCCCGAAATGTTAACAGGTCTTTAGGCGTAAATCCCGCGAACCTTCAATACCCGGGCCACTCGATCGATGGCCACCATGTACGCAGCGGTGCGATTATTCACTTTGTGAACCTCGGCGTAGTGGATGATTTCGTCGAACGCGCGCTCCAGCACGTCCTGCAACCGCTCGTTCACTTCGCTTTCTCGCCAGAAAAAGCCCTGGCGATCCTGCACCCACTCGAAATAGCTCACCGTAACGCCGCCGGCGTTGCCCAGAATATCCGGAATCACGAATATTCCCTTTCGGTCGATGATCGAATCGGCGTGGGACGTGGTGGGCCCATTGGCGCCTTCGCAGAGAATGCGGCAATTTACTCCCTCTGCATTTTCCGTGGTGATCTGATTCTCGGTCGCGGCGGGCACCAGAATCTCGCACGGATTGAAGAGGATCTGGTGCGAGCTCATTTTTGTGCCGCCGGCAGGGAAATCCGGTAGCGGCTTCTTTTGGGTGTAAACCCAGTCAATCAGCTTGGGGATGTCGTCGAATCCCTTTTCATTCAGCAGCCCGCCGTGAATGTCGGCGACGCCGATAATTTTGTAGCCGGCTTGCTGCATCAGCATGGCCGCCATCGAGCCCACGTTGCCGAATCCTTGGATGATCACCCGGCAGTTCTCGCGCTTCATCCCCAATTTCGCCAGCGCTTTGTCGCAATTGATCAGCACGCCGCGGCCGGTCGCCTCTTTCCGTCCTTGCGAGCCGCCAATGTCCAGCGGCTTGCCGGTCACCACCGCCGTGGTCGCTTGCCGAACGTGCATGGCGTAGGTGTCCAGCACCCAGGCCATGGTTTGCTCGTTGGTGCCGATGTCCGGCGCGGGAATGTCCCGCTCCGGCCCTAGCCAGTCGCTTAGCTCGGCGGTGTAACGGCGGGTGATCCGCTCGAGTTCGTTTTTCGATAATTTGGTTGGGTCGCAGATCACCCCACCCTTGGCGCCCCCGAACGGGATATTCACCACCGCGCACTTCCAGGTCATCCAGGAAGCCAGCGCGCGCACCTCGTTGAGCGAAACGTCGGGCGAGAAGCGAATTCCGCCTTTCCCCGGCCCGCGAACCGCCGAATGCAGCACGCGGTACCCGGTGAAAACTTGCAGATGCCCGCTATCGAGCATCACCGGAATGTATACAGTGATTTCTTTGCTCGGGTACTGCAGGAAGCGATAGATGTCTTGCTCCAGGCCGAGGCGCTGCGCGGCGATTTCGAAGCGAGCTTCAGCCGATGCGTATACGTTCAATTCATCTTGGGGTACAGGAGCCATTAAATCCTCCGGAATCGGCGCTCAATATGGCGGATCGGTGGAAGTTTCGTTCGTGTGCAAGGAGCGGACAATATGCGACCTGATCTCACGATGGGCATCGAAAGGCCGTCGGCCAGTATACGAAGCGGCGCTAGCAGGCGCAAGGAGGGTGTTTCCTCCCTGTGAAACGCGTCGAAGTGCTGGGCGTGACGGAACAACAAATTCTCAACCGGCTAGCAGCGCCAGCAAACATCCAGCTTACTAACGGGACCGGAAGTGAATGTATTTATAGAGCAGGAGCCCGAGCGCGGCTACCTCGAAGCGACGAATTCCTTGATCAGCAGGCTCGCCAGGCGCTCGGGATCGTGCCGCACCACACCATGCTGGTGCAGCAAATCGCCGGTTATCGCGGTCAGCCCCATGTCCCGCAGTTCGTCCAGCGACGGGCGCACCGGTTCCGCGCCTTGCGCCCGGTAGCGGCGAATGATTCGTGGCGACACCGGGGCGCGGCTCACCACGACTGCGTCAAAAAGTTTACGTTCGGCGTGCGCATCAATCGCCCGAACGTGATCGGCCACCGAGTAGCCCTGCGTCTCGCCGGGCTGGGTCATCAGATTGGCAATGTAGACGCGCGTGGCTCGCGAGTGCGCGATCACTTCCACCACTTCGTCCACCAGAAAATTGGGAATCAGGCTGGTGTACAGCGAGCCCGGGCCCACCAATATCAAATCGGCGCGGCGGATCGCGGTCAAAACTTCCTTCAGAGGGCGAACCCGGCGGGGAACCAGGCGCACGCGCTCGATGCGCCGGCGCGAGCGGGAAATTTTCGTTTCTCCCGCCACCACCTTCCCACCTTCCAGTTCCGCTTCCAGCGTTACATTCTGCGCGGTGGAGGGAAATATCCTGCCGCGAATGGCCAGAACGCCCGAAGATAGCCTCACCGCCTCCGGAAAATCGCCGGTTACATTGGTCAACGCGGTGAGGAAAAGATTTCCAAACGTGTGACCGCCCAGGCTCGGTCCGGCCGGAAAGCGATATTGGAACAGGCGGCTGAGCAGGTATTCGTCGTCGGAAAGCGCAACCATGCAGTTGCGAATGTCTCCGGGAGGAAGGACTCGGTATTCACGCCGCAGGCGGCCTGAGCTGCCCCCATCGTCGGTTACCGTCACCACCGCTGCCAAATCCGAAATGGGGCGCTTGGCGCGGTTCTGAGGGCCCTGCGCGACGTATTCCTTCAGCCCCCGCAGCAATGTGGAAAGACCCGTGCCGCCACCTAAGGCCACCACGCGAACCGGGCGGGCGTGTTTCTGGCTAACCTTTCTCACGGGTGGGGGTTAGGTGCTGGCAGAGCTTTCGCGTTCAGGGTAGAGCAGTTCGGTAAAGCGCGGATCTTCCTGCAGGAACGAGAAATCCTCGTCGTTACGCGCGTGATACCGATTTTCCGGGCGCAGCTGGATCGCCAACTGCAAATTCTGAATCGCCGATTCGGCTTCGCCGGTCAGGCAGTCCAGCACCGCCATCGCATAGACCACGTGGTCGGCCTTCGGCGACGCTTTCCGCGCCCGGTCCAAATGTTCCCGAGCTTCGTCCCAGCGTCCCAGATTCATCATCGCCACGCCATGGGTGTAATGGTCCTCGGCGGTGCGGATCACCGGAGCCGGCGGGCGAGTGATGCGCTGCTCGCACACTCGGATGTGCATCCCCGCGCGATCGGCCAGCTCCTTGCTCGGGCCCTTCACCACCGCCTCAAGCAAGAGCATTGCTTTGTGAAACTTCTGTTGCTGGAAGAGTCGTAGCGCTTCTTCGTATTGCTTCAACTGTTGCTGAGTGGCCACGTCGGGCTTCTCGATGGGGGTCTTTGCAACCCCGGATTTAGATGCTAAAGTATTCTCTTTCATAACTTTAGATCTGGAGCGGGAAGGTAGTGCCGCCTGCACTCGCCGCTTAGCTGCTTTGTTGCGCGGTGCCATCAATGCGCAACATAACAAAGTTTTTACGCCGCGTCAACGCGCGCCGCAAAAGCTCCCCCGAACCTCCCGAAATGGCATTGTCAACTTTGCGCCACAATCTGGTGGGTACGTTGGCCTGGGGAGCAGCCCTGTGCTATAAACAAAAGGGAATAAATACTGAGGAATCTGTGCCGTTCATAAACTTTCCTGCCAGAGAAATCAACTGCAAATTGGTCTACTACGGCCCGGGTCTTGGTGGCAAGACCGCCAATCTGCAGTGGATTTACGACCACACTGGTGCCAACCAGAAGGGCAAGATGGTGTCCCTGGCCACCGAGACCGACCGCACCCTTTTCTTTGATTTTCTCCCCCTCGATCTGGGCACCGTCCGCGGATTCAAGACGCGCTTTCACCTTTATACCGTTCCCGGTCAGGTATTCTACGAAGCCAGCCGCCGCCTGATTTTGAAAGGCGCGGATGGAGTGGTGTTCGTCGCGGATTCGCAGGCCGAAAGAATTGACGCCAACCTCGAAACGCTCGATAACCTCCGCGAGCATCTGAAAGACCACAATCTCAATTTCGATACCATCCCGTACGTCTTGCAACTTAACAAGCGCGACCTGCCCAACATCATGACCCCGGATGAGTTGAAGAAGCAGTTGCTGGTGAAGGGCGAGCCGGTTACGGAAGGCGTCGCTATCACTGGGCAGGGCGTGTTCGATACGTTGAAGGAAGTGGCCAAGCTGGTGCTGGCTGAATTGAAGAAAAATTCCTGATATCCCGTTCTTTCTCCGCTCCGCTATAAAATCCCGCTAGCCGCCGTTGCGAAACTCAGTGCGCCCCGGCCGCCGGCTGCACGAATGCCTCCAGCGCAGTGGTTTCATCTTCAAACGTCGGAATGGAACGAATCAAGCGAGTCAATTCGAGAACGTGCCGGACGTTGCCGCTGGGACGCAATAATTTCAGCGCGCCGCCGGAACGCTCCAGAGAAACAAATGCGCGAACCAATGCGCTGAGTCCGGTGCTGTCGATCTGCGATACCAGCGCCAGATTGACCAGCACTTTGCGGTTGCCCTCCGCCAAATGTCTTTGCAGCTCACGAGTCATCGACTCGGAGCTCTCACCAATCGTCGCGCGTCCTGTTATATCCAGGATCGCCACATCGCCCGCTCGGCGGGCTGTAATTTGGAGGCCCACGTTCTGTCCCTCCAGCACCGGTAACATACTTAGGCGTTCCGCCGGCTGAGATTTTAGATCGGGGGCATTATACTCTGGTTCGATTTGGTAGATAGCCGGTGATTGCGCGATGGCCGGTCGCGACCGAGCGGACCCAGGAAAGAGCTAAGTCCTTAAATATTAAGGAGGTCGTGATGGGGTCACGACCTCCCGGGGTGGAGGGGGGATTTATAAGTGAAGAACCTTGATTTGTGGTTCTGTTAGCTTTTTAGTTCACCAACCTTTTGGTTGGAGTGAAACAGTACCCGGGAAATAACACACGAAGTGCAGACGTGTCAACCGGATTTGGCAGCGTGCCGTCCGCGGGCCGACTGCAGCGATTCCCAAACCCACCGTCCCGGGTCGCGAGGGGTGTAGGGTTTGTGCAACAACGACGCGGCGGGATGGTCGATTTTGGTAAGCAGGGCCGGATCGGTGCTGTAGCCACTGGCAAAAATCACCGGCAAATTGGTGATTTCAATCGCCATCCGCAAATAGGCTTCCGGTCCGCTGAGTTTAGGCAGCACCACGTCGAGCACCGCTAATGCGATTTCGCTCTGATGCGCGCGAAACTCAGTGAGCGCCTCTTCCCCGTCGCGCGCCACCAGCACTTGATATCCCAGGCCGGTGAGCGTTTCGTGGGCGATGTCGCGCAGGCCCTCGTGGGCCTCCGCTAAGAGAATTGTTTCGCTTCCGCCGAGGACCGGTTGTTCGAGAGTCTTTTTTACTACCGGAGGCGGCGCCGGTTTGCTCGCTGGGAGATAGATCCGAAACGTGGTGCCACGCCCCAGCTCGCTCTCGACGTGGACGAACCCTCCGTGTTGTTTCACCACGCCGTAAACCGTCGCCAACCCCAGGCCCGTTCCCTTTCCCGTTTCCTTGGTGGTGATCCGCATGAAATATGGTTGATGAGCGGAAGCTAAGGAAGATGATCCGCCGCGCGCTACTGTTTTGCGGGAGGCTCGGCAAGCGGGTGTGAAACGCAATAATCGGTGAGGCTGGCGGTGAGCTGATCGATTCCTGCGTGCACGTTGCGATTGAAGGCTTCGATGATGGCGGCGACCGTTTTTTCATTTACCGGCTCGTCATGAGTGTAGGAACCGTTCCATACGGTAGTGCCGGTTTTGCGATCGAATAACTCGAGCTCGATCGAAAAGCGCGCTACCAGCGGAGCGGCGTCGATTTCGTCTAGCGAGATAAGGTGCCCGCGTACGATGTATTCACCCACCGCGTCACTGCCCATCGGTTGAATGGTGCGAAAACGCCCGCTGGAGCGAAGCGTTTGCAAAATCACCGCCTCCATCATATCGATCGGCGTTTCCACCCAGCGCTGTGACTCGTACAGTCCGAGCTCGCCGGAGCCATTGCCGAAGACCACCCGATCGTCGCGATAGAGGTGCGAGCCGGTAACCCGTCCGACCAGTATGGTCACCGGGATCGGATTCGCGTTTGGCGCAGGCGCCGCCGCCGGGCGCTCCAGGCTGTAGTAGCGCATCGGGCGGATCGGTCCGCCGCAACTCAAACACACGATCATCGACGCGACCGAAAGGAAAATGCCAAGTGCGTAACCGATACGAGCGAATTGGGATCGAGTAGTCATGATCGTTAATCTTTCGGCATTTCACCAGGAACATGCGGACGCAAAGATGGCGTCCGGATTAATACAGCGGGATGCGATTTTATTTCGTCGGTGAACGCTTTCAGGTTTTCGGTAACGTGGCGCATATTGTCCAAGAGCTCATCGATGTTTTCATCGTTGGAGGTGAGGGTGCGATCGAGCTGGTCGGTGACCGAGGCAGCCGAGGTGAGCGTTGCTCTTAACTGAATAATTGCCTGGCGAATGTCGGGACGGTTCTCGCCAATGGTCGCATCCAGATGTGAAATGGTGTCGTTGGCCTGAGCGGCGGTCTTTTTAAAATCATCGAGCAAGGCAGGGAGTTTGGCGCTGGATTCGTCGATATGCCCCAGAGTGGAACGGACCTGGGGGCGATCTTCAGCGAGCATTCCATTGAGATTCGCAAGGCTCGCGGCCACGTTCGCGCGGTTCTGATCGCCGATCAAGTCATTGACGCGCGCGATGGTGCTCTGGAGTTCGATGACGCGCGCATTCAGATTTTGCAACAGCGCCGAGGCTTGCGGCGCCATCGCGCTGAGTTTGTCGCTCAGCTCGTCGAATCCCGAGTAAGGGGCGGCAGGCAGCACGTATCCAGACGGGGCGCGCGGCGCGTCCTGAGTTCCTGGAATAATTCCCAGATAATTATCGCCCAGCGCGCCGATCGATGCGATTTTCAAGCGGCTGTCCGTTTTCACGGGGATATCCGAGTGGACCCGGAATAGGACCTCGATACGGGTGACGTCATTGGGATCGCTGTGAACTTCCGCCACGTGGCCGATTGGCGGCCCGCCGGCGTAGCGGACGTCGGAGCCCGGCGCCAACCCGCCTGCATTCTTCAAGTAGGTGCGATAGGTCGGCTGGCCGTGATCGAAAAGTCCGGTCAAATAGAAGAGTGTAAAGATCAGGAGGCCGGTAGCCACCAGGACAAACAACCCGACCATCGCGCGTTCGCGTCTCGCGTCCACTTGATCCTTTGCAACTACCGTGCAACTGCCGCTCTAAACCGGTCGAAAACCCGGCTTGCGACTACCCGAGGGCGCGCAGTATATCACGGCCTCCGGCCTGTTAGGCGTGCCGTAAAGCACTTCGTTTGGCCGCTTTGCGATCTCTTTGGGAGCGCTCGAACCCCCGGCGCCATGAATTCGTTTGCTGTCGATGCGCCGCCATAGCGACTTTTGATTTGTGCCGGGATTCAGCGAAATCTTGCCCTTTAGAATCAGGTACATAAGCGGGGGTATGCTGGCCGTGTTGCGATTTAGAAATCGGTTGTCCTTGGCGTGATTTCGGGGCTCTAGCACAGGCCCTAATCTTCGTTCGTTCTTGCGATGGGTCACCCGCATTCCGTTGGAACCATAGCAGCCAGCGGTGTGCATAAGGAATGAATCGCTCCGGTAAGGCCGCAGTGGCGTCAAATGTCGATCCCGCCGGTCAGGCGATCGAAATAAGTGGCGTCTTCCACGGTTTCGTCATTGGGGACGCGATCGAGGAATTGACGCACCCGAGGCACGGCGCTGGCTTGCAATTCTTCCTTGGAGCCGACGGCGATGACGTTCCCGCGGTCGATGAGCATCATGCGATCGGCGATGAGGTAAGCGCTCGCGAGTTCGTGGGTGACCACTACGATGGTCATTTTGAACGCTTTGTGGAGCTTAAGGATTAAATCGTCGATGCCAGCGGCAACGATGGGATCGAGGCCGGCGGAAGGCTCGTCGAAAAACAGAATTTCCGGGTCCATGGCCAGCGCCCGCGCGATGGCGGCACGTTTTTTCATCCCGCCGCTGAGTTGAGCGGGCATGTAGTCTTCATACCCGGCCAGGCCCACTTCTTCGAGTTTCAAGCGGACCATGATTTCGATGGTGGAATCGTCGAGGGCGGTGTGTTCTTGAAGAGGGAGTGCCACGTTTTCGCCGACGGTCATCGAGCCGAAAAGAGCGCCGCTTTGAAACGACACTCCGATTTTCTTGCGGAGGTCGTTGGCATCATGTTTCGACATCGAGCAGAACTCCTGGCCGTGCAGCCAGATTTCTCCGCTGGTGGGCTTTTCGAGGCCGATCAAAGTACGCAGCAAGGTGCTTTTCCCTGACCCGGATCCGCCCAGCACCACCATGGTCTCGCCCGCCTTCACTTCGAAACTAATCCCGTGCAGGACCTCGCGGCCATCGTAGCCGACGTGCAGATCGCGAACCTGAATGGCGATCCCGTCGGTCATGCGCACGGGTTCAGTGAGCGGTTTTGGTTCGTGGTGCAACATTTTTTGTTAACGCGGCGCTGTGAAATAAAAAATCAGGGTAAATACTAGATCCACCGCGATCACCATAAAAATCGAATTCACCACCGCGGTAGTGGTGGATCGGCCCACATCCTCCGCGCCCAGTCCGGTGGCCAAGCCTTCCCGGCAGCCCACCGCGGCAATGGTGATGCCGAACATGATGCTCTTGATTAAACCGGTAACCACGTCGCGCAGCACCAGCGCATTTAGCGAGGCGTGGAAGTAGGTGCTTAGAGTGAATCCGGCCGAGGACACGCCAAAAACCGATCCGCCCACAATGCCCATGAAATCGCCCCAGGTGGTGAGGCACGGCAACATGATGGCCATAGCGAGGAATTTGGGAGCAACCAGAAACGGCACTGGATCGAGAGCCATGGTCTGCAGGGCGTCGATCTCTTCATTCACTTTCATGGTGCCGATTTCGGCGGCAAACGCGGAACCGGACCGGCCGATCACCACGATCGCGGTCATCAGCGGGCCCAGCTCGCGGGTCATAGAAACGGCTACCGCGGAGGCCGTCAATCCCAGCGCACCAAATCGCCGCAGTTCGTATGCGGACTGCAGAGCGAAAATGACCCCGATAAAAAAGGTGATCAGCGAGACGATCGGCAGGGCTTCCACTCCCACCGCCATGGCTTGATGGATGGAGCGGGCAGTACTGAGCTTGCGGCCCTGTAGCGGCGCCACCACTACCGCGCGAATGGCTCGCGCGCTGAGGACCGCCAAATCGCCCACGTAGGCGAATCCATTTATACTAGCTGTTCCGACGGCTTCAGGTATGGACATGAATAGTTACCAGAAAAAAAGCGCCTCCAGGCGGTATCCCCTGCGCGCTAGCCCTCCGCTGGTTTGCCGGCCAACGCGCCTTCTTCGGTATCATGCACCTCGAAGACGTTGATCAAGCGCGTCAGCTCGAGCACCTCGCGCGCCACCACGCTCAGGCCATATAGCGCCAGAGCTTTGTTGAGTTCTCTCGAAATCTTAAGGCCTTCGACCAGAGACGCGACCCCCGCCGAATCGATGTACCGCACCCCGCGTAAGTTCACCACCACCCGTGTGGATTCGCCGTCCTTCAGTGTGGTGATAACCGCATTTCGAAATTCCGGGGAGCTGTACAACGTAATGTCGCCGATTACATCGACGATGGTGGCGCTGCCCGACATTCTGGTCGTTATTTGCATAGTAGCCTGTTTGAGGTCGAAACTGCTCCGCCCGAGGATACAAGGAGTCGCATCCGGAGCAAAGAGCGAAGAACTGGTAGCCGAGAGTTAGGAAACTAGTAGCCAGGAAAAGGCCGGCGCACCACCCGGGCGCCTCAAGGCGTTCTCAACGCGTTTGGGGTACCGGGCAGCACTGTTGCAGCCTGGGGACGGAAACCCTGAAAGCCCCGGACGGGACCCGGCAGCCTAGCTCCGCTTGTCCATCGGAACGTAGCCGCGCTTATCCGAACCGAGATAAATCTGGCGGGGGCGCGAAATCTTCTGCTCGCTGTCGGCAAGCATTTCCACCCATTGCGCGATCCAGCCGGAGGTGCGCGCAATCGCAAACAGCACCGGGAACATGGTGACCGGGAAGCCCATCGACTGATAAATGAGCCCGGTATAGAAATCCACGTTGGGATACAGGCGGCGGGTGACGAAGTAATCGTCACTGAGCGCGATCTTCTCGCATTCCAGGGCGATGTCAATCATCGGGTTGCGGCCCATGATGTCGAATACTTCATAGGCAATTTTTTTCACGATGCGGGCGCGCGGATCGTAGTTCTTATAAACCCGGTGACCGAAGCCCATCAATTTCTTCTCGCCGTTTTTCACGTGCTTGATGAACTCTGGCACCCGATCCACCGAGCCGATTTCCACCAGCATGCGCAGCACCGCTTCGTTGGCGCCGCCATGCAGCGGTCCGTAGAGCGCGGCGGTGGCTGCGGCGATCGCGGAGTAAGGATCTACATCCGAACTGCCCACCCCGCGCATCGCGCTGGTCGAGCAGTTCTGCTCGTGATCGGCGTGCAGGATGAACAGAACATCCAGAGCGCGTTCCAGCGCCGGGTCGGTACGGTGTTTATCGGTTCCCTGGAAAAGCATGTTCAGAAAATTGCCGGCGTAGCTGAGGTTGGGGTCGGGAGCGACGTAGGGCTTGCCGAGGCTGTTACGGTGCGCGAACGCCGCCAGGATCGGCGTCTGGCCAATCAACCGGAAGGTTTGCTCGCGACGCGAGTTGGCGTCAAAAATATTCTTGGCGTCGGGATACAGGGTGGAAAGAGCGGCTACCGAAGAAACCAGCATGCCCATGGGATGGGCATCGGGATGAAAACTTTCCAGCAATTTCCTGATGCTGTCGTCGACGGCCAAGTGGCGGCTGATATTGGCGGTCCACTCCTTCAGCTGGGGAGCGGTAGGAAGTTCGCCGTGCATCAATAGATACGCAGTTTCGAGGTAAGTGCTCTTCTCGGCGAGATCGTCGATTTCATAGCCGCGATAACGCAGGATGCCTTTGTCGCCATCGATGTAGGTGATCCGGCTGATGCACGCGGCGGTGTTGGTGAAGGCCGGATCGTAGGTCATCATTCCGAAATCGGCGGGATGTACTTTTATCTGGCGCAAATCCAGAGCTCGAATCGTGTCGTGCTTGATGGGAATTTCGTAGGCGTTTCCGGTGCGATTATCGGTGACGGTGAGGGTGTCACGCGTCGTTCCGCTGGTTTGGCCGTTCGCAATATCTGTCACGGGCTCGGCTGGGTTCACCTGCGGTTCTCCTGATCGCTCCGATTCGCGAAGCAGCGGCAAAGCACTCGATTATAGACTAATTTACCCTATTTACGTCCGCTAGTAAGGGCCGCGCTGTTGCCCTATTGAACCGCCGGTGCGATGCTGCAAAATGATGGGAAAGTGCCGGAAATCGGCATACCGCAGAGTGGAATGTCTTCAACATACAGATTCTAAATGTTTTATGGGAACAATAGTATCGTAGCTGTACTGCGCCGCCCCAGCGGCGAGCGCTACGGCTCAAGTTAGACGAGTAGAATCCGCACTTTTCCCAGCTTTGCCGAGAGGAATTTGGAATTCCCGCGCCGACGGCGTTACCCGAAACAGGAATCTCCCCTGCGCCGTTTCGAGCACCCGCTGTTGCACCATTCCGAGCTCGATTTCCAGGATTTGCTCGAGCTGTTCCTCGCATAGCGCCCGGAACACCACCACCTTGTCGATCCGATTCATGAACTCCGGGGCAAACTTCCGTTTGGCTGCTTCGCGCGCGGTCCGTTCCACCTTTTCATCCAGTTGCGGAGGTGTATCGGCGCGTACTGCCGGCGCGAATCCCATTCCTCCGGTCATCAACTCTGAAATTTCGCTGCTGCCCAAATTTGAGCTCATGAAGATCATCGTTTGGGATAGATCGACGCGCCGGTTATCCCCCAGTTGTCAGCGTCGCTTTGTCCAGAATCCCCAGCAGCAGCTGCCACAGCGCGTCCGAGGCTTTCTCGATTTCATCGGACAGCAGCAAGGTGAGCTTCAATTTATCGGTGTGGTACTGCCCCAAGGCTTCCTGCGTGATCACCGGATGCGTTTCGCGATGGCCCAAGTATCCCGGAGGGGAACCAATCAATTTGGCTATCTCGTGCGAATGCTGGAATTCCGCGCAATCCACTTTGATAACCGCACGCGAATCGCCAAACAGAATTTTCGCTGCCGCCTCCACCACCCGCGTCTTTCCTGTTCCAGTTGGACCCAAGAACAGCAGATTCCCCACCGGGCGCGCCGGCGAATTCAGCCCCGCTCGAAACACCTGATACGAGTCCACCACCGCCTGCACTGCTTCGTTTTGACCCACGATCTTCCGGCGCAACGGTTCCTGCAGATTGCGCGCCTCCACACTTTTCAAATCAATGTCCAGCTGTTGTTTTGCGCATCCCCTCATCGATCCACCTTGCGTGCCAGCCGGCCGGCGTTTGAACCACCGCTCGGCGTTCCATCGGGCGGTTTATAAAAGTATCGGCATCGATCACTTAGACATGAGCCATTGCTCACTCTCGGTCCCCGTTGGCCCCACGGCCTGTAACACATAATTCACATTGCTCTTACACAAGCGTCATCCGTCCCTTCTAGGCTGTGCGCTCTCCATGTTGAATAGAAAAGGCTGGGGTATACTTGTGTTTCAAAATGGCAGGTTGCGTGGTTTGCCCATTCTTCAACAACATCCGCGAGCCCTTGGAGTGGCCGCGGTATGATGTCGTCCGCAGTGTCCTGTAGTCCGTGGGCCGCACAAGCATCGTTGGGACCCACTCGCTTGGCCCATCTGCCTTCAATTTCTACGTGCCACAAATCATAAGGAGGAGTGAATGCGAGTTTTAACCACTGGGATTTTGGCCCTCAGTTTGTTCGGGGCCACCGCTGCGATGGCAGCGGGAACCGGAAACACCGATTCCACGCCTACGCTCAGCACTTCGAGTTCGTCCGCGGCGCCCGCTGCCGCACCCGCGACGCCGCCCTCGAGCGCCGCGATCGAATCGCAGCTGCAACAGCTTCGGGACTCGATTCAGGCGCAGTCCGATCAGCTCGACGCGCAACGCGCGGCGCTCGTTGAGCAGCAGAAGCGCATGGCGGAACTGGAAGCAGAATTGAAGGCCGCACAGGTGACGCCGGCGGCCGCCATTCCCGCGGCGGTGCCGGCTACCAGCGCGGTCTTTAATCCCTTAATTTCCGCACCCACGCCGCCGGAGGCCACTCCGCCGCCTAAGCCGCGCCCTGCGGACGAGAAAGCGCCGCTATCGTTCAAGATCGGCGCCGCTGATTTCACTCCTGGCGGGTTCCTGGACATGACCGGTATTTTCCGCACCACCAACCTGGGCGGCATCGGCACCAGTTTTGGATCGATCCCCTATAACAATACTTTGCCGCAAGCGGCTTTGTCAGAAGCCCGCTTCAGCACCCAGAACTCCCGCCTCAGTCTGAAGATAGATGCGCCAGTTTCCGATTCCACCAGCGTGACCGCGTACGCGGAAGCTGACTTCCTCGGCTATCAGCCGCCGAACGCCGACCAGACCAGCAACAGCAACAGCCTGCGCATGCGCCTTTATTTCGTCAACATCAAGCACGGCCCGTGGGAATTCTTGGCTGGCCAAGACTGGTCGTTGATGACCGCCAACCGCGTCGGCATCTCTCCCATGCCTGCGGACATCTTCTACACCCAGAATATGGACACCAATTACCAATTGGGCGTGATCTGGGCGCGGCAACCGGGGTTCCGTGTGGTCTACCACGCAGCACCCTGGTGGACTCTGGCGGCCGCTATAGAAAACCCCGAGCAGCTTGCTCCCGGCTCGGTAACTTTTCCCGGAACCGCCTACGGCTCGCAGTTTGATTCCGGCAGCGGAAACACCAGCTCTGCCACCGCCGTGAACAATCCGAACACTCCCAACCTCCATCCCGACATCATCGTGAAGACCGCTTTCGATTGGAAGGTCGGCGATCACGCGCTGCACATCGAAGCGGCGGGATTGCTCCGTTCCTTCAAAATTTTCACCCCCGCTGTATTGACCGGCACCACGGTTACCACCCCCGGCTTTACCGATCACATCTTCGGCGGTGGCGGTTCGGTCAATGCCAACCTCGAACTCTTCAAGGGCTTCCACCTGATCGCCAACTCGTTCGTCAGCTCGGGCGGCGGCCGCTACATTTATGGATTGGGCCCGGATGCGATCGTGACTGCTGCTGGGAATCTTTCTGGAGTGAAAGCGGACTCAGGGCTCGCTGGGTTTGAGTATCAAGCCGACAAGCACGTGATGCTCTACGGCTACGCCAGCGGCGCCTACTTCGGGCGTGATTGGGGCTACGCGCCTTCCACTACCACCGGGTCTACCTGCAATGGGGTATCGGGATTTACCTGCGTCGGGTTCGGTTATCCGGGACAGGCCGAGTCAGCGAACGCCAACCGCTCGCTGCAAGAGGCAACGTTTGGAATCATTCCCACGCTGTGGTCGAACCCGAACTACGGCAAGCTGCAGCTGATCACCCAGTACTCGTACGTGCTGCGCGCCCCCTGGTTCGTATCCAAGGACGCTCCCAAGGACGCGCACAACAGCATGGTCTACATCGATCTGCGTTACACCCTGCCTTAGTAGCAGCGCACGCAGATTGCGTCGGACCCAAAAGGGGCGGAGCGATCCGCCCCTTTTCTTTTGCGTGGCCCCCTGCAGTCAACGTCCCCGCGCCGTGTCCGACCCCGCAGAGCGAATATCCACCACCCGAAATGTCCGCACGCCGAAACATGGCGTTTCGATCGCGTTGGTCATTGCGCCAGTCACCTCGTTCACCGTTACCAGCCCCAGCCGGCGCGCCATATCGCGCGTCGCTGGCAGTAAGTACATCAACCAGTACAGCGGCACAGTGAGGTACGGCCAGCGGTGCCCGGGCCCTAAAACGTACCAGGGCCGCAGGATCGTGGCATTCAATCCGCTCGCGCGGATGGCTTCCTCGCATTCCGCCCGGATCTTTTGATATGCCTTCTTCACCGGGGCGGGGTGAGCCACGCTGACGTATATAAAATTGCGAACCTCTGCGGCGAGAGCCGCGGCGATCGCCACGCGAGTGGCCGCCAAATCCACCGATCGAAATTCTTTCGCCTGTGCCGGGCTAGGATGCGAAACGCTCGCCAAGTGAACAAACGTATCGCAAGGGGGAATTTTTTCCGTATACGAGGGATTCAGTGCATCCCCGGCCACCATTTCCGCCCCGGGCGCCAATTTTCGCTTGGAGCCGGGGTGAACCAGCGCTCGCACCCGATGCCCGCGCTCCAGTAGACGAGGAATTAGATGCCTTCCCAGATATCCTGTTCCGCCAGTGACGAAAATCTCAGACCCTGCCATGTAGTCACAATCTCTTTTCGATCTTGAGTTCGATCGGGTGTACTGCGGTGATTGCGCGAGGCTGCGTGCCCCTACGTTATATATCCCGCGCTCGATTGGCCACAGCGAAATATTACACCGATGTAACGTATTGAATCCCAAACTATCTGGTACTTCGGCCTCGGCGGGCTGGCGGTTCCCTTTTTTTTTCTTAGAGACGAATCGCGCTTGCTTTGACAATATAGGGGCCACAGAGCAGCGAAGTTCAAGGACCGCTCAAACAGGAGACACGTCCCATGGCTAATCCCATTCCCGAAGGCTATCACGCGATAACCCCTTACTTGTGTATCAAAGGTGCGGCCGGCGCGATCGAATTTTACAAACGCGCCCTCGGCGCCACCGAAACCATGCGCATGCCCCATCCAGATGGCCGGGTCGCGCACGCCGAACTCAAAATCGGCAGCGCCATCATCATGCTGGCCGACGAATTTCCAGAGATGGGTGTGCTTAGTCCCAAGACCATCGGCGGCACTCCCGTCACCCTCCACATGTACGTCCAGGATGTGGATACACTCGTGACCAAAGCCACCGCCGAAGGTCTGAAGGTTTTGCGACCGGTTCAGGATCAGTTTTATGGCGATCGTGGCGGAAAGTTCGAAGATCCGTACGGCCACCACTGGTGGATTGCCACTCACAAAGAGGATGTAGCCCCGGAAGAAATGGCCAAACGCGCCGCGGCGGCAACATCGCCGCAGTAGCCTTGTGCGCCGAGGCGAGCAGCCTCGGCGCCACCCGCTGCGGCCAATTATCGGTCCGCAAGGAGTGCGTCCCTTTCCCACTCACGGCGCCCCTTCGCCGAATGCACCGGATTGCGCGGTGTTTCGCCGCAGGCGTCCGCGCTGTGGATAGGCATTGATTGGCACGCATAATTCGGATACCGTTGGCACGATGAGGGAACTGTGAATATCCGCATGCGCAAAGCCGGCGCCGCGACCATCCTGGACCTCGAAGGCCCTCTTAAGCTGGGCGAAGCCGAAGAGGCTTTCCGTCAGAAAGTCCAAGAGTTGATGGAATCCGGTTCGACGCATATCGCTGTGAATCTGGCTGGCGTGCCGGAAATGGATAGTTCCGGGATCGGCGCGTTAGTGAGGACGTTCACCCTGCTGAAGAAATCCGGCGGCAAATGCACCTTTTTTGCTCCGAACAAGCGCGTGCAAATGATTCTAAAAATGGTCCGCTTGGATACCATCCTCGATATCGCCGAAGACGAAGCCGCCGCACTGGCTCGGATTTAGCGCCGCCATCCGTCTACCGCAACGCACCCCATCGAACTCAGCCGAGCGCAACTCAACAAAACCGGGACGGAAATTCTTTGACTTGGCTGAGCGAAGCGAAGTGGGTGCCCCAAGTGTCGATTTCACACCCGGGTTCTCTACGTTTTTGACTTGTCTTGTTTGCATACCGCCGTTCTACGGTTTCAGGTTCTTGTCCTTCGGTGATGCTACGGTTTCAGCCATCTGGTTAAAGGGTAGTTGTAACCACAGATTGTCGCGCCAGCCGGGCCGCACCTTCAGGATCGTGCGATGGCAAATAAACCAGTGGACGCTCCGCCGCGAGAGCCATGATACGAGCCAATGTCTGGTGTGAAACCGCCTCATCCGGACTTATGCCGTCCACTTTTCCCGCAAGCAGCAAGCCCTGGTTGTAACTGGTGTCGCCCGCAAGAAAGACCGACGGCGAACCGCACAGCACCACCGACACATGATCCGGCGTGTGCCCGGGCGTAGGAATAATCAGCACATCGCCACTCTTAGTGAGCGACATGCTCTGCGGAAACGGCCCCAGCGCCTGATTGCCGAATCGAATGGCCTCAGGCTCCCACCACTTTGGCCAGCGGTGAGGCAAGTAACCCTGCACTTTCCCACCAAATCCGCTCGCTCGCCGCAGCTCTCCTCCCGCCACCCAGGTCTTGCTTCCGGAAAGATGAACCAACCCTCCCGCGTGATCGGTATGGAGATGCGTGATCACCACCTGGCGCACGTCGCGGGCGGCGATCCCAAGCGCGCGCAGCTGAGGACCGATCTCCTCCTCAGGCTGCACGGAAAATTGCGCCGCACGTCGATAGAATGGATGCCACCTAGGGTGGTAACCCTTCTCATGTACACGAGCGGTCTCCCCGGTATCCACCACAATAATTCCTTCAGGATGATCGATCACCCACGCGTAAATCGGGAGCCAATCCGACCACTCATCGTCAGTCAGCACGCGCACCGTTCGCGCCAGCCCTTTGCCGCGTCCTTCCATCTGTGCCAGTTTCACCTTCACCAGGCCGGTACGAATTGCACGGACCGTAGCCATAGTCATTTCCTCGGGTCGTAAGCGTCGGCCGTTCGATTGCCTTGATGTTGGAGCGGAGCGCCGGTGAAGCGGCCGGTGCGGGAACTACTTCAGGCCTTCCACCATATATAAATCAGAGAGATCCCGTACGTAGGAATACGAATACCACTTCCCATCGGCGGTGACGCCCAACATGCCAATGCTGTATATACCCGCGCGTTCGTCTGGCGCCAATTCTTTCCAAAGTTCCTGCTGCCCCGTCTGCAGGTCCCAGCGGTACACCTTCAGCGGAACCTCCTGCCGAAGTGAGCCGTACGCGTACCGCCCGCGGAGATGCGCTTCCTGGAAAAAAATATCCGCCCGCATCACGCTGTGTTGTTCCCGGGGTTCCCCGCCGTCTACCGGATAAAAAATAAGTTTGTCGCCGATGGGGACGACCAGCGACTTCCCGTCGGGTGACAATAAACCGGTCTGCCCCTCCGGCGCGACTGGCTTCATCTGTCCGCCGTCTACGTTCAGAATATATTCTCGCGGAGCCTTACCTGTTTGAAATCCAAGGGCAAGCAAGCGTTTGCCGTCCGGCAGCCATTCGGGATTGTCGTAGCCGAAGCCCGGTTGCGAAAGATTTACCGCGTCACCCGCCCGCGTTGGCAACAGCATCAGTTGTTCCGGAGTTCCCGGGATGATCGATGCCACCCACTTGCCGTCCGGCGAAGCCGCCCACGGACTGCCATCGCCCAGCCGAATGGCCGGCGAGCCGTCGGTGGTGCGCATGTACGCGGAATACTTCGCTCCCGCGCTATCGCCTTGTTCGGAAAAATAGAGCCACTTGCCGTCTGCCGAAAGGTCAGTCGGCAAAGACCAGTCCTGCCACGAAAGATCGGTCTCCTTGCTCTGGCCTGGGAACAGGCCGGCGATCCCCCGGCGGCGATTCTCACGCACGAACAGGACGTGACCGTCGTGCGAAATATCCTTAAGGGTCATGCTCCCGGCGCCCGCCCATACCAACCGTTGCTTTCCAGACAAAGAAACCGCGTAGAGGTTGCTGGAAATATGGATTTTCGATCCGGTGTACCAGATTTCCTTGCCCGAGGGGGCCCAGGCCAGCCCCAGCACACTCGAATAGTTGCCACTGAGAATGGTCTTCTTCCCAGCGTGATCGACAATCGCGATGTGTCCAAAACTATCCCAGAGCTCCGGATGTTCGACGTATGCCACGGTGCTCCCGTCCGGCGATATTCGTAGATCGCTCGCCCAGCCGGGCACCGCATACAGTAGTTTTCCCTGCGGATACTCGATCCGTATGCCGGTGTCCGCTACTCGCGCCAGCGCCAGGCTTTCCCCGTCGGGCGACCAGTCCGCACACAGCACTTGTTCCGCTACTTCCCGCGGCGCTCCGCCGGTGAACGGGACGCGTGCCAGCGTTCCGAACGATGCGTTGGCCATGAAGTAATTGTGATCCAGGGTGATGGCCATCTCGTCGCCGCGCGAAATCCCCAGCACGCTGCTGTTCTTGAATCCCAGCTCGCGCGATTGCGTGGCCCCGGGACGCGTGGTGTAAATCTCCAGGGGATTCCCGCCGAATCCCGCGCTGTAAACAATGGTCTGGCCGTCCGACGCAAAACGCGCGGATCCCACGTAACCGCCCCGGAACGTTAGCCGTGTGAACACCGGCGTGGAAACCGGCAGCGTCACTCGCGCCACCCAGAATGCCGCCGCTCCGGCCACAACCACCGCCGCGATCGCCGCCAACCAACGCATCCGGCCAGGCGCCGCGCGCCCCGCTCCCGCCGCAGGCTCCGCCGCCGTGACCGACGTCGCACTGGAAAGCGCCTCCAGCCCGAACGCCACATCCCGCGCCGATTGGAATCGCTCTTCCGGATTTTTTTCCAGACAGTGGTGCACGATCCTGTCGATCGCCGGAGGCACCGCGCGATCCGTTGTGGAGAGCTCCGGCGGTTCCTCTTTCAGAATCGCGCTCATCGTGTCGGCCGAAGTCTTGCCCTGGAAGGCGCGCTTTCCCGACAGCGATTCGTAGAGAATCGCGCCCAGCGCAAAAATGTCGGAGCGCTGATCCGAAGGAAGCCCGCGCACCTGCTCGGGCGACATATATCCCACCGTGCCCAGCACCACTCCCGGAGTGGTCTGATGATCGATGGTGGGGACGTTGGTGAGTTCCGGCGCGCCCGCGGGGGCGACCAGTTTCGCCAACCCAAAATCCAGAATCTTCACGTGCCCGTCTTTGCTGACGAAAACATTTTCCGGCTTCAGGTCGCGGTGGACGATGCCTTTCTCATGCGCCGCAGCCAGGCCGCGGGCTATCTGGCAGCCGTATTCAATCGCTTTGCGCAACGGCAGAATTCTGTCGCGCATCGCGTCGCGGAGCGTCTCTCCTTCCAGGAGCTCCGAGACGATGTAAGGCGATCCGTTCTCCGTGCCAATATCGTATATCGCCAGAATGTTGGGATGGTTCAGCGCAGCGGTTGCTCGCGCCTCCTGCTCAAACCGGTGCAGCCGCTCGCTATCCGCGGAGAAATTGGCGGGCATGATCTTGATCGCCACGGTGCGGTCCAGCCGGGTGTCCCGCGCCCGATACACCTCGCCCATACCGCCTGCTCCCAGCGGCGATTGAATCTCATACGGCCCAAGTTTTGTTCCGGAGCTTAGAGGCATTGGCGGGAATTATATCCCAGTCTTACTTTGCGCTGGGTGCGTCCGGCTTCGCGGGATAGAGCCGCTCGAATTCCGGATCACCGTATAGCAAAGCCAGGTCCGGATCGCGTCGTGCCCAATCCGGGTCCCGGAAACCGGCGTCCCAAGCCTTGCGCAGAGCTTGCAAAGAATCGGCCTTGCGGTTCAGTTGCGCGAAGACGCACGCGGCGTTGTATAGCACCGTAGCCTCGTCGGGGCGAAGCGTTATGGCCAGATTGGTTTCGCGAACCGCGTCATCCAGCCGCTTCATTTCGGAATAATCCAACGCCAGATGGATACGCGCGCGAGCGTCTTCCGGCACCTGGCGCAGATGCCGTTCCAGCGTGCCGATGCGCTGCTGCCGCAGATTGCGGCGCGCTTCGTCCTTTCCCAATGCTCCCAGAGAATTCAGGATCGGGACGTAGATGTTGTAATCGTCCCCGCTCGACTCCACCGCGGCATCCGCGATGTTCGCCACATCCTGGTATCGCCCGGCAGAAAACAAGGTGCGCCCCAGGATGTAATACGCGCCTTCGCAATCGCGTTTCCGGGCGATCGCTTTCTCGATCACTGCCACCGCTTCATCGTACTTGCCGTTCGCGTACAGGATCCACGCCTGCGCCACCTGCACTTCGGGCAAATCCGGGCGCAGCACCACCGCGGTCTCCGACGCCTTCATGGCGCGTTGCATCCAAACCGGGTCGCGCCCGTAGTTGTAATGATTCTGCGCGCAGACGTTGGCGACCGCGGCGTAGGCCAGCGCAAAATTCGGATCCAGCGCGATCGCGTTCTCAAACATCTGCAGCGCGAATTCCAGGTCCTGGCGCTGCAGCCGGCGCGCGTAGCTCTTGCCCCGCAGGTAAAGGTCGTATGCCTGCAGATTGTCGGTTGGTTTCGCGGCAATCGCTTCCTGCTCCTGCGGAGACAACGTGATCCGCAGCGCTTGCGCGATCTTGCCGGCGATCTCGTCCTGCACCTCGAACACATCTTTCATCTGCCGGTCGTAGCGCTCCGACCAGATCGGAAAATCAGTCCCGGTATCCACCAGCTGGGTATTGATGCGCAGCCGATCGCCGGCGCGCCGCAGGCTGCCAGCCAGCACGTGCGACGCCTTTAGTTGTTGCCCAATCTGCGCCGGAGTCACCTGCTTGTCGCGATAGGCCAGCACCGTCGGGCGCGAAAAAATGTTCAGCCCCTTTATCTTGGAAAGTTCGGTGATGATGTCTTCGGTCATGCCGTCGCGGAAGTACTCGTCTTCCTTCACCCCGCTCAGGTTTTCGAAATAGAGCACCGCGACCGATTTCAAGCCTTGCTTGGCGCTTCCCGCGCGCGATTCGCCGGAGTCACTCGTCCGCCTGCCGCCGGAATCAATGTCGCGCTTCAGCCGGATCAAGTCGGTCTTCAGGTCGGTAGCGGTCTGGTAACGCATGTTCCTGTCTTTTTCCAGAGCCTTCTCCACGATCCGCGCGAATCCCGCCGGCAACGCCGGATTCACTTGCACGATGGAAATCGGATCGCGGTTCAGAATCGCCTCGTAGACTACCCCGGATGTGTCTCCCTGAAACGGTAGCCGCCCCGTCCCCATCTGATACAGCACCGTTCCCAGTGAAAACAAGTCGGTCCGAGAATCGGTTAGCTGCCCCCGCGCTTGCTCCGGCGACATATATGACACCGTGCCCATCGCCATTCCCGGCGTGGTCAAATCCTCCACCGGCCCGCGGGTCGCCTGCGTTACATCATCAATTTGCGACCTCGGCGCCTCAATCTTGGCCAACCCGAAATCAAGAATCTTTACTTGCTCTCGCGGCGTAACAAAGATGTTCGCCGGCTTGATATCCCGGTGCACGATGCCCTTGGCATGGGCAGACTCCAGCGCATCCACAATCTGGATGGCCAGCGGCAGCAACTTCTCGATCTCAAATGGATTCCGGCCGATCGCCACCGCCAGCGGTTGCCCCTCCAGCAACTCCATCACGATGAAGTGTTGCCGCTCGTGCTGCTCGATTGCGTAGACCGTGCAGATATTCGGGTGATTCAACGCCGACGATGCTCGGGCCTCGCGCTGAAACCGTTCCAGGGAGTGGGCATCCTGCGCTAATTCCTGGGTCAGAAACTTCACCGCAACGCGGCGTCCCAGCCGCGTATCCTCGGCTTCGTACACCACGCCCATGCCCCCGCTGCCGAGCCGGCGCGAGATCACGTAGTGAGAGACAGTTTGTCCGATTACGGAGTCCATGATTGGGGGAACCGGCAAGGATAGTAGTTTGCCGCGCAAACCGTGGTCAAGTGGTTTCGGGCTGCCCGAACGCCACTTTCCAGCCGCGGCGGCTAGGAATTTCTCGCGTTTACAGGAACCAAAACCACCAGCGTATATGCACCCAAGGCAATCCCGAGCGGCCCGTTGATGAGCCCCAGGAACGCCGCCACCAGCCCAATTCCTCGTGCGGATTGTCCCCCAGACATCAATCCCAGCCCGGCGATGACCGAAACAATACCGGCGACGATGCTCAGGATAATCGCGAAAATCAAAAAGCCGTGAAACAGGTCCATCAAGGAAAATGGATTGGGCACCCGATTGAGCAGCGCCCCATACATCAGAGTGAGTGTGGCGCTGTAGACGAATAGTCCAATCGCCCCAGCAAACCGAAGAAGGCCATATAGAATCCAAAAGATCCCAAGGTTTCGCATGAACGCTCCCGGGCCGGAATTTCCCTCTTCCCGCCCGGCCGACAATACATCCGCCCGCTGAAGCGCGCAATAAAGGGATTCCCCGGGATTCTGGCGTGAGGTTCTACGTCACCGGCCTGGCTAACAGGCCCATTTCTTGACGCTTCTCCTTCCTTTTGCTAGCCTCGGACGTTCTCTCTCAGATCATCCCGAGCGATACAGCTGTCTCGCAGTCGTAATTCGCATAGGGCCGTGCACTTTCCGTTGGGTGCCATGTCGAGGGCGTCATGGAACCATCGTCTGCTCTTCTCGAACTGGCGGGTGTCTCTCTCGCCTGCCGGGATCGCGAAACTTTACTGAAAACCTTCGCCGCTCGCCTGGGCCCGGAATTGCAAGCCCGCGCGGTGATGATCTGGCTTGCCGCCAGGGATGGGGACGGATTTTCATGCCGCGCCCGCTGGACCGAGCCCGGCGAACGCCTCGCCCCCGTCCCCGATACCGTCACCGAGGGCGTTCTCTCCGAACTCAGTGAAGACGGCGCCTCCGCCCGACGCTACTCCGCCGCGGAAATCGATCCCGAACAGCTCGTCCACCTGGAAGAAAGCCAGCGCGGCAAAGTAAAAACCGCCCTTTACGCCACTTTGCACGGTGCCCACGGCATAAGCGGCGCAGTCGAGGTTCTCAATAAGAAATCCGGCGAGTTTACCCAGCAAGATGCCACCTTCCTAGAAGAAGCGAGCCGCCTCGCTGGACAGGCGCTCTCCAACCTCGACGCCGCCGATATCGAGCGCCAGGCTCAATTCACCGCGCTCGAGCGCCTCACCTCCCTCTACGACCTCGGCCGCATCTTTAATTCCACTCTCGAGTTGCATGACCTGCTTCCCATAATCGCCAGCAAAGTGGGCGACATGCTCTACGCCCAGGCCTGCAATATCTGGTTGATAGACACCGCCGCGGGCAATCTACAGCTGGCACAAAGAGCGGGGGACGACCCTAGCCTGGAAGAGAACTCTCGCGCTCCCATGGATTCCGGGCACTTGGGCGAAACCGTCCAGCAGGGCAGTCCGCGGCTGGTGGAAGATCCCGCCGGCAGCGCCGCCAACGATGAATTCCTCACCCGGCGCATCGAAGCCGCTCAGGAAAAATCCGGAGGCACGTTTGAGTTTTCCTCGATCGCCTGCGCCCCTCTTCGCAAGGATCAGGAAGTGCTCGGCGCGATCGAGCTGGTCAACAAAACCACCGGCGCTCCATTCGATGAGGACGATCTCTTTTTCCTCGATAACGTCTCCGAGCAGGCCGCCGTCGCACTGCACAATGCCAAGCTCCTGGAGTCCGAGCGCAAGGTCGGCATCCTCGATGCCCTGCTCAAGATCAGCCAGGAAATCACCTCCACTCTCGACCTCGACCACATTTTCACTACCGTCGTTCACCAGGCCGCCACCATCGTTCCCTTCGACCGCTGCGTCATCGGTTTCTACGACCGTGGCAAATTCGTTCTCGGCGCCGTCTCCGGTGAAACCGAAGTTCTCAAGTCCCGCGAGATGGACGAATTGAGCGACGTCCTCGAATGGGCCGCCGAGCAGCAGCACCCTTCGGCGGCCAACCAGTATCAAGAAGGCTGGGAAGTCGTCCCCGCGGACGGCAAATCTTTGGTCGTAACCTATCTCGAAAAACAAGGACAGAACGGTTTCTACTCTCTGCCTCTCCACGACGAGCAGGGAACTCTGGGGGTCTTTGCTCTTTTCAGCAGCGACGCCGATTTCCTCTCCTCCTCCCAGCGCGAAACGCTGGGAATCCTGGCCAGCCAGATTTCCGTGGCCATCCGAAACGCTCAGCTCTATCAGCAAGTTCCGCTAGCCGGTTTGCTCAACCCTCTCGCCGCCCGGAAAAAAAGGCTCTTGGCCACGGTTCCCCAGGGCGAGCGCCTGGTATGGGTGCGGCGGGTCGCAGTGGTGGCGCTGGTGCTGGCCGTTATTCCGTGGCCGATTCGCCTGGGCACCGCCGCCAGCGTGGTCCCCGCGGAAAGCCGCACTGTCAGCGCGTTCACCGGTGGCGTGGTCCAGCGTGTCTACATTCATGAAGGCGACCGCGTCTCCCTCGGCCAGCCCCTCGCGCAACTCGATGATGGCGATGACCGCGTCAAGCTGGCCAGCGCACAAACCGATCTGGCGCTCGCCGCCCGCGAACTTTCCGACGCCGAGTACCGCGGCGATTCCGCCGCTGCCGGCCAAGCGCGCCTGCACTCCGATTTCTACCAGACTGAATCAAGACTCGAGCAGCAACGCGTGGCCGCCGCGCAGCTTCGCGCCCCCATCGCGGGAATCGTAGTCACCGCCAAAGTGGAAGAGAAAACCGGTACCGCCCTCAAACCCGGCGAGGCCCTCTGCGAAGTGGTCGAGCAGGATCCTCTGGCCGCCGAGATGAATATCGCCGAAACCGATCTGCCATACGTTCGCGTCGGTTCCCAGGTGGCCATCAAATTGAACAGCTATCCCACCGTCACTTTTGCCGGAGCCGTCGATCGCCTCGGCGGTAAGACCGTCACCCAGGAGAACGAGCAGTTTTTCGTAGTTCGCGCCAGCTTCGCCAATCCCCAAGGATTGGCGCGTGACGGCATGGCTGGACGCGCCCGGGTTCGCGCGGCAGGCGGTTGGTTCGATAGCGGGTGGTATCCCGTGGGCTTTGTAATGTTTCGTTCGCTTGCTCGTTGGATCTGGACCAAAGCCTGGACCTGGATGCCATAGTGCCCGCGAATCGATGTGCAGCCGGGCAGCGGCATGTTTTTCACACCGAAGGTGACACCATGAATCACGCACGGCGAATTCGCGGCGCAGTCCTAGGCTTGGCCGCTTTGATGCCCCTGATTTGCATAAACGGCTGCGGCAGTTCTAGCGTGGCCCAGAATGCCGGCGCTGCTTCGGCAAGCGCGCCTGCTCCGAACGCCTCCGCGCCGTCTTCTTCCTCTAGCCCCTTGGCGCCCGCAGGGCCCATGGCTCCGGCCTCGGCAAGCGCGGTGGCAGCGGCAGGCATGCTGAGCGTGCTGAGCGTTGAGCACGAAGTCGATGTCCTCGCCAAACTCAGTGGAGTGGTGGTCCAGGCCCCCAAAGAAGAAGGCCAACAGGTTCGCGCCGGCGAAGAACTGGCCCGCCTCGATGACCGCCAACTGGTCGCCCAGCTCGATAAAGCCCTGGCCGATCTAACCGTCGCCGAAGACAACGTCAAATACAACGAAGCCGAGCTGAAAGCCAAGCAAGCCAATTTGCGCCGCACCCAGCAGTTGCGCCAACTCGGCCTGGGCAGCGAAGCCGATTTGGACAATGCCGATTTTCTCGAGAAGGGCGCCGAATACGATTTGAAAGCTTGGGAAGCCACCGTGGTCGGTAACCAGGCAACCGTCCGCGAACTGCAAGCCGAACTCGATCAGACCCGCCTCCGCGCCCCGTTTTCCGGGGTGATCGCGCACCGCTACATCCGCGAGGGCCAAAGCGTCCTCAAGGACGAAAAGTGCTTCCGCATCAGCCAGCTCAGCCCGCTCCAGGTTCAATTCCAGGTGCCGGAAACTTCTGGTCGTAAGCCGCACATCGGCGACGCGGTTCATCTCGCCACCGTCGAAGATGCCGGGCGCACTTTCCAAGCGCGCGTCGTGAAGATGAGCCCCATCGTCGATCCGGCCAGTGACAGTTACGATGTCACCGCGCGCCTTACCGGCGCCGATATCAGTGACCTGCGGCCCGGCATGGCAGTGCGCGTGGAATGGTCCAGCGCAGCTGCCGTCGCCGCGGCCCCGAAAAAGTAGCGCTCACCAATCATGCGATTCGGTCCTACCAGCCTGAAAGTCACCACCGTCCTGGCCAAGGGACTCCGCCGCCCGCGCCTGCGTTCCGACCTTCGCATCAGCGAACAAATCATCAGCGGCAAGAAAAGCTATGTCATTAAGGTGCCGGATACTTCCACTTACAGCCGCTACGGCGTCTACGAATACGAGATTCTCTCTCTATGCGACGGTACCCGCACTCCCGCCGAAATCGCCGTCGAGATGGGTGAGCGTCACCCCGAACAGCCCGTTGCCGAAACCACCGTCCTCGAGTTTTTCGACGGCATGGAACCGGGTATGTGGGAGCGTAGCGTCGGCGAAAAGAATTTGGCCATGCTCGAGAAGATTCGCGACGAGCGCAAAACTCGCGTCAATCGCGCCAACATCCTGCAAATCACCTTCAAAGCCTGGGACCCCAACGACCTCCTCGCCCGCATGGACCCTTATTTCAGTTGGATGTTCACTCCCGGCTTCGTGCTTTTTTCCCTGGTCCTCTTCTCCATCACCGCCGCCATATGGATCGGCGACTGGTCCCGCATCAGTCTCGACGCCGAAGCGTTTTATGACTTCGGCCGCCAAACCCCCAACGACCTGCTCCTGTTCTGGGTTCTGCTCTTCGTCATCGGCGGAATTCACGAACTCGGCCATGGGCTCACCTGCAAGCACTTCGGCGGCGAGGTTCATCAGATGGGCTTCATGCTCATCTATTTCACTCCCGCCTTCTACACCGATACCACCGACGTCTACATGTTTGACCGCACTTCCCGCCGCGAATGGGTGATCTTCGCCGGACTGTGGATCGAGTTCGTCGTTTGCAGCCTCTCCACCCTGGTCTGGTATTTTTCCTCCCCCGGCACCGTGGTCGCCTATATTTCCTACCGTCTGCTCCTCTTTAGCAGCATCGCCGCTCTGGTGATGAACCTGAATCCTTTCATCAAAGCCGACGGATACTACGCCCTCAGCCAGTATCTCCGCATGGACAGCCTGCGCGAAGAATCCGTCGCCTACGTGAGAACTCTATTCGAGCAGCATATTTTACGCCACGACGTCGAGCCTCCTCCGGTCACCAAACGCCAGAGCCGCATCTTCATCGCCTTTGGCTTGGCTACCTTCGCCTACGGTGTCACCGTTCTCTATCTCCTCGGCGCCTGGCTCAAAAATATGCTGGTCGGCTACTTTGCGCTGTGGGGCTATGTCATTTTTGTGCTGATTTTTTATTTCATGTTTCGTAAAAAAGTCCGCGAGAGGATTCCTGCGGCGCGTTTGTGGTTCCGGAATTCGAAGGAGGAGTTTATGGCTTGGAAAATGACTCGCGGCCAGCAGCTCGCTGCCGCGCTGGCTGCTTTTCTGTTGCTGGTGCCGCCTCTGCCTTCGCGCGTGTCCACCGATTTCGTTCTTGAGCCGGGCGCCCGGTCCGAGGTGCGCACCTCCGTAGCCGGTGAGATTCGCGAAGTCCGCGTCAAGCAAGGCGACGCCGTCCACGCCGGGGACGTTCTAATGGTCCTCGAGAATCCCGAACTCGAAGCTGCGGCGCAATCCACCCAGAACAATCTGGCGCTCGCCTACTCCACGCTACGGTTGGCGTCGCAAAGCGGCAATTCCTCAGACCTCGCCAAGGCCACTAGTGAAGCCCAGCGGCTGGAACAAGATCTGACCATTGACCGCCAGCGCACCGCAGGCCTAATCGTCCGCTCGCCCATCGACGGCGTCGTAGCTTCGCCCGGCGTCGACCAGCGCTCCGGTGAATACGTCGACGCCGGCGCCAGCCTCATCTCCATCGTGAATCGTCAGGCCATGCGCGCGCGCATCCTCGTCAGCGATTGGGATTTCGCCGACGTGCATGGCCAGGCCGCCGCCCAGCTAAAAGTTAGCGCCTACCCGTACCGCACCTTCCACGGCCACGTGGAACGCATCATGCCCGCTGCAGCCAGAGAAATTCCCGTAGCGACGGATGCGAAGATCATCCGCTACGGCCGCGAGCTAACCAACTATTTCGCAGTCGTCCTGGATTTTCCCAACCAGGATGGCTCCCTGATAGAAGGCATGACCGGCACCGCAAAGATTTCCGGCAACTACCGCCCCGCCCTCTGGCAAGTCGCCCGATCCGGTTGGCACTGGCTCCACAACCAGTTCTGGTAGACCCAAGCCCCGTACAGCTCTCAGTGCCTGAAATGGGGATCACATCAGTAAGGTTCAAGCGCGGTTGTTTTCGAAGTACGGCGCTCGTATTTTTCCATGATCGTAGAGTCGTTAATCGCGGAAGGCAGGAAAACCTTGCGTGCCGAAGGGCGATCACCGCTGAAGTAGTTTGCTTTGAGGGTGTAACAACCGAAGTTCCGCCGCTCACCGGAGGACTGTGCTGGGTTGCCCTCCGGCCGAGCGCGCAGAAACAAAATCGAAGCAAACAAATAGCCGCCGCGCTCCAGCTCCAGTTACGGCTTGATCATCAGCAGGTTCCGAATAGCCGGCTGTGCTTTCTTCTCCAGCTTTTGGGCTGCCTGCTTTGGCGCCTTGATTGGTGTCTTTTTGGATTCCATGATTGCTCCCTCTCCGGTTTCGAACCAGGTACCTCTGTTATTGCAATCGACGCGCCAAACTCACGCCCAGCCGCCGGGCGCCCCATCGCGCGAGAAACACAGACTTTATCGCGCCTCTCGGTTCACTGGAAAACCCCGCCGCCCTAATCCAGGGTTGAATTACTAACCCCGCGTTGAATTTTTCAACCGACACAGCCGCACAGCAAAACAGTTCCCAATCAAAGCGCCGCGCCATCCCCCAAAAAGGAAGAAGGGCTGCGCGGGGGACCGGCAGCCCGTTCATTCCTCCAGAAGCCGCAAACAAGCGGCATCCCATATACCGTTCGCTTCTCCTTCATTGCCGCGGTCGGCGGCAGTCTAGCCAGTAACTGCCGGCCGCGGGCTTGAGCCGTACGTCATGTTCGCACCAGGTATATACGCGCGGCCATCGTCCTTCCTGACTGCAATTCGCGCGCCAAACCGGTTTTCCCGCCGCGCCGCAGTCAACTCCCTTACAACGCGTCATTTTGTTCACCCAGGCGTTGCGGCCATCTGCCGACGGCACGGACCTCGTTGAATTTCTCACCGCTCAGGTTGGATTTATCCCAAACCCACTTGTCTTCGGACCGCCGTTATGGTCTGCACGGCTCGCTGCTGCTTTTCAGCGCCCGCCCCGTGTTCATCGCCCTAACGAAAAAAGGGCCGCGCAGTTTTACCCGGCGGCCCTTTTCCATTTCCAAGCTACCGCGAAACGGCAGCGCATTGAACTTGCAGGACGCTAGGCCGCGCGCATCTTGCTCTCGGCGGTCTAAGCGTTCCCAGTTACTTCTTTTTCTTTTTCTTAGCGGCCTTTTTGGTTGCCATAGTCGGTTACCTCTCCTTTCATTGGCTGCCGAGCGGCCCGAATTTCAATTCGCCGTTCGCGAATCGAGTTCCCGGCCTGCCGTTGAGCCTTCTTCCATCTTGGCAGCTCTCTTCTGGTCGTTCGCTGCCTCTTTGTTCGCCAGTTACTGCGCCATCTCCGCGCCGTTAACAAGATCACCGGCGGCGTTGCGGAATTTCGACCAGCGGGGTCATTCACTGCCTGCCTCTCGGCGGCATTTCGGAATAACCGGCTGTTCTTTCGCTTCGGCCTCTTGCGCCTTCTGCTCTTTCGTTCTTCCTCGCCACTTCTACTTGGCCCTCGCGCTTTTCGATGGCACCTTCATCCAACTCCCACCGCTCTCCAAATTCAAAATAAATAGATTGCTCACACTGTGACAGAAAGTGGCCCAGAAGAACAGACATTGCGTCAGGAATTTTCGTTATCTGCAATTTTCTGTGGAGGGTGCCGCGTCCTTGGTGGGGAAGGTTGCCGTTCTAAAAAGTTCCGTCTTGTAAATTCTCGTCAGGATTTCGCGCGGGGATTGTGATTTTCGTTTCTCCGGCCTTCCGCAGTCCAACCCACCCGCCCGAATCTACAATCGGTGCTTGCGGCACAAGTAGTTCATCCGGTTCTTATCGATTCTCAGCAGCCGCGCCGCTTCCGCCTTGCTCTCTTTCGACTGCTCCAGCGCCGCTTTCACCCACTTCCGTTCGTATGCTTCGATTTCTTCGTTCAAATCGATTCCCTCCGCAGGCAGCCACGCCGGTCCGGCCCCCGAGTTGGGAACGTTCTGCGCGATGTTCGGCGGCAGATCCTTCAACGTCACTTTGCTGCTGTCGGTCATCAGCACCAGCCGTTGCACCACGTTGCTCAATTCCCGCACGTTCCCAGGCCAGCGGTAGCTCTGCAGCGCCGCCAGCGCATCGTTCGCCACCCGTAGTTTCGGCACCTGGTTCGCCGCGCAGTAGACCTGCATGAAATAATCCACCAGCAACGGCACGTCGTCGCTGCGCTCGCGCAGCGGCGGAACGAATATCGGCACCACGTGAATCCGATAGTAGAGGTCTTCGCGGAATCTCCCCTGCTTGGCCATCTCCTCCAGGTTCTCGTTGGTCGCGCTCACCAGCCGGAAATTCAGTTTGATCGCCTTCTTCCCGCCCAGTCGCGTCAGCGCCCGCTCCTCCAGCACCCGCAGCAACTTGCTCTGCAGCGGCGGCGTTAGCGTGGCGATCTCATCCAGAAACAACGTTCCTTCCTCCGCCAGCTCGATGCGCCCTTCCTTGGTGGCCACCGCGCCGGTGAACGCGCCTCGCTCGTACCCGAATAATTCCGCCTCCATCAGGCTTTCCGGCAGCGCCGCGCAATTCACGCCGATGAACGGCTTGCTCCGCCGCGGTCCCTGGTCGTGCAGCGCTCGCGCCACCAGCTCTTTCCCCACCCCGCTCTCGCCGCGAATCACCACGTTCGCGTCCGAACGCGCCATCCGCTGGATCGAAGAGAAAAGATGCCGCATCGCATCCGTCGATCCGATCAGGTCGCCTAGCGAATCCTTGCGTCGAATCTCCTCCCGCAGAATCCGGTTTTCCCGCTGGATCTGCAGTTTTTCGATTCCCCGCGCGATCAGCATTCGCAGCACTTCCATATCGATCGGCAGGATGAAGTAGTCGTACGACCCGGCTTCGATCACCTTCAGCGCCGAAGCTCGCTTGGTGTCCTCGCTCAACACGATCACCAACGTGTCGATCTCGCTGCCGTCCAGCCTTTGCAGCAGCTCCACGCATTCGCTCACCCCGCCCGAAGGCAGTGGCAAGCCCAGCAGCAGGATGTCCACGTCGGTTTCTTGCAGCAGGACAAAAGCGGCGGTGTAGTCCTCACCCTCGAACACGTCGTTATCCGCGCGCAGCGCAGCGGCAATTTTGCCGCGAACCGCCGCGTCGCCCACTACGATTCCAATGCGAGGTTTGGGGACTCCTGGGGGCATCGGTAGACGAACAATCTACTCACTCTAGCCCTTCGATACAACTCCGATCGGCGATGGGGTGCTGCGCGAAGAGATGTGGGTGCCCCAGGTGTCGCTTTCACACCTGGGTTCTCTACGTTTTTGACTTGCTCTTGTTTGCGTCGCGCCTGACGCCCACACCCAAACCGCACGGTTCCAAATAGGTGAATCGCGCAGCGAAATAATGTCCACAGTATGCGATCCCTTCCAACCGCACTTCCGAAATGCTAACGTCCCCCAGAAAGGACGCCGCAACATGTCTTCACCCGCCAACCACCCTGGGACGTCCCCCAACCAATCCATGCTCCATGCCCGAATAAATCCCGCACACAGTGCCGGGAAGAGTGCCCTGAATTTCGCGTCACGACTTCAGTTCCTCCATCTCCCTACCGCCAGCGTACCCCCACGTATGTGTCTGATTTCAAAGGATCGATTTTCGCCGAATACCGGCAGCCTGCGTTTTATTTTCCCTAAAGCGCATTGCTCGGCGCCGTGCTTACGGATCGACGCCAGCGAGGGCTTTTTCTCCCGAAAAGGCGTCCCTCACCTATGCTGGCCACTGATTCTGAAGAACATACAGACACCGAAATCGCGCTTTCGAATCGCGACATCCTTAAGGATCAGGCTTTTGAAGTAACTGATTCTAAGCAATTTACAAATTCTGAATCATGTCAGATGACCAAAAATTAGTCTGCGCGATGAGAAACGGGAGCGCACGGTGTCGTGCTTAATGGATCGACGGCGGCAGGTATTTCTTCTCGATACTAGCCACCACCACATAATTCGGGTCCACCATCTCCGCCAGATGGATATGCGCCACCTTCGACAGCAACTCGTAAGCGTCCAGTTCAGACATACCGTAGTCCGTATGAATCCACGCTACCAACTCGCGGAAGGCGATCCGCAGCGCATCATCCAGCGGCCGGTAAATCCCCGCCGCCATGATCTCGTTATCGTTTTCAAACCGCGGCCACGCGATGTGCCGCCCGCGCAACAGCTTCACTTGTATCCGCGCTTGCAGCGGCACCTCAATCGCGGTTCCCGCGATCTCGCCGTCGCCCATGGCCGCGTGTCCGTCCCCCACGTACAGCAGCGCTCCCGGTACGTTTACCGGCAGATACACAATGTTGCCCGCGCTTGCTTCCGAAGCGTCCATATTCCCGCCGAACTCCGCAGGGACCACCGAGCTGCGCACTTCGCCCCCAGCCGGCGCCACGCCAATACATCCGAAAAACGGGTGCAGCGGGATCTTCACCGAATAACTCGAATCGTGCGCCTGGAATGTAGCCACGTTGTTGGCCGGATCGATCGCGTAGAACCAGATTTTCTCCGGCAGCGGCGGATTCAGCATCGCCGTGTACTCGGTGGGGTTGAGCGCGCCAAATCCCGGCACCAGCGCTCCCACACCCTGATGGCTGGGCACCTCCAGCGAAAGGATGTGAACCGCGATCGTGTCGCCCGGCTCAGCGCCTTGGATGTAAAACGGGCCTGTCAATGGATTGTCGCCTTTCACCATGCTCAGCGTATCCCCAGGATGTTGCAGCGCGTCGCCGAACGCATCTACCGTATTCGTCTCCAGTATGTCTCCGGAATTCAGCCGCGCCACCGGCGTCGCCGGGCCGTAGACGTACTTCACCGTATCCATCGCGGCGCTAAACCGCACCACGCGCTCCGCATCGCCAGCGTCCTGCGCGAAGCAACTCCCTGGCGCTGCAGCCACCCAAACCACTACCAGGCAAAACACACCAACAGTCCGCGTCTTCATTTTTGCACCCTGACCTTGTTTCAACCTGCAAGCGCCACATTGTACGCCAGCCCGTTCAGCCCGCCCTGGACTAACGCGAGAGCCTCGAGCATGTCCGCTTGTGGGACGCAAATTTCCCAGTTGCGGGCAAATTCCCTTGTTAGCCAGTCTTCCGAGGCCCATAATCCTAACAAAATAAAGTGGTTAACGCCGTGTGCCACCCGGCAGGTGAAGTGCGCTTAGGATTGGTGTTGAGGAGCGTTACGTGGATATCGCCAGGCCAGACGTAAAGCGAAAAAAGAGGCTCCGCCAGATCGGCTATGTGGCCGCCGCGGTGGTGGTGATTCCGCTGGTCACCTTCGCGCTCTCCCGGTTGAAACCCGCTGCTCCTGGCGTCGACAAATCCAGCGTCTGGACCGACACCGTCAAGCGCGGCCCAATGGTCCGCGAGGTTCGTGGGCTCGGCACCCTGGTCCCGGAAACCATTCGCCTGATTCCCGCCGCCACCGACGGACGGGTCGACCAGCGCTTCATCCTTCCCGGCACTCCGGTGAAGGCCGATACCCCCATCCTGCAGTTGATCAATCCCACCCTTCAGCAAGTAACCCTCGACGCCGAATACCAAATGAAAGGCGCGGAGGCACAGTACAACAGCCTGAAGGCTCAACTCCAGAATCAGCTCATGGATCTGAAAGCAAAGGCCGCCGCCAGCCAGGCTGACGCCAGCTCCGCCAGGCTCGACGCTGATCGCAAGGAACAACTCTTCAAGCTGGGCCTCGCTCCGGACATCGATTACAAAATCTCTCAGGTTCGAGCGGAACAGACCTCCAAGGAAAACGAAATTTCTCAGAACGAAGTGAGCACCTTTGCCAATTCCGTTGAGGCTCAGCTCGCCGTGCAGCAATCCAAGGTCGAACAGCAACGCGCCCTCTGGAATCTGCAGAAATCGCAGCTCGACCGCCTGACCGTCCGCCCGGGAATTGACGGCGTCTTGCAGGAACTTGAAGTGGAGGTGGGCCAGAACGTCACCGCTGGCACGTTACTGGCGCGCGTTGCCCAGCCCACCCATCTGAAAGCCCAACTGCGCATCGCGGAAACCCAGGCCAAGGATATTCTGATCGGACAGAAGGCATCGGTAGATACCCATAACGGGATCGTATCGGGACATGTGATGCGCATCGATCCCGCGGTACTGAATGGAACGGTCACGGTCGACGTCGCGCTCGATTCCCAGCCGCCCGACGCGCGGCCGGACCTCAGCGTCGAAGGCACCATCGAGCTCGAACGCCTCGCGGACGTGGTCTTTGTCGGCCGCCCGGTCCACGGCGAAGCCAACAGCACCGTCGGCCTGTTCAAGGTGGTCCCGGGCACCAATGAGGCTCTACGAGTCCAGGTTTCCCTGGGACGCACCTCGGTGAATACCGTCGAAATCGTGAAGGGCTTGCAGGTGGGCGACGAAGTCATACTCTCGGATATGTCGGCCATGGACAATTACGATCGGATCCAATTGAAGTAGCACCGCTCGGTTCGCCGGCGCGGGGAACGCACAAGGAGACGGCATGACAGCAGAACCGAAATCGTTGATTCACCTGGAAGGCGTGACCAAGGTGTTCTACACCGATGAAGTGGAAACCCACGCCCTTGCCGGCGTGCACCTGGAGATTAAGAACGGCGAATTCCTGTCGATTGCCGGACCGTCGGGATGCGGCAAATCCACCTTGCTTTCGATCCTGGGTCTGCTGGATTCGCCCACGGACGGCAGCTACTGGATCAATCAGCAGGAGGTGGCCAATCTCTCGCTCTCCGATCGCACCCGTATCCGCAATCGCGAGATCGGGTTCATCTTTCAGGCCTTCAATCTGATCGGCGACCTCACCGTCTACGAAAACGTCGAGTTGCCGCTCACCTATCGCAGCATGGCGGCCAGCGAACGCAAGAAGCGCGTGCAGGAAGTTCTCGAGCGCGTGGGCATGGCCCATCGCACCAAGCACTACCCGTCGCAGCTTTCCGGAGGTCAGCAGCAACGCGTCGCGGTCGCCCGCGCACTGGTCGGCAGCCCTTCCATCCTGCTGGCTGACGAGCCTACCGGGAACCTCGATTCCAAGAACAGCGAAGCGGTCATCGACCTCCTCCGCCAGCTTCACCGCGAAGGTGCGACCATTTGCATGGTCACCCACGACCCGCGCTACTCCAGCATCGCCGATCGCACCATTCATCTGTTCGACGGCAGCATCGTGGAAGAAACTCTGGGCACCCGCACCGAATCGGTTTAACGGCCAAGCGGCATAAGAGGATCGGCGGAATCTGAAGATCCGGTTACGGAGTGTCTTTCAGATGGGGACTTTCTCAAACGATCTTCGCTACGGCGCCCGCATGCTGGCCAAGAGTCCCGGCTTCACCATCGTGGCTTTGCTTTCGCTGGCCCTGGGGATCGGCGGAAACGCTACCGTCTTCAGTTGGGTGCAAGCCGTCCTGCTTCACCCGCTTGCCGGGGTGCAGGATTCCGACCGGCTGCTCGCCGTCGAAAGCATCATGGCGAACGGCAGCTACCACACCAGCTCGTTCCCCGATTACCGCGACTATCGCGACCACAACACCGTATTTTCCGGCCTGATTGGCTTCGAGCTGATCGAGCAGAACTTGAAGCTCCACGCCACCGATCAGCCGCAGCGCGTGGTAGGCGAGATCGCCACCGAAAATTACTTCGACGTTCTGGGCGTCAACGCCAGCCGCGGACGAACTTTCCACGCTAGCGACGACCACGGGCCGGTTTCCGATCCGTACATCGTATTGAGCGACGGCATGTGGAAACGCCAGTTCGGCGGAGATCCCAACGTCGTCGGCAAGTCGGTGGAAATTAATCAGCATCCTTTCACCGTAATCGGCGTTACCCCCAGGGGATTCAGCGGGACCATCGTTGGAATCATGGCCGACTATTGGGTTCCGATGATGATGCAGCCGCAAGCCTTGCCCGGCGAAGATCTCAACTCCCGCAATCCAACCTTCGTGCATATCGCCGGCCGCCTGAAACCCGGCGTCACCCCAGATGCCGCGCGCGCCGAATTGAAAACCGTGGCGCGGCGGCTGGAGCAGGAATATCCGATCACCACCCGCAATATCGGCATCGACGTTGCTCCCATTTGGAAAGCGCACTACGGACTGCAGAGCATCCTCCTTCCCGTGCTGGTGTTCCTCAGCGGCGTGGTGTTGTTGGTTTTGCTGATTGCCTGCGCGAACGTGGCGAACCTGCTGCTGGCCCGCGCCACGGTTCGCGAAAAAGAAATCGCCATTCGCGCCGCCATGGGCGCCAGCCGGTCGCGCCTGGTCCGCCAGATGCTCGCGGAAAGCTTGCTGCTGGCTTTGGGCGGCGGAGTGCTCGGCGCTCTGATGGCCGCATGGACTTCGGGCGGACTGACGCTGTTCTTCCCGCCCACGCATTTGCCGGTGGGCGTCGCCACCAGCATGGATTGGCGCGTTCTGTCTTTCATCGTGATGTTGTCTATCGCCACTGGCGTGCTGTTTGGAATCGTGCCGGCGCTGCGCGGCTCGCGGACCCAGGTGAACGATTCGCTAAAAGAAGGCGGTCGAACTTCTGCCGGCGGCTCGGGCCAACCTCGGCTCCGCAATTTGCTGGTGCTCAGCGAAACGGTTCTGGCGGTGGTTTTGCTGGTCGGCGCAGGACTGATGGTTCGCACCCTGCAGGTGGCGCAGTCCACCAGTCCCGGCTTCAACACCGATCGCGTGCTGCTCGGCGCGATGGACCTGCGCGCCAACGGCTACTCGCGCACGCAATCCGGCGCTTTTTATTCGCAATTGCTCGACAAGTTGAAAACCGTTCCCGGCGTTCGCTCCGCCACGCTCGAGTTGTGGGCCCCGCTGTGGTTCACCGGCCGCGGCTACACGCTTCCGGATATCGAGGGCTATACGCCCAAGCCGGATGAAGACCGAGCCATCGATTACAACGTGGTCGGACCCAATTACTTTTCCGCCACCGAGATTCCGCTGTTGGCGGGCCGCGAGTTTACCCAAGCGGATGGCGACCCCGCGCCCCGGGTATGCATCGTGAATCGCACCATGGCGCAGCACTACTGGCCGGGAGAAAGCGCGATCGGGCATCGTCTCAACTCCTGGGATACCTGGTGGACCGTCGCCGGCGTGGTGCAAGATATCCACTACCACAGCATGAACGAGCAACCGGAATCGTTTGCTTATTTCCCGTTCCTGCAAATGCCGCAAACCGACGCGAACATCCTGGTGCGCACGGAGGGCAAACCCGAGGCTTTACTCGGTGCGTTTCGCTCGCAGGTCCACGACCTGAACCCCAACGTGCCGATCCTGGAATCGGATAACCTGGCGAATCTGCTTTCGATTTCTCTTTTTGCCTATCGCACCGCCGCCACTCTGGGCGCGCTGCTAGGCGGGATCGGGCTGGTGCTCGCGTCGATCGGAATCTTTGGCGTGCTCTCGTATTCCGTCAATCAGCGCACCCAGGAAATTGGAGTGCGCATGGCCCTCGGCGCGCGTCCCGCGGACATTCTTCGATTGGTGGTCGGGCAGGGAATGCGGTTGGTGCTCGGCGGAATGGCCGTCGGGATCATCGCCGCGATCATAGCCGGGCAGCTGATCTCCAATCTGCTGTACGGCGTGAAAGCCACCGATCCGATTACGTTTGCCGGAACCGCGGTGATTCTCTCGACGGTGGCTATGCTGGCGTGCGCACTGCCGGCGCGCCGCGCGATGCGCGTCGATCCGATGGTCGCGTTGAGGTATCAGTGAGCTTCTCTCCCAAAATGCGAATCATCACACATCTCCGGAGCACGCGAGGCCTGATCCGGGAGGGCAGCCTCACGCGGCGGATACTCGTGAGCGCCGCGCTGTCTCTGGTTTTCGGCGTCGGCGAGCGCAGCCCGATCGTGAATCGCATCCAGAGTTTGTGGACGCCGGTAGCTCTGCCTCGCGTGGCCACGCATTTGATTCCCGCGCCACCGGATGTCTTGGCGTTCGCGTGCCTTCGCCAGCCTCGACCTTATCCCGTCGCGCTGCGCCAGAGAGATCTCAGTTCGATGGGGAATGCCGGGCCGCACGAAATGGCGTTCGCTCTCACCGGTGGTGGCACGCCCGAACTGGTGGTGGGCGCGAGCGTAGCACCCCGGGATTTTTCGCGGCTCGGCGTCCGTCCTTTACTCGGCCGGACTTTGCGGGTTTCCGACAATTGCAGCCGAGCCACGCCGGTGGTGATGATCGGTGAAATGCTATGGCGGACGCGGTTCTCGGCGGATGCCGCGATCGTGGGGAAATCGATCCTGCTTAGCGCGCACGCCTATCGCGTGGTAGGGATTCTTCCGGCAACGTTCCGCTTCCCGTACGCTTCGGACCCGGTGGAGATTTGGTTGCCGGCGGCGCAGGATCCACAGCTGCGCGAATCGCAAGCGCAACAAGCTGCGGCCGAAGTCAAAGAGCTGACCACGGCTGCCCAGCCTTCGCCGTCGCCCAGTTCGAGTCCCGCTCGCAAGACCAGTCCAGTTCCTGCTCCCGCATCGCGGAGTGTTGCGCCGGTAGCAACCATCGCACCGCTCGCTCCGGTTACGACGCTGACGCCCGCGGCACGCGTGGCTCCGGCGAAAGTCACCGTCACCTCGCAAGATTAATCCCTGCCTGTCCTGCGGACCGCTACTTCAACGTTTCGAACAGATTGCTGTAATCATCGGTCCACGGCCGAATGCCGCTCTTCTTTTGCACCACCATCGTCTCCGTCGGAAAGCTGCTGCTAGTCACGGCCGCATCGCTTTTCCCGATGATCATCCAGGTGGAAGTGAACACCTCATTCTTCAAATCCGGCGGGTTCACGATGGTGGTGGCGCGGCGGCCAAGCGATTCCGCTACCGCTTTCACCACCGGATTCAGATTGAGGTATTTGTTGGAAACGTGGATCGCCAGCACGCCATTCGAATTCAGATGCCGGAAGTAGAGCTCAAAAGCTTCGCGGGTAAGCAAGTGCACCGGAATCGCGTCGCCGGAAAATGCGTCCACCGCCAGAACGTCGAAGTCCTGTGGCGGCTGGCGTTCCAGCGATAGCCGCGCGTCGCCGGGGATGGTGGCGATCTGCGCTTGGGAATCGCGCAGGAAATCGAATTGCGACCCGGCGATTTCGATCACCAGCGGGTTGAGCTCGTAAAATGTGTAGTGGTCGCCGGCGCGGCCGTATGCCGCGAGCGTCCCCGCGCCCAGTCCAATGATGCCAGCGTGAACCGGGCCGCGTTGCCGCGCGGATTGCAGCGCCAGCGCGGCGCCCGATTCCGGGCCGTAATAAGTGGTCGGCTGATCGCGCCGTGCCGCTTCCAAAATCTCAATGCCGTGGGTAATCGTTCCGTTGGCCAGTTCGCGGCGCGGCGGATCGTGTTCGGTGGCCGGGAGGTCGTTCACTTTCACGATGCCGTAGAAATTGCGCTCCATCAACCGCGATTTCCCGCTTTGCCGCACGGTGACCACCGCCAGCGAAACGATCAGCAGCCCCACCAATCCGGTAAATACCAGGGAAGGCAATCGCAGACCTTTGCCGTGAAACACGGTCGAGGGATCGCGGTCCAGGACGATGCGCAAAAGGACGGCGCAGCCCGCAATGGCTACCGGCAATTCGTAGAATCCGCGAAAGACGTGCGGGGCGATCGCGCTGACAAAAATTCCGCCCAGCGCGCCCCCCAAAGAAATCATCAGATAGAATTTCGTGAGATATTCCGACGACGGCTTCAGATTCACCAGTTCGCCGTGGCACACCATGCAGCAGATGAAGAGCCCGACGCAAAAAAGAGGTACTTGCAACATGGGTCCGGCGTTCGTAAATTCCGGAGACAGCGCGTAGGCCATCCCGCCCAGCGCCACCGCCAGCAGCCGCAAAAAGAAAAAGCGTCGATACCACGCGGTGCTTTCAAAACAAAGAATCAGGCTCAGCAGGTACAGCGACAGCGGCAGAATCCACAGCAGCGGAACCGCGGCGACGTCTTGCGACAAGTGGTTGGTCACCGCCAACAAAAATGCCGAAGCATCCGCAGCCAGCGCCACCCATAGCAGTTGCACGCCCCATCCGGGCGGCGGCGATATGGGCCTGCCCGGCGCGGGCGCATCCAATCCGGTTCGTTGCCGATAGGCGATTGACGCGCACAGCAGCGCGAATGCCACGTAGCCCGCCGACCACCCCAGCGCCTGGTGCCGGGTAGAAAGACGCGGCTCGAAAATAATCGGATACGACAGCAAAGCCAGAAGCGACCCGGCATTCGAGAGCGCGTAGAAACGGTACGGCCGCCCACCGGTTCGCCGCCGCACGTACCAGGCCTGGAGCAGCGGGCTGGTCGCCGAGAGCAGCAAGAAGGGCAGACCTACGGTGACGGTGAGCAGCCCCAGAATCCGCCACGCGGGATGGCCGTCGCCGATGGGTTTCCAGAAATCGCGGGGAATCACCGGCAGCAGAAACAGGCTCGCCGCAAGCAGCAGCTCGTGCGTCCACATCTGGCGCGCCGGACGCAGCCGCTGCACCAGCAAGTGCGCGTAGTAGCTTCCCAGGAGATAGGTCACCTGGAAAAACATCAAGCTGGTTGCCCACACGCCGGCCGCTCCGCCGAACCATGGCAAGATCATTTTCGCCAGCATGGGCTGGATCTGGAAAAGCAGAAACGCGCTGAGAAAAATGGTCGCCGCCCACAGCACAAGAATCCCTGCCGGGATTCTCTCGCGCGGCAAGTCGTCCGAGCCGTATGTAAGTAGAGGAGTGGCGTCGCTCATAATCGCCCGAACACTCTATCTGATTGTCGGGTTTGGCGCGACGCCATGAGACGGGGCTGGCCTTGGCGGAGGGCCAAACGGCGAGTGTCCGATATTGGGACGTCCCATTCCCGCAACCGGGGCATTCGGCTGGGCGTCTTGAGTCCCACTCGGTCTTAAGCTACATTGATGCAATGATTTAGAAGCATCTGGGGCTGGAAGCGGAACTGCCCTACTTATAGCTGGTGCTGACCGCCGGCGAAGGCGGGCGCACCAACATCATAGGATCAACGGGGATGGCTATTCTGGCCAACGAACTGAAAATCGAAGAGCGGCAGACCTTCACTGCGCGAGTGCTGATCGCGGACGACCAGCCGGACATCCTGGAGGCGCTGCGGCTGTTTCTGAAGACGCATGGGTACGTGATTGAGACGGCCAGCTCGCCCTCGGCGGTTCTGCGCGCGCTGGAATCGAATCAATACGATCTGGTGCTAATGGATTTGAACTATGCGCGCGACACTACCTCCGGACGCGAGGGACTGGATCTGCTGAGCGCTCTGCAGGGAATTGACTCGGCTCCGCCGGTGGTGGCAATGACCGGTTGGGCGACAGTAGGACTGGCGGTGGAAGCGATGCAGCACGGGGTGCGCGATTTCATCGAGAAGCCGTGGGCCAACGACCGGCTGCTCGAAATCGTGCGCACCCAAGTGGATCGTGGACGGCAGGAGCGCACTTCCCGCAGCGAGCAGCGGCTGGCCGCGCAGCTACGCGAAAAGCACGACAAAGAAGTGAATCGCCAGGCCGGCGAAATCGAAAAGGCGCGCTCGGTGCAAGTGGGCTTGCTGCCGCGGGAAATTCCGCAGTTCCCGGGAATCGAAATTTCTGGGGCCTGGCAGCCAGCGCGCGAAATGAGCGGCGATTATTTCGACGTACTGAAACTCGACGATCACCGCTTCGCGTTTTGCATTGCGGACGTAGCCGGGAAGGGAGTGGCTGCGGCGCTGTTGATGTCGAACTTGCAGGCCACGGTGCGCGGCCTGGCCGCGCCGGAGTCGGTCCCCGGCGAATTGTGCGCGCGGGCGAATGGGTTCGTCTGCCGCAATGTGGCCGCCGAATCGTTCATCACGTTTTTCTTCGGTATCTTCGATGCGCGCTCGCAACGCGCGCAATATTCGAACGCCGGCCATAATCCCCCAGTGCTGTTGCGGTCCGATGGCGGGTGCGAGCGGCTGACCGAAGGCGGCCCGCTGCTGGGTGTATTTCCGGAAGGAATCTACGCCACCACGGACGTCCAATTTGCACCGGGCGATCGCCTGGTGCTTTTCACCGACGGGGTTACCGAGGCGCAGGATGGCGCGGGAACGGAATTCGGAGACGAGCGGCTCATCGATATCCTGAGCGAATGCCGGGGGCGAAGCGGAATCGAGACCCAGGAAGAGGTGCTGCGCGCGGTGAAGGAATTCAGCGCGCGCGAGTTGCAGGATGACGCCACGCTGCTAGTCGTGGTTTGCACGCCGTAAGGACGGGCCGGCCTTCGCGGGCATACCCGGATGGCCAGACCGGGGAAATCCGCTAGGGCGGGCAAGATTTCAGGGAGAACACCGTGATCAAGATGGTGGACGTGGAGAAATCGTACGATTCAGGCGCAGGAAAAACCTGGGTGCTGCGGCGAATCAGCCTGGACATTCGCGAAGGCCAATTCATCACCATCATGGGGCCATCGGGCGCGGGAAAATCCACGCTGATGGGCATTCTGGGAATGCTGGACGGGATGTGGAATGGGGAATATTATCTGCTCGAGAATGCGGTTCACAAGCTGGACAACCGGCACCGCGTCGAGCTGCACAAAAAGTACATCGGATTCGTTTTCCAGCAATATCATCTGCTCGACAGCTTGACCGTCGCCGAAAATCTGGACCTGCCGCTTTCGTACCGCGATATCAAGAAAGCGGAGCGCGAAGGCCTGGTGGCCGACGCGTTGGATCGTTTTCAGATCGTCGGCAAAAAATCGCTGTTCCCGAACCAATTGTCCGGAGGGCAGCAACAATTGGTAGCCGTGGCCCGGGCGGTAATCGGCCACCCGAAATTGCTGCTGGCAGACGAGCCGACCGGAAGCCTGCATTCCAGCCAGGGAAAAATGATCATGGACCTGCTCAAGGGCCTGAACGATACCGGCACCACGATCATCCAGGTAACGCACAACGAAAATTGGGCGGCCTACGGCGATCGCATCATCAATCTGAAAGATGGATGGATCGTGGACGACAAGCACTAGCCCCCGGGTTCGCACGGCAGCGATCGACGCGGGTGGCGCAAGCGGAGATTTAAGCGGGCAGCGCAACGATGGAAACGCTCTGGAAAGATCTTCGTTATGGATGGCGGATGCTGGGCAATGCGCCCGGCTTCACTGCGGTTGCGGTGCTGACGCTGGCGCTGGGGATCGGGGCGAACTCGGCGATATTCAGCGTGGTCTACAGCACGCTATTGCGTCCGCTGCCGTTTCCGCATGCCGACCGGCTGCAGATGATTTGGGAGACCGATGCGAGCCTGGGGATCACCCGCGGCGCAACTTCCCCCGCGCAATTCCTCGATTGGAAGAGGCAAAACCGCTCCTTCGAAGAAATGTCCGTACTGCGCGCCTGGTTTTACACCATCACCGGCCGCAACGAACCCGAACAACTCTGGGGAATGGCCACCTCCGCAAATTTCTTTCACTTGCTGGGAGTGAAGCCGTTGGCCGGCCGCGATTTTCTTCCGGAAGAAGAAACGCTGGGCCGCAACCAAGTGGTGATTCTGAGTTACGGGATATGGCAGCGCCGGTTTGCCGGCGACCGGGTAATTCTGGGCCGGAGGATGGAGATCGACGAGAAGCCTTACACCGTGGTAGGAATTCTGCCGCAGGGTTTCTCCCTATTCGGCACCAGCCGTCAATTCGATTTGTGGACGCCGATTGCTTTCGATCCGGCGCGGATGAATCGTGACGACCATTCGGTGGTGGTATTTGGGCGCCTGAAGCCCAACGTGAGCAGCGATCAGGCGCAGGCGGAAATGCAAACGATCATGCAGGGTCTGAATCGTCAGTACCCGGACACGGATACCAGTGGAATCCGCGTTTTGCCGATGCAGGACGAGCCGGTACGCGACATTCGCCCGGCGCTGATCCTGCTGGTCTGCGCGGTGGGGTTTGTGCTGCTGATTGCCTGCGTCAACGTGGCCAATCTGCTGCTGGCCCGATCGGCTACGCGCAGCCGGGAGATCGCCATCCGCGCGGCGTTGGGAGCGGGACAGTGGCGCATCGTCCGCCAATTGCTTACCGAGAGCATGTTGCTGGCGCTTGCGGGCGGCGCGGTGGGGTTGCTGCTGGCGGAGGGAGGGCTGCGGCTGCTGCACGTGATTCTGCCGCCAGTCGGGGGGGTAGGTGAGCTTCCGCGGATGAACGAAATAGGGCTGCATCCGGTGGTGGTGGGATTCACGTTGTCGATTTGCTGCATTACCGGCGTAGTTTTCGGTCTGGCGCCGGCGATCCAGATTGCCCACACCAGCATGAGCGAGACCTTGAAAGAAGGTTCGCGAGGCAGCACCGGAGCGCGTCGCGGGCGCTTCGTCAGCGCCGCGCTGGTGGTTTCGGAAATCGGACTTTCTTTGCTGCTGCTGGTGGGGGCGGGCCTGCTCGTGCGCAGTTTTGCGAGGCGGATGAACGAACAAATCGGCTTTCGCCCCAAGCATCTCTTGACCATGCAGCTACTGCTGCCGGTGGCGCGCTACCCCGACGGACAGCCGGTGGTTAATTTCTACGGACAGGCGCTGGAGCGCGTCCGAGCGCTTCCGGGAGTGGATTCGGTAACCGCTGCCAATTTTCTGCCGATGAGCGGGTGGTCGGATGTATGCGACTTCGATGTGCGAGGACGGGCGGCGCAACCGCCCGGCAAGGAATTCGCCAGCCACTATACGGTGGTCGATTGGCAATACGTTCGGACCATGGGATTGACGCTCAAGGAAGGCCGTGATTTTTCGTCGGCGGACGGACCCGGTACCCAAGGCGTGGTGATCGTTAACGAGTCGTTGGCGCGGCAATATTGGCCGTTGCAGGATCCGGTCGGCCAGGAAATTCGCGTGCACATCGCGCCGTCGGGAGCGCCGTGGAAGCCCGAGCCGCGCGCTACCTGGTTGCGGGTGATCGGGGTGGTAGGCGGCATCCGCGATTGGTCGTGGAGCGAGCAGATCCTGGATGAAATGTATCTTCCGTCTACCCAGAATCCATCCCGCCTGATGCGGCTGGTGGTGCGAAGCAGCGCGGATCCCACCGCCATGACCAAGGCGATCCGCGGAGCGCTGGTCGACCTGGACTCGAACCAGCCAATCTCCGAAATCAAGACCATGGATCAACTGGTGGACTCCGCGTTGGCCCGGCGCCGGCTGAGCATGATACTGCTGGCGATCTTTGCCGGTTTCGCCACGCTGCTGGCGGGCATTGGAATCTATGGAGTGATGTCGTTTGCGGTGAGCCAGCGCAGCCACGAAATCGGGATTCGCCTGGCGCTGGGCGCGCAGCCCCGCAACGTGGTGAACATGATCGTCGGCGAGGGCATGTTGCTCTCGATGGTGGGGGTGCTGCTGGGATTCATTGCCTCGGTGTTGAGCATGCGGGCGATCCGTAGTCTGCTTTACGGGATAAGTACACTCGATCCGGTCACGTTTGTTGGGGTTGCGTTTTTTCTGGCGGCGGTGGCGTTTGCGTCTTGTTATTTCCCGGCGCGGCGCGCCACCAAAGTGGATCCGATCAGAGCCATGCGCAGCGAGAACTGAAACTTGCCGGTGGTTCGGACGTCTAGGTTAGCGCGGACCTCCAGTATGAAGGCTGTGGTGTTGCAGGATAGTTGACCCTCAGGAGATGTTTGGCCATGTTGAGCCCTCAAAATCGAGTGCGCATTCTCGTCGCGGACGACCAGCCGGACATTCGGGAGGCCTTGCGCTTGCTGTTCAAGGCGGAGGGCTACGAAACCGAGACGGTGGGCTCCCCGGCGGCGATGCTGTCGGCGCTGGAGACGCGGGAATTCGATGCGGCGCTGATCGACTTGAACTACGCGCGCGACACCACTTCCGGGCAGGAAGGGCTGGACCTGCTCTCGAATATCCGCGCGAAAGACAGCACACTGCCGATCGTGGTGATGACTGCGTGGGGCAGCCTGGAGCTGGCGGTGGAAGCGATGCGCCGGGGCGCCAAGGATTTCATCCAGAAGCCGTGGGAGAATGCGCGGTTGCTCTCGATCCTGAAAAATCAGATAGAACTGGCGCACGCGCTGCGGCGCAGCCAGCGGCTGGAAGCCGAAAATCGTCTGCTGCGCGCCGATGGCCGCCCGCCGATGATCGCCGATTCGCCGGCCATGCAGCCGGTGAAGGACATGATCGCGCGGGTCGGTCCGTCGGACGCGAATGTGCTGATCACCGGCGAGCACGGTTCGGGCAAAGAGGTGGTGGCGCGAACGCTGCAAGCGCTTTCGCCGCGGGTGGGACGGCCATTCGTAACGGTCAACGCCGGAGGTTTGCCGGAAGGGGTATTCGAAAGCGAACTATTTGGCCATGTGAAAGGGGCGTTCACCGACGCCCGCGCCGATCGGGTGGGACGGTTCGAGCTGGCGGACGGCGGAACGTTATTCCTGGATGAAATTGCCAACGTGCCGTTGAACTTGCAGGCCAAGCTGCTGCGGGTGCTGGAAATCGGCGAACTGGAGCGGGTGGGGTCGTCGGCTACGCGCCGGGTGAATGTGCGCATCCTCTCGGCGACCAACGCGGACGTACAGGCGGAAGTAGCTGCAGGCCGTTTCCGCGAGGATCTTCTGTTTCGGCTGAACACCATCGAGATTCATTTGCCGCCGCTGCGGCAGCGCAAAGAAGATATTCCACTGCTGGCTTTGCATTTCTTGCGGCAATCCGCGCAGCGTTACCGCAAACAGCTGCAGGGCTTCGATCCGGTGGCGCTGCAGTTGCTGCTCGATCATCCGTGGCCCGGGAACGTGCGCGAGCTGGATCACGCGGTGGAGCGCGCGGTGCTGCTGGCGGAGGGCGAGCAGGTGCGGGCCAGCGATTTGGGTCTGCGCCAGGTGCCGCAATCGGCCCACCGGCTGGAAGAAATGGGCCTGGAAGACGTGGAGCGGATACTGATCCAAAAAGCTCTCTCGCGGTATGCCGGAAACGTCAGCCACGCGAGCAACGCCCTGGGCTTGAGCCGCAGCGCGCTGTACCGGCGGCTGCAAAAATACAGCCTTTGAAACACCTTCCTTACGAGCGTCGCATCCTGTTGTTCTCACTGGCGGCGGGCTTTGGGGGCACCACCGTCGCGCTGATCCTGTTGTGGTTTGGCGGCTACTCCTCGCGGCTGGAATGGACCTTGACGATCCTGATCGTGACGCTGTGGCTTAGCTTCGCGTTCAGCGCCCAGGGCCGGGTGGTGTTTCCGCTGCGCACGCTCTCGAATTTGCTGGCGGCGCTGCGCGAGGGCGATTTTTCGATTCGCGCGCGCGGTGCGAATTATGATGATGCGCTGGGCGAGGTGCTGCGCGAGGTAAACGCACTCGGCGAAACGCTGCGCCAGCAGCGCTTGGGAGCGATGGAAGCGACGGCGCTGCTGCGCAAGGTGATGGAGGAAATCGACGTCGCGGTGTTTGCGTTCGATGGATCGGGGAGGCTGCGGCTGGTGGACCGCGCCGGAGAGCGGCTGCTCGATCAATCCCGCGACGTGTTGCTGGGCCGCACGGCGGCGGAGCTTGGTTTGCAGGAGTGCCTGGAGACGGAAGGCCCGCGGATTTCGCAGATTGCCTTCCCCGGAAAATCAGGCCGCTGGGAAATCCATCGCGGCAGTTTTCGAGAGGGCGGGCTGCCGCATCAATTGCTGGTGATCACCGATCTGAGCGACGCGCTGCGGGAAGAAGAGCGCAAGGCCTGGCAGCGGCTGATTCGGGTGATGGGCCACGAGCTGAATAATTCTTTGGCGCCGATGAAATCCATCGCCGAAAACCTGGGTTCGATTCTGCGCCGGCCGCAGCGCCCGCAGGACTGGGAAGAAGATATGCGCAGCGGGTTGGGAATCATCGCGTCGCGCACTGACGGCTTGGCGCGGTTTATGAATGCGTACGCGCGGCTGGCGAAGCTTCCTCCGCCGGTGATGGGACCGGTGGTAGTGAGCGAATGGATTCGACGGGTGGTGGGACTGGAAGCGCGCGCGGAGGTACGGCTGGTGTCCGGGCCGGAAATTCAGATTCAGGCGGATGCGGACCAGCTCGACCAGTTGTTGATTAATCTGCTGCGCAATGCGGTGGACGCTGCGCTGGAAACCGGTGGAGGCGTATACGTCGGGTGGCGCAGCGACGATCGGTTCGTCGAAGTGTGGGTGCGCGATGAGGGGCCCGGAATTCCCAACCCGGGGAACCTGTTTGTGCCGTTTTTTACTACCAAGCCTGGGGGATCGGGGATCGGGTTGGTGCTTTGCCGGCAGATCGCTGAGGCGCACGGCGGGACGCTGGCGCTGGAGAATTTAGCGAGCCCGCAGGGATCTGAGGCAAAACTGCGGTTGCCGGTTTGAGTGGGATCGGGGACGCGATGACCAGAGATCGCCGACGCGTTGCTGCAGATTCACCACCAGCCAATCTGTACCCATATAGATCGTTTAAATTGTAATGTGCCCTTATATGGGTCGGCGGGGGATGACCAATATCACATCACGAGTGGCGGGGCTACGAACCGTTGCTGGATATCCAAGAGAGAACCTACGCGCGATGTTGGCGCGAACATCAAGCGATGATGATCAGAGGTTGGCGACGCGCTGCTGCAGGGTGCGGGTGATTTCTTCCGGGGTGTCCTCGGGGGTGAATTGGATCGGGGGGCCGAAGGTTACGTGGATCTGGCCGGGGAGGGCGGTTTTTCTTCCGGCTTGGCGGAGCTCGAACAGGCCGTCGATGCGCATGGGCACCACCGGGATTCCCAGGCGCGAGACTAGCAGGCCCACGCCTACGCGGAACGGGGCGATCTTTCCGTCCTGGGTGGTGGCGCCTTCGGGGAATAGCAGAATGCTCGAACCGCCGTCGGCTAGCTCGCCGGCGAACGAGAAGCTTTGGCGGAAGCCGGTGCGCTGGGGGAGCGAGAAGACGTTCATCAACGCGGCGACCAGTAGATATTGGATTTGTTGGTAGAGGCGAACGAAAATATTTGCGCCCGCGCCTGGGTGGCGCATCGATCGCAGTCTTTCGCCGCCCATGGCGATGGCCATGCGCCGCCGGAAACGGGCTGGGAGCGCGGGCAGCAGGATTCCAGCGTCAATCGGTGTGACGTGGTTGGAAATGAAAAGCGCGGGGCCAGCCAGACCGCGCAGGTTTTCTCGTCCAATGACACGCGGCCAACCCAAGATCAGCGCGGCCGGGCACATGAGCAGGTAGTAGGCGGCTTCGCGGATCCAAGGCACCGGCCAACAGCGCGGCCAGCGCGGAAAGGGATACGCCGTCGTTGCGGTGGCGGGCTGGCGCAGCAGGGACTCCAGTTCGCCGACGGTGGTCGCCTCGGCCACACTGGACTCGTTCAAATCGACCTGATAGCGATCTTCCAGAATGCTGAGCAGCTCGACGCGTTCGAGCGAAGAGAGATTTAGGTCCGCGCCGAGATGCGCGTGCGAAGAGATCGGCGCGCCGCCGGCGTGGGTCCGGCGGGCAAGCCATTGCGCCAGGACGTCGCTCGGGCCGCGATCGACAGCGGCGCCCGGCTGGCGCGCGATTTCCGTTTCGACCGCCGCGCGAATCTGGGGAAGCAGCGGTTTCTGCGTGGGCGTGCGCGGGAAATCTTCGCCACTCCACACCTGCCAGCGGCGGATTTGCTGAAACGAGGCGAGAGTTTGATTTGCCTTGTCCACCACGGCGGCCGCATTTGCCACCGGATTGCGAAGCAGCAGCACCGCGAAGGGCTCAGAGTTGCCGTCGCGGTCGATGCCGATCACCACGCAGTCGCGCACTTCCGGCTGGCGCTTCAGGGCCGCCTCCAAATCTTCGGGATAAATATTCATCCCCTCCGGCGTCACGATCACGTTCTTGCGGCGGCCCTTGAAGAAAAGATTTCCCGCGGCATCCATTTCGCCGCGATCGCCGGTGCGAAACCATCCGTCGTCACCGGCTACGCCCTCCTCACGCTGGAGCGAATCGGCCTGGGAATAGCCCGACGCGATGCTTTCGCCGCGCACCAGAATTTCTCCGTCGGCGCTGAGTTTTAATTCGCGGCCGGGCAATGTCTTTCCGATTGAGCCTCGGCCGGGGTGAAATGGATCGTTCAAGCTCACCATGGAAGTGGTCTCAGTGAGGCCATAGCCCTGAATCACCGCGTAGCCCACGCGATTCCAGAATTCTTCGGCGCGCTGCGGCAGGGCGGCCCCGCCCGAAACGATGGCCCAGAACCTCCAGCCGAGTTGGCGGTGAATGCGGCGGAAGATCCACCAGCGCATCAGGAAATGGCGATGCTCGGATGTGCGGAATTTCTGGCGGAAGCGTTGCAGCTCGCCCGCGGATTCCAGGTCGCGCTCCACTTTGTCGCGCAGGGACTCGATGATTCGCGGGACGGTGGCGAGCACATTGATCTTTTCCCGGCGAATGGTTTGCACCACGTCGCCGGGGCGCAGGGAATCGAGAAACACAGCGGTGGCGCCGAGGATCTGCGGGATGAAAATGCCCAGCATCTGGCCGAATACATGGCTGAGCGGCAGCAAATTCAAAATGCGCAGAGGATGGATCCAACGTTCATGCCGGCGGTACTTCTGAAAGCCTGCTTCGATCGGTTCGAGATTGGCGAGCAGGTTGCCGTGGGTCAAGATTACGCCGCGAGGCTCGGCGGTGGTTCCGGAAGTGAACACGATTTCGACTACGTCGGTTCGCTGGAAAGATCGGACCGGAGTCAAACCCGCGCCGGGGCTAGGGCTCGCTGGCAGCGTCCGCAAGTCTTCGAAGAGCATGGACGCAGCCCCACGTGCGATCTGGCCGGATGGGCGAGAGGCGACCACCAACTGTACGTTGGTCTGCTTCGCCACCCGCGCCGCGAATTCCGGGGTGGCGATGGCGTCCATGGGCACAGCTACCACACCGCGCGCGACGCAGCCGAGAAAGGCGGCCACCCATTCGCCGGAATTTTCTCCCCACAGCACTACGCGGCTGCCAGGTTCGACTTTTCGGCGCTCGAGCTCGGCTGCGAATCGCCGCGCTGTTTCGATCAAATGGGCGAAGGTCCAGTGCTCCACGCGATATCCGCGACGATATGCGATCGCGATGTCGGAGGCCGACCGAGATTCCGGCTGAAAGTATTCGAGGACCGAGTGGCGTGGCATCGCTTCCGAGTGTCGCTCATCAGCGCGCGTATTGAAAATATTTGTGGCACTTGGGGAAGTGTCACAGCGGGCAGGTGGGGCGAGGACCGGCGAAGCGAACTTAAAGAGCGTAGTGCAAAAAAAAGGCGCCGAGCGTTATGCCCGGCGCCGGAGAGCAGAGATCTTGGTTACGGTTGGGGTTACTGTTGGGGTTGCGATTGTTGCTGCGGTTGAGTCTGGTTCGCCACGTCGTTGTCCTTGGGAGGCGCTGCTGGCGCGGCCGTTTGTGGCGCCGGGTCAGTCGAGCCTGTTGACGCATTCGGGGCGGCCGCGGGCGGGTCTCCAGCAGGTGTAGAAGGCGCTGCTGACGACGTCGGATTCGGGTTGGCCGGTGTGGTTGCCGCAGGAGTGGTTGGCGGCGGTGGCGCGGCTTCAGTGGGCGGAGCATAGCGGGTGAGGTAAGGCATGAACGGCGTCACCTCAAACGGCATCTTCTCCCGCGCCGATAGCAGTGCGACCGGCTTGGCCTTCAGCAATTCGATTCGATCGGAGTAAGGATCCAGTTTCAAGCGGGCGCCCAGGGGCAGTGCGGCAATCTGGTCCAGCTTGGTCGGTTGAATTTTGGGAGCAGAATTCTGGATCGGGCTGATCCCCAGCGGGACGCTATGGCCCAACCTCGGGCTGATCAAAGCGGTGAGGCTCTTGGAAGATTCATCGAGCTGCTTCATGAAGAGACCGGCGCTTTGCAGCTTGTCCTTGTAGATCGAATTCTTGAGGAACACGACGGCGCGCTTGTTGGCGTCTTCGAGGTCCGCCTGGCTCTCGTTGAACGAAAAGTGACGCATGGCTTCGACGGTGGGAACGATGGTCTCGTCGTTGAAGCCCCAGCGATCGGTGTCATTCTTTAGTTTCATCAAGTCGGCCAAGTCCTGGGCCAGCATCACCGCCAGACTGGCTTCATCGGGCAGGGTGTCTAGCAGGCCGCGGCTGAGAACGATGGTGTGACCGATGGTGAACGATTCGAGAGTGGAGGTGAGCAAGGTGCGGCAATGGACTTCCGGCTCGATGTCGAGGTTGTTGCCGACCTCGATGTTGTTGACCACCGCTTCCATCACCTTGTCCATGTCGTTATGCGGCGCGACCAAGCCGGAGCGCTGCAGGCGCTCCAGTACGTTATTTTCGGCTTGTTCTTGCCACTCGCGTTCGGCTTCGATCGGACCGGGATCCGAGGCGCCGGTGGCGGTATCCTGCACGCCGGCGGTTTCCACCTTCATCTCGGTAAAGTCTGTTTCGCGGCCCGCGTTCTTCATGTTGTAGCCCCACAGGCGGGTCTGCGCGCGGAACTTGGTGTGGGTGCCGTTGGCGCCGTAAGGATCCGTCTGCTGGGTGAAGATGTAAGAGGGCAGCCAAACATTCGGCAGCGAATTCACTCTCCAGCTATCGAAGTGGATGGCGCGATCGGTCATGCCGGCGGTTTCGGCGTAAATGCCGTTGAAGCGGACGATGGCGTAGTTCTGATCTTCCGCCCAGATGCGGCCCTTGAAGCGGCCACGGGCTTTGCGGTCTTTGCTGATGGGCACGACGTCGAAAACCAGGCAGCGCACTTCGCCGAGGAATTCACGGCGGATATAGTCAAAGCGGTATTCCTGGCGATTGAAGCCCTTGGTGTCGATATAAATCATCTGCAGGAAGCCTTCGGGCACCCATCCAGGGCTGAAGAGATCGTCGACCCGTCCGATGGGATTGAAGGTTTCCTTCAGGGTGCGGCGCTTGGAGATCAGCGAGTTGTCGACGATGCCCTTGGCCAGATTGGCTTGACCGATGAAGTAGTGGTCGCGAAAGGGCGTGGTGCCGACCACATCGTCCGGCCGCATCTCTTGAATGTAGGTTTCAATGAGAGGGGTGTAGCGGCGAATGGTGGTAACTTCAAGCCGCTCGCGCGCCACGATGCGATTGACCGCATCGTTCATCGCGGGCGACTGTTGACTCTGGGGCGCTGCTGCGGCTGACTTTCGGCCCTGCGCCAGCAAAAGCCCTGGCATCGACGCGGCCATAGCCGCAAGCAATACGAATCTCTTCCTTAACCCCATAACATCCCCCTTCGCACGCTTGCCGGACCGCTTCCGAGGTCTCAGTAGGCGAGTTCAAATAGAATATGGACGACCGCCTGAGAATCCACCGGCTGTCCGTCTGCTGTCTTTGCTGGCTTGAAGCGGATCTGGCGTGCGGCAGCCATCGCGGATTCGTCCAGGCCATGCCCCAGCCCTTTGACGACCCGCTCGACCTGCACCTGACCCGATGCGGTGAACGTCACAGCAATTAGAACGTCACCTTCAATCTTTAGATTACGCGCATCGTCGGTATAAGCGGGACGCGGTTTATAGGTAATTTCCACCGCAGTAGCTACCGGAGAAGCTAACGCCTGTTGGGCCTTCTGGGTTGGCGCCGCAGCGGTCTGCGTGAAGCCGCTCGATTCCACTACTTTCTTGCCCCCACCGCCGCCGCCCACTGCGCCGGTTCCCACACCGTTTCCAAACCCGCCGCTGGATACCACGCCACGCGATCCTTTAGTACCGCCGGTGCCGTTACCATATCCCGGCCCGGGAGGCAGATCGAAAGCACCCAGATGGTTGATGTTCGCTGCGTGGCCGGAATTGCTGGTTGCTGGAACGCCATTCGGATCGCCGAATCCACCGGTTTGCACCAGTTCACGCGGCTTCTTCAAGGTCGGAATCGCGGAACTGCCCGTGCCCACATTGCCCGGCGTCAACGTCGGCGGCATCGCCTTCGCTACTTCGGGAGCGTCGGGAGCCGCGGTGTTTCTCTTTGCGGTTGCCGGCTTGGTGATCGGAGACGTAAATACCGGCGTCTGGATGCGCGGCTTCGGCGGCACCACGATTGCCGGCTTGGGGATTTCTTTGGCCACCTCTACCTTGGGAATGATCTTCTCCACCGGTTTGGGCGGCTGCGGTTTGAACGGAGTAACCGGCGGCGCCTCGATGGGCATGCTCCAGTACTTGCGCGCCAGGGACATCTTGTCGGGTATGAGCAAGGGGATGACGATCAGCAGAAACAGCACGATCATCTCGATCAGGAAGCCCGCGCCAAAACGGCCGAGGCGGGATTCACCCTCCGGCAACATGTGGAACGGAGCCGGATCGCTGCCCAAAGTCATACTGCTGCGGGTCGGCGGGCGGAACGAGGAACCGCCATTGCCGCCGCTTCCGGCCGCGCGTGGGGGATCCTGTCTCAAAAGTGAGAACGGGGTGGAGCTGACTCGCGAATCCATGTTTTCTCCCAAGATCTTTTCGGGCCTCTCCCCTGGCGCATTCGCGGGCAAATGCCGACCTACCAGAAGTACCCGAATCTGAAGTTGGGGTGAATAGACCCGAGGTACTATTCTACCCCCAAGTTGTTGAAACCGTTAACGCAATCACATTGAGACAGCTATAGTACCATACCTAGCTTGGCTACAGATGTTCACTTGGACGCTCGAACACACACTACCGGCAAAAGCCCCAAAGGGAAACCTGCAGACAGCTAAGAGCAACTGGTGTGCCAATGGCTCATGGTCTGGGTATAGGACCAATAGGGTCGAAATCGGGCTTACCGGCATTACCCGTCACTTCGCCGCCTGGCCCTTCGCTATCGGAAACGAGGGTCCAAGCAACTGGTCCCAGGGGGGGTGAGGCCCCGGGCTTGGGGGGATTCTAGCGCGCTCTAAATGGGCCCTGAGTGAATCTGCAACACATAAGTACGAGGCAGGCAATCAGCCACGAGTTGCATGACCTGTGGAGGCTTGAAAACCTGAGGATGAACAGGGAGGAATGTGGCCGCCGGGGAGACTGTAAGTCCCCTAGATTGCGACCCCAGTTTGGCGGACGGAAGGGCTCCGGCTGGGGGCCCTGTGGAAAACTCTTGCCACTTTATTGCACATTTTAGCACCCAGGGTTCTCACGAGTTCCCCTTGGTTCCAATGGCCGGGACCGGCAAAGAAAAAGGGCACGGCCTGACTTGCGACCGTGCCCTTGACCCACTCCGACATTGCCTGGCGGTTACTGCTGAGGTTCGACCACCACGTAATGCGTGGTTCCCCCACGATTGACCAACAGCAATACGGATTGCTTCCCGGCGGACTCCATGGCCCGGCGGTACTCTTCAACGTTGTTTACATTTTTATGGTTGACTTCCTGAATCACGTCGCCGCGATCCAGGCCCGCGGCCGCAGCCGCGCTGGAACCATCTGCCGAAGTGACCACTACGCCCTTGGTGGACGGTGGAACATTCAGTTCGCCGGCCAGGTCGGGGGTGAGAGTTTGCACTTCGAGGCCGTCGAGAACGGCGGTGCCTTTCTCGGTGGCGTCCGATTCGCCCAATTTTTCGGGCATTTCACCGAGAGTGGCCTTGACGTCCTCCGCCTTGCCATCGCGGAAAATCTTGAGGGAAACCTGGGATCCGGGAGCCATCGCAGCTACGTGGACCTGCAAGACGTTCACCGCGTCGATCGGCTGCCCATCGATTTCCTGAACGACGTCTCCGCGCTTCAGTCCGGCCTTGGCCGCCGGTCCGCCGGCAGTGACGTCTTCGATCAGCGCGCCACCACCCTGTTTCAAGCCAAACTGCGCGGCCAATTCAGGGGAGAGTTCGCCGATGGCGATGCCCAGATAGCCGCGAACCACGTGGCCGTGGGTGACGATCTGGTCCATCACGGAGTGAGCGAGGTCCACTGGAATTGCAAAGCCTACGCCCTGATTACCGCCGCCACCGTTGGTGAGAATGGCGGTGTTGATGCCGATCAGATTGCCGTGAACGTCCAAAAGCGCGCCGCCGGAATTGCCGGGATTGATCGCGGCGTCGGTCTGAATGAAGTCCTCGATTCCACCGCGCTCGATCGCCAGGTTACCGCGGCCCATGGCGCTGACGATGCCCATGGTGGCGGTCTCGCCGACGTCAAAAGGATTGCCAATGGCGAAGACCACGTCGCCCACCTGGAGGCGAGCAGAATCGCCAAAGGTGACCGCGGGCAAACTGTGAGCATTGATCTTGAGTACTGCCAGATCGGTTCGCGGATCGGTGCCCACGATCTTGGCGGGAAATTCGCGCTTGTCGTTCAAATAGACGCGCACGTCGGTGGCGCCGTCGACCACGTGATTGTTGGTGAGGATGTAGCCTTCACCATTCACGATTACGCCGGAGCCCAGACTGTGCTCGTGCTGATCCTGCGGTTGCTGTTGATGCGGATTCTGTCCGAAAAACTGACGGAACATAGGATCCTGCATGAAAGGCGAGATCACGCCTTCCTGGTCCGACGCCTTCACCAGCTTGGACGACTTGATATTGACCACCGCCGGCAACGCTGGTTTGATGACCGAAGAGAATCCGTTAGCAAAACTACCGAGATTGACTGGAGCGATATCTTTCGCGACGGTTACCGGAACCTTTTCCGCTCCGAGAACACTCCGCCCGCTCCACGATTTAACACCCAGGCCGAACGCCATGCCCCCAACCAAAGCCACCGCCAGGGCCACGACGGCTGCCTTGCGATTGACTTGAACGATACTACTCATTTTTGTCTCTCCTTTTTCTACGGCTACCTGCCGGTATGCGCGGGCAGCACTACACCTCATATTTTGCGGCGTGAAAACCGAATCGCGCTGACGCCGCTTCGGTTGGTACTACTCTGCAGCCATTAGACGCTGGATTCACCAGCGTAAGGTGCAAATATCTTCGAGGTGTGGTGCCACTGTTCCCGCGCTGTACTTGCCTCACTCATAAGATGCAGACGGACCGAGTTGAGTTGGGTGAGCAGCATATTCCAAAACCCGGATTTTTTATACTAGAAGAAAATACGTGTTTCGTAACGAACATGGCGCAACAGCCTGATTTTCAACTGATTAATCGCGCGATGAAAAATGCTACCGCTGCGGCGAGGCCGCCCACCAGAACGGTCTGCAAAGCTCCGCGCAACGGCGCCAGCCCAGTATAGTGCCCTTTGATGTAGCCAAAAACGAAGAGCGCCAGGATGGTTACGCCGATCGAAACATATAGAGCCGGGCGGGTATGGTTCATGCACATATACGGCGCCAGAGGAATCAGTCCGCCGGCGACGTAGGATCCGGCGATGGTCGCGGCACTGCGGCCGGCGCGCGCGGGGTCGGGTTCTTCCAGGCCCAGCTCGAAACGCATCATGAACTCCACCCATCGATTTTGGTCCGAGCAGATGGCGGACACCACCGGAGCGAGATGCTGTTCGGAAAGACCGTAGCCACGAAACACCTTGGCGACCTCTTCTTCCTCCATGTGGGGGATTTCTTCGGTCTCGCGGAATTCCCGGATTTTTTCGGAGGCGTAGTGCTCGGCGTCGGTGCGCGCGGCGAGATAGCCGCCCAAACCCATGGCGATTGAGCCCGCCGCGATTTCCGCGAGGCCGGCGGTGACAATGATGCCGCTGGCGGCGACCGCGCCGGTGAGTCCGGCGGCCAGGGCAAACGGAACCGTCAAACCGTCGGACATCCCGATGACGATATCGCGGACGGTAGCGCTGGCGGTGAAGTGGGATTCTTCGTGGTGGTGATGATCGTGGTGATCATCGTGAGTGTGGGCGGTGGCCATTTCGTTTCCCCCGGGGGCGCGTGCCGAAAATCAAACCAGGTTCCTCTCGGGCGGCTGCGCGAGTATAATTATGAAGCAAGACTTACGTAAGGAGAAAATCATAATGACAACACCGACAGCAGGGGCAGGGGCAGCGGCGCAAGGGGCTTTCGTGGTACCGGCGCTACCGTATTCTTTCGACGCACTCGAACCATATATCGACGCCAAGACGATGGAAATCCATCACGACAAACATCACGGCGCGTACGTCACCAACCTGAACAAGGCGCTCGAAGGCCAACCGGATTTGCAGAAGCTCCCGATCGAGGAGTTGATCGCTCATTTGGATCGCGTGCCGGAGAACATCCGAACCGCGGTGCGCAATAACGGGGGCGGCCACCTGAATCATTCGATGTTCTGGAAGATCATGAAGAAGGGCGGAGGCGGAGAACCGAAGGGCGAAGTGGCGGATGCGATTACGGCCGCTTTTGGCAGCTTTGCCGATTTCAAGACCAAGGTCAACCAAGCCGCTACCACGCGATTCGGATCCGGATGGGCGTGGGTGCTGTTTCGCAACGGCAAGCTGGCGATCGAGTCCACCGCCAATCAGGACAACCCCATCAGCGACGGCGGGAAGGCGGTCCTGGGTGTGGACGTGTGGGAACACGCGTACTACCTGAAATATCAGAATCGGCGTCCGGACTACCTGGAGGCCTGGTGGAACGTGGTGAACTGGGATCAGATCACCGAGAACTTCCAACACGCGAAGAAGTAGGCAAGCCGAATCCAGTTCGGTGACATTTGAGAATCCGTTCCGGAAGTTTCGGAACGGATTCTTTTTTTTGTCTAGTGCGCCCAGATCCTGGCGGGATCGCTTTCGTAGGGATATACATGGACCATCCAGCCGAACACGACGGCGTGCCAGCGTCCTTCGACTTGTTTGCAAGCCTCTTCGGTGGTGATCGAGCCGCGAAGACCAAACTTGGTCCAATCCGCTTGCGGCGCCTGGCCTTTCGGCGGCAGGCACAAGTTCACGTGCTGATGCCACTCGGTGACGCTGAGCGGCACTCGCTCGTTGAGCTGCGCTTCGCTGAAGCGCCGGGGCGCGGTGTACATCGCGCCTTCCAGTTGGTAGCCGTCGGCAGTCTTTTTGTAGAGCAGCGAAGTGGGGTGCTGCGGATCGAATTTGAACGCCGCCTCAAACGCGTAGCTGTAATTGGTGAAGTGATAGTGCTCTTGAGGGAGGTCGGGCAAGAAGATGTGAAAGCCCTCGTCCAACGCCACATGGTAATCCTTGTACTTTTCGATGGCCGGGCGCAGTGCCGCCAGGATCTCGTCGGCTCGTTTTTGGTCGGCGGCATTGGGCGGTCGCGGCGTGGTCATGAACATGTGGCCGTTCATTTCCATGTGCATGTCCGACATGGCGGAATTGGCCTGTGCCGATGCCGGGGAGGGGTCAGAGGGATTTGGCGCACTTGGCATGTCCATGCCCGGCATGTCGGACGGCTTCTGGCTCTGCGGAGCGCTATTGGGCGCGCTTTGCGGCTGCGCGAACGTAAGTGCGGCGAAAGCGCCGAAACAAAACAGCGCGGCGACCACGAGCGGCGAGCGGGACCGAGAGATCATCAGCGTTTCTCCTCGTTGCTATTTCTCAGCACTATCTCGGATTGGCATCTGCATCTAGTGGATATAACGCGCGGCCAGGGAATAAGTTTCACAGCGGTACACTCGGGAGGGTTATCTGTAGTCGGCACACACACTTTCAGCGGTTGCAGTCTGGAAAGCGACGCCTTAAGGTAAGAGCTGAGAATAGATTCCGTTCTCTGAAATGGAGTTGCTGTGGCGAGAGTGATTCGCATCGTGCAGTACGGCGTAGGCCCTATCGGCGCTTCCATCCTGCGCCTGGTCCGCAAGAAGAAGTCCGTCCAGATTGTTGGTGCGATCGATCGCGATCCCTTGAAAGTGGGCAGAGACTTGGGCGAAGTGGTGGGCGCGCACGACGCGCCGTGGGGCGTGAAGGTGTCCGCGGACGCGGCGAAGACGCTGACCGGATCGGTGGACGTGGTGCTGCATTCGACGTCTTCCTACCTGAAGGATGTGGTGGAGCAATTGTTGGCGTGCGTGAACGCCGGCTGCTGCGTGATCTCGACTTGTGAGGAATTGGCCTACCCGTTTCGCAAGTCTCCGCCGCTGGCCGATAAGCTGGACAAGGCCGCCAAGCGTGAAGGTGTGGCGCTGGTGGGCATCGGAGTAAATCCCGGATTCGTGATGGATAAGCTGGTGCTGACGCTGGCGGCGATATCGCAACGCGTGGATTCGGTGAAGGTGCAGCGAATCGTGGACGCGTCCCGGCGGCGTGAGCCGCTGCAAAGAAAGATCGGCGCGGGAATGACGGTGGAAGAATTTTCCGAAAAGACCGCTGCGGGGGTGATCAAGCATCACGGTTTGCCGGAATCGGTGGCGATGATCGCCGACGGGCTGGGCATTCCGGTGGATACCATTACCGAGACGATCGAGCCGATGATCGCGCAGGAAAATATCACCACGGAATTCCTGGAAGTGCCCGCGGGCCGTGCGGCCGGGGTCCATCAAATCGCGCGAGGGTTCTCGCTGGGCCGGGAAAAGATTATTCTGGAGTTGAAGATGTACGTGGGCGCAAAAGACCCGGCGGATAAGATCGAGTTGACCGGCGAGCCCAACGTTTCGATGATCATTCCGGGCGGAACGCACGGAGACATTGCCACGGCCGCGGTGGTGGTCAACGCGATTCCGCTGATCGTGGCGGCGAATGCCGGGTTGGTCACTTCGCGGGATTTGCCGCTGAGCTTTTTCTCGTCCGAAACATCCCCGGACTGAAGCGGACAGTTTCGAATCCCGGGTGCGAATCCGGGTGCGCGACGCGTTACCGGCATCGGAGCTACTGGCATTAACGCTATTGAAATCAGCGTGATACGCCGCAGCTGCAAAAATCGCTTTTGATTCGGCATTAGTTGGTGGATGCTGTACGCATCGGCGACAGGCCGGCCGGAGCGCGCAGAACTCAGGGGTGGGCGCGAGCTTCGTGAACTGCCAAAAAACTCTAGCGATGTGGCCCCGAAACTACCCGCTGCGTCCAACAAAAATTTATGGCTTGGTTTAAGCGCGAAAAAAAACCGATAGAGAACCCGACGCCGACGGATGAACGGCGGGTGCGCACGGAAGGTCTATGGACCAAGTGCGAAGCCTGCCGCTCGATTATCTGGAAAAAAGATCTGGACGCGAACTGGGACGTCTGCCCGAAATGTAACTTCCACTTCCGGATGCGCGCGAAGCGCCGACTGGAGTTGCTGCTGGACGAGGGCGACTGGCTGGAGCACGACGCGGAGCTGGTCTCCACCGACCCGCTCGGCTTCACTGACACCAAGCCCTATAAGCAGCGCATCCACGACGCTCGCAAAAAACTGGGCGTCAACGACGCGATACTCACCGCTGAAGGAAAACTGGACGGCCGCCCGGTAATTTGTTGTTCGATGGAATTCAAGTTTATCGGCGGATCGATGGGAGCGGTGGTGGGCGAGAAGGTGACCCGAGCGGTGGAGTTGGCCCTGGCGAAGAAATATCCGATCATTATCGTTTCGGCTTCCGGCGGCGCGCGCATGATGGAGGGAACCGTCAGCCTGATGCAGCTGGCAAAAGTGGCCGCAGCGCTGGCGCGCCTGGACGATGCGCGCGTGCCGTTTATTTCGTTGCTCACCGATCCCACCACCGGCGGGGTGACCGCGAGCTACGCGATGCTGGGCGATCTGAATATCGCCGAGCCGGGCGCTTTAATCGGCTTTGCCGGCCCGCGAGTGATCGAGCAGACCATCCGCCAGAAATTGCCGGAAGGATTTCAGACCTCGGAGTTTCTGCTGGAACATGGGTTTCTGGACGCAGTCGTTCCCCGCACGGAATTGAAAGGCTACATTTCCCGCGCGCTCACATTTTTCCAGAATTGAAATGACCTACGACGAAGCGGTCCGGCGCTTATTCCAATTGGGAAAAGAGCTGGCCTCGCCGCAGCAGGGCCGCGTACAGAAGTTCGATCTCGAAAATATCCGGGTACTCTCCGAGTCTTTGGGCAATCCGCACCTGGCCTGCCCTTGCGCGCATATCGCCGGCACCAACGGCAAGGGTTCCACCGCCGCGATGCTGGAATCGATTCTTCGTGTTTCCGGCCGGCGCACCGGGCTGTACACCTCGCCGCACCTGGAACGAATCAACGAGCGGATACGCATCGCCGGAGAGCCGATTGGCGACGCGGAATTTGCCGCGGCGTTCGGGCGGGTGCAAACGGCGATTGAAGCCGGGCTGGCGAACGGAAAGTTGCGCGCCCATCCCACTTTTTTTGAAGTGATGACGGCGATGGCGTTTGTGGCGTTCGCGGAAGCGCGCGCGGATTTCGTGGTGTACGAAACGGGCATGGGCGGGCGGCTGGACGCAACCAATATCGTCGATCCGGAAGTGATCGTGATTACCCAGATCGATTTCGATCACGAGAGCTTTCTGGGGCATTCGCTGGAGCAAATCGCATCGGAAAAAGCGGGGATCATCAAGGCCGGCAAAGCGGTGGTGAGTTCCTGCGAGCGCCCGGAAGCACGCGGGGTAATCGCCGCGAAATGCGCGGAAGTGGGCGCGCGGCTGGTGGAGATCGATTCCGCGTATGAGATACGGCAATTGGATTCCGAGCGTGGATTTTATCGCGCGGTGATCTCTTCCGCGGATTCCCACGATTCCCGCGATGAAATCGTGCTGCAACTACCTCTCGCCGGGCGCTTCCAGGTCCGCAACGGAATGGCGGCAGCGGCGGCAGCAAAAATTCTGGGCGCGAAATTTTCGGTTAGCGCGGAATCGATCGCTCGCGGAATCGCCACGGTACAGTGGCCGGGGCGGCTGGAGCGTTTGGGAGAGCGGCCGTCGATATTTCTGGATGGGACGCACAATCCGGCAGGCGCGCGCGAGCTGCTGCGATTCTGGGGACAGAATTTTGACGGCCAGCGGATCTACCTGGTGTACGGCTCGGTGCGCGACAAGGCGGTGGACGAAATTGCCGGGCTGCTCTTCCCGCGCGTGCACACCGTGATTCTGACCGAGCCGCGGCAGCCGCGCGCCATTTCAGTAGCCCTGTTGGCGGAGATGACCTCCGGTCTCGCGCCACGAGGCGAAATCGTGCGCGATCCGGTGCAAGCGCTGGAACGCGCGCTGCTCCTGGCGGCTCCCGAGGACGCGGTGTTTGTCAGCGGTTCGCTATATCTGGTGGGCGACGTCCGCGCCGCAGCGTTACAACTGGCGCGAATGGCGCGGCCTATCGCCTAGTCGCGACGCCGCACGGTCAGAGGCCTGCTGGACGCGGGCGCCTGATTTGCCGAATCAGTCAGCCGCGGCTTTCAGAAATATTCCGAACTTCGATCGTCTTTCCTGCGTATCTCAGAATGACCTGCACAACCACGGCGCTGAATGCTCCGGGCGTTGGTGTTCATTTTCGTTACGAATTCTCATTAACGAACGGCAGCGAGCGATTGTAACTTCGCTGCAGAAAAAACAGATATGCGATACCCAGATTGGCTGCTGCGCGTCTATTAGGCCAAGGGCGATCACTGCACGGGAGGGTGTCCATGACACGCGACGAACGGCGTGAAAAACTTGATTCGTTCGGCCGGGCCCCGGCTTTGCTTTCCGCCGCACTCAAACAATTTCCCAAGAAGATGTGGCTGTTCAAGAGCAGCCCGGAACGATGGAGCATTCACGAAGTGATCTTGCACCTCGCCGATAGCGAGGCCACCGGGTACATTCGCTGCCGGCGGTTGATTGCCGAGCCCGGTTCGGCGGTGCTGACGTTCGATCCGGCGCTTTGGGCGGGGTCGCTCGGTTACTTCCACCAGAGCAGCAAAGAAGCGATGGAGCTGATCCGCCGGCTGCGGCGGATGACCCACCAGTTACTGAAGGCGCTGCCGGAGTCGGTGTGGTTTCATAGCGTGGAGGATCCGCGCCGGGGAAGAGTGAGCCTGGAGCAGTTCCTCGAGATTCAGGAGCGGCATATTCCCCACCACATTGAAGAGATGAAAGAGAACTACGTCGCATGGCGGCGGCTGCACCCTCCGCGCAAGCCAGCTACCCCTTCGCTACGGCGCGCTCGAACCTCCGGCGCGGCGCCTACGATTACCATCAAGGCCGGGGCAATGATGTTGATGAACTCCTGAAATTCTCCGTTCAGACCCGATTCAGACTTCCATTCGGCGCTCGCTGCGGGTCCACGCGCAGGTTTCGCGATTATTCCAATTCCGGTTGTGGTTGGGGTAGGATGGAGTGATATGAGCGAAAATGGGCAGCTCAATTCTGGACGTGGGGCGGGCAGCGGTCCGCGCGTTGGTGTCCCTTATCGAATTGTAAAAGAAGAACTTAGCGGCGAGCGCCAGAAATACGACCGATACCTGGAGGCGATCGAAGCGGCTGGCGGATTCCCGGTAGAAGTTTCGCTCCGGCTGCCTGAGGCGGAGCTCAATAAACTGGCGGACTCGCTGGACGCGATCGTTTTGACGGGTAGTCCGGCGGACGTGAATCCGAAGTTGTATGGCGAGAAATTGCATCCGCTGGGTGCTGCGGCGGACAGCGATCGGGAACGCACGGATTTTGCCCTACTGGCCCACGCGCTGCGGACTCATAAACCCTTGCTAGGAATTTGCTACGGCGTGCAGTCGATGAACGTGTTTCTGGGAGGCACGCTCTTTCAGGACGTGGCCGACCAAATCGGCCCTGCGATCACCCATCCCTGGGAAAAATCCAGCGAAGGCGCGCCCGAGCCGATGCACGAAATTACCATCGAGCCTGGATCGAGGATTGCGGCGCTCGCGGCAGCGAGAGAGGCCCGCGTGAATAGCTCCCATCACCAATCCGTCGATCGTCCGGGCCGCGACCTGCGCGTGGCAGCTCGCTCTGCGGATGGAGTGGTGGAAGCGATCGAGTACATCGGCGATAAGCCCTGGTTTGTGGGCGTCCAGTGGCATCCCGAGAGGATGGTCGGCCACGGATTATCGCAGGCCCTGTTTCGCGAACTGGTGGCGGCGGCGCGCGGGGCAGCGGCACGGGCCTAAGCGGCGCATCTGGCGCAGCGCCCGGCAAACGTGATTTCATTTTTCACTTCTAGTTTCGCGTTCATACTCCTGGGGGCATCATGATTTCACTGGCGGGCAAGGCGGCGCTAATTACTGGAGGATCGCGTGGAATCGGCGCGGCCGCGGTGCGGCTCTTCGCACGAGCGGGCGCCGACGTGGTCTTCAGCTATCGCCAGAATCGTGACGCCGCGGCGCAGGTGCAGGCCGAAGCGAGCCGCCACGGGACCAGGGTGGAATCGATGAAAGCGGATCTGGGCAAAGTGGCCGATGCCAAGAAGCTGGTGGAATTCGCGCAAGAGCGGCTGGGTCGATTGGACATCCTGATTGCCAACGCCGGCATCTGGAACGATGAAGCGAAGCCTATTGAGAAAATGAGTGAGCGCGATTGGGACCAAATGATGCGGGTGAACCTGAAAAGCGTTTACGGAGTAGTGCATCACGCCGCGCCGATTATGATCGCGCAGAAGTCCGGCCGGATCATCGCGGTGAGCTCGACGGCGGGGCAGCGCGGCGAAGCGTTTCATACTCATTACGGGGCTACCAAGGGCGCGGTGATCAGTTTCGTGAAGGGCCTATCCACGGAGCTTGCGCCGCATAACATATTGGTGAATTGCGTGGCGCCGGGCTGGGTGGATACGGACATGTCGGCGAAAGTGTTGCGCACCAAGTCCGGGCTGAAAGACACGGTGGAGCAGATCGCGCTGGGCCGAGTGGCGACGGCGGATGAAATTGCGGGGCCGCTGCTGTTTGTGGCGTCGGATTTGTCGACGTTTATTACCGGGGAAGTGCTGAACGTCAACGGAGGTGCGGTACTGTGCGGCTGAAACGGCGGATCATCGGAGCGGGACTGGCGCTGGGGTTCGCGCTGGCATGGACGGCGATGCTGGTGAGCGCGGTCGGGGCGCAGGATACTGTGGTGATGATGCCGGAGCAGAGCGCGGCCAAGGCCAAAGCGGTAATCGCGCAATCCATCGCGGCGATGGGCGGCCCAGCGTATCTGAACGTACACGACGTCACCTACGAGGGGCGGCTGAGCCAGTTCGGCCATTCCGGAGAACTGAATGGATTCGAAAAGTTTCTGGACTTCGAAGTGCCTCCCGAGAAAGACCGGCAGGAGAATTTGCCGAAGCGAAATCTGATCGAAGTTTTCAACGGTAAGGAAGGGTGGCTGCTGGATCGCGGCGGGGTGCAAGAAGAGGGCGAAGAAGCGATCGCGCGATTCCAGGAGGATCAGAAAAAGGATATCGACAACATACTTAGGCATCGCATCCTCGAAAAGGACATGAGCTTTCATTACGCGGGGCCGGACGTGGTGGACATGAAAGAGGTCGAATGGGTGGAATTAACGGATAGCGACGATCGCACCATCCGCATCGCGTTTGCCAAGGGAACCCATCTGCCGGTGCGCAAGATTGTTACCGTGCGCGATCCGCGGACCCGGCTGCGCACCGAGGAACTGGAGTATTATTCCAACTACCATCCCATCCAGGGTGTGACCACTCCGTTTCAAATTACCCGCGAGAAAAACGACATCAAGGTGTACCAGGTATTCTTCGACAAGATCAGCTTCAATACCAACCCGGCTCCGGAGATGTTCACCAAGCAGTCGCTGGATGAGCGCTGGCAGAAGGTAGGCAAGAGCGAAATCAAGAAGGAAGAACGGCAAAAGGCCCGCGACAACGAGAAGAACTGAAGCGGGCGGTGCCGTTCGATCGGCTGTATCTTCGCAATAATTCCCAAAATAATGACCGCAGACGCGCCGCCGGAACCAGGGAAACCTGGCCCGCAGTGGTTGATTGAGGCAACGGAGAGGTATACTCGAAAGATGGCAACGGCACACAACAGTGAGCGGATGCACGGGACAACAGTACTGTGCGTGCGCCGCGATAATAAAGTGGTGGTGGCGGCCGACGGGCAGGTCACGCTGGGAGACGCCATCGTCAAGCACAGCGCGAAAAAGGTGCGGCGATTATTCAACGACAAGATCCTGGCGGGATTTGCGGGCAGCACCGCGGACGCGCTGGCGCTCTTTACCCGCTTTGAAAACAAGCTGCAGGAATATCACGGAAATCTGGCGCGCGCGGCGGTGGAACTCGCCAAGGAATGGCGCACCGAGCGTTCGCTGCGGCACTTGGAAGCGCTGTTAGTGGTGGCCGACGCCAAGGGAACTTTCCTGCTGTCCGGAACCGGTGACGTGATCGAACCGGACGACGGAATTTGCGCCATCGGATCGGGCGGATCGTACGCTTTGGCTTCGGCCCGGGCGCTGGCGAAACATACCAAGCTGAGCGCCAAGGAAATTGCCCAGGAAGCGATGCGCATCGCCAGCGAGATCTGCATCTATACCAACGCCAACTTCACCATCGAGGAACTGTAATGGGGAATCGGAAGAGCGCATGGTGATCTACTTATCCGGAGAATCGCAGGAAGCTGCGGTGGAACCGCTTCCGTCGTTCGATGAATTGACGCCTCGAGAGATCGTTATCGAGCTGGACAAATACATCGTTGGCCAGACTCCGGCCAAACGCGCCGTTGCGGTAGCGCTGCGCAACCGGGTGCGCCGCCAGAAACTTCCTCCCGAGCTGGCCGAAGACATTTTGCCGAAAAATATCCTGATGATCGGGCCTACTGGCGTGGGGAAAACCGAAATTGCGCGGCGGCTGGCGCGGCTGGCAGGCTGCCCGTTTGTGAAGGTGGAAGCTTCAAAATATACCGAAGTGGGATATGTAGGGCGGGACGTCGAGTCCATGGTGCGCGACCTGGTGGAAACGGGAATCGACATGATCCGCGAGGAAAAGCTGGATGAGGTGGCCGAGCGCGCCGAGCAATCCGCGGAGGAACGCTTGCTGGATCTGCTCCTGCCGGCGCCGCCGCCGAGCACCGTGGCCAGCGATCCCGGAGCGGATGCGCAGCGCGGCGAAGTGATGCAACGGACGCGCGAGAAATTGCGGGCGCAACTGCGGGAAGGGAAACTGGACCAGCGAATGGTGGAAGTAGAAGTGCGAGAAAGGGCCGCGCCGTCGTTTGAAATCGTCACCAACCAGGGCGTGGAAGAGATGGACATCAACATGAAGGACATGCTGTCCGGATTTTTCGGGCAGCAGAAGAAAAAGCGCAAGATGACCGTGGCGGAAGCCTTCGATTATCTGATCCAGGAAGAAGAGAACCGGCTGGTGGATATGGACCAGGTCACGCGGATCGCCGTCGATCGCGTGGAGCAGATGGGAATCCTCTTTATCGACGAAGTGGATAAGATCGCCGGGCGCGAGTCGGGCCATGGTCCGGACGTTTCGCGCGAGGGCGTGCAGCGCGACATCCTGCCGATCGTGGAAGGCACCACCGTGAATACTCGCTACGGCATGGTGCGCACCGATCACATTTTGTTTATTGCCGCCGGAGCGTTTCACACCACCAAGCCTTCGGACTTGATTCCCGAACTGCAGGGGCGGTTTCCGATCCGGGTGGAGTTGAGCTCGCTCACCGAAGCGGATTTCATTCGCATTCTCACCGAGCCGAAAAACGCTTTGATCAAGCAATACATCGCGCTGCTGGATACCGAGGCGCTGAAGCTGTCGTTTACCGACGATGCGGTAGCTGCGGTGGCGCGTTTCGCGGCCCACGTGAACGAGCAGACCGAGAACATCGGGGCACGGCGGCTGCACACCATTCTGGAAAAGCTGCTGGAAGAA
>Ga0302325_10000620_pt1 | contig 95979 bp, 96 predicted proteins | sample Palsa_T0_2_FD_201948 | JGI IMG/M metagenome (GOLD analysis project Ga0302325, IMG submission 201948) | Peat permafrost microbial communities from Stordalen Mire near Abisko, Sweden - Palsa_T0_2 | ecosystem: Environmental > Terrestrial > Soil > Palsa > Peat permafrost | place: Sweden: Abisko...
GCCGAACCCTGGAGCAGATCAAGCCCGGCTGCACCACCCCCAAATCTCGAACGCGGAAGAAATGACCTGTCTAGCTATTTCGAAGACACTACACTAGCGGTCCTCACGCCCAGAAGAATGATCAAGAAAAGAATTGCAAATTTCCAATACGCTTGCGCCCTCATGACAGTCTCCTCTCGATTAGCGCGGCGAAGATTGTTGCTGCTACCTGTAGCAAACCAACTAATACCAGACCGACAGTTAGCCAGATGATTCTCCTAGCTACTTTGCCACTATCGTCAGATGCTTGCGCCAAAGCCCTCGCTAACTCCTGATCGCTGCGCACCTGGGCGGCAACGCGAAGATACTGACCAAGCCGTCCATCGTCGTCGCAGCCTGCTGTTGCGAGAATCTCTTCAGCGGTCCTGTCTTTTACGCGGCTGAAGTAAATCAAATTCTCATCGGGCATCCGCCTTCACGGTAGCAAGAACGCGATAGCAGACAAAGCGCAAGTCAGAGTCTCTTCTTTCGAATATCTACGACCGCATTTTCGGCGCTTCGTATTGCCTGCAGTGGATATCGCACCACCACCGCCGTCTCCCGCCGCCTCCCCCAGCGCCTCTCATCCCAACTGTCTTATCATCCAAGCCTGACGGTTCAATAGGGTTTGCCCTGAGCCCCCGCTGCCTTCGCGCCGTCCTGGGACCACCTGCTATGATTGTGAACCAATGAGCGAACAACCGCGCCATCTCCCCTTCGTCCCGCAGAACATGCAAATGCGGGAGTTTACTCTGAGAGCGCTGCTTCTGGGACTCATCATGACGGTGATCCTGGGCGCTGCGAACGCGTACCTGGGTTTGCGCGCCGGCATCACCATCGCCGCTACTTATCCGGCTGCGGTGATCGGCATGGCGGTGCTGCGGATCGTGAACGGATCGATATTGGAAGAGAACATCGCTCGAACCGCCGGATCAATCGGAGAGTCGGTGGCAGCCGGAGCGATTTTCACGCTGCCCGCGTTCCTGATCTCAGGCGCATGGCCTTCGTTTTCGCCGAAAGACGCGTATTGGAAATCGACGGCGCTCATGGTTGTGGGCAGCATTCTGGGAGTTTTGTTCGTATCGCTGGTGCGCCGGGTGATGGTGGAAGATCCGGATCTGCCGTTTCCCGAGTCGGTAGCGGCTTCTGAGATTCATAAAGCGGGACGGCGCGGCGCGGACGCAGCGAAATATTTGTTCTACAACCTGGGGCTCGGCGCGCTGATTCAGTTTCTAGCGGAGATTCAGCTCTTCGCCAACGACAAGGACTTCATTCTGAGAGTGGGGCAACTTGGCAAAAGCGTGGTGCGGCTCGGATCGCCCCGGCAGGCGCTAAACGCGGGCGGCGTGACGCTGGCATCGGGACCCACCGTCAGTCCCGCCTACATCGGCGTCGGCTACATTATAGGGCCGGAGCTGGCGTCATTGAACTTCGCCGGTGGTGTGCTGGCCTGGGGCTTTCTGATTCCACTGTTGATCTTTTTCATGGGGCCGCAACTGCAGACGTTTTTGCCCGCGGGTTCCGAGGATGGATCCTGGATTGGTTTGATCAACGCGGTGTGGCGTTACATCGTCCGGCCCATCGCCGTGGGCGGCATGATGACGGGCGCGGCATACACGTTGTTCCGCATGCGCAATGGTCTCTTCGACGGACTGAAGCGCGCGGTTGCCGATCTGGGCGCCGGGGCCAAGCCGGAAGAAAACATCCGCACCGAACAGTACATGAGTTCGAAAATCATATTCGCTCTGATCGCAGTGATGTTCGGGTGCATGATCGCGCTTTACATTTACCTGTCGCACCAGGTGCTGGGCGGACTTGTGGCCGCGGCTGTGATGCTGTTGATAGCGTTTTTCTTCGCCGCGGTATCGGGTTACCTGGTGGGGACCATCGGTTCCACCAACAACCCCATCTCCGGCTTGACTCTCACCACGCTGATTATCGCGGCGCTGCTGATGGTGTCTCTGGGCGTGTCGGGACCGGGCGGCGTGGCGGTGGTGCTGGGAGTGGCGGCCGTAGGATGCGTATCGTCGGCGGTGGCCGGCGAACTGCTGCAAGACTTCAAGGTCGGCTACATCTTGGGCGGCACGCCGCGCCGGATCCAGATGGCGGAACTGATCGCGGTGGTGGTGGCGAGCGCCGCCATGTACTGGCCGCTTTACATTCTGCAAGCGGCGAATATCAAGAGCGGCGGCATCGGATTTGGCGATCCGAAGCTTTCGGCGCCACAGGCCGGACTAATGGCCACCCTCGCGCAAGGCATTGTGGGAGGCGACATGCCGTGGCCGCTGGTGGTGGTGGGCGTCATGTTCGGCCTCGTGATGATCATGGGCCGGGTGAAGAGTCCGATGCTGGTGGCGGTAGGGATGTATCTTCCGATTAACACCACCTTCGCGATTTTTGTGGGCGGCGTTTTTCGCTGGGTGACAGATTCCATGCGGAGGCGCGCGGGCTTCAACGAAGCGCAATCGGCGCGCGTGGAGAATGTGGGGATATTGGTGGCTTCGGGGCTGATTGCCGGAGAAGCGCTGATGGGGCTGGTGATAGCGACGTTCCGTTTCTTTGAATGGCCGCTGCCGAAGATTTTCCCCGACCCCTCTTATATTGCCGGATCGATCATCATTCTTTTGCTGGGGACTTTGCTGGTGAGGCTGCCGCTTTCGAAGGCGGGCAGCCCGGACGAACCGGCGCCTCCGGTGGCGATGATGTAGCTGGTTCGCGCAACCTGCGCGTCGGGCCATTCGTCTGAAACTTCAGGGAAGAAGGATCGGCCGCAGGCGCCGCCGCGGTTCGGGCGCCTGCCGGCTGGTTTATGCAGGCTGCTTTCCGGCGCTGTAAGCACTCGATCCTTTACCATTAGATATTGCCTCGAGTTAGTTCGTCCACCGATTCCGGCAAGACCAAGTGGCCCCAGCTCTATCTGGGCGTGGCGTTCACCACCCTTGCGACCTTAATTCTGGAGCTGTCGCTCACCCGCATTTTTTCGGTGGTCTTCTATTACCATTTCGCGTTTCTTGCCATCTCGATCGCGCTGTTCGGGCTGGGCGCGGGCGGATTGTTTTCCTACGTTGTGGCCGGCCGCGGCGGCAACATTTTCTATAAGCTGGGGGTTCTGGCGGTGGCGAACAGCGTGGCCGTGGTGGCGGCGCTGGTCTACATCCTGACGCGCAGCGGCGAGCTTGGCAACGTGACGCTGGCGGGCGTCTATTTCGCGAGCGCACTGCCTTTTTTTTTCTCGGGCGCGGTGGTGTCCAGCGCCGTGGCGGAGGCCATCCAGCGGGTGGACCGCGTATATTTTTTCGATCTGCTGGGCGCGGCCGGCGGTTGCCTGCTTCTGGTGCCGTTTCTCGATTATTTCGGCGGACCGAATACGGCGATCGCAGCCTCGGTTCTGCTGGCCGTGTCGGCGGCCATCTGGTACAACCTGGCGGGCACGCTACGCGGCCGGGCCGGCGCGGTTACATTGGCGCTGGTGTTCGTGGCGCTGATGGCGTTCAACGGCAAGAGCCATTTGATCGACATTCGTTATGCCAAGGGCCGCCGGATCGGCCAGGAAGCCTTCGTGCGCTGGAATCCGATCTCGCGCATCGCGCTCCTGAATCCCAAGACCAGCGATCCGGAGATCGTGATCGATGCCGACGCGTCCACCGGCATTCCCACCTTCGATCTGCAGCATCTGACGGAGCGGGAGCGCGCGGATCTGTTGCACCAGGGTCCGGGCTTTCCCTACCTGCTGCGGCCGGGCGCGAAGACGCTGGTGATTGGGCCGGGCGGCGGGTGGGATGTGGCGCGGGCGCTGACCGGCGGTAGCCAGGACGTTACAGCGGTGGAGATCAATCCGATCATCGCTCGCACCATCATGCAGCAGCGCTTTGCCGGCCTGAGCCATCGGCTGTATTTCCGGCCCCAGGTGCATCTGTTCGTCGAAGACGGGCGCAGCTTTGTCCGGCGCAGTCCCGAAAAGTATCAGGTGTTGCAGGCGACACTTGTGGACACCTGGGCGTCCACCGCCGCCGGAGCGTTCGCGCTTTCTGAAAACAATCTGTACACCACCGATGCGTTTCGCGATTATCTGAATCACCTGACAGACGACGGCTTGATGGTTTTCACGCGCTGGGGTTTCGATCCGCCGCGCGAGAGCTTACGATTGGTTTCGCTCGCCATTGAGGCGCTGGGCGAGATCGGTGAGCCGCAGGCCTGGCGGCATGTTGTGGCGCTGCGCGATCGCGCGCAGAATATCAATGCTTTCGGCGCCCTGGATACTGTGCTGATCTTCCGCAAACCGCTCGCGAGCGAGGATGTGGCGGGGGTGAAACTGGCGTTGAGCCAGACCAATTTGCGGGCGCTCTATATTCCTGGCGATGCGCCATCCAACGAGTTCGGCGAGCTGTTGAGGAGCGCGGATCCGCAAACGTTTTGGCAAAACTACCGCTACAACGTCACGCCCGTGGACGACGACCGGCCATTTTTCTTTTACACCGTGCAGCCGCGCGATATCTTGAATTTTCTGAAGCCGGGCGGCTTATCGGCGGATTACAAAATCAATCGCGCCGTGCCGTTGTTGTTTGAAGTGGTCGGAATCAGCGTGGCCGCCATCATCGTAGTGCTGGCCTTCCCCCCGCTATTGTTAGGCGATCGGCTGCCGGCGGAGAAAGGCGTGCGCGGATTCCTGCTGTACTTCGTGTTTATCGGCGCGGGCTATATTTTGATCCAGGTGGCGCTGATCCAAAAGTTCGTACTATTTCTCGGCCATCCTACGTATGCATTAACGGTGATCGTTTTTTCCATGCTGATTTCGAGCGGCCTGGGCAGCTATTGCAGCCGCCGCCTGACTGGGGAACGGACCGGCGAATGGACTGACGGTTGGAGTAACTCCGGCCGGTTGAGCGCGGTGCTGATGGGCATTGCCGCGGCGGTTTCCGCGCTGGCTTATGTGGCCGCGCCGGTGAGCGAATTTGGAGTGCAATGGCCGCTGGCATGGAAGGCGCTGGTTACAGTTTGCCTGATCGCTCCGGCGGGCTTTCTGATGGGCATTCCATTTCCCACGGGTTTAACGCGCTTGCAGAACAGCTACCCGCAAGCGGTGCGCTGGGCCTGGGCGTTGAACGCGGCTGCCAGCGTGCTGGGGTCCGCCGCCGCGATCTGTCTCGCCATCTATATCGGTCTGCGCGCCACGGTGCTTACGGGCGCGCTGCTCTACTTATGCGCGCTCTCGGTAGTGTTGCTCCGAACGCGCCCGGCGGCCGCCCCGGTTCTCGCGGAAGCAGAAGTTCGTTCATGAAGTTTCGAGTCCTTTCGCCTCTTTTCCTGATGGTCCCAGCGGTCTTCGCCGCGCCTTCTCTCGACCCGCCCAGGCTGCGGCTGGACGGGTCGGCCCAACCCTTGCATTACTCCGCGGATCTCACCATCGTTCCGGACCGCGATACATTCCACGGAAGCATCGACATTACCGTCGACGTTCGCACGCCCGCCGAAGTAATTTGGTTGAATTCGATCAATCTGCAGATTCAGGACGCCACCTTTCGTCCGGAGCCGGGGGATGTGCTGCCGGCGAAAACGGTTCCGGGAGGCGATCAATTCATCGGCTTCGCTTTCGGCCGCACAATCTCCGGTAAGGGCGTTCTGCACGTCGCCTATCAAGGCAAGATCAGCCGAAATAGCAGCGCCGGCATCTTTCAATTGAAGGAAGACCGCGAGACGTACGTGTACAGCCAATTTGAGCCGACCGATGCCCGCCGCGCTTTTCCGTGCTTCGATGAGCCGAGCTACAAGGTGCCGTGGCAACTGACGCTGCATGTTCCCAAGGACGATCTGGCGCTCTCGAACACGCCGGCGCTGGAGGAACGGAGCGAGCCAGACGGCATGAAGACGGTGCGATTCAAGCAGTCGCCGCCGTTGCCGAGCTACCTGGTGGCATTCGCTGTTGGACGATTCGACGTGGTGGACGCCGGACGCGTGGGACCTACGCCGGTGCGAGTGATCGTTCCGCGCGGCAAAAGCGCAGAGGCAGCGTATGCCGCCACGGCGATACCCCAACTGCTCAAGTTGCTGGAAGATTATTTCGGGATGCCGTTTCCTTACGAGAAGCTGGATTCGGTGGTGATGCCGGTGAGCGACTTCGCGATGGAGAACGCCGGCCTGATCACTTATGCCGAAAGCACGCTGCTGGCCGACCCGGCGAGCGAAACCATCGATCACAAGCGTGAACTAGCGGGGACTTGCGCGCATGAAATGGCCCATCAATGGTTCGGCGACCTGGTGACCACCGCGTGGTGGAACGATACCTGGCTGAACGAGGCTTTCGCCACCTGGATGGAGCGTAAAATCCCCGGCGAGTGGCAGCCCGGATGGCGGCTGGACGTGACGGAGGTGAACGCGAGGTTAGGTGCGATGCGCGGCGATGGACTGGCTTCCGCGCGCGAAATTCGCCAGCCCATCGAGAGTAACGACGACATCGCGAACGCCTTCGACGACATTACCTATGAGAAAGGCGCCGCGGTGATCGAGATGTTCGAGCACTGGATCGGCGAAGCGAAGTTCCGCGCGGGCGTCCAGCTTTACTTGAGGCGGTACGCGTGGGGAAACGCCACCGCGAGCGATTTTGAAGCAGCCATGAGCAGCGCGGCCGGGGAAGACGTGGCGCCCGCCTTCAACAGCTTCCTCGATCAACCCGGCGTGCCGGAGGTTTCCGTGGCGTTGAAGTGCCAGGCGCAGCCGTCGCTGGCGGTGGCGCAAAAACGCTCGCTGCCGATGGGTTCGCAAGCCAAACCGCAAACCTGGCGGATTCCCGTCTGTGTCGCGTTTGAAGCAGACGGTTCGGTGCGTCACCAATGCAGTTTGTTGTCGGATGCCAAGGAGGAGATTGCATTGGAGGGCGCTCAGACCTGTCCGGCGTGGATTCTCGCCAACGACGGTGAGACCGGCTACTACCTGGCCGCCTACGATGGCGATCTTTTGAAAAAGGTTCTGGCCGATCGCGGCAGCCATCTGAGCGTTGCCGAGCGCGTAGGCGTTTTGGGCGATGTGGATTCGCTAGCGGGCGAGGGAGAAGTTTCGGCACAGGCGGCGCTTGAGCTGGTGCTGGATTTCAGCAAAGATCCGGACTGGCACGTGGTACAGGCAGCAGCCGACATTGCTGCGCTGCTCAGGGGCGAGAGCGTGCCGCCCAACCTGCGGGCGAAGGGCGCCAGCTTCATAGGAAAGGAATTCGGCGATAAGGCGATCGCACTGGGATGGGTGGCGAAGCCGGATGACAGCGACGATACGCGATTGCTGCGCCAAAAGCTGGTTCCGTTCGTGGCCGGCACGGGCGAAGAAAGAGAGTTGGTGGAACAAGCGGAAACGCTGGCCCGGGGATGGTTGAAGACCCGGCGCGGAGTCGCTCCAGAAATGCTGGAGCCGGTGCTGCGCATTGCGGCCGAATTCGGCGACCGCGATCTTTTCAATCTGCTTCGAACGGCGGCTGTTCAGGAGCGCCAGCATCATGTTCGCGAGGTATTGCTCGAAGCGCTCGGCATGTTCCGCAACCCGGAACTGGCGCGGGCGTCGCTCGATCTGCTGCTGTCGAAAGATTTCGATCCGCGCGAATCGTTTTATCCACTGCTGTTCGGTCCCCTCTCTTTTGTGGATACACGCGATGTTCCGTTTGAATTTGTGAAGCAGCACTTGGATGCCATCTTAAAACGACTGCCGCGCGAAGTGGGCGAAGACTACGCCGCCATGCTCCCCGCCGTCGGCAACAGTTTCTGCGACGCCAGGCATCGCGGGGAACTGGATGCGTTTTTTGCCGATCGCGTGAAGGATTACAACGGCGGCCCCAGGACCTTGGCGCAGACGCTGGAAGGGATCGACCTGTGCATCGCCGCGCGCAAGAGTCTGGCGCCCGAGTTGACTGCGTTCTTGAATCAATATTGACCGCTTGCTCACGCACGCGGCTCGGAATCGCGACTGCGTGTTTGCAGGGGCGATCCGATCCCGCCGCGAAAACTCTGCGCTCGCTTAACCAACTTGCGGCGGCGATCTCGGGCCCCGGGCCGGCGACCGCAGCACCCTGACCTCCCCTCACAAACCGCGCTGTGTCGGTGAAATAGCGGGCCCAGCCGGTGTGCAGCATTCCATCGCAAGAAAGTGGCAGAGCGCGTCGATGTGAGCGCCGACGTGGCCGCCGAACGCAAAGGAATCGGCGGCGGAGCTGACGCCGCCTTCCAGAATCAAGTCGCCGTGCTTGCGCGTCAGTCCGAACAGAAACGGCGGATACGTGGGGAGGTGCGGCATGCCGGCGAAATAGGAGTGCGCCAGATCGTAAAGCCTGTGTTCGCCGATCAGATCGAGCAGTTGGCTCAATTTCTTCACCTAACGGCGGCGACCCTCCGCCTGCTTGCGCGGAACGTGGCGCATGCGCGCCTTGGCCGGCGTTACAGGCGGGTCTTTGGCGGCCCATCGCCCCAGGCGATAGACTTGGCTGTAGATGGCGGTGCGATTGGTGATGGTGATGGCCACTGTGCCGCTCGCGTCGATGGAATAGGTCTCTTCGATCTCGTGCGACCGCGCGGCGGGGGAGTGCTCTACCTCAGCGCCGTCCGAGTCCCGCAGCGCCGGATCGAAGGGAAACTGGATATCGTCCCACACGGTGACGTCGCCCGAAGGCTGCCCTTCCGGGTCCAGGTGCGTGCATTCCAGGTAGCGAAAGTGCCCGATATTGTGGACCGGCGTATAAAAGCGGCGGATTTCGAGCGGGCGCTCGCCGGGCCCGGGCAGCGCGACGCCTTTGTCGAACAGCGGATCGAAAACGATGCGGCGTCCAGCGTCGCCTTCGCGCCACACGCCGAAGTAGCGGGTGAACTTCTCGCGCAAAACGTAACCGGCCTGCGCGTCGGCCTGGATGGCGAGCCCGAGCGCGGTAGCCGATCGCGCGTGCATCGAGCGCCGGATGCGCCTGCCGAAATGCTCGCGCAGAACGCGGCTGACGATGGGCAGCTCGCTTCCTCCGCCGGTGACGTAGAGCGCTTCAATCTCCGCGCCGCCCTGGGCTTCCAGAAGATCTTCCACTACGTGCAGCGTCTCCTCTACCAGCGGGCGGCAGCGCTCATAGTAATCGGCGGCCGGCACCGCGACGGTTCCCCAGCCCTCGCGCACGGTATCCAGATCGATCACGATCCGGCGGGTGTTCGGATTAAGCGCTTCCTTGCGAACCCGGCATTCTTCGAGTAAGCGGAAGTGCTCGGCCTGCGACAGCCCGTTGCGTTCGTCGCCTGTGGTGGCCAGCTCCGCGAGGATCTCGTCGAAATCGTCACCGCCCAAAGTGGCGATACCCTCGGTAGCGAGCGGGCGGTGGGTTCTGTCTCCCACTTCCACCAGCGAAGCGTCGAACGTTCCACCACCCAAATCGTATACCAGAATCACGCCGTTGATTTTCGTCTTGTGGCCGAATTCAATGCTGGCCGCGGAGGGCTCGTTCAACAGTCCGATGACATCGCATCCGGCCGAGCGGAAAGCCTCCACGGTAAGGAAGCGCTGGTTGGTATTGGCGTTGGCCGGCACGCCCAGCATCACTTCGAGCTTTTCCCGCGGCAGCAGTTCGCGCAGCGCGGCGGCCATTTCGCGCAGCACTTGTATCAGCGGTACCTGCTGATCGGCCAGCTCAAGGATGGTGTTGGGGCCGGCGTCCTGCAACACGCGCTTGAGCGACCGGATGATGGTCCACTCCGGATCTTGCTGGCAAGCCCAAGCCTGCCATCCGTAGAGGCGCTCGGCGCCGCGAACCGCAACCAGGGAAGGAAACCAATCCACTGGCGCGCCTTCCGGGCCTTCGAAAGACAGGAGCGGATAATTTCCGCGATCTACGGCCGCCACAACCGTGCGCGTGGTGCCGAAATCGATTCCTAACCTCACCGGCTCGCCAGATTTCAATGCCAAGACTGAAGCCTTCCATCGCGATTGTAGCTCACTCCCCGGTTCTCACTGGAGCAAGATTCCGTATGGGACACTGGGGCGTGCCGTTCGAAAATTTTTACGGGAATGCGAAAGTCGCGCGGACGCTCTACGCCATGACGCAGCAGGAGCGTATCCCGCAAACCATTCTGCTGGATGGTCCCGAGGGGGTGGGCAAAGCGACGCTGGCGCGCCGGTTCGCGGCGGCGATGATGGGAGGCGCGGACAAAATCGAGCAGGACGATCTGAGCCTGGATGCGAATGCGGAGACCATAGCGGAACGCGAAAAATGGCCTTCCGACAAGCGCAACGAAGATCCGCTTCTATTTGCCACGCATCCCGACTTCCTGACTTTTCCGCCGGACGGGCCGCTGCGTCAGATTACCATCGAACAGATGCGCGCGTTGAAGGAGCGGGCGCAGTTTAAGCCGCTGGCTGGAAGACGCCGTGTTTTCCTGATCGATCATATCGACCGGGCGAATGAACAAGCCGCGAACTCGCTGCTGAAGACGTTGGAAGAGCCGCCCGAGCACCTGATCCTGTTGCTGGCCGCCGAGAACCCCTATGACCTGCTGCCGACCATCCGATCGCGGGCCGTGTCGTTCCATTTGGCGCCGCTCTCTAACGCCGAGATGCAGGCCTTCGCCGCGCAGCGCGGGCTTTCCGATGCCGGGCGGCGCATGGCACTGGCGGCGGGAAGCCCCGGACTTGCGGTGTCCATGGATCTGGAAGCTTACGACCAGCGCCGGAGCGCCATGCTGAAGCTGCTGGAAGTGGCGGCGCGTAGTGCGCCGTTCGCCGAGTGGGCCAAGTACGCGGAGGCTATGGCGCCGCGCAAAACCGAGAAGCTGGACGCGCTGCTGAACATCCTCTATGTCTTGCTGGAGGACGTGCTGCTGCTGTCCCAGGGCGCGGGAGAAATCCGCAATGCCGACCTCCGCGGCGAGTTGGAAGCGCTGGCCGGACGCGTTTCTTTCCGTTGGATTCGGGCGGCTGTGCGCCGGGCGGACGAGCTTTCCGGACTGGTGCGGCGCAATATCCAAAAGAGCATCGCACTGGACGCGCTGGTGGTGGAATTGCGCGGATTAACGGTGTAACTACGCTCGCTCAAAAACGTCTTTGGTGGTAGCGCCGGCGCCGTTTCTTGTTCCTTGCGGAGGCTCCGGCAGTGTGGTTCAATGATTTTAGCAGAGCGTCTGGTAATCCTCCGACTGGCCCCGGGTTTCTCCAAGTTTCGGGCCTGACTGGATCATCTCGAATTGTGGAGCGTGCCGTGGAGTCCGGGAACCGTAAGCTAATCCGTCCGTCTTTGAACGAAGTGAAAGACCAAATGAACCGACGTCCTCCCAACAATCATCAGAAGAAAGTTGCCCCACCGGATCAAACCAACGCCGAGAATTTCTATTACATGAAACAAATGCAAGCTAAGACGCCCATGGTTTTCGTGATGAAAGACGGGGAAACGCTGGAGGGTGTGATTGAGTGGTACGACAAGACTTGCCTGAAGGTGAATCGCGACGGCCACCCGAATCTGCTGATTTTCAAGCCGAACATCAAGTACATGTACAAAGCGGGGAGCGACTAGCCCACAGAGGCGCGGGCGCACGTCGTTACCGAAACGAGGTTAGTCCGGAGCCTTCGTTGTTGGCGATTTACTCAGAGCTTTCGTAAAGCTTTGTCACGCATCGCGAGCCGATTGGACCGGCGCTCTTCCGCCTCGTTGTACCGGCGCTTCTCGTCGTCAGTCTCTGGAATTACGGGCGGGATCGGCACGCGCCGTCCGCTCTTGTCGATGGCGACAAACGTCAGATATGCGGACGAGGTGTGCTTCCGTTGGCCGGTGAGGAGATCCTCCACCTGCACTCGCACTCCCACTTCCATGGAAGTGCGGAACACGCGGTTGACGCTGGATTGCAGCATGATCAGGTGGCCGATGTGAACCGGATGGAGAAAACTCATCTGATCCACGGAGGCTGTCACCACCGGACACCGGGCATGTCGCACGGCGGCGAGCGCAGCCGCCAGATCCACCAGATGCATCACCTTCCCGCCGAGCACGTTTCCGAGCGTATTGGCGTCGGTGGGAAGGGCGAATTCGGAATACTCGGAAATGGACTCGCGGACAAAACGTCCGGCCGGCTCTGAACTCATGTTCCGTTGCGCCGCTTGAGATAGCTTTCGAGGAAGGCCTGAGCCTGGCGGCGCAAGGTCTCATTTGTGAGGCTCGCGGCATCTCCGTGCTCACCCGGCCAGCAGTCCTTCTCGAAGACATATTGGATGTTGATCAACTCGCCCGAGTCCTGGGCGACGTGGAAGCGAATGGCGTCCGCCGCGGATGTTGCGGGAAATTGTTCGCAAGCATGGCGGCCATAGCCGAGGTTGCACACTTCCCGGATGCGCGTCTCATCAGGTTGGAATGGGGGCTGGGCTGGGGGCTGCGCGGCGCTTCCGGGCGCGCGGCAAAGGCCTGAGAACGCGTCGCCCAACGGCAAACGCGGCGGCAGACTCCAGGGGCTGGTTTCGAATCGCGCCACGGGGTAAAAATACGGGCACGCCATTGCCCGGTATAGTAGCACGTAGGAACTTAGAGCGAAAAATAATATGGCGACAAATCGGCTGGAAGTTTTGAAGGCGATGGTGGCCCAGAATCCGGCGGACGCCTTTGCGCGGTACGGCCTGGCGATGGAGCTGGTGAAGGCGGGGCAAATGGAGAGCGCGGTGGCCGAGTTCCGCGCGTTGCTGGAACACAATCCCAATTATGCGGCCGGCTATTTTCATGGCGGGCAAGTGCTGGAGAAGCTGGGCCAGGTAGAGCAGGCGCGCGCGTTCTATGAGAAGGGCGTTGAGGTGACGGGGCGTACGGGCGACCAGCACGCACGGAGCGAGCTGCAAGCGGCGCTCGATATGCTGCCGATTTAGGAGCGCGCTTAGCGCAGCAGCTGCCACTCGCTTGCGAGCATCGCGTAGACGTTCAGATCGTCATACCGGCCATTCACGAAATGGGCTTCCCGCAGCAAACCCTCCAGGCGAAAGCCGAGGCGTTCGGGGATGGCACAGCTCTTCCGGTTTCCGGTGGCGCAGTGGATCTCCACGCGGTGCAGCTTCCAATGGTCGAAGCAATGGCTGACCAGCGCGCGCCAGGCATTGGTAATGATTCCGCGCCCTTGAAAACGCGCCGCGAGCCAGTAACCCAGTTCCACTTTGTAATTGAGCCAATCGATCTTGTGCGTACCGATGGTGCCGGCGAATTCTCCGTCGCACCAGATGCCCGCCGCAAGGCCGTCGTTATCGGCAAGCTGTTGGACCGCGGTCTGGATGAACGCCCGGGTGTCGCCGACGGCGGCGGTGCCATCCACCCACGGCAGCCATTCGCGCAGATGGGCGCGTTCGCGGTCGACGACCGCGAATATTTCGGGCGCATGCTTTTCGGCCAGCAAGTCCAAGTGAACGCCGCCGGGTAGAGTGAATGGAAACACGTGCAATTTTACAACACGCCTCGTGTTAGGATGGCGGACAGTGAAGAGATTTCTGCTCCTCATCGTCCCTATGCTCGCCGCCACTGCCGCCATTCCCGATCTTGCGCAACTCCAGAAGATGATCGCGCGTTTCCAGCCCACCGAGCTGCGCGTGGAGGTGGGGAAGCTGTCGCCGGGCGACCGCCGTGCGCTAGGGAAGTTGATTGAAGCCGCACGCGTTTTGAACGATATCTTCCTCACCCAAATGTGGAGCGGCAACCATGCGCTCTACGCCAAGCTGCGGCGCGATACGACCCCACTCGGTAAGGCGCGGCTGGACTACTTCTGGCTGAACAAATCGCCTTGGTCCGAGATTGACGAGCATGTGGCGTTTTTGCCCGATGTTCCGCCGAAGAAGCTGCCCGGCGCGAATTTTTATCCCGAGGACATGACTCGCGAGGAATTTGAAGCCTGGGTGAAGACGCTGTCGAAGCCGGAGCGGGAACAGGCCGAGGGATTTTTTACGGTGATTCGGCGCGATCAAAATCGTAAGCTGCGCGCGGTGCCTTATAGCCGGGAATATCGCGGGGATCTCGATAAATCGGCGAAGTTGCTGGAGGAAGCAGCCACGCTGACCGATAACGCGACGCTCAAGAGGTTCCTGACCACGCGCGCGGCGGCATTCCGCTCCAACGACTATTACGAGAGCGACATCGCGTGGATGGATCTGGACGCCCCAATCGATATCACCATCGGTCCCTATGAAACGTACAACGACGACATCTTCGGCTATAAGGCTGCGTTCGAAGCCTACGTGAATGTGCGCGACGACGTAGAGACTCAAAAGCTGCGGTTCTTCGCCGACCATTTGCAGGAAGTGGAGAACAATCTGCCGGTCGATCCGCAATATCGCAATCCGAAACTTGGCGCTAGTTCGCCCATTCGCGTGGTGAACGAGGTCTTTGACGCGGCCGACGCGGCGCACGCGGTCCAAACCGCCGCTTACAATCTGCCGAACGACGAGCGCGTGGTGACGCTCAAGGGCAGCAAGCGCGTGATGCTGAAAAACGTGCAGGAGGCCAAGTTTCACTCGACGCTGGAGCCGATCGCCAAGCGCGTGCTCACGGCGGCCAGCCGGAAGGACCTGAGCTTCGATTCGTTCTTCACGCATATTCTGGCGCACGAGCTGAGCCATGGAATCGGGCCGCATCAGATCACGGTGGCCGGCCGCGCGACCACGCCGCGCCAGGAGATGAAGGAGCTGTATAGCGCGATCGAAGAGGCCAAGGCGGACGTTACGGGCCTCTTTATGCTGCAACATCTCTACGACCGGAAGCTGATTGAGAGCAGCCCGGCCAAAGAGCGCCAGTTGTACACGACGTTTCTCGCGTCCACGTTCCGCACGCTGCGCTTCGGCTTGAACGACGCGCACGGAAAAGGGCATGGCGATGCAGGTGAACTACATCACCGACAAGGGCGGATTCAGCGCGCACCCGGATGGCACATTCGAAGTGAATTTCGACAAGATCAAGGCTGCCGTGCGCGATCTGGATCATGACCTGCTCACCCTGGAAGCGACCGGCGATTATGCGCGCGCCAAGCAGATGCTGGATCAACTGGGCGTGATCCGGCCCAATATGCAAAAGGCGCTGAAGGGGCTGGACGATATTCCGGTGGATATCCAGCCGGTGTTTGTAACGGCGAACGAGCTAGCGCCGCAGCCTTAGCCGGCGAGCTTGGAGATGTCGTTGTAGAGCACAAACGCGACCACGGCCATCAAGAAAACGAACCCGAGTCGAAAAGCCGCTTCCTTCACGCGCAGGCTGAGATCCCGACGCATGAACATTTCCAGGATCAGCATAAAGATGGTGGCGCCGTCCAGGATGGGGATGGGCAGCAGATTGACGATGGCAAGATTCAAGCTGAGGCCGGCCATGAGGCCGAGGTAGGCGATGGGACCCTCGCGCGCTTCCTCGCCCGATATCTGCACGATACCGATGGGACCCGCCACCGACTTCGGCGACATGCGCCGCTCCGCTACGCCGCGCAGAAATTGATAGATGAACGTCGCGTTCCTGGCGTTTTCGTGAACGGACGCGGCCAGAGCCTGGGGGAACTCCAAGCTCACCAGCACTACTTTGGGCTGCAGCTTTACGCCGATCAGCCACTCTTTCGTGAAATTGTTTTCCGAAAGGGCGGGCGTCAGGCGCGCGGTCAGGAGCTTTCCATTGCGAGCGAATACAACTTCCACCGGCTTACCGCCGTTGTTGTTGATGATGTCGTGAACCTTGGGAGTGGAATGGATGGGCTGCCCGTCCACGCTCACCATAATGTCGCCCGGCTTAAGCCCGGCCTTGGCGGCGGGCGAATCCACCACCGCGCTCGCGATTTCGATATCGCTCTGCTCGCCCCAACCCGCGAATCCGGTGCCGGTCTTAGGATCCAGGACCGGCGTCACCGTAACCAGCTTGCGATCTCTATTGCGGACGATCCAAACGCTCAGGGGATGGTCGGCACTGGCGACCTCCTTCACGTAGATGTCTTCCCAAGTGGGGTTGACACTGTCGCCGATTTGTACGATGCGGTCGCCTTCATGCAGACCAGCCTTGGCGGCGGCGCTGTTCGGTACAATGTAGCCGATTTCGGGCGACGGTGAGGAAGGAATCTTGGGGAAGCGGACCATGAAGAGCCCGGTGAGCACCGCCACGGCCAGGATGATGTTCATGGCAGGCCCCGCGAACACGACGATCAAACGCTGCCAGCGGGGCTTGCTCAAGAAGCTGCGCGGGTCGTTGGCGTGCTCGTCGCCGGGTTGCTCGCCCACCATCTTTACGTAGCCGCCGAGCAGAACCAGGGAGAAACGAAAATCGGTCTCGCCTTTCTTGAAGCCGAACAAGCGAGGCCCGAATCCGAAGCTGAAGGTGTCCACCTTCACGTCGAAAAAGCGCGCCGCCCAATAATGGCCCAGCTCATGAATCAGGATCATGATGCCGATCATGATCAGCGCCCACCAAATGTTCTGCAAGATGAGGATGCTCATAACATCTAGGCCTCTACTGAATATTGCCGGCGCTCGCAGCCCGCGCCGCCAGAGCGCATTCCAACCATGTTACGCGCCGCCGCGCGCGATTGTTCATCTATTTCCAGTATCTCCTGGACGGAGCCAGCCTCGCGATTGGGTACACGCGCCAGCGTCTCCTCGATCACCGCGGCGATGGAGGGAAACGAGATTTGGCCGTCCAGAAAAGCTTCCACGGCAATCTCGTCGGCCGCGTTCAGCGTGCAGGCGGCCGATCCACCCGCCCGGAACGCTTCATAGGCCAGCCGCAGCGCCGGAAATTTCTTAAGATCGGGCGCCGAGAACGTCCAATTGCGCGACTCGGTCCAGTCCAGACGCGGAATGGATGCCGGATCGCGGGCCGGATAAGTGAGCGCATACTGAATGGGCATGCGCATATCGGTAGCGGAGATCTGTGCGATCACGCTGCCGTCGGTGAATTCGACCATGGCATGCACCGAGGACTGGGGATGGATTACCACATCCACCTCATCGGCAGAAAAATCGAACAACCAACAGGCTTCAATCACTTCAAAACCTTTGTTCATCAGGGTGGCGGAATCGATGGTGATGCGCCGGCCCATCCTCCAGGTGGGGTGGTTCAAGGCGTCGGCGGGGGATACGGCGGCCAGCTTATCGGCCGGGGTTTCGCGAAATGGGCCGCCCGAGGCCGTCAGGATGAGCCGGGCCACTTCGTTTCGCCGGCCGGCACGCAGGCATTGATGCGCGCCGTTATGCTCGCTATCCACTGGAATCAGCTCGGTCCCCGCTTTTCTGGCGGCTTCAATCACCAGCTTGCCGCCGGCCACTAACACTTCTTTGTTGGCCAATCCTATCCGTTTGCCATGGCGGATGGCCTCGTAGGTTGCTTCCAGACCAGCCACGCCGACGATGGCGGACATCACAAAGTCCACTTCAGAAGCGATGGCCGCTTCCACGCGCGCTCTGGCACCCCAGGAAAGCTCCGGCCAAGACTGGCGGGGTAGCCCGGCATCCAGCAACCTAGCAATTAGATTCTTTCGGGACTCTTCGGTTGCCGTCACCACGATTTCTGGCCGAAATCGTTCAATCTGTTGGAGCAGCAGGCCCACATTGGATCCTGCCACCAGCGCGTGCACGCGATACTTTTCAGGATGGCGTCCAACCACGTCTAACGTGCTGACACCAATAGACCCCGTGGACCCGAGGAGGGTGAGCGTCTTCAATCGCTCCATTATATCGTCAAATGATGGCTTGAGGAACCTGGTTCCCGGCTATCCGTTACTGACTTTGTTGGAAGACCCAAACCCTTTCGGGCGCCGGGGAGGATTGCTTCAGGGGTCTTTAATGAGGTTAGTCTCGCTTTGGTGGGAGTTGCCTCCCCGGCTTGATTCCAATAGTAGTATATGATTTCTTGGAACGCAACAGTTTTTTGTATATTTATTTGGCGCGGACCTCGACACCCGCCCAGTGTTCCATGACCCGGATAGTCGCAGACATGTCGTCTTCCCCGTAACCCTCTGCAATTGCAGCTTGAAAGATCTGTTGAGTGATGCTGGTCATGGGCGCGGGCAGCCCCAGTTCCTGGGCCGAACCCAGGGCCAAGCCGATGTCCTTGTGCATCCACTTTGTGGAAAAATTGGTGGTGAAGTCCCTTCTAAAAACGAAAGGGGCCTTGAAGGCGATTAATCCGGACTTGGCGGCGCTGTTGTTTAGGATCTCCAGCATCAGATTCGGATCGATTCCGGCTTTGGTGCTCAGCACCAGCCCTTCGTTGAATGCTTGCATCAGGTTGGCAAGTATCAGGTTCTGCGTGAGCTTGGCCTGCAGGCCTAACCCTGGGCCCCCGCAATAGTAGAACTGCTTGCCCATCACTTCCAGATAGGGTTTCGCCTTCTCGAAGACGCCTTGATCGCCGCCCACCATGAAAGTGAGGGTGCCGTTGATCGCGCCCGGGGTGGATCCGGTGCAGGGAATATCGAGAAACTGGATGCCCTTGGCCGACAGCTTTTCGCCAATACCTCGGCTGGCCGCGGGTGAGATGGTACTGGCATCCGCGGCGACGGATCCCGGCTTGGCGCCCTCGATGACGCCGTCTTCGCCGGTGAACACCTCCTGGGACATGCGCGTATCGCCCACACAGGCGAAGATGTAGTCAGCCTGTTCGGCCACCTGTTTGGGCGTTACGCAAGCGATGGCTTTTTCCTCCGACGCGAGTTGCCGCGCTTTGCCGGCAGTGTGCGACCACACAGCCACCTGGTGACCGGCGCGAGCCAGGTTCCGGGCCATCGGATAACCCATGAGACCTAATCCAAGAAATCCAAGTTTTGCCATACCAGCATCTTAACAACACAACGAAGCTGGGTACCAAGGGCACCGAAAACGCGCTCGCTTCATAATGGGTCATAAGTTACCCATTATTGCCATTTTTAGGGTATGATATGACTTGTTATGGCTCGACAAATTCCTTCCATGCTCCCCCGGCTGGCCCGCACGATGGCGGGTATGGGCGAGAACGTCAGGAAAGCTCGCCTGCGGCGTGCCTATTCATCGGCCACAGTGGCACAGCGCGCCGGAATCACGCGCAAGACGCTGTACCGGGTGGAGCGCGGAGATCCAGCGGTAGCCTTGGGCATTTATGCCAGAGTGCTACAGGCGCTGAGACTCGAGAATGATCTTGCCTCAATCGCAGCGGATGACGCGCTAGGCCGCAAACTACAAGACGCCGGCTTGGGACCGAAACGGCGCGCTCCCAAACAATTTAAGCGGGCAAATCGACCGGCCGGGGAGAAATCGACGACTGCCACGAAAAAGTCCGAGGACGTGCCATGACAACACGCCCACTGGAAACAGTCTCCGTCTACGCAGACTTGGAGCAGTTTCAAGCGCCCGCGCAGATGGGGTGGTTGCGCCGCCAGAAGAGCCGGACTGGAGACATCTTCTCGTTCGAATACGATCCGAGGTGGTTCGAGAAGCCTGAAGCATTCTCGTTCGACCCGGATCTCGCATTGGTAAAAGGATCTCAGTATCCCGTGCCCGGCCGGCCGAACTTCGGTATCTTTTTGGATTCGTCCCCGGATCGATGGGGTCGCGTACTCACGCAGAGGCGGGAGAACATCCGCGCGCGCCACGAAGGACGCAGGGCGCGGTCACTGACGGAATGGGATTTCCTGCTGGGCGTGCATGACGAGACCCGATTAGGCGCTCTGCGTTTCCAAGATCCGGATTCTGGGCGATTCATCGACAGCGATGAAGAGTTCGCAGCGCCACCCATTGCCTCGCTGCGCGAGCTTCAGGCAGCCAGTCTTCAGTTCGAATTACATGCCGACGACGAAGAGCACCCCGACTATGAACGGTGGCTCACGCAACTGTTCGCTCCAGGCACGTCCCTCGGTGGGGCACGTCCGAAAGCATCTGTGAGAGATGAAGAGGGCGTGCTCTGTCTGGCCAAGTTTCCCAGCCGGCAGGACCGCCGGGACGTCGGCGCATGGGAACTCGTGGCGCATCGGCTGGGAGCAAGGGCAGGAATCAATGTGCCTCCCACGCGCGGCTTGCGGGTACCCGACAGTGCCTACACCACCTTCCTGGCGACCAGATTCGATCGCACCGCGGAGGGCCGGCGATTGGCGTTCGTATCGGCCATGACGCTCACCCAGCGGAACGATGGAGACGCCGGTGCAACCTATCTGGAACTGGTAGATCTGCTGCAGTCCCAGGGGTCAGATACCCACCACGATTGCCTGGAGCTCTTCCGGCGCGTGGTGTTCAGCATTCTCATCCACAACACGGACGATCACCTGCGAAATCATGGATTCTTTATCGGGGAACAAGGCATCTCGCTGTCGCCCGCTTACGATATCAATCCTTCGAACGATCGCAACGAACTCTCGCTGGCGATCAACGAAGTGGATACAACCTGCGACGTCTCAATCGCCCTGGAAGCTCACGCCGACTACGGCCTGTCGAAGACCGAAGCGGACGAGATTATCGAGAGGGCAACTGGGGCCGTTGCGTCGTGGAGGAGCGAAGCCACCCGGTGGGGCATTCCGAAAGCCGACCAAGAGCTCATGGCGGCGGCATTCCAGGCGGTAGCATGAAGATGGGACGGGCCTTAGAGGGCAACTATTCGGTAGCTTCGGCTGCCCGATGATCGCAACCTTGGCCGGCGAGAAGCTTGAGGACAAGAAGATCGGAAGGGTGAAAAGTGGCGATGCCGATGTGGTTCAGGTCTTCATCGGTCTGCGCGATGTGGTTGCGAATCAATACGCGAAGCTGCTCCACGGTTACACCCAACTCCTGAGCCGCCTCCACTTCGGAGTATTGCGTCTTGTTCTGCTTGGAGGGGAGCGTGCCTGCGTTCATGGTCTTAATGCATTCTAAGGCGCGGGTTTGCGCACTCCCAATCGGGTGGAGAACCTATATGTACTCTTAGTATCCCTGATAGACTTTCGTACTAAGACGGAAGGCCACATCCCCCTCAGCCGATATCAGGAATGTTCAGTAAGGCGTCGTTGAAGCGATTGGTGAAGTTTGCGACGCAGGCGGCGAGCGTCAGTTCCACGATCTGGTCGTCGTTGAAATACTGCTTCAGCTCGTCGAGCGCCGGAGGCCGGATGGCCGAAGCGCCGCGTGTCACTCGCTCAGCGTAAAGAAGCACGGCTTTCTCCTGGGCGTCGAACAGCGGGCTGCGATTGAAAAAGGCCAGCGCCTTGATCTGATCTTCGGTGACGCCGTTCTTCTTTCCCGACGCCGAGTGGGCGCGGAAACAGTATTCGCAGCCGTTGACGAGCGAAGCCTTCAGATAGGCCAGCTCCTTGTATTTCCGCTCCACGGTTCCGTGGTCAATCACGGCGCTGTAGAACGGGAGAAAATTCGCAAAGGCTTCGGGAACGCGCGCCATAGTGCCGAAGAAGGAGGGCACTTTGCCGAAACCCTGGGTCATCTTATCGAGAATGGGCTGAATTTCGGGCGCCGCGTTTTCCTTCGAAATCGGGCTGATTCCCGGGACTGTTTCAGTTGCAGTGGGCATACCGTGCTCCTACTTTCTTGAGATCGATACTACTTTGTGGATTGTAGCAGGGCCAGGGCCTGCGGCATCGGCTGGTAGTCGCGATAGGTCTCGTCCTCAAGCGAGTTTTCGCTGAAAATCCCGAGCGCGGAGGCGTTCACGCGCACTCGGAACGCCTTGGGCATCCAAACGCCGTCAGCCACCGGAGCCTGTTCCAGATCGAATTCAGTTCTAGGTCCTACCCTGGCGAGAAATCCGAAAAAACTGACGGGCTTGACCACTTCGGCGTGGACCTTCACCCATTGATTGGTCGCCTTATCGATCCACAGCCGACCGTGCATGCCTTTGAGAACCCGGCCCTCGCGGTCTGCAGGCTCATATCCCGGCCTCGGTTCTGCATCCAGAACCCACCAGGCGTAGCCGTCGATCTGCGCCTCGCCGGCTGTGCGAAACTCGAAAGCGTCGACCATTTCCTGGAGCATGGCGTGCTCGCGCTCGTTCTCCCTGGCGTACCTGGCGATGCGCTTCTCCCGCTCGTGTTCGGATTCCTTCCGCCGTCTTTCGATCTCCCGGTGCAGCTTCCGTTGCTCGGCCTCCTTTTCAGTAAGCGAAGGAGGCTCGTCGTTAACGGCTGTAACAACGTTATAAGGAGAGCCGTCGATTATAAGCACTCGAAAGGTCTTGGCTGCCGGAGGAGAATGTCGTTTGGTCTCCACGTCCCGCTCCAAGAAGGAATATTTCGCGGTTTGCGCCCAGTCGGTCTGGATAGCTTCAACAGACTTACTGACAATCTCCTGGGGATTGGGAGCGGCAGTGAGTGTGGAGACAGCCACTGCCAGCCAAAGAGCGCTAGAGTCCATAGGGTCCTCTGGTTGTTAGACGCAGGAGCCGCTACAGCCGCACATCGGTTTGTTTGGAACAGCCAGCAAATGTCAGGCCCTTTGGTTTATACTGAAGGCGAGTCGCGGCCGGTTTCAAAACCCAAGATCCAGAGCACCGCAACCGTTCGCAGGGATTCGCATGACTATTCTTTTTACCTTTATCCACATCCTGGTTTGTCTGTTCCTGATCGTGGTGGTGCTGCTGCAGAGCGGCAAGGCCGCGGATCTGGCGGGCGCCTTCGGGGGCATGGGATCGCAGACCGCCTTCGGCCCGCGCGGGTCGGCGACGCTGCTCTCCAAAGCGACCACGCTGGCGGCGGCGATTTTCATGATTACGTCGCTCACGCTCGCAATTCTGGCGACGCGCGGCGCGGCCTCCTTGGGCAGCGTTTTAGAGCGCGAGAAAGCTCCGGCGAAATCGGCTCCGGCAAAGGCGCCCGTGAATCCAGCGGCGCCCCAGAACAGGGCTCCGTTGACGGTGACACCCTCTCAGGTACCGGCGCCGGCCAACAAGAAGTAAACTGGTTTATCCACAAAGCGGTCGTGGCGGAATTGGCAGACGCACTAGCTTGAGGTGCTAGCGGGAGCAATCTCGTGGAGGTTCAAGTCCTCTCGACCGCACCAAATTTCAAATGCTTTGCGGGCGGACCTGGGCGTGCGTGCGGGCGCGCTTGCGGGCGCTGAACTTCGGACCCACCTCCTCCTGGGCGATGCCGGACAGCACAACCGGACTGCGGTCAGGAAATTCAGCGATCAAGGACAGGCTTCCGCCCATGGCCTCCACGGTCCTCCGCAGAGTTGAAAGCAGAAGGTCACTTCTCTTTTCGAGCTTGGAAATACCGTCCTGGCTAATGCCGAGTTCCTTGGCCATGCGCACCTGCGTAAGCCTGCGGGCGCCGCGTAGCTCCCGCAAGGTCATTTCCTCGGCAATAAGTTGCGCGGCGCGCGCCTCCACTTTCTTGCGGCGGGAAGAATTTAGTTTTTTCCTTATCCGTTCGAGGTTCGTCATGGTTATTACTTCCTTCCCTTCCGTTCTTTTTCTCTCTGCCATTTGATTCGCGCTAAGTGGGCGTCAAAACGCTCGTCGGCCGTGTCAACCAGCTGACGGTGGAACCGCTTCCCGCTGACGCCGGACTTATCGCCGGCCACAAGGAGAATGGCTTTGCGGTTCGGGTCAAACGCGAAGGCCACCCGCCAAACACCGTCGGCGGCGTCAAATCTCAATTCCTTCATATTCGGGTGACGTGAACCGTTGAGCGTATCGGCCCGAGGCCGCCCTAGCTGCGGGCCGAATTGCTCCAGCAGTGCGATATGCGCGAGCAACTCCTCCTGCACGTCGTGGTGCATGGCGCGGTACTCGGGAACGAAGCCATCATGCAGGTCAACTTCCCACTTCACCTAATTCATTATGCACCTAGATAACTATTCATTCAAGTGAATGTATTCAAACAGGCGCCTGGTTTGTGGCACTGGCCTTGGGTCTCACGAACGTGCGGTAGCATGGTTCGGTGGGGGACGATCACGGACAGGTCGCCGAAGAGGACGACGGTTGTTTTACCAAGCGTGAATTCACCTCGTTCTCAGCTTCGCAGAGCTTTGCCAATCAATAAGGGATGCCGGAGGTTTTATCCAATGAGAGCCTGTATCTTCGCCCGTACTTCGGCCAGTCCAGGCTCTTCACCTGATCTGCCAGAACCGCATTCGGTGGCGTGCCGCCGATGAAGACCTCAAACGGATAGTTCTTGATCTGCGTCGTCAGCGGACCGCAGATCATCAAGCTAGTCTTGCTATTGTAGGATGCCGGACTCAGAACCAGCGCCGGACGGCGCCCTGCCTGCTCATGGCCAGCCTGCGGCGTGAAGTCCATCCACACAATCTCGCCGGCGTCAGGCACGTACGACGCTGCCATTACCAGACCTCTTTGCCTTCCGATGGCCCGAAATCAACCGATTTATGCAGGTTTTTCGCGGTGATGCCTTTTAGCAGGTCGTCCAGCACGTACCTTTTCTGCCGCACGGGTTCGATGACGATCCTGCCTTTCTCCTCGCGCACCTCCACCACCTCGTCCAGATCAAGGTGCATGGCCTCCATCACGGAGGCCGGAATCCGCACCGCCGCACTGTTGCCCCACTTCTTAACCCTCGCTTTCATGGCGCCTCCGCTGTATCAACCTTGTATATGCATTACGACATCGGAACGGGTGTGTGGCAACAATGTCGATACATGTGCTGTTCCCGGCATCCGGCCAAAGGTGACATCTGGTGGCGTCGGTATCCGGGTCAAGAGCCGATTTATTTCGATTCGCTGAGGAGGGGGTTCGATCCCACTTACGGTTCCTGTATACTTGCGTTGCCTTGGAAGGCACATTTAGATGCTTCCCAGGCAAGGGAAGGAGACCAACCATGTCGTTTTTCGCTTGGATCATCTTGGGATTGGTGGCGGGCTTCATCGGCAGCAAGCTGGTGAACAACAGAGGCGAAGGGATTGTGCTCGACATCCTGCTGGGGATTGTGGGTGCGGTGGTCGGCGGCTGGCTGTTCAACAGATTCGGCGCCGGCGGTGTCAGCGGGCTTAATTTATACAGCCTTTTGGTGGCAGTGATCGGAGCCGTTATCGTCTTGGTTGTCTATCACGCGATCCGGCGCGCCACCTGATTCGCCTCGATCGCAACTAATCCGGTTTTCGGAGGCTTAGCGTCCGGCCGGCAAAATAGCCGACGACCATAGCAAAGACGAAGCAAAGAACCAAGGTTGAGGGATCGCCCACGGTTCTCTTATCGCCGGATTGCGCGGCCGAATTCAGAACTTATTTCGAAGCCGGCCTGGAGAACCGTCCGGCATCCACAGGAACGTTCGGCTGGATCTCGCTGAACTGCGTGGTGGCCCTCCCGTCCAGCCAAGTGACGGTCACGTGGTATGGCAACCGGACGCCCGCCACTTCGCGATAATCGGCGTAATCGATCTGGGTGGGGTTCAGGCCTACGGGCGATTCAGCATAGCGGACCACCCGGGCCAGCAGCCCGGTCTGGCTGTCGAAATACAGATTCACCGGATATCGGCCGTCGCCGCTTCCCTGAATCATGTGCATGTTGCGCCCGTCGATGACGGCGGCAGACGCGCCGCGCCAATCGGTGAGCGCCGGCTTGATCAGAGCCGGGAACCACAGCGCCGCGTCCAGCTTGGCGCCGGACAGATCGCCGCCCGTCAGTTCGAGCAATTTCACCGGCCGTTCGGTGGCCGGTCCCGCGATCCAGCCCGCGCGGCCGTCGTAGGTTGTGGCGCTGTCACCGGCGGCTGTGTGAACTACGGTGCTGAGCTGATTCCCAGCTTTGGCCAACACGTCCATTTTGGCGAAAACATCCACGGGATACTTCTCGTCCTGGTAGCCCTGATAGGTTCCTTTGGCTGCGAAGCTGGTGAACTTGGCCAGGCGCTCTACGCCGCCAATGGCCTCGATGTACTGGTCGAGAACTTGATCCGCGGAGAGCGCTTGGCCCAAGGGTTGGCGCAGTTCATCAGGCTCCTTAGATGGCGGCGGACCGTACAGATCCGCCAGGCTCGGAGTGACGTCGGGCCGTTCCACGCCGCGATGGCAGGAGTAACAAGTGATCTCGCGCCTTCCACCGAAATAAGTTTTGTTGATGGCGTTCATCATGCCGATCATGGCCCGAGCGGTGCTCTTGCGCGGCGTATCGTCGGCGTACCGGTCCCAGCTGCCGCCGCTCTCGGCGCTATGGCAATCGGTGCAGGTGTCGCCCAGAGACGCGGAAAAGAATCCCATGGCGGCCATGAACTGGTCCACTGGAATGCCCTTCAGCACCCGAACATTTTTAAAAGCCTGCTCCGCCGGCACGGGTTTCTCCTGTCCGTTCGTGACAGCCAGCACGAGGAGACACGGAGCGAACGTTAAGAGCTTCATTTTGCCTCCATCCCCGCGAGAACGCGCAGAACGGAAACCACCGCTGCCGTGTCGTGGAGCCCCATCCCCCGCGCTGCCACGGCCGTATACAGCGGAACACTGGCGCTGAACAAGGGTACGGGGCAATTCGACTGTTTGGCGAAATTCGCAATGATGTCCAGGTCTTTTCGAAACACGTCGACCTTCATCATCGGCGTCGCGTAATCCCGACGAGCCATGCCCGGCCCGCGCACTTCGAGCATGCGCGACGTGGCTGCGCTATCGGCCAGCGCTTCCACCAGCGTGGAGGGATCCAAGCCGGCCTTCTCGCCCAGCACGATGGCTTCCGCCGCGCAGGCGATATGGATCGCTACCAGAAGGTTCGCAATGTATTTCATTTTCGAGCCCGCGCCGAAAGGACCAACATATCGAACCGAGCGAGCGAAGTGGGAGAGCAGATGGCGGACGCGCTCGAAATCGGCGCGATCGCCGCCGGCGAAAATCGCAATATCTTTGGCTTGGGCCTGAGAGCCGGTGCCGCTGATGGGCGCGTCCAACATCGCGATGCCCGAACTCGCGAGCCGGACGCGAGCCCGCTCTTTGTCTTCGAGCGAAAGGGTGCTGGTCTCGACAACCAACAGACCGGTTCGTCCGGCCGCTACCAGCCCCTCCGCTCCGAACAGCGCGCTTTCGAGCGCGGCGGCGTGTGGCAGCGATGTGATCACGATGTCGGACTGCGCTGCTACGTCGCGCGCCGACGCGCAGGCCTGGCCGCCGAGAGCGCCGAATGCGCTCAAACTTGCCGGAAGTAAGTCATACCCGGACGTGCGGACGCCGGCCACTACCAGGTGCCTGGCGAAGGCGCCGCCCATAATTCCCAGTCCGATGACCCCGGCTCGGCTGGATTGCGCGCTTCCTTCATTCGTGCTCATGGTCTAGAATCTTCTCATGCCTCGCCGATACAGCAAAGCGCTGCTGGCCGTGGGCTGTGGATTTCTCGTGATGTGGGCCGAGGGGGCGCAGGCGCCCGATCCGCTGGTTGCCGATCCGCAGCACATGCATTTAGAGTTGGAAAACCAGTGGGTCCGCGTTTTTCAGGAACACCTGGGACCGCACGAGAAGATGCCCATGCACCAGCATCCCGCTCCCGGAGCCGTCATCGTTTTCCTGACAGACCGGAACAACCAGCTCACGTATTTCGATGGGTCCGTCAAAACATTTCAAAACCACGCCGGCGATGTGATCTGGGCGGAGCCTACCGTACACAAAGCGGAGAATCTCACCGGCGCGCAGTTCGCGGCGTTTCAAATCGAACCCAAGCCGGCGGTCAATTCCAAGCCCTTCCTCCGGGAAACAAGCGACGCGGTTACGGTGGATCCGGCGCACTATCATGTGGTGGCCGAAAACGAATGGGTGAGAGCCATCGCCTTAACCGTGGGGCCGCACGAGAAGCTGAAAATGCACACGCACCCGGCAACCGGAGCCGTAGTGGTCTACTTGACGGATCAGAACATGCGTCAATATCATGCTGATGGCACAGCGCGTGAGAGCCACTGGAAAGCCGGGACAGTCCGCTGGGTTCCCCCGGACGTTGCGCATCAGGATGAAAATCTGGGCGACAAGCCATTCCGGCTAGTTCGGATTGAATTGAAGCAGGCACAATAGCGGAGACGTAATTGGAGGGTCGGTTTTGGCAAACGTCGGAGCTGTAGGACTGGATTGGCAGGAGCGCATCAATTGGGACCGGCTGCGTAAATACCGGCTGGAGCGCGCCCGCGAGCGGATGAAGGCGCACGGCCTGGGCGCGATGCTGCTGATGTACGACGAAAACGTTCGCTACGTCACCAGCACGCTGACTCCCGGCTGGAACCGCTTAAAGCCGGGCCTGCGTTATGCGCTGCTATGCGGCGACGATGCACCCGTATTGTTCGAACAGGGCGACATCGGAATGCACATCGAGAAGCATTCGCCGTGGATTCCGAAAGAGAACATCCGTTACTCCTATGCCTGGATCAAGGGCGCGGCTGGGGCAGCTTCCACGCAACAGGTGGGAAAGTTTACCAGAGCCATCCAGCAGGAGATGAAGAAGCGCGGAGTGGACGGCATGAAGCTGGGTGTCGATTTCATCGACATCAACATGATCAAGATTTTCGAGGACGCGAAGATCGAGTGGGCGGACGGCATGTCGCCAATGATGGAGGCGCGCGCAGTCAAGAACCAGGACGAGCACGAATGCATGCGCATTGTCGGCGCCATCGGCGATGCCGCGCACTGGGAATTCATGAAATTCCTGAAGCCGGGGCTCACCGAGAACCAACTCACCGCGCACATCATGGAATTCCTCTACAACATTCCGGGCATGGAAGATGTGGAGGATGTGATTGTGTCTTCGGGCCTCAATACCTGGCCGAACTGGCGCAATTTTTCCGACCGCATCATTAAGCCCGGCGACATGGTGTTCATGGATCTCGCCGCGCTCACCTGGAACGGCTACAAATCGTGCTACTACCGGACCTATATGGTGGGGCGTGAGCCGAATCAGGAACAGAAAGATTATTACGCCATTGCGCTGAAGTGGCTGTATGATTCGATCAAGGCGGTGAAAGTGGGCGCCACCACGCGGGACATCGCGTCGAAATGGCCCTCGGCCAAGGAGGCCTGGGGCTACGAAGAGGAAGATCAGGCGGCGGCGAATCTGTGGGGGCACGGTCTTGGATTGGCGCAATACGATCAGCCGGTGATCTCGCGCATCTGGTCGCTCGATCATCCCATCGAGATTAAGGAGGGCATGGTCTTCGCCCTCGAGACGCAGCACGGGAAGCCGTATCAATGGGGCGTGCGCATTGAGGAAATGTTGATTGTACACAAAGACAACGTGGAGATAGTTTCGAATTTCCCGGTGGAGCAAATCACGGTAGTGGATCCGATGCCGGGGTACTCCGATTACGGCAAGCGTCCCGGGACGTAACATGATCGCTCCGCTCTTTTCAAGTCAGGCCGCAGACCCAAATCGCTTCGGTCCGAAGGCGGCGAATCTCGCGCGTCTGGGCCAGGCGGGATTACCGATTCCGGGCGGCTTTTGTGTCGACGCGCAAGCTTATCGCGAGCAGATCCGGGCGCTGGGTCTGGAGGCGGATGCGCGCGGCGTCTTCGCGGCGCTAGAAAGTCCCCAAGCCCGCCGGCATGCCTTGATGATGAAGCTGGGCTTGCTGGATCAGCCAATCACGCCCGCGGTGCTTGAACCGCTACTCGTGGCCTGGCAGGAGTTGACGGAGAAAACGGGCGCGCCAACCGTGGTCCGTTCGTCTGCTTTGGTGGAAGATCGATTCGGTTCCAGCTTCGCCGGCCAGTTTGAAAGCTTTCTGGGAATCGACAGCGAAGCGGATTTTATTACCGCGATTCGCTCGTGTTGGGGAGCGCTATGGGCGACGCGCGCACTGCGTTACATGGCGACGCACGAGATCGATCCGGCCGATACAGCGATGGGCATTCTGGTTCAGCCGCTGGTTTCGGCGAGGGCGTCGGGCGGCGGGTTAAGCCAATCTGCCGACGGCAGCATGATCCTGAGCGCCACCTGGGGACTGGGCTCCGCGATTGCGCAAGGTGAAGTGACGCCGGACCGCTATGAGTTGTCGCGCGACGGTGCGCTTCTGAGTATCACGCCGGGCCGCAAGGATCATCAAGTTGGGTGCGTCCACACCCAGGCGGTTCCAGTGGCAATGGTCTCCGAGCCTTGCCTGAACGAGAAACAGGCCAGCGAACTCGGCAAACTGCTCCGCAAAGTGGAAGACTTGATGGGCATGCCTGTGGAAATCGAATGGGCCATGGACGATTCCGGATTCCAGTTGCTGCAAGCCAGGCCGCTGCATACGCAATCGGCCGCTACTCCCGACGCCATGTGGCTAAGCCGTCCGCGCTTGAATGGACATGCCGCGGGCGTCGGCTGGGGCGAGGGGCGGGCGTGCGTGGTGCAATGCGAATGCGAGCTCTCGCGCGTCGCGCCGGGCGACGTTTTGGTGACCAGAGTGGCCGGTCCGGCGTTGAGCCACATCCTCACTCGGGTGGCCGGTGTGGTAGCTGAGCGCGGCGGCAGCACTTCGCATATGGCCTCGCTCGCGCGCGAGCGCGGAATTCCGATGGTGCTGGGAGTGCTCGACGCGACGCTGCGCATTCCGCATGGTTCTACGGTCGCCGTGGATGGCGTCTCTGGCGTAGTAAGGTGGATGAATTAATGCCCGCCAAACTTGTTGCCGTCACCGATACCGTGTTTCCGACGCTCGATCCAGCTCGCGAGGTGCTGGCGAAGATCGGGGCCGAGATCCGTTTTGCAAAGGAACCGAAGCCAGAAGCCATTCTCGAAGTGGCGCGCCAGGCCGACGCGGTGCTCACCACCTACGCGAAGCTCGATGCCGGCATCATTGGGCAACTGACGCGCTGCCGCATGATCGGACGCTTCGGAATCGGCGTCGACAACGTCGACATTCAGGCGGCTACGAAGGCAGGCATCGTGGTGACACGCGTTCCCGATTACTGCCTGGACGAAGTTTCCGATCACGCCATGGCGTTGCTGCTGGCGCTGGTGCGCAAGATTCCGTCGTCGAACGCGCGCACGCAGGCTGGCCGCTGGGAAATGCGCGCCGTGGTTCCCATTCGCCGTCTGCGTGGAACCGTTCTGGGGCTGGTGGCCTTTGGGCAGATCCCGCAGTTGGTGGCTCCGAAGGCTCAGGCGTTCGGCATGCGTGTTGTGACCTACGATCCATACGTCTCGAAACAAATCGCCGAGCGCGCCGGGGTGGAGCAGGTGGAGTTCGACGAATTGCTGAAGATCTCCGATTACGTTTCCATCCACACGCCGCTGCTGCCCGCCACGCATCACTTGTTCAACTCCGCTGTGTTCCGCCGGATGAAGCCCACGGCGTATTTGATCAACACTGCGCGCGGGCCAATCGTGGATGAAGCAGCGCTCGCAAGCGCATTGGATCAGGGACATCTTGCGGGAGCGGCTCTGGACGTGATGGAGCAGGAGCCTCCGTCCGGCTCACCGTTGTTTGGCCGCGACAACGTGATCGTGACGCCGCACACCAGCTTTTATTCGGAAGAATCGCTGGTTGATTTGCAAACCAAGGCGGCTGAAGAGGTGGTGCGAGTCCTGAGTGGACAGGCGCCTCGAAATCCCGTGAATCCCGAAGCGCTGAAGGCCGCTCAAGCCACCTAGTATCGATCTATGACGAAAGAATGGAGCCAGCTTCGATGACCCGCCGCGACACCCTCCGGGCCGCCATGGCCGCAGGTTCCCTGTTGCGCGCCCGTGCGGTCTCGGCGAAAGCGGCGCAACCGGCTACGCCAGTGAATTTCGATGTGCCGCCCCAAGCCTGCGATTGTCACACGCATATCTTCGGCGATATCCGAAGATTTCCATTGTGGCCGGGACGCGTCTACACCCCCGAGCCCGCTTCGCCCGATGAAATGAGGGAACTGCATCGGGCGCTCCACATGCAACGCGTGGTTATCGTGAACCCGAGCGTTTATGGGACCGACAATTCAGCGACGCTCTTCGGAATCAAAGCACGCGGCGCTAACGCCCGGGGCGTGGCCGTGATCGACGACCAAACGCCGGACAGCGATCTCGACCGAATGGCCCGGCAAGGCATTCGCGCCATTCGGCTCAATCTGGCGACAGCCGGCCAGATCGATCCCGCCATCGCGCGCCAGCGATTCCAGGAGGCGGTAAAGCGCGTGCAGCAGCGCGCTTGGCACATCCAGATGTACACCACGCTGGAGGTGATCTCCGGCATCCGGGATTTGGTTCAGGCTTCGCCGGTGCCGGTAGTCTTCGATCATTTTGGAGGCGCTCAGGCCGCGCTCGGCGTCCATCAGCCGGGCTTCGCCGATCTGGCCGGGCTGGTCAAATCCGGCCAGGCCTACGTCAAAATCTCGGGCGCGTATCGCTCCTCTACGCAACCCGATTATGCGGACGTGAAGCCGCTGGCCCAGATGCTGATTGCAGCCAACGTGGATCGCATCGTCTGGGGCACTGACTGGCCGCATCCCAATTCCACGCCTCAGGCCGGCCACAAAGCTACGGACGTCACGCCGCTCTATCAGGTGGATGATGGGCAGCTGCTCAACCTGCTTCCGGTTTGGGCGCCGGACGCGGCCGTGCGCAAAAAGATTTTGGTGGAAAATCCGGCGCGATTGTACGGATTTTAGACGCCGGCTTTTAAGCTCCCATCAGGACGGGAGTTTTGCGGCTCGACTTTTGGCGCGATCTGGGTACGGACGGCCGAGCGGCGGGCGCGTCGTCCATCGGCAGACTAAAGCGGCGGATTCCATCGTAGGCATAGAGCGCGCCCGCGACGGCGCCGGCGGTTGGCACCAATCCGATTTCTCCCGCGCCTTTGGCTCCATAGCCGCCCACTTCGTCGGGAACTTCGATCAGTATGACGTCGATGGGCGGCGTGTCCTTGGCCTTCAGAATGCCGCAATCGCGCAGCAGCAAAGAATCGGGCGTAGCGTTCGTGCTGGGGAAGCTTTCCGACAGTGCATAGCCCAGCCCCATGTGAACCCCGCCCTCCACTTGTCCCGCGCAGGCCTTGGGATTGATAGCGCGGCCGACGTCATGCGCTGCTACCACGCGCGCGATGCGGCCGTCGTCGTTGAGGATCACCACCTGCGTGGCGTAGCTGAACGTCATATGCGTAGTGGGATTTGTCAGCGCTTCCGGAGTCCCGGGCTTGGTGGTGAAATTACAAACGTAGTCGCCGGTGTATTCGCGGCCAGCGAGCTGTTCCAAAGTTGAATGCTTCAGATCTTCCGCCAACTGGACCGCGGCCCTTTGCGCGGCAGCGCAACTCAGCGTTGTTGCGCGCGACGCCCAGGTTTCACCGCACTTGGCGCCCAGCGCCTGGTCCCAGCGGACGTCCATGCTCTCGGGAGCGAGGCCCGTTTCCTCGCACACGGCCTGACGGATGGTGGTGAAGAGTCCCTGGCCCATCTCGGTGTAGCCGGTCTGGACATCCAGGCGTCCGCCTTCCAGCACACGGATGGCGGCGTGCCCGCTATCGATGGTGCCGTTGCCAATGCCGGTGCTCTTGATGCCGCAGCCGATGCCGGCATACTTGGCGTTCTTATAAATATCCTTGACGGCTTCCAGACTGCGCCGCAACCCCGCGACGCTGGCGCGCATGATCTGACCGGTAGCGAACGCATCGCCCGGATTCAGGATGTTGCGTTCGCGGATATCGTAGCCGTCCATGCCCACTCGTTCGGCAAGGATATCCAGGATGCCTTCCATGGCGAAGTGCGCCTGGTTGGTGCCAAAGCCGCGCATGGCGCCGCTGGTGGGATTGTTGGTGAACACGGGCCTGGCTTCGGCATCTACGTTGGGCACACGGTAAGGGCCGCAGGAGTGGCACGCGGCGCGCAGCAGGCATTTCGCGCTGGTTCCGGCGTAGCCTCCCACATCGCCCACGATGCGCACGCGCACCGCGAGTAAGCGACCCTCGGCGTCGGCGCCCACTGTGTAGTCGAAGGTCATGGGATGGCGCTTGGGATGCAGCTGCGTGGATTGTTTCCGCGTCAGAACCGTCTTGACGGGACATCCCAGCAGATGCGCCGCCAGCGCCGTCTGCACTTGAATGGACAATTCTTCTTTCGCGCCGAAAGATCCGCCGCTGGATGCCAGCGCGATCTCGACTTCTTCGGGAGGAATATTCAAAGAGCGGGAGATCTGGCTTTGATCGAAGATTGATCCCTGGCTCTGCGAAAATACCTTGACGCCTTTTCCCTGCGGAATTGCCAGGCACGCCTCGGGTTCGAGGAAGGCAGGTTCCACGGGCTGCGTGCGGAAGGTCTGCTTGATCACGTGCGTGGAAGCCGCCAGCGCAGCATCCACATCGCCTCGCGAGAACGCGGTGACATCGAGCAGATTCGGATGCACGTGCAAGTTGCCGGGCGCATGCACTTGCGGCGAATCGGGCGCCATGGCGGCAAACGGGTCCGTCACCGGCTGCAACACTTCATACTCGACCTGGATCTTGTCCGCGGCTTGGCGCGCGTGGAAGGCGGTATCGGCCACCACCAGCGCGAGAATATCGCCGACGCAACAGGTGGTTTCGCCGACGGCTACGAAGATCGGCAAGTCTGGAATTGTGAGACCCGTGCCGCGCTGTCCGGGAACGTCGGGCGCGGTGAAGATTCTTTCGACGCCGGTCATAGCCCGCGCTGCGGAGGTATCGATCGCCAGAACCTTCGCGCGCGGGTCCGGGCTCAGCAGCGGAGCGGCGTGCAGCATTCCAGGCACGCGCATATCGTCGACGAACGGCTTTTCGCCCAGCGCCTGCTCCAGCCCCAGATAGCGTGACGGCGACTGGCCGATTCCGTGGCCCTTATGCCCGTTCTTCGTGGTTCGCGTGAGACCAAAATCTTCGCCGAAGTAGGAATGGCGGCGCGGCTCTTTGCCAGGCAGCTGCTTATTATCCTGCTCCGTTTGAGCACACCAGGCTTCGCCTGCGGTTTGAATTGCATCCCAGGCTTCGCCTGCGGTTTGAATTGCATCAATGATGCGCGCATATCCGGTGCAGCGGCAAAGATGCGAATCCAATGCCTTGGCGACGGCTTCGCGATCGTGGGTATGTCCGTACCGCAGCAGCCCCGACGCGCGAATCACAATGCCGGGAATGCAGAAGCCGCACTGCACCGCCCCTTCGAGCAGAAATGCTTCGCCCAATACGCGGCGCATGTCTTCCGGTACGCCTTCGAGCGTAACCACGTCGCGGCCCTGCATGTGCTCCGGTTTACGCAAGCAGGCGAGCACCGGCTGGCCGTCCACTAAAACCGCACAGCATCCACACGCGCCCTCCGGCGCGCAGCCATTTTTGGCGGAGACGACGCCACACCCTTCGCGCAGGACTTCGAGAAAGTCCATGCCCGGTTCGAATGAAACGGTGGTTGGATTCCCGTTTAGTGTGAAAGTGGTCTCCGGCATAGTTGACGCGTCCGCGCCCACCCGCTTATTCAAGGCTATCAGAATTGCCTAATGGACCAATTGAAAGAGGACTCTACTTGCCTACCAAATGCCCCTGGTCTTTCTCGTTCTCCTGGCAAAAATATTCCAGCAGCTCGGTATTCAGAACGATGAATTGGTGGAGCGTCACGGTCCAGGGCGCGGTGTAGGCCTTGGGATCGTCCAGGGTGATTTCGATCTCCAGGTTGCCGAAATTCACCCGCCGGAAGCGCTCGGTCATTTTGGCGGCGTCGGTCATCGGGCTGCCGCTGCGGTCCAGCCACATGCCATCGCGGAAACCGTTGGTTTGAACCACCAATGTGTCGCCGTCCCAATGGCCGGAGGAGTAGCCCCGAAAAGAGGGCTGCGGATCCATTGGTAGCGCGCGTCCATCGGTGAAGACCTGACGAAAAGTCACGTCGCGCTCGGAGAGAATCACCAGCAGCCCCGGGACCTGGACAATTTTCCGGTATTGCGGGAAGGTGAACAAGCGAAGCGCGCTCGCCGGCTGGCAATCCGACGCCGGGTCGTCTTTTCCGTTCTGCGCCATTCGTTTCTTGACCAACTCCGCGGCCCAGGGCTGATAGGGCAATCCGCCTGGCAGGCGCGCTCCGATGTTGGTGAACTCCTTGGAAAGCGGCAGATCGGCGCATCCATTGGGCGGGCACCCTCCCGTATTCTCGATTTCCCACATACCCGAAAAATCCGGCTTGCCGTCGGCCAGGCGGGGCGTGGGCGCGCCCAGGTTCGGCAACCCGCCCGGCGTCTTGGGCACCCCGGCGGTTGGATAATTCAACCATTGGCCCGTGAGGAGCGCCGGGATCGCGAAAAGGATGGCGGCCTTTATGTTCACCTATGATCCAGGATAATCTTGAGACGCCGCCCGGCGCCATCTTCCAGCATCCCCAGCGCCGATCCGAGTTCGTCCAATGCCATGTGATGCGTCACCAGCGGCTCCAGGTGAACCGCGCCCCGATCCACCAGGTCGATCATAACCGGGAAATCCTGAGCCGTGGCGGCGCGACTGTTGATGAGCGTCAGTTCCTTGAAGTAAAGATCGTAGAATGGCAAGCTGCCGCTGGTAGCGCTGGTGATGCCGAAGAGCAGGATGCGGCCTCCAAAACGCACCATACGGATCGCATCTGCTATCGAGGCCATGACGCCCGTACACTCGATGGCCACGTCAACGCCGCAACCGTCCGTCGCTTCCAAAACCTGCGCTACCGTTTCCGGCCCGGACTCGATCGCGAGGTCGGCGCCCAGCTGCTTTGCGAGATCGTTCTTGAATCCGCTGCGGCTGATCCCGATCACCTTGGCCGCCCCGCGCGCCTTGGCGAGTTGCACGTGCAGTTGGCCGGACACTCCCAGGCCGATCACGGCGACCGATTCTCCCAGCGATATTTGCCCCAGGCGTTGCGCGTGCAGACACGTAGTGGCCACTTGAATCAGCGGGGCGATGCGCAGTTCGATGGAATCCGGAAGAGGGAAGATCTGGCTCGCCGGGACCGCAACGTACTCGGCGAACCCGCCGTTGGTCTCGCGCCCGATCAGGCCGCCGGTGGGACAGAGGTTGGTTTGTCCGATGCGGCAGTGGAAGCAGGTTCCGCAATAAAGGACGGGATCGACGATCACGCGCGCGCCACTTGCCATTTCCCCCACCATTTCGTGCCCCATGATGAGCGGATATTGCGCCGGGATGGCGCCTTTGTAAATCTTCAAGTCTGTCCCGCAGAGTCCACTGTGTATGATGCGCACCAGAACGTCACCGGCGGGGACTGGCGGCATAGCGACGTCCGAGAGCGCGAGATCGCCGGGCGCCCGCAGGACCATGGCTTTCATTGGGGTGACTTCATACCGTCTTCTTCACGCGGGCAGCGAGTTCCCTCGAGTCTCCGTGCCGAACGGCAGCAGTGAGAGTCCAACCACGAACGCGAGCGACGTAAGTGCTACTGGAGTGCCGAGAGTTCCGTAATGCCGGATCAGCGCGCCCACCAGGAACGTCAGTCCCGCTCCCGCGAAGCGGCCCACGTTGGTGATGAAAGCGAACGCGCTCACGCGGCAATCCGTGGTGTATTGTTCCGGAAGCCAGAACGAATAGACCACGAAGTTCGCGCCGCCGATGCCGAGGAAGAACGTGCAAACCAGGAACCACAGGATGCCGTTGACCGGCAGGTAGAACACGTAGCCGAAGGCGAGCCAGAGGAAGATCAGCATCAAAGTGAAAAATATTCCGAGCACCACGCGCCGATCCAGCCGCTTTGCCAGTATGGGCGTAAACAAAGCTCCAATTACCGTTCCGATTCCTAAAATGCCCGTTGAATAAGATGCCAGGCGAGCGCCGGTCAGCGTGGATAGCCCCGCCCTCTCCGATAAATAAGTGACGGCGGATGGGACATAAACCGATCCGGCCCACAAGCCGACAATGGATGCCGCCAGGTAAAGGGAGTTGAGGATGGTTCGCCCGCGATATTGCGCCGTGAACAGCTTGAGAAAAGCGTGATGCATGGCGATGATGCCCGTCTCTTCGCGCCGGTTCTTCCAGCGCTCCGGTTCATGCAGCCGGTTGTAGAAAAACGCCACCAGTATGGCGGGCGTGCCGCCGATGACGAACATCCATCTCCAGCCATATTGGCTGCCGATGAAGTAGTTCGCTATGGCGGCGATCACGAAGCCGATGTAGTAGCCGGTGTGCATCAGACAAACGCCCCAGGTGCGACGCCGCTCGGGCCATGTTTCCGATACCAGCGAGGCACCGATGGACCATTCGCCGCCGATGCCGACGCCCGCCAGAAATCGGACCAGCGCGAGCGACCACACGTTTTTGCACAAGGCCGCGAGCAGAGTGAACAAGGAAAACCAGAGGATGGAAAACATTAATGTTCGAGCGCGGCCGAACCGGTCGGCGATGGGGCCCCAAACCAGTGCCACTCCCCAGCCGACCATAAAAAGAGCGAACAGCAGACCGCTGTAGTAGCCCACGTTGGCAGTGGTGGCGGCGATTCCGGAGCTGGGCAGCACGTCGCGCAGGGCGGGCACCAGCACCAGAGAGAAGATGAACGAATCCATGCCATCCATGGTCCAGCCGCCCCAGGCCGCCCAGAAAGCTCGCTTCTGGCTGGAGGTCAGTGGGACGACGGTCGCCGGAGTTGCCAGAACCGGTTTTATCATGAGAGAACCATCGCGCTTCCGCTGGTAACAGATTAGAACATCGGTGGCCCGGGAAATCAAGAACGAAGTATGATGTCTGAGGCTATGAGCCAAAGGCAGGTGTGAGATGACCAAACTGCTAAGTTCAGTTGCCGGACTGGCTGGATTGCTGCTCGTTTCAGTTTCTCTTACAGCGCACCACGGCCAGGCGGGATACAACACCACCGAAACCGTCAGTGTGAGCGGAACCGTCTCTGAGTTTCAATTCGTAAATCCGCATTCCATCGTGAATCTCAACGTCAAGGACGACAAGGGTGAAACGCAAGCCTGGCAAGGCGAGCTCACCAGTCCCAATCATTTGATCCGGGCCAATTGGACCGCCACTACGCTCAAGCCCGGCGACCAGGTGACCATGACCGGCTATCGGGCCAAGAGCGGCGCCAATTCGATGTGGATCACCAAGATCTCCGTCAACGGAGAAGAACTCAAGATGGGCGCGGGGAATTAGATGCGCATCGCATGGCTGGCCCTGCTTCTCCCGTCCCTGGCCTGCGCGCAGGCCACCAATGCGGCGACATCTTCTGGAGCGGCGCCCGACCTTTCAGGCGTTTGGAGTGTCAAAGGCTCTCCCGCCACTCGCTATCTGTCCTGGGGGTTCAGCAAGGACGAGCCGCCCATGACTCCTTGGGCCGAGGAGCGGTTCAAGGCCACCAAGCCCTCCTTCGGGCCGCGCGCGGTGGAAGATTCGAACGATCCCGTGAACCCCACAACGCTCAGCGCCATCGGCTGCTTTCCTCCGGGATTGCCCCGGCTCTATCTGCAGCCCTTTCCCCTGGAAATTATTCAAGTGCCGGGCCGTGTGATCATGCTGTTTGAGTTCTCGCACTTCATCCGGCAAATCTTTACCGATGGCCGCAAGCACAACACCGATCTCGGCCCAACATGGATGGGAGACTCCCTCGGACATTGGGACGGAGACACTCTGGTGGTGGACACCATCGGATTCAACGACAAAACGTGGCTGGATCGGGCGGGCCATCCGCACAGCACCGAACTGCACCTGGTGGAGCGCATCCGGCGAGTGGATCGGAGCACGCTGCTGGACGACCTGACCATCCAGGACCCGAAGGCGTACAGCAAGCCTTGGGGCGGACAGCTGACGTTTCAGTTGAGGCCCACCTGGAACATCACGGAGATGGTCTGTGAAGACAACGTCAACTTCGACCAGTTCCTCAAAAACGAAGCCAATCCCAAAAAGTAGACCCCACGTGCGGGCGGCATCGGATTTCCTGGAGCGGGATACGTTGTTGGAACGCTCTCAGTGCAGCCGGCGGTCGGCTCATATAGAATGTACTGGCAAGTCAGGAGGTTCTATGGCAAGAAAACTGTTTGTCGTTGCTGGATTCTTCTCCCTGGTTATCGCGAGCGGCGGTAGTCTGCGCGCGCAAAACGCGCGGAGCGTGTTGCAGGCTGCGATAGATGCGATGGGCGCCGCCAATGTGAAAACGATTCAGTACTCGGGAACCGGCTGGAACGCCCCCGTGGGTCAGAGCTTCAGTCCCGAAGACGACTGGCCGCGGTTTGAGGTGACGCGCTACACGCGCACCATCGACTACGATGCCAGATCGTCGCGCGAGGAGCTCACCCGCAGGCAGGGAAGCTACCCGCCCCGCGGGGGTGGCGGCACGCCGCTCCAGGGCGAGCAACACCTGGTCTCGGTTGTCAGCGGCAACTACACCTGGACTATGAACGGCGAGACTCCGGTGCCGCAGCCGGGCTTGTATCTGGCGGGCATTCCAATGGCGGAACTGCAACAGCTCGACATCCTGCTGACGCCTTACGGATATCTGAAGGCGGCGCTGGCCGGGGACCCCACCGCCATCTCGCTGCGGTTGCCGGCCTCGCCGGGCGCCATTACACAGAATGGCAAGGCGACGGTGGTCTCCTGCACTCTGATGGGTAAGTACAGAGTGAATGGGACATTCAACGACCAGAACTTGCTGGAGCTGGTCCAAACATGGATCGCCAATCCTGTTTACGGCGACATGCTCTATGAGCTGCGCTACACCAACTACAAGGACTTCGGCGGAGTGAAATTTCCCACGGTGATCCATGTGCACCAGGGCGACCCCCGGCTGAGCCCGGCGCATAACTCCATGGAGATCGCGGTGACCAACGTCCAGCCGAACGTCAGTGTTCCGCCCATGAGCGTTCCGGACGCGGTGCAAAAAGCGGTGGCGCCCTCCGATCGGGTGCAGACACAAAAGCTGGCCGATGGAGTCTGGTTCCTCGGCGGCGGCACGCACAACAGCCTGGCGGTGGAATTTGCCGATTTTGCCACCGTTATCGAAGCGCCGCTCAATGAGGCGCGCTCGCTGGCGGTGCTGGACGAAATCGCGAAGCTGATTCCCAACAAGCCGATTCGCTACGTTGTGAATACGCATCACCACTTCGATCATTCGGGCGGGCTTCGGACGTATCTGGCGCAAGGAGCCACCATCGTGACCAGCCAGGCGAATCGCGATTACTACGAGCGGGTGCTGTTCAGCACCGCTCCCCGAACGCTTCAGCCCGACAGGTTTTCCACCTACTATCCATATTTCAGCGGAGGCAGACGGCCCCTTCCGATCGAAACCGTCAATCAAAAGTACGTCATCAGCGATGACTCGCGGAGCATCGATCTTTATCCGATGCAGGGGCTGAATCACGCGTCCGGGATGCTGATCGTATACTTCCCCAAGGAAAAGATCCTGGTGAATGCGGATTTGTACACGCCGCCCGCTCCGGGTGCCGCGTCGCCCACTCCGAGCGTGAGCATGAAGGCCCTGCAGCAGAACATCCAGCGGTTGAAGCTGGACGTGGCGCTGCACGTACCCATTCATGGGCAACCTGGGCCGAACGATCAGTTCGCACAGATTGTGGGAAGACTGACGAATTAAACCGGGCGCGAGGGCCGGGGCCGCCGGCTCCTTGAGGGTCCGAATGGCCTTGCCTCCCTGCTTCACACGGTACATTCGGCGACCGGCTTCGGCGACCAACTTTTCAGCGTCGCTGCCATTCGCGCCAGATAATCGCGGTATTCGTCCATGGAGTGTCTTTCTCTGGCTATTCCCCTTGCTTCAATCGAAACTTTGCGCCCTCGATTCACTCGATATAGAACGGCTTGCGCAATAGGTCGGTCCTCGCATCTGCTAACCTACCAACGGGGACTCGCCTTTGCCGTTGGCTGGTTTTTTTCATTCGCTCGCAGGCAGGTTCGCTCGTCCGGCCGAGCCTCGTGATCGCACCTTCGATCCAGCTCTCCCCTTCCTATTCGAAGCTCTGCAGATGACGACGCCATGCGATCCTATCCCGCCCGGAAACTGCGCTCGCCTTGTTGCGCGAAGCCGAGGTCCAGCAACCGCCCCTTTCGTGCGCAAACGATCCGAGCATTTGGCGTTCTCGGCCATGGATATGCAGTCGCTCTCACTCGATGTCGACCAAGCTCGCGTTTCGATCGCGGGAACCGATGCTGACGGGTACGACGTGCGGTTCTGCGCACAGGCAGGAGGCGCTAGCGAGAATGAAGCCCGGCGATTGCTGGAACACGTTACATTGGCGCGCACAAATGAATTGCTGAAGATCCGTAAACCCACGAATTCGCGGGACCATCCCACAGACGCGTGGTTGCGCGTTGCAGCTCCCCGGCACCGCGCTGTTACCGCGAACGGCAACTATTCCTACACCGAAATAGTCGGCATGGATGCCTCGGTGCGCGTCGTCACCACACATGCTCGAGTCAAGCTATTGGGAGTGGCCGGAGATGTATCGGCAACTGCAGGCAGCATCGACTTCGCCGGCGACAGCGGCCGGATTCGACTCAGCGCTGGCGGCGAGATTAACCTGAAACTGATCGCTCCGCGGTTCGACGGCACTCTTGAAGCGACGGCTGACGTCGCCATCCGAGTCCTCCTTTCGCCGGCTTTCCAATCCTCATTCGAAGCTGTAGTCGACCGGCCTGAACGCTTCATGTGTCGTGGAGCCTTCGCACCACACGTCCGCCGGCACGATCGGGAAGGCCGCGTGGTATTCACGTACGGCCCTGGCATCCCAGCCTTGCGCTTCGTGTCGCACGGAGTCTTGGTCATCGACAGCGGCGAACAGCCAATCGCCAACAGCCATTAGCCTTCACCGCTTCAACCGGTCCTGCACATGGTCCTTGATCCAGTGCGCGTCCCACCATTCCACCGGATTCACTTCCACACCCTCCACCTGCATCGAATAATGCAAATGATCCCCGCCCGCCAATCCCGTGGACCCGCTCTTGCCCATCTCCCCGCCGCGCTTCACCACGTCGCCTTCCTTCACCGCAATCGAGCTCAAATGCCCGTAGATGGATTGCAGGCTGTAGCCGTGATCCACCACGATACAGTTGCCGTAGATGCCGAGCGGCGCCGCCCAAATCACCTTGCCGTCGTTCGACGCCACCACCGGCGTGTGCGCCGAAACCGCCAGATCGAACCCCAGATGCACCTGCTGATCCACCTTCTTGCCTTTATAGATGTAGCTGCGCACATCGGCGAATTCAGATTCCACTTTCGAGTTGGCAAGCTGCAGGAATGAATCGGTCCACAGAAATTTCCCGGCTGTCTTGAAGCGCAGGTCCGCCAGGGTTTTGTTGTTCGCGCGGCGCATCTCTCCGTTGATCTTCAGGAATCGCGTGAGCAGATCTCCCGACCCTCCTGGATCTATCTGGTTCACAACTTTGTCGAGAAACTTATCGTCGATGTCCAGATCGCGCATCCGAAACTTCTTGGGAAAAATCTTGAACCAGAATCGAGCGGTAGCCTCTCCACCCGCGGAATTCTTCGCGTAGACCACAGGCGCTGTATCAATCGGCATGTCCCACGGATACGCGAACAGCGCCAACCGCTGGCCCTGGCTGCCCTCAACGGCAAAGCTCCGATAGGTATCCTTGCCCACGCGCACACCCGCCTCGCTCCAGGAACCCGAGGGCGTCAACAAAACCATTTCCGACCCGCCTTGGTTGATGTAATGCTGAAACCCGTCCGCCGATACCGACGGCGGCCGAAGCACGACATCCACATCGGTGGAGATGGTGTCCGTCGCGCCGCGAAAATCGTTCGATTGCGCTTCCACCACCAGCCGCGCTTTGCCTTCCTTCAAGCCCGGAGCCGCCTTGCTCCCAGCCATGAAGTGCAAGTCCTGATCGGGAACCTGCGCCAGCCAGAACTTGATTCGGTCGGCCGGAGTCTTGGTCTCCATCAGCATCGTCTGCATGCCATTCTGTTCAACCCACGCGGTGAGATCGCGCGTACCATGCGGATTGGAAACGCGCACCCCTACCCAGGTGCTCACGCCGATGTCGTGGGGTTGCGGATTGAACGCCAGCGTGGTGTGAGCCGACAGAAAGAACAGCGTTGCGATCGGAGTGGCGATCAGCGCCAACAACATGATCAAAGCTATGATTTTGCCCATTGCTTTTCGGATCATAACAGGGTCCGTCCCGCGGAACGGAGCTACCACTAAGTTTCGAGCTAACATTTAATCGTGCTGTCCCGGCTGTCCGTTATTCTTTTGCTGCCGGCTTTGCTGCCCAAACTGCTGCCGGCTGAAGACCGTTGGATCGCTCTGAAATCCGGCCCTTTCGAAGCCTATAGCAGCGTCGGCGAGCGCCCCGCGCGCGAGAAGCTGATGTACCTGGAGCAATTCCGCGAGACGCTCCGCGTCATTACCGGAAAAGAGGAAATGCGTCTGGTTTGGCCCGTGCACCTGATCATTTTCAAGAGCGCGGCGGAAATCCCCTCCGCTCCCAAGCAGTGGAAACTGGGCCGCGACGCACGCATGGCCGCCATCGCGGAGTCGGGCGAGTTTTCAAGAGACAGCCTGAAAGAGCTTGCGCGCCTGATGCTCTACGAAAATACCAGTCGATTGCCGCCCTCGGTGGAGCAAGGCTTGATCGCCCTGGTTTCCACCGTCCAGATCAATGGCCCGAAGATCACGCTGGGCGCGCCCGTGCCCGAAGCGGAGCGCTCGCCTGGCTGGGCTCTCATGCACCTGGTAACGGTGAATCCGGAGTACGCGGGCCGCTCGCGCGTTATGCTTTCGAATCTCGAACAAAGCGGCGACTTTGACGCCGCTTGCCACAACGCCTTCGAAAAGAGCGCCGCGCAAATCCAGCAGCAGGCCGACGCCGCTTTGAGAGCCGGAAATTTCGCTACGGCTTCCGTTTCCGGCCGGGCGTTGAGCATCACGCGCGATTTCAAGCCGGTTCAGCTGGAACCGGAAGAGGCGCGTATCGCGCTCGGGGACTTGCTGCTCGCCAGCGGCCACACCGCGGAAGCGGCGGCGGCGTACAAGGCGCTCCACGGGCCGGCCCCCTCAGAGGGTCTCGCACTCATGGCGCTGGATGAACAAAAAGACCGCGAGGCGCGCGCCGCGCTTCAGGACGCCATCGACTCCGGCAGCAAAAGCTCCCGAGCCTGGCTGGAGCTGGGGCGCATGGCATCCGATGAGGACCAACTCAAGAAAGCCAGCGAGCTGAATCCGCGCTGGGCCGAACCCTACTTCCAGTTGGCGGAACTCAACCCGGCCATCGACAAAACGAACCTCGAACAACGCGCCGCTCTGCTGAAGAAGGCCGCCAACCTGGACCCCAGGAACAGCGATTACTGGACAGCGCTGGCCAGGACGGACGTCTCCGCGAAGGATTTCGCCGACGCCCAGAAAGCATGGGCCGGCGCCGAGCATGCCGCCGCCAATGACGAAGAACGCGAGCGCGTCCATCAGATTCGTGCGCAAGTGGAGGAGAAGCGCTTCGACTACGAGGCCGCCGAGCGCAAGCGCATTAGGGACGAAGAGGAAGCCGACCTCCAGCGTGTAAAGGCCCAGAGCGAAGCGGAAATTCACGCCGCTGAAGCTGCCGCCCGCAAGAAAATGAATCCCAATGGCGCCGTGCCGCCCAAACCGGTGGCTTTGTACGAAGAGCCGGCCGTGGGGCGATCCAGCGTCCAGGGCGTCTTCCAGCGCCTGGATTGCCTCGATAAGCTCGCTCGGCTCGTGATTCAGACTCCCGATGGAAAGACCACGCAGCTGTTGATGGCCGACCCCTCGCAAATCGCCCTCGGCGGCGGGGGCGAGCAAACCTTCACCTGTGGTGCGCAAAAACAGGCGCGCCAAGTCACGGTACATTACAACGCCAAGCCCGACGCCAAGCTGCACACCGCGGGCGAAGTCACCGCCATCGAATTCCACTAAGTGCGGTCGGCGCTCAAGAAATTCATCTTTCGATTGCTCGGCAAAGATCCCGAAGCCATCGTAGTAACCTTCGCCTCCGGTGACCCTGAACTTGCGCAGCGCATGTTCGCCGAAATCCAGAGCCTTGTGCCGGACCGGCGGCATTTTCTGGTAGGACCCGGGGAATTCGCCGCGCAGTCAACCTGGCAAATCTACCGCCGGCTTCACAGGCGATTCCGCCACTTTCGGATCGGCCAGGCGTTATTGTTGTTCGATAAGGATGCGCGCTACGGCGCGTTGCGACGCGCGGTGTTTCTTTACGCGCCGTTCAAGATCCTGGCCTACAACGCGCGCCTGGAGCGCCATCAATTGAGCGTCGGAACTGCCGTCGCGTCCTTCCTGTTCGTGAAGGGCGTCCCGCTCGACCGCATCTTTCTCCGCCCCAAGTGGCTGGTCCCGTCGAAAAAAGATCGATCCATTTATCCATTGAAGGTCGAGGAAATCGAAGGCCGGCCTCTGTCGCCGCGCCGTCGCCCGGTGGCAGTGCTCAGTCCATATTTCCCGTTCCCGCTCGCTCACGGCGGCGCAGTCCGGATCTTCAACCTGCTACGCGAAATGTCGGGAGAGTTCGACATTTTTCTGTTCGCTTTCAGCGATAACGAAACTTCCGCCCAGCATCGTCCCGTGCTCGATTTTTGCGCGCGCCTGATCCTGGTGGGCAAGCCACGCTATCGCGAGCCGCGCTGGTCCACGCTCGCGCCGCCTGAGGTGCACGAATTTCGCTCGCCCGCCATGTTCGAAGCGCTGGCCCGCATCCGCGCCGCATACCAGATTGAGGCGGTGCAAGTGGAATACACCATGCTCGCGCCCTACTCTGGCGACGTGCTGGTGGAACACGACGTCACCTTCGCGCTCTACCGGCAGATCCGCGACCGCACTCCCGGCGTCTCCCAGCGGTGGGATTATTTCCGCTGGCGGCGCTTCGAGAAAAAGTGGATCGGCCGCTACCAAAAAGTGGTCGTCATGTCGGAGCAGGATCGCGCGCTGCTCCATCGTTTAAATGGGCGTTCAAATGGGCGTCCCAACGTCACCGTTATCCCCAACGGCGTCGACCTGGCGCGATTCACGCCCGAAATCGAGCGCCCCGGCCAGCGCCTGCTGTTCATCGGGTCTTTCCGTCATTTCCCAAACATCGTCGCCTACCGATTCTTCGTGGAACAAGTCTGGCCCATCCTGCGCAAACATTCTTCTGAAATCGCGTTTACGATCGTCGCAGGTCCCGATCCGTTGCTTTACTGGCGCGAACACACCGGCCTCGCTTTCATCCCTGAGGATCCTCGCATCCTCCTGCTCGAATTCGTGTCCGACGTTCGCCCGCTATATGTCGAAGCGAATCTCGCGGTCGTTCCCACGCTCGTCTCAGCCGGTACGAATCTCAAGGTTCTGGAAGCCATGGCCATGGACCGGGCGGTGGTCTCTACGTCCTCCGGATGCGCCGGGCTCGCGCTCGAACACTCGGTGGACGTCTGGATCGCGGACCAGCCCGAGGATTTCGCCCGCGCCATTGAGACCCTGCTGGAAGATCATTCCCTCCGCCGCCGGATCGCCGCTGCCGGCCGTGTCCACGCAGAACGGAGTTACGGCTGGCCCGCGATCGGCGTCCGCCAGCGCGATCTGCTGCGGGATTTGATGCCCCCGCGCGTGCGGCTTCGCCCGGCCCAGGAGCGCGACTTGCCCGAGCTCGCCCGAATCCAGCACACTGCTCCCGAATCGTCGCAATGGCAGGCCCAGGACTACCTTGGCTTCGATTGCACCGTGGCTTTGATCAATGCCACCCTGTCCGAGGATCGCATCGCTGGATTCTTGGTTTCCCGTTCCGTGGCCGATAAAGAGCGTGAGATCCTGAATATCGCCGTTCACCCCGAATTCCGGCGCCTCCATATCGCCACCGAGTTGCTCCGGGCCGAGCTTTCGCGCTGGCCAGGCGTCCATTTTCTGGAGGTGCGCCAGTCCAACGCCGCCGCTCTGCGCCTCTACGAAGGTCTCGGTTTCCAGGCCGTCGGCCAACGGCCCGCGTACTATGACAATCCACCCGAAACGGGGATTGTCATGAGAATTCTTTCATGATATTGTCACATATGCGGGGGCCATCGGTGACCGCCGCGCAGCGAATGCAACCGTTCATTACCTACCCACCGAGCAAGTCAAACCTACAGACTCGGCGTGGCAAACTCACAAAGGAGACAGAAACCTGATGGAGAGCACGCAAGAAGAATTGAAGACGCACCTGATGCAAACCGACGAAGAGTTCCGTCGGCTGGCCGAACAACACCACCTTTATCACAAGCAGTTGGAGGCGTTAGAAGCCAAATCGCACCTCACTCCCGAAGAGGAAGTGGAGGAGCATCGCCTGAAGAAAGTCAAACTTCAGTTGAAAGATCAGATGAACCAGATCATCAGCCGTTATCGGACCCAACACGTCTGAACATTGGGTGCGTGAGTAGTTAGCAAAGAGACCCGATCCGGAGCGTCCGGGTCGGGTTTTTCATTTAAGCAGCCTGTTACCATTGCACTATGACCGATTGGCGTTGCTTCCTGAGCACCGACCCCAACGTCTGCGCGGGACAACTTTGTGCCAAGGGAACCCGCGTGCTGGTAACCAGCATTCTCGATAGCTTGGCGGAAGGCGCGACGCAATCCGAAATCCTGCGCAGTTACCCGACCCTGCGACCCGAGCACATCCAAGCTGCCTTGGCTTACGCGGCCGAGCTTGCGCATGAAGAGTCTCTTCTGCCTTTGCGCATGGAATGAAATTCAAGTTGGATGAGAATCTTCCGTTTGAAATCACGGATGCCTTTCGAGACGCAGGCCACGAGATAGATTCGGTGCAGAGCGAGGGATTGACCGGAGCAACTGATCTCAAAATCCTCCGTCAGGTTCAGATCGAAAATCAGATCCTTCTAACTATGGACAAGGGCATCGCTGATATCCGTCTATTCCCTCCGGCGCAGTACCCGGGCATCGTTCTGTTCCGCCCTTCGACTTCGGGCCGCGGAGAGGTACTGCGATTCGTTCAACAGGCGCTGCCCGATCTCCTATCGATAAACTTGAGCGGTCATTTAGCGATCGTCACTTCACGGGGCATCCGAATCCGATAGAGATCTCTAGCAGACGACCAATCCGTTCAGCTCTTTCCTATTAAGTCAGTGAGCTTCGTTCCGGTCATCAATTGAGCCAAGGTCGTGTAATGCGGGCCCATAATGGCAGCTTTAGGGGCGTCTGCAAATGGGATCGGATTGATAGCCCTGGCCTTCTCGGAGAAGAGCAATTTGTACTTGCCTTCTTCACCGTAGGGCTCGATTCGGTCCACGGGCGCGTAATGTGTCACAGCCGCGATGGGGAGCGTCTGATACGCCGCAATGTACTTGATTTTCTCAAGCATTCCACCTGCGATACGGATCGCGTGCCAACAGCTCTCACCGAGGAACAATTTTTCAAGATTCTCTTTCCGGGCTGGGACTATGATGACCGTGTCTGATCCATCAGTTTGCGGCATCACAGCGATTCCCACCGTTGCAGTCTTTGGTTCAGCAACCGGTTTGGGAATCTCGAAACATCGAAGCCCCACGAGCGGGAGAATCTGGAGTATTTCCTACAAGAATTCCTGCGTGTCGGCTTTCTCGGCTTCAGTCAGGGCGGGCTCTCGTGGGACATTGTCGTTGTCGAGATGGCACCGAGCCACCGCAGTCGCTCGGCTAACGAGGGCATATTCAAGCCAAGTGACGTGCGCACGGTTGAGCCCTCCGGCAGGTGAGACAAAGACGATTCCACGGTCCCAGAAATCCTTTTTTTGGTAGTGAGCCTCAATACGGTTCCCCACGCCGTCCGCCTGCCCGATGTAAATCGTCGGAAGATCGTCGTCACCTTGGTAGCCGGCAAGGATGTAGACGCCCGCACGCGGAAGTTCCCTTCTCTGGCGCACGTCTGCCCATTTAGTGCGGGGAAAGACCAACCCCAATCCTGTCCAGTTCATGAGATCGATGAGACGAACACCCTCCGGGTCTCCATCCGGCACGAAAATACGTATCGTGAATGGCGCGGGCATCCTCTAGATTGTCGCCCCTACTCCAATGAATTCGCAACAACGAGCCTACAGGGGACGACGATCCGTCCTGCGTGATTTTCGGTCGGGTTTTCCATTTGCCGTGACGCGCAAAGTGAAATGGCCACAGATGAACGCAGATTAACGCTGATAACGAAATCTCTCCATATCTGTGTTGATCTGCGTTAATCAGTGGCTACGCTTTTAGAAATGTTCTGATCCGCTCCACCGCGTCCATCAGCTTCTCATACGAATTCGCGATGCTGAACCGCAGATAACCGTCCCCATACGCCCCGAACGCAGTCCCGCTCAAGCACGCTACTCCCGCCTTCTGCAGCAGCGCGTCCGCCAGATCTTTCGATTTCCGCCCGGTCCCCTGAATGTTCGGAAACGCGTAAAACGCCCCGCCCGGAATCGGGCAGCGAAACCCCGGCAGCGTGTTCAGGGCCGCGCAGAAAGCATCGCGCCGCCGTCGAAACTCCTCCACCATTTTCACGACGTCGTCCTGTGGACCGTTCAGCGCGGCGATTCCGGCGCGCTGCGTAAAGCTCGCCGTGCACGAGTTCGAATTCACCATCAGTTTGTTCACCGGATCCACCAGCCACGCCGGCATTACGCCGTAGCCCAGGCGCCAGCCCGTCATCGCGTAGGTCTTCGAAAACCCGTCCAGGATAATCGTCTTCTCCAGCATCCCCGGCAGCGTGCTGATCGACAGCGGGGCCTCTTCGTCGAAATAAATGCGCGTATAAATCTCGTCCGACAAAATCACCAGATCGCGATCGCGCACCATGTCGGCAATCGCCTTCACATCGTCCGAGGGAATCACCCCGCCCGTCGGATTGTGCGGCGAATTCAGGATCAGCATCTTCGTTTTCGGTGTCAGGCTATTCTTCAGAACGTTCAAATCGAACGAAAACCCGCGCTCCTCCACCAGCGGAATCGGCACCGGCTTCGCGCCCAGAAAATTGATCATCGATTCGTAAATCGGAAAACCCGGATTCGGATAGATCACCTCATCGCCCGGCTCCAGCAGCGCCATCAACGGAAAAAAGATGATCGGCTTGCCGCCCGGCACCACGCACACATGCTCCGCGCCCACGCGAATCCCGCGCGTTCTGCAGATGTACGATGCAATCGCCTCACGCAGCTCCGGCAGCCCCTGCGTGGGCCCGTAGTGCGTCCAGCCTTGATCCAGCGCCTGCTTGCCGGCTTCCACAATATGGCGCGGCGTATCGAAATCCGGCTCGCCGATCTCCAGGTGAATGATGTCGCGTCCCTGGGCTTCCAGCGCCCGTGCACGCACCAGAACTTCGAAGGCGGTTTCCACGCCGATGCGGTTCATCCGCTCCGCTAGTTTCATGATTGTTTTTTGAAAAAGGGAACGTTGTTACGAAATTCAAAGAATTGAACCCGGTCGCCGATCTGCGCCCGCTCCCCGGACACGCGTCCAGTGACCCTCCGGCCACCGGCCAGTTCAACAATCGCCAATTGATACGGCACGTCGTTCACGTACGCCTCGGGCGGCGAGTAAACCACCGTTTCTGTATAAATGGTGCCTGTGCCTAAATCAGTCATGCCGCCCCCAGAATCGTGATTACGCTGGTGGCGCCCGATCCGCCCAGATTCTGCGCCAGGCCCAGCGTGTTGCGCTTCACTTGACGCTCGCCGGCTTGCCCGCGAATCTGCTCCACCACATCGCAAATTTGTCCCACGCCCGTCGCGCCCACCGGATGCCCCTTCGATTTCAATCCACCGCTCGCGTTCACCGGCCGCTCGCCATGCAGGCACGTGCCGCCCGCCAAACTGTAAGGACCGCCCTCGCCTTTCGCCACAAAGCCCAGATCCTCGATCGCGATGATCTCGGCGATGGTGAAACAGTCGTGTACTTCGGCAAACTGGATATCGCCCGCTTGAACGCCGGCCATCCGGTAGGCTTTCCCGGCCGATGTCTTCACCGCGCGAAATGTCGTGATGTCGTCTTTCTCATCCAGCGCGACGTTGTCCGACGTCTGCGCGATGCCCAGCACCCGCACCGGCTGGTCCGTAAAGTCGCGCGCCCGCTCCAGCGGCATGATCAGCACCGCAGCCGCGCCGTCGCTGATCAACGAGCAATCGTACACCGTGAGCGGCTCGGCAATCGGCTTCCCAGCCAGCGCCTGCTCCATCGTGATCACCTTGCGCATGTGCGCCAGCGGATTCTTCGCGCCGTTCTGATGATTCTTCACCGCCACCGCCGCCAGCTGCTCGCGTGTGGTTCCGTACTGATGCATGTGCCTGCGCGCGATCATCGCGAACAATGCCGGAAACGTCGCGCCCGCCCGCACTTCGCCGCACAGATCCCCTGCCCCGGCGAGAATCTCGGTAACCTTCGGCGTCGGCTGCGAAGTCATTTTCTCCACGCCCGCCACCAGCACCATGTCGTACAGCCCCGCCGCAACCGCCGACACGGCGTGAAAGAAAGCCGACCCGCTGGATGCGCAGGCCGCTTCAAACCGCGTCGCCGGCACTCCATGGATACCCATCGCGGCCGAGATATACGGCGCCAGGTGATTCTGTCCGGTAAACGATGGCCCGGCGAAATTGCCGAGATAAAATGCCTCCACTTGAGACGCGCTAACGTGTCCGTTCTCCAACGCTTTTAGGCCGGCCTCTACCGCGAGCGAACGGAGATCGCGATCCGGGAACGCGCCAAACGCAGTCTTCCCGATGCCGGCTACGGCTACTGGTCTCATACCTTCAGGATATCTCTAGTTACTCGGGCGCGGCAGTCACACAAACCGCGACCACATACTCGCGTACCGCAACTCCGCCGGCTTGCAGATTCGTCAGCGTAACTCCGGGCGTCGGCGCCTGCGCATTAATCGGGGGGATTTCAAAACTCACCGGCAGCGCTCCATTCGACTCCGCACCCGTGGTAAATGTCACCCGAGTATCGTTAGCTAATCCCGTCACGGCTGCCCCGCTGGCTACGCCGTTCAGAAAGATGGTGACCGTGTTGTCCAGGGCGTTGTTCAGCGCAGCGTTCAGGGCAACCGCGGCCGGCCCAGATCCATCGGCGCCGTAACAAGGCGACATGTTTCCCGCCAGTGCCGCAGTTGTTAAAAACACGCTCGGCTGCTGCGCCGCCACGGCCAGCGTGCGCGCCTCATCCAACGGCACGGCGGTGGTCGTGTTGGTCACTTCCATCTGCACTGTCGATTGTCCGGCGATCTCGACCGGCACCTGCACATTCACCTGGTTGTCCGATGTGTATAGAATCGACGCCGCTATTCCATTGAACGTCACCGTCACTCCGTTGAGCGAAGTGACGGCCGCCCCCTGCGGCACTCCTGTGGCTGGCGCCAGTATCGTTCCAAACAAGGTAAGATCCTGGCCCGGCGCCACGCTGAGAATCTGAACGTTGTCCGCCGGGTCCGTCAAACAAGCCAGGCGGCTGGGCGCAGACAGATCCGCGGCGGTGATGGCTCCCGACTTCTCAAGCCCCACTACCGCACCCGAGTTCAACACCGCCACAGCGATGGGTCCCGTTACGTTCCTGGGGTAGGCGTAGCCATACGTCGTCTCTCCATAGAACAATTGCGTGGGCGATGCGCTTGCACCGTCCGCCGTCAGCCGCGTTGCAAAGGACAGTTTCTGGATCAAGGACGGTAGGCAGCCCGCTGGTGTGTCCGTCAGCCCAGGCAGATCGCTCGATCCCGCTTGTCCCGCCAGGATAACGTCGCCATTGGAATCCAGGTTCATCGACGTAATGGAATCGCTCGTCGTGCCGCCAAAGAACGTCGACCACACCAAGCCCGACCCCATGGCGTTGAGCTTCGCTACGAAGCCGGTAGCCGGTGGCGGAATATAATGGGGACCCGGATAGACGAACGGCTGCGGTGGTGGAATCATCGGCGCGTAGAGACTCTCGAAGCCGCCGGACGTTACGGGAAAATCGGGCGAGGGGGTTGTGCCCGCTACAATGGCATTGCCGCTCGCGTCCACCGCAATGCCCGCTGGGGTGGCGCCGTAGGTACCGTTGAGACCGGTCAGATAGAGCACTTGGGCGCCAGTGGAATCCACCTTGGCAACATACTCATAGGGGCACAGGATGGCGACAAAATCTCCGCCGCACAGCCCAGTGGGTTCGGAAGTCTGAAACGCTCCTGGCGTAAACGTGGGTGCAGTCACGGACGGAGGCAAAGGATTCACCACACCGGCCAGATAGACATTTCCTTGGCCGTCCACCGCGATGTACTGGCCTCCCAGGCCGGCAAATCCCATCAGCATCTTGCTGCCGGTAGGATCGATCTCGATCACAAAGCCGCCTAAGCCCCCAATTCCCGTCACACCCGGCGGTATGCCGCCACCCCCCAAAATGAACGCATCGCCCGCGGCATCGATGGCGATATTTTGGCCGATGGTATAGGCTGTTTCGCCGACGTAGGTGGCATAGATTATGTTCCCCTTCGGATCCAGTTTCACCGCGAATGCGTTGTCCAGCTCTCCGCCGAAGAAGGTCTGAAGCGCTCCCGGCGTCACCGGAAAATCGCTGGAACTGGTCGTCCCGGTCACATACACCGAGTCATCGGGCCCCACTGCCAGCGCTGTCGCCGCGTCCGCTCCCGATCCGCCCATCACCGTGAAGTAGAAAACCTCGGAACCGTCAGCCGACAGTTTCGCCACAAACGCGTCGCCGGTGTCGGCAGTCGAATGAGGGGTATGGGGCGTCAGCGATCCAGCTACGTAAATATTCCCTGCCGCATCTATTTCCAGCGCCTGAGCTGTCGCTCCATTGGGCAAAGCGGGAAGCCGCTGCACCGTCCCCGCGAACGCGTCAATCGCTAACAATAATAGGAATCCGCGAAAAAAATTCATCTGGTAACCTCCTGCCATGGCGGTCGATGTCACTCCGGCGCAGCAACTCTCCAGCCATCACATCAATCACTTAGGCAGCCAAACCCCAGCCGCCAATCCCTATCCTTTTCAATGACGTCGGCCGATATTTCCCGTAGTGGCTCAAATCCCAAAACCGCCCAGGCGCTCCATCGTCCTTGCCGCCCGCTTGATCAGCGTGATCATCGGGTTGGCCGGCGCCGAGGGCATTCTATGGTTTGGCGGCTATCCCGGCTGGTGGCAAACGCTCCACATCTCTCGCGACGATTCCGAATACGCGCCAGATCCCGATTTGGGCTGGAGGAACCGCGAAGGCCAGTTCGACCTGGTGGATCCCGAGCGCAACAGCCCGTTCCGCTACACAAACTGGAGCCAGGGCCGCCGCGCAACCGCGGACCGCGATCCCGCCCAAGCCCCGGCCGCCAAGCCGAAGGTCCTGTTTTTCGGCGACTCTTACGTTCAGGGCTACGGGCTTTCGAACCAGCAAACCTTCGCCTGGATCGTCCAGCAGACCCATCCCGAACTGGCGGTCTCCAACTTTGGCACGGCGGATTATGGAACCTATCAATCCTATTTGGCGATCCGCCTCGCCATCGCGAAGTATGCCCGCGGACCCTGCTCGGTCTTTTATCTGTTCAACAGCTTTCACGAAGGGCGCAACGTCGCCGAGCCGGACTGGGTCCGCATCGTAACCCAGCCTCCCCCCGGTCTGTTCTTCCCCTATGCGGAGATGGCCGGCGGAACGCTACGTCCGCAAGCGTCTCGGGGCGAAATGGTATGGCCTGTGAGCCGCTGGCTACGCTTGGCCGCCCTCGCGCAGGATTATTACACGCGGCTCGGCTCCTATTCACGCGCGCGAAATAAGCGCGCCATCACGCAAGCCTTACTCGCGATGATGAACGATACCGTGCTCGCGGCCGGCGGAAGCTTTACCGTGATCCTGTTCGATATGTCGCCCGAGCAACGCCGCGATTATCGTGAGTTTGTTCGCTCGCGCGGCATCCGCTTCGTCGATTGCGACCGTCCGGAAATGAAGGACAAACGCCTGCGCCTGCCCGATGGGCATCCCAATGAGGAATTGAATCGCTTGCTGGCCCAGTGGATTGAGCCGGTATCGTCGACGGCCGGAGGGGAGAATCAGCGTGCCGGCAAACTCTGATCGCACAGCACTCAGCGCAATCCTGAGTCCGGCTCGGGAGCAAGCCGTGAGGCCCTCTTCCAACCGTACCTTCGGCCTGGTATTCGCGGCGTTCTTCGCTCTCATCGCCGTGCTGCCGCTATTGCGGGGCCACGCCGTCCGCCGCTGGCCGTTGCCCGTCAGCGCTCTCTTTCTGCTGGCTGCGCTGGCCGCTCCGAAAGTTCTCGCGCCGCTGAACCGCGCCTGGACGGCTCTTGGCAAGCTGCTGCACGCGGTGATCAATCCGCTGATTTTGGGTGTCTTGTTCTATCTCGTCTTTGCGCCCTTCGGATGGGTGCTCCGCCGGATGGGAAAGGATTTCCTCCGCTTGCGGCCCGCTCCTGACGCACCCACCTATTGGATCGCCAGGCAACCGCCGGGACCGGCGCCCGAAAGCATGTCGAGGCAGTTTTAGGAGGCCTGTTCAGGAGAACGCCGTGTCTACTTTGATCGAGCTTTGGTCCTTTATGCGCGAGCGGAAGAAATTCTGGCTGCTGCCCATCTTCCTCATGATGCTGGTCCTCGGCGGCCTGCTGATCCTCACCAAGATTTCAGCCGTTGCGCCGTTCATCTACACCCTGTTTTAGCCCGATGAAAATTCTGGGCATCTCGGCGTTTTATCACGACAGCGCGGCCGCGCTGGTAGTGGACGGCGAGATCGTTGCAGCGGCCCAGGAAGAGCGATTCAGCCGCAAGAAGCATGACGCGCGCTTCCCCACGCAAGCGGTCCACTATTGCCTGGAAGCAGGTGGATTGAATCCCGCCGGCCTGGACTCCGTAGTGTTCTACGACAAGCCATTCCTGAAGTTTGAGCGGCTGCTCGAAACGTACCTGATGTTCGCGCCTTCCGGCTATTCTTCCTTCCGCATGGCCGTGCCGCTATGGATCCGGGAGAAGCTATTCCAGAAGGACCTGCTCCAATCGCACTTGAAGGAATTTGCTCCGAATCTCGATTGGGCCGCGAAACTCCGATTCACCGAACACCATTTGAGCCACGCCGCTAGTGCCTTCTTTCCTTCGCCGTTTGAGGAAGCCGTGGTCCTGACCATGGACGGCGTCGGCGAATGGGCCACAACTTCCGTCGCCCACGGCCGCGGAAACCGTCTCGATATTCTCAAAGAGATCCACTTTCCGCATTCGCTTGGGCTTCTTTACTCCGCGTTCACTTACTACACGGGCTTCAAAGTGAACTCGGGCGAATACAAACTGATGGGCCTCGCACCCTATGGAGAACCACGCTTCACCCAACAGATCTTCGATCACTTGATCGACGTGAAGCCGGACGGCTCCTTCCATCTCAACTTGGACTACTTCAATTACTGCTCCGGTCTCACGATGACCAACTCGCGGTTCCATCGCCTCTTCGGCCTGCCGCCGCGTACGGCGAGCGAGCCGCTGACCCAGCAACACATGGACATCGCGGCATCCATTCAGGCGGCACTGGAAGAAGTGATTCTTCGTCTTACGCGGGCGCTCGCGGCTGAGACCGGAGTCCCCAATCTTTGCCTGGCCGGCGGCGTTGCATTGAACTGCGTGGCCAACGGAAAAGTTCTGCGCGACGGTCATTTCAAAAACATCTGGATTCAGCCCGCGTCAGGCGATGCGGGGGGTGCGCTCGGCGCTGCACTCGCTGCACATTACCAATTCCACAACCAGCCGCGAACCGTCAACGCTTGCAGCGACTCCATGCACGGGGCATACCTCGGGCCCGAGTTTTCTCAAGAAGACATCGAGCAGCGCCTGCATGCCGCCGGCGCGCATTTCGAAACGCTCTGCGATTGCGAGCTAACCGCGAAATCCGCCGGCGCACTGGCTGAAGGGAAAGCGCTCGGTTGGTTTCAGGGGCGCATGGAGTTCGGCCCGCGCGCGCTGGGAGCGCGTTCCATTTTGGGCGACGCCCGTTCGCCATCCATGCAAAGCGTGCTCAATCTCAAGGTGAAATATCGCGAGTCGTTCCGCCCGTTCGCGCCCTCGGTGCTGCGCGAGCGCGTCGCCGATTATTTCGACTTAGACACCGACAGCCCCTACATGCTGCTGGTCGCAGACGTGGTTGAGCATCGCCGCCGATCGATGTCGGACGAAGAGCGAAAACTCTTCGGCATCGCCAAGCTCAACGTGCCGCGCTCCGATATTCCAGCCGTCACGCATGTCGATTACTCCGCGCGCGTCCAGACCGTCCATCGCGACACCAATCCCCGCTACCACGCCCTGATCTCGGCTTTCGAACAACGTACCGGTTGCCCGGTCGTCGTAAATACCAGCTTCAATGTGCGCGGCGAGCCGATCGTTTGCACGCCTGAAGACGCCTTCCACTGCTTCATGGGCACGGAAATTGAAACGCTCGCCATCGGAAATTGCTTCCTGCGCAAGGAAGACCAGGACATGAGCCTGAAGAGGAACTACGAAACCGCCTTCGCTCTCGACTAGCGGCGCAAAGCCACTTCCTAACGGTCGTGGCTCGGTAACGCGCTGCTTACAGAGCCGCGCGCCAGCAGCACGCCCGGAGACAACCGGAAGTTGTGCACTGGAGAACATCGACTCGAAGAAGACCGGACGGGTGGCGCGTGAGCAAGCGGTAGCCTTACTGATGATCCATTCGAATCTTTACCAGGTCCACGAACGACATGATCCCCTGGCTCAGCCGCACTTTCGTCCCTTCCACGTTCGCCCATCGCACCGGAACTTCCACCGCCCGCACGCCCAGCTTTTTTGCGATCAGCAGATCCTCCACGTCAAAGCTGAACCCTTCCTGCTTTTGCCGCGAAAAAATCTGGCGCGCCGCGTCCGCCTGGTACAACTTGAAGCCGCATTGCGTATCGCGGAACGGCAGTCCCGTCACCGCCCGCATCACCAGATTGAACACCCGTCCCGACAACTCGCGCAGCGCCGGCTGATGCACTTCCACCAGGCTCCGATTCAGCGCTCGCGATCCTATTGCGATGGCCGCGTTTTGCTCGTGCGCCGCCCGGCACAACTTCTCGATCTCTGCAATCGGCGTTGACAGATCCGCGTCGGTGTACAAAATCCATTCGCCCTTCGCCTCCAGCATTCCGTTCCGCACCGCGTAGCCTTTGCCGCGATTGCCCGGGTTGCGCTTGAGCCGCAGGCACGCGTTCGCGCTAGCGAATTCCTCTACCACGCGCGCGGTCGTATCGCGCGATCCGTCGTCCACCACGATCACTTCGCGGAAGGAAAAAGTGCCCCGCGTTAGCCAGTCCAGCACTTGCCGCAAGGTCCCCGGCAGCCGTTTCTCTTCGTTGTAAGCGGGGATGATTATGGAGAGCGAGTCCAACCGTCAATTATACTTATGGCACGGACCCCGAAAATTACTAGGAGTATGGATTGTCTCTCGAAGACGACTTGTACCAGCAGCGCATCCAGCGCATCGCAGAAATCGAAGCCCTCGGCTTTGAGCCCTACGGCCAGCGCTTCGATTTCACGCATACCGTTCCGCAGATCCTGGCCGAATACGGTGACAAGACACCCGAACAATTAGAGCCCCGCGTGCAGGTCCGCGTCGCAGGGCGCATCATGACCATTCGCCGCATGGGCAAAGCCGGCTTCGCTCATCTGATGCAGAATGGCGAACAGCTCCAGGTCTATGTGCGCAAGGATGCGGTCAGCGAGAAGGAATTTGCACTTTATCAACTCCTCGATTTAGGCGACCTGATCGGCGTCCAAGGCTACCTGTTCCGCACCCGGACCAATGAGCTGAGCGTTCACGTCGAACACTTGTATTTCCTCGCGAAGACGCTGCTTTCGATGCCCGAAAAATGGCACGGCTTGGAAGATGTCGAAACACGCTATCGCCAGCGTTATCTCGATCTGATCGCGAATCCCGAGGTCCGCAAGGTCTTCGTCACACGCGCGAAAATCGTGTCATCGCTGCGCAGGGAGCTCGAATCGCGCGGATTCCTGGAAGTGGAGACGCCCATGCTCCAGTCCATCTACGGCGGCGCCGCCGCCCGGCCGTTCACCACGCACCACAATACGCTCGACATCGATCTGTATCTGCGCATCGCGCCCGAGCTATATCTGAAGCGCCTGGTGGTGGGAGGTTTGGAGCGGGTCTACGAAATCAACCGCAACTTCCGCAACGAAGGCGTCTCCACGCAGCACAATCCCGAGTTCACCATGCTCGAGTTCTATCAAGCCTACACCGACTACCATGGCATGATGGATCTCTCGGCGGATCTGCTGCGGCAGGCCGCTATCGACGCCACCGGCGGCGCCGAAGTGGAGTATCAGGGCGCGCAAATCGACTTCGCTAATATCCGCCGGGTGTCCATGCGCGATGCGGTGCGGGACGCAGTGGGCGATTCCAGCTTGCAAGGCCGCGCGCTGGTGGAAGCCTTTGAACGCGAGGTGGAACCCAAGCTCGTTCAGCCGACCATGGTTTACGATTATCCGGTCGAAATCTCGCCGCTTTCCAAAAACAAGCCCGATGAGCCGGAGTTTGTGGAGCGCTTCGAGATTTTCTGCGCGGGCATGGAAATCGGCAACGCCTTTTCCGAACTGAACGACCCTCGCGAGCAGCGCCGCCGTTTCGAAGCGCAGCTTGCCATGCGCGAAAAAGGCGATGCCGAGGCGCATCAGATGGATGAAGATTATGTTCGGGCGCTCTCCTACGGCCTTCCGCCCACGGGCGGTGAAGGCATCGGCCTTGACCGCCTCACCATGATCCTCACCAATTCGCGCTCCATTCGCGACGTCATTTTGTTTCCGCTCCTGCGTCCTCAAACATGACCATGCGCACCTTCGAATTATTCGTAGCCGGCCGCTACCTGCGCGCCAAACGCAAGCAGGCGGTCATTTCCGTGATCACCGTGATTTCCATCGCCGGCGTCGCGGCGGGCGTGATGGCCCTGGTCATCGGCATCGCCATCAACAACGGATTTCGCGACACGCTGCAGCGCAGCCTGCTCGGCGCTACGGCTCACGTGATGGTTTTAGCCAAGGACTCGGGCCAGGGAATCGACAACTGGCGCGAACTCGATCCCAAGTTTCGCCGGCTTCCGCATGTCATCAGCGTCGCTCCCAATCTCTACGGCCCGGTGCTGCTCGCCGGTCCGCTGGGTGGCAGCCAGGCTGGAGGCGCCGAACTCAAGGGTGTTCCAATCGACAATCCGCCCGACATGCTGAAACATTTGAAGCAGGGTTCGTTTGAAAAGATAAAGGACCCGAGCGGACTCCCCGGCATTATCCTGGGTTCGGGGGTGGCGCAAAAGACCGGCATGCTGCTGGGCAGCATCGTGAATGTGATCAGCCCGCAAGGAATCGAGCTTACGCCGTTTGGTCCGAAGATGTTGCCGCCCACTCGCTTCCGGGTGATCGGCATTTTCGAATCCGGCTTCGGCGATCTCGATTCGTTCTTTGCGTTCACGTCCCTCAGGTCGGCCCAGCAACTGTTCAGCGTGGGGGACGTGGTCAATTCCATCGAGTTGCATCTCGACGACATTTATCAGGCGCCAGAAGTGGCGAAGCTGGCCGAAAAGATCGCAGGGCCCGCGCTGGCGGCTAACACCTGGATGGAGCAGTATCACCAGATCCTGGACGCTCTCGCCACGGAGCGCAAAGTCACCATCGTCACCATAGGCCTGATCGGAATCGTGGCCGCTCTGAATATCCTGATCACGCTGATCATGATGGTGATGGAGAAGAACCGCGACATCGCGGTGCTCATGTCCATGGGCGCCAAGCGCGGGCAGATCCGGCGAATCTTCATGCTGCAAGGCGTGCTGATTGGAGCGGTTGGCACCGCCATCGGCCTCACGCTCGGCTACTCGCTGTCAATTCTCGCCGATCGTTACCGCTGGCTGCGGTTGAACGAAGATGTCTATTCGCTGAGCTACGTCCCCTTTAACCCGCGCTTCGAAGACGCCATTTGGATCGCCGCCGCGGCGATCTTCGTCAGCCTGATCGCGACGCTGTATCCGGCCAAAGCCGCCACCGCTATCGCGCCTGTGGAAGCCCTGCGGTACGAGTAGGCGCCAGGCAATCGACCCGATCGCTAGCGCTGATTTCAGCTGTCGCTTCCCTGATTGCTGGTGCCTGCTTGGGAAGATTCGGAAGCTTTCTTGCTCAGCACCACGGTGTCCTGCGGTTGTTCATCGTTCTGACTGTTCTTCTGGGTCTGCGCGCTCTGCTGGGACTGCTGGGTCTGATACGACTGTTGGGTTTGCGAACTGTTAGTCACACCGCTGATCATGATATTCTCCTGACGCCTTGCTTATCGGGCGGCGGAAGAAAAGTATGAGTGGTGCGATAAACTACCCGTTAGACCTTCATGGCTTGGCCGGTGTTGTTGCTGGCCCGCGAGTTGGATCTCGGGGGCAGCGAGCGCCAGATGACCGAGATCGCGAAGACGCTGGATCGTTCGCGATTTTCACCGCACGTTGGATGCTTTAGCCCGCAAGGGATCCGCAACCCGGAACTCGCCGCCAGCGGTGTGCCCATCGTGCCCTTTCCGCTGGATGCCTTCGCGTCGTTCGGCGCGCTGTCGGCGGCCTGGCGGCTGCGGCGCTATATCGCGCGCCACGGAATCCGGCTGGTGCACACTTTCGATTATCCGCTCACTTTGTTCGCCGTTCCCGTGGCGGGCTGGTGGACCAGCGCGGTAGTGGTGTCCAGCCAGCGGTCGCATCGCTCATTGATACCGCGCAAATACCGCCGGCTGGTCCGCATGACCGATCGCATCGCCGACGCGGTGGTGGTCAATTGCGAATTTGTTCGGCAGCACCTCAGGCACAACGAAGACGTTCCAGGTGGACGGATCCGGCTGTGCAACAACGGCGTGGATCTGGAACAGTTTGCGCCGCGGGCAACGCCCCGCGATTCGCTCGCCATCGGCGTGGTCTGCGCGCTGCGGCCGGAGAAGGACCTGGCCACGTTGATTGAAGCTTTTGCACGAATGAGACGCTCCGGATTGAGGCTGCTGATCGTCGGGAGCGGTTCCATGCTGGGCGCTCTGCGCTCTTTGGCGGAGGCCAGGGGCTTGGCCGCCGTTTGCACCTTTGTCCCGTCCACCGGCCAAGTAGCCGAGTGGTTGCGGGCCATCGACATTTTTGTTCTGCCGTCCACCTCCGAGGCGCTGTCCAATGCGCTCCTCGAAGCCATGGCCTGCGGCTGTTGCCCGGTGGTTTCCCGGGTGGGAGGAAATACGGAACTCATTCGCCACGGCGAAAACGGGATGCTGTTTGAAGCCGGCGACGTGGATCAGTTGACGAACCAGCTGGAAACATTGGTGGCACTCCGGGTGCTGCGCGAGCAGTTGGCGGCCAGAGCGCGCCAGACGGCCGAGCGGTTTTCCATCGCGGCGTCGGCGCGGCGCATGGAAGAAATCTATACGGAATTAATCGAGGCTGCGGAAAGCTGACGGCCATACAGAGCGACCCACTGCGGCCCGATCTGTGACCACGAATATCTGGCGCACTGGGCCCGGGCGTTCGCCGCGAGCCTGGACGCCAGGCCGGGTTCTTCGATCAGCCGCAGCGCGCACGCCGCCATGCCCAAGTGATCGCCCGGCGCGAAGAGCAGGCCCGTGCTTCGATCTTCGACGATATTGGGAATGCCGCCGGCGTTGCTCGAGACCAGCGGAAGCCCGGCGGCGAAACATTCGAGCACTGAGAGCGGCATGTTGTCGGCGTTGGGGCTCATGAGGTAAATTTCGGCCGAGTCATATAGCGCCGCCATGCCGGCCGGCGAAACAGAACTGATGAATTGCGTTTGGCGCAAGCCGAGCGTTCGGGCCAGGGCTTCGAGCTCCCCGCGCAGCGGGCCGTCGTGCGCCACGGTAAGGCTCGCTTGGGGATAGCGCCGCTGAATGATGGCGAACGCGCGCAGCGTGCAGGCCGGGTTGTATTCGCTCGCTAAGCCCCGATTGTGGAGGAAAACCGGACCGGGGCGCGGCCGGCCGCGATAGCGCAGCGTCTGCGTTTCGGCCACGTTGTGGATGCGTGTGGCGTCCAGTCCGAAGCGGGCGAAGACTTCCACCAGATAGTCCGAAGGCACCACGATCTCCCCGGCCAGGCGCATCAGCCGGTGCGCCAGGGGCCAATGGGCCAGATGATCCGCGGCTCGGCCGTCGTGATAGTTGAGGATGGTTCGCTTCCCCAGCAGCCGCGCCAGCAGCAAAGCCGGCGCCGGGGCGAGATAGAACGAGAAATACCCAGGCGTAAAAATGTGTAAAACATCGGCTCGTCCGACAGCAGACGCCAGTCGCGCGAGATAAAGAACGAGAGTAATTAGCGTTCGCACGTACTGAATTCTCAGCGCGGCGGGGAGCCGGGGATTGACCGGAAGAAACTGCACCTGAACGGAGGGCTCATTTGCCAGGCATCGCAGCAACTGGTTGGCTTCGACGGATTGGCCGCCGATGATATCGAGCGAGGGAGCGATCAGCAGAACCGAGATCGGAGAATCTCTGACGCGGCGGGTGTCCTGGCTCACATTCGCTAAAACGGTGGGTTTTGTTTTCAGCATCGCGCTACCGCTGTTGCTGGTCCGCCGCTTGGAGCGCGAGCAATACGGGCTCTACAAGCAGGTCTTTCTGGTGGTCACCACTGCCATGACCGTGCTTCCCTTCGGCCTCCCTATGAGCGCCTTCTATTTCCTGCCGCGGGAAAGCGCACGGCGGCGGGAAACTGTTTTGAACATTGTCCTGTTTCATGTTGCAATTGGCGCGCTCGCTTGCTGCGCGCTGGTTCTCTTTCCCTCGATTCTGACGGCCATCTTCGGCGACGCGCGCTTGACGCCCTATGCGGCTTGGATCGGCGTCACCATTCTGTTCTGGATCACGGGCGCTTTTCTCGATATGGTTCCGGTCGCCAACGATGAGATCCGCCTGGCTTCGGCCTTCATCATCGGGATACAGGCGTCGCGCGCGGTGCTCTTTGTGGGAGCGGTTTTGTTCTATGGAACGCTCGGTTCGCTGATCGCGGCCGCGGTGCTGCACGGGCTGGTCCAAACGGTTGTGCTGGCGTGCTATCTGGAATCGCGCTTCGCGGGATTCTGGCGCGCGTTCAGCCGGCGGATGCTGCGCGAGCAGTTGTCTTATGCCCTTCCGCTGGGCGCCGCCGGGATTCTGATGATCGTCCAGACCGACCTGCACAACTACTTCGTGTCGAATCGTTTTGGACCGGCGTTGTTCGCGGTGTACTCGCTCGGCACACTGCAATTGCCGCTGATGGGGTTGATTTGGGAGGCCACCAATTCGGTTCTCATCACGCGGGTCAGCGTGCTCGAGAAGCGCAACGAATGCCGTGAGATTGTTTTGTTGCTGGCGCGGGCGGCACGCAAACTCGCGGCCGTCTATTTTCCAGTGTATGTCTTTCTGCTGGTGGTGGGGCGCGAATTCATCCGCGTCCTCTTCACGGCGCGCTTTGCGGATAGCTGGCCGATTTTCGCGGTGAATCTCACGCTTCTGCCGTTGGGTGTGGTGTTGCTGGATCCCCTGTACCGGGCTTTCGAAGGCCAACGTTACTTCTTGCTGCGCTTTCGTCTGGTATTGGCCGCGGTCCTGATTGTGTCGCTCTGGCTGTTCACCGCGCGCGCCGGTTTGCTGGGCGTGATCGGGATGGTGGTAGCGATCGGCGTAGTCGAACGGGTGGTGATGGCAATACATTTCGGACGGCTGCTGGGCGTCACTGCGCGCGATGTGATTTTGCTGCGCGATATCGGCAAGCTGGCCGCCGGATTGGTTGCCGGTTTGCTTCGCATGCTGCTGGTGCGGCACGGCGCGCTGATGGTGCTGGCCGGCTGCGGCGCGGCCTTCGGCATCGTCTATCTGACGTTGCTGGCGCGCTGGTTGCCGATTTCCCTGCCAGTTCCCCCGCCGGTTCCCGCCCCGGTTCCCCCCCCAGTTCCTTGGACGAGCAAAGCTATTTCGGCCGCCTCCAGTTCGCGGTAATGGCCTATCGGAAGGTCGCCGATGCGCAGGCTTCCGATTTGGGTGCGCACCAGCTTCAGCACTTTGCTTCCGATGGCTTCCAGCATGCGGCGCACCTGGCGGTTGCGGCCTTCGTGGAGGGTGATTTCGATAAACGAATATCTCGCCGAATCGCGCACGCGCTTCACTTGCGCGGGTTGGGTGGGGCCGTCGCTCAGCAGCACGCCGTTGCGCAACTTCTGGAGCTGTTCGTCGCTCAGCAAGGTGGACGCCTTCACCAGATACGTCTTGGGCACCTTGTAAGCGGGATTGGTGACCTGCTCGGCAAAGCGCGTGTCGCTGGTGAGCAGCAGCAGTCCGCTGGTGTCCAGGTCCAGCCGGCCGACGGGAACCACCCACCGTGCGGCATCCTGGATAAGATCGTAAACCGTGGGGCGGCCTGCGGGATCTTTGAACGTGGTGATGTAACCGGCGGGCTTGTATAGCAGCAGGTAGATTTTTTCGCCGGCCTGGACGGGTTTGCCGTCCAAGGTGACTTTGTCGCGCGCCAGGTCCACCCAGTGATCGGGAGTCTGGATCGGTTTTCCATTCACTTTGACGCGGCCGGCGCCGATCCACTTGCGAGCGTCGGTGCGCGATCCCAAGCCCGCCTTCGAGAGCACGCGCTCGAGCGTTTTGAGGGGGCGCTTGCCGGGCTGCGGCTTCTTCACGCCAATACACTAGCATGCGGTGTAGTTCGAAACCGGGCGGATTTTTCTCGCCATGGTGTAGGCTGAAGAAAGCTACGGCACTTTCCGGATGCGCCATGTCACGCTGGTCCAGGGCGCGCGGCAATTGCTGACGTTGCGCGGGCCCAGCGGTCCCCGGCGCGGGGCCGATCTCCAGAACCTGGGAATCATTCAAGATGGCGCGGTTTTGATTGCTGACGGTCTGATCGTCGAGGTGGGACCGAGCCGTCGGGTGGAGAATCTCGCGCTGGCGCGGGGCGCCCGGGAGATTGACGCCAGTGGCTGTGTGGTGCTGCCGGGCTTCGTCGATACCAATGTCAGGGTGGTGCGGGGAGACCATCCGGAAATGTCGCCGCGGGCCCTGAAGCCGCTGGCGTTGAGGGTGGTGGACGAAGTGGTGCGCCACGGAACCACTGCGCTGGGGGCGAAGTCCGGCGAGCTCAAAATTCTGCGCCTGCACGCCGCGCTGCGCGAGCTTCCGTTAACCTTGGTCCCGGCGTTTGCGGCCTCCGGCCTTGCTCTGGAATTATGCGAGCGCCTGCTGCCGCTGCTTGGAAGGCGTAAGCTGGCGGAGTCTGCCGAAATCGGCTGCGACGATGCTGCAACTCTCGCTCAGGCGCGCCAGTTGGGTTGGGGAATTCAGGTGCGTAACGCCATCGCGGCGGCCGTGCGGATTGGGGCCGGGTGCGTGAACGATGTTGCCGAGGCGAACGAGCGCGACGCCATCCTGCTGGGGCGATCGGAGACCATTGCAATTTTGTCGCCCGCCATCGCACTGAAATGCGAGGCTGCCCGCTACCCACCCGCGCGCGTGTTGATTGACAATGGTGCCGCTGTGGCTCTGGCGAGCGGCTCTGAGACGGACTCGCCAAACATGCAGATTGCGATCGGGCTGGCGTGCCGCGCAATGAATATGACGGCCGCGGAGGCGATTGCCGCATCCACCATCAATGGCGCGCACGCCATGCGGAGGGCGGGGAGCATCGGGTCCATAGAAGCCGGCAAGAGCGCGGACTTGTGCGTTCTCGGCGTGCCGGATTATCGGGAGTTGCCGTATCATTTTGGAGTGAACCTGGCGAACCTGGTGATGATCCGAGGGACGGTGCTGGTGGAAAGGTCCGAGGTGAAGTGGCCGGTCCGTTGATTCCCCCATTCGTCGCCCCACTGATCGAATGTGTCGCCAATTTTTCCGAGGGGCGCGATGCGGTTGTCGTGCGCGCCATTGAAGATGCAATCGCGTCTTCGTCCGGCGTGCTGGTGCTGCGCTCGGAAAGGGACGCGGATCACAATCGCTCCGTAATCACGTTTGCGGGGCCGCCGGATGCGGTGTCCCAGGGAGCACTGCGCGGGATCGCAGTGGCGGTGGAGCGCATCGATCTTCGCAGGCACACCGGCGTGCATCCGAGAATAGGCGCGGCGGACGTAGTGCCGTTCGTTCCTTTAGAAGGCGCGACGCTCGAAGATTGCGTGGCTGTCGCTCGGCGCACGGGCGAAGAAGTGTGGAAGCGGCTGCGAGTGCCGGTGTACTTTTATGAAGCCGCGGCCACGAATCCCGAGCGCCGGATGCTCGAGAATTGCCGGCGCGGGGGCTTCGAGAATCCGAAAGTGACGCCGGATTTGGGCGGGCCTGGGCTGCATCCGTCGGCGGGGGCGTGCATCATCGGCGCACGCAAGCTGCTGATCGCGTTCAATGTAAATCTGCAGACCGATGATGTAGCAGTGGCGCGGGACATTGCGCGCACCATACGCGCATCGTCAGGCGGAATGCCGTTCGTGAAGGCGCTGGGGCTGCCGCTGGCCGGGCGCGGGCTGGCTCAGGTGGCCATGAATCTCACCGATTTCGAGCAGACACCGCTGCATGAGGTATTCGACGCCGTCGAGCGTGAGGCGGCGGCGCGTGGTGTGGCAATCGCAGGCAGCGAAATTATCGGACTGGTGCCGAAGAAGGCGCTGGAAGACGCGGCCGCGCATTATTTGAAGTGCGAGAATTTCCAGAGCGGCCTGGTGCTGGAGAATCGGCTGGAACGCGCCCGGAGGACGCTGGATGAAGTTGGGCGGGCGCTAGAATAGAGCTAGTGCTGGTTACCATCAATCCCCAACCGCGAAGACCCGCGTGGCTGCGCGCGCCCGCGCCTTCCGGCGACAATTATCACGAGCTGAAGCGGTTGGTGCGATCGTTGAACCTGCACACGGTGTGCGAAAGCGCGGCCTGTCCCAATGTGGGCGAATGCTGGAACCAGCGCACAGCGACGTTCATGATCCTGGGCAATGTCTGCACGCGGCGCTGCGGGTTTTGCGCGGTGCAGAAAGGCCCGCCGATGCCGGTGGATTATGACGAACCCCGGCGCGTGGCGGAGGCGGTTGCGGCCCTGGGTTTGAAGTACGCGGTGGTGACGAGCGTGAATCGGGACGACCGCAAAGACGGCGGGGCGGAACTGTTCGCGCTGACCATCCAGGCGATTCGCGAGCGGATTCCGGACTGCAAAACGGAAGTGCTGGTGCCGGATTTTCAGGGATCCCACGCGGCCATGGATATGGTGATGAAGGCGCATCCCGATGTGCTGAATCACAATACGGAGACCGTGCCCCGGTTGTACCGGCAGGTGCGATTGGGCGCGCGGTATGAGCGATCGCTCGACATGCTGGCCCATGCGAAACACACGTGTCCGGAAGTCCCCACCAAGTCGGGATTGATGCTGGGCTTGGGCGAGACGGGCGACGAAGTGCGCCAGGTGATGCGGGATCTGCGCGCGCATCAAGTGGATATTTTGACGCTGGGGCAGTATCTGCGTCCGTCGCTGAAGCATCTGCCGATCATTCGCTACATTCCGCTCGAAGAGTTCGCCGAGTTGAAGCGCTACGGATACGAGCTGGGCTTTTCGCACGTGGAGTCGGGTCCGCTGGTGCGCAGTTCGTACCACGCGAGGGACGCGGTATAGCGGAGTCAGAGCGCTTGACACGTACGGTATAACCGTACATGCTGGAAGCATGATGGGGACGAAATGCAACTTGTCCACTTTCGTCACAAGGGGCTACAGCAGTTCTACGTTGAGGGGAAGGCCAAGGGCGTGCCACCAGCCATGGCCGAGAAACTGCGCAAGCTTCTCCTCGCGATCGAGACTGCTGAAACGCTGGACCGGAAACTGGCGGCTAGTTTTCGTCTACAACAATAGAGACGGGCACCGCCAGCGAAATTGACTTGGTTGACTACCACTAGGAGTTCACAAAATGCCGATGAAAAACCTGCCTCATCCGGGCGACTTGATAAGGACCGAAATCATCGACGCACTCGGCCTCAGCGTCTCGAAGGCGGCGCAGGTTTTGAAAGTGCGCCGCGCCACGCTATCCGATCTTCTGCAAGGTAAAGCTTCTCTAACGCCCGAAATGGCGCTGCGGATGGAAAAGGCTTTCGGTCCTGACATGGATCACTTGCTCCGTATGCAGCTTGCCTACGATGTCGCGCAAACGAGACGACATTCTAAAGGCATCCCTGTGAAGCGATATGTTCCGGCCTGAGGGGCGGCGGCCCCTCTATCTTTCGCCACGTTTTGCGGAAAAGGATTGGAGGACCGCGTTCGACGGTTTCAAAGACTGGAACGCCGCCGTCGACATCGTTGAAGACCGAATCAAAGGCAGATGGCTGGATGCTGCCGACCGGCTACTGGACGAGCCCTATTCAGGCTTCGCCATCCTGGCGCTTGACTGTATAGTCATCGAATCCATGTGGGGATTCATGAACGGAGAGCCAGCGCCATCCTCCAGGGAGGGGGCGAAGCAAGTGTATCGTTTCATTCTCAAGCGCTCTTCTTTTGGGTTTACCAACCCTCAGAGCGATGGTTTTCATGCGCTAAGCTCGCAACGGCATCATGCACGACGCGGAAACTAGAAATCATTGGCTAATCGAGAAGGCAACCCTCGCATGGCCATCCTTCACAAAAACAAGGGCGGTTATGTACTCAATCGGACAAAGTTCCACGATGCGTTAAGCGAGGAATTCGAGGATTGGATCACGGTCCTCCGCGGCGACGACGCTGGATTGCACGCGAACATGTGCAAGCGAATGAATGACATCATCGCCAGGCACTACTCAAAGTGATGAAAGACTACTTCACTTCCGCGGGCGTGGATGTCGCCGGGCCCATGCCGACGATTTCGAGCAGGCACTCTTCATCCTTCGCGCCGTCGTAGTGGATCTGCTTGCCATAGTGCGTGACATAACTTCCGGCGGGCACCGGCGTGGTGCTGTCGGGATCGTACTTGGTTCCAGTGCCGATCCACCAGGTGCCCGAAATCACGGTGATGTAGCGGTCGTTGGGATGGAAGTGGGGATGGCTCATGTGGTGCGGCTTCCACTTCGTCAGGACGACGTAGAGGCCGGGCTTGGATGGGTCACCGGTGATTATCGCCTGGGCGCCGCCCGCACTCTCTTTCCACTGGATGTTCTGCGGCAGCGTTAAAGAAAGCACCTTGGGGTCGGGCGCTTCGGCGCTTACGGAAATCAGCGGGGCCAGCAGGGTTGCGGCGGCGATAGCGAGCGCCGCGCGAACGGGAATTCGGTGGTTGAGCATGCTGAAATCTCCTCGGCTCATCTTATCTCCTCCGCCCTTTCCCCGCATTTTGCCGCACTTGTCGAGATCCAACCATCTGATAGGATGGCCGCATGGCATCCCCCGAACTTCGCCGCGCACGTTTCCAAGCACCCACCGGCGAATTCAAATTTGAGCCGGCTGGAGCGGGTGATTTACGGGCCGGGCAAGATCGCGGCGTTGAAAGACGAGATGGAACGGCGCGGGCTGGAGCGCGCCGTGGTGGTGACTACCGACGCTGTGGCGGCGTTGCCAATATTAAAGGACGTGACCGGAGCGCTGGGCTCCCGTTGCGCTTCCGTATTCGCCGGAATCATCCAGCACGTTCCGCGCGGCAGTGTGAACGAGCTCGAAAAAGAGATCGAACGCGTGGACGCGGACAGCCTGGTGAGCTTCGGAGGCGGCAGTCCGATCGATTCTTCCAAAGTGGCGATCTTCGGCCTTCTTGACAAGCGCGAGCTGGTGCATATCGCCGTGCCCACCATGTTAGCGGCGGCCGAATACACGCACGCCGGCGGCGTGACGGACGAGACCACGCGCGTGAAGAGCGGCGTGAACGATATGCGGGTGTTGCCGCGCACGGTGATTCTCGACCCTTTGCTGACGCTGTCGACGCCCGACTGGCTGTGGGTGTCTACCGGGATCCGGGCGCTGGATCACGCCATCGAGTGCGCCTACGCGATCCGGCATCAGCCTATCAGCGACGCGCTGGCGGCGAAATCGATCGCGCTTTTTGTGGAGCATTTGAAAGCCGGGATCACCACCACCGGCGATGAGCAACTAGCGCATCGCGGGCATTGCCAGTTCGCGTCGTGGTACTCGATCTATGGCGCGATGAATACGCGGTTTGGGCTTTCGCACCTGCTGGGGCATCAGATAGGGCCGCGCTGGAACGTGCCGCACGGCATCACCTCGTGCATCACGCTGCCCAATGCGATGAGGTTTATGGCCGGGATTGCGGCCGAGCGGTTTGGTCCGGTGGCGGAAGGCTACAAGATCCCGTTCGATCCTTCCAACCCGAAGCCCGCGGCTCTCGCATGCGCAGACCGAACCCAGGAATTTATCGCGCAGTTCGATGTGCCAAAGAGGCTCCGGGATGCGGGCGTGCCGCGCCAGGAGATCAAGGACATCGTGGGGCCTATCACGCGTGAACTGGAGCACAATGGCGTGGTGGACCGGCCGATGACGGAGCAAGAAGTGCTGGCGTTGCTGGAGTCCTGCTATTGATCGAAGGGCGGAGTTGATCCGCCCTCTCTCCTAATCCCTGAAAAAAGTAGTCGCGACGTTCGCCGTCGTAGTGGCCTGTCACGAGGCAACAGTTCTTGAAATCTGCGCCCGGTTCCGCAGGGACATGGATCGTTGCGTCCAAGTTTTTCCAGCAGTTCCTTATCGCCGTTAACGATCCGGAGTCCGCGCTTGACGCGCGTTTCGGACGGGAATCCTTTGCGGCGCTTGCTACTGCGCTCGAAAGGAGGATTGGTTGGTATTGGTTGGTTGCATGGTGAGCCTCCTGAAACTAAACCAGGATAGCATTGGTGGTGTTGTCTTTTCACGATAAACGGATGGCGGCGGGCATCCCCGCGATTGTGCTCGCCATTGCTGCCGTGAAGCTGCTGGTGCACTTGCATGCGGGCCACCACTACGGCTACTTCGTCGACGAGCTGTATTATCTTGCCTGCAGCCGGCATTTGGACTGGGGATACGTGGATCAGCCGCCGCTGATCGCGGTGATCGTTTGGATGTGGCGATCGGTTGTGGGCCAGTCGCTCGCGGCCATTCGTCTGTTGCCGGCGCTGGCCGGAGCGGCGGAAGTGGTGCTGGCCGCGTTGATCGCGCGCGAGCTCGGCGGGAAGCGTTTTGCGCAAGCTTTGGCGGCCATCACGACTCTGATAGCGCCGGCCGTATTGGGTAGCGACGGCATTCTGACGATGAATGCGTTTGAGCCGCTGTTCTGGATGGGCTGCGCGTACCTGCTGATCCGCCTGATCAAGACGGAAGACACAAAGCTGTGGATCTGGTTTGGCGTTTTAGCGGGGTTCGGTCTGGAAAACAAGTACTCGATGCTGATTTTTGGCGGTGGACTGGTACTGGGATTGTCGCTCACGTCCGAACGGCGCCTGCTCGCGAGCCGGTGGCTATGGGTGGGGGGAGCGGTCGCGTTTCTGATCTTCCTGCCGAATCTGATCTGGAACTTCCAGCATCATTTTCCATTTTTGGAACTGCAGGCCAATATTCGCGCTAACGGGCGCGATGTTCGGTTGGGTCCGCTCGCGTTCTTTCAACAAGAAATTCTGTCGATGAATCCGCTGGCTCTGCCGGTCTGGGCACGCGGCCTCTGGTTCTATTTCTTCACGAAGGCCGGAAAACCTTTTCGCGCGCTCGGATGGGCCTGGGTTTTCACAGCGGCGGTAATCGTCGTTTTGAGTCCCCGCGTCTACTATCTGTTTCCGGCGTTCCCGCTGCTTTTCGCGGCTGGCGGCGTGCTGTTGGAGCAAACGCTGGCGCGGCCGAGACTGGCGTGGTTGAAGTTCGGATATCCGGCTCTACTGATAGTGAGTAGCGCGCTGCTGGCGCCGCTCGCGCTGCCACTGCTGCGGCCGGAAACGTACATCCGATATACCAAGGCAATCGGCCTGGAGCAACCCAGAATCGAGAACCATCGGCTGGGTCCGCTGCCGCAGATTTTCGCGGACCAATTCGGATGGGAAGAGATGGCCGCGACGGTGGCGCGCGTCTACAACAGCCTGCCGCCGGACGTTCGCGCGCGCACGGCAATCTTCGCGCAGACCTACGGGCAGGCGGGCGCCATCGATCTGTTCGGACCGAAATATGGCCTGCCGCCGGCCATCAGCGGTCATCAGAGCTATTTTCTGTGGGGTCCTCGGGGCTACACGGGAGAAAGCATGATCGTGATGGACGACAAGCAGGAGGATCTGGAGCCGCTGTTCACCAGCGTGAAAGAGGTGGCCCGCGTCGAGCATCCGTATTCGATGCCTTATCAACACTTCGACGTTTTCTATTGCCAGGGAATGCATCCGCCGCTCGGAGAACTCTGGCCGCGAGTGAAAAGATGGAATTAGGCAGCGCTTGCTGACGACGCAGGTCTCAGACGTAGGGCGCCGATGAGCGCTGTTCTCAGACGCGTCGGAAAATGAACTGAGGATATCCATGCACAGATGGGAGCATTTGGAGCTCGCTGTTATCCGAATCACGGCACTGATCTTGACGCTCGTAGCAGCGATCAAGGTGATTTTGGGGTACGTGCGATGAGCGCCTACGTGGGTCCTCTATCCGCGGTCTGCATTATCTTGACTGTTGCTTTGCTTCTCTTCTGGGAACATCGGCGCAAGAAAGAGATGCCGATGCGAGAAATAGCCGGGCGCGCGGCGTCCACTGGCGGATTCGTTCAGGCTATTTTTCTGATGTACGGCTCGTTCAATATCAGCGCATTGTGCAGCTGGTCAGGCTCTTCTGCTCCGCTTGCGCTGGGAGGGGCTTGCCTCTTTTATCTTTCCTTCAAAGGCGCCTTCAAGCGGGAGGATTCAGCCTAGTCGACTAACGCTGCTCGGAGACGGATTTCTCCGCCAGATCGCCCAGGATAGGCAGCTTGTACACTTCGTCCTGCGAGGTCTTGATGATCATGAAGATCCAGGCGCCGAAAATGACGGCCTTCATGAGGCCGGGGAACAGGTGGTGGAACGGAGCCCAAAACGCAAAGCCGAACATGGGGCTGAGCACCCAGTCCACCAGGAGCCAGGCGACGAATAAATACAGGCCTTGAAAGGCGTGGAAGCGGACGCGGCCGTCGGCCCGAAAACGCGCGGAGGCCAGCACCACGATGGAGACGATCCAGCCCAAGATCGGGACGTAGCAAAGCAGGGACGCGGTGCGGGGGCTGATGCCGTGTATATAGTCCATGGTGGGCGCGGACGCTCCGGCGGGCTGTCGAGCGCCGCACACGCCACAATAGGCGTCGCTGTTTCCCACGGACTTTCCGCATTGGCAGCAGTACGGCATGTGCTCCTAATCATTATTACGTTACGATTTCGGGCCATGTTCCAGCAACATTCGGCGTGTGGTTGTACCGGCTGTGATACGATGCGACAAATGCGAACCTCCAGATTCGGCATGGTTGGGCTGGCGCTGCTGGCCGCGGCGCTGTTTCCCTGCATGGCGGCGGGGCCGCTCGGGATGTTCGGGGGGAAGCCGCTCGAGATTTATTTCATCGACGTAGAGGGCGGCCAATCTACGCTGATCGTCAGTCCGTCGGGACAATCGCTGCTGATCGATACAGGTTGGCGCGGCTTTGAGGGGCGCGACGCGGGCCGGATCGCGCAGGCGGCCAAGGCAGCCAAGGTAAGGCAGATCGATTACCTGCTCATCACGCACTACCATCGGGACCACGTGGGCGGCGTGCCGCAACTTGCCGATCGGATGAAGATCGTGAATTTTCTGGATCACGGCCCGAATACGGAAGATTCCAAAGTAACGAAAGAAGATTACGCCGACTACGTGAAGGCCATCCAGCGAGGCGAGCACACGGTGTTGAAACCGGGCGACACGGTGCCGATCAAAGGCCTCACCGTGAATGTGCTGACGGCCGCGGGCGAGCACATCCAGGCGCCCCTCCAAGGCGGGGGACAGCCGAATTCCTATTGCGCATCGACGCCCAAGCGGGATCCCGATCCAACTGAGAACGCGCAATCGACGGGCGTGCTGGTGACGTTCGAGAAATTCCGCTTCCTCGATTTGGGAGATTTGACGTGGAATAAAGAGCTGGAGCTAATGTGCCCCAACAATCCGATTGGAACGGTGGACGTGCTGCTGGTCTCACACCACGGCGTGAATATATCGAATTCTCCGGCGTTGGTGGACGCGGTCCATCCGAGGGTCGCGATCATGAACAATAGCGCGCGCAAAGGTGCGAACCCGGAGGCCTGGCAGATTGTGAAGAGTTCACCGGGTTTGGAAGACCTGTGGCAGCTGCACTACGCCGTGGAAGGCGGCAAGGAACACAACGTTCCGGATTCGTTCATCGCCAATGTCGACGAGCAAGACGCCGGGCAGTATCTCAAGCTGACGGTCGAAGCGAACGGATCGTTCACGGTCTGGAACCAGCGGAACAAGTTCACGAAAATCTATAAGGCGAACGGGAAATAACCGCGGCCGCCTGCCGCGCGAGTGCATGCCGATCGGTATACTGAAACGCTATATGAGATGTCCGGCTTCGGTGGCCGCCGGTTGCGTGCTGGCTGTGGCCATGATTTCGGAGCAGACCGTGGTTTCGGCGCAGACCATGGTTTCGGCGCAGACCGGCAAGCACGCGTTCACAGCCGACGACTGGGCTGCTCTGCACTCCGCCTCTGCCGTGGCGGTCTCTCCCAACGGGGCGACCATTCTATGGAAAGCCAGCTGGGGCGGCGAAAAGGGGCCCAGCAACGAAGAATGGCGCCTCATCGCGACGGACGGAACGAATTCGCGCAAGCTGGATCTTCCGGAGCACTTCACGCCTTACGGGTTCACGAAAGATGGGGCGTCGCTGTACGGTTGCTACGACGTCAACAAGCTTCCGCAATTCGCCGTCTTCCCGCTGGCCGGGATCAAGAAGAGCACCGCTCCCTCGCTTCTGGTGGCGCTTCCCAAAGGCATCCACTCGGCGCTTCTTTCGCCCGATGGATCGCGCTACGCCATTCTGGCCGGCCCGACGCCGCCGGACGATCTGTCCGACGTCCACACGGTGGTGGAGCCGGAGCTGACCAGCCTGTACGTGGTGGGCGCGGACGGCACGGGAGGCCGATGGTGGTGTCCGGACCTGAAGAATATCGCGGACAACCCCGGGGCGGGAAACGCGGTCGGCGCCGGCGCGATGGCGTGGGCGCCGGGCGGCGCGGCGCTGGCGGTGGTCTCCGCAACTCCCAAGATCGGATACCACTACGTCCGCTCGTTCCTGGATGTCTGCACGGTTGAGGGCAGCAGGCGCGTCGCGGAGATCGCGAATGCTGTCGCCGGCATCGCGTGGGATAACGGCGGCAGGGATTTGGCTTTCCTGAGCACCACCACCTCCGTCCTGGCTACGGACCACGTCTGGACGGTTCCCGCGAGCGGCGGAACACCTGTGGACCGGACGCCGAAGCTGGATGGGTCGGCGATGGCGCTGGCCGGCGATCCCCGAGGCAAGGTGTGGGCGCTGGTGGATCGCGGCGTTCAGAATGAGATCGATTCCTTTCAGGACGGCGCGCTTACCACGGCCTTTCACTGGCCGGAAGGCTACATCGCGTCCCCACCGGTCTTTTCCGATCTTGCCGGCGCACCGGCTCAGCTTGCCATCGACGTTGGCGACCCCACGCACAGCACGAATATTGCGGTCCCGTCAGGCGGCGCGCTCCGCAAGATCACTGCCGAAGGCGATGAACAGATCGCCAAAATCGACCTGGGCCCGGTGCGCGTAGTGCACTGGACCAGCAAGGAGGGGATCGCGCTGGAGGGCATCGCCACGTTTCCGGCTGCTTATGCCGAAGGCCGGCGCTATCCGTTTCTGGTGCTTCCGCATGGCGGGCCGGAGGGCAACGACCTATTGGGGCTAGACGCCTTCTCACGTGTCGTCGCTGGTCTCGGTTACGTGGTTCTTCAACCGCAGTACCGCGGTTCCACCGGTTATGGCTCCGATTTTCTGGAGGCGATTTACCAGCATTTCGGCGACCGCGCGTATCGGGACGTGGATAGCGCGACCGACTTCGCCATCGCGCAAGGCTGGGCCGATCCGAACAAGCTCGCGATCTTCGGCTGGAGCGCCGGCGGCTTCATGACCTCCTGGACAGTGACGCAGACCCGCCGTTACCGGGCCGCCATTGAAGGCGCCGGGATCACAGACTGGGCGTCTTTTCTGTGGACCAGCGACGTTCAGCAGATCGATTACGATGGCCGCTGGCCGGAGAAGGACGCCTCCGCGATTGGGCAATTCTCGGCGGCCGTTCACGCCAGCCAGGTGACTACGCCGATTCTGATCCTGCACGGAGCCGCGGATGAACGCGTGCCCATATTTCAGGGGCGCGAATTCTTCGAGGCGCTGGCGGCGAACGGCAAGACCACCCGGATGGTGACCTACCCCGGGTCGCCTCATTTTCCCAAGCTCTGGGAGCAGCGGCGCGATGTATTCCGCGAGGTGGCCGCGTGGCTGGCGCGCTATAACCCGTAGGCGCTCGACGGCTGGTCTCGTGGTACTATAATCGCCACAGTTAAGCTCCACAGTTGCGTGTTTGGAGGACGCTATGGGCACCGACATTCTGCAGCAGCCTGCCACCACGGTCTCTGCGGTCGAGCCTGCTCCGCCGATGCTGGCGCCGGTCACGGAAGCGGAGAGAATCTCTTCCATCGACGTTATGCGCGGCGTGGCTCTGCTGGGAATCGCCCTGATGAACATCATATTTTCGGGGCTCCCTTTGGCGGCCGACTGGAATCCCAAGGTAGCCGGGGGCGCCACCGGCCTGAACCTGGCCGCATTCTTCGTCCAGTACGTGTTCTTTGACGGGAAGATGCGCGGCCTGTTTTCGATGATGTTCGGCGCCAGCACCTATCTGCTGATCGGCCGGCTGGATGGACGCGGCGCGGGTCTCCGGGCTGCCGAAATCTATTACCGGCGCATTCTCTGGCTGGGGCTGATTGGACTGGTTCACGCCTACCTGATCTGGCACGGCGATATTCTTTATCCCTATGCGCTGCTGGGCCTGATACTGCTGCCGCTGCTGCGCCTGCGTCCTCGCAATCTCTTGATCTCCGCCGGAGTGATGTTGCTGTTGATGACCGTTCTCGACGTCGGCAAAGGCTTCTACATTGGAAAGACCCACGACGGCGCCATGCAAGCCGACAAGGCGGAAGCCGCCAAGAAGCCGCTCACCGACGAACAGAAGGACGCCAGAACCCAGTGGCAGGACATCAGGAAATATTTCAGCCCCTCGGCGGAAGATCTGAAAAAAGAAAAGGCCATGTACAGCGGCTCCTATCTGAATCTGGTGGGCAAACGCGCCCTCCTCCTGGTCAAGGAATGGCACGGGATACCGTTCTATCTGGACAATTGGGACATGTTCACCATGATGCTGGTGGGCATCGCCTTCATCAAGACCGGGGTGCTGGCGGCCGAACGATCGTTCGCGTTCTATTGGCGGATGCTCGCGATATCGTATGGAATCTGTCTGCCCATCGGCGCATTCGCCGCCTGGAAATCATGGCAGCAGGGATTCGAGCCACTTCAGACTTTATTCACCTTCAGCACCTACCAGTTGGCGCGAGTGGGAATGACCCTGGGCCACGCCGCGCTGATTCTGCTGCTCTGCAAATACGGAGTATGGCCGGCGCTGCGGGCGCGGCTGGCGGCGGTGGGCAAGACGGCGCTTTCCAACTATATCGCGCACTCGGTGATTTACGGCCTGGTCTTTTACGGTTACGGATTCAATCTGTTCGACAAGCTGCAGCGGTATCAGCTCTACTACGTGGTGCTGGGCACGTGGATCTTCTCGCTGGTGTGGAGCCCGATCTGGCTCAAATATTTCCGTTTTGGCCCGCTGGAGTGGGTATGGCGCTCACTGACGTATTGGAAGCGGCAACCCATGCGGGTGGGCGATCCGGTGGAGGTTTGAGAGCCGGATGACAGAATGCCCGGGCGTGGTGCCTTATCCATCTTCGCTTTACGATGCTTCGGTTCAACAAAACGGCTAGGTACATTGAAGCTGAGGAGATTGAGACCCTAACCAGGTTGCATGAAGATTCCCTTCTCAGATCTTAGGATCTTCGCTTTACGGCCAGTCTTGCGCACCGTGGAAAATGCGGGAAATCTCGACCGCGTTCGGCTTCACCTGATAGACGACGATGTAAGGCAAAGGCGCGAATGTGAGTTCGCGCCGTCCGGCCATGCGGCGGCTGGCTTGGCCGAGATTAGGAAAATCCTTCAGGCGCCCGCACTCGTAATAGATGGTTCGAGCTACGCGCCGGGCTGCCTCTGGGTTGTCGCGTTCGATGCGTTCGCAGATGCGTTCCAGGTCCTCGGCGGCGGGAAGGGTCCAGCGGACCTCCATCAGGGCCGCAAGAATCGTTCCAGGCGCCGGCCCACTTCCTCATGGGTGACGTACTCGCCGCGCTCGATGGCTTCCTCTCCACGGTTCACCGCTTCAACGAAGCGGCTTTCCTCGTCGAAATACCGCGCTACCACTTCTTGAACGAGCTCGTCCGGATTACGCCCCTGCTGAGCGGCAGATTGCGCGAGCTTCGCTTCGAGTTCGGGCGTGAAGTGCACCTGCATGTATTCAGACTATGAGAAAAGCGGCGTTCGGGCAAGCTGTACCCAACCCGCATTAGCCGAATATTCATGGAAGAGCCGCGATCGGCGAGGCTATCATGGTTAGTCCGGGAGGACGCCCACATGAGCCAGGATGCCGCCACCCACGACACCAAGCGGGGACACGAGTTGACGCAGGTAATGCGCCCCATGTACGCACGGCAGTGGCTGCTGGGGCCGGCGCCGCGCCACTCCATCCCCGACCAAGGCATGCCGCCCAGCACCGCCTACCATCTGATCCACGACGAACTGATTTTCGACGGCAGCTCGCGCTTCAATCTGGCCACCTTTTGCAGCACCTGGATGGAGCCCGAAGCCCAGCGCCTGATGTCGGAGACGTTCGACAAGAACATGGTGGACAAGGACGAGTACCCGCAGACCGCCGAGCTGGAGATGCGCTGCGTACACATGCTGGCCGATTTGTGGCATGCTCCCGATCCGGCCGGCGCGCTGGGCACATCCACCATCGGATCGAGTGAAGCGTGCATGCTGGGCGGGCTGGCGCTGAAGTGGCGCTGGCGCCAGAAGATGAAGAAGCTGGGAAAGCCCGTGGACCGGCCGAACCTGCTGGGAACCAACACCCAGGTCTGCTGGCACAAATTCCTGCGTTACTGGGACGTGGAGGAGCGGCCGGTGGCGCTCGAAGGCAACGGCTGCGTAACCGATCCGGAGCGCGCCGCGGCGGCCTGCGACGAGAACACCATCGGCGTGGTCAGCGTGCTGGGCAGCACCTTCACCGGCCATTACGAGAATGTCGCGGCTCTGAGCGCGGCGCTCGACCGGTTGCAGCAGAGCGCGGGCCTGGACATTCCTATCCATGTGGATGGCGCGAGTGGCGCGTTCCTGGCGCCCTTCCTCCAGCCCGATCTCCAGTGGGATTTTCGGCTGCCGCGGGTGAAATCCATCAACACATCCGGGCACAAGTACGGGTTGGTGTACCCTGGCGTGGGGTGGATCGTGTGGCGTGAGGCATCGGATCTCGATCCGGACTTAATCTTCAACGTGGATTACCTGGGAGGCAGCATGCCCACGCTGGCCATCAACTTCTCGCGCCCGGCCAGCCAGGTAGTAGCCCAGTATTACAACCTGATCCGGCTGGGCAAGTCCGGGTATCGCGTCATTCACCAGGCTTGTCAGGACGTGGCGGTGAAACTGGCCTCGCAGATCGGCGAGATGGGCCCTTTCGAGGTGCTGAACCAGGGACGGGACCTGCCGGTAATCGCGTGGACGCTCAAGAACGCGACGCACTGGTCGCTGTACGATCTGGCTGACCGGCTGCGCGACCGCGGCTGGCAGGTCCCCGCCTATCGCATGCCTGCAAACCGGCAGGATCTGGTAGTGCAGCGGGTGGTCGTGCGCAACGGGTTTACCCAGGACTTGGCCGACATGCTGCTTCGCGATATCCGCCGGCATCTGGATTGGTTCGCCGCTCAGCCCGGTCTCAAAGCCACCGCGGACGGGGCGGGTTTTCATCATTAGCCATTTCTCGGAACCCACTGCAGCCGTTGTGCGTCACCATTCGGCAAGGCGTCCCTTGACCGATTCTCGCTTAGGGCCTAGAATGATAAGTGATTCGATTCTCGTCTGGCGGTGAATTGTATGAAAATAAAGCACTTTGCAGCTTTGTCCAGCATTGCCTTGGTGGGCTTGTCCGGTGTTTACCTGCTGGCCGCGCCACAAACGGCGACGCAGGCCGCTCCACAGTCCGATAAAGACGATCAAAAACCGTCGGCCTCCAAGCGGGACACGGTTGCCAAGCCGATGACCGAAAAGCAGAGGAAAAAGCAGGAAGACAAGCTGCGCAAAGAGCTGGAAACGCCTTACAAGAAGTGGCTGAATGAGGACGTCGGCTACATCATCACCGACGAGGAGCGCCGGGCGTTCAAAAGGCTGAGCACCGACGACGAGCGCGAGAATTTCATCGAGGCTTTCTGGCTGCGGCGCGACCCTACGCCCGACACCGAAGAGAACGAGTTCAAGGAAGAGCATTACCGTCGGATCGCGTATGCCAATGAGCACTTCGCTTCGGGCATTCCGGGATGGAAGGCCGATCGCGGGCGAATTTATATCGTGTATGGGCCGCCCGACGAGATCGAGGATCATTCTTCCGGCGGCAGCTATGAGCGTCCTTATGAAGAGGGCGGCGGAGAGACCTCCACGTTCCCGTTCGTGGATTGGACTTACCGCTACATTGAAGGCGTGGGCAGCAACATAAAGATCGAATTTGTAGACACCTCCATGAGCGGCGAGTTCCGCATGACCATGGACCCGTCGGAGAAGGACGCTTTGACGTACGTGCCGGGAGCGGGCCTCACCATATCCGAGCAGATGGGGCTGTCGGACCAATCGCAGCGTTTCCAGCGTACCGACGGTACGACGCTGGGCATCGGCACGCAGCCGCTGCCGGAGAGCATGCAGGAGTTCACGCGCTTGCAGCAGTTCGCGAACCTGCAAAAACCTCCGCAGGTGAAATACAAGGACTTGCAGGCGGTGGTCAGTTCCAGCATCCGGTACAACAACCTGCCGTTCAAGGCGCGCGCGGACTACATCCGGATCACCGATTCCACCATTCTGACGACGGTAACCATCGAGTTTCAGCGCCGCGACCTGCAGTTCCAGCAGAAGGACAAAGTCTCGAAAGCCACGGTCAATATTTTCGGGCGCATCACTTCCATTGCCGGCAAGATAGTGAATACCTTCGAAGATCCGGTTACCATCGAGGTGCCGGCGGATATGCTGCAAAAGGCGTTAGACGGAGCATCCATTTATCAGAAAGAGATTCCGCTGGCGCCGGGAATGTACCGGCTGAACATCGTCTGCAAGGACATCGTCGGCGGCAACCTGACCAGCTATCCGATGGCGTTGAATGTGCCTCATTTTGACGATGAGAAGCTGGCGGCCAGCAGCTTGATCCTGGCGGACCTGATCGAAAAGGTGCCGACCAAGAGCATCGGGAGCGGCCAGTTCGTGATCGGCGACACCAAAGTAAGGCCGCGCCTGACCGACACGTTCGGGCGGGCCGAGAAGCTGGGAATCTACACCCAGTTTTACAACTTCTCGCCGGACGAAAAAACCAAGAAGCCCAACGGATCCATCGAATACGACATCACCAAGACCGGCGCCAAAGATCCGGTTTTGCACTACAGCGAGGAAGTGACCGCGATTCCTGGGGCGTCGTCGCAGCAGGTTACCGTGGAGAAGCTTCTGCCGCTGCAATCCCTGGAGCCTGGCGAATACACCTTAAAGATGACGGTGACGGACAAGAACGATAATCAGGTGTTAACCCCCAGCGCGGTTTTTACGGTAAAGTAAGTCTTAGGGTGTACGGCGTAATATTGCCGTCCCCTGAAGCCTGTACGGAATACAGAAGCCTGTACGGAAAAAATGACGGGTCAGCCTAAACTCGCTGCCAGCGTGATAGCCGCTCTGATCTTGTCCGCGCCGGCGGCGTTCGCGGCAACCGATGCCCCCCTTTCGGGAAGTATCGCGGGCGTAGTGCGGAACTCGAGCGGTGTGCCGCAGATGGGCGCAACGGTTTTCCTGTTCAACCGCTCGGAAAAGCTGATCGAGCACGTGATTTCCAACGAGCGTGGCCTGTTTGGCTTCGGCCTGCTTACTCCCGACCTTTATTCGGTGCGCGTGTCGCTAGCCAGCTTTGTGCCGGCGATGAAGCAAAAAATCGCGGTACAGCCGGGTATGCAGAGCCTGCTGTATGTGGATCTGGCGAGCGTATTAAGCTCCATCGAACTGGTGTACGCCAAGCCTGGCGAAGGCGCCCTGATGAGCGACGACTGGAAATCGGTGCTGAAAGAGTCCGCCGCTACGCGGCCGGTTTTGAGAATGCTGCCCGCCGACCTCGGCGTCGGTTCCGGGCAGAGCCAGACGCAGAATCAATCGGCGTCGAGCGTTTTCTCGGACACACGGGGCATGTTGAACCTCTCGGGAGGCGATCCGGGATCGCTCGGGTCAACATCATCGCAAGCCGATTTGGGAACTGCCTTCGCGGTGGCTACGTCGGTGTTCGGCCACAATGAGCTGCAGTTGAGCGGCAACGTCGGCTACAGCGCGCATGCCGGTTTGCCCACGGCCGGTTTCCGGACCAGTTTCAGCCGCGACGGCCTGGGCCCGGAAGTGGCGGTGACGGTACAACAAATCTATCTTCCGGTGCGGGGTAGTTTGGCCAGCCTGACGGGACAACCGGACGGCGCGCCGGCGCTGCGCACCATGTCGGTCTCGATGCACGACAGCGTAGCAATCGGCGACAATCTGCGCCTGGACTACGGCGGCTCGTTCGATTCGGTGAGTTACATGGATCACGTGAACTCGCTGAATCATTTTGCGCGTCTGACGTACGATCTGGGTGCGGCGGGCAAGGTGAAAGTCGCTTACAGCTCGGGCGCGCCAGCGGCCGAAATGGCCATGCAGCCGCGCGACGCCGAGGGACGCGTTCCGGGGGACTCGGAAGCTCTGGCGCAGGATCTGGCGGCGCTGGCCGTGCTGCCGCGTTTGTCGTTGCTCGACGGGCATGCCGCCATCCAGCGTTCCCAGGACGCCGAGATCGGTTACGAGAAGAAGATCAGCGGCACTACCTTGAACGTGAGCGGGTATCACGAGCAGGTGAACAACGCCGCGATGACGATGGTTGCGCCGGATGGGGCGTTCGCGCCCGGCGATCTGCTGCCGGACATTTCCTCGCAGAACAGCGTCTTCGATGCCGGCAGCTATCGCCGCGTTGGGTTTGCGGCTTCCCTGTCGCAGGCGTTGGGTGACCGGGTGCAAATAGGTTCGTCCTTCGGCAGCGGCGGCGCTTTGGCTCCAGCCGGCCAGGATCTGGCGGTAGACTCGGCCGAAGGGTTGCGGTCGCGCTTGGAGGTTACGCAGCGGTTCTGGGTTTCAGCCAGGGCGTCGGCCAGGCTTCCATTCACGGGCACTATTATCACCGGTAGTTACCAGTGGATGGACTATAACGATACCATCATGCCCGATCACTTTTACCTCACGCAGAGTCCGTACACCGAGCCCGGCTTAAACGTTCGCCTGCGGCAGCCGATTCCATCGGTGCTGGGGATGCCGGGCCGCCTGGAAGCCACAGCTGAGCTGCAGAACGGCTTGGCGCAGGGCTATCTGCCGGTTACCGAGGGCAGCCAGCGTGTAACGCTGGTGCAATCGCCACGCGCGCTGCGCGGCGGGTTGAGCTTCATTTTCTAGATTCCACTCCCTTGGCCCTTGAATAGGGCATCCAGTCGTGGCTCAGAAAAAGCCGCGAATCAGCCGATGCCGATGCTCATCTTGAGCAGTAGGTCATTTACAGTTTTCTCGTAGGGCGCGGTGGAGGCCAGTTCATAAAGCTTGCCGCCTTCCTCGATATCGCCGGCCAGCCTTTCCTCGAGCGTCTTGAATTGATGCTCGAAGGCCGCGGCCAGTTCGCGCATGGCGCGCGGGAACTCCTGGGACCGAGCGAAGCGGCAGGCCAGTTGATAGTGAATTTCGGAGGCGAGGGGCGATTCGGGCGCTGCCAGGCGCAAGGCGCGCTCCAGGTAGAAGCGCGAGCGGGCCGCATCGGACGAAGCATAGATACGTCCAAACCCAAGGTACAAGCCCGCCAGCGCGGCAGCAGCCCCCGACCCGGCCACCACTTCGAGATAGGCGGTGGTATTTTCGTCCTGTACCACCTCCAGACGGGCATGCTCGCTGAGCAGACCGTTTTGATAGGCTGCCAGACGGGCGGCGATATCGGCGATCTGGGTCTCCCACTCGGCCGGTCGCGGATCGGGCACGGCCGGGGTGGGCGCGGCGGCCGTCATTTGCCGCAGCCTCTGCTCGGTTTCTTCCTGCAACTCGCGAAAGCCGCCCATGGCCAGGCCGATCTGGTCCTGAATGTGGCTGACGGTTTGGTCGGCTTGGCGCGCAAAGCTGGTGGCGCTGAAGTAGGACGATACGACGAACACGATGGCGTAAAGGCCGGAAGTACCGAGCAGAATCAGTACCAGCAGTTCCATGTCGCCGACGCGCTTGGTGAGCACATCCATGCGGTCCTGCAGGATGCGCGCGCGAGTGTCGGCATGGACGCCGGGTTCGTTGAAATACGCCCACTGACGGTAGTTCCACAGCTCCCAGGCCGCCATCAGCAGGACTCCCGCTGACGCCGTCAGCAGAAGGCCGAGCACAATTTTGCGTAAAAGCGCCATTTCGACAGCTATAGTCTAAAGCCGCCCGTGGATTTGTCCAGACGGAAGGAGTACTAGCAAGTCGAGACGGTAACCGGGTACTACTTGCGCGCGCCCCGTTGCGGCTTCTTCAATCTCGACTGCCGGAGCTTCCCTGGTTTGCGCTTAGGCTTGCTGATAATGAAGGTGCCGCTACCGTGGGCTTCGGCTGAATACGTTTTCTCGTCTACCATGAAGATTCATTGTCGCATGAAACGCTTGATCTCACTTCTAACGGCGTGGGTACTGGTTTCCCCGGCGCCGGCGCAACAGCTGTTTACCGACATCGGCCGCATCAAGGAAGGGTTGTCTGAAATCACCGGTCTGAAGTTCAAGCGGGACGTCCCGTACGCCCGGATCGGCAAGGACCAGCTGCGGCGGTATTTGGAGCAGAGGCTCCGCGACACCATGAAACCGGACGATGCCCGGGCAGAGGAGCTGACGCTCAAGATGCTCGGGCTGGTGCCTGCCGATTTCGATCTGCGCAAAAACACGCTGGATTTGCTGACCGAGCAGGCCGCCGCGTTTTACGATTACAACCAGAAGAAGCTGTTCGTGCTGGAAGGCTCGGGCGGCGGTTCAGGTGCAGGACGCCCAGGCGCCGCAGACAACGATGAGGAGCGTATCGCACTGGTTCACGAACTGGCGCACGCGCTGGCGGATCAGCACTTTCATCTGGCGAAATACATCCGTGAGGGGCTGCGGAGCGACGACAGCGCCACCGCGCGGCAAGCGGTGATGGAGGGGCAGGCGACGTGGCTGATGGCGGCCTACGTCTCGCGCGAAGGCGGCGGGAAGCCGGAGGTCCCGGAGGCCGTGCTGGAGTTGATGAAGAAGAGCATCGAGGGGTCGGCCGCGCAGCAATACCCGGTGTTTTCGCAGGCGCCGCTGTACATCCGCCAGTCGCTGGTGTTTCCCTACGCGGAAGGGCTGGCGTTTCAGGACGCGGTATTCCGGAAGCTGGGGCGCGCGGCGTTCTCGGAAGTTTTCATTCGTCCGCCGGCCAGCAGCGGACAGATCCTGCATCCGGAGAGGTATCTGGGGTTCGGCGGATCGGTGATGCCGGTTCCTCCGCCGCTGCCCGAGTCGCGCGATTTCCGCAAGCTGGCCGATGGCACGCTGGGCGAACTGGATTTCCGGGTGTTGCTTTCGCAATACACATCCGCGCCGGAGGGTGAGGCGCTGGCGGCGCATCTGGCGGGAGGATCGTACGAATTATTCGAGCACAAGCGCGAGAAGTTTCCGGTGCTGGGGCTGGCGTCGACGTGGGATTCGCCCGAGTCGGGGCGGAAATATATCGGGCAGTACGTCCGAGTAATGCAGGGGAAGTGGGCGAAGCTGGAGATCGCCAAGCAGACGCCGGAACTGCTGGAAGGCGAGGGCGATTCCGGTTATTTTCGCGTGTGGATGGATGGCACGACGGTGAATCAGATGGAGGGATGGAAAACGCCTATTCGGCCCGAATTGCCGTAATGGCGTCCACACGCAGCGCGCGAAGGGATGGCGTCTCATCGCTGCGGCAATATCTGACCACAGTGCGTCTTTTGAGCCATCCTTCGACAACCGACTGGGTTCTAAGTCATTACAAGCACAGTGTTATCATGTTGGAAATAAAATTCCTATGTTGACAGGGGGCTGCGCTGCCGATATTCTATGCAACGATGGCCGTAGAGGTCCCAGAAGGAAGACTGCAATGAATGTGCGCGAGCAAACTCATGATCTCGTTAAGGGTGGCCCGCTGCGCATAGCCTACGCGATTCAAAGGGACGAATTGGATGGCGGATACATTGCCGAATGCGCGGAACTTCCCGGCTGCGTCTCCCAGGGCTAGACCGAAGAAGAAGCGGCCGCGAACTTGGCTGACGCCGTGGCAGACTACATATCGGTCATCATTGAAGACTACCTCCAAAAACAACGCGCAGCGGGCGTGACAAACGAGCATAAGGAAACTCCTGTGGTAAAACCGCTCGTCGCTCTAGGTTTTTGCGCCGGTTAGAAATGGCGCTCTCGGATCTGCCGCGGGCCTGCGGTGCTGATCATGTGAAGGTATTCTGCAAAATCCAGAGAATTCCAACTGTCTGTCAATCCCTAATCATAAAGAAGTGAAACGCGCGCCGCTCCATAAGCAGATAAAAACGCCTATTCGGCCCGAATTGCCGTAATGGCATCCACACGCAGCGCGCGCAGGGATGGCGCCAGGCTGCCCCCGAGCGTCATCAGAAAACACAACGCGGCAGCGGCCAGATAGGTTGTGGCGTCCGCTGGGGCGAGGCCCGCGAGCAGGGCTTGCATGGCGCGGCCGGCCACGTACGCTAGCGCGACGCCCAGAACCACGCCCGCGGCGGCCAGCCGGAAGCTATCCTGCAATACGATATTCAGGATATTGCGCGGCTGCGCGCCCAGCGCGATTCGAACGGCGATTTCCGACGAACGCGTCGACACGGTGAAGGACAACAGGCCATGGATGCCGAGGCCGGCCAGCAGAAACGCGAGCGCGGCGAAGATGCCGATGATCCGTACTTGAACCGAGCGCGGCGCAGTATCGTCCTGCACGATCTCGGACAGAGTGCGAACATCGGAAATGGGTTGCTCGGGGTCGGCTTCCTGGATGATGCGCCGGACAGCGGGCAGCAGCAGCCGGGGATTTCCCGAGGCGCGGATCACCAGATCCTTGGGACTGTAGAACACCAAGAAGCCGTCCGGCGCCTGCTGATAGGGAACATACACCTGGGGCTCGCTATTTCGCTCCAAGCCGCGCACGCGAATGTCGCCGACCACTCCGACCACTGTTCGGTCGAAAAGGGCAAACTTGAAGTGCCGGCCCAAGGGATTTTGGCCGGGCCAATAACGGCGCACGAAGGATTCGCTGACAACCGCCGTGTACGGTTTGTCGCCGGCGTCGGATTCGCTGATGTTTCTTCCGGCGTGAATAGGAATTCTCAAGGTTGCAAAGAACCCTGGCGTGATGAACCGCAAGCTGGCCGAGTGCCCTTCGGACCGGTCCAGCGTTTTGCCGTCGATGTCCACGGGCCAGATGCCGCCGCCCATCACCATGGGAAGAAAGCTGATGTAACCCGCGTCAGAAACACCCGGCAACGCCTGAACCTCCGACAGCACTCGCCGGTAGAAAGCGGTGCGTCGTGCGACCACCTCGTACTTTGGCATGGGAAGCGCGGTTTCGAGCGTCAGCACTCCATCGCTGCGGAACCCCGGATCCACGGCTTGGATTCTCAACAACGCTCGCAGCAACAGACCGGCCGAGACCAACAGAACGACTGACAGCGTGACTTCCGCCAGGATGAGCACGGACCGAAGTCCCGCCTTGCGCCCGCCGCCGGAGCGCGATCCCTCACGCAATCCGGTAAGGTCTCCGCGGCCAGCTCGTAGCGCGGGTACGATTCCGAATCCAATGCCCGTCAGCGCGGTGAGGATGGCGGCGAATCCCAAAACGCGAAAGTCGATGGAAGGCGCGCCGGATACTGGCAGGGAAGGAACCAGCGTAGTCAGCAATGGCAGCGCTAAAGTAGCCAGCAGCACGCCGAGCACACCGCCCAGCAACGACAAGACCATGCTCTCGGTTACCAGCTGGCGGATCAGCCGCTCGCGTCCGGCGCCGAGCGCGGTTCTCACGGCCAGTTCCTTCCCCCTGACCAGCGAGCGCGCCAGCAGGAGGTTCGCCAGATTGCTGCAAGCGATCAAGAGAACGCACAGCGCCGCTCCGGCGAGAGCGACCAGCAACAGACGACGCTGCTCGGAGATTTCATCCCGCATCAGTTCCACGCCGGCGCCGGTGTGCTCCAGTTCCTTTGGATACTGGCGCCTCAATTGACCCGCAACCACGTCCATTTCCGCCCGGGCCTGCTGCAGAGAGACCCCGTTGCGGAGCCGCGCCACGCCGTTCAGATAGTTGTCATTGCGATCCGAATACGCGTCTTCGGAAAACGCGAACGGAACCCAAAGCTCCACTTCCTGGTTCGGGAAACGAAACTGGGGAGGCATAATTCCGATTACCAGGCGCGGCGTCCCGTCCAGAAGCACCTTTCGGCCCAGCACTCCGGCGTCGCCACCGAACGCCCTTTGCCAGAGGCCGTAGCCCAGTACCGCCGTGCGGGGCGCGCCATCCCGGTCGTCGGAGGGAGCGATGGGGCGTCCGAGCAGAGGTGGAACGCCCAGAACGGAAAACAGATTCCCGGTCACAAAGGCGCCTTTGATCCGCTCCGGAGCGCCTTGTCCGATCAGGTTTACCTCCTGCGTTGTGATGGCGCCCATGTCTTCGAAAACGCTGTTCATGCGCCTCCAGTCGCGATAGTCGACGGGCGAAAGTTCCATGTGCTGGTAACCGGGCAGCGTCTCCCAGAGCCTTACCAGCCGATCGGGTGATGGAAACGGAAGCGGGCGGATGAGGACGTAATCGGTGAGGGAGAACACGGCGGTATTCGCGCCGATGCCCAGGGCCAGCACCAGGACGGCGACCGCCGTGAATCCGGGCGCGCGGGCCAGCGTGCGCGCGGTATAACGCAGGTCCTGCCGCAGAATGTCCCAATGCAGGGCGGGTGCGTTGCGAAAAACTTCGAGCGCGGCGGAAAGCATCGAAGTATCCCGCCTTTTAACGATGGCGCACATCTCGTCGCCGTATTCGGCACGGAAGGACGCTGGATAGAGATGGAGGAGAGCCCGATAGAAGCGCATGACGCGTTGTCCTTAAGCCTTCTCGGGCGCGAATCCCATGCTGCGGGCCCATTTCACCATCTTCGCCATGCGCGTAGCCTCCGCTTTGGCGACGGCGGCTCCTAGCGGCGTGATGCGGTAGTAGCGGCGGCGCTCGTCGTCGAACTCGGGGTCCGGACGCTCCTGCGTTTCGATGACGAGCCCTTGCTCCAGCATGCGCTGGATGGAGCGGTATAACGTTCCGGCACTGAGCTTGAGTTCGCCGCCGGTTCGGGCCGCGACATCCTGAATGATGGCGTAGCCATGGCGGTCTTCTTCGGCCACCGCCATCAGGATGTGAAAGGTAGCGGCGGGCAAGGGAAGGAATGCGTCGGGCCTGGGAGAACTTTGTGCCATCGCCTTAGTATATCCACTATGGTTATATTGTCAATGGCTATATTCGAGCCGGCCGAGCGGCCGGTAGCGGCGAAAGTTCTTACTTTTGCGTTGGTTGATCCTTTGCGGGAAAACGCCATTGGCCCGGATCGGGCGGTGGTTTGAACTCGTCGGTGCTGAAGACGCGCAATTGCCGGCCGGGACCGGCGACTTTCAAAACCAGCGCAATGGCCCACTTGGGTCCCTGAAAATAGGAGACGCGAATGCGATGCAAACCGCCCGCCAGGTCTACGGATCCGTCCTTCCACAGCGGCGCATGCAGGCCGTCGTTGTCGATGACCACCTGATCGTCGATGTACAGCTTGGCGCCGTCGTCGGAGAGCATATTAAACCGGTAGGTGCCGGGGTCGGCGATCCAAAATCTTCCCGTATAGTCGATGGCGAACCATTCAGTGCGTTTGGTGACGCCGGGAAAGCCCTGCCGGAAGTCCTGCGCCGGCACATTGAGCGCTGAGGTGTAGATGGCAGGGCCGGCCGGCTTCAGTTTTTCGAAATCGGGCAGCTGGGTTCGGCTGTGGTGGATGTGATAAACCAGGCCGCGCAATCCGGAAGGAATGACCACCGTAGTGCCAAAGACGGGGGTGGGCTCCTCTTGAGCCGCGAAAACCGGGACGCCCGAGACCGTAGCCAGAAGCAGTGCCGCGCGCAGCAAGCGAGGCGGGAGCGGCGGACGGGGCATAGGAGCATCGTAGCAAAGCGGCATTCCAAGGGACGGGCGGCATTGCGATATAATCGGGGCATAAACTAGAAGTAAAGGAGTTCCTGGATGCGCTTGGCCTGTGCAGCCCTCATGCTAGTTGCTGGGATCGGATTAAACGCGGCGACGCCCAAGGCGGATGCCCCGAAGACGGAAGCTCCGCCGGTGCTGCGGAAATCGCCCGAGTTTGTCATCAAGTTCGTGGATGGGCACCAGATGCTGCTGAGCAGCTTGAGAGGGAAGGTGGTGGCGCTGCTGATGGTCCACACCACCTGCCCGCACTGCCAGCACACCTCGCAGGTTTTCACGCAACTTTATAACGAGTACGGAGCGCGCGGATTCCAGCCGGTGGATGCGGCCTTCAACACGATGGCCAATATGTACGTGAGCGATTTTGTGAAGACCTACAACATCGGATACCCGGTGGGCTACAGTTCGCCCGAAGAGGTGCTGGCGTATCTGGGGTTCAACGTGATGGAACGCTACACGGTGCCGCAGATCGTGTGGATCGACCGCAAGGGGAACATTCGGTCGCAGACGCCGGCGGCGGGCGACGATCCTACGAATTACCAGGAAAGCTATTGGCGCAACATGATTGAGACGCTGCTGAAGGAGCCCGCAACGACGCCGGTACATCACGCCAGCGCGGCGAAGGCGCACCCGGTGGCGTCCAACTAAAGCCTACCCATGCAGCGCGCGACGGTTATAATAGCGACAGAGCGCCCGTAGCTCAGTCTGGATAGAGCGTTTGCCTCCGGAGCAAAAGGTCGTAAGTTCGAATCTTACCGGGCGTACCAACTTCAGCTTTTCGAATCGACATCTTCGCTTCCAACACCAACCTCTAATCCTGCCCCAGAACCCGAAAACGAATCAATACTGTATCAAAACCCGTTCATGCGAGCTCCTCCGTCTCAGAATTCGGGTCTGACTCGCTGGCCTTGCGGTTGAGCTTGGCGAGCGCCTCGCGTTTCATCCGGAGCTTCATCTGCGAGTACTTCTTGAGCTGGCGTGCTCGGACGCCCTGAAGCTCCATATTGTGCGTTTGCGTTGGAGCGCCGCATTTGGTGAGCACTCTTGAACAGACAGGGCGCGGGCAAAAAATTGACGGTTTTCGGTCGGATCGTCCGCGATCGGAATCGAGCTAAAATCGCAAGATGGACCTGCGAAACACCATTGGCGAATCAGGATTCTTCATTCGCATACGATCCGGTGAAGCCCCAGTGGAAGAGCCCTCAGTGGACGAGCGTCATCAAGTGCCCGGAATGTCGCGAGTCCCACGAGTACACGTCTACCGATCTCGAGGTTGGAGGAGTCGAATAGGGGCGCGCATCCTCTATAAAATCCCATGGCCAAGAACGTCATGCTGCTTTGCCCTCAGCCGCAGCCGGTCGAATGCCAAATAAATCACCGGCGTTGTATAGAGCGTAAGCAGCTCGCTCAAAATTAGCCCTCCCACAATAGTAATGCCCAGGGGCCGGCGGAGCTCAAATCCGGTGCCGGTCCCGAGCGCCAATGGCAGAGCGCCCAGTAACGCAGCCATGGTGGTCATCAGGATCGGGCGAAAGCGCAGCATGCACGCCTCAAAAATCGCGTCGGTGGTGCTCTTTCCCTCCTCGCGCTCCGCCTGAAGAGCGAAATCGATCATCATGATGGCGTTTTTTTTTTACGATTCCGATCAGCAGCACAATGCCAATGATGGAGATGATGTTCAGATCCTGTTTAAAGAGCATCAGAGCGAGCATGGCGCCTACACTCGCCGAGGGCAGAGTGGAGATGATGGTCAGCGGGTGGACCAGGCTTTCATACAAAATGCCGAGAACGATGTACACCGCCAGCAGCGCCGTCACGATCAGAACTGGCTCCGTGCTCAGGGATTGCTGGTATGCCAGCAGCGTTCCTGCGAAAAAGCCTTGCAGCGTGGAGGGCGCGCCGAGCTGCTTTTGCATCTGGTTAATGCTCGCCGTAGCGCTGCTCAAAGACACGTTCGGCGCAAGGTTAAAGGACACGGTGACCGAAGGGAATAAGCCCGTATGATTGATGGCCAGCGGCGTTATGTTGGCTCTCTGTTCGGGAGCCACGAGCGGCAAACAGGGGGCAAGAACGAAAAGTTCATTGATAGCACTGTAGCGCGGCACTCAGTGAAAAGGAGGAATTAGTCTGCTGGTGACATCAACTGCTGTTGGGCTTTGAGCCAGTCCTCCTCAGCGTTCCCATCTGGGCAGCCTCTCTGCCGCCACAACAGGTTTGCACGTTCCGCAATTTCCTCATGTGTCGGAGCTGCGCGTTGTACTATCGAGTTTTCATTTCCGACTCGGTCTTTAGCAGGGGTAGCGTACCCATGCTCGTACCACCGCACTAGTAAGTCATCGTCCGCGCCGATTTCGCGGGCGTATTGGCGCAGGTAGCTAATGTTGTAGATGCCACCGGGCAATTCACCGAAATTCCCTTCCTCGATGGCTTTCACGATGGCCACGCGTAATTTGGTACGGCCGGCGATCTCTTCCAGTGATATCCCTTTGGCTTGGCGAATTGAAGCCAGACACCAAATGCGTGCGTTTGAAGTGGATACGACCATAACGTTGGCTCAGGTTATCACGAGATTCGATAACCTTGTTTAAAACAATCGTACCGATATAGTACTAAATGGTACTAACCGACACCTTAGACAGTCCTAGCAGATGCCGCGCTGCTCGACATGCATGGCGTACCCGCGGCCCGCGCCTGACGGACGGCTCCTCCAATGATTCAATGAAAACGAAGGGTGGGAATCGTTTGCCCAATGCGCACGGACCTTTCCGCTTTCGTCCCCGCTCAAATCTAAGTTGGGTGTGGGTGACTTGTAGCGATGAATTACCCGCCCTTGATGACCACAAGGGACGAAGCCATGGACAAAATGCCGCGGGATTGCTACGGCCACGGCCGTTGGGATCAGACCATGAGCACCAGCGATGTCCTGTCTCATTGAAATTGCCCACCCACAGACGCACTTTTGAGACCTAAAGTGAATTTTCTTCCAAATATATTATCCGGAGCAAAGAGTCGTAAGTTCGAATTTTACCGGGCGTACCAACAAAACCAGAAAACTGTATCAAAACCCCGTCATGCCAGATCCCCTGAATCAGAATTCGAATCTGACTCGCTGGCCTTGCGGTTGAGCTTAGCGAGCGCCTCGCGTTTTATCAACTATACTGCCGCGCTAGGGGCTGGCCCGGTCCCATGGCCAAGAACGTCGTGCTGCTTGCCCTGCATCCGTAGGCGCAGCCGGTCGAACGCCAAATAAACCACCGGCGTCGTATAGAGCGTAAGCAACTGGCTCAAAATCAGCCCTCCCACAATAGTGATGCCCAAGGGCCGGCGGAGCTCATATCCGGTGCCGCTCTCCAGCGCCAATGGCAGAGCGCCCAGTAACGCAGCCATGGTGGTCATCAGGATCGGGCGGAAGCGCAGCATGCACGCTTCAAAAATCGCGTCGGTGGTGCTCTTTCCCTCCTCGCGCTCCGCCTGAAGAGCGAAATCGATCATCATGATGGCGTTCTTTTTTACGATTCCGATCAGCAGCACGATGCCAATGATGGAGATGATGTTCAGATCCTGTTTAAAGAGCATCAGAGCGAGCATGGCGCCTACACTCGCCGAGGGCAGAGTGGAGATGATGGTCAGCGGGTGGACCAGGCTTTCATA
>Ga0302325_10000621_pt1 | contig 95947 bp, 80 predicted proteins | sample Palsa_T0_2_FD_201948 | JGI IMG/M metagenome (GOLD analysis project Ga0302325, IMG submission 201948) | Peat permafrost microbial communities from Stordalen Mire near Abisko, Sweden - Palsa_T0_2 | ecosystem: Environmental > Terrestrial > Soil > Palsa > Peat permafrost | place: Sweden: Abisko...
GAGCGCGGGGCTTCGGCGCCAGATGTTACTGATGCGTTGATGAACGGTGAACGAATCAACGCAATCCTCGCGAGTCCGGGTTCGAATGCCGAATCGCAAAAAGCGTATGCCGCGGCGCGCCGGGGTGTGGCCGGCCTGGTAGAAAAGTACGGCCGGGAAACAGTGCTTGGCTGGCTAAGCGCCGGGATTCCGCGGGGCGTTGTGATTGGACCCGGCGGCGCTGCTAGCAGCAAAACGCCCCAGCAATGAGCAAATCACCATCCACGAGGTGAGTGCTAGAAGGTAAGCAATCACCACGCGCCAACCGAGGCTGAAGTATTCGCGGAGCAGCGTGGACCGCCTAAAGTCAGGCGTCCACATCAGGATTCCCCGCACGGCGAGAACTCCTATCACGGCCGCGATAGACAGAGTGAACCAGTATGAGAGGCTGGCGACGGCGCGCCCCCAGATGGCCAAGCCTTGGCGCGTTGGAAAACCGCGAAACCCCGCGTCCGCTGCCACCACCATCAACGGCAAGAGTAGCCCGGGGATCACGATCCAGTGCCCGATGAATAGCAGTGCGGTGAACGTTGCCTCAAACTCCGATAAGGGAATGTGCCGCCGCAGAAAAACAGGAAGAATCGAGCGAATGTAAGTGGGTAAGGGCCCGCGATACACATCCAAGCTATCGAAGGGCGGCCAAAGCATCCAGAGGACCGCCATGCACGCGGCGATCGCGAGCAGGTGCTGGAAGGCGCGGCGGAAAGCGTCTCGCAGGATGGGGTGTCCGTCGTGCGCGGGAGCGGCGGAATTCCGATCACGGAAATGGTTGATTGTGCCAGCGTGCAAGGTCAACCATGCAGCGGCGAGCAGGATTGCCAGCCCGACGTTCAGCGTCAGTTGCCCGGCATTCGCTACGGGAATCAGCAGCCACCCTGCGAATGACAAGAATAAAATCGGGTTGGCCACCAATTGCACCAGCCACAAGCGCCTCGGCCGAAATACCTGGGTATACGCGCCGCGCGCCATCGTCAAAGTGGCCATCACTGCACCTCCAACACGGCTGCGTCGCTGGTGGCCTGAATGGACGGCTGATACATCGGCGTCACCATCGCCGGGCTTATCTGGAATTTTCCCGGGTTCACGATTTTCAGCAGATACACGTCTTGCTCGCCGCCATTGAAGTAGGTTTTGAAGATGGCCGCGCGGTCATCGTGGAATTCGCGGCGATCGAATGTCCATTCCCACCATGAAGGCGCTTCCTTCAATTCGTAGAGATTGTCCTTGGTGATGAATTCCGCGCCGGCAGGGATCGGATCCTCGATCAGCAAGTAGCGCCACTCGCTTCCGCCGACGGTGACGCGCACCGCCACCATGTCGCCCACGTGCACGGCGCCCTGCAGCGGTGTGAGGCTATAGACGATTTTCCCCTTGGCCTGTTCTGGAGCCATGCGGAAATAATCGCGGGTGATATTGAGCGAAAGCTTGTTGCTCTGGACGAAGCGCTTCTCTTTCGAATAGTAGGAGCCGCTGGCCGACCAGTAGAGCCTGCCGTCGCCCGATTTGTGAATGTGAATGGTGTTAGCGCCGGCAGAGAGCTGCGACGCGTCGAGATGAATCGACGGCTGCAGCGGATTGAGCGCGTCCGCAGCGGCGAATTGGCGCGACATGACTTGCTTGCCATTGACGCTTACCTCGGCGTGGAAATTCGCGCCGAGTTCGTGGCTGGCCTTGATGTATTCGGTAAGACCGAAGATAACCATGGCAGTTTGCTTGGTGCTGTCCCAGTAGTAGCCCCCGTTACGCGCGTTCACCAGCCAGAACGCGGCTTTGGGCAGCAGCGGGCTCCCGGGTTTTACCAGGCTGAGGAGGCGCAGGGCGTATGCGGTGGTCTCCGCCTCGTCGTCGATGTAGAACTCCATGAAGAAGTCGTAGTCCGCTTTCCAATGCGCATCGCGATCGGTTACCACCGCCAGCGATTCGATGGCGCCGGCGATTTCCTGGGCCTTGGCCGAATCGCCGGCTGCCTGGAACGCGAGTCCGGTCATGGCCAGTCCCTGCGCGGACATCGAGCCACGCGCACTCCAACTGGACCGCAGTTCGTCCGGTTTTACCGCATGGTTCAATGCCAGTGCGTAGATCACATACGCGCGCAGGTCCGGACGCATGTTGGGGTGCTGTTGGATCATCGAATGTAGCCATTGGTTCGCGCGAGTCAGGGCGTCGGCATCCATGTCATATCCAGCGGCGTGTGCTTGCGCCAAGCCGCTGACCACGTAGGCGGTCATGAACACCTGGCTTTCGTCGTCCTTCCACCAGCCCCAGCCGCCATCGTCATGCTGAAAGTCCTTCAGCCGGGCCATGCCCGCTGCAATCTTCTTTTCCAGGTCGGGAGTATTGACCCGGGCTCGCAGATGGAGGTCCTGCATGGCCTTGGCAACCACGATGTTGGGCAGAAAGCTGGACATCGTTTGTTCGGTGCAGCCGTAGGGATAGGAAGTGAGATAGTCGAGAGCCGTGAAAACGCTGCCGGCGACCGAGTAACTCAGAGTGATGTCGAGAGCTGGAACTGCTTCGTCCCGATTTCCCGGGAGCGTGATGACCGTCTGGGTGTCTTCATTCGCGGCCACCAGCGATCCGGACTTAGCGTCGGTGCGTTTCACGCCCACGGGCAGGATCGGCACAGTGATTTCCAGGGCATCCGATTCTTCGTTGGTGAGGGCTTTCGCAGTGAGCACCGCTTCGTGAATCGACTTGGCGCGCACCCGCCAATCGAGTTTTGCTTCGCCCTTGCTGGGTACTTGAATGGTGCCATTGGCGCCCGCCAGGACTTCGAGTCCAGTTACATCCAGCGAAACCTGCACCGCCTTTTCGGCGGGCAGGTAATTGTGGACGATGGCGGAGAGCGTAACTTCATCGCCCTGACGGAAAAATCGAGGCGCGGCTAGCCGCACCATCACGTTCTTGCGAACGATTACGGTGTTAGTAGCGGCGCCGACCTCGGTGTCCGTGGTGACTCCGCGCACGGTGGCGCGCCAAGTGGTGAGCGAATCCGGGAACGTGAGCGGAGCGGTGGCGTGGCCGCTGGAATCGGTATGCACGTCGGCGAGCCACAGCGCGGTATCCGGAAACACCTTGCGCACTTTGGGCTGCACCAGCGTGTCGGTAGGTTTCAGTTGCGCGAGCGCGCGAGGTGACGCCGGCTTGTTATAGGACAAAAACATCTGGCGGTTTCCGGACTCACCACTGAAATAAAAGGAGAGTGAGGACTCGGTGGAGACGCGGTCGTAAGCGGGGCCGTAAAACGCATCGCTGATATCTCCGTTCGATTCGGGATGAATCGCGTAGATCGCCTCGTCCACCACCCCGATACTGAGTTCGGTGGAGACCGGCTTGCCAGCCGAATCGTGAGCGCTCAGCTGGTACGCCGCTTTCTGCCCGGGCAGGAACTGTTTCTGGGACGGTTGAATATCGATTTGCAGCTTTTGCTGAACCGCGGGCACTTTCAGATTGTGATTGGACTGGTACAACTTATTGTCCCGGAAGAAAGTCGCGGAGACGAAAACATTGGGCTGCTGCTCGCGGGTGATGGGAATGTCCACAGTGACGGATGAGCCATTGGCGTGCACCACCCGGCAACTCTGGATGGTTCGCGATTCCGTGGTGACCAGCAAGTAAGCGTCCGGAACGCCGGTGAGCATCAGGACATGCGCGGTGTCTCCGACGGCGTAGGACTTTTTATCCGGGACAATACGGATGTCGCGGCTATCCCCACCCCATTCGCTTGCGCCGGAGCCGGTTACGTAAAGCCATCCATTACCCTGCACTTGGCGATTCTCGGGAGTCATGGCGCTCACCCGCAGACGGAGCCCTCCGATACGGCCCGCCGGGAACGTGACCGCCGCGGTGCCATCCGCCCTACTCTGTATGTCCTTTGATTCCAACACTGCGTCGGGCGTCTCGCGGGCGTAGTAACGCGGCTCCAATAGTTCCACGTGAAACATTGTCGATACCGCCTTCCCGTCGTAGTCCTTAGCGACGGCGGTAGCGTGGATCGTTTCGCCCTTCTGATAGACGTAGTTTTCAGCCGAGATGCCCACCTGGAAGCTTCCGTAGGTAGCGACCGCGTTATTGTGCCCGGAAATTTCGCGGTTGGCGTCGTCGGTCACGCGCGCCTCAATCCGGTAGCGCATGTCCTGGTGATGAGCATCAACCCCGGTGGGAATGTGGACCGTGAGCTTTCCGTTCGCGTCCAATTTGCCGGACTGCTCGGAAATCTGGTCGCCGGCGTAGTCGCTTTCGTCGTTGGGTTCGGATCCGGCACCCGGCGAACCTTCTTCCCCATCCTGGTCATCGCGCCCGATAAAGGGGGAGTAGTACGGCGAGGTGTGCACCACGTAGGTGACCTTCGCGCCCGCGACCGGTTCGCCAAAGTAGTAGTGCGCGTCGATGGTTGCGTCGATTGCAGTGCCCTGTAGAACTCGGAGGGTGACGGGCGTCACTTTCACTTCGTATTCCGGTTTTTTGTATTCCTCGACGTAAAATCCGCCGGCGATTTGGTACCTCGTACCCGTCGAGCCGTTTACGGTAATCGAGTAATAGCCGAGCGCCGCGGCCGCGGACAATTCCACGTCGCCGTGAACCGTACCGAAGGAGGAAACCGGAAAATTGGCGCGCAACACCGGCTTGGAATCCGGGTCTTCGATCAGAACTTGCACCGACTCACCCGCCGGGATTTTATAGTTTCCCCCATCGCGCGATCGCAAGATCACCTTGAAGTGCACCGTGTGGGTGGGGCGATAGACGGGACGGTCCGTGTAGATGTATCCAGTTTGATCTTCTGCTGGATTGCTGCTGAGGGTGTAAGCGTACGGAGCGACCAGGGCTATGTCATCGCCATGCGCCGCGATGATCCGGGCGTCTTGATATTGATTTTCGGCGATGGCCGTGCGGGCAATGCCGTCGGCATTGCTCTGGAGCTTGGCGGCTTCTTTTTTGTCCAACGACACGCGAACATCGGCGCCCGCCACAGGCGCGCCGGTTTTGCGGTCAGCGGCGAACGCCAGGATTTCACCGGGAGACGATTTGGTGATCAGGCCCAGTTCGCTGACCACCAGGATGGTGTATGCACGAAGCGAGCCGTCGGTGGCCTCCACCAGATAAACGCCCTTAGGCAACGAGTCCAACGGAACAATTCCGGATTCGGAATTGAAGAGAGGCCGCGTCAGGTCCTGATGCCAGCGTGCGACGAGTTGCGAGCGATTAATCAGTGGAACCTGCGCGAACGTGGTTCCGGCCAGGGCGCGCGATTGCGCGCTCGCCTCGGATTGGCGAATGGCGGCCCGCGAGTGGGTCGAAAATTGTGCGCGGAAGAAATTGCGTAGGTCGATCCACTGCTGGTGCTTCCAATCGTGGAAGCGTTCGATGAGGGTGGGCTTGTCGATCTGCTCTTTGGGCATAATGTGGCCGAAATCATGCACGCTCTCGACGCGTTCGAGGAAGGTCACCGGGTCGTTTACCTTGTACATGCGGAACTCAAGACTCTTGACGTTGCTGGCGTACAACTGAATCCCGACCTTTTCCCCGGGTAGAAACGTCTTGGTAGTGGAGATCGAAAAGTATGCGGCGCCCTCTCCCAGGGCGGGCGCGACGAGAATCAGTGGAAGCAGAAGCAGCACAAGGCGGAGCCACAGCCGGAGACGGAGCGAGAATTTTGCGCGCACTAGTTTGTCCCTCTTAAAATGTTCCAGCGATAAACGCCGAGGAAATTGGTGTTGCCGGCCACGGGACGCCAACGCGGCGAAGGATATTGCAGCAGCTCAACAACACCCAACCGTCGCATCTCGCCGCGCGATTTACCCTCTGGCCCGGTGTGGTAGACCACGAAATTGCCTGCGCTGTCCGCGGCTTCTCTTAGCCATTGGCTGCGGCCCACGAAGATCATCGAGTGAAATGCGGAATCCTGCTGCAACTGGCGGTAGAAAAGAATGTCCCCGGGACGCGCGGCCCGAATGTCGCGCGAAATGTAGTGAGTATTGAAGTCTTTTAACGTCTTGGCGTCGGCAAATTCAGCGAAGCTGCCGTTGCGCGAATCTTCGGCGGCCAGGGGGCCCGGACGCACCCGAAACAGTGAGGCGCCGAGCGGCGTGAAGGGATATTGATATTTCTCGATGGCCCCCAGCGCGGATTGCGATGGGAGGTTCGATTCGAGCTGCCATGGGGCGTCATGCGCGTGCAGTGCGTTGCGGTAGGAATAGCGCAATAGCGCGGCACAATCGTCGATTTCGCGTGGGAGTTCCGCCGGGGCGCGAAGGGCTTGAAATTCGGCGATTAGCGTGAACCAACGGCGGAAAGAATCCTGATCGGAGGGCGAATCGAGGCGCAGAAAATCGGGCGTGCCGTCGCCGAAGCGGTCCGTCCATTGGAGTTTTGGATTTGGTGGTTGCACCACGCGGCTGGTGACGAGGCTGGCTCGCGGCGCTGATCCGCTCCCGGCTGGAGCGATCAGAGCCGGGGTCAAGATCAGAATCCAGAGTGAGAAATGGCGCATTCGCATCATCAGCCCGGCAATATCGTCAATCGCTACCGCTGCTGGTACAACAGGTCGCGGCTGGATCGACTCCGAATGTGCTTATAGCAAGCTAGCGGCCACTGCGGAGTATATTCGGTGCCGCGCGGGAAGACTACCTCATCGCCCTGCCGCAAAAACATAGGATCGCGACAGTTGTGGCAGAGCTTGCGTTGAGGAGGGGGAAAACTGCGAGTTTTCTGGGCCCTCGCCAACAGAAGAGGCTAGGCCGCGTGTGTGTGCGGGAATGCACAAGCGTGGCGAAACGGAAACAAAATGTGCGGCTGCGGGGGTTACGAGGCGACGCGGGCTTTTAGCTTTACGCGGCCGTTGTCCAGGCTGACGGAGTATTCCACCTCGCGCACCCCGTTCTTTTTCAGTTCACCGGTGCGCTGGCGTACCAGCCGTTCGAATGCAGCGAAGCTTGGCGCGCCGGCTTGATCGCCCACTTCCTGGCGGAGATCTACGAGTTGCTTGTACAGCGCCTGAACTTTTTCGGCTTCGCGATCAGGGTCGCCCACGGATATGGAGAAAGACGTCAGTGGCGGCGCGGCTTGCGGCGGAGGCGCTGGCTCGGTGGCCGCGACCTTGGCTTGGCTGGCGAGGCGCTGTTCGACGACGGCCCGTGCGGCGGCGCCGAAGTGGCGGCGCTGCTCGCCGGATTCCTTGCGCTGCGTGCGCTTTTTCCAGACGTCCGCGTATTTCACATAGGTCTGAGTGATGTTGGTCAAGCGGAAGCGCTGGCTGACGTTGTATTGCGCGATGCGGGCGGTGAATTTTTCGATCTTGTCGTCGACCAGCCACTGGGTTTCCGCCGGAATGCGGCGGCGGCCACCCGCGTAGTATTGCTCGTATTCTGCGCGCAAGCGGCGAATGTCCGCCTCGAGTTGCGTCAGATCGTTGTCGACTGCGGTGTTAGCGGCCATGTTCCACTAAGATTCCCAAGTTTCAGGTTAGGTTGGTTCGGCAAGGTGAGTCAACCACTGCGGGCTGCAAGGTTGCGGAAAACTACACCGCGCGTTGAATGCCGGGCAGGCGTGTGTTGAAATAGCGGACGGTGCGGCTCCCCAATAATTCCGAAGCGCGAACGCGGCCGGCCGGGCGCGCGAAAATTAAACGCAAGGCTCCGCGAGCTGCAGCAGTTCGGGCCAACATGGCTTCACGGCGTCAAATCCCCTCCGTCGACGAACTGCTTTCGCGTCCCGAGCTGCGAGAAGTGGCTAGCCGTGCGGGACGAGCCTGGGTGACTGGTGCTACTCGCTCGATCCTGGCGGAATTGCGAAAGAAACTGACGGCGCCATCCGACAGGGAAGAGCTTGCTGTAAGCGTGCCGGAGATTGCGGAGAGGATTGTCTCCGAAGTGGAGCGAGGGCTGTTGCCATCGCTGGCGCCCGTGATCAACGCGACGGGCGTGGTGCTGCACACGAACCTGGGACGTGCTCCGGTTTCGGTGCAGGCGGTCGAGTACCTGCGAGAAGCTGCCGCGCGCTATTCGAATCTCGAATACGAAGTGGCCACCGGCAAGCGCGGGAAACGCGACGTGCATATCTCTGGAATGCTGGCCCATCTGGCCGGCGCCGAAGCCGCCATCGTGGTGAACAACAATGCCGCCGGGATTTTTCTGGTTCTGAGTACGCTGGCCAAAGGCGCGGAAGTAATCGTATCGCGGGGTGAACTGATCGAAATTGGCGACGGTTTTCGGATTCCCGATATTCTGGCGGAGAGCGGCGCCGTTCTGCGGGAAGTGGGCACCACCAACCGCACCCGCATCGGCGATTACCAACGCGCGATCAACGACCGCACCCGATTGTTGCTGCGCGTGCACCGCTCGAATTTCCGGATCACGGGATTCACGGAACAGGCCTCTCTGGAAAATTTGGCCGCGCTGGGGCGGAAGTTCCGGATTCCAGTGGTGGACGATCTGGGTTCTGGGTGTCTGGTTGACCTGACCGCGAGCGGCGTGGCCGAGCCGCTGGCGCGCGCGAGTCTTCGGGCGGGAGCATCGATCGTCGCGTTCAGCGCAGACAAGCTGCTGGGTGGGCCGCAAGCGGGAATCATTGCCGGGAAGAAAAACTTGATCGAGCGGGTGCGTCGCAATCCGATGTTCCGCGCGCTGCGCGTGGATAAACTGACCATTGCGGTGCTGGAAGTGACGCTCCGCGCCTACATGCGCGGGCAGTGGGACGAAATTCCGGCGCTGCGCATGATTCGATTGGGTGCCGAGGAAATCGGCGCGCGCGCGGCGGCATTCGTCGAGCGCTTGCGCAGCGGCGGTTTGGCGCCGGGAACACTGATTGGGGTTCGCGATGGAGTCTCAGTGATCGGCGGCGGCTCAACGCCCGACCAAAAATTACCGACGCGATTGATCGCAGTGACGGCCGGGAGCGGGAGTGGCAGGCGCTCCGCCGCGGAAGTGGAAGCGAGGTTGCGGCGTCCCGCGAGCGGAGTTCCGGTGATCGCTCGCGTGGAACGCGGCGCGCTGCTATTGGATTTGCGCACGGTGTTTCCGGAGGAAGAGGCGCAGCTTGGGGCTGCCGTAGCGGTCGCGCTGGGATGAACTGTTTTACAGCCGATTGATGGCGCTGGCCACGCAGGCGGCGCCGAATCCGTTGTCGATGTTCACCACGCTGACGTTCGAGGCACAACTATTCAGCATGGAGAGCAGGGCGGCCACGCCGCCGAAGCTGGCGCCGTAGCCGATGCTCGTGGGGACAGCAATCACTGGCACGCCCACCAGTCCCGCCACCACGCTCGGCAGCGCGCCTTCCATTCCCGCGACGCAAATCACTACCCGCGCCTCCGCCAGTTTGGGGCGGTGGTGAATCAAGCGGTGCAGACCGGCAACACCCACGTCGTAAAGCGCCTGGGCGCGGTTACCCAGCATTTCGGCGGTGATCAGCGCTTCTTCCGCCACCGGGATGTCGCTGGTCCCGGCGGTGATCACCAGGATCAGGCCTTTGCCCAGGATGTTGTTGTTGCGGCGAATGGTGATGGTTCCGGAGAGCGGGAAAAACTGGGTCGCCGACGCGCGGCGCAGAGAGCGCCGGGTGAGCTTCGCCACGGCGGCGAACGCATTTTCGTTTGCGCGGGTAATCAAAATATTGTGCTTGGACTTTGCGCGCAGCATCCCACCAACGATTCCCGCAACCTGCGTGGGAGTTTTGCCGCGGGCGAAAATCACCTCTGGATAGCCAAGACGCAGGCCGCGATGATGGTCGATCTTGGCGAAGCCCAAATCTTCGAACGGGAGATTTTTCAGGCGCTCCACGCCCTGCGCAGGGGTAGTGCGTCCCGTGCGGATACTTTCCAGAAATGCGAGGAGCTCAGCGTGATCCATGGCGGAAGCTAGTCTATGGGAGTAGGCAGCAGATAGTCGAGGCGCGATTCACGTTATGCCGGAACGTCGCTGCGTGACGTATTTTTCGAGCACGCAACGCGGAGCAGGCCGCATCATGCGACACCGAATTGCGTATTGTCAGTGCTTGGGGATGTGCCTGTAGGCAGAGGCAGGCATAACTAGTTATCTAAAAGTATTCTTAGCTCGTAGTTCTTGACACCCCAAGGGGGCCTGCGTAATCTGGGTTTGGCAGAGAAGCGTGCTTCCTTTTGGAAGCATTGAATTTGGTTTGACAGAGTAGACGTGCTCGATGAGCATGGATTTTCAGGGGTGATCTTCGGATCGCCCTTGTTTTGGCAATGCAAATCACTGTTGCGTTGGCGATTCTGAGAGCACCTCGACGATCGTACCCGCCGGTGGTCCGCCGCCAGCCAGGAAGCTCGATATCCGCGGCGCGATCCGATCCACGCAAGTCTCCACGGCGAGATGCCCGCAGTCGTCGTAAACCTCCAACACTGACTGCGGCGCCGCTAAGCGCATACGCTGGCCGATGTCCAACGGCGTGAGCACATCCTGTTTGCCCCACACCAGCAATAACGGCATCTTCAACGACGCAAATCTCGTGTCCAGCAAATCTGCACCCGCTACCATGGAAGCCAAAGAGCGCTTGATCACCCAGGCGTGGAGCGCGATTCTGCGGACCAAGTCATCCTTCACAAACCCTGGAATTCGCCGCGGGTGAGGCGTGAGGATGGCCATCTGCTCGTCAACTTGCGCTCGGTTCTGCGGGGTAAAAAGTGCCAGATCGAAGTTAGGAGTGAATGACAGCCCGGCACTATCGATCAAAATCAGGCGGGTAATTCGTTGCGGCTGATCCACGGCCAGTGCCGCGGCGATCCATCCACCCATCGACACCCCGGCCACCGCCGCTCGGTCCAAATGCTTGGCGTCGAGAAAGGCCTCGACCAATTTAGCCTCTTCCGCGATCGAATACGTGCGGTCCGGCGGCATTGCGGATTCGCCGTAACCCAGAAGGTCCATCGCGTAGACGTGATGGCCACCGCGGACCAAAAGCGGCATCAGATTTCTCCAATTGTTTTGTGCCGACGCCCCCAGCCCGTGCACTAGGACCACTGGGTCTCCCGTTCCGCCCTCGAGGTAGTGCACCTTCTGCCCATCGAGAATCATCGAGTAGCTGTGAATTCCTGCGAGGTAAAGCTGGGCCCGCAACACCTTGGTGCCCACCCAAATTGGCGCGCGCCAGACCACCAACGCCATTGCCGCGACGGCGATCGCCAGCACCACCAGCAGGCACACTTTGCCGCGAACAAAGCGAGTGTATTTCCTTGGATTCCTTAGGTCGGTCTGGGCCATGGATGCGTCCGGAATGGAGCTCGGCGAATTCTAGCTCATCTTGTTATCCCGGCGCTTGTTTCGGCGCCAATCTGATCTGACGTGGATTCACCGTCGCCGGTGTGCCGCATCAGCGTTGGTTGACTTTCCCCGAATGCGCTGCCTACCATCGTAGATTGAGGTTGCAGTTACCGGCCTTCGATCGATGATCATCACACTGGGGATAACCGGGGCGAGCGGGGCGATTTACGCCCAGAAATTGTTGCGGCTGCTGGACGCGGACGCTCGCGTGGAACGGGTGTATCTGGTGGTGAGCGAAACCGGCCTGCGATTGATTTCCACCGAATTGGGGATGGTCGCTACCGACCCGAAAAAATTGCCGGCGCTGCTCACCGGCACATCCGCTGCGAAAGTGACCTACCTGCCGAATAAGGATGTGGGGGCGACGGTAGCGTCGGGCAGCGCGATCGTGGACGCCATGATCGTCCTGCCTTGCTCGGCAGGCACTGTGGGAAGCATCGCTGCGGGAACGAGCGACGATTTGCTGGCGCGAGCGGCTGATGTTTGCCTGAAGGAGCGACGGAAGCTGGTGCTATGTCTACGGGAAACGCCGCTGAACCGGGTGCATCTTGAAAACTTGCTGCGCGTGCATGATGCCGGAGCCATTGTAATGCCCGCGATGCCGGCATTTTATTTCGAACCGAAGACCATCGACGATCTGGCGGCGCAATTTGCCTTTCGCGTGCTGGCGCAGGTGGGGCTGCCTCAGGACGCGCAGTACCGCTGGCAGGGCGGCGCGGTGAGTAAGGACAAGAGCTAGACGGCTAACCGCGCTGATTGCGGCCCGAAAATAATATTGGATTTCTTCGATGACCGCGATCTGGAAGAAAATTCGCACGGTGCTCGAGATGATCAAGTTCGAGCATTCCGTATTCGCGCTGCCGTTCGCGCTGGTCGGCGCCCTGTTGGCTACCCGTGCTTCCGGGGCGCGCTGGCCGGGCGGCTGGCAGATTTTCTGGATCGTGGTGGCCATGGTGAGTGCGCGGTCTGCAGCGATGACCATGAACCGCATCGCCGACATCGATTACGACCGCCGCAACCCGCGCACCAAAATGCGCGCGCTCCCGGCAGGCCATGTGACGCCAGGTTTTGCCGCGGTGTTCACCGCAGTAGCTGCAGCGGTGCTGGTGCTGGCGGCTTGGAAGCTGAACCCGCTGGCTCTGAAGCTTTCGCCGGTTGCGCTGGCGATGCTATTTCTCTATTCCTACACCAAGCGCTTCACCATGTGGTCCCATTTGGTGCTGGGATTCTGCCTGGGAATGTCCCCGGCCGCGGCGTGGATCGCGATTCGCGGTTCGCTCGATCCGCGTATGTTGATTCTGTGCGCCGCAGTCACCCTTTGGGTGGGAGGGTTCGACGTCCTGTACGCCTGCCAGGACGTCGAATTCGACAGCCAAGCCGGGCTCTTCTCGATTCCCAAGCGCTTCGGAATTGCCCGTTCGCTGGGAATCGCGCGAGCGATGCATCTGGCGATGGTGGCGCTGCTGGCGTGGTTGGCGTGGAGTTTTGCGCTGGGATGGCCGGCCTGGGCGGGGATCGTGGTGGTAGCGGCGCTGCTGGGCTATGAGCATTCGCTGGTCAAGCCCAATGACCTGAGCAAAATGAATGCTGCGTTTTTCACCGTCAACGGATATATTAGTTTGTTGTTTCTTTTGTTCTGGGGCGCGGCTGCGGTAGCTTCGCCGCACTAGAATCGGGAGCTGGTAAATGCAAGCGGGACTACACATCAGCGACGCTCGGCTGGAGCCGATTGCCAGTAAAGTGCGGGCAGGAGAGCGGTTAGCTGCGGCCGACGGGCTGGCGCTGTACGAATCCCACGATTTGCTCGCGGTGGGCTGGCTGGCGAACCACGTTCGGGAACAGCGGCACGGGGACGCTTGCTATTACAACATCAACCGGCACATCAATCCCACCAACGTTTGCGTCGCGCACTGCCGCTTGTGCGCTTTTGGAAGGTCCCCCGATCAAGCCGGGGCTTACACGTACGCCCTCGATGAAGTATGGCTTCGCGCCGCTGAAGGAGTGGCAGGCGGCGCCACAGAATTTCACATCGTCGGCGGCCTGCATCCTGATTTGCCGTTTGATTACTACCTCGATTTGATTCGCGGCCTGAAGCAGCGCCACCCTCAAGTTCACCTCAAGGCGTTCACCATGGTGGAAGTGGGTTACTACGCGCGCATCACCAAGAGCTCGATTCGCGATACCCTGCTGGCGATGAAGGCCGCCGGCGTAGATTCGTTGCCGGGGGGCGGTGCGGAAATTTTCAATCCGCGGGTGCGCAAAGTGATTTGCGACCACAAAGTGAGCGGGCAGCGCTGGCTGGAAATTGCGCGGACGGCTCACGAAATCGGCCTGCGGTCCAACGCCACCATGCTCTACGGCCACATTGAAACCAATGAAGAGCGCGTGGAGCATCTGATCATGCTGCGTAATACCCAAGACATCACCCACGGTTTCCAGACGTTCATTCCGCTGGCGTTTCATCCTGACAATACGGCGCTCAGCCATTTGCCCGGACCTACCGGGATCGACGATTTGAAAATGATCGCGGTATCGCGGCTGATGCTGGATAATTTCGATCACATCAAGGCCTATTGGATCATGTTGACGCCGCGGATCGCGCAAGTGGCCCTGCGCTTCGGCGCCGACGACATCGACGGCACGGTGGTGGAAGAGAAAATTTACCATGACGCCGGCGCAACCACTCCGCAACACCTGACGCGCGGCGACCTCGAACGGTTGATCCGCGAAGCCGGTCGAGTGCCGGTGGAGCGCGACACCATGTACAACCGCGTGGACCGCTCCAGCATGCCCCCGATCGTCGAACCGCCTGCGCGTCCGACGCCGGGCAACAACTTTATTCCTACCGCTACGCTCACGCTTAACGTTTAGTTGTTCGGACCGGTGACCGGCGTTTCCGCCCGATTCCCCTCCATTTCTTTCGATCCATGGCGCTGGCCGGAACCGTTCGTGCGCCGCCCTTGCGTTGGTACGCGTACGTACAATGCACGGTGCAGTACCGTATCATTGCGGATTGACGCTTTAGAACTCCGGGGCTAGTGTGGCCTCCCTGCTTGATGATTTCTGCGAACCGCAGAAGGGCAGGGGAAGCGCAGGTGGCTCGATGCGAGAATTATTGTCGGACTACGGTGTGTTTTTTGCCGAGAGACGGTTCTACCGAACTTTGTTTTTCGCGCTGCTTCCGGTGTTGGCTATAGCGTCCACCTATTTGGGATGGTTGCGCGGAGGGGGAGCGCCAGACGTGGTTCTGAAGTGGATTCGGCCGGAGACCTCCCAGGCCGCAACGCTATATGTGGCATCGCCGGAGCCAGCCCCAGCAGCCAAATTGCTTCCGGTCCCGGCGCCGCTCGAAGGTAAATCGCCCGCAAATACGCCGATCCCGGGCTGGCCGGTTATGGATTTTCGCCGTTCGACAGCCGGCGTGCAGCGGGCGAATCCAACCTCAGAAATGACAGATTCCCAGGCATCGCCGGCCCAGCCCGTCTCCGACGCCGGCGGAGAACCCGACGCGATGATTATCGTCACGGAAAATTGCAGGAGGCTCAGCAGCAAGTCAGTGAGATGCGCCGCCAGTTGGCCCAGGCGGAATGGGACTTTAACTTGTGGAAGCAGCAGACCGCCACGGCCACCGGGGAACGTGATGGGGCCCGGCAACAAGTGAAGGACTTGACCCAACAACTCCGGCAAAACTTCCTGGATTTGAACTCCGCCCAGGAACTGGCGCAGAGCGTGAAACGCGACTCGCTCACCGAACAGAATCGACTGAAGCAACTTCTCAAGCTCCAGAACGCCTGCCAAAACCACACTATCCACTCGTCAAATTAGTTCCTACCGCCTTCCAGTGCCCGGGCCCCATCTTTCGTTATGCGGACGAGGATGGGGCCTCCCCTCTTCAAGACCTCCAGCAACCACGCGATTTTCACCAAGTTCTTACACGGAACTATGCGTCTTGCGTCACCGCTTCCTGCGGCGGCTTGGGACGTAGGCGGCTGAACAACAGCCACGCATAAAATGGAGCGTAGGTGAGAAACACGTAGGTTGGTTGGAATTCAAATGTGCCGAACACACGGTAATCGATCAGGACATGGTAAGAGAGAAACTGAAGAACGGTAAGCAGCAGCCACGCGGGGTTTGGAAACAGGCACAGCAACGGCACCATCCAGGTGAAATACCAGGAATAGGCATTCGGGGTGAACATCAGGATCGCACCGATAATCATATAGGCGGCGCGTGCCGGCTCCATTTGGCGCATGGCTACCCAGCACGCCAATCCCACCGTAATTCCCACTCCGATTCCAGCGGCAATTTCGTGCGAACCACTCGCTGCTCGCAGTAATGCGTAAAGACTGGCATTGTTGTTCTGCCAGCGGGACTCGAAGTACGCCATGGTGACCGGGATTTGCCGCAGAGCCGACCGGTACGGCCAGGCGCATAGCGCCGCAAAAGCCGCTGCGGCGACCCCCTCCCCCCACGCCCGGACCCGTTTGGGCCATCCATGCCAGCGCAACCACAGCGGAATCAACATGACCGGGAACGACTTGAGTAGTGCCGCTCCCGCCAGCACCAGCGTTGACTCTCGGGGTCGTGACCGTATAATCACCAGTGCGCCGACCAGTAGCGCCAAAGCCAGTGCGTCGGAGTGGCCGCTGCCCGCGAACTCCACGATCACCAGCGGATTCCAGGCGTAAATGGCGAGTTGGTAGTTGCGGGCACCGATCCGGCGCAGCCAGGCCGCCAGGAGGAATAATGTGAGCAGGTCCGCGCCCGCGGTGACCGACTTAAACAGCTGCGGGGTGGGCAAATAGCGCGCCGCCTCTCTAAAGGTGAGTTCCGCGAGAGGCGGGTATATCGCGGGGAGTTCCGGGGCGGCGAAATGCCGTACGTCGGGTTCGCGCAGGTCGTTCAGGCGCGGGTCGTTGGGGCTGATCGCGTAGGGATTCCAGCCGGCGAGCTGCACCCGGCCATCCCAGCGATAGCGGTAGAGATCCTCGGAAAGCGTGGGAGCGAGCGACCATAGCGTAAGGCGAAACAGGACGGCGGTGGCCAGAATCAGCCACAGGCCGGCGCGCGAATCGCGCGAGTGTTCGAACAGGTAGAGAAAAATGAAATAGAGTACGCCAGCGGCGAAGCCGGTGGAGATTAACGCGACGACGTAGAGTTCGAGGTCGGCCAGCCGATGCAGGTACAGATAGGCCGGCTCGAGCAGCAAGCCGCCTGCCACCACGAGCCATCCCTGGGCAGGGAACCGTCGCTGTGGGATTCGAATTTCGGTCAACATGTAAAGGCGGAGAAAATTTGTTCTGGTTCAACCAAATAGCGGTGGCCGTGCTGGCCAGCAATAACCCGCTGCGGGGCTATTGGGATAAGCTCACCAACCGGACCTTCAACGGAATTTATCAGCCGAACATGTTCGACGCGGCGGTGATGCTGCCGTATTTTCTGGTGTTGGTGGTATTGGCGTCGTACGGGATCCATCGTTACGTGCTGGTCTACACGTATTTCAAGTATCGTCATCGAGTCCCGCCAACGCCCCCAGTTCCGACAGAGTGGCCCAAGGTTACCATACAGCTTCCGATCTTCAACGAGCGCTACGTGATCGAACGGCTGATCGAAACGGTGGCGCAATTCGATTATCCGCGCGACCGCCTGGAGATTCAGGTACTCGATGATTCCACCGACGAAACCCAGCAGGTCGCTTTCCATTGCGTCGAGCGCCATCAGCAGCTCGGCCTTCCGATTTCCTATCTCCACCGCACCAACCGCGAAGGATTCAAAGCCGGTGCGCTGCAGGAAGGGTTGAAATCCGCAACCGGCGTATTCATCGCCATTTTTGACGCCGATTTCCTCCCGCCAGCCGATTTTCTGGTACGCACCATGCCCTATTTCATCGATCCCAAGCTGGCCATGGTGCAGACGCGCTGGACTTACATCAACCGCGGATATTCCGGCCTTACCGAAGCCGAAGCCATTTTGCTGGACGGGCACTTCGTCATCGAGCATTCGGCGCGATATCGCCGCGGGCTGTTTTTCAATTTCAATGGAACCGGCGGAGTGTGGCGCCGCGAAGCGATCGGCGATTCGGGGGGCTGGCAGCACGATACCCTGACCGAAGACACTGATCTTTCCTATCGCGCACAGCTCCGCGGATGGAAGTTTATCTACCTGCCGGAAATCGAGTGCCCTTCCGAGTTGCCGGTGGAGATGAACGCGTTCAAATCGCAGCAGGCCCGCTGGGCGAAGGGTTTGATGCAGACCGCGAAAAAGATTTTGCCGCAAGTGATGCGCGCGGATGTGCCCGTCCACGTTAAAGCCGAGGCCTTCTTTCACCTCACCGCGAACATCAGCTATCCGCTGATGGTATTTCTCTCGATCATTTTGCTTCCCGCCATGGTCGTGCGATTTTACCAGGGATGGTTTCAGGTGCTGGTGATCGACCTCCCGCTGTTTATCGCCTCCACTTGCTCCATTTCGAGTTTCTATCTCACTTCCGAACGCGTTTTATATCCCAAAACCTGGAAGCGCTCGATCCTCTATATGCCCTTCGTCATGGCCATCGGAATCGGGCTGTCCGTCCGAAATGCGGCCGGAGTTTTGGAAGCGCTCTTCGGTGTGAAGAGCGAATTTGTCCGCACTCCGAAATACAACATCGAGGCCCAGGGCCGGCAACGGGGTAATTGGTCGCATAAAAAATATAAGAAAAGCGCGGGATGGATGCCCTTCGCGGAAGTGTTTCTGGGATTGTATTTCCTGGCCACGGTTGGCTATGCCATTCAGAACGAAAATTACGCCACCGTGCCGTTTCTGCTGCTCTTTGTGTGGGGATATCTTTACACCGGACTGATGTCGCTTGCGCAGGTGTACCTCGAGCGTTTGCGCTTCGGCGTAGTCGACGCGGGCGAAGTCCGTCCGGCAGCGACCGGTGCTCCGGGTTTCTGAGCGGCGTCCGTGCATGGAAATCTTTTTCGGGGTAGATCGGGTGCACCGCGTGCGCCGGTGCTAGTTGGCCAGGGAGGCTGGATGAAGCGGCGAATGGTTGCGGGGGTGGCGGCGGCAGCGACAGTCTGCGTGCTGGTCGTATGCGTCCAGATGGCGCACGCACGGTTCCGTCAGTCCAATAGCGAATATCAGGAACGCCGCTCGAAGCTAGCCGCGGGCGTAGATGGTCCGGTGGTCGTCTTCGGCTACACCGGCCACGAAGATGCCTCGGAGGTCGCGATTTTCTTTCAGGAAGAGAGCTTCTACTACCTCACCGGCCACAGCGAGCCAGGCGCCGCGCTGATCCTGTTGCCCAAGAAGCCGAATGCCAAGGCCCCGGATGCCCCCACCGAGATTTTCTATCTTCCGGCGCACGATCCGAGAAAAGAGCGATGGGAAGGGCCGCAGATGGGCCCAAGCGATCCGGGCGTGAGTGAAAAGACCGGCTTCGTGGACGTGCGGCCGTTCGACAAGATGGAGGGCGATCTGCAGAAACTGTCGGCAACGTATTCGAATCTCTATACGCTGATGGCGCCTAAGGATGAAGAAGGCTACCCGCATTTCGGCAACTGGAACGCATGGCTGCATCGAGCGGCGCCCAGCGCCAAGCTGCGCGACGTCTCTCGGGAAATTTTCGCAATGCGGCAAACAAAGTCCGCGGGCGAGTTGGCGCTGCTGCAAAAAGCGGTGGATCTTTCGGTGGACGCCCACTTAGACGCCATGAAGCGCATGCGCCCAGGCCTGTTTGAATACCAGGTGGCGGCTCGCATGAAAGAAATTCACGAATTCGGGGGTTGCGCCCGCGAAGCCTATTCGCCGATCGTCGGTGCTGGTTTCAATTCCACGGTGCTGCACTACGCGCGGCTAGATAACGAAATCCAGGACGGGGATGTAGTGGTGATTGACGTGGCAGGAGAGTATGGCGGATACGCGGCCGACATCACTCGCACGTTGCCGGCTAGCGGAAAGTTCACCCCCCGCCAGCGCGAAATCTACGAAATCGTCCTCGGCGCGCAGAATGCCGCGATCGATGCGGTGAGGCCCGGCATGCGGATGTATGGCGAGGGCAAGAATCTGCAGGAAATAACCCAGAAGTATATCGACAGCCATGGCAAGGACAGAAACGGAAAGTCGCTGTTGCCCTACTACATTCACGGAGTGAGCCACCATCTGGGATTGGACGTTCACGATCCCGGCGAGCGCGATCGCAAACTGGAACCGGGAATGGTGATAACCGTCGAGCCCGGAATCTACATTCCGGACGAAAAAATTGGCGTGCGCATCGAGGACGACGTTCTGGTGACCAAAGACGGTCATCTGTTGCTCACCGCACGGCTGCCTCGCAGCGCGGACGAAGTGGAGAAAGTGATGGCCGAGGGCAAGGCGAGTTCGGGAGCTTCCGCGGTAAGCGGCAATTAGAGCGTCCAACGTGGGATTGGCATGCGACCGGGAACCGCGTTCGAAACCGTGCCACTGCGGCCGCGTAGCCAGGATTACCATACGCCGGCCGAACTCGACGGATTTTTGGAATGGAGTGGCGAGCTGATGCGCATTTTTATCCTGGGTATAGGCGGGGCTGGCTCGCTGTTGGCGCAATTGCTGACGCGCGAGGGTCACAAAGTATGGTGCGGCGATAAGGACGTCGAGCGCGCCCGGATGTTTCTGGGAAAGAAGAATTGCTGCGGCGTACATGAGGTGAACGCCCGGAACCTGTGGTCGATCGTGCGCGCCGCCCGCGGTTGCCACCTGCTGGTGAACGCCTCGCCGGCGGTATTCAACGAAATCGTTTTACGTGCAGCGCTGCGGCTCGGTGTTCATTACCTGGATCTCAGCTCGCATCTGACCCGCAATCCCTTCAAGGCCGAGCAACTTCGTTACGACAAGCGATTTCAGGCCAAGGGGCGCGCCGCGGTGATCAACGCGGGGGCCGCCCCAGGGTTGACGAATCTGTTGGTGACCCGCGGCGCGGAACTACTGGACAGCGTCGATAGCGCTTCCATCCGCCTGTACGAAAGCACCTCCAGCGCCGACCCGGTTTCGATGTGGTCGGCGGAGGCCGCATTCGACGAAGCCATTTCCCATCCGCGGATATATCGCCAGGGGAAATTCCTTTTCGGCCGCCGCTTCAGCGGCCGGGAAATATTTCGTTTTCCGAAACCCATCGGCGAAGTTCCTGTGTACCTGGCGGCGCAGGACGAAGTGGTAACGCTTCCTCGCGTGCTGCCGATGTGCGACTTCGACGTCAAAATCGGGGGCAAAGACATCGAACATCTGCGCCGCTGGTATCGCCAGGGTAAGCTCAGCCGCTCGCGCGAGCTGGTTCGCAAAAGGTTCCCGAAGACGCCCACGCCGCAACAGATTGCCAAGTTGATTCGCCAGGGCGTGCTGGAAAATTCCAGGTTCGCCGCCGCTGTGCTGGTGTACGGAACCAACGACGAGAAGAGACTGCTGCTTCGCTGGGATGCCGGTTTCCAGACGCTGAAGCAAATCCGCGCGCGGGGTTTGTTGGTGTCGCCGATCGCTTACGCCACCGCGCACGTCGCGTCGCTGTTCATCAAGCACTTTCCGAAGAAACTCGCCGGCGTGTTTCCGCCGGAGGCTTTGCCGGTGAAAACCCGGCGAGCCATTCTCGCCGATGTCCGTTCGCGGAATATTCGGGTGAGCATGAAAGTGAAACGGATGAAAATCGAGGAGCTCGAGTTCCACTAGCCGCGCGTGCCGCTACCCAGTGGCCGCTGCGGGGCTCGATTCCGCCGCTCCGGGTGGCAAGCTGCGTGCGCGGAATGTGCCGACCAATAATTGCAAGCAGGTGATCAGAATAACTCCGAAAGCGTAATCCGGCAGGAATGCAAATGCCGTTCCGTGGACATCGACGATTTCAAACGCCAGCACCGCGGTGATTAGCCCGCGCGGAATCAGCAGGACCGCTACTTCGATTTCGACGGGATGCAGGCCGCGCCAGGCTACTCGGCTGAGTTGAACAGCGAGCCACCGCGAGACGATCAGCACGCCCACAATTCCCACCGCGGGCACCAGCGCCACGCGCATTCCCCCAAACGGCACAATCGATCCCAGCAGCACAAAGAAAAACGTCCGTACCAGAAAGGCCAACTCGGAATGGAAAAGCAGCAACTGATCGCGTGATTTGTCGGAATCACTGGGCTCGCCAACGAATCCCCAGGCATTCTCGAGTTCTTTGCGCGCCTCACCCGGCAGGTTAGCTAGGGTCGCGCCAAACGCCACCACCGCGAACAGATCGCTGCCGCCCAAGGCGTCCGACGCGGCGTAGACCAGCAGCACCGCCGCCAGCGTCAGCACTTGCCAGAACCGCTGTTCAGACAGCAACGGCAGCGCCCGTACCCACACATAGCCCGCCACGTAGGCCACCGCGATGGAGATCAGCACCCGCACCAGAAAACCGCTGACCACTCCTCCCATGATCGAGCCACTCGTGCCGCGAACGATTCCGGAATGAATCAGAAAATTCGCCACCGATCCAGAACGGCCCAACGGCGCCGTCGACGTCAAGTCCAGCAGGATACCGACGGTAAGCACGCCCAATGCGTCGCTCAGGGCTGCCTCCACAACTAGCGTTGCGCGCACTGCCGGACGCAGATCCAGATGCTCCAGTACCGGGAGGATTACCGAACTGCTGATGCACGCAAACGCAGCTGCTGCCAGCAACGCCGGCATTGTGGCCATGTGTTGGGAAACCACCAGGAACGCACCGATGCCAACCAGGCTGATGCCAAAACTCAAAACCGCCAAGAGGATGCCGCCGGGGAAATGCCGCAAGGTGTCCTGAATGTTGAGGTCCATGCCCGCTTCGAAGAGGATCAGGATCAGCGCAAAGCTGCCGAAGCCGTGCGCGAACGATTGAAACTTCGAAGTATCGATCCAGTGCAGGACCGGACCCAGAATCGTGCCGGTAGCAATCAGCACCAGCACGTCCGGGACGCGCGTCCACCGCGCCAGCCGGTTGGCAACAAACGCCAGCACTAGCAAGGCCCCGAGCAGACCGAAGAATTGGGTGAGGTTCATGAGGGGCGAGCACAGGATACAAGGGAAACTCGAGCGGCCTATATCTTATCGCTGGTAGGCGCGCGACATTTATCCAGTAGGAGATGAGTCTGCAGGATGTCTGGGAGAGAAGCGGAAATTTCCGCGGCCGCAAACTGCGGCGTCCCCTCAGTTCGGGGCGCGCTCGCCACTTCGGAATTGCGTCCATGGGCCGGCGATCATATCCCGCAGCAGGGGCGCCTGCCAGGAGAATTCAGGATGCTGCGCCAGAAAATCCTTGGCGTGGAAATCGGCGCCGCAGGGGTGGCCCATCCGCGCGACAAAGGTCATATTCCGTGCCATGCTGCTATCCATCGCTTTTCCCTGGACGGCGCCGCCTGGATAGTACGCCTGCCAGTCCCAATCCTTGATGCCGTTGACGGCCGCGTCGCCGTGCCCGCAGAGGGTACGCGCGTCGGGTTGGTCTTTTTTCTCAAACGAATCGTAGTGATCGGAGATCAGCCATTGCGCCAGGGGCACGTCGAGCTGCCCTTTGGAGTTCGCCATCAGCTCTTCCCAACGAATGTGCCGCGCGTTCGGTGAGCTCTCTCGATTTTTGGTGTCGAAACTGGTGTCCGCCACCAGCACTTGGGGATCGCTCGCGAAGTTTGAGCCGACGTAGTAACCGTCCTTACTGCGCCAAACCCGGTAGTGTTTCAGCCCCAGCTCGAAGCGTGCGATTTCCCCGGTCTTGCGATCGCCGAGCAGCCAATCGTTGGCGTAGCCGCCGTTGTTGCCGTCGAGCATAATTTTCACGTAGTCATCGATGGACCCGGCATATTGCATGGCCTTGCGCGCGCGCACGAATTCGGGCTTGCCGTCCGGGTCCCAGCCATTGAATTGGCTAATCGTCGTTTCGGTAACCATCAGCCCTTCGGAATTGACGCCGAAATCATCGTCGCTGGCGATCACCCCCGGAAAGCCGTCCATGAAAATGCGGAAGCCGTGCGCCGGAACAATATCGAAGATGATGCGCCAACGCTCGCCATTCATATAATTGGTCCAATTATTGTGGGCCATCACGATCTGGTGGTCCTTGGTCCAGCTACCGGCGGCGACAAACGCGCTGCAATTCAAGGGGCTGTTGATGTGCGGGGCATTCGCCAGTTTTTCCCTGGCGTTCAGCCACGGCACGTAATAGTCGGGCATCTCTTCGAACGCGTTCATCGCCACCACATCGTCCAAATCCATGGCCACGCCCTTCGACTTCAGCCCGTCAGTGATTCCTTGCAATTCCGTTTGATACTCGGGGTCGATGTGCGGCCAAAGCATTTTCCGTCCGGCTTGGCGGAAGAATTCCCAATCACGTTTGGTTTCGTGAGTGGCGTGCAGCTTCACGGATTGAAAAGCATCTTCGATTTCCGGCGCGAGCAGCGAACCGTGCTGGAAACCCACCGTGCCCGGATCGCCTTCGAGGTGCACGTAAACCCAGCCAGACTGATCAAAGCGGTAAGCGCCATTAAGACGCCCATCGTTTGGCGCAGCAGGCGCGGCCGAAACGCTCGTATTCAGAACGCGGCCGGCGCGCAGCAATAGCCCTGTGGCGACTGCGCAGGAGCAAACGACCAGCACCAAAGCCAGCGGCAAGCGAATTCGCAATAAGGTCATTCCCAAACCTCCGACCGGGGGTATTCAGGGCTCCCATTGCCGCACAAAAAACAGGTTCCGGGGCAGGGCAAAAACCCCGGCGAGCCAAGACAATATTCCAGGATAGGGCGGAGTGTCAAAGCACGGCCTGTAGCTTATCGGTGCTACCGGGCTCCATTGGTCCTGTAGAAATTCGGGCTCAGCAGAGTGTCCAACCACAGGAATGATCCGTTCTAACCGCCTTCGGGAATTGCTAGCCTGACCTGGCATGGAGCGCAGGCCAAAATGCGGTGCGCAGACATAATAAAATTCCTTTCGTCGATTTGACACGATTGGAATTTTGATGTCGCTGAAAACAAATCAGTTAAGAAATCTGAATCGCGACAAATATGCATTTTAACTGTGCCGGTTCTTGCCGTAGGATCACGGGTTTTTCCCATTGTGGAACGAGGTGAACAGGGAATCGGTCAGAATCACAGCCCGGTGGAAAACGTGCGGGGCGCCCGTTCCTTGGTGACGATACAGCCTTTAGCTCCTCGGCCCGTAGCTACCGATGTCCGTTGCCTTCCGGGCACCTACATGCTTAGATCGTTGGGTTTCAGGCGATCGAAATCGTAGGAGGATGACGTTGGCGGCGCCATACGATCTTCGGCCCTTGAGCCTGGGAGAAATCCTGGATCGCGTTTTTACTTTGTATCGAAATCACTTCGCCCTCTTTGTGGGAGTGATGGCCATTCCCGCGGCCGTGCAGATTCCCACCAATCTTTATTCCTTCAGCATGTGGGGGAAATTGATGCGGTTAGAGCCGGGCCATCCGCCGGCATTGGATCCAGGCTTCTTTGTGATTACTTACTTGGTGATCGTTCCGGTGCTCCTGGTAGCCGGGACGCTGGGGCTGGCAGCCATCGCGCTCGCGGTTTCCGATGTGTACCTTGGCCGCCCGGCCACCATTCGCGGCTCCTACCAAAAGGCGCTGCGGCGATTTTGGAGGCTGTTGGGACTGCTGATCGCGATCGGATTCATTGTGATGGGCATCGTGATTGTTTTCTCGGTGGCCATCGGCTTCCTCGCTGCCACTCTTGCTGCGTCCGGTGGGGTCGCACGGATGGGAACTGGGGGAACGGTCGCGCTGTTCATAGTGTTTGTGTTGCTCTTCCTGGCCGCCAGCGCGGCCGCGATATTTCTGTGCATGGTTTTCTCGCTGGTAGTCCCCGCGCTGTTGCTGGAGGACGCGACCATTAATGGCGCGCTGCGCCGCAGCACTGAACTCACGCGAGGGAGGCGCTGGCACATTTTTCTGGGTGTGCTGCTGATGGTGTTCGTTAGCTACGCCGTAGTTTTGATTTTTCAGGGTCCATTTCTTGTGGGCATGTTCTTATTTCTGCTGAAAGGTGGTCCACCGGTGTGGCTCACTTTAGCAACTTCGATTTCGGCGGCATGCGGCAGCGCCGTCAGCAGCCCGCTTATGATGATCGCGTTGGTGCTGTATTACTACGACCAGCGGGTGCGCAAAGAGGGCTTCGATTTGCAGCACATGATTGCGCAGATCGAGAGTGCTGCGCAAACCGCGTCTCCGGGGTTCATTCCCAGTTAGAATCGCCGGTGACTCGGATGGCGTAGCGCTAACGCGAAACAACGGGGCCGCTGCCGGGATCGCTGGGCATCTGCTGGGCGTCGAACCGCGCCGCTTCGGTGCATCGAACTTGCGAAAACCTCAGATCATCCTAATGTTGCTGGCTTCCTCCCTGCCTGTTCCGGGCGCCGCGCACGCGGCCGGCGGACAATCTGGCGCACCATCCGACGCGCCGCAACAGCTGATCGAAATGGTCAACGGCGCGGCGGGTGACCAGGTTGTGGGAGCGGCGTTGTCCCTTCCGCAATACGTCTCCGAGCTCGATCGTTGGACCCACGCCATCGAAAACGCGCCGGAGGATACCGAGGGCCTAAAAGCACTAAGGAAAACGGTGCCACCGGAGTGGAACGTGAACGTGGATGGTTCGGCGATAAGAGTACCCGCGAACTGGATGACCCGCGCGCTATACGACATCGAATCCAACGGCGATCATCGGAGCGCACGCATCCAGGAGATCCAGGCGCATCTCGCTACGCTCCGGCAGAGTGCCGCAAGCCTCGCCCTTGCGCCTCCTCCGCAGGCCGCCGCGGACGATGCCCGCAAGAAACTCAGCGCTATCCTCAGCCGGAAGGAATTTGCCGGCGCCCGAGGTCCGTCGGCCATCGATCGGCTCATCGACAAAGTGGAGAGATGGATCTACCGGATGCTGAGCAAGATTTTTCGCAAGGTCCACATTTCGGGGCATGCCACCGATTATTTCGCGTGGGGCGCAATCGTTTTGGCATTCGTGGTGCTGGCGTGGTGGACGGTCCGCTATTTGCGCGAACGCTCACGCCAACAGACTCTTGATCTTCGCGGAGCCTCCCGGCCGCCGGCGGGGTCACGGGAGTGGGCGCGGGAAGCCGTCGCCGCAGCGCAACGCGGCGCGTACCGCGAAGCGATCCATTCCGCATACTGGGCGGGGATTGCGCGGCTCGAAGAATCGGGCGCACTGCCGACGGATCGCGCCCGCACACCCCGGGAATCGCTCCGCCTGTTGGAAACGCACCTTACGCAGCGCGAGCCGCTGGCGAATTTAACGCAGCGCTTGGAATGGACGTGGTACGGCGATCACGCTGCCACCGCGGCGGATTGGGACGACGTCGTCTCGCAACTCGAAAGGATCGGATGCCTGCTGCGCTCGACACACGCGATCGCCGCCTCCTAATCGTCGCCGGTATGGTCCTCGCCGCTTTGCTGATCGCGGGCGCGGTGATCTCCGGACCCGGCCAGAACGGTCCCGGCTACCCGTCGAGCTACTCCACGGGATGGCGCGGAGCCAAAGCCGCCTATTTGCTGCTGACGGAACTCGGCTATTCAGTGGAGCGCTGGGACCACGCGCCCTCTGAGCTGCCGGCGGATGCGCAGAACACGATTCTGATTTTGGCTGAGCCGTTTGTAAGCCCGGATCCGGAGGACACTCGCGGCTTGCGCCGGTTTATTTCCGCGGGCGGAACGGTGCTCGCTACCGGCGTCAAGTCCGCGAGATTCCTGCCGAACGGCAAAGCTATCGCCGCTGGCGATGTGCTCGCCGAACCCAAGGAATATCGAGCCATGGCGGCGAGTGCGCTTACGCGCGGCGCTCCCAAAATTACCATGGCTGATCCCGCGTTCTGGGACGACGCCTCGATGGCGCCGGTCACCATTTACGGGGACGGAACGGAGTCCGTCGTGCTTCTCTATTCCGAGGGAAAAGGTTCGGTGCTGTGGTGGGCCGCATCGACGCCACTCACAAATGGGGCGATCGCCTCCAGTGGAAACCTGGCGCTGCTGCTAAATACCCTGGGGCCGCCGCGGCGCAACCGAGTGCTATGGGATGAATATTTTCACGGCCAACGCGATTCTTTCGGCACCTACATCGCCAATACGCCGCTGCCTTGGGTGGCGGCGCAGATGGGAATTCTATTCCTGGCGCTGCTGATTACGTTTTCGCGGCGCAGCGGCCCGGTGCGCGCGCCCGCGGTTGCGGCCCGGCTGTCGCCGCTCGAGTTCGTGGAGACGCTCGGCGATTTGTATCAGGACGCTCACGCCGGAAACGCAGCGGTTTCCGCCGCTTTGCAACGTTTTCGTTATTTGTTTGCCCGGCGCTCGGGATTGCCTCCCCGCGCGCGAATTCCCGATGTTTGCCGCGCTGCCGCAGCGCAGATGGGTTGGACCGAGCCGGCCCTGCAGGACACACTGGTGCGTGCGGAGCGAGCGACGAGTGGGCTGGCGTTGCCGGAGCCCGATGCGCTGGACCTGGTCCAGCGCTTGCACGATTATTCCGAACGTCTCGAAGGGCGGCGGGGCGCAGGTGCCGCCGATGGAAACCGGTAACCCGAAAATCGGGATGAGGAGAATGGACGAATGACCATTGCATCCGAACTCGCTCAGCACGTTCGCGACGAGTGCTCCAAGGTGATCGTCGGACAGCGCGAGCTGATCGACGACCTTCTGCTCGTGGTTCTCACCAACGCTCACGCTCTCATCGAAGGTGTGCCCGGCCTGGCCAAGACTCTCGCGGTGAAAACGCTGGCCCAGTTATTTCAATTCCAATTCCAGCGGGTGCAGTGCACGCCCGACCTGATTCCCGCGGACATCCTGGGCGCTAACGTTTTCAATCAGGCGCTCAATAACTTCTCTTTGCACCGCGGGCCGATCTTCACCGATCTGCTGCTGGTGGATGAAATCAACCGCACCCCGCCGCGCACGCAATCGGCGCTGCTGGAAGCCATGGAAGAGATTCAGGTAACTATCGACGGCACCACCCATCTGCTCTCGCGTAATTTCGGAGTGTTCGCGACGCAGAACCCGATCGAATTCGAAGGAACGTATCCGCTGCCCGAGGCTCAGCTCGACCGCTTCCTGATGAAGATCCGAATCCGTTATCCCGAATCCACGGAAGAACGAACGATCCTGGAGCGATATCAGGCTGGCTTCGAACCGCGGTCACTGGATCGCGCGGGTTTGCGGCCGGTGGATCCGGCGATGCTCGAAGATGCCCGCCAGGAAGTGAAACGGGTACGCGTGGAGCCAGCGCTGCTGGATTACATTATCGCCATCGTTCGCAAGACGCGGCAGGCGCCAGCGGTGAGCCTGGGAGCGAGTCCGCGCGCGGCGATCGCACTGATGTTCGTAGCCAAAGCCACGGCCGCTATTGAGGGTCGCGATTTTGTGGTGCCCGATGATGTAAAGGCCTCCGCACTTTCCGTTTTGCGCCACCGCCTCACGCTTAAGCCGGAAGCCGACCTGGAAGGCCTCACGACCGACGACGTGCTTCGCGAAACGCTGTCCGGAGTCGAAGTGCCCAAATGACGCCTGCGAACCATCTGATCCCCGCGACGGCCGAGTCACGAGTGACTCCCGCCGGCCGGTTCGGCGCCGCGTTTGGTCCGCGCTTCCATCTTTTACTGCTGCTCGGATTGATATGGATCGGGCCGGCGTGGGCGGACCATCGCTTCATTGCCGCGATGTTCGCGTGGGATTTGTTGGCGCTGGCGATTTGGGCGGTCGACCTCATGCGCCTGCCCAAGCCCGCGAAGCTCACTCTTCGCCGCGTGTGGAGTTCTCCGCTGGCGCTGGCGACACCCGCATCGCTGAAATTGGAATTGGAAAATCGCGGCCAGCGCGCGGTGATCGCCACGATCGTTGACGATTCCCCCGGAGTGATCCGCGCCGACCTGCCCGAGCTGCAATTAACGGTTGCGGCGGGCGCAGCAGGCATTGCATCGTACGCGATTGAGCCCAGCGAGCGCGGCGACGCGAAATTCGGACGCGCGGGGATCCGCTACCAGAGCACCCTGGGCGTCGCGGAGCGTTGGGCAACGGCGGATATTCGCCAGACGGTGCGCGTTTACCCCAACCTCGACGAAGCCCGCCGGCAAAACTTATTTCTAATCCGCAGCCGGAAGATCGAACTTGAAAAACGTTTGAAGCGTCAGCGCGGGCAGGGCCGGGAATTCGAATGCCTGCGGGAATACCGGGCGGGCGACGAGTGGCGAGATGTTTGCTGGACGGCGACCGCGCGTCGCGGCACTCTGGTGACGAAAGTATTTCAGACCGAGCGCAGCCAAACGGTTTGGTTGCTGGTGGACGCCGGCCGGTTGCTGCGTGCCCGTGTGGCGCAGTTCAGCAAGCTCGATTACGCGGTCAACGCTGCGTTGAGTCTGGTGCAGGTAGCGTTTTATTCAGGGGATCGCGTGGGGCTGCTCGCGTACGGTCGGCGGCCGCAACAGCGTTTGGGAGCGGGGCGAGGCGCTTTACACTTGCGTTCGATCATCGAATCGCTGGCACAAGTGCACGGCGAACCTTACGAAGCGGATCACCTGCGCGCGGCGGATGCTTTCCTGGGATCGCAGCAGAGGCGCAGCCTGGTGGTGTGGATCACCGACCTGGCGGAAACGGCGAGCACTCCCGAAGTGATCGAAGCTGCCGCGCTGCTCGCGCGCCGTCACCTAGTTCTGCTGGTGGTAATCGCGCAGCCCGAACTGCGCCAGGCCGCCGCGCAAAAGCCCACAAATCTGAATGAAATGTACCGCCACGCCGCCGCGTTAGAGGTGGTGCACCGGCGCGATCTTTTTCTGCGTCAGGTGCGCCAACTGGGCGTGCTGACCCTGGAAGCCGAAGCCGGACGGCTCTCCACATCCCTGATCAATCGCTATTTGGAAGTGAAGGAGCGGAATCTGCTGTAATGGAATGGATGCCCGGCCGCTTCTTTCGCGAAAGATAGATCACCAGCAGCACCGACAAAGCTCCGGCCAGAGAAAATTTCAGCGCGGCACTCAGATCGCTCGGAGAAATGAAGCCTTCCACCATGCCTGCCAGGACCAGGATGGGCAGCATGCCCAGCACCAGGCGAACCGCCTTCGACCCGGCGAGCTCGATTGACGCGCCGCGCGGCAGATGGCCGGGGAAAAGCATCCCGCGCGCCAGCAACAGGCCCGCGCCGCCGGCAATGAAAATGGCTGGCAGCTCCAGGACGCCGTGGGGTGCGACGAAGGACCACAACAGCAACGACATATTGGCGTCCCAGCACGCGACATTCACCACGCCAAAGAGCAATCCATTGAACAGGAGCATCCATACGGTGCCGATGCCGGCGGTGATGCCCAGGGCGAAAGTTACCAGCGACACGGAAATATTGTTGGTCATGATCTGGCTGGAGGCCAGTGGTTTGACGCTTACAATGGAGTGAGTCCACATTTTGTGCTGGGCGATGGTGTCCATCATATCCGGCCCTAGCAGGTAGCGTTCGAAGGCGGGATTGGCCAGGCACACCAGAACTCCGGCGACTGCAGCACCAAGAAAAATCACGAACGCGGCGAAAGTGTAAGGAAAGGTTTCGTGGAAAATTTCCGGGAAGGTCTCGAGGAAGAAGGGCCGCAAACCGCGGGAATGTGGCTTCCGGCTCATGTAGATGATATTGTGCGCGCGCCCCAGTAGTTGGTTCAGATACAGGGTAACGCGGCCGCTGGTGGCATCCTCGCGCACCACCGAAAGATCGGAAGCCGCCTGGCGGTACAGCAGCGCGAGTTCCTGCAGTTCACGATGAGCGAGAGTGGAAGCGCCGGCACGTCCGGCGTGCCCGAGCAATTCTTCGAGCCTCTTCCAATGGGGGCCGTGCTTTTCGAGCCAACGCGCGGAGATCACTATGTCCTCGCCGGACAAGCTTACCATCGAAACTCCGGAGCAGACGCCGCTGGAGTTTGCGGTTGCGGGAATTGGCAGCCGGTTTCTGGCGCTGGCCGCCGATTCGCTGATACAAGTGGTGACTATCCTGATATTCGCTGTGGTGTTTGAGCTCGCTGCGCCCAAAGTAAGTTTCATCAGCCGGCATACCCAGGTCTGGATACAAGCGGTGTTCGTGATCCTGTTGTTTCTGATTCAGTTCGCATATTTCGCGGTGTTTGAAGCGGTGTGGAATGGGCAAACGCCCGGAAAACGTTTCACCCACCTGCGCGTGATTCGCGACGATGGGCGGCCCATCCGGGTGTACGAAGCGGTGGTGCGCAACCTGCTCCGGACGGTGGATGCCATCCCCGGAATTTATGCGGTGGGCATCGCCTGCGCATTTTTCAGCCGGCAGAGCAAGCGCGTGGGCGATTGGGTAGCGGGGACGGTGGTGGTCCGCGAAGTGCCGCTGCAGGGCATCGTTCCGGCGAGCCACGCGGCTACCGCGGACCCCCGAATGACCGGGGACCCCCGAAAGATCTCTAACGAAGAATTGCGATTGATTGAAGCATTTCTGGATCGCCGCGCCGCTCTCGATCCGGTGGTGCGCCGTAACATGGCGCATCAGATCGCTGTACGCATGGGCAGGCAACTCGAGGTGCCGCCGGAAAATCGGCCGGACGCTGAGAAATTCCTGGAGGCGCTGGCCGAGGCAAAACGCAGCATCTCGCGACATTGCTGAGTGGCCGGCGCCAAGAAACCGTAAACAACCGCGAAAAGGGAATTACTCTTGGGGTGTTTCGGGGACGCCCATTACCTGGACGTGAATAGCGCGTTCGCGTGGACCATCCAGCTCCGCCAGAATTACCGATTGCCAGTAACCCAGCGCTACTTCGCCATTCCTTACCGGCAGCGAAATGGTGTGGCCCAGTAACATGGCGCGCAGATGCGAATCCGCATTTTTCCGCGGGCATTCGGAGAGATTCGGATCGTTGTGCCGCCAATATTCGAAGCGGCCCACCAAACGCTCGATGAACGATTTGATGTCGTCGAGCAGGGCATGCTGAAATTCGTTGATGAACACGGCGGTGGTGGTGTGCAGCGATTGCACCAACACGAAACCGGCCTTCAGTCCGTGCTTTTTCACCACGTCGTTCAGGTCCCGGGTGATGTTGATCAGTTCCAGCCGCTCGCGTGTTTTGTAAGAGAGTGTTTCGAGATACATTTGCAGCGTGGCGGCAGGACGAGCTTCCTGGACTGGTGCGGGATTCTTAACGATCGCCGGTTTCATCTGTGATGACCTCGGATGCTACGAACGAGTGCCCTGTGGATCAGATACCCCTTGGATGCCCGGCGCCCGCTTAAGTTGCACGAAGCTAAATTATAGGTTTCCCGCGCACGGGCGTCTATCACTTAAATTGGGAGCTGTGCCGTGCGCTCCCGTTGCCCGCCGTGTGGACCTTGAAAAGGCCACAAATGCTTGGAAAACGCTTACTTTTCAACAAATTCCGGGATTAACAGCAGCGGCTAGGCGTCCGATATCGCTGCTGAATTCTTTCGAGGTAAAACTCTCCACGGGTCAGGAGCCGCGGAGTTTCCTCGGTCGCACCGCAACTGCGCCAATGCCGGAGGTAGACGTCGTACGCCGCATCGCCGCTCATTTGGCGAAATCCCCACCACAGCTTCTTGAAGATCTCCCATCGCGCATTGCGCCGCGTCTTCATAGGTCTGCCTCCGCCCACTTGGTCACCACATACGGCGCTTCGTGCAGCTCCGCGGGCTTGGTTCCGCGCAGGATGGCGATCCACTCCCCAATCGCTTCGAACACCAGCACCAAGACCATTCCGGCTAAGAGCAACGTCACCGCCGCGTCCAGCCGGTTATTGAAAATCATGCGATGGGTGACGGCCACACGCTCCGGCGGAATCGCGCCAGACGCCAACTGCGCGGACAGGACTCGAACCTGCGAGAGGAATCCGATCCGCGGATTGGAATGAAAAACTTTCTGATAGCTGGCCGTCATGGTCACGGCAACCAGCCAGGCCATGGGCACCAGCGTAACCCAGGCATACCGCCGCTCCCCCATTTTCAGAATGATGGTGGTCGCCACCACTAGCGCCACCGTGGCCAGCAATTGATTGGCGATTCCAAATAAAGGCCACAAAGAATTGATTCCGCCCAGCGGGTCTTGCACTCCCTGCCACAGAAAAAATCCCCATGCGCCCACGATCAGGCCGCTGCTGATCCATACCCCGGGTGCCCAATTGGTGCGCCCGAGCGGCTTCCAGAAATGACCGCCGAAATCCTGCACCATGAAGCGGCCTACGCGTGTGCCTGCGTCGAGCACGGTGAGAATGAAGAGGGCTTCAAACATGATGGCAAAGTGATACCAAATTCCCAGCAGGCGTTCACCGCCGATGGTGCCGCTGAATATTTGCGCCATGCCTACAGCCAGCGAGGGAGCGCCGCCGGTGCGGTCCAACAAGGTGTGCTCGCCCACGCGTCGAGCCAGGTCCGTCATGGTCTGCGCGTCCAGCGGGAATCCCCACCCGGAAATGGTACTCGCCGCGGCTTCGGTGGTTTTTCCCACGATTCCCGCGGGGCTATTCATCGCGAAGTAGACGCCGGGCGATAGCGCGCAGGCGGCGACCATAGCCATCACGCCCACGAACGATTCGATCAGCATCGCGCCGTAGCCGACGAACCGCGCATGAGTCTCGAGCATAATCATTTTGGGAGTAGTGCCCGATGAAATCAGCGAATGGAATCCGCTGATGGCCCCGCAGGCAATGGTGATAAAACAGAAAGGGAAAACTTTTCCGGCGAAAACCGGGCCATTACCATCGACGAACCGGGTGAGCGCCGGCATTTCCAGCGCCGGACGCACCCACACGATCCCGGCCGCGAGTAATAACATCACCACGATCTTGACGAATGCGCTCAGATAATCCCGCGGCGCCAGCAGCAGCCACACCGGCAGGGCCGACGCGGCAAATCCGTACACGATAATCGCGATAGCCAGCGCCGATCCCGACCAAGTGAATGCCGCCGACCATGACGGCGAAGCGTTCACCCACTGCCCGCCGACTACCGCCAGCAGAATCATAGCGAATCCCGCCACAGATGCTTCCAGCACTCGTCCCGGCCGGACGAACCGCAGATACACGCCCATCAGCAGCGCGATCGGAATGGTCATCACCAGCGTGAAGGTGCCCCACGGCGATTCCTTCAGCGCTTTCACGATCACCAGCGCGACTACCGCGAGCAGAATTACCATAATCGCGAGCACTGCCAACACGGCGATCGACCCGCCGCGTTTGCTCACTTCTTCGCGCGCCATTTGGCCGAGCGATTTGCCGTCGCGGCGAATCGAGCACACCAGAATGGTGAAGTCCTGGACGCACCCTCCCAAGGCCGCGCCTAAAATCAGCCAGAGCGTTCCCGGCAGATAGCCAAATTGCGCCGCAAGGGTGGGACCGACCAGGGGCCCCGGCCCGGCGATTGCCGCAAAGTGGTGGCCCATCAGCACCCACTTGTTGGTGGGCACAAAGTCGCGGCCATCTTCCAATCGTTCGGCTGGAGTGGCGCGGCGAGCGTCGAGCATGAAAACTTTGGTGGAAAGGAAAGCCGAATAGAAACGGTAAGCAACCAGATAGGTGCAGACCGCGGCGATCAGAAACCATCCGGCGTTCAGATGTTCGCCGCGCTCGAAGGCAATCGCGCCCAGGCCGGCCACTCCGCCCAGGACGATGGCGGTCCACAGCAAAATTGTGAGTACTCGCTTCATCGCACCTCGCGATAACGAATCTCGATCGGACTCAGCAGAACTGGCGCATGGTACGCAACCCTGCGGATCGCGTCAACCGGCCAGAAGTCGCCGTAAATTCGCAGCTGCCTTCGCGAGTGAGCGCCGATTAGCAGTACAATCTCTTTCCGATTTGGGCTAAGGAGAGGGGAAATGAAAAAGCTTGGTCGTTTGGTGTTTGTTGCGGCTTTGACGGTAGTCTTTGCAGCAAATCCTGGCAGCTGCAATCAAGACGCCTCGATCAATCCTCCAGTCGCCAATAAGATCCATACTGAGAACCACATTAATGGAGGCAATTTGCAGGACGATTATCGATGGTTGCGCGAAAAGTCCAATCCTGACATGGTGAAGTATCTCGAGGCGGAAAATGCCTACACCGACGCCTTCATGAAGCCGACCGAGCCGCTGCAGGCGAAGCTCTATGGCGAGATGATCAGCCACATTAAGGAAACCGACGTGGATGTTCTCTATAAGAACGGCGATTACTTTTATTATTCCCGCGTCGAGGAAGGAAAGCAGTATCCGATATACGCGCGAAAAAGAGCCGGCCTGGACGCGCCCGAGCAAATTACGCTGGATGTGAACGAACTCGCGAGGGGCGAGAAGTTCATGGCTCTGGGAGGCTACGAAGTAAGTGAGGATGGTAACCTGCTTGCCTATTCCACTGACAACACGGGATTCCGGCAGTACCGCTTGCATGTCCGCGACCTGCGTAGCGGCAAAGATCTGCCCGACACGGCGGAAAAAACCGGATCGATCGTGTGGGCCAACGATAATCAAACTATTTTCTACAGCGTCGAGGATGCAGCGAAACGGCAGTATCGCCTATATCGCCATACGATCGGAACCGACACGAAGAACGACCAACTGGCCTACGAGGAAAAGGATGAGCGCTTTAACATAGGCGCCGAAAAGTCCCGCAGCCGTAAATACATCTTCCTCGATTCCACCAGCCATACCACCTCGGAATATCGCTACCTGGATGCGGGAAATCCCTCGGGCGAATGGAAGCTGATTGCGCCGCGCCAGCAGGATATTCAGTATTTTCCCGACCATCTCGGGGATCAGTTCTACATTCGAACCAACGATACAGGACGCACGTTCCGGCTGGTGGCTGCGCCAGTGAGCGACCCAGCGAAAAAGAACTGGAAAGAAATTGTCCCAGTGCGCGCGGACGTGATGCTCTCAGACTTCGAGCCTTTCCAGAGTTTCTATGTGCTGGTGGAGCTCGAGCACGGATTGCCCCAGCTCACCATCGTGGACCTGGCTAGCGGGGCGACGCAGAGAATCGCTTTCCCGGAACCTGTCTACACCGCTTTTCCGCAACGCAACCGCGAATTCGACACCAAATTCTTTCGCTATGGCTATCAGTCGCTGGTCACTCCGAGTTCGGTCTTCGACTACGATGTGGAAAGGCACACCTCCAAGCTGCTGAAACAGAATGAAGTCCCCGGGGGATACGATCCGTTGAAGTACAAATCGGAACGAGTGTGGGCCATCGCGCAGGACGGTACCCGGATTCCGATCTCCGAGGTTTACCGTAAGGATTTAAAGAAGGAGGACGGATCGAATCCGTTGTACGTCTACGCATACGGCTCCTACGGGTATCCCCTGGCGGTGACCTTTAGCGGCGCTCGCCTCAGCCTGCTCGACCGCGGCGTGGTGATGGCCTACGCGCACATTCGCGGCGGCGGAGAGATGGGTAAGCCCTGGCATGATGCCGGGCGCATGATGAACAAGATGAATACTTTCACCGATTTTATCGCCTGCACTGAATATCTGGTGGCCAGCAAGTATGGGGCGCGCGACCGGATCGCTATCGAAGGCGGGTCGGCGGGAGGATTGCTGATGGGCGCAGTGACCAACCTGCGTCCCGACTTGTTCAAAGTGGTGATCAGCCACGTTCCATTCGTGGACGTAATGAACACCATGCTGGACGCGTCGCTTCCGCTCACCGTGCCTGAATATGAAGAGTGGGGAAATCCCAACGAGAAGGCCGCCTACGACTACATGCGGAAGTACTCACCGTACGACAACTTAAGGAAAGGCGCGTATCCCGCGATCCTGGTGAAAACCTCGTTCAACGACAGCCAGGTGATGTACTGGGAGCCGGCAAAATACGTAGCCAAACTACGTACGCTCAAGACCGACGACAACATCTTGATCCTGAAGGTCAATATGGCCGCAGGGCACGGCGGATCGTCGGGCCGGTACGATCAGTATAAGGAAGTTGCGTTCGACTACGCGTTTCTGCTCACCCAGTTGGGAGTCGAGAAGTAGGCTTTTCTAGCTGTATGCCTGGCGGCAGGTTTCGTGTTCGCGGCAAGCGCGCGGGCAATTGGTATTGTCGATCAGGATATAGTTGCGGCACCCGGCGCAAAGCACGCCGTAAATGGTGTCTGAAAATTGTTCGTGCCCGGTTTCGGTAGTGTGGTTGGTACGGGCTTGTTCTCTGGGGATCGGCATCGGCCTATTTTAGCCCAGGTTTCCGTCGCCGCGCAGATTTATCCCGAGGCCGCGATTTGACGATTCGGGCGGCGCGTCTGTGCATTCCTCGCACGCACGGGCGGTGTTTTTCGCGCAGAAGGGCAGTTGCAAAAAAATGCCCCGGCCGAAGCCGGGGCATTTAGAGGGAAGCTAGTTGCCGATTACTAAGGCTAGTCGCCGGTCACTGCGGTCGCTTCGGACGAAGGGGCAGAGGCTGGCGTTCCATTTCCGTTGCCGTTCGCTGGTTTCACCGCCGCGCCGGGGACAGCAATCCGGATGGCGTCCATCGAACTAATCTGAACCACGGGCTCGTTGGGCTTCTTCAACACCAACTCTTCGTAGATCCTGCGAACGCGAGCGGCTTCCTCGAAGGCCTTCTTACGGCGAATGCGGTCCTCTTCGGCTGCGGTCTGCGGAATGTCGTGCTCCAAGGTGCGAACCTTCGCGGCGTCATCCGCATCGATGCGCAAGGAGTGCTCGTAGCTGGCCAAATCGACCTTCTTGCCCTTGGCGAAGATGTCGTGTTTGCCGTGCGTCTTGTACCACTGCGCGACGGTCGCATTCTTGTACATGTTCTCGATGATTTTCCGCCAGCCCACGCCGGTGTTGTAAGCGCAGAAGGAAATTTCACCTTGCTGCGTGGCGTAGGGGATGATGCACATTTCGGTGCGGCGGAAATCGTAGTTGAAGAGATCCTGGAACCACATGCCAGCGATGAAGAGGAAGTTCCACGGATCTTCGGCGCGGCGCTTCATGGCGTCTTCGTAGGTGCGGTCCGGGCTGGTCTTTCCGAATTTCTTATCCGCGTCCTTGGTGAGCGCCCAGGTCTTGTCGAATTTCTTGAACAAATCCTTCAGTGCGAGGCTGGGCGGCGCCTGGAACGGCTTGTAGTTCTTCAGCAGCGCCATGGCCATCATGAAATTGGAAAATTTCTTGCCGCGAGCCGCATCGGTGATGGCGGTAACGTCGGCGGTCAATTGCTGCGCATCCAGGAAACGCGGGACCGGAGCCCATTCCTTGGTTTCCTTGTTGATCATCAGCGCGGTGCCCACGCCGCAGTTGGGATGGCAGCCGCAGGAAAGCGAGCCCCACTGCGAATCCGGACCGTGCACCAGGTCAGAAAACCCAGCGAACGTGCTGATGAACGAAATCGGGAACCAGTCGCGCGTTGGCTCTACTTTGCCGACCTGGGCGCTGACGTCCTGGGCCAGATGCGACAGGGTATAGCGCTGGCGCAGACGGCGTTCCGGAGTGATTTCTTCGTCGCGGCCGGTAAAAGAAACCGGCTGGAACGATACGAAGGCGATCTTTTTGGGGTTGTCCATCGCGAACTTGACGATCGGGCCGACTTGATCGTTGTTCACGTTGTTGACGATGGTGGTCACCAGCACGATTTCGATGCCCGCCTCGTGCATGTTCTCGATGGCGCGCAGTTTAACGTCGAACAAGTTGCCCACCTGGCGGTGGCTGTTGGCGTCGTTGCCGATACCGTCGAACTGCAAATAGGCGTAGCGCAAGCCCGCTTCAAAGGCCTTTTTGCTGAAATCCTTGCTCTTGGCGAACTCGATGCCGTTGGTCGCCGCCTGCACGCTGTTGTAGCCCACCTTCCGCGCGAAACGCACCGCGTCGAGGAAGTAGGGGTGCATGGTCGGTTCGCCGCCCGAAAATTGCACTGACATCTGGCGGCGCGGCTTGATCTTGGTGGCGTTCTCGAGGATTTCCTGAATCTCTTCCCAGCTCAGTTCGTGGACGTACCCTACCTGGTTGGCGTCCATGAAGCAGGGATCGCACATCATGTTGCAGCGATTGGTCAAATCCACGGTCAGCACCGAGCCGCGGCCATAACGCACCGTGCTGGAGCCGTGTCGATGCAGTTTTTCGTCGTTGTGCGCGGGGATATCGCGACCGGGGAAGTTCTTTTCGATCCATTCCAGGAACTTGGCGTCCACGGCCATCAAGTCTTCGTACAAACCGTGCGTCGGGCACTCTTTTACCATCCAGATCTGACCGTCGCGCTCGATGATCTGCGCCTTGATCTCGCCCACCTTCTCGTGGACCAGGTCCATCCAGTCTTTGGTGCCGTTGATGATAGCGTCACGGGCCTCGGTGACGCAGCCGGGGCACAGAGAGTCCGTGGTGCGCGGCCAGCCCAACGTCGGCTTACTCTTCTGCCATGACTTCAGCAGTGGCTTATCCGACCATTTCGGCGTGAAGGAAGGATTCGGGTTACGCTTGTTGAAGAATTGAACGGTATTGAATGTGGCCGCTGCACCCTGGCACAACACCCAATCGAACGATTTCCAAATTGTACGGCTCAAACTCGGCATATCGGTACCCCCACGATTCTTTTGACATTAAAGCTGGAATTTCGGTTACAGCATATTAATGTGAACACTAGCCCCACTTCGAGTTCCGGGACTTTATCACAACTGCCCACAAAACCCCCGGAATCTTTAGGCTACGCGAAGGATGGCTGTTTTTTAACCCGGCGTCCAGCCTGAAACGTTCAACGGTTGTCTAGAGGGGTTGAATGGGCATATGGGGCACCCAGTGGGGGGTGATTTGAACGGCTTCTCTGGCTAAGTCTAGCGTTTCCGGCGCCTGGCCCATGCCGCCGGCGCCGCATCCTGTTTTTTGTATGGATCATTCGGAGTTCAAGGGAGTTCGCAGCACGCCGATTGCAAAGTGTGCGAAATGCGGGGCGGCGTCGTCCAATTGAATCCACCGCACGACGCAGTATTTCTTCATGTAGTCCCCGACCTTGGACTCGCTGATTCCGAGATGCTCGGCTAGCCTCGATCGCAAGGTGCCATCGGGATGGGTACGAGGGCCACGGCCACCGCGCAGCAGGTGCCCCAGTCCGATCCGCAGCGTTTGGCAGGCTTCAATATAATAAGAGGTAACCAGGTCGGAATCCGACACCAGGAAGACTCCTGGTCCGGCTGGCGCGTCGTCGGCTTCATCGAGCTTGTGCAAAGGGCTGGCCACTAACCGCCGCAGCGTATTTTCCAGCTGCGCCAGGCGTGAGGCCAGTGCAGGCTCACCCGCGCGTCCCTGAGACGTTCGCTCCGAGGGCATAAGGGGGGCAATTTCAGGTTCCGGGCGCACCCAAGCTGTACGGGGTGACGACCCATGGTCGACTCGATCAGAGCTCGCCGCACGGCGGTCCAACGCTGGCGATGGAATTGCCAGCACCGGCGCAGGCTCGATCCGAGGAGTTTGCGAAGGTATAGACCGCGCAAACGACTGGGAGGGTAGACCCGGAGCTTGGGCAGCGGCGCCCTTCTTCCGGCGTCCACGGCCACCGCGGCGCCCACGACGCCGACGCTTGCCGGTGCCTGCGGCACCGTCCGCTGCCACCTTTTCGGCGGAACCTGCGGCCGAGGCCGGTGCGTTCGCGCTCTCCTCGTCCTCTTCCGATTCGTCGATTTCGCCGGCAGCAAGCGCGGGCGTGCCCGCGTCGTCATCGGATGTTCTTCGAGGCGTCTCGGATCTCTCCGAAGCCGGCTTGGTTGCTGCCGAGGAATCCCCAGTGAGTAGCGACGCTGGGACCGGAGCACCCAGGCGGGTTAGCGCTTCAGCGACTTTGTTTTTCCAGTCGGAGCGGCGAAAATGTTCTGCAGCACTGGTGAGCCAGCGAACGGCTTCGTCGGTGTTGCCTTGTTTTTCTTGCAGAGTGGCGAGCTCAAAGGCCACCATACCATCGCGCGTCTTTTCAAATAGTTCGGTAAGCTTCTGCGCTGCGTCGGGGGCGTTTTTCGCCTTGCGAATGCGTGCTTGTACTTGGCGCCAATTGGCCATGGAGAGACATTGTAGCAGTGGAGCGATGCGGTAGCTAGTAACTGTTGCAGGGAAGCTGAATTTGCATCAAAAAGGCGACCGTGAGCTTTCAGCAAGAGACCATGACAAGCGGAGGTCGGACCGCATGGATCTGCGAGCAGGCGCGGATCATCGGGTTCGACCTGTGCGGTGTGGTGCCTGTTGCGGACATGCTTGCTGAGGGTGACGCGCTCACTCTTGCCGGGTGGCTGGAGCGCGGCTTCGCTGGCGAGATGAAGTATCTTCACGATCCGCGCCGGCTCGATCCCGCGAGCGTGCTCGAAGGTGCGCGGAGCATTGTTGTCTTAGGCCTGAATTACAACGGGCCCGAGGCTTACTCAACGCAAATCCTGCCGGACGAACGGACGCCGCGTGGTTGGATCTCCCGCTACGCCTGGGGCGACGATTACCACATGGTGATCGGCAAGATGCTCGACGCCTTGACCTGCAAAATACGCACAGAGATTCCCGAAACGTTTACTGTGCGCTCGTACGTCGACACCGGCCCGATTTCCGAGCGCACCGCCGCCCAGCGGGCTGGCTTGGGGTGGGTCGCCAAGAATACCCTGCTCATTCATCCCGAGCTGGGCTCGTGGATGTTTCTCGCGGTGATCCTTACCACACTGGAATTGGCGCCGACTGTCGGTCCGGAAGGCCCGATCGCAGACCTCTGTGGGAACTGCACGCTCTGCATCGACGCTTGCCCGACCCAGGCGATCACCGAGCCCTACGTGCTCGATGCACGGCGTTGCATTTCCTATTTGACGATCGAGCTGCGCGGTTCCATCCCCGCAGAATTGCGGCCCGGAGTCGGCCAAATGGTTTTTGGCTGCGATATTTGCCAGGACGTCTGTCCGTGGAACCGGAAGGCGCCGATCACCGCCGCGCGGGATTTCCGCCCGCGCGACTTCACTGGCCAGTTCCCACCGCCTTCAGCGAGCTCCAGCCCTAAGGTGCCTGCCGCGGAAGAATTCTCGGATCACGCCGCGGATTCGCTGCTTTCCCCAGCGCTCGATCGGATCGCGTCGCTCACCGAAATCGAATTTCGCGAGATCTTTCGCAGCAGCAGCATCAAGCGAACCAAGTGGCGCGGCTTGATTCGCAACGCCTGCGTCGCGCTCGGCAATTCGAATCTGCACCCGGCGGCGGAAAATTATCCCCGCGTGATGGATGTTCTTGCGCGACTCGCGGCAAGCTCCGATGCACTGATCGCCGAGCACGCGCACTGGGCTCTCGGGCGATTGCAACGGGCGGAGCCCAGGGCCAATTGACACTCCTCCGAGCCTCGGCTAGCGTAGCGACGGAGGGCGCTCGCCATGATTGCCTGTTCAGCCTTAATCCATTTTCTACTTCAATTGCCTTTTTCTTTTCCTGGCGGATCTGTGGCCAATGAGGAGATTGTTCTGCGGTTGATTCACATCGTTGCTGGCATTACCTGGATCGGATTGTTATATTTTTTCAACCTGGTGGGCACTCCGTTGATGATGGAGCTCGAAATGTCTGAGCGCGCCAAGCTGTACCCCAAACTGATGCCGAGGGCGATGAACTGGGCGCGCTGGTCGGCGCTGGTAACGGTGGTGGTCGCGTTGCGCTATTTCGGAATTATCCTCGGCGCGGACGCGGCGAACGCGGGCCAACCGGCCATGGCGGCGCATTGGTTCGGCGAATGGTTTCTGGTTTGGTCGCTTGCCTACGCGCTGATTTACACGCTGCAAATGCCCGCGAAAGGCGCGCTCGATAACGGTTGGGTGCGCGCGGTGCCGATGGCTGGCGTGGTGCTGGCGGCCTCGTGGATTATCCTGCGTCTGAACGCGAGCCCGGAATCATCGAATGCCCACCTGGCGATCAGCGTTGGTGGAGGATTGGGATGGATGATGCTGCTGAATATGTGGGGAGTGATGTGGAGGGCGCAGAAGCGCCTGATTGGCTATGCGCGGGCTTATGTAAAGGATGGCACGCCCATCCCACCGGACGCGCCGCGCTTGATACGGTGGTCGTTCCTGGCGTCGCGCACTGGTTTCTGGATGTCGTTCCCGATGCTCTTTTTTATGGCCGCGGCGGAACACTACCCGTTTCTGGGAAAGTAGCCGAGATGAGCCGACATTAATTATTACGCTGATTGATCCAGCATAGCTCGAGCAGTAGGCTGGACTTGCTTTGGGAAAGTGGCGCGCTCGCTAAGAATGGCTATGATTTCAACGGGGCGATCTTAGGATCGCCCTTTTTTGTTTCTGCGCAGGCCTCGAAATCAAGACCTCCACCGCAAGATCACCGGTCCAGCCATCGGATGCGTCATCGGCGCGCCGGTCTGCTGTGCGAGCAGATAGGCCGCCTTCAGTTCGAAGTACCATCGGGCCTGGCGGTCGGAGTCGTCAATGAGCATGAGTTTGGGCTGCACCTTCAGCCCCGGCTGCTGCCTGTCGATCACCCGCTGATCCTGGGCGATGAATCGCTTCCCGAAAAATCGCAACGCCGGAGTCACCAATGGCATCCACGGAAACAAATTCCACGCCGCGCAAAAGTCCAGCCGGCATAAATCGCGCCGGATCGGAGTGACGGTGGTGCGATTGGAAAACCAGTAAGGCCCGCAGCGAATCTGTTCGATACGGATGTTCGGCAAAATGAAATCGATCTGCGTGGTCACTTCGCCACCGTAGATTTTCAGCAGCTTGTACGGAGCGCTATTGGCGGAGGGAGCGTGCGGGCTCATGCGGAAGCCGTTAGGAATCGGCTCGAACGCCTTCTGCTTTTCGCGGATGCTGCGCCGGCTGCGCCACCACCACGACTGATGCACGAACGGGCCGTGCGCCGGATCCATCAGCCCGATAATGGCGTGATCCACGCTGCATCCCAAGTCCGCCTCGAGATGGGTGATCCGGTAGCGGGAACTGAATTTAGGAAGTTCGGGTACTTCCGGCGGCGCGGTATCTGGCGGGAGCGGTCGACCTTCTGCGTTGGCGAGGAACACCCATACGTAGCCGTCGTGTTCTTCGCACGGAAAGCTTCCCGCGAAAATGCGGTCGCAGCGCAGTTTGGAATCGGCGGTCAGCGAGGGGATGATGGTGCATTGCCCGGTGCGGGGATCGAACTGCCAGCCGTGATAGGCGCATTCCACCGCGCGTCCGTCGAAGTGACCGAGCGAGAGCGGATACGCGCGGTGCGGACATACATCGCGTAGCGCGAAGCTGTGGCCCTGTGCGTCGCGGCCCAGCACCAGCGGAATTTCCAGTAACGTAGCGGTCGCCAGCCGCCGCCCATGAATCTGCGCGCTACGCAGCGCGGGATACCAAAAGCCCCACAAAAACTGGCCGTCCGCCGCCGCAACAGGGGCGGCAGGGAACTGGGGGAAAGGGGCGTCTTTAGCATCCATAGACACGGCGTATCGTAGTACAGGGCGCACGCTCCGGCAAACAGGGCGAATCCGCGACTGTGTTTGACACATCAAATCATTGCGGCTATCGTTATCCAGGTTTCGACGCATGTTCGCATCCTTCTATTAGCGATTCTCGTCCGCCGGGCCATCCGGCGCGGTCTACCGTCGCTTTCCGCTCATTCATATGTCACCCGAATTCCAGGCCGTATGCGGCTGGCAGGATGCTCCGATGGCTCACATGACGCTGTACGAAAAGCTGCAGCAGATCGAAGTGAAGTACGAAGAGCTGAACGCTCAGCTCTCCATGCCCGACGTACACTCCGATTCCGCGCGCTACCAGAAACTCGCCAAGATGCACTCCGAGTATTCCGAAATCGTGGAGAAATACCGCGAGTGGAAAATTATCGACGCCGATCTGAAAGGCGCCAAGCAACTCTTCGCTGAAAGCGACGACGCGGAAATGAAGCAGATGGCGCACGACGAAATGCGTTCGCTGGAAGAACGCATCGGGGTGGTCGAGCAGGCGCTGAAGCTGCTGCTGCTGCCCAGGGATCCCAACGACGAGAAGAACGTCATCCTGGAAATTCGCGCCGGTACCGGAGGCGACGAAGCGTCGCTCTTTGCAGGCGAATTGTTCCGCATGTATTCGCGGTACGCCGAATCGCAGGGCTGGCGGGTGGAAGTGCTGGAAAGCTCGGCGTCGTCAATCGGCGGCACCAAGGAAATCGTCGCGGCAATTCAGGGCCAGAAAGTTTATTCCAAGCTGAAATATGAAAGCGGAGTTCACCGCGTGCAGCGCGTTCCGGCCACCGAACAGCAGGGGCGCATCCACACTTCCGCGGCCACCGTGGCGGTGCTGCCGGAAGCCGACGAAATCGATATCAAAATCGAAGCCAAGGATTTGCGCATCGATACCTTCTGCTCCTCCGGTCCCGGCGGCCAATCGGTGAACACCACGTACTCTGCGGTGCGCATTACCCACATCCCATCGGGCATGGTGGTTTCGCAGCAAGACGAAAAATCGCAGATCAAGAACCGCGCCAAGGCCATGCGCGTCTTGCGCGCGCGCCTGTACGAAATGGAGCAGGAAAAGCAGCACCAGCTGATCGCTGCCGAGCGCCGCGGGCAAATCAAGACCGGCGACCGCTCGGAGAAAATTCGCACTTACAATTTCCCGCAAAACCGGGTCACCGACCATCGTATCGGCTTGACGCTGCACCAGCTCAGCGACGTAATCGATGGCAAGCTCGGCCAAATGCTCGACCCTTTGGTCACCCATTTCGAATCCGAGCGCCTGAACGAAGAACTCAACGAAAACTAATGCCCGCTTGCGGAGCCGATCCGCTTCATGTCCACGTCCACCGCCTCACCGAAATTGATTCGCGACGCCTGGCGCGAGGGCTTGCAGCGTCTGGAGGCGGCCGGGGTTCCGTCGCACGCGCTTTCTACTGAACTCCTGCTGATGCACGTGCTGCAACACGATCGTGCCTGGCTCTATGCTCACGCGGGCGACGCACTCGCTCCGGCGGTATGGGACGAATATTTTCATTTGCTGGATCGCCGAGCGGCTGGAGCGCCAACCCAATATCTCACCGGACATCAGGAATTCTGGGGGCTGGAGTTTGAGGTGACGCCCGCGGTGCTGATTCCGCGGCCCGAGACCGAACACGTGGTGGAAGTCGCTCTCGATCGACTGCGCAACCGCCAAGATGGACCGCTTCGCATCGCCGATGTGGGGACGGGTTCAGGGTGCATCGCGGTCGCTCTCGCGCACGAGTTGCCCCACTCCGAAATCGCTGCCACGGACATTTCCTCCGCCGCTCTGGAAGTAGCTCGCCGCAACGCAACTCGCCATGCCGTAGCGGACCGCGTTCACTTCACCGAAGGCGATTTACTCGCGCCGATTCGATCGCATCTCTCCTCGCTGGAATTTCTGGACATGGTGGTCAGCAATCCGCCATATATCGGGCGCGATGAACAGGCGCAGCTCCCTCGCGAGGTGCGCGACCATGAGCCACACGGAGCGCTATTCGCGGGCCCTAAGGGTGTGGAGTTGTACGGCCGATTGATTGGAGAGGCGGAGGAAGTGCTGGGCGAGAATGGAATTATTGTCCTCGAACTGGGACACGGCTCGCTCGAGCACGTCCACTCGATCCTCAGCGCAGGCGCGCGGTGGAGAGAGATCGCCGTTCAGAACGATCTGGCCGGAATCGCTCGCGTCATCTCCGCCGTTTGCGCGGGGCGTGCTACGATTTTATCGGGCAAACCATGAACCCAGCTTCGACTGGCGGCCACCTGCGGGATTGCCGCGCACTCATTTTCGATTTCGACTACACGCTGGCAGATTCCACCAAAGGCGTGCTCGAGTGCATCCGCTTCGCTTTTCGGGAGATGAATCTTCCCGAACCTGCCGAAGACGCGATGCGAGCCACGATCGGCTACTCCCTGGCGCATGCGTTTACGCAGTTGACGGCAAAAACCGATCCGGCCCTGCAACAGGACTACCGGCGTTTGTTCCTTCAGCGCGCCGGCGAAGTGATCGTTGGGCTCACTACTCTCTACGACTGCACCGCGCCGGCTCTGCACATCCTGCGCTCCGCGGGCTTGCACCTGGCGATTGCGTCCACCAAGACTCGCGGCCACATCGAAGGAATTCTGGCGCATAACGGTTTGAGCGATTGCTTTGAGGTGATCGTCGGCGGCAACGACGTGACGCTGCAGAAGCCCGAACCCGAAGCCCTGGAATTGGCGCGTACGCGTCTGGGGACTAGCGCGGAGGAAACAATTTACGTCGGAGACAGCATCGTGGACGCCGAAGCTGCATTTCGAGCGGGTCTCAGATTCATCGCGGTGCTCACCGGGACGACCACGCGCGAAGAGTTCGCCGCATTCCCATCGCTGTTGATTCTAGAAAGCGTCGCGGAGCTTCCTCGATACTGGTAGTTCCGGTTGGTGCGCTAACCGGCAGACTTTATCTTCCGCAGCGACTCAATGTACGGTGCGCGAGCGACTCCCCGTTCCGTAATGATCGCGGCGATGAACCGCGCAGGCGTCACATCAAATGCAGGATGGGCGGCGTGTACATCCGGCGCCGTGCGCACGCCGGCGATGTGGGTCACTTCGATGGCGGGGCGCTCCTCGATGGGGATCTGTTCGCCTGAGGCAATTGCGATGTCCACGGTAGAAACCGGCGCCGCGACATAAAAAGGAATGTTGTGCTCGCGCGCCAGCACCGCCATCGGATAGGTTCCGATCTTGTTGGCGGTGTCGCCGTTCGCCGCGATGCGGTCGGCGCCCACCACCACCGCGCCCACGTTGCCGGTCTTCAGAAAGTGTCCCACCATGTTGTCGGTGATCAGCGTGAGGGGAATTCCGTCCTGGTGCAGTTCCCACGCCGTGAGCCGCGCGCCCTGCAGGTACGGACGCGTTTCCGGCACCAGGACTTCGATTTGCCGCCCCAGCTCGACGGCCACGCGAATCACCCCGAGCGCCGTGCCGATGCCTCCCGTGGCCAAGCCCCCCGCGTTGCACTGGGTCATCACCCGGCCTTGCTGCGGCATCAGCACTGCGCCGAGCTCGCCGATCCTGCGATCCGCCGCGCGCCGTTCTTCGTGGACTTTCTTCGCTTCGGCGACCATGGCGGTGCCGATCATCGATAACTCCTCGGCAGCCCCATTGCTGCGCGCCGCGGCGCGGAGAGTTTCGAACTTTCGCTGGAATCGCTCGATCGCCCAAAAGAGATCCACGGCGGTGGGCCGCGTGCGCGCGAAGGTTTCGCAGATGATCCGGAATTCGGGCGCCAATTCATCCAGGCTGGTAGCCGCCGACTTTTGCACTCCTAAAGCGATACCCATCGCGGCGGCGACCCCGATGGCGGGCGCCCCGCGTATTTCCATCTCATGGATGGCGCGAGCCACCTCGCGGTAATCGGTGTAGGTGTGATAGACGATTTCAGTGGGCAATTTTCGCTGATCGAGCATCAGCACACCTTTTTCTGTCCACTCAATGGGTTCGACGTGAGACACGCAATTGGCTCCTGATCGTAAACAAGATTGGGAATCGAAATTTTAGCGCAAAGTGAAGCGATTGCAGCGCAGAACGCGCGGCATCCCTTAAATCTAATGGCCGAGCGGCAACGCCCGGTACCCCAGCGGCGAGAGTAAGAATCCCACCGCCATGAAAGAATTGTAGCCGAGATGCAGCAGATAGCTGGCCACCACGCTCCGGCTCATCGCTCGCGCATAGGTGAAGAAAATCCCGACCATCACCAGCATCGCGATCTGCACCCATCCTCCCCACAGCTGTTGAGCGTGTAGCAGCCCGAACAAAGTGCCGGTGAGCAAGACCCCCAATCCCATCCCAAACGTGCGCGCCACCACCGGGTAAATGTAACCCCGGAAAATGGTCTCCTCAATTACCGGCGCCACCAGCACCGCGAGCGCGATGAAGAACAGCGACGAGCGGCGATCCTGAAACATCTCCTGAATCGGCAATTCCCGGTGGTTGCCGTAGGTATCTGAAATTACCGAAACCAGGAAGCACAGCAGCCCGCCGCCCAGGATGTACGCCAAGTACGCCACACCCTTGGGCACTGGCATTTCCAGCGGCCGCCATCCCGCTGTCCGCCAAAACGGGAGGTGACGAGAAATCGCCACACTAAACCACAGATAGCCCAGCACGCACGCGAAAACTCCCACCTGCGTAACCAGAATCCATAGCGACCGCTCCATTCCGGGATTGTGCAACTGCGATTGCGTTACCCCTCTGGCAAAGAATGCCATGGAGACGAGCATGCCCACGAGGACGGTAGACCCAATCGCAACCACCAACAGCATGATCAGATCAAGCCATCCCCACGGCGTGTGAAAGTCTTCTCCGTCCGCCGAACGGCTGGCGAAAGTTGTTGGTTGCGGGATGGGATCGAATTCTCCGCCCGGCTGGATCGATGGGATCGCGGGTTCAGCGGTAGCTACGAAGTCGCGTTCGTGCTCGACGCGCGGTGTGCCCGACCCAATAGAATCGTCGCGATGCTCGTCCGGGAGCGGGTTGGCAGGATCGGTTTCGGGGTTGTTCATGGGTTGTCTACGCGCCCAGGCATCTCACTCGCAGCTCGCGATGGTCCAGAGCAATGTAGCGGCACGGCGTCTGCCGCGCAAGGGTATCAGGGAGGACCTGCCGGGACGCCAGGGAGGCGCCGCACCTAGGCCGGCCGGGCGATGCTCGCTCCGTTGAGCGCCAAGGCCAATACCTGGCCGGTGTACGATTTCTTGTTTCGTGCGATTTGCTCGGGGCCTCCCTGTGCCACGATTCGTCCGCCGCCATCGCCGCCCTCCGGGCCGAGATCGATAATCCAGTCGGCTTGCTTCATGACGTCGAGGTGATGCTCGATGATCACCACGCTGTTCCCGAGGTCCACCAGGCGATTCAAGACGTCCATCAGCTTCTTCACGTCGTCGAAGTGCAGGCCGGTAGTCGGCTCATCCAAAATATAAATCGTGCGCCCGGTCTGGCGCTTCGAGAGTTCCTTGGCTAGCTTGGTGCGTTGCGCTTCGCCGCCCGAAAGCGTCGTGGCGGATTGCCCCAACTGCAGGTAACCCAGTCCCACGTCGACCAGCGTCTGCAGCTTTTGCTGGATCGCCGGAACGTTCTCGAAAACCGGCAGCGCGTCCACGATCGGCAAGTTCAGTAAATCGGAAATCGACAGTCCTTTGAAATGCACCATGAGTGTTTCGGCGTTGTAGCGTTTCCCGCGGCAAACTTCGCACGTGACGAAAACGTCCGGCAGGAAATTCATTTCGATCCGCCGCAATCCGTCGCCCTGGCAGGCTTCGCACCTCCCGCCCTTCACATTGAAACTGAAACGTCCCGGTCGGTAACCGCGCTCGCGGGCTTCGGGCAACATCGCGAACAGCTCGCGAATCGGCGCAAACACGCCCGAGTAGGTTGCCGGATTGGATCGCGGAGTGCGTCCAATCGGCGCTTGATCGATTTGAATTACTTTATCGATGAATTCGAGGCCGGTGATGGCGCGATGCGCACCGGGCTTCTCTGCCGAGTCGTAGAGTTCCTGCGCCAGGGCGCGATACAAAATGTCGTTCACTAGCGTCGATTTTCCGGACCCGGAAACGCCGGTGACCACGGTCAGCATCCCCAAGGGAAAACTGACGTCCACGTTTTTTAAGTTGTTGGCGGTTGCGCCGACCACCGCCACCGCTTTTCCGTTGGCGCTGCGACGGGTCTTGGGGACGGGAATGGTCACCGTGCCGGCCAAGTATTGGCCCGTGAGCGACGCGGGATTCGCGGCAACCTGCGACGGGCTTCCCGCTGCCACCAGGTACCCACCCAATTTGCCAGCTCCCGGCCCCAGGTCGACCACATAGTCCGCCCGGCGAATGGTTTCTTCGTCATGCTCCACCACCAGTACGGTGTTGCCCAAATCGCGCAGCGTTGCCAGCGTGCCGAGTAGCCGGCCATTGTCGCGCGCATGCAAACCAATCGACGGCTCATCTAGAACGTACAGCACTCCGCGCAGCCGCGATCCGATTTGTGTAGCCAGCCGAATTCTTTGTGCCTCGCCGCCCGAAAGGGTGGCAGCGGAACGATCCAGGGTCAGGTAACCCAGGCCCACGTTCAGCAGGAAGTCCAGCCGCTCGGCCACTTCTTGCAGCGGGCGCTCCGCAATTTTTCTCTGGCGCGGACTCAGCTTTTGCAAAGTCTGCTCGGCGGACTCCCGAGCCTTGTCCAAAGGCAGACCTGTGAAGTCCGCGATCGAGAGCCCTCCCACCTTCACTGCCAGGCTTTCCGGGCGCAGCCGCCGCGTCTGGCAGGTCTTGCACGGCACCGGAGACATGTACTGGCTGAGCCATTCCCGGTAGCTGTCGGAGGAGGTTTCCTCGAGGTTAGACTCCAGAAATTCGATGACGCCCTGAAACTCCAGGGTCTTGACGCTTTTTCCGTTGGCGTGATTTCCGTACAGGATTAGATTCTGCGTTTTCCGCGGCAACTGATCGAACGGCAGGCTCACATCGAAACCGTGTGCCGCGCCGGCAAGCTTGATGGTCCGCTGCAGATTCGACGACCCTCCTCCCGGTCCCAAGCCGCCTTCGAATAGCGGCTTCGATCGATCGACGACTATCTTCGCCGGATCGAAATCGTACTTCGATCCCAGTCCATTACAGTCCGGGCAGGCGCCGAACGGGGAATTAAAGCTAAACGAACGTGGTTCGAGCTGCGGCACCGATATTCCGCAGTCCGGGCAGGCCAGCTTTTCCGAAAACACCAGCTCGTCCCCGCCCACCACCGCCACCGTCACCAGCCCGTCGGTCAGCTTCAGTGCGGTTTCGATCGATTGTTCCAGCCGGGTGGAGATTCCGCTCTTAAGCAGCAGTCGATCGACCACGATTTCGATGGTGTGATTCTTGCGTCGATCCAGGGGGATGGGCTCGTCGATGTTCACCAGCTCGCCGTCGATGCGCGCACGAAGGAACCCCTGTTTGGCGTATTTCTCCAGGTCTTTCTTATATTCACCTTTGCGGCCACGAACCACTGGCGCGAGCACCATCACCCGGTCGTCTGGCCGCAGGCCCAGCACCGCCTGCACGATTTGCTCGGTGGACTGGCGCTGGATGGGCTTGCCGCAATTTGGGCAGTGCGGCGTGCCAATAGAGGTGTAGATCACCCGCAGGTAATCGTAAATTTCGGTGATGGTCCCTACTGTCGAGCGCGGCGAACGGGTGGTGGTCTTCTGTTCGATGGCGATCGAGGGGGAGAGGCCCTCCACCGAATCGACGTCCGGGCGCTCCATCTGATCGAGGAATTGCCGTGCGTACGCCGACAGCGATTCGACGTACCGCCGCTGCCCTTCGGCGTAAAGCGTATCGAAGGCCAGCGACGACTTTCCAGAACCCGATAGTCCCGTGACCACGGTCAGGGAGTTCCGCGGGATTTCCAGGTCGATATTCTTCAGATTGTGTTGCCGGGCTCCCCGGACAACAATTTTCTTCAGGCTCATCGGTTCCCGGGCCGTCCGGCACGTCTATGCCGGCAGGCAGAAAATTCGCGAGCAGTGTAACTTTCCAGCGTAGCAAGGCCCTTCCGGTGGGTCAAGCGGACATCGCACTGTTGCGAACTGGAGCGTGGCGCGCATGTATGAGATGTAGGACGAGCGCCTCCGCCGCGGCGCGTTTACGCATCGTTTCGCGAGAGCTCTTGGGTCGGCGGGTGAGCCGAGGCGAAGCGAGATGTCTGAATCGCTGGGGAAGTTGCCTCCGCTGGGCAATTAACACGGGCGGTAACATCACGGCGAGTCTTTGGCGCCGAGTTCCGAATTGGGAATTCTTCGCCAAATCCGCCGACTCACGGCATTTTTACTGTCTGCATTTCTTTTTTACCGCCACGCCAAAAAACAAGTCGTTGTATTTCATCAATTTGGTTTTGGTTTACCACGTGCAACGTAAAGTTGAGTCGGGGGAAAGGAAGCCGAGGATCCCTTCGGGGATTGAGGGCTGGGCCGGCTCCTTCCCCCCGCTTTTTTTTGTTCCTGTGGCCCCGCAGTTCCGGGCTTCCCTCTTGTTTTTCCCATTTTGGTACTAGGAACCGCTACCCACCTCTACCCTTGTTTGCTCTCCGGCTTGCAAAGTTCTGCATTCCCCATTAATCTTTTCGGACGCGATCGTTCGCGCTCGATTTTGGCTGGCTTGTTTCCAGACGGTCAACGGCGCGGCGAAAAGTCCTCGGTCCAAGTGCCCTGGGCGCGCTTCTAGAATCAGCTCCCTTGCTTGGGGCGTGGTCCAATTGGTAGGACACCTCACTGTTAATGAGGACGGTGGTGGTTCGAGTCCACCCGCCCCAGCCAACTTAATACCGCTGAGAGATGGATACACTCGCCGGCATGGCCTTCAACTTTCAAGTTCTACACACCGATCCCACCGGCGCCCGCCTGGGACAGCTCACCACCCCTCACGGGGTGATCGAGACGCCTGCATTCATGCCCGTGGGCACCGCCGCGACGGTGAAGAGCGTGCCCCAGGCGACGCTGGAAGAGATCGGCGCACAAATCCTGCTGTCCAATACCTACCATCTTTACCTCCGGCCGGGACATGAGCTCATTCGTGAGATGGGTGGGCTGCACTCGTTCATGGCCTGGCCGCATCCGATTTTGACAGACTCGGGCGGCTTTCAGGTTTTCAGCCTCTCCGATCTGCGCAAGGTCACCGACGAGGGCGTGACGTTTCGCTCGCACCTGGACGGTTCGCTCCATTTTTTCTCGCCGGAAAAAGCGTTGGAGGTAGAAATCGCGCTGGGCGCCGACATCGTCATGGTCCTCGATGAATGCATTGAGGCTCCCGCCGACTTGGAGACCGCTCGCGCGGCCGCAGCGCGCACGCTGGACTGGGCTCGGCGCTCGCTCCGTTTTTTCGACGATCACGGTGATCGCCAGAAGCAAATGCTCTTCGGAATCGTACAGGGCGGCACTCATGCCGCACTGCGCCGCGAAAACGCTGATGCCCTGGTGGAGTTGGATTTCCCCGGGTACGCGGTGGGAGGCCTGGCCGTGGGCGAGCCGCACGAGAGCACCTGTGCGATGACCGCGGAGGCCGCCGCACGGCTTCCGCCGGATCGTCCGCGCTACCTGATGGGAGTGGGAATGCCGGAGCAGATCGTCGATTACGTGATGCGCGGCATCGACATGATGGACTGCGTGCTGCCCACCCGCAGCGCGCGCCATGGCTGCCTATTTACATCGGAAGGCAAGCTGCTGATCAAGAACGCGCGGTACGCCAAGGACCCACGGCCGATCGATCCGGCTTGCGGATGCGCGGTTTGCGCCCGCTATTCGCGCGCGTATCTACGGCACCTGTACGCCTGCAACGAATCGCTGGCGGCCATCCTGAACTCCCACCACAACATTTACTTTTACCTTGACATCATGGCCCAAATTCGTGAGGCTATCCGTTTCGGGACGCTTGAAAAGTTTGGTCAGGACCTCCAGGCTCGCCTAGCGAATAAGCTTTCCTCAACAGGCGTTTGATTTAATCGTGGCGTAGCTGTATCTTTCACGGGCTAGTTTTTTCGGGGTCCGCCAGGGCAGGCGGGGCCTGAAGGCGAGCTCGGGCGAACCCAGGCAGCGAAAGGCGAAACGAACGTGGCAGTTCTGATGATTTTTACGGGTTCCAATGCGGGACTGTCGTTGTTGGCTCAAGCACAGTCGCAGCCGAGCGGCTTCATCACGTTCCTTCCGCTGGTTTTGATCATGGTGGTATTTTATTTTTTGATGATCCTTCCGGCGCAGCGCCGTCAGAAAAAAACAGCCCAGATGATCCAGGAACTGAAGAACGGCGACAAGGTGATCACCAACGGCGGGATTTATGGAACGATCGTGGGGCTTGAAAACGATACGATCCAGTTGCGCATCGCCGAGCAGGTCAAGATCAGGATGTCCCGCAGCGCGATTATCGGGTTGCAACCCGACGCGCCGAAGGAGAATTAGCACCCTCGCATGACCTCCCAGCTCAAGTGGAAGTTCATCATCATCTTCACCGTCGTTTTAGTGTGTCTCTACGGCATGTTTGGCCGCCCTGAACTCCCCACCTCTGGCACCGCGCTCAAACAGAATTTCATCACCAACATTAAGCTGGGCCTCGACCTGCGCGGCGGGAGCCACCTGGTATTGCAAGTGCAGGTGCAGGAAGCGGTTGGCATGCGCTGCGATCAGGCGATCGATTCGCTGGCCAAGCAACTGCGCGAAAAAAATGTCAACGTCGGCGAAATTAGCCGGGTGGACGATACCCACATTCTGGTGCACGACGTCGCCCCGGCGACCTCTACCAATTTCCGCGATATCGTCAACAACCAATTCGGCGAATGGAGCCTGTCGGCTGCGGCAGGGGAGGCCAACGGCGAGTTGCTCACCTTGAAGCCGTCGGTAATTTCCGAATTGCGCCAACAGACTATGGACCAGGCGCTGGAAACGATCAACCGCCGCATCAACGCTTTGGGCTTAAGCGAACCGACCATCGCATTCACCGGCCGCTCCGACGACGAAATTCTCGTGCAGCTTCCCGGCGAAGGCGACCCAACCCGTGCCAAAGAAGTGATCCAGGCGGGCGGCCAATTGGAGTTGCAGCGCGTCGCCGACGAGCGCACCTACACCTCCGAAGCCGAGGCCCTTTCCAGCCATGGCGGCGTGCTTCCGGCCGGGACCATGCTGGTGCAAGGCCGCGCCGAGAACACCGCGCCGAACGCGCCTGCCACCACCGTTTGGTACATTCTCGATCGCATTCCGATCGTTACCGGGCAGGATTTGCGCAACACCACCACCGGCCCGAATCCCGAGCGCCCCGGGTCGTATCAAGTGAACTTCACGCTTTCCACCGCCGCTGCTGAGCGCTTTGGACCTTTCACCGAGGCGCAGTCACGGCTACCCGTCAAAGGCCGTATGGCTATCGTCCTCGACCACCAGGTGTACTCTGCCCCGGAGATCGAGGGTCGCATCGACGATACCGGCCGAATCGAGGGCAATTTCAGCCAGGAGACGGCGAACGACTTGAGCCTGGTGCTGCGAGCCGGCGCGCTACCCGCCTCCATCAAGTACCTGGAAGAAGACACCGTCGGACCGTCGCTGGGTGCGGATTCGATCCGCGAGGGTGTCCGCGCTTCGATCGGCAGCCTGATCGTCGTGATGATTTTCCTGGTGATTTACTACCGGCTGAGCGGCATCAACGCGGTAATCGCCCTGATTCTTAACTTGCTCATTCTGGTGGCGTTTATGGCAATGTCCGGCGCCGTGCTCACCCTGCCCGGTATCGCCGGCGTGGTGCTGACCATCGGTATGGGCGTGGATTCGAACGTACTAGTATTTGAGAGAATTAGAGAGGAACTTCGCAACGGTAAGGCTAATGTATCCGCGGTGGAGGTGGGCTTCGATCGTGCCTTTCTGACCATCATCGATACGCACATAACGACACTGGTGTCGGCTGCCTTCCTCTTCCTCTTTGGTTCGGGGCCGGTTAAGGGGTTCGCGATCACCCTCGTCATCGGTTTGCTGGCGAACTTGTTTACGTCGATTTACGTTTCCAGGGCCATTTTCGATTGGCATTTGTCCCGAATGCAGCGTCAGTCGGAACTGAGCATCTAGCACCTCGGATCCGGTGCCAGGGCTAACAAGAAATAGGGAACTATCACATTCCATTTGGTGTCTAATACAGCGGGGTCGCTCTAAACATGGAATTCTTCCGTAACGTAAACGTCGACTGGATGGGCAAGGCCAAGTACTTTGTGGCCCTTTCACTGGTCCTGTTGATCGGTGGCTGGATTTCGATATTCGCCCACGGCGGCTTGCAATATGGCATCGATTTCCGCGGCGGCACACTGGTTTACGTGCGCTTTGCGGGTCCAGCCCCTGTCGACCAAATCCGCAAGGCCCTCTCGGAAGCCGGCCTGCAGAACACCTCCATTCAGGGCATCAGTGGTGTTGCTAACCCGAATTCCAAGAACGACGTGGTGATTGGCTTGGAGCGGAAAGGCCAAGCGGATGACGCTGCCTTGGACGCCGGCAAACAAGCCATTTTCGGCGCACTGAGGAAGACGTTCGGAACTGACACCAGCGGCAAGCCGGATTTCAATTCTGCCTCAAACTCCCAGGTAGCCGGGTACCTGACGCAGCATGATCCTCTGATACTTGGCCCGACCGCGGGTGATCGCTACACGCAGCTGGCGCAGAGGTTGGTCGCCGGGCGTGATGCGGACCACGGCGGCATCGTCACCAACTTCCAGCAGCTTGCCAGCGTCGACGGAGCCACTCCTGCCGTAATCGCCAGCCTCCAAACCGGCTACTCGCTTGGTACGTTTGCCATTCGCAGCGCCGAAATTGTGGGGCCCAAGGTGGGCGCTCAATTGCGCCGCCAGGCTATCTTTGCAACGCTCTATGCTTTGGCGGGCATGTTGATATATATTGCGTTCCGCTTCGAGTGGGTGTTTGGCGCGGCCGCAGTAATCGCCGTACTCCACGACGTTTTGATCACCCTGGGGCTGTTTTCCGTGTTTCACTATGAAATCTCGCTTACCGTTATCGCTGCCCTACTTACACTCGTCGGCTATTCGATGAACGACACGATCGTCATTTTCGATCGCGTGCGGGAGAACTCTCGCCTGATGCGCCGCGAGCCGCTTCCCGAGATCGTCAATCGCGCCATCAATCAGACCTTGTCGCGGACCATTCTGACCAGCGGCCTCACTTTCCTGACGGTGCTAGTTCTATACCTAATGGGAGGCGAGGTCCTACGCAGTTTCTCTTTTGCTATGGTGGTAGGAGTTGTGATAGGAACATACTCCAGTTTTGGGATCGCAGCGCCGATCGTCGTCGCCTGGCACAAGTTTCATCCCAACGCCGGAGCCGCAGGTGCCACGCCGGGTAGAAACCTGGCGACTGCAAGGAGGTAATCATGTTTGATGAACTGGTGGATTCAGGCGAGAAAAAGAGAACGAATAAGCCGTGGACAGTAGTTCTCTCCGCCATAATTCAAACGGTGATCTTGGGCATTCTGGTGCTGATCCCTCTGATCTATACCGAAGCGCTGCCCAAGAGTCTAATCACCACCTTCCTGGTCGCGCCGGCGCCTCCGCCGCCTCCTCCGCCTCCGGCCCAGGCGATTGTCAAAATCGTAAAGCCGCAAGTACACCTGCTGCACAACGGCCAATTGACCACTCCCACAGTGATCCCCAAGAAAGTCATGATCATCAAGGAAGAGGCAGAACCGCCAGACATGGGCGCCGTAGGAGTTGTGGGCGGCGTGCCGGGCGGCATGGCCGGTGGATCTGTGGGCGGCGTGCTGGGCGGAATCATTGGTGGAGCGGGAAGTGGACCGCCACCTCCGCCGCCGAAGTCGAACAAGCCGCTGCGAGTGGGCGGAAACGTGATGGACGCGAAAAAGACCCGCAACGTGCTGCCGGTCTATCCGCAGATCGCCAAGACCGCGCACATCCAGGGCACCGTGATGTTGCATGCCATCATCGACAAGGATGGTTCGATCCAGGAGTTGCAATATCTTTCCGGGCCGCCGCTGCTGATGCGCGCCGCCATGGACGCGGTGCGCCAGTGGAAGTACTCGCCAACCCTGCTGAACGGCGAAGCGGTGCCGGTCGAAACGCAGATTCAAGTCATCTTTTCGTTAGGTGGCTAGACGAACGTTTGCTGCTGTTCTTGAGGAGTGGACGCGATGTTAGCCAACACTCTGCTGTTTCAGGAACAGAGCTTTAGCTGGGATTTCATGGGCATGTGGCGCACCATGGGTATCCCGGGGAAGCGTACCGTCATCGCCCTGTTGGTGATGGCGGCATGGTCGATCCGATACACGATTGACCACGCACTGAAGTTCAGTGCGGCACGCAAGTAACCCGCGTTTTGGGCGGCTAGTGAAGTTCGATTGCCCCCGTTTTGGATAGCGCGGAAACCGTTTTTTACGAGTGACGTCGGTGGAATTTATCTGCCGGCTTGAGTAGCAACGAATCTAGGAGGAGTGAACTCTATGTTAGCCAGCATTCTGCTATTTCAAGAAGCAAGCACGAGCTGGGACCTGGTGAGCATGTGGCACACCATGGGTATCCCAGCGAAGGGCGTCGTCATCATTCTGTTCGTGATGTCGGCATGGTCGGTAGGCATCATGATCGACCGCGCACTGATGTACAGTGCGGCCCGCAAGCAATCCCGCGTTTTCGTTCAGCAAGTGGCGGGAGCGCTGAAGGACAACAAGCTCGATGAAGCCATCTCGATCGCCGAGCGCAACAAGAAGAGCCATATCGCCAAGGTCGTCGCCACCGGACTTTCCGAGTTCCAGGCGGCTTCCGCTCAAGTGCCTGACGAAGAAGTGATCGAAGCGGCCAAGCGCGGCTTGGAGCGCTCGGTAGCGATCGTTCACGCCGAAATGAAGCGCGGCCTTTCCGGTCTGGCGACTATCGGTTCGACGGCGCCATTCGTTGGATTGTTCGGCACGGTGATGGGCATCATCAACGCGTTCAAGGGCATTTCCACCCAGAAGGCAACCGGGTTGTCCGCGGTCGCCGGCGGTATTTCGGAAGCCTTGGTAACCACCGCACTCGGTCTGCTCGTAGCGGTGCCCGCGGTGTGGACGTTTAACTACTTCACGAACAAAGTCGAAGCATTCGACGTCGAGATGGACAACTCCTCCATGGAGCTGATCAACTACTTCATCACGCGCCGAGGGAAGAAGTAACGTCATGGGCTACAAGCCAAAAGCACCTCCAGTAATGGCTACACCCAACGTGATTCCGATGGCGGATATCATGCTGGTGCTGTTGATCATCTTCATGGTTGTGACGCCGATGTTGCAGAAGGGCGTCTCCGTCGATATGGCCAAGGTGGATAATCCGCAGGATATGCAGGATGCGGATAAGGACGATGCGGTCCTGCTCGTTGTCACTCGTGACGAGACCGTCTACCTGGGTAAAGATAAGGTCCAACTCGACGAAATAACCAACAAGGTGAAGGACCTGATCGCCAACCGCATCGACAAGACCGTCTTCGTGCGCAGTGATGCGCGCGCCAAGTACGGCCAGGTCGTCAAGGTGGTGGATGAGGTTCGCGCTGCGGGCGTCGACAATCTGGGCTTGTTGACCGAAAAAGTGCAAAAGACCAGCGGTCCTCCGCCACCTCCTCCGGCGGGTGGACAGTAGGTCGTTGCATGGTCCACGCTCGGTAGTTGGTTTTGCCAGGGCGTAACACAGCAAGCCCATCGCGATGGTGATGGGCTTCGGTGACCGGGCGGCGGCTAGCCAGTCCCGGAAAGGCCGGACGCGGGATTATCCGGCCATCACGGTCATAATATTGGCGGCCAGACTCACGCCGCCGCAAGGAGCACTTCCATGGGAATGTCAGTTGGCGGGTCCAAAGGGGCGATGGCGGAGATGAACGTTGTGCCGCTCATCGACATCTTGCTGGTGCTGATCATCATCTTCATGGTCATCACCCCGACTACTCCGAAAGGTCTCGACGCCATCGTGCCGCAGCCCACGCCGCCGAACCAGAAGGAAAATCAGGACATCCTCGCGAAAACCATCGTGGTGCAGGTGACCGCGGGCGGAAAGGTTCTGATCAACCAGGACGAGACGTCTTGGGATCAGTTGGGCCCGCGGCTGGAAGATGTGTTCAAGCAGCGAGCCGACAAGATCGCTTTCGTGAAGGGCGATGACGCAGTGGAATTCATGGACGTGGCTAAAGCGATCGATATCATGCGCGGCGCCGGGATCGACAAAGTAGGCTTGATCACGGCAAAAGTGGAAGCCGGCCAGTAGTTAAGCCGCGCGAAAGGCGGCGCTCTCCGCTGGGCGACGCAACTGTGGCGGACGGTATCGGCAAAGCCGAGCCGGAAAACTGCCGCATATCAAGGAGACTCGGGATGAAGCGCAAGTCCCATATTTGCCTTTCTTTAGTCGTAGTGATGGCAGGGCTCGTCGTGGGAGTCGGCTGCGATCGTTTGAAGGCACGCGACCTGCTCAACAAGGGCGTCACCGCATACAAAGCCGGCGACTTCGACATCGCCATCGAGGACTTCAAGCAAGCGAAAACCCTCGATCCGGCCTTGACCAACGCGCGCCTGTATCTCGCCACCGCTTACTCCGGACGCTACATTCCCGGAGCTCCGTCCGACGAGAATGTGCGCCAAGGCCAGCAAGCCATCGAAGAGTACAAAGAGGTGCTCGCCAACGATCCCAATAACCTCACGGCGATCGACGGCATTGGCGCCATCATCTACAACATGGCCGGCGGCCCGCCCATCGACTTGGCGAAGTTCGCGGACGCCAAGTCTTATCAACAAAAGCACATCTCCATCCATCCTGACGATCCCGAACCCTACTACTGGATCGGCGTGATCGACTGGGCCATGGCCTATCGCACCAACAAGGATCTCCGTTCTTCTTCAAACCTGAAGTCCATCAAGAAGCAGATCGGCGAGAACGATTCCATGCCCCCGGCCCTGGCCACCGAATTTGCCGCCAAAGAGGGCGCCACGATTGACGAAGGCATCTCAAACCTGAAGATGGCCATCGATCGCCGGCCGGACTATGACGACGCTATGGCCTATCTGAACCTGATGTATCGCCAGAAGGCCGACACCGAAACTATGCCCCAAGCCCGCGACGCCGACCTTAAGATGGCCGATGACCTGATTGAGAAGGTCAAGGCCATCAAGCAGCATCGCTTGGATAATCCTCCTCCCTCTCCGACGAGCTAATCCTCGCGCTTCGCGGCGTTTAACATTTTCTTTCTCGGCCGGAACCCTCGGGTTCCGGCCGTTGTTCTTTGGCCACGTTTCCGGCGGGGATGTTCGTCTCCGGCCGGTTCGGATTAGAATAGGAGCAGGATGGAACCGGCGAGTAATTCGGCGATCACGCTGGCCGCCCGACGCAACATCGATTTGCGGTTCGTCGAGCTGATGGATAAGTTGCGCAAGAACCGGCCGGGGGATGATGTCGACTTACTCCGGCGGGCGTACGATTTTGCCGCTAAAGAGCACCACGATCAGACTCGCCTCTCCGGCGAACCCTACCTTTCGCATCCCTTGGAAGTCGCGCACGTGCTGGCGGACATGAAGCTGGACTCCACCACCTTGGCGGCCGCACTCCTCCACGATGTGGTGGAAGATACCAAGGTCTCCTCGGCAGGCATCGCCAGTGCCTTTGGTCCCGATGTGGCCCGGCTGGTCGAAGGCACTACCAAAATCAGCCGGCTCGATTTGCTGGCGCCAGAAGCGCGCCAGGCGGAAAACGTTCGCAAGATGCTCCTGGCCATGGTGGACGATGTCCGCGTAGTAATGCTCAAGCTCGCCGACCGTCTGCACAACATGCGTACGTTGGAGTTCCTGCCGGCTGACCGCCAGCAGCGCATTGCTCGCGAGACCCAGGATATCTATGCTCCCGTAGCCAACCGCCTGGGAATGGGGTTGATTCGCGGCGAGCTGGAAGACCTGGCGTTTCGTTATCTGGAGCCGGTCGCCTATCTGGAACTGCAAAAGAAAGTCGCCTCGAAGCAGAAGGTCCACGAAAAATTCATCACCGAAGTGCAGGACGTGATCCGCGGCAAGATGGTGGAGAACGGGATTCCGGCGGAAGTAGTGGGCCGCACCAAGCGGCTCTATTCGCTGCATGAAAAGATTTCCAAGCAGCAGAGGGCCCTGGACCAGGTATACGACCTGCTGGCGCTGCGCGTCATCACCGATACTGTCAAAAACTGTTACGCCGCCCTCGGCGTTATCCATCAGATCTGGCCTCCCGTTCCCGGGCGATTCAAAGACTACATTGCCATGCCTCGGCCCAACCTCTACCAGTCGCTGCACACCACCGTGATTCACTCCGGCCAGGCCTTCGAGGTGCAGATTCGCACCCAGGACATGCATCGCGTCGCCGAGCAAGGCGTGGCTGCGCACTGGCGTTACAAGGATGGCCGCGAGCGGGCCGGTGGCGACGATCAGCGAGTGGTCTGGATGCGCCAGCTGATCGAATGGGTGCAGGACATGGAAGAGCCCAGCGAATTTCTTTCCACTCTGCGTGTGGACCTGTATCCGGAAGAGGTCTACACATTTTCTCCCAAGGGCCGGGTGGTGGTTCTCCCGCGTGGTTCCACTCCCGTTGATTTCGCGTACGAGATTCATACCGAAGTAGGGCACCAGTGCATCGGCGCGAAAGTGAACCGGCAGATGGTGCCGTTGCGGCACGTCCTGGGCAACGGTGATGTGGTGGAGATTCTGTCGCAGAAGGGCCACCCGCCGAGCCGGGACTGGCTCACCTTCGTTCACACCTCCAAGGCGCGCAGCAAAATTCGGCAGTGGATCAACTTGCACGAACGCGAAGAAGCCACCGATGTTGGCCGGCGATTGCTGGAGCGCGAAGCGCGAAGCTGCGGCGTCAGCATCAAGAAAATCACCCCCGAGGATTGGGCGCGAGTGGCTTCTGAATACGGCTGCGGCCGTGCCGAGGACCTGTACGCCGATTTAGGGTACGGGAAGTGGTCGGCGCGACAGGTGCTGGCCAAGGCGGCCAAGGCGCCGTTGAGCGATCAGCCCGAGGAAAAGTCTCCCAAGCTCGTTTCGACCATGAAGCGCGTGCTCGGAATGGACGAAGGGAATATCATCGTGCGCGGCTACGACGGCCTGATGGTCCATCGTTCCAAGTGTTGCAATCCCATCCCCGGCGACGAAATCATTGGTTACGTCACCCGCGGCCGCGGCGTGGCGGTTCATAGTAAGTCCTGTCCCAACGTCCAAAAGCTGCTGTATGAAGCCGAGCGCCGCATCCCTGTGGAATGGGGCGGATCGCACGCGGCTACCTTCCCGGTGCATTTGCGAATCCGCACCGAAGATCGCACCGGCATGCTCGCAGCGATCACCGGCGTGATCAGCGATGCGGGCGCGAACATCCGGTCCTTTGAAAGCATCGGGGAAGGAACACGCGTGCGGATCGAAGTATCCTTGGACGTCCAGGATCGCAAGCAACTCGAGCGCATTCTGGTCCAACTTAAGAAGATCTCGGGAATTTTCGACATTGAACGCGCCTACAACGTCTAAACCTCCAAGCCGTGCGCCGCTCGGCGCGAACCGTGCCGGCGGTTTCCGCATCGAGCCGGTTGGACTGGTGTGGCTTGGAGCGCGCCGGCGAGTTGTCTTCATAGTGGCTATCACCGCGTTCTTCGCCGGCGGCTGTCAGAAGCTGCACCGCGTGGACACCACCCCGCTCGATCGAGCCGGAATGTCCTACAGCGCCATTCAAGATTTAAAAAGCCAGGGTTTGACCGACGCGGAGGTGTTGAGCGTCGCCAACGCGAAGATGGACGGCATCTCCGACCCCACTTGCGTCGAGTTGGTCCGCATCGCGCACAGCCGCCAACAGCCCTACAATTCCACCGAAATGGTTGCGGGTCTGCAGCAGGCGGGAATGAGCGAACCCAGCATCCTCGACCTAGCCCGCATGAACCAATTGGGTGTGGCGGCCGGCGAATTGCAGGCGATTCGTTTACTCGGCCTGCCCGACGGCGTCGTGTTGGAAATTGCCAAGGCCCACGCCGAGGGCAAGCCCGTCCTCTCCGGCGTATCGATCGCCAATATCATGAACACCGGCTTGAGCCGGCAAACGCTGCTTGAATTAATCCGCCGCCAGGTCCCGGATACCAGCGCCGCAGCGATCATCGCGATGAAGCGCCAGCACAAAACCGACGCCGAAGTACTTCGCCATTTTCCCGCCCGCGCGCCTGCGCGCTAGGTCGCCGCCTCGCGCTCGTGGGTCTTCCCTTGTGCTCGTTTTGACCCGGGAACCTGGGCCCGGTAGAATCTTCAGGCATTCCTATCCGGGAGGATCTTCGTGAAAGACATCATCGCTACGACCCACGCTCCACAGGCCATCGGACCGTATTCACAGGCCACCAAGGCCAACGGACTTATTTTTACTGCGGGGCAAATTGCACTCGTTCCAGCTACCGGCCAAGTGATTGAAGGCGGCATAGCGGCGCAGACCGAACGTGTGATGGAAAATCTGAAAGGAGTACTCGAAGCCGCAGGCTCCTCGTTGCACAAAGTGGTGAAGACCACGGTATTCCTGAAGGATATGGGAGATTTCGCAGCGATGAACGAAGTGTACGGCCGTTATTTCGCCGCCGCTCCGCCCGCTCGTTCCACCGTAGAAGTGGCGCGATTGCCTAAGGATGTGCGCGTGGAAATCGACGTTATCGCCATAGCCTGAAATTTCGGCAGGGCAGCGAAGATCGCTGGAGGAAATTCGGGGGAGACGGAATCTCGCTACAAGTTTTCTAAGCTGGAACGCCCACCCTCCCTGGAACTTGGGTAGGGTGGGCACCCGGAGAAGATCACGGCATCAAACTGCAGAACTAATTCCACACGGCCACCGCTAACTCGCCATGGCGGCCTGCAGTTCCTTTTCATCGATGTCGAAATTGGCATAAACATGCTGCACGTCGTCGTGATCTTCCAGCGCGTCGATCAGCCGCAGCATCTGCTGCGCCTGATTTCCGGTGAGCTTCACGTAATTCTGGGGTAGCCACGAGACCTCAGCGGATGCCGGCTGAATTCCAGCCGTCGTGAGCGCTTCGCGAACTTTTTCAAACGCCTCGACCGGCGTCACCACTTCCCAGGACGAACCGTCATCCTTCAAGTCGTCCGCTCCCGCGTCGAGCACAATGCCCATCATCTTCTCTTCGTCCGCCAAGTCCTTGGGAACTGAGATATCGCCCTTGCGCTGAAACATCCACCCAACCGCGCCGTTCTCGGCCAGGTTGCCGCCATTTTTCGAAAGCGCGTGGCGCAGTTCACCCACGGTGCGGTTGCGATTGCTGGTTACCACCGCCACCAACAATCCCACCCCGCCCGGACCGTAGCCTTCGAACATCACTTCGTCGAGCTGTTCGCCTTCGAGTCCGCCCACGCCGCGCTGGATAGCCCGCTCGATATTGTCATTGGGCATGTTCTCGTTCTTGGCGGAAAGGATGGCGGTGCGCAGGCGCGGATTGGAAGTAGCGTCCGCCCCGCCGCTGCGAGCGGCAATGGTCAACTCGCGAATCAGCTTGGTGAAAATCTTCCCGCGACGCGCGTCCGTCGCGGCCTTCTTGTGCTTGATTGTGGCCCACTTAGAGTGACCAGACATGGAATAGCCTCAAACGGGAAAGGTGGCAGGAGCCAAAACCCCACTCTTGCCCCGACAGTCTAGCACACGCCCCAAGCCCAAAGAAGGGCACTGGCGGCTTCGCAGCGCTAGGCGGGAGGGGGCGTAGGCCTGTCATTGCCGCCAGCGGGACACCGTGCGCTACGCATCCCAGCGACATACGACTTTTGTTTTGAGGTGGTAGCAACCTACCGCGAAGATGGAGCGAAGGGATTTCGGATTGTCAGTTGCCCGTCGATCGTCTGGCCATCATGAAGGTCTTCGGAATAGAGAACCGCGCAGCCGGCTTCGAGCGCAATGGCAACGACCAATGCGTCATAGATGTTGTAGCCGTGCTTCTGGGCAATCGTGATTGCCGCTTCGTGCCGTTCAATGGTGATGGGGAGCGGAGAAGGACCGAGAACTCGAAAAGCATCGAGCGCCGCCGTCACGTCCCTCCAGGGCATCAAGGCCTTCCGTCGAGCGACGGAGACAAAATCGTTCAAGATCTGCACGCTGAGTACCCCTCCCGATGCGAGGAGTTTCTCGGCTTGCGCGTTGCGCGGATCGGCCTCCGCCATAGCATATATCAGCACGATGGTATCGAAGAAAGCCTTAGCGCGCATTCGCCTCTATCCGGTCAAAGACGAATCCGGGAGGCAAAGGACGGCGAAGTGTGCGGAGTCGAGCTAGCGCGTCACGTTTGCTTTCATCGCGGGCAACTTCGAAGACCCGGTGACCAACGATTCGAATCTCGATCTGGTCGCCGTCTTTGAGAGCGAGCGCTTCAACCACTGCGGTTGGCAACCGCACCGCCAGGCTGTTGCCCCATTTCGATACCTGCATGTGGCTCTCCTAGATATACATGGAAATTTGTATATCTTATGGAGAGCATGCGCAACTCAAAGCATTCGCAGTCCACCTGTTTGCGACTTTCACTTTTCAGCGTTTTCACGGCTTGGGGACGTATGCGCTTCCCGCGAAGCTAAGCAGGATGCTGTGCCGATCTCTCCCAGCAGAAGCGGGCGATGGCCCAGTCTTCTTGGGCGCGGATCACCAGGATGCGCACGCGGGAGTTTTTCGCGGAAATGTCGGCGTCGACTGGCGATGCTTGGTTCTTCTCGGCATCGATCGATAGGCCTAGATAATCGAAGTTGGCGCAGGCGGCGGCGCGCACGTCAGGGGAACGTTCTCCAATTCCCGCGGTGAAGATTAGGGCGTCGACTCCTCCCAGCGCGGCGGCCATGGCGCCGATGCCGGTCCGCAGGCGATGAACGAAAATATCGAAGGCCAATCCAGCGCGGGCATTGCCGGACTTCCTCGCTTGCAAGATTTCCCGCATGTCGCTCGATATGCCGGAAATTCCCAAAAGGCCAGACTGCTCGTTCAAGAGATGGTCCATCTGATCGGCGCTGGTGCCTTGCTGGCGCATCAGGTAGGTGACGATCGCCGGATCGATCGATCCTGAGCGCGTGCCCATCATCAGGCCTTCGAGCGGGGTGAATCCCATGGTGGTGTCCACGCTGCGCCCGGCATCGATCGCGGCCAACGAGCAGCCGTTGCCCAGGTGGCACGAAACCAGTTTCAAGCCAGCGGCAGAATCGGACTTCAGCAGTTGCCCGGCCCGCTCGGCGCAGTATTGGTGATTGATTCCGTGGAAGCCGTAGCGCCGAATTCCGTCCTTTTCCCACCAGCTATGCGGACCGGGATAGACAGCGGCAGCCTGTGGCAGGAGGTGGTGGAAGGCGGTGTCAAACACCGCGACCTGCGGAACCGATCCAAGAATTTTTTCCACCACTTCGATCCCTTCCAGCTCTGCTTTGTTGTGCAGCGGCGCGAACGCGGCTAACTCCCGGATACCGCTCTTCACCGCGGTCGTGACGATTACCGGGTCGACGAACTTGCCGCCGCCATGCACGATGCGGTGACCCACCACCCCAATTTCCGAAAAGCTGTTCACCGCGGCTGCAGGGCCCTCGCGCAAGGAATTCAGCAAGTGCTCGAGCGCCTGGCGCCGCGATTCAATCGGCAGCGACTCTCTTCGCACCGCGCCCGAGACGTCCGCGATCTCCAGATTCGCCGTCCCTGCGCCGCCAGGCCCAGATCCGGACCATTCGATCTCCGCCGCCCACAGAGGCTTCGGCGCGAGTGCAGGCACCTTATCAGCGATTTCATAGACGCAGCATTTCTCGCTGCTCGATCCCGAGTTGAGAACCAGAATTTTCATCGTAGATTGTGGCGTTTGAACGCAGCACCGAGGTCCGCTGCTCCACTCCTAGTAAGGCCACTTCCAATCGCGGATTTCGGGCATGTCTTCGCCGAACTGGCAGATGTAGTTCTTGTGTTCCACGAGCTTGTCGCGAAGCATCTGCTGAAAATGGGCTCCGATCTTTTGCAGCCGCGGCACGGTTTCCACTACATTACGGGCCAGATGGTAGCGATCGAGTTCGTTCAGGACGGTCATGTCGAATGGCGTCGTGGTGGTTCCTTCCTCCTGAAATCCATGCACGTGGAAATTGTCGTGGTTGGTGCGTTTGTAGGTCAGCCGGTGAATCAGCATGGGATAGCCGTGATGCGCAAATATCACCGGCTTGTTGGTGGTGAACATGGAATCGAATTCCGCATCGGACAATCCGTGTGGATGTTTGGTGGAGGATTCCAGGGTCATCAGGTCGACCACGTTCACCACCCGGAGCTTGATGTCCGGGAAGTTCTTGCGCAGCAGGTCCACCGCCGCCAGCGCTTCGAGCGTGGGGACGTCGCCTGCACATCCGATCACCGCGTCGGGCTCGGCGCCCTGGTCGGTGCTGGCCCAGTCCCACACCCCGATTCCGTAGGTGCAGTGTTCAATCGCCTTTTCCATGCTCAGCCACTGCAGTTCGGGTTGTTTTCCGGCGACGATTACGTTGATGTAGTGCCGGCTGCGCAGGCAGTGATCGACCACCGAGAGAAGGGTGTTGGTGTCCGGCGGCAGGTAAATGCGCACGATTTCGGATTTCTTATTGGCGACGAGGTCGATGAAGCCCGGATCCTGATGGCTGAAGCCGTTGTGGTCCTGCCGCCACACATGGGACGACAACAAATAATTCAGCGAAGCGATCGGCCGCCGCCAGGGAATTCCCTTTGAGACGGTGAGCCATTTGGCATGCTGGTTGAACATCGAATCGACGATGTGGATAAACGCCTCGTAACAAGAAAACAGTCCATGCCGGCCAGTCAGCAAATATCCTTCCAGCCATCCCTGGCACATGTTCTCGCTCAACATCTCGATCACCCGGCCGTCCGGGCTTTCGTTTTCATCCACCGGCAAAATCGGTTCCATGAAAACCTTTCCGCTCACTTGATAGATCGCCTCGAGCCGGTTCGAAGCGGTCTCATCCGGCCCCACCACACGAAAGTTTTGATTCGGAAGATTCAGCTTCATCACATCGCGCAAAAAGCCGCCCAGTACTCGCGTTGCCTCGCCTATCGAAGTTCCAGGTTTTTTTACTTCCGCCGCATAGCTGCGAAAATCGGGCAGAACCAATTCCTTCAGCAGGATTCCGCCATTGGCATGGGGATTCGCTCCCAGCCGGCGCTCGCCTTTGGGCGCGAGCTCGGCGAGTTCCGGGATCAGCTTTCCGTCCGCATCGAAAAGTTCTTCCGGACGATAACTCCGCATCCATTCCTCTAATTGTTTGAGGTGCTTCGGATTCGTGAAAATGCCGTCGAGTGGAACCTGGTGCGCTCGCCACGTGCCTTCCACCGGCTTGCCGTCCACCACTTTCGGTCCCGTCCAGCCTTTCAGCGTGCGAAGGATCAGCACCGGCCATCGGGGCATGGATTGCGCCTTGCCGGTGCGGCGCGCGGTATCCTGGATCGAGCGGATTTCGAGAACGATCGCCTCCAGCATCGCAGCCATTCGCTGGTGCATGTCGAGCGGATCGCTGCCCTCCAGAAAGTAGGGTTTGTACCCGTAACCGGTGAACAGGTTAGTCAGTTCCTCGTCGTTCATCCGGCCTAGCACCGTAGGGTTGGCGATTTTCCATCCATTGAGGTGCAAGATCGGCAGCACCGCGCCGTCGCGAATCGGATTCAGGAACTTGTTGGAGTGCCAGCTAGTTGCCAGCGAGCCGGTCTCGGCTTCGCCGTCGCCCACCGTGCAAAAGACCAGCAGGTCGGGGTTGTCGAACGCAGCTCCATAGGCATGCGCCAGGGAGTAGCCCAATTCACCGCCTTCGTTGATCGATCCAGGCGTTTCCGGCGCCACGTGGCTGGGAATGCCGCCCGGGAACGAGAACTGCTTGAAAAGCCGCTGCATACCCCGGGCGTCCTGGCTGATCTCGGGATAGAGTTCGCTGTAGGTGCCCTCTAGGTACGTATTAGCGACGATTCCAGGCCCTCCATGGCCGGGCCCGGTGATGTTGATGGCATTCAGGCCAAGCTTGCAGATCAAGCGGTTAGCGTGGGCGTAGATGAAGTTCAGGCCGGGCGTGGTACCCCAGTGGCCCAAGAGTCGGGGTTTTACGTGCCGTAGCGTAAGTGGCTGGCGCAGCAGGGGGTTATCGAAAAGATAGATTTGGCCGACGGACAGGTAATTGGCAGCCCGCCAATAGGCATCAATCTTTCGAAGTTCGTCCGGCGAAAGCGGCCCCGGCGGGACCTTCGTGGCACTTGGAGCGGGCTTCTTTTTCAGGGGACTCATGATTTCTCCGGAAGAATACTCATCCTAGGAACGCGACCGCAGCGCCTTGAGTGCGCAGTCCGCGCTGGCTACAGGGTCGGGGCTCATCGGCAATCTGCACCCACCCTGATCTATAGAGCACTAAGTCTAGATTATGGCCTCAAATATGCAGGATTGTTACGGCGCTGTAAAAAAGTTGGCCTGTAGACTCGTCCCGAATTGCCTTTGACGTATCGGCGGTGCCCTGCACGTTGACATTTAGGACCATTTTCGCGGCCTCGGCTGTGGATTTCCGCCTGCAAAAGGTGCTAAATAGAGGATCTACACGGTTGCCTGCCCATGCGAACTATATGTAGCGCGCTCGGATGCAAGGTCGAAGTTCCCGCGGAACTGGAATCCGTCGGGAAGTGCATCATGCATTTCACCTTGGTCATCGAAGACGAGTGCGCCACCATGCGCCGCGAAGTTGCCCACCGCGCTTCGGATCAGGAACGCCAGGGCGAATTCGGGAACCGGATCGCCGATCGTGGCGAAGTACTGGTTCGCGTGGCTACCAGCGGCTACCCGATGACCGATGAAATTAAGGCCCGGGTCCTGAGTACTCTGCTCTCGCTTATGAATTGCCGGGAGAGCATCGGGCGCGCCGCCGATCGGGAAGCCACTCACCGGCGGTTTGGATGACTTGGTTATAGTTGGGTTGTTGATCCCGCCTGCCCTTCTCCCCTGATCATGTCCAGAGCTTCCGAACGCATTTTGGTTCCATGCATATTCGCAGATACTTCAACGGCCCTTCCGGTTCCAGCGCTCACTTTGACGTGACATCTGGTCAAGCCCAATACCTGCCGCAAAATTCTCCGCTTATGTTCCGATGTAACGCGCGTAAAGCGAGCGCGCGATGGCCGGGTCGCGGGTGCCCTTGAGAATGGCGCGGCCATTCGCGAACACGGTCATCTCGTATGGCGGGATTCGAAAGCGCAGCAGAAATTCGTTTCGTCGAATATCCGATGCGGACGCGGCGGTCAGCCGGCTGCCGAGTTCGCTGAGGTCGAGCCTCCGATTACGCTCATGAATCTGGACGGAATCACGGCCGCACATGGTGATGTGGGGCTGCGCCGCCGCATCGAGATAGCGGAATTCCCGCCGCACGCACGCCCGGCAAGTGGGATTGCGCGCCACGCCGATGGATTGGAGTCGTCCGGTCCACACATCGCAGGAGACCAGACGTCCGTGCAACGCATCGCGCCGTCCGGCCAGTATTTTTAGCGCTTCAGCCGCTTCAATCGACGCCACCACGCCAACGGCTGCGTTTAAAATTCCCGCCGTATCGCACGTTGCTTCCAGCCCCAGGCTGCTCCCTTGCTCCTCGCCCTCAAGCAGACATGCGAGGCATGCGGTTTCGCCCGGAATCACGGTCATGGTGACGCCGTAGCTGCCAACGGCGGCGGTGTAGATCCAAGGGACGCACAGGGAGACCGCGGCGTCGTTCACCAGCAGCCGGGTCTCGAAATTATCGGTGCCGTCGAGGATGAGTGGGAAGCCCGTGAGCAAGTCGGTAGCGTTATCGGGCGTGAGATCGGCAACAATGCCTTCGATATCGGCATCCGAATTAATCGCGCGGAGCCGGCGCTCCGCGGCTATTGCCTTGGGGAGCGATTCGCGGGCGTCGGATTCCTCGAACAGCACCTGGCGCTGCAGGTTCGAGGGTTCCACAAAGTCGCGATCCAGAATCCGCAGCCGGCCGATACCCGAACGAACCAGCAGATTTGCGACGGCCGTGCCGATGGCTCCGCAGCCGACCAGCACCGCGCTGGATTGGGAAAGGCGCTCCTGCCCATCCTGGCCGATGCCGTGGAAGAGGATTTGGCGCGAGTATTTGTCCAGGTTTTTGGGTTCCATGGCTCTGGCCCTAATCCATCATAACGTGAATCGACACAGAGGCCGCCGCGCCAATTGAACTCTGAATCCGCCGACGATATGCTAGCTTGCACCTCGCATCTAATATAAGCACGCATTCACAAGCCCCGACGTGGGCGTGGGCGTTACGCCCAGCGAAAATGGGTTAGACGGAGGGTTGTTATTCGAGGTCGAACGCTGCTGGCGCTGTTCGGTTGTTTCCTCGCGGCGATTCCCGCCGCCCGCGCACAGCAGATTTCCACCGGCCCGCTGGCCGCGTGGGAGGGCAAACGCATCGCCGTCATTCGAATCGTCGATGACGACGGCCAAGTGCTGCCGGACAAGCTCCCGCAAATTCCCCTGGAAGTGGGGAGTGCATTTAATTTCGCAGCGGAGCGCGAAAGCCTGCGTCGGCTCTATCACACCGGCCGTTATGCGGACATCCGCACCGACGCGGCAGAGATAACCGATGGATTGCGGCTGGACTTCGTGGTCGAGCTGAACTACTTCAACAATGTGATTCGCGTGGAAGGACTGAATGAGCCACCCAGCGAGGCTGCGGCGCTCGCGGCGATGCGTATCAATCTCGGTGAACCGTTTCGCGAAAGCGTGCTGAAGGAAGGCATCGCACGGCTGGAAGACGAGTTGCACACCGAAGGGCTTTATTTGGCCAGCGTCGACTACACCCTGGAGCCGCAACCAGATTCGCGCGGCATGGACATCGACGTTCACGTCACTCCTGGCGAACGCGCGCGCATCGGCGCCATCGCCCTGCACAATCAGACCAGCTTCACCGACGCGAAACTTCTCAAAGTGTCGCGCCTCAAGCCCGGCCGCACGCTGACGTCGGAACGGCTGGACCACTCCTCCACCCGTCTCAGGAAATATCTAGTGGGCCAGGGCCACTTTGGGGCCGACGCATCTTTGCGGGCCGGTGCTTACGATCCGCAGACCAATAAGGTTTCGCTGGTTTACGACGTGACTGCCGGGCCACGGGTGCGCATCGCGCTCACCGGCGCACGCATCAGTCAGGGCAAGTTGCGCCAGTTGCTGCCCATTTACGCCGAAGGCGCGGTCGACGAAGATTTGCTGCAGGAAGGGCGGAGAAACATCCGCGATTCGCTGCAAGGCGAAGGCTACTTCGACGCCGACGTAACCTTCACATCCACCGAAGATTCGGCGAAAGGCGAGCGCGTTATCACCTACAACGTGAATCGTGGCGACCAGCACAAGCTCGCCGGCGTAGGTTTCGACGGCAATCGCTACTTCAACGGCAAGCTGTTGGCCGAGCGCCTGGAGATACAGCCCGCATCTTTCGCGAATCGCGGGCGCTACAGCCAGAGGATGGTGAACGACGATCGCGACTCGATTCGCGATCTGTACATCGCCAACGGATTTCTGCAGGCGCAAGTGGCGGAGGACGTGAAGAACAATTATTCCGGCAAGAATGGCGACATATTTGTTCAGTTTCACGTTTTGGAGGGGCAGCAGACGCTGGTCGGGGCGTTGAAAATCGACGGCAACCACGCGTTCAGTGGAAAGGAGATCAGCGCGGTGATGGGGTCCACACCGGGCGAACCGTATTCGGAAGCAAACATCGCCAGCGATCGCAACAATGTGCTGGCTTTATATTTCAACGACGGCTATCCGGAGGCCCGGTTTGAAGAGCAGCAAAGCTCCGCAGCCGAGCCCAATCGAATCAATTTGACGTATCACATTACCGAAGGCGAGCAGATCCGCGTGGCGCGGGTGCTGTTAATCGGCTTCGAGCACGTCCGCCGCGGCACCGTATCCCGGCAAGTGGAATTGAAACCGCATGAGCCGCTGCGCGAGAGCGACGTGGCCGAAACCCAGCGGCATCTCTACAATCTGGGCGTCTTCAACCGGGTGGCCATCGCCCCTCAGAATCCTGCCGGCTCAGACCCGGACAAGACCATGCTGGTGGACGTCAACGAGGGCAGCCGCTACACCTTTGGATACGGATTCGGGTTTGAGGCGCAGCGCCTTTCCGGAACCAGCGCGAACCCTGCGGATACCTATCTGAATTTCAGTCCGCGCGGCTTGGTGGAAATCGGGGACAACGATTTCCTGGGCCGTGCGCAGTCGCTATCGCTGAAGGCGCGTGCCAGCACTCAGCAGTATCGCGGGGTATTGAGTTACGTGGTGCCGGACCTTGTAAATAATCCCAATTGGAGTCTGCAGCTTACTGGTTTTGCAGACAAGACCCAGGACGTGAATACCTTTACGTCCATACGCCTCGAGACTTCCCTGCAGTTTGACGAAAAGGTCTCGACCTCCAGCACCATCGTTTACCGCTATTTCTTTCGTCATGTCGAGGTCCCCGCCGATTCCCTGCACGTCGCGCCCGATGAGATACCGCTTTTCAGCCAGCCGACCAAGGTTTCCGGGTTTGGGCTCACTTGGGTGCGCGACCGCCGCGACAATCCGGTGGATGCTTCGCGGGGCATGTTCAATACCGTGGATACCGAACTGGCCTCCGAGTCGCTGGGGTCCAGCGCGAACTTCTACCGGGTTTTCTTTCAAAACTCTTCGTTCACTCCCTTCGGCAAATCATTCGTTTTTGCTCGCTCGGTGCGCTTCGGAATCGAGGAACCCTATAGCGGGACGGGCGAAGACAAAATTCCGCTTCCCGAGCGCTTTTTTGCCGGCGGCGCCACCACCATCCGCGGTTTTGGTTTGAATCAAGCGGGTCCTCGCGACCCGGTCACTGGCTTCCCCGTCGGAGGCCTGGCGGAGATGGTCTTCAACCAGGAGTTGCATTTCCCCACCAAGCTTCCGTTCATCGGAAACCGCGTGGGCGGGACCGTGTTTTACGATTTTGGCAACGTTTACTCGGATTGGAACCACATCACTTGGCGCAGCACACCTTCCTCGCCGACGAATCTCAATTATCTCTCGCACACAGTCGGAGCGGGGCTGCGCTACGGCACGCCGATCGGACCGGTACGCGTCGATTTCGGCTATCAGATCAGGCCGCCGCAGTTCCAATTCACGAACGCGACGACCATGCAACCGGAGCTTGAGCGGCTGACCCATTTCCAGTTCTTTTTCAACATTGGACCGATCTTCTGATGCCACGCCGGCTCACATTCCTGTTGGCGATAGCGGCTGCGGCGTGCGCGGCGCTTGTATCCTCAGGGCCGGTTGCGTCCGGGGCGACATTTCCGGAGCCCGCAGCGAGTCGGGCGCAGCAGAGTCCGCCGCTAGGTGCGCATGATGTGGTCAAGGGCAAGAGTCCGGGCGAGACGGACGCCACCGTGGTAGATGGGATTGTCGAGCGCATCGAGGACGACATCATCACCGAGAGTGAACTGCGCGAGCTCGAAGCGTTTCAGAAGCTGGTCACTGGCAATGCGATGAGTCGCGACGACGTGATTCGCGAACTCACCGATCAATGGATTATACGCAACGAGGCGAGCGTCAACCGGTTTCGCCAGCCGTCGCAGGAAGCGCAGGATCACGCCTTTCAAACCTTCTCCCAGCGATTCTCGTCTCCGGAGGAAATGCACGCGCGCATGGCGGAAGCCGGGCTCACCGAAGAGGCGCTGAAGCGCCTGTTGAACGAGCAGTTGCACCTATCGAGTTTTCTGGAAGTGAAGTTCCGTCCGGTGGCGCAAGTTACCGAAGATCAGATCGACGCTTATTACAGCGGAGAATTCGCCGCCGACTTGAAGAAGCGCGGTGAACCCGTTCCTCCCCGCGCGGACGTGGAAGATCAAATTCGCGAACTGCTCACCGAGCGAACAGTGACCGAGCGTTCCGAGCGGTGGCTGGAAGATACGCGCACCCGCCTGCACCTTGAGCTGCTGCCGTTTGCGGGTGGACAATGACCGGTGCCAAGGGACCGCGAAAAATCTGGCCGAAGCTGCTCCTGCTGCTGGTGGTTCTTACGCTAGGCGCAGTTTCGGTCGTGGTGGAGTCCGGGCTGATCGATCGGTGGACGCGGGTGATCCTGGTCCTGCAGCTGGAAAAACTCACTGGTACGCGCGTGGAAATCGGCGCATTCCATTTTCATATCCTGCGGCTGCGCGCAGAGATGGATAGCGTCACCATGCATGGCCGCGAGGAGAAAGGGCTGCCTCCGCTGTTCCATGCGGCGCGCGTCACCGCCGGAATTCGACTGCTGTCTTTCTTCGGGCGTCGATTCGCGCTCAGCGAGCTGGTGATCGATCACCCCGATATTTTCATCCGCATCGACCAGAACGAAGAAAGCAACATCCCCGCTCCCCGTGCTCCCACACCAGAAGGCTCCTGGCGCGGTCCCCTATTCGATCTGCAGATCGCACATCTGCGCCTCGAGAATGGTAGCTGCGTTTTCAACGACGTGCGCGTTCCTCTGGCGGTGGAGGCCAATAATTTTCAGTTTGGGCTCACCTACGCCGGTGGAAAAGTCGGCGGCAGCGGCGAAGCCTATGTCGGAACCGCGGCATGGAACCGAATGCTGCTGGTCACCCACCGCTACCTGCCGTTTCGTTCCGATGTTTCCCTCAAGTTCACTTTGACGCGCAGCGCGTTTTCGCTGGAGGAGCTGCGCTGGAAGCTGCCGCATTCCGAGGTGGACCTGCGCGCCGATCTGGCCTCCTTTGCGCGGCCCGACGATTGGAGTTTTCGCTACCGTGGCAAGCTTGCCCTGGACGATATCAACACGGTCATGCGCCAGCCGCAAAATCCAAACGGTGCAATCGATTTCACCGGCAACGCCCAGTATCAAGCGGGGCAATGGTCGGGCAACGGGCACTTCCGTGCCACCGGCGTGAATTTGCCGTACATGTGGTTCCATAGCAAGAATGTCGACGCCACCGGCGACTTCCAGTTGGCGCGGGATCATCTGGCGGTTCCGCAATTCGTGGTGCACGCCTTGGGTGGGTCACTGGCCGGGCGTCTGGAAGCTGATCTGCATACATGGCAATTCCACGCAGTGTCCCAGGGCCGGGGCATGAGCATTCCCGATGTGTTTGCTGCGGTCGATAACCCCAATTTCCCGATCCGAACGATCCACTGGTCCGGAAACCTGGATGTCGATTCCACTTCCACCTGGTCCGGCGGCTTCGAACATTTCCACTCTTTCGGCGAATCGCGCTGGTCGCCCAACGGCGCCTCGGCGCCCAACCAGGTTCCGGTGACGGCACGCATCGAATATGACTACGCCATGGATACTGAGGAGCTGACCTTGGCGCCCAGCGAAATCTCCACGCCCACCACGCAGATGGCTTTCCACGGCTTTCTCGGCGCCGACTCCGCCATCGAGCTTCACCTCGAGACGCAAAAACTGCAGGATTGGGACGACTTCATCAACATCCTGCGCGGCAGCGATGTGCCTCCCGAAATAATTACCGGGCAGGTCATCTGGGACGGCAAAATTCTGGGTCCGATTGTCTCCCCCGCGTTTGCCGGAAAATTTCACTCTACTCAACCCCGTTACTCCAGCTACCACTGGGACGATATGGCCGGCGAACTCAGCTACAACGCCAACGAGCTGAAAATTCCACAAGCGCACATCACCCGCGGGGCAGCCGCGGCGGATCTTGATTTGGAAATGCACTTCGATGATTGGAGCTTCTTGCCGGCCAGCCCATGGGCGCTGCACGGCAAGACCGACCGCGCTCCGGTGGACGACATACAAAAGCTTTTCGGCGTGGCCTACGCTTTCACCGGACTCGCCAGCGGAAATTTTGCGGTCAGCGGCACCCGCGCGGATCCGGTCTTCGCGGGCAATTTCGTGGTCGACGACGGCACGCTGCGCGGCCTGCAATTCACTCGCTTACGCGGAGACGTTGAGGCGCACACCGATGAGGTGAGCGTCTCCAACGGCCACCTCGACTTCGCCGGCGCGACCGTTGCCGGAGATATCAGCTACCGCTTCGCCGAACGCGATAGCACTTTCCATCTTACCGGCAACGACGTTCCCCTCGAGCGTATCCCCCGCATTCAAGCCTGGCCCATGCCGGTCGCTGGACTCTTGAGTTTCCAGGTGCAAGGCAGTGGCGCCCTGCTCGCGCCTTCATTGCAGGGAACGGTGCGTCTGGTGAATTTGCGCATGGGTTTGGAGGTGGAAGGGGATTTCACCGGCAAGCTCGCCGCCGACGGGCAAACGTTGTCGCTCGACGTCAACTCGCAATCGAGCAAATCCTCCCTGCAAGGGCACATCTCGCTGGGCCTGCATGGCGACTATCCCATCGCCGGGGACGTGAACATCGCGCAATTCGACCTGGATCCTTTCATCAGCGCCGGACTGCACCTGAAAAATCTCACCGGGCATAGCAGCGTGGACGCGCACTTTCGTTTGTCGGGCCCGCTGCGCCAGCCGGACAATATCGAGGCCGACGCCGAAATCTCTCGTGCCGCGTTTGACTACGAATACGTCAAGCTGCAAAACACCGGGCCGGTAAAGATCAGCTACCGCCGCAACGAGGTGCGCATCGATCAGGCCCACTTCAACGGTCCCTCAACCGATTTGCAGCTTGCCGGCTTGGTGCGTTTCAACCGCGATCGCCCGCTGGACCTGCATCTCTCCGGTTCCATCAACCTGCGCTTGCTGGTCGGCTTCTTTCCGGGGCTGGAAGCGAACGGCGCGGCGATGGTCAATGCGGCCATCTCCGGCACGATTTCTCGCCCGCGGATCACCGGCCGGTCCAGCGTCAGCGACGCCTCGGGCCACTACGAGGATTTTCCCACCGGCCTCAGTCACGTCACCGGCGAATTCCTGTTCGATACCGACCGGCTGATTTTCGACAACGTGACCGCCGAAGCGGGCGGCGGAAAGATTTCTCTCAGCGGTTCAGTGAATTACGGCACAGGTGAACTGGAATATCTGGTGAACGTCGCCGCGCCGCGTCTGCTAATTCGTTATCCCGAGGGTATGAGCTGGCTGGCCGGCGGTAACTTGCAGCTTTCGGGCACCGCGTCTGCTGGGGTGCTTTCCGGAAACGTTCAGGTCGAGCGAATGTTGCTCGGAGCCAAGATGGACCTGGCGACATTTTTCGCGTCGTCGTCGGAAACCTCTCGCGGATCGTCCACTTCATCGCCGTTCCTGCGGAATTTGCAGTTCGATATTTCCGGCACCACCACGCCTAGCGCGCGTCTGGAATGGGCCAGTGCTCACGTGGAAATCGACGGCGACGTGCGCTTGCGCGGCACCTGGGATCGCCCGCTGTTGCTGGGCCACATTCACCTGCTGAGCGGCGAAATGGTGTTTCGCGGCAACAATTACCGGGTCACCCGCGGCGACATCAATTTCTCCAATCCCTTCCGCCTGGATCCGGTGCTCAACGTGGAAGCCACCTCGCAAATCAGCCAGTACGAAGTAACCATCGATTTCACCGGACCGGCCAGCCGGCTCACCCTCTCTTACCGCTCCGATCCGCCCCTGCCGGATAGCGACATCGTCGCCTTGCTGGCCCTGGGCACCCCGGGAGAAGAGAGCGCGCTGCGCTCGTCCACATCCGGTTCCCAGAACTACGGCGCCACCGCATTGCTCTCGGAGGCGATTTCCAGCCAACTCGGCGGCAGAATCGAGCATTTATTCGGCATCAGCAATTTCCGCGTAGACCCATTCCTGGCAGGAACCACCACCGAGCAAAACGCCGCCGCCCGCGTAACCATCGAAAAGCAAATCACCAAGGACTTCCTGGTCACCTACAGCAGCAACGCTACCTCCCAGCAATACCAGGTAATCCAGGTGGAGTACACCGTCCGCCGCGACATCTCCATCTTGTTCCTCCGCGACCTGAACGGCACCTACAGCTTCACCGTCGAATTCAAAAAGCACATTAAGTAGCGCGGGTAATCCACTGTTCGTATTCGTCCGCCAGCCGGTAGCGCCGTGACTTCTTCGCCGGATCGGCGCGATCGACCCCTGCGGGAATTCAGCCGTTAAGTTGCGTTTAACGTGCCGTTATCGTGCCGATATATGGCGGGTTAAATTAGAAGTGTCCGTTGTATGCCGACGAAATTGGATTGCACAATACTTCAAGTAAGTTGTAGTATTGTGCCATGAGCCACCCACGCCGGGAAGCCGCCAAGCGCCTGTTTGATATCACCGAGGACCAGCAGGGATTTTTCACTGCCAAACAGGCTAAAGCAGCGGGTTATGCGGAGAACACTCATCCGTATCATGTTCACTCGGGCAATTGGATTCGCGAACATCGGGGAGTGTATCGGCTCGCCCATTTTCCTCGCACCGGCCGCCCTGATCTCATGCTCTGGTCGCTCTGGTCGAGAAACCGCGCCGACGCGGTGCAAGGCGTGTACAGCCATGAAACCGCGTTGAGCCTTTACGACCTCACGGATGTGATGCCAGCGAAAATCCACATGACGGTCCCGCTGAACTTTCGACGGAATAGCGCAATCCCGGGCGTGCTCATCCTTCACCGTGCGGATCTCTCCGAGAGCGATACCCATCGCAGGGACGGAGTTCGCCTAACCACACCTCTGCGAACCATACTTGACGTTCAGGCCGAACAATGTCTGCCAATCTCAATTCTGCGCCAAGCCGTCCGCGACGCTCTCAGCCGTGGTCTGATCCGGCAAAGTGAGGTTGCAAGCGCCGGGAATCAGCTGAGCAGCGACTGCACGCGCGAGTTCGCCCCATCGGTCATCGCGCCGTGAACTCCAAGCACTACGCTACCGCTGCTGCTTTTCGTATGGCGTTGGAAGATAGGCAAGCGCTGCAGGTCCGAACTCTCGCTGCGTGCGATGCCTTTGAGTCCTCGCCCGAATATTTCAGCCGATCCCAACTCGTCCGCTACCTGTGGTATTGAAAGGCGGCTACGCGATGGAGCTCCGAATCGGTGCCGCCCGCGCCACGAAAGATGTTGACCTCTCTTTGCGCAGCGCGTTTTTATCCAGCGATCTCGGCAAGGAGGAAAAAAACGACGTGGTTCTCGCAAAGCTACGCGAAGCGGCCGCTCTGGATAGCCGGGATTTCTTCGAGTTCGAAGTGGGTCAGTCGATCTTGAGCCTGGATGTAGCGCCGTACGGTGGCGCTCGATTTTCGATCGAAGGTCGCATGGACGGCAGAATATTTGCCAGGTTTCACGTCGACGTGGGGATTGCTGATGCCGTGATCGAGCCTTTGGAAGCGATCGAAGGGCGTAATTGGTTGCAGTTTGCGGATATCCCGAGCCCCTTGCTGTACATGATCTCCCGAGAACAGCAATTCTCTGAAAAGCTGCACGCCTACACACTTCCGCGAACGGCCGCTGTCAATACCCGTGTCAGAGACCTGGTGGACATGGTTCTCTTAATTCAATTTGGAACGATGGTTCATGAAAGAATTGGGGAAGGAATTCGGGTGACGTTTGACTGCAGAAAAACTCACAGCATGCCGAAGATTCTTGCAATGCCGCCCGCGGAATGGCAGAAACCGTACCGGAGACTCGCTGAGGAATGCGGACTTTTGCATGCAGTCGATGAAGGGTTTTCAATCTTGAACCGATATTTGACCGAACTTGGGCTCATCTAAACTTCTGCGCGAGCACCGGCGGATCCATGTGCGCGTCGAGGGCTCACTCGTAGCGCAGCGCGACCATCGGGTCCACCCGGGTGGCGCGGCGCGCGGGCACCCAGCCTGCCGCCATCGCGACCGCGGCTAGCAGCACCGTTAGCGCCAAGTACGTGGCGGGATCGGCGGAGCCGATCCCGAATAGTTCAGCGCGGATCAGGGGCGTGGTGGCTAGGGCTCCGACCACGCCGGCGGCTACGCCCAGCAGCGTCAGCAGCAGGCCTTGGCCCAGCACCAGCCGCAGCACGTTGCTCTCCTGTGCTCCCAGGGCCATGCGCACCCCGATCTCGTGAGTGCGTTGCTCCACCGAGTACGCCAGCACGCCGTACAGCCCCACCAGCGTGAGCAGCAGCGCCACTCCCGCAAAAATTCCCAGCATCAGGGTGATGAACTTATCCTGCTCCATGGAGCGGCCGACGTAATCGTCGAGGGTTCGAACCTCGTAGACCGGTACGGAGCGGTCGAGCGAGGCCACCGCGTCCTTCACCCCCGCAGCCAGGCTGGCCGCGCTGAGCGGGGTCCGCAGCACCAGGGTGAACCCGTCGAATGGAGTTTGCGTGGCGGGGACATAACACTCCAGCTGTGGATCGTCGCGTAACGATTGCAGCTTCACATTCCCCACCACTCCGACGATTTCGCGCATCAATGGTGGCTTGTCATCCACTGAGATGCCCGGCTGGATGTGCTGGCCCACCGTTTTTTCCCCCGGGAAAAATTTCTCGGCAAAGGCCTGGTTCACCACGGTCACCGGAGCGGAATCCAATAAATCGGTGGGTGCGAATGCGCGGCCCTGAAGAAGCGGAATCCTCATCGTCTGAAAATAATCGGTCGAGGCAGTGTAGAAGTTCGTGGCCGGTTCTTCCCCGGGCGCGACGGGATGGCCCTCGATTTGAAACGTAAAGCGCATCGCCTCGCCGCTGAAGGGCAAAGGGAAGACGGTGCTGGTCGAGGTAACTCCGGGGAGCGCACGAACCTTTGCCAGAGTCTGCTGTGCGAAATCGCTGAGGTTCTGGGGCTTGGGATATCGAGCATCCGCCAGGTCGATGTTCATGGCCACCACCCCATGAGCCTCGAAGCCGGGGCTGGCCCGCTGCAAGCGCAGCAGGCTCTGGATCATCAGTCCAGACCCGATGAGCAGCATCAGTGCGAGCGCCACCTCCAGCACCACCAAGGCGCTTCGCGTTCGTGCCGAGGCTTTGCTGGAGGTAGCGCTTCGGCCGCTTTCCTTCAGGCTGCCAGCGAAATCCCCACTACGAAAATGCAAGATCGGTGCCAGGCCGAAGATCACGCTGGTGAAAACTGAAATACAGAACGTGAACGCGAACACCCGGGCGTCAATTCCGGCTTCGGCAATCCGCGGCACATCGCGGGGACTGAACTCCACAATAGCGGAAGTAGCGAGCCACGCCAGGAAAAGTCCCACCACGCCGCTCAGCAGACCCAGGAGTAGGCTTTCCGTTAGAAGCTGCCGCGCGATTCGACCCCGGCTCGCGCCCAAAGATACCCGCAGCGCCATCTCCCTCTGCCGGGTGCTGGCGCGTGCCAGCAAGAGGTTGGCGACGTTCGCGCAGCCGATCAGCAGTACGAAACTGACCGCGGCCAGTAGCAGAATTAAGGCCGGGCGCGCGGAGCCGGTCAGCCGTTGGATCTCCGGCTCAATTTGAATTCCGCGATGCGCGTTGCTGGAGGGGTACTGGCGTGCGAGGTTCGCGGCGATAGTGCTGAGGTTGGCCTGCGCCTCGGCCGGGGTTACGCCGGGCTTCAGGCGGCCGATCAATTCCAGAAAATGGGCGCCGCGCTCTTCGGCGGTGGGTGTATTCCCAGGGCTTGGCATCAGCTCGGCCGCCATGGTCCTCCATAGGCTCGGCGCCTTGTACTGTAACGGGAACCGGAACGACGCGGGCATAACGCCCACTACCGTAACGCTGCGGCCATCGAGCTCCAGACTCTTGCCTACAATTTTCGGATCGCCCGCAAACCGGCTGCGCCAAAGCGTCTCGCTCAGAATCACCGGAAACGTGGTTGCGCCCGGCTTGTCCTCGTCCTCCAAAAAAACGCGGCCCAGTATGGGCTTCACGCCGAGTACCTGAAACAGGTTTGCGCTTCCCTCGACCACGGTGACGTGTTGGGCTTCGCCGTTGCTGGTCAGCGTGCCCGCGCCGGGACCGAATGCAGCGACAGAATCAAAGGTGTCATTGCGCGTCTTGTAATCGACGAAATCAGGATAGCTGGCAGCGGCCTTGGTTTGGTTGCGGGCGGGGTTGGTGCCCCAAATCGCGTATAAACGGTCGGGAGCCGAAAACGGAAGCGGCGCGATCAGCACCGCGTTCACTACGCCGAAAATAGCGGCGTTTGCTGCAATGCACAGCGCCAGCGTGATCACCGCGATGGCTGTAAATCCGGGACGCTGCCTCATCATGCGGGCTGCGTAGCGAATATCCTGGAAAAGCGTGCGCATCGATCCACCTCTTCGGGCCTGCTGGCAATGCGTGCGTCAAACGGCCCCCGGGGTTTCACTCCCCGAGATAACAATAGACAACGGCACGTTCGATGCCGCCTGCGCACAGCCCATAAGCTATTCAGATTCAGCGGATTATAGGTTCGCTGGCAGGAAGCCGGCAGGGCAGTTTGACCGCTTCTGGGAGCGCACGTGGCAAAATCGGACACCGTGAGGGGGAAGGATCGCTTGCCGTTGGTTTTTAGCGCCCCGCGCTAACGCTTGGACTTCTCCAGTTCTTCGATCAGCGCGGGAACAATCTCAAAGAGGTCGCCAACCACGCCGTAGTCCGCCACTTCGAAAATCGGGGCGTTGGCGTCTTTATTCACGGCAACGATCGTGCGCGAGCCTTTCATCCCTACTACGTGCTGGATCGCGCCGCTGATTCCCAACGCCAGGTAAAGCTTCGGTGCCACGGTTTGACCCGAGCTGCCGATTTGTCGATCCATCGGCAACCAGCCCTCATCGCAGATCGGCCGTGACGCGGAAAGCTCCGCGCCAAGCAGCGTGGCCAATTTCTGCGCGATGGCGATATTTTCGGGCGCTTTGATGCCGCGGCCCACCGAAACAAGAATGGGGGCCTGGGTGAGGTCAACGGCCTGCTTCGCTTCGCGGAATAACTCGCCTGGCTTGGTGCGAATTTGTTCCGGATTCAGCTCGACGGCCAGCGCGTTTACCGGTGCTTTGCTGCCGTCGGTGCGCGCGGCCGCCAGATCGCCGCGGAATGCTCCGGCCTGGAAGGTGGCGAGCCATGGCGCGGCGCCTTCGAATACCACGTCGGCGACGGTGCGGCCCTGAAACATCTGGCGCACAAAAATCAGTTTCCCGTTTTCGTGGCGATAGCCGATGCAGTCCCCGATCATGCCTTTCCCCAGCGAAGCCGCGAGCTTCGGAGCGAAATCGCGCACTTCGTAGGTGTGCGGCATCAGAACCAGGTCCGGCTTGGCCGTCTCGATAGCCTGGCGCAGCGCGATGGTGAAGCCATCCGGCGTGTAGTTTTCCAGTAGCGGGTGATCGATCGCCAGCACTTCATCGAGTTGGGAAGCGGCCAGTTCCTGCGCGAGAGCCGCGATATTTTTGCCGATGACTACCGCGGAGATGGAACCGCCGGTCTGTTGGGCGATCTGCTGCGCGGCCGTTAAAGTCTCAGAGCTGACCTTGTTCCACTTGGCATCGCGCTGCTCGGTGATTAGAAGTATTTTCATGATTGGAACGCAAAAACGAAACTATAAAACTCGCGCCTCGTGCCGTAGTTTTTCGATCAGCTTCGCTGCAATTTCTTTGGGCGAGCCGGTCAGGAACTCCGTTTTCTTCGACTTGTGTGGCACGTAGATCTTCTCGACGCGTTCGATCACCGTTTCCGGCACACCCAGGCTGGCGCGCGGCGTTGAGGCGATCTCTTTCTTTTTCGCCGCCATGATGCCTTTCAGCGTGGCATATCGCGGCTTGTTGATTCCCGACTGGATCGAAAGCACTGCGGGAAGTGGCAGCTCCACCCACTGGAACCAGCCCGCTTCGAGCTCGCGTTTGAGGCGCATCGACGCGCCCTGAACCTCGATTTGCATGATGATCGTCGCGTGCGGGCGGCCCAGTAATTCCGCCAGCAGTACCCCGGTCTGGCCGAAACCCTGATCGTCGCTTTGCAGGCCCGTTAAGATCAGATCGAAATTTTCTTTTTCCATCGCGGCGGCCAGGGATCGCGCGGCGGCCAGCGGGTCGAGGCGGTAAAATTGGTCGTCAACCACGTGGATGCCGCGGTCGGCGCCCTTGGCTAACGCTTCCTTGATGGTTTGCTTCATGCGCTCGGGGCCCATGGCGATGGCCACCACTTCGCCGCCGTGCTTTTCCTTCAGGCGCAAACCCTCTTCCAGCGCGAACGAGTCGGGCTCGTTGGTTTCAAAGCCGATATCGGATTCGCGAATCCAGACGGCGTCCGCAGCGATCGCCAGCGGTGCATCCTTGGCGGGAACCTGTTTGACGCAAACGCCGATCTTCAATGGCGTCTCCTTGGCGAGCGCACCCACCGCGAAAAGCTATTTTCCATCCCAGCGTTTGAAGATCAGCGATGCGTTGGTGCCGCCGAATCCAAACGAATTCGACAGCGCGTAGTTGACCGTCACTTTTCGCGCCTGGTTGGGAATGTAATCAAGGTCGCACGCCGGATCCGGCGTTTCGTAGTTGATCGTTGGCGGCAGAATCTGATCGCGAATCGCCAGTACGCTGATTCCCGCTTCCAGGCCGCCGGCTCCGCCCAGCAGATGCCCGGTCATTGATTTTGTAGAACCGATCGGCACTTTTTTTGCCCGGTCGCCAAAAACCTTCTTCAGCGCGGCAGTCTCGATCGCGTCGCCGATCGGCGTGGACGTTCCGTGGGCGTTGACGTAGTCGATGACGTCGGCGGTAACTTTTGCATCTTTCAGCGCGGCTTTGCTCACCCGATAGGCGCCGTCGCCACCCTCGGCCGGCTGGGTGATGTGGAAGGCGTCCGCGGACATGCCGTAACCCACCAGCTCCGCGATGATCTGCGCGCCGCGCTTCTCGGCAACCTCCAGCGCCTCCAGCACCAGCATCCCAGAGCCCTCCCCGACCACGAATCCGTCCCGATCGGCGTCAAATGGGCGGCTGGCCCGGGTGGGCTCATCATTCCGCGTCGAAAGCGCCCGCATGGCCGCGAAACCGCCCACTCCCATCGGAGTGATCGACGCTTCGGCTCCGCCGGCGATCATTACGTCGGCGTCACCGCGCTGAATTATCTTGAACGCATCCCCGATGGCGTGGGCGGAAGCTGAGCAGGCCGTCGCGGTGGCCGAATTGGGGCCGCGCGCCCCGTAGCGAATCGAAACGTGCCCGGCAGCCAGGTTGACGATCGAAGCCGGAATAAAAAATGGCGAAATTTTGCCGGGGCCGCCAGCCAGGTACTTTGAATGTTCGCGCTCGATGACGTCGAATCCCCCGATTCCCGACGCGATGTACACCCCGGCACGGTCCGACTCTTCCGGAGTGATTTTCAGCCCCGACATAGCTACCGCGAACTCAGACGCGGCGATCGCGAACTGAATGAACCGGCCCATCTTCTTGATTTCTTTTTTCTCGATCCAGTTCAGGGGGTCAAAATTGCGGACTTCACCGGCAATGCGGCAATCGAACGCTGCGGGATCAAATGCTGTGATCGGCCCGACGCCGCTGCGGCCGGCGACGAGATTTTGCCAGACCTCTTCGGTGCCGATACCGCACCCGCAAACCAAGCCCACTCCGGTGACAACGACTCGCCGGCTCAATTCCGATTATCTCCTGTCGGGGAACGTGCGGGCAGGTTACTTCTTTCCCGCGGTTTGCTTTTCGATGTATCCCACGGCGTCTTTCACCGTGGCGATTTTTTCGGCGTCTTCGTCGGGAATCTCGATGCTAAAAGACTCCTCAAACGCCATCACCAGTTCCACGGTGTCGAGCGAATCAGCGCCCAAGTCATCCACAAACGAAGCCGTCGGAGTCACTTCGCCCTCATCCACACCGAGCTGCTCAACGATGATCTGCTTTACTCGCTCTTCGACGCTGGCCATTCAGTATTCTCCTCGGATATTGGCTGCTTGCGCCGGCCACCTGGCGTACAGGCGCGTCAAATGCTTCCAATCAACTCGCCCATTCTAAGCGCCATGTCTGGGCTGGGTCAACTTCACAAAACCGCCAGGAATGTCTTAGTCGGAATCCGCCACGCCAATCTGGCTCAGGTGATGGTGCAGATGCGTAAGATAATCCGATGCTAAGAAACCCAGGGTCACTGGCTCGCCCCCACCGATGCGGCAAGCAGTCCCCAGTTTGGAAGCCGGCAACTGGGCCATCACATGAGCGAGGTAGCGATTGTAGGCAGCCCACAACGACACCAGCAGCGGCCAATCCGCGTCTTGTACCGCTTGCACGCGCACGCTCCCGTTCTGGTCGTAGCCCGGGAAATCCAAAGAAGCCTGCAGAGCAGCCCGGACGAATCGCTGATGATTATTCGATGCCGAGTCGATCAGATGCCCGATCACTTGCTTGCGCGACCAGCCGCCGGTGAGTATCGGTTCCGTACTTTCCGGTTCGCTGACCTCGCGAAGCCTCGGCTCCGCCATGTCTACCAGGCCCAATAGCCTCGTGCTCAGCGCTTCCGCTCGCATAGTCGCGGTGTTCATTGTATCCATCCGTTTGGCACGAATTCTACGCAGGACGCTCCCAAACCGGTTCCATCTTGGCGCATCGCTGAACCCGTGGCCGTTAGTTCCATGACGCCGCCGGGTGAAATGATTCCTGCCTTACCGAACCCTTAGCCCAAGTACATACCACCATTCACGTTCAATACGTGCCCAGTAATGTACGCTGCTTCGTCGCTGGCCAGAAAAACTATAGCCGACGCAATCTCTTCAGGCGTTCCCATCCGCCCTAGCGGGATGCGCCCGATGATCTGCTCTTTCACGCCGGCGGCCAGGGGATCGGTCATGGGGGTAGTGATAAACCCGGGAGCGATCGCATTCACGGTGATATTTCGCGATGACACTTCCAGCGCGATGGCGCGCGTCAATCCGATCAAGCCCGCTTTCGCCGAAACGTAGTTGGACTGCCCGGCGTTTCCGGTTTCCGCGACCACCGAAGTGACGTTGATGATACGCCCCGAGCGCTGCCGCACCATTCCACCGAGCGCCTGCTGAATGCATAGGTGCGCGCCGGTGAGGTTGGTGCGCAAAACGGTTTCCCAATCCTCCAATTTCATTCGCAGGGCCAGGCCATCGCGAGTGACCGCGGCGTTGTTGACTAGAATATCGAGCTTGCCGAAATGCGCGACGATTTGCGCGAACCCGGCCTTCACCTGCGCGGCGTCCGCCACGTCCATCGGAACCGCCAAAGCTTGTCCTCCGGAGGCTTCGATTTCCGCCACCAGCGCGCCCAGTTTTTCCAGATTGCGCGCCGCCACTGCTACCCGCGCACCGGCCCCAGCCAGAGCCAACGACGTGGCGCGGCCAATACCTTGCGAGGCGCCGGTAACGATAGCTACCTTGTCCGCAAGAGAGAACACCGCTTACGCCTCCGCCACTTCGGCTCGCGCCTGGGAGATCTTGTCGACCGTCTTCTGCAAGCTCGCGGAGTCTTCCACGTTTACGCAATGCACCGAGCGATCGATCTGCCGCAACAACCCCGCCAATACCTTTCCCGGACCCACTTCGACGAACATCGACACTCCGGATTCCACCATCTCGTGAATGGATTCCAGCCACCGCACCGGCGAGCACACCTGCCGGATCAACGCCTCTCGCGCTTCATCGCCGGTGGTGATCGCTTCGGCGTCCACGTTGGTGATCAGCGGAAACCTCAGCGGACCGAATACCGTCGCGCGCAGGTCTTTGGCCAGCCGACCCTGTGCCGGGGCCATCATATCGCAATGGAACGGCGCGGAAACCGGCAGCATCACCGCGCGCTTGGCGCCGTTTTGCGATGCGATCTCCACCGCCCGCTTCACCGCCGCGGCTTGCCCGGATATTACCGTTTGCTCCGGCGAATTCATGTTGGCGGGCACCACAATTCCGCCGTCCGCCGCTTTCTTGCAGATGTCCGCCACTTCGGCCGGCGCCAAACCCAGAATCGCAGCCATCGCTCCGTCGCCGGTCGGCACGGCCTCCTGCATGTACTTGCCGCGATGGTGCACCAACTTCACCGCGTCGGAAAGCTTCAATGCGCCCGCCGCTACTAGCGCCGAATATTCACCCAAACTGTGTCCGGCGACGAAGTCCGCGGTGATGCCGTGCTCCGCAAGGGCGCGGTAGGCTGCCACTGAAACCGTCAGAATGGCCGGCTGCGTGTACGCGGTTTGCTTCAGCTCGTCGTCCGAGCCTTCGAAACAGATTTTCGAAATCGAAAAGCCGAGCGCCGCGTCCGCCTCTTCGAATACGGATCGCGCCACCGGATAGTGGTCCGCCAAGTCTTTGCCCATTCCCGAATATTGCGAAGCCTGTCCGGGGAAAATAAACGCGAGCTTGCCCATGGATTTGTCCAGTTCTTGCGAGGGAATTCCGCAAAATTCGTTTTCCGCGCGATTGCGCGGTCTTCAATCAATAATCATGAAATTCGCGGGGGGATCCGGATCACCCGGCTCCCTTCGGTTAGCCGCTCTTTACCCGCGTCGCGGCGGCAGCGGACAACTCCTGCTCGATGGTTTCGTTCACCTTGGACCGAGTCATGTCCTGGGCCACGCGGATCGCGTTCTTGATCTCCCGCGCGTCCGAACGGCCGTGTCCGATCACCGTAATTCCGCGGACGCCCAGCAGCGGCGCACCGCCCGCTTCGGAGTAATCGATATTCTTACGCACCTTCTGAAGCGCCTTGCGGATCAGCAGGTACCCCAACTTCGAGCGCAGGCTGCTTTCCAGCGCCGTCTTCACCATGCCCCGCACATGGTCCACCAGCCCTTCGCTCACCTTCAACGCGATGTTTCCGATAAACCCATCGCAGACGATCACGTCCGCGTTGCCGGAAAAAACGTCGCGCCCTTCCACGTTGCCGACGAAATTCAGGTTGGTGCGCTTCAGCAATTCAGCCGCCTCGCGGGTCAATTCGTTGCCCTTCATCTCTTCTTCACCAATGGATAAGAGCGCCACCCGTGGTTTTGGCGTCCCAAAAATCGCGCGGTAGTAAATTTCGCCCATCACCGCGAACTGCTCGATCTGCTCGGCCTTGGAATCTACGTTGGCCCCGACGTCGAGAATGATCGACATCGATCCTTTGGACGTGGGAAACGGAGCTGCCAGCGCCGGCCGATCGACCGATGCCAGGGTGCCCAATCCGAAGCGGGCAATGGTCATCACCGCGCCGGTATTCCCTGCGCTCACCAGAGCGTCGGCCTGGCCGGCCTTCACCATCTTCGCCGCGACGTGCACCGAACTGTCGCGCTTCTTGCGAAACGCCTGGGACGGTGTATCGGTCATGGTGATTACTTCGCTGGCCGCGGCAACGTCAATCGCCAGGCCCTGGGTGCGATGGCGGGCCAACTCTTTTCGGATCGGTTCTTCCAGGCCCACCAGGACCACGCGGACGCCTAGCTCCCGCGCGGCAAGCACGGCGCCTTCGACTTCGGTGCGAGGCGCACAATCTCCCCCCATGGCGTCGAGAGCAACAGTGATCATCTGGAGCACCCAATCAGGCAGGTTGGACCGCGAAAAACTTAGGCCGTTCAGGCCCTGGTGTCAACCACTTCTCGGCCTTTGTATTGGCCGCACTTGGGGCAGGCGCGGTGGGGCAGCTTCTGCTCGTGGCAGTTGGGGCATTCGGAAAGCGATTTGGCCGTCAAAAAATCGTGAGCACGCCGCTTGCTGGTGCGTGCCTTCGAATGACGCCGTTTTGGATTGGGCATTGAACTACTCCTCGCAAGTGCGCACAAGTCTCCGCTTGAGCGCTAAATGAAACGACTAGTTTAGCGTCTTATTGTTTTTTTAACCAGTCCTGCTTGAGGCGGCCTAGCGGGGTGGATCGGGAGTCGACCGAGTGGGTCTCACAGCGGCACTCATCGTGATTCAGGTTGGCGCCGCACTGGGTGCATAGACCGCGGCAATCGCTGCGGCAAATCACCTTCATGGGCAGAGCCAGATTCACCTGTTCCGCGAGGACATCGGCGAGGAACAGGCCATCCCCTTCGAAGAATCCGATTTCGGTGTCGTCCAGATTCAGACGGGCGTCCTCGTCGTCGCTCGGGAGCGCGGTGGTCCGGCGGTAGAACAGGTCGATGTCTTTGCTGATCTCTTCCATCACTGTATCGAGGCATCGTGCGCACACCAGTTCCAGGCGGGTGTGAATCGTGCCGTGAATTCGAATCTGGTCATCCACCAATTCCGCGGTCGCGCGCACTTCCAGCGGCTCTACCTGCCGGAAATCGTTGGAGTGAAAATCCAGGGTCCCCGGCGTGTAGCTTTTGCGGATTGGTATCTTGTGAAGAGCGAGTTCGTGGACGTCGATAAACATGGACAATTTCCCGGCCTTTGAGCGAAAAACCATTATAAGGCTGGGCGAATTTGTGTCAAGAAAAGGCGGAGAATTCGCGGATCAAGGTGACACCAATACGGCAATTGCACGTCTCGAACTGAGATTCAAATCCGCGTTCGCAGTGGCGCTCCGGCTTGTTCGCGGTACTGGCGGAGCAGAAAATCATCGGTCATCCCGGCGATGTAATCGCACACAACTCGATGTGCCGGCTGATGTTGCGAGAGCTGGGCGTAGTAAGCAGGCATGCGCGCCGGGTCGTCTAGATACTGCGCAAAGAGAGCGTCCAGGGCAGCAATCGACTCGCTCCGGTCTTCTACGATCGTCTCATTTGAATACAGCCGCTGCATCAGGAATTGTTTCACGGTGGCATTTTGCCGGGCGGCTTGGGGCGAAAAGCCGGCCAACCGCACTGGGTGTTCGCGCACCTCTTGTACGCTGCTTACCCCGCTGGATACCACCAGGCTTCGTGTACTTTCGATTAAGTCGGTAGCCAGATAATCGAGCAATTGCTTCAGGGCTTCATTGAATTTCAGCTTCTTACGGCCCTCGGGATGGGCGCGATCAATCGCCTCATACAGCTGGCCGAACAAGGGTGCTTCGCTGCACAAAATGTCCAGATCGATCAGGCGCGCTTCGAAGCCGTCGTCCAGGTCGGCGGTGTTGTAGGCGACTTCATCCACGAGATCGATCAATTGCGATTCGAGCGGCGGCCGCAGGTCCAGCAGGAACTCCGCCAGTTGGGGGAATTCCTGGGCAGAATAATCGCGCGAATGCTTGATAATTCCTTCGCGAACCTCGAAGGTCAGATTGATCCCCGGAAAATCCAGGTAGCGCTGTTCGAAGTGGTCCACGATGCGCAAAGCGTGCAAATTGTGGTCGAATCGCTCGCCGTATTCGCGCATTCGCTCGTCCAGCTTGCGCTCGCCGGCGTGGCCAAACGGGGGATGACCGATATCGTGGACTAGCGCGAGCGCCTCGGCCAGATCGGAATTCAGGTCCAGGGCGCCCGCCACGGTGCGGGCAATCTGCGCCACTTCCAAGGTATGGGTAAGCCGATTGCGGAAATGATCGGAGTGGCGCTTGGTGAATACCTGGGTCTTGGCTTCCAGGCGACGGAAGGCGCGGGAATGGATAACGCGGTCGCGGTCGCGCGCGTATTCATTGCGGTAGCGATGCGCGGACTGCGGGAACCGGCGGCCGCGAGTGTGCCGAACGTCCATCGCATACGGTGCCAGCGCCATCAAAGGCATTCTAGCGGTAGAAGAGAGATTCACGTTATCGCTTTTCTGCAGCGCAGCGACGCGAGATCTTCACAGTTTTGCGCGGTTCGTCATGTGCGAGGCGGTGCATTTTTCCGCCAAGTGCATCAATTCGGAAACTGTATGTCCTTTAGAATCAGAGACATTAAATCCATGATCCTTACGGTCGTCGCGATTCAAAAAATTATGTCGCGCCAGCTCGTTCCGAAGAAAATTGCGTCGCTATATGGATTTGCGGACTACGGTGGGGCCGCTATGGCAGGGCCGCGACCTCCTCACTGGCAACGTAGCACGCCGGGGCAAGCGAGAGTAGAGATCACTTCGGTGTAGATCGGAGCGACGCACGGAATCGCGCGGGCGGCTGGTAAGCTGGAATTAGCTCTTGCCGGCGGGGAGCAGTGCTAGTTCCTGGTCGGCTTGTTCGGCTGCGCGCGTGTCTGGGAATTCTGTCTTGATTTGGTTGTAGAGCTTCACCGCTTGCGACGGGTCGGGCGGGGTGGCTTGGCGGTAGTGCTCCGCGAGCGACAACATGACGACCGGCTTGGGGACCAGGATGGAAGGCTTAGCCAGCAGCTCCTGATACAGCTTCACCGCGTCGGCGCCTTTTCCGGTGCGGTCGTCAATCTGGGCGATCTCGTTTTTTGCCAGCGCGACGAATTCTTCGCTGCTACTGCTGGTGAGCCCTTCCAGCCATTTCTTCGCTTCCATGTCTTGACCAATTCGCTCCAGGCTGAGCGCCGCGTAGTAGTGGGAGAGTTCGCCGGGGCGGGTGTGCGGATAAGTCGCAGCAACGTCGCCGAATTTCGTGCTAGCGTCAATGAACTTCACTCCCGCGTTCATGTAAGTCGGTTCGCCTGGCTCGACGGGATCTCCCGGTTTCATGATGCGCGCTTGAAAAATCTTCATGGCGTCATCAAAAGCGGCGGAGGCCTTGACGGTCTGGCGCTCGGTGTAGATCTTCCAGCCGCCTATGGCTAGCGCGACCACCACGATCACGCCGATGACCAGTGCGGCTGTCTTCTGGTGGGACAGAACGCCTTCGACGCCCTGCGCCAAAGTGTCATGAATCTCGTCTGTCTTTAATTCCTTACGCGACATGTGTCGAACCACGTGTTGCTCCTGACGCTTCAGTTTTTAGAATGCCATGCTATCACAATCACCATAGCGGTTGGCTCCGGCCCGACGCCGGAAGTTTCCTGTTGGACCATAGCACTCCGTTCAGGATCGCCGGCGAATGTACAGCGATTGCCACCAGCGCGAACCGCCGGGCGCGACTATTATCAGCCTCTCGCGGCAACGAGAAACATCTCATCTACTCGGGTACGATCAGCACTTTCAGGCCCAACACACCTAAGACGGATCCCACCGTGCTCAGGGTGGGATTACCTTTCTTCGACAGTGTTCGATAGAGATTCTCTCGATTTACCTTCGCTTGAGCCGCGACTTTGGCGATACCTTTTCGGGCCTCAGCCACGTCTCGAAGAGCAACCAGAAACGCTTCCTGCGAGTCGGCAAACGCGGTAGACAGATACTGCGCGGCGAAGGCGCGATCATCGCGCAGGTCGGCGAGCAAATCTGCTTTGTAATCTACGTTCCTTCGCATGTTGTTTTGTTCGCTCCTTATAGTCCTTCCAAAAAATCCGAGCTGTCCGGATATCGAAATCCAGGGTGGACTTGTCGCCACCCCAGCGGAGAATTACTTCGTCTCCGTCAATTCCGTAATAGATTCGGTAACCAGGGCCTATATCGATTCTGGACTCAACCGCG